>OCAS01000010.1_pt1 | contig 235728 bp, 197 predicted proteins | sample 1550751 | NCBI WGS metagenome assembly OCAS01 (sample SAMEA2580301, study PRJEB22360) | human gut metagenome | biome: human gut; feature: human-associated habitat; material: faeces | place: Denmark | collected 2008/2010
TCAATATTTCCAAGCACTTTATTCTGTTGTGAGATTTTCTTCTCAAATTATTTCTGCACAATATTTACAATCCGTCCGGGAACATAGATTTCCTTCACGATAGTCCCTGTAAGCTTATCCTTCACTGCCTCTCTGCCCTGAGCAATTACATCATCCTTAGTAATGTCGGCAGGCACGCTGATCACTGCGCGGGTCTTTCCATTTACCTGGACTGCGATCTCAATCTCGTCATCCTTCATGGCTTCCTCATCGCACTCCGGCCACTGGGAATGGAATACACTGTCCGTTCCTCCAAGCTGGCTCCAGAGTTCCTCGCCGATATGAGGCGCGAAGGGCGCAAGCAGGGTAACAAAGGTCTTTAATGTCTCCTTGTCAATGCCGCCTTCCTTCTTTGCCAGCTCCATCAGCTTGTTATTGTACTCCATAAAGCCGGAGATCACTGTGTTTAAGCTGAACTGGTTAAATCTCTGCTCAATGTCAAATACCAGCTTGTGGCGAAGCTTGATCATCTCCTTCGTGGGCTGAATGTCCTTGTCCCTGCTGTCCATGACCAGGTTCCAGAAACGGTTTAAGAAACGGGAAACACCCTCAATGCCTCTGTCGTCCCACTCTGCATCCAGTTCCGGCGGTCCTACGAAAAGCTCGTAAAGACGCAGGGAGTCACAGCCATAGTCTCTTACCAGATCATCCGGAGAAACCACATTTCCCTTAGACTTGCTCATCTTAATCCCGTTCTTTCCTGTGATCATTCCCTGATTGAACAGTTTCTTAAACGGCTCGTCAAAGTCGATTGCGCCAATATCGCAGAGGAACTTGGTGTAGAAACGGGAGTACAGCAGATGGAGCACCGCGTGTTCTACACCCCCGATATACATATCTACGGGAAGGTACTGATCCGCCTTTTCCCTGGATACAAGAACCTCGCTGTTATGGCTGTCCACATAGCGCAGGAAGTACCAGGAGGAACCGGCCCACTGAGGCATGGTATTTGTCTCTCTCTTAGCAGGAGCACCGCAGACCGGACAGGTGGTATTGACCCACTCCTCAATACCCGCTAACGGAGACTCTCCGGTGCCGGTAGGCTGATAGCTTTCCACCTCAGGCAGGCGCAGAGGCAGCTGATCTTCTGGCACAGGCACACAGCCGCACTTGGGGCAGTGAACGATGGGGATCGGCTCACCCCAGTATCTCTGGCGGGAGAATACCCAGTCGCGCAGCTTATAATTTACCGTCTTGCGTCCAAAGCCCTTTTCCTCGATCATATGAGGAGCTTCCTTCTTAAGGACAGATGATTCCATACCGTTCCACTCGCCGGAATTGATCATGGTGCCGCTTGCCTCTGTATAGGCCTCGGTCATATTTTCAATCTCCTTGCCGTCCTTTGCGATCACCTGAACGATGGGAAGGCCGAATTTCTTCGCAAACTCAAAGTCTCTGTCATCGTGGGCCGGTACGCACATGATCGCACCGGTGCCATAGTCTGCCAGTACATAATCGGACAGCCAGATCGGCGTCTTTGCCCCGTTTAAGGGGTTGATGGCATAGCTTCCGGTAAATACGCCGGTTTTCTCCTTTGCCTGCATACGGTCTACATTGGAACGCATGGAAGCGTCGAAAATGTATTTCTCAACCGCCTCTCTTGTTTCATCGGTAGCCAGGCTCTTTGCCAGCTTATGCTCCGGCGCCAGCACCATAAAGGTAGCTCCATGGAGGGTATCGGGCCTTGTAGTGTAAACTGTGATCTTCTCATCTCTTCCGTCAATGGAAAATTCCACCTCAGCACCATAGGACTTTCCGATCCAGTCTGCCTGCATCTTTTTAACCTTCTCAGGCCAGTCTAACTTATCAAGATCATTTAACAGCCGCTCTGCGTAGGCAGTGATCTTTAACATCCACTGGCGGAGGTTTTTCTTTGTAACAGCGGTGCCGCAGCGTTCGCAGCAGCCGTTTACTACCTCTTCGTTTGCAAGGCCGGTCTTACAGGAAGGACACCAGTTAATCGGAAATTCCTTCTCATACGCAAGGCCCTTTTTAAACATCTGGACAAAAATCCACTGGGTCCACTTATAGAATGCGGGATCTGTGGTATTTACTTCCATGTCCCAGTCATATATAGCTGCGATCTGCTTGATCTGGCGCTTGATATTGGAAATGTTTGCCTCCGTTGACTTTGCAGGATGCACGCCCATCTTAATGGCATAGTTCTCAGCGGGAAGGCCGAAGGCGTCCCAGCCCATGGGATGGATCACATATTTGCCTCTTAACAGCTGGTATCTGCTCCATACATCGGAAATTACATAGCCTCTCCAATGGCCTACATGAAGGCCGCTTCCGGACGGATACGGGAACATATCCAGGCAGTAGTATTTTTCTTTCTTTCCGTCGTTTACATTGATCGGATTCTTTTCCCAGTTCTCACGCCATTTCTTTTCAATGGCGCTGTGATTGTACTGTGATGCCATAATCTTCATTCCTCCGTAAATAGTTGGTCTGCTGCCCCGCATAACAAAAAACCGCGTCTCTTATCCTCAAGAGACGCGGTCAAATATTCCACGCGGTACCACTCTGATTCATGCAGATAAACTGCATACACTCATGTACTCCTGTAACGGTGAGCCTCCGTCTTTTCCTACCCAGGGGCGTTAAAAAACTCCCCCTTCAGAAAAGCTGCTCCAGGACCAGTTCAGCACTCCTCTGTCACCGGATCTCATCTTCCACCGGCTCTCTGTGGGGCAGAACGAATACTTACTATTTCCTGTCAATGCATTTGCACTGAATCATAATTTAGCATATTTGATGTTGGCTGTCAATAGCGGACGCGGGAAAAATCACCAAAAATGCAACGATTCGTCCATGCCCTGTCAGAAGGGTACAGGCGCCATCCTGTTACTGTGCAGACTCCGGGGTCATATGCTCCAGCACGTCATCCACCTTCTGCTCCACTGCAAGGATGCCGTGAGCCAGCCACAGGCGGGAATCCACCTCATATACATTTCCCTTCTTTACCGCAGGGACCTCCTGCCAGAGGGGATCCTGCTGCATTTCCTCAAACCGTTTCTTCGCCTCCTCATCGGAACTGCCTCCCGCCGTACCGTATCCGGCCACTAAAAAGATATGCTCCGCCGTCAGTTCCGGAAGCATTTCCATGGAAATGGCAAGGCTGTCCTTATTATCATATTCCTCTGCCATGGGATCGGGCGTCAGTCCCAGATCCTGGTATAAAAAGCGGCTCATATCGTTCGTAGAGGCCGGATAAAGGCGGACTTCCTTTTTTAGTACGCGAAGCATGGCCGTCTCATTGTCAGAAACCGCGGATAATGCCTCTTTTGCATCGTCCAGCTTCTGATGGTACTGCTCCAGACGTGAAAGAGCCTCTTGTTCCATTCCAAGAGCCTTACCCATGGCAAGGAGAGAAACCTCCGTATCCTTTAAATCAAAGGCGGCCACCGGGGCAATCTTGCTCAGTTCCTCATAAACGGACGGCTCAAAGGAATCCCTTAAAAGGATCAGATCCGGCTCATAGGAGAGAACCTGCTCCAGATTCACCGTGTTGCTCTCTTCATCCACTGCAATGCTCCCGATTCCAAGGCTCTGAATCTGATCCTCCAGATAATACCCCTCCAGCTGCTGGCAGGCCGTCAGATCCACTCCCAGGGCCAGCGCCAGATCTTCCAGCTTGATGCATACAATCCGCTGCGGATGCTCCGGCATCACCGTCTCACCATATTTGTGTGAAAGCACAATCTGTCCATTCTCATTCTGATGGACCAGAGCAGCCGCCTCTGCCTCGATCTGAGCCCTCGCCGTGCCTGAATCCTTTACTGTAGCGGACGTTACGGCATCCGTCTGGCCTGCGCTGGCCGAAGAAGGCTCAGAGGCGCTTTTTTCCCCAGCTGCGCAGCCGCTTAAAAGCAGAGCCGCGGCTGCCGCTCCGGTTACAAGTCTCAGAACATATTTTTTCATTTTCATCCGTGATATCCTCTCTTTTATATCTCATTTTCCCCTCCCGCCATTACATGGTCATACGGAATACAAAGAGGACGGTTCGTCCTCGGATCCGCAAATACATCTGCCATCACCCCAAATACCTCCCTGCAGGTCAGGGGCGTAATCACGCTTTCGGGCCTTCCCATTTTTACGATCTTTCCCTTCTTTACCGCCACGATATGATCTGCAAACAGGGACGCGTGATTCAGATCGTGAACCACCATGATAATCGTTTTCTGATACGCCTCATTAAGCCTTTTTAACAGCTTCATGATATCAAGCTGATAGGAGATGTCCAGATAAGTGGTCGGCTCGTCCAGAAACAGAATCTCCGTATCCTGTGCCAGACACATGGCGATCCACGCCCTCTGACGCTGTCCCCCGGACAGCTGTTCCAGAGAACGTCTGGAAAATTCTTCCATCTGAGTTACCGACAGCGCCCATCGGATCTTTTCTCTGTCCTCTCCGCTCAGGCGGCCGTAGCCGGCGCGGTGAGGAGAACGGCCATAGGCGGCCAGTTCCTCCACCGTAAGTCCTTCCGGCGCTTCTGGCCCCTGCGGCAGGATGGACAGACGTCTGGCAAGCTCTCTGCTGCCCATCCTGTGAATGGATCGCCCATCCAATATTACCTGGCCTCTATCCGGCTTCATAATCCGGCACAGCGTCTTTAAAATCGTGGATTTTCCCGAACCATTGGCCCCGATCAGGGCGGTTATCTTTCCCTCTGGTATTTCCATGGAAAGATCCTCTACGATTCGGTTTCTTCCATAAGAAATATCTGTGTGCTCCGCATAAAATCTCACAGCGCTCCTCCTTCCTTTTTCCCCGCTCCCAGCAGGATATAGAGAAAATACGGCGCTCCCACAAGCGACACCACAATGCCAAGGAGCATTTCATCCGGGGCGATCACCGTCCGGGCGATCCAATCTGCTCCCAAAAGAAGGATCGCGCCTAAAAGAGCTGCAGCCGGAATCCTGTGCCGGTGTCCTGCCCCGGTCAGCTTTGCCGCCAAATGAGGGCAGATTAAGCCCACAAAGCCAATGGCTCCGCCCACGCTGACACAGGCCGCCGCCAGAGCCGCCGCCATCATAAGATAAATCAGGCGGCTTCTCTTTAGCGCAGCCCCCAGACCAATTGCCACCTCGTCCTTCAGATGCAGAAGATCTAATTCCCTGGACTGAACCAACAGCGCCGGAACCAGAATGAGGATCCACGGCAGAAGCGCCAGCACGTGTTTCCAGCTGTTTCCATACACACTGCCGATCATCCAGGTATTGACCAGATGGAATTTTTCAGGAGAAAGCCGTACCGCAATCAGGATATCCGCCGCATTGATCCCCGCAGTAACGGATACTCCGATCAGCACCATGCGGATGGGCGAAACCGCCTCTCCCTTCCGATGGGCAATGCCATAGATCAGCACAGAGGTAAGCAGAGCGCCGCCTAAGGACACAACCGGCAGCAAAAACACATTTCCTCCCTGTCCCTCCGGCTCCAGAAGCGTATACAGCATCACCGCCATTCCCGCTCCTGCGCTGACGCCCAAAAGATCCGGGCTTGCCAGGGGATTTTTGGAAATCGTCTGAAATACAGTTCCTGATACGGAAAGCCCCGCCCCCACCAGAACCGCCAAAACGATCCGCACCATACGAAAATCAAACAGAATCAGATTTTCCTCTCTGGTTCCGCCCCCTGTAAGAACACGAAATACATCTCCCATGGTCAGGCTGGTAAAGCCTGCCCGAAGGCTTCCAAGTACCATAACAGCCAAAAGCAGGCACATCAGAAAAAAACGCCTTCTGATTCTTTGCTCCTGTCTCATTTGCGTCCTCCTTTCCCAGATGCCAGCCAGATAAAAAACGGCACTCCGATCAGAGCTGTAACCGCACCTGCCGGCGTTTCAAAGGGCGGATGGATCAGACGGGATATGATATCGGCGGCAACCACCAAAAGCGCACCCCCAAGCACGGAGCAGGGAATCACCTTCCTGTAATCGGCCCCGGCCAGAAACCGCACCCCATGCGGAACAACCAGACCTACAAAGCTAATAGGGCCTGCAATCGCCACTGAAGAGCCCGTCAGGATCAGCACCGCCGCCATGGACATAAACCGGATGCGGCGTATTTTTCCTCCTAACCCTACCGCCGTCTCCTCTCCCAGACTTAAAAGCGATACCTGCCCGGCCATCAAAAGAGCCAGAAGCAGTCCTGCCGCCGTCCAGGGAAGGAGCATGGCCGCCTGCTGAGGCCGTACCCCGGAGATCCCTCCCGCATTCCAGAAGGTAAGTTCCTGAGAAATATTAAAAAACATGGCAAGAGCCTGACTGACTGCATGAAACAGCGCCGTAATGGCTGTTCCTGCCAGGGCCAGCCCCACCGGCGTGCTCCCTGCCCGGCTGAAAGCTGCGATCAGAAATATAATCCCTGCCGCTGCTCCCGCTCCTCCAAAGGAAAACAGTACCGTCACATTAAAGGAGGCTGCCGGACATACGATCATGGCCAGAGCCAGTCCCAGTCCTGCGCCTGCGTTGATGCCTAATACCGAAGGACTTGCCATGGGATTTCTGGTGGCCGCCTGCATCAGGCTTCCCGATACCGCCAGGCTGCTTCCCACCGCAGCTGCCGCAAATGTCCTGGGAATGCGCAGCGTGCGCAGAATCACATGGTTTTTATTTCCCGGATCAAACGCAAAGAGCGCTCCGGCCAGCTCTGAAAACGTGATCTTTTTTGCTCCCACGCACAGAGACAGCGCCAGCGCGCCCCCAAGAAGAACGAAACACAGACCCGCCGTCATACCCGCCCCAAAGACGCCGGATCGCCTATTTCTGCCAGACATACTTCACCTGCCTTTCTTATGTTCCAAACAAAGAGTTAGCAGTTGCTAACTATACCACAAAAATCTCCCTTTGGCAAGAAACGCAGATGAGAATTTTTCTCTCCATATAACTGATTTTTCTTGTACTGTTCCTCCCCTATATCTTAGACAGGTTCGGCTGTCCGGTCCCCCCTTCAGCCTCCACCTTCTGCTTATATTCCGTTCCCCATGCTACCATGGCGTCCAGGATGGGCTTTAGACTGTATCCTGTCTCTGTCAGCGTATATTCCACCCGGGGCGGAACCTCTGCATAGACTTTCCGCGTCAAAAGCCCTGTTTCCTCCATGGAGCGCAAGTTGGAAGTCAGAACCTTCTGGGAAACACTTCCAACCGACCGTTTTAATTCTCCAAACCGCTTTGTTCCGTCCATCAGATCCCGGAGGATGAGCACTTTCCAGCGGTCGCTGATCAGCATTAGCGTAGTTTCTACCGGGCAGGCAGGTAATTTTTTATCCATTGGTATCCCTCACTTCTTTGCGATTTGCTGTTTATTCCTTACTGTACTTATCTATCTTATAATTTAAAACAAACCTTGGCAAGAAGCAAAAAATACGAAGCCGCACTTGCGGATAATCACACCCGTTCCCTGCTGTTTTCTACAGCTGCCTGATAATCTCCTCTGTATACTCCTTCGTTCCTGCCGTACCCCCAAGATCCGGCGTCAGCGCCGTTCCCTGCCTTAAAACCTCATCCACCGCCCTGCGGATCTTTACGGCTGTCTCCTGTTTTCCCAGATGCTCTAACATCATACAGGCAGACCATAAAAAGGCCGTAGGATTGGCGATTCCCTTTCCCGCAATATCCGGCGCGCTTCCATGAACGGCCTCAAACATGGCAAAATCTTCTCCCATATTGCTGGAAGGCAGAAGGCCCAGGCCGCCGATTAAGCCGCTTGTAAGATCCGACAGGATATCCCCGTACAGATTCTCTGTCACAATGACATCGAATTTCTGAGGCTGCATCACTAACTGCATGGCCACATTATCAACAATTTTATCCTCTGCCTGAACCTGGGGGTACTCTTTGCTGACCTCATAGAAAATATCCCTGAACAGGCCGTCAGAAATCTTCATTATATTGGCCTTATGAACGCAGGTCACTTTCTTTCTTCCATTCTTTTGCGCATAACCAAAGGCTGCCCGGATAATGCGCTCACTGCATTTTCTTGTGATTATCTTGATGGAATGAGCCGTATCCTGATCCACCTGCGTCTCCACTCCTGCATACAGATCCTCCGTATTCTCCCGAAACATCACGATATCCACATTTTCAAACGGTGTCTTTACCGCAGAATTGGATCTTGCAGGACGCATATTGGCGTACAGGTCATACTTTTTACGAAGCATTACGTTCAAAGAGCGGAATCCCGTCCCAAGAGGCGTGGTAATCGGAGATTTTAAGAGCACACGGTTCTTTTCAAAGGATGCAAATCCCGCCTCCGGGATCAGCGCCCCGTTTTCTTCATACTCTGCCGCTCCGACCCGGAAAATCTCATACTCCAGACCAGCTCCTGCCGCATCCAGGATCTTAAGCACCGCATCTGTAATCTCCGGCCCGATGCCGTCTCCCTTAAACACTGTGATCGTATTCTTCTCCATGGCTATCTCTCCTCCATCATCATATAATCCTTATTTTCCCCTACATATTTCGTTGCCGGACGCATGATCCTTCCGTCATACAGCTTATTCTCGATGTTGTGAGCCACCCAGCCCACCATGCGGCTGCACATAAACAGAGGTGTATACAGGTCTCTGGGGATATTTAACATTCCATAAGCAAAACCGCTGTAATAGTCTACGTTGGTAGGCAGCGCCGTTCCCTTTCTCTCCTTCATCACATCCAGAGCCGCACGCTCAAACCGCTGGCGGAAATCAAATTCCGTCTGCTGCTTCTTCTCCTTTGCCACCTCCGCACAGCAGGCCCTTAACATCTCTGCCCTGGGATCAGAAATCGTATAGACTGCATGGCCGAAACCGTATACCAGGCCCGAACGGTCGTACAGCTTTCCGTCCATTAAACGGTTGACTGCAGCCCGCAGTTTCTTATCGTCGGCCGTATAGCCTCCAACATCCTCCAGTACCGCATCCATCATTTCTGCCACCTTGATATTGGCTCCGCCGTGTCTCGGCCCTTTCAGAGAGCCGATGCTGGCTGATACCGTAGAATAAATATCTGTTCCCGTAGAAGAGATGACAACGTTGGTAAAGGTGGAATTGTTGCCGCCGCCGTGATCCGCGTGGAGCATAAGAATAGTGTCCAAAAGCCTTGCTTCCTGATCTGTAAACTTCTGATCCTTTCTCAGAAGGCTCAGGAAATTTTCCGCAATGGAATACTCGGGGTTTGCATAGTGGATAAACAGGCTGTCACGGTCATAATAATGCACCTTGCTCTGATAAGCGTAGCAGGCGATGGACGGCAGCTTTGCCACCAGATTGATGCCTTTTACCAGAGTTTCATAAACATCCGTATTATCCGGGTCATCGTCATAATTATACAGCGTCAGCACGGCATCCTGAAGCTTATTCATCAGGTTCTTCCCCGGCATCCGCAGCAGGTTCATTTCCACAAATTCATCCGGGATCTCGTAGCAGTCTCTTAAAATACCGCAGAAATGCTCCAGTTCCTTTTTCTTTGGCAGGTAGCCGAACAGGAGCAAAAAGCAAACCTCCTCATATCCGAAATGACTTCCCATCTTTCCCTTTACCAGATCCGTCACATTGTAACCTCTGTAATAAAGTTCTCCCGGAATAGCCTGGATCCCGCCTTCCAAAGCCTCCGCATAGCCCACAACGTCGGCCACTCTGGTCAGCCCCACCCGGACGCCGGTGCCGTCCTCATTTCTCAGGCCCTTTTTTACGTTGTATTCCTTATACCACTTATTGGGAATATCTGTGTAATTCTGGGATTTCCCATAAAACTGCGCAAGATAGCTTTCCTTTGTCATGGCCGCTCTCCTTTCCTGACCGGTTCTGTCAACGGTTTCTGTTGTAGTTGATCAGACAGCCGGCCTTTACGATCTCTCGTTCCTCAGCTGTCATATCCGCCATATAAAGCATAAGTTCCCGTACCGGCTCTATACCGGCTGTTCCCAGAACGTAAGCCCGAATCTCCTTTAAATCACCGTCTAAAGCGGCGCGGATCCCCGGCACATAAATATAATCCCCTACCTCAAAATCCGGTTCCTCCTTCATCTGGAAAGGCAGCATCCCCCAGTTGATCACATTAGAACGGTAACGCTTGGTTGCGTATTCCTTACAGATATTGGCAAGTCCGCCTAATACCCTCTGGCAGCTGGCCGCCTGCTCCCTGGCTGATCCGTCTCCCGGTTTTACGACATAAACCATGCTGCCAATCTCCGTTTCCTCTGCTGTAACCGTTTCATTTCCAGAAATAGTTCGGATGGCTGCAAAGAGAGTCTCAAGATCCGGTTCGGCCTTAATCTCTGCCTCTGCCCCTTCAGTTCTGCGTATGATTTCCAGACGTCCCATCTCCTTAGCCCGGCCTACATAGCCCGGATCCCTTCTGGATAAGGTAAATTCTGCCAGTCCCAGAGGATTGGAGCGATAGGAAGAGGTTTCTCCTGAGGGGATCAGCTCATCCGTGGTAGTCACCGGATCCATGATCTTAGAACACACCTTAAGGAGAACATTCTCTGTCAGCGGGCTCATCTCAGGCCAGTCCTTGATATTTGGTCCGTAGATCAGATCGCTGGCCGTATCGCCCTTTTCATACCCCATATATACGCGGTTTTTATAAGAGGTATCATCAAATTCATATTCCGGTACCTGATCCCAGCCTTCCATCTCCCAGGCAGAGGTCAGCCTCCCGCCGTTTGCTGCAGTGGCAGCGATGGAACGGGCATCCATCAGGGCCACTGCAGCCATCTGGCCGCTGCCTGGTTTTGATCCCTCTCTGTTGGGGAAGTTCCTGGTAGTGTGACGGATGCTCAGTCCATTGTTGCAGGGCGTGTCTCCTGCGCCAAAACAGGGGCCGCAGAAGGCGGTTCGGATGACGGCTCCTGCATTCATCAGATCGGATACAGCCCCTTTCTTAACCAGATCCGCAAGCACCGGCTGGGAAGATGGATAAACGGCAAGAGAAAATTCTCCGCAGCCGCAGTTTCTGCCCCGCAGCGCCTGCGCCGCTTCCATTACGTTGGTATAATTGCCTCCGGCACAGCCTGCAATCACAGCCTGCTGAACCATCAGATCCTTTCCCTTCACCTTGTCAAGAAGTGTAAAATGCGCTCTGCCTCCGGATATTCTCTCTGCCTCCTTTTCCGTAAGAGCCAGAATATCCGTAAGATTCTCCTTCAGTTCGTCGATCTCATACACATTGCTTGGGTGAAACGGCAGGGCGATCATGGGCTTTACTGTGGACAAATCCACATAAACGCAGCCGTCATAGTAAGCCACTCCCTCTGGATCCAGCTGCGTAAAGTCCCCGGCCCTATGATGCTTTGCCAGATATGCTTTTGTATCGTCATCTGTGCGCCAGATGGAGGTAAGGCAGGTGGTCTCCGTAGTCATCACATCTATACCGTTTCTAAAATCCGTAGTCATGGAGGAAACGCCGGGGCCAACAAATTCCATTACCTTATTTTTCACATATCCGTTCTTAAACACCGCTCCGATAATGGCAAGGGCAATATCCTGGGGGCCTGTGCCGGGCCTTGGCGCACCGTCCAGGTATATGGCTACCACGCCGGGATAGGCAATATCGTATGTATCGCAAAGAAGCTGTTTTACCAGCTCGCCTCCGCCCTCTCCCACTGCCATAGTACCCAGAGCACCGTAACGGGTGTGACTGTCTGATCCCAGGATCATTTTTTTGCAGCCGGCCATCCTTTCTCTCATATACTGATGGATCACGGCCATATGGGGCGGCACATAAATGCCCCCGTACTTCTTCGCCGCAGACAGGCCGAACATATGGTCATCCTCATTGATGGTGCCGCCTACGGCGCAAAGGGTGTTGTGACAGTTAGTCAGCACATAGGGAATGGGGAATTTTTCCATTCCTGAAGCTTTAGCCGTCTGTACGATCCCCACAAATGTGATATCGTGGGAAGCCATGCTGTCAAAGCAAAGCTTTAAATGCTCCATATCGCCAGATGTATTATGCTCCTTTAAAATAGAATAAGCGATGGTTCCTTTTTTTGCAGTCTCACGATCCACTGCCTTTCCTGTCAGTGCTTTTGCCCTTGCTGCTTCCGCTTCTGGAACCAGCTCTGTTCCATTTACCAGATACACGCCGCCTTCATATAATGATACCATGCTTTCTACCTCCTGGATCTTTCCTCGCACTCTCTGCTCCCCTGATCGGTGCAGCTGTCTGTGTGTTCTGCTGTTTTTGCAACAATTCAGGATGAACTCCCCTCTTGAACAGTTACTGTTTTTAATACTATAAAACAGAGAAATGCATTTGTCCAGTCTTATAGTTGTAATTGTTACAACTTTTTAGTTGTAGATTTAAGACATTTTCTTCGTTTTCCACTGTTATTTATTATCACTTCACTGCATTAAACTTGTCAACATTTGCAGATGCTGAAATTCATGTTGCATTTGCAACAATTTTATTTTATAATACCTCTGTAAAACAGTTCTTTTTAATGCAGCATCCAAATATCAGGAAAGGACAGGGAACACATATGACGGATTTCTTTCAGAAGAATTTATTTAAAAATATTTCTTTAGACGAATATAAACACCTTATTGCCTGTATGGGCGGACGGACAAGAACTTTCCGGCCGGAGGAAACCATCTGCTGCTACGATTCCGGCTCCCAGGAAATCGGAATCATCGGCAAGGGAACGGCGTCTGTGGTCCGATTTGAATACAATGGGGCAAGGACGATTTTAGAGCGCCTGGGCCCTCAGAGTACCTTCGGCTCCATGCTCTCTTACGGCAGCAGCGATCAGACGGGCGTAAGCGTTATCTGTAATACGGAATGCGAGGTTCTGTTCCTTCAATATGACCGGATCAGCGCTCCCTGCACCAAAGCCTGCGCCTTTCACCATCAGCTTACAAGGAATCTCCTTGATCTGATCTCCTGCCGCGCCCAGAATTTAAGCCGCCGGGTAGAGGTTTTATCCCAGCGCACTATCAGGGACAAGCTCATGTGCTTTTTTTCCCAGCTGGCCGTCCAGTTTGATTCCCCCTCCTTCAGCCTCCCCTTCACCATGGTGGATCTGGCTGACTACCTCTCCATTGACCGAAGCGCCATGACACGGGAACTGAAAAAGATGAAGGATGAAAAGCTGGTGGAAATTGACCGTAAAACAGTGCATCTTCTGGTATAAATATAATAATACAAACAGCGCGCAAAAGATCACTCTCTTGCGCGCTGCTGTTTGGTATGGAGATTAAAAAATGGGTTTATTCCTCTACAACAGAAAACAGATCCTTGCCCACTCCGCAGATGGGACATACCCAATCCTCCGGGATATCCTCAAATGCAGTTCCGGGAGCGATGCCGCTGTCAGGATCACCTACCTCCGGATCATAGATATAGCCGCATGGATCGCATAGATATTTCTTCATAATAAATGTCTCCTTTCCTATTGGTAAGCATAAACAAGGCCGGGGAAAATCGCTGTCCTTATGCTCCTGTTTCGCTGTTTTCTTAACTTTGTGACCTTATATTACCATAAGTATCCCACATTTTCTGTGATATATGCAACATCATGCCCTGTTTTTGCAGAAACATCCCTGATTTCAGGCGCTTCAAGCCAAAAGAGGCTTTCGTCTTTGCCGGCCTCTGTCCTCAAAAACAGACGCACAGCCAGCCCCGCCCTGCCTATGGCGGAACCGGCTGTACCCAACAGACACACCTCGGCTTTATTCTTCTCTGGCAGCCGTCCTTGCCTCGATCTCCTTTTTCTGTACATCACCAGGAGCCTGCTCATAGCGGCTGAACTCATAAGAGAAATCTCCCAGTCCACCTGTCATGGAGCGCAGGTCTGTATTGTAGCCAAAGAGTTCAGACATTGGGATATCGGCCTCAATAACCTGCTTGCCCCGATGGTTGGATTCCATACCAAGAACACGGCCTCTTCTGCGGTTTAAATCCCCCATCACATCTCCGGTAAAGCGGTCGGGAACCGTTACCTTTAAAGAAGCGATCGGCTCCAGAAGCACTGGATTTGCGTCCATAAAGCCTTGCTTAAAGGCCAGAATGGTGGCCATCTTAAATGCCATCTCAGAGGAGTCAACGGGATGGTAGGAGCCGTCTAACAGGGTAGCCTTTAAGCCAACTACGGGGTAGCCGGCCAGCGGTCCCTTCTGTACGCACTCCTGAAGCCCTTTCTCCACTGCGGGGAAGTAATTCTTCGGCACAGAACCTCCGAATACCTTCTCCTCGAACACATACGGTGTCTCCAGATCGCCGGAAGGCTCAAACTCCATAATGACATCGCCGTACTGTCCATGTCCGCCGGACTGTTTCTTGTGCTTGCCCTGTACCTTTACCCTCCTGCGCAGCGTCTCGCGGAATGCAAACCTGGGTTTTGATAATTCCACCTCTACCTTGTAACGGGTCTGGAGCTTGCTCACCACTACCTCCAGCTGCTGGTCACCGATGCCGTAAATCAGAGATTGACGGTTTTCCGCGTCATTTTTTACAATCAGCGTCAGATCCTCTTCCATCATACGGGCCAGAGCGGTAGATACCTTATCATCCTCCCCCTTATTGACTGCCTTGTAGGCCATATATGTATATGGAGTGGAAATCTGAGGCTTGTGGTACACGATCGGGGCCGTGCGCACAGCCATGGTATCGCCCGTCTGGGTCACAGTGAGCTTTGCAGCGGCTCCGATATCACCGGCCCTTAACTCAGAAACCTCTATAACGTCCTTTCCCCGGAGCACATAGAGTTTTCCGATCTTCTCCTCAGCATCCTTATTTACATTATATACGGTGGTATCTCCCTTTAAGGTGCCGGTACAGATCTTCATCAGAGAATACTTTCCGATAAAGGGATCCACAATGGTCTTAAATACCCTGGCTGACAGGGATACGTCGTCATTGTACTTTGCAGTAAAACGCTCACCTGTAGATACGTCCACGCCAATACACTCAAAGTGATCCGGTGACGGGAAATACTTATCCATAGCCTGCAGAAGTACCTTAAAACCCTGGCAGTTAATGCCGGATCCCATCATAACAGGAACGATATCACCCTCAATTACATGGGTCCTTAATGCCTGGGAGATCTCCTCCTGTGTGAACTCCTCACCCAGGAAATAGCGCTCCATATATTCTTCACTGGTCTCGGCAACGGCCTCCATAAGAGCGTCCCTTGCGATGGTAAGATTCTTCTGAACGTACTCAGGGATGGGGCACTCTTCATAATCGCTGTAGGTCGTAAAACGGCGTCCCGCCAGCTTTACCACGTTGACGAAGCCCACAAATTTTTCATTTTCACGGATCGGCAGCTGGAAGGGGGCGATCTTTCGTCCAAACTTCTTCTCCAGCTTTACAACCAGCTCACGATAGCTGGCGCGGTCGTCATCCATATTGGTGACGAAAATCAGACGGGGCAGATTGTACTTTTCGCACATCTCCCATGCTCTCTCAGTGCCAGGCTCGATTCCGGCCTTGCAGTTTACAACAATAACAGCAGCATCCGCTACGCTGATAGCTTCCTCTGCTTCTCCCACAAAGTCAAAAAAACCGGGAGTATCCAGGAGATTGATCTTGATCGGGCCGTTCTCGCCTTCATATTCCAGCGGAATCATGGTGGTGGAAATGGAGAACTGACGCTTGATCTCTTCTTTGTCATAATCACTGATGGTGTTGCCGTCGGGTACTCTTCCCATACGTTTTGTCACACCCGTAATAAATGCCAGAGCTTCCGCAACGGTCGTCTTACCGGCGCCTCCGTGTCCAAGTAATACGACGTTGCGGATCTGTTCAGTACCATATACGTTCATAAACTTCCCTCCTGTGCGTTAAGTGTACGCTCGAATCCAAGAGCTACATGATATTCAAGCCATGTATTTATTTTACTAAATTTTTCAGTTTTTTTCAAGTATTTTGACTTATTTGTACAACTAAATTTTTATCTCTTTCAAAACATTCCGTGAAACATTATAAAACAAAACATTTTTATCCTATCTCTGTGCTCTTTTTATAAGAGGCCATTGCATCTGCCTTGATTTTCTCACATAAAAGCGTCGAACTTTAAAGCAATAAAGTGTTGACATTTTCACATTCAGGCGATACACTGGGATATAATAAAACAGCGGCCCTGCAGATACATGGGCCAGCCGAAAAAGGAGAATACTGCTATGATCATTATCATGAAGCCGAACGCCTCCGAAGAGGCTGTAAAAAAAGTAACCGATCTGATCGAATCCAAGGGGCTTACTCCCCATCTCTCACAGGGTTCCCAGGTGACTATCGTAGGCGTGGTAGGGGACAAGAGCCGCTTAGCCGGCAGCAACATCGAGATAAGCGAAGGAGTAGATAAGGTAGTGTCTGTCACAGAATCCTACAAACTGGTCAACAAAAAGTTCCATCCTGACGATTCTGTGGTCCCGGTGGGAAATACCCATATCGGCCCCGGAAACCTTACCGTTATGGCCGGCCCCTGCGCCATCGAGTCCAGAGAACAGCTGATGGAAACTGCATTTGCCGTAAAAAAGGCCGGGGCTACCTTCCTGCGGGGCGGCGCTTACAAGCCGCGCACCTCCCCCTACTCCTTCCAGGGCTTAGAGGAAGAAGGTTTAAAATATATGAAAGAAGCCAGAGAGGCTACCGGCTTAAATGTCATCTGCGAGGTCACAAGCGCCCATGCTATCGAAGCGGCTTCCAAATATGTAGATATGCTCCAGATCGGAGCCAGAAATATGCAGAACTTTGAGCTTTTAAAGGAAGCGGGAAAATCCGGTATGCCTGTACTCTTAAAGAGAGGGCTGTGCGCCACCGTCGACGAGTGGCTCAATGCTGCTGAGTATATCATTTCAGAGGGAAATCCCAATATCGTCCTCTGCGAAAGAGGAATCCGCACATATGAGACCTCTACCCGCAATACATTAGATATCAGCGCCGTGCCGGTGATCCGCCAGAAAAGCCATCTTCCGGTGATCGTTGATCCCAGCCATGCCACTGGCGTAAGAGCCTATGTGGGGCCTCTCGCAAAGGCGGCTGTAGCAGCAGGAGCGGACGGACTGATGATCGAGGTACATCCCAACCCGGCCTGCGCTCTGTCCGACGGCCCTCAGTCACTGACCTTTGATGCCTTTGAGAAGCTTATGGATGAATTAAAGCCCTACTGCGAACTGTCCGGAAGAAGAATCTCATTTTAAAAAAGCAAGGGGGATGCGCTATGGAACCATTCGCTATCAAGGATTCCACGATGGCATTCATCGGTCTTGGACTGATCGGAGGTTCTCTCGCAAAGGGAATCAAACGGGCCAGACCTGATATCCGCATTATGGCCTATATGCGGACCCGCGCCAAATTAGAGCAGGCGCAAAAGGACGGCATCGTAGACGTAATCTTAGAAGGCATTGGAGAAGAACTTCGGGAATGTGATCTCATCTTTCTGTGCACTCCGGTGGAATATAACGCCAGGTATCTCTCCGCCATCCGGCCTTTCTTAAAGCCCGGAGCGCTGATCACCGATGTGGGCAGTACAAAAACAGATATCCATGAGGAAATACGGCGTCAGGGCCTGGAGCACTGCTTTGTGGGCGGCCATCCCATGACCGGCTCGGAAAAGACAGGATATGAAAATTCCACGGATCATCTCCTGGAAAATGCCTACTATATCGTGACCCCGCCGGAGGGACAGAGCGGGGAAAGCGCCCAATATACAGAGAACGTCCGCCGCATCCTGGCGGTGGCTCAGGCAGTGGATGCGATCCCACTGGTTCTTGATTACAGGGAGCACGACCGGGTAACGGCAGCGGTAAGCCATCTGCCCCATCTGGTTGCATCCAGCCTGGTAAATCTTGTGAAAGACAATGATTCCGCCGCTGGAACCATGCGCCGGATCGCCGCTGGAGGCTTTAAGGATATCACCCGGATCGCCTCTTCTTCACCGGAGATGTGGGAGCAGATCTGTATGACAAACGCGGCTCCCATCGGAGATATGTTAGAACAGTATATCTATTCTTTACAGGAAATCCTGGCACAGATCCGCGGACATAAGGGCAGGGATATTTACCGGCTTTTTGACCAGTCCCGCTCTTACCGCAATTCTATATCAGACCGGGCCAAAGGCCCCATAGAGCCCTCCTATGAGTTTTCTGTGGATGTGGCAGATGAGGTGGGATCTATTTCCACCATTGCGGTGATTCTGGCTGCCAAGGGCATCAGCATCAAAAATATCGGCATCAATAACAACAGGGAACGGGGCGAAGGCGCTTTAAAAATCGCCTTTTACAACGAGACTTCCATGAAGGAGGCCTGGGAGCGGCTCGAAAAGTACAAATTCGACCTGGTGCGGCTGTAGAGAAATCTGTCCCTCATGGCAAAGGCATTGACACAAACCCCATGACCGGTTAAAATTTCGTGTAGAATGTTACCATCAGCTGATAAGAGAACACACGCCCCAACCGCTGGGAGTCCGAGGGAGTTCTTCGTCACAGATTTGCGGTCCTGTAAGGCACTGCCGCAGTTTCACGAATCTGCGGCGCAGAACCGTGTGTCCCCTTGTCTGCTGATGGTATGTTACATTTAAAAGTCTAGAAAAACGAGGAATCATACATATGGAATTAAGAAAATGGGGTCCCCTTCGGGGAGAAATCACTGTCCCCGGCGACAAATCCATCTCCCATAGGGCGGTGATGTTTGGTTCCCTGGCAAAGGGAACTACGGAAATCCATGGCTTTCTCCAGGGGGCAGACTGCCTTTCCACAATCTCCTGTTTTGAGAAAATGGGAATTTCCATAGAAAACAGGGGAGATACAGTGCTGGTTCAAGGCCGCGGCCTTCACGGACTTACGCGGCCCGAGACAATTCTTGACTGCGGCAACAGCGGTACCACCACCCGCCTGATCTCCGGTATCTTAAGCGCCCAGAATTTTGATGTGACGCTCACTGGAGATGTTTCCATCCAGAAAAGGCCTATGAAGCGGATCATAGAACCCTTATCCCAGATGGGTGCCGATATCACCAGCATACACGGAAACGGCTGTGCTCCTCTTTCCATCCGCGGAAAAAGCCTCCACGGAATCCACTATACATCCCCTGTGGCTTCCGCCCAGGTAAAATCTGCGGTTCTTCTGGCAGGCCTCTATGCGGAGGGCATCACAAAGGTTACTGAGCCTTTTGTATCCAGAAACCATTCAGAACGAATGCTTAAGCTGTTCGGATCTTCTGTTTCCACAGAGGGAACCACAGTTTCCATCTGCCCCGCTGGACAGCTCTACGGTCAAAAGGTAATGGTGCCGGGAGATATCTCCTCTGCCGCCTACTTTATCGCAGCCGGACTGATGATTCCCGGTTCTGAAATCTTAATTAAAAATGTAGGCATCAACCCCACCCGTGATGGTATTCTCCATGTATGCCGGGCTATGGGAGCCGATCTTACCCTGCTTAACGTGCGCGGCCAGGAGGGTGAACCTACCGCTGATATTCTGGTACGCTACAGCAGGCTTCACGGCACAGATATCGCAGGAGCCATCATTCCCACACTCATTGACGAACTCCCAATGATCGCCGCCATGGCAGCTGTGGCAGAAGGCGAAACAAGAATCAGCGATGCAGGTGAACTTAAGGTAAAGGAATCCAACCGGATCGCCGTCATGGCACAAAACCTGACTGCCATGGGCGCGGATGTGACGGAAACGGAGGACGGCATGATCATCCGTGGCGGAAAACCGCTCCGCGGCGCAGCCATTGAAAGCCATCTGGACCACCGGATCGCCATGACCTTTGCCGTGGCCTCCCAGTGTGCCGAAGGCGTAACCGAGATAAGAAGCGGAGAATGTGTCAGCATCTCCTATCCCTGTTTTTATGAGGATCTGATGAACCTTTCCGGAAAAAGGAGGTAAGCGCTAAATGAATCTGCAGTTAGTCAAAATGGAGCCGCAGTACCGCAGTCTGGCTGAGGACATGATACGCGAATGGAAGACAAGCGGCGAGGCCATTGTCCCCTGGGCCATTGACAGAGCGGATATCCGTGACTTTTCGGCCTATATGGACAGCCTGGAACAAACGGGGACGGCCGACGGCCTGGTGCCTGAATCTACCTTTTTCTGCCTGGATACAGACAGAAATCTTATGGTGGGAGCCATCAATATACGCCATTATCTCAATGACAATCTATTAAAACACGGGGGCCATATCGGCGACGGCGTAAGGCCTTCAGAACGCCAAAAGGGCATCGCCACCCGGATGATCGCCCTTGGCCTTGAAGAATGTAAAAAGCTGGGCCTGAAGCGGGTTCTTATGACCTGCCGAAAAGACAATATCGGCTCTGCCAAAAGCATTATAAACAACGGCGGAATCCTGGAAAACGAAATAAAACAGGACGATGGCGTCGTGACACAGAGATATTGGATCGATCTCTGATCACGTCAAAATCAAAAAGCCCTGGGCGGGCGTTAAACGCTACCCCAGGGCTACATCCAATACCATCATCAGTACAAATCCGGCGGCAAATCCCATGGTTCCTATATTGGAATGACTTCCCTCGGAGGCCTCCGGAATCAGTTCCTCTACCACTACATAGAGCATGGCTCCGGCGGCAAAGGATAAAAAATAGGGAAGGGATGACCCCAGCTGATCAGCCAGAAGGAGCATGACAACCGCTCCCACCGGCTCTACAATGCCCGAAAGCATCCCATAGACAAAGGCCTTTTTCTGGCCCGCCGCCTCCCTTAAGGGAAGAGAGATGACCGCTCCTTCCGGAAAATTCTGGATTGCAATTCCCAAAGCCAGTGCCAATGCACCGGTCATGGAAATGGTATGGCTCCCGGCCATCATTCCCGCAAAAGCCACGCCTACGGCCATCCCCTCAGGAATATTGTGAAGGGTCACAGCAAGCACCAGCATGGTGCTTTTTTTCAGGCTTTTTTTTGCTCCCTCCGGTTCGTCAGCATCCATGTGAAGATGCGGCACCACTGTATCCAGAAGGAGCAGGAAGCCCATTCCCAGCAAAAATCCCATTGCGGCAGGAATAAAGGCAAGTTTTCCCATATTCCCGCTCATCTCCATGGCCGGGATCAGAAGAGACCACACAGAAGCCGCAACCATCACACCGGAGGCAAAGCCCAGGAATGCCTTCTGCACCCCAGGCTTTAGTTCACCCCGCAGGAAAAAGACACAGGCGGCTCCTGCCGTCGTTCCGAGAAAAGGGATCATAATCCCTGCAAATATATTCATCTTTCACCTCATATTATGTACGCGCCACTGTCCCCGAAAACGCCTTTCCCTCCTTCCCCGCCTAATCTTCCAGAAAGCCCCGAAGTTTCATATAATTCTTGATCAGCACGATCATCTGATCGTAATCAATGCGGCTGGCATTGATTGGAAGATCATAATTCTCCATATCCATCCAGTTTTTTCCAGTAAAATACCGATGATACTCCGTGCGGGTTCGGTCAATGCGCTTCATCCGGCGCAGAGCCTCCGCCTCGTCTACCTTATCCACATCCATGATCCTGCGAACTCTGGTAACCGTATCCGCGTAAACAAAGATGCGGATCACATCATCTAACTGATCCTGGAGCACATAGTTGCCGCAGCGCCCAACGATAATGCAGTTCTCAGAAGCCGCCAGCTTACGGATCACAGAGGACTGGAAACGGAACAGATTCTCCGGCGAGGTAATATTATGGCCGTTTTGGGCCGGCTCTGTCAGATCCGGTTTTATATTCGTCACAATACGGTACAGAAGGTTGTTGCCCGCCTTCTCATCCGCCAGACGGAAATACTGTTCTCCAATGGCGCTGGTTTCTGAGGTCATTTTTAAAATATCCTCGTCATAAAAATGGATTCCCAGCTCCCTGGCCAGACGCTCGCTTGTCAGGCGTCCTCCGCTTCCGTACTGGCGTTCAACGGTAATTACAAAATGTCTGCTGCTCATAAATTCAAGCCTCCTTTATGGTTTCGCTTATATCAGACTGTCAGGACATAAGCCCTAGATCACATCAATATGACACATCTTCATAGCATTTAGAGCATTTTCATGGCTCTTTGGCGTTACACCCGCACAGCAGCCTGCCCTGACACAGATCTCCGTCTCCGGTACCTCTGCCTTAATCACCATGGCATTTGAGATCACGCAAATATCGGTACACAGGCCAATCAGTTCAATCCTGTCATATCCTCCGGCCTTTATATAGGCTGCCAGTTCCATACTTCCAAATGTATGCTTTTCAAACCGTTTTCCCGGCATATCCTTTAAGCAGGAATCCAACTCCCAGCCCTCCGTACCCCGGATACAGTGAGGAACCGGCAGTTTCCTTCCCTCCATCGTCTCCATATAGTCCTTTTCATGGGTATCCAGGGTAAATACCACCTCATCCCCTGCTGTCAGATACTCCTTAATCCGCTCCCTCACAGCCGGCACGATGGCCTCTGCCTCTTTTGTTCCCAGCGCTCCGTCTATGAAATCCTTCTGCATATCTACTACTGCCAGCAATCTTTTCACAGTTTCACTCCTCCCGGTATTTGCGGCGTCTCAGGCTCATGTCTGTTCACGCAGGCATAGCGGACATGAGCCCCTGGCCCGCGATATCACTATTATAATACCACAAATTTATATATTGGGGAATATGGGGAATCAAAAAAGTAGTTGACAAATGACGCATCCTGTATTAAGATACGAATCAATAAGCTAAACCGATGAGAAAGAGGAGTAAGTTTCCAGGGCATTTTTACAGAGAGCCGCGGGCGGTGGGATCGCGGTATTATGCAGGCAGCTGAATGGACTTTCGAGGGCAGTCCTGAACGGTATGGATATCCGCTTTGGCGGTCAGGGTAGGGACTGACGGATTCTGCACCCGTTATATTTGCAGCACATATGATAGTATGTGAGAGTGGACTTTTATTCAGTCAATTTGAGTGGCACCGCGGATTTATTTCGTCTCAATTACAACCTGGTTGTAATTGGGACTTTTTTATTATTATCAAGGAGGAACTTATTATGAAAAAATCAATGGCGATCCTTTTAACAGCAGCAATGGGCGTTTCCCTCTTAGCAGGCTGCAGCTCTTCCGGCCAGTCTGCCGCTGACAGTACAGCTCCTTCCAGCGCTGGAGCAAATACCGGCGATTCCGGCAAAAGCACGGCGGATGAGGACGGCACTTACACCATCGGTATCGGTCAGTTTGCGGAGCACGGCTCCTTAGACAACTGCCGGGAGGGCTTTCTTGCGGGCCTGGCTGAGGCGGGTATTGAGGAAGGGAAAAACCTGACCGTTCTTTATAACAACGCACAGGCTGACGGCGGCACAGCCAGCCAGATTGCAAATACCTATGCAGGCAAAAATGTAGATCTGATGTGCGCAGTCGCAACCCCCATGGCCCAAGCAGAATACAGCGTTGCCATGAAATCCGATATCCCCGTCATCTTTACCGCAGTTACCGATCCGGTAGCCGCCGAGCTGGCCAATGCGGACGGTACTCCCGTCGGCGAGGTTACAGGTACCAGTGATAAGCTTCCCATCGAACAGCAGCTGCAGATGATCCGCGAAATCCTTCCTGAGGCCAAAAATATCGGCATCATGTATACTACCAGCGAGGTAAATTCCGAATCTGCCATTGCCGAGTACAAAGAGCTTGCTCCCAAATATGGTTTTGAGATCGTAGATTCCGGCATCTCCTCTTCTGCCGATATCCCTCTGGCTGCGGACACACTGATCGGAAAGGTAGACTGCATCACCAACTTAACAGACAACACCGTGGTTGCCTCCCTTCCTGTGATCTTAAGCAAGGCTTCTGCTAAAAATATTCCTGTATTCGGAAGCGAGATCGAGCAGGTAAAAGTAGGCTGTCTGGCCGCCATGGGCCTTGACTATGTAGAGCTTGGCAAGCAGACCGGACAGATGGCTGCGAAGGTTTTAAAGGGCGAAACAAAGGCCAGTGAGATGAACTTTGAAACTATCAAGGAGGCCGCCTTCTATGGAAACCAGAAGGTTGCTGAAAACCTGGGCATCACACTCCCTGAATCTCTCACCGGCACAGCGGCCGGGATGTTCGATACGATCACCGAATGATCCGTTATCCGCGTAAGTAAAACCACCGGCTGCCGCCCTTTATATGACGGACGGCAGCTGTGAGTATGTTTGGAGGAATATCATGACAATCATCTTAGGCATCCTTGAAGAGGGTCTGGTTTACGCCATCATGGCCCTTGGGGTTTATATCACCTATAAGATCCTGGATTTTCCGGATCTCTCCGTAGACGGCACCTTCCCTCTGGGAGCCGCTGTCACAGCCGCAGGCATCGCCGGAGGCTTTCTCTCACCGGGCGCCGCTCTGGCTGTCGCCTTTTTAACCGGCGCACTGGCCGGCTGTATCACCGGTCTGATCCATGTGAAATTAAAGGTTCGCGACCTTTTATCCGGCATCATTGTCATGACAGCCCTCTATTCCATCAATCTGCGGATCGCCGGGAAGGCAAACCTTCCTATATTTAGTAAGGAAACCATTTTTACAAACGACTTTCTCTTTGCCCATGTGCCGGAAGCCTTAAAGCCTTTTACTACCACCCTGATTCTTCTTGTACTGGTTCTTGTCTGCAAGATCCTGTTAGACGCCTACCTGCAGACGCGCTCTGGTTACCTGTTAAGGGCCGTGGGCGACAACGAGGCCTTAGTCACCGCCTTAGCCAAAGACAAGGGCATGGTAAAGATCATCGGTCTGGCGATCGCAAACGGCTTTGCTGCTCTGGCAGGCAGCGTTTACTGTCAGCAGAAGGGTTTTTTTGAAATTTCCACCGGCACCGGCACCATGGTCATCGGTCTGGCAAATGTAATCATCGGCACCCAGCTTTTTAAACGGTTTGGCTTTGTAAAATCTACCACTGCCGTTATAATCGGCTCCATCATCTACAAGGCCTGCGTTTCCGCAGCCCTCCTGGTCGGCGATCTGAGCATCGGCGGATGGTCCATCCCGGTCACTGCTTCGGATTTAAAGCTCATCACCTCTGTGCTGTTTTTAATCATTCTCGTATTAAGTCCTGCGGGCGGAAAGAAGGTAAAGAGCCATGCTTGAACTGCAACACATCCATAAATACTACAATGCCGGCACGGTCAACGAGATGTGCCTGTTTGATGATTTTAACCTGACGGTCAAAGACCACCAGTTCGTATCCGTGGTGGGAAGCAACGGTTCCGGAAAAACCTCTCTTTTAAATATTATCTGCGGCAGCATCCCCTTAGATCAGGGTACCATCCGCATCGGAAATGCAGACATTACAAGGATGCCGGAATACAAGCGCCAGCGCCGCATCGGCCGGGTATACCAGAATCCGTCCATGGGCACCTGTCCTTCCATGACCATTGCTGAAAATATGGCTCTGGCAGACAATAAGGGGAAATTCTTCAACCTACGCCCCGGAGCCAACAAACACCGGATGGATTTTTACCGGGAAAGCCTCCGCTCCCTGGGCCTTGGACTGGAGGACAAGATGGATGTTAAAGTAGGTGTTCTCTCCGGCGGCCAGCGTCAGGCCATGGCGCTTCTTATGTCCACCATGACCCCCATTGAGTTTCTCATCCTGGATGAGCACACCGCCGCCCTGGATCCAAAAACAGCAGAAACCATCATGGAACTGACGAACCGTATCGTAAAGGAGAAGGAACTGACTACCATCATGGTGACGCACAACCTGCGCTACGCCGTAGAGTATGGGAACCGCCTGCTGATGATGCACCAGGGCCATGCCATTATGGATAAAGAAGGAAAAGAAAAGGATGCAATCCAGATCGATGATATTCTGACTAAATTCAATGAGATCAGCATTGAGTGCGGAAACTGATTTTCCCGCGCCTCATCAGATCCATGTTCCCAAAAAAGAGCGGATGAAACCCGCCGGTCTGTCCCCGGCGATTCTCATCCGCTCTTATCATCATAAAACGCAACTGCTCTCACAGCCAAAGAAAATGCCCCGTCCTGAATCATTGCCATAAAACAGGAAAGCCTGCTTTTTACTCTGCAAATACCATGATTCTGGTAGCCGTATTGTCCTCATCGGACCATACTGCCGCCTTTCTCCCCTGGGTCAGATCATCCAGGGTCACGATATTTCTGGTCAGATACGGGAAGATCTCACAGTCCTCAGACAATGTATACTCTGTGCCGTCTGCCCCGGTCAGCACAGTATGTGAGGTCTGGGCATCCGTTACAACAGATTTAACCTCTACATAATCAGGCACCTTAAAATCTGCCGGAATATTGGCAAAGATCACTGCCGCATTGGTCATAGGAGGCAGGCTCATAGTCATAGCCGGGCCAATATAGGCGTAGACCGTATCTCCGTCCCTGATGTCTTCTAAGGCCATCGGCATACCGGAAACCGCATCCAGAACATACGTAGACTCCTGAGATACATTTAAAATGATCTCACCTGCCGAGCTGGCGTCCGACTGATTATCAATGGAAAGACGCCCGTCCTCCATATGAGTCACCGGGCCGTAGATCCGAACAGCCTCCATCTTCTCAGGCTGACTCCCTTCTGCGCTCTCGATCGCGCCGCTCACAGGCTCAACCACCGTGGTGCTTTCCTCCTTCGTCGTCTCCACTGCCGTCTCTGACTGGAGCTCTGTGGAATCTGCCTTTGCCGTGGCTGCACAGCCGCCGACTCCCACAACTGCTGCTGTACAGATAGCTGCTGCATATAAACCATATCTTTTCAATTATAATCTCTCCTTTAATTGCGTTTCCCTGTCTGCTGATGATACCATCATTTTTTGAAGTATATACTATTTTTTCGGAAAATCCAATAAAGGAATTCTTAACAATTATGACATAAGGATTAAATCGCTGCTTTTATCTTGCCATTTCGCTCTGAGGCCCGGTCTGGTTATGGGCCTTTATGATGGTCTCAATCTCCTCCAGATTGGAAGAAGGAAGGTCACCTGGAATAGTGTTCTTAACCGCTGCGGTGGCATTTCCAAAGGCAATGGCCCTGGAGCAGTCGCCGCCGCTGCTTAACAGCCCGTAGAGCGCGCCGGAGATATAGGCGTCTCCGCTTCCAATCCGGTCTACTACCTCAATATCATGGTACGGCTCTTCCTCATAATACATATCTCTTGCCGCGTCATAAATCACAGAGCCAAAGGTATGACGCTTGGGGCTGTGTACAATCCGCTGAGTGGAAGCCACGATGGAGATTGGATATTCCTCGGTAAAGCTCTTCATCATCTCTTTTGCAGTACCGGTTTTTAAAAAGGTAAGACGGGCTGTGTCCTCAGAGCAGAAGAAAATATCCACATAGGGAAGGATCTTTAAGATACATTCCCTCGCTTCATCGCCGCTCCACAAATTTCCCCGGAAGTTTACATCAAAGGATACCAGCGTGCCGGCCTCCTTAAAACGCTTGATCATCTCAATGGCAGTCTCGCGAATCTGAGGGCTTAAGGCCAGAGTAATGCCGGTAGTATGGAAACACTTGGAGGCAGTATAGACCTCCTCCGGAATCTCATCGATATTCAGACTGAAAAAGGAACTGTTCAGACGGTCATAGATCACCTTTGGCTTTCTGGGATACGCTCCATTTTCATAGAAGTAAACGCCCACACGGGCGGAAGGAGAATCATCATACATAAAGAAATCATCGCTGACTCCGAAGGAACGGATCTTGCCCTTCATAAAGCTTCCGATGTCATGGGAAGGAAGCTTGGAAATAACGCCGGTGCGCAGTCCTAAAAGGGATGCGCCTACGGCTACGTTTAATTCGGCTCCTCCTACCTGCTTTACAAAGGTGTCTCCTCTGGAGAGACGGTCATTGTCCGGCGGTGAAAGCCGCAAAAGCACCTGTCCCAGTGTCAGCAGGTCAAAGCTTCTTCTCTTACTCTCTTCCATTTTTATATCCTCCTAATTGTTTTCATATAACAGGGAGCCTGTCTGAAAATCCATCATTGAAACGCAATTTTCATACAGGCTCCGCTGTTTATAAGGTATAGATTGTGTTCGTTAAATGATTATCTCTGAACACGGCCGGATCCGTCGCCGCCTGCCAGATTGTCAACATCTGCACGGGTAACCAGATTGAAGTCGCCAGGAATGGTGTGCTTTAATGCGGAAGCTGCTACTGCAAACTCCAGAGCTGCCTTCATATCCTTTCCGTCAGCCAGACCGCAGATCAGACCTGCTGCGAAGGAATCACCGCCGCCTACACGGTCAACGATAGGAGTGATGTGATACTTTCTGGAATGATAGAACTCACGTGTCTTTCCATCCATGATGCAGGCAGACCAGCCGTTGTCGGAAGCGCTGTGGCTTTCACGCAGAGAGCTGATGATATACTTAAAGCCAAACTTGTCAGCCATCTGATTGAAGATATCAACATAGCCAGCCAGTTCCAGTTCACCGGAGGTAACATCAGTATTGCCTGGCTTGAAGCCAAGAACCTTCTCAGCGTCCTCTTCATTGCCGATGCATACATCTACATACTGCATCAGGTTTGTCATAACCTTCTGTGCCTTCTCAGATGACCACAGTTTCTTACGGAAGTTTAAGTCTACGGAAACAGTCACGCCATGAGCCTTAGCTGCCTTTAAAGCTGCCTCAGTCAGTTCGATCGCTGCATCGCTGACAGCTGGAGTGATGCCTGTAAAGTGGAACCAGTCAGCGCCCTCGAAAATCTCATCGAAGTTAAACTCGTCAGGAGTAGCTGTGGAAATAGAGCTGTGCGCGCGGTCATAAACTACGTTGGAAGCTCTCATGGCAGAACCGGTCTCCAGGAAGTAGATACCCAGTCTCTCGCCGCTTCTTGCAATATGCTTTGTGCCTACGTTGTACTTTCTTAAAGCTGCTACTGCACAATCGCCGATTGGGTTTGCAGGTACTGCAGAAACGAACTCTGCATCATGACCGTAGTTTGCTAAGGATACAGCTACGTTAGCCTCACCGCCGCCGTAGTTTACGTCGAACTCGTCTGCCTGGATGAATTTCTCATTATTGGGGGTAGATAATCTTAACATGATCTCGCCCATGGTAACGATCTTTGCCATTTTTATGATCTCCTCTTAACTTTAATTGTATCTGCACCGCCCGGAAGATCCGGGCGGCGGTTTCTGATTTCTGGGGCGCCTTTAGATCGCGCAAAGGCCAGGCCTCTGCCTCTCCTGCGCCAGGGCAGCAAAAATTGCTGTTTTATTTTGCACGTGCTGCTGCTACAGCTGCTACGAACTCCTGAGCCTTTGCGGTAACAGCTGCGAAGTCGCCGGTATTTGCGCCCTTTGTTAAACTGCTGCCGGTGCCGACTGCGTATGCGCCTGCCTTGATCCACTTGTCAACATTGTCAACATCAACACCACCGGAAGGCATGAACTCGCCCTGTGGAAGGGGGCCCTTAAAGGAGCTGATCGCAGCAGGTCCTACGATATTGCCTGGGAAGATCTTGATTACGTCGCAGCCTGCTTCCATCGCTGTAATCGCCTCGGTTGGGGTCATAACACCCGGAAGCATAGGCACTCTGTAACGGTTGCACATTTTAATTGTCTCAAGGTTCAGGCCTGGGCTTACTACATAGTTAGCGCCAGCCATGATAGCCATTCTTGCAGTCTCAGGATCCAGAACGGTGCCGGCACCAATGACTACCTTGTCGTTGTCCTTATATTTCTCAACCATGTTAGCGATCAGATCAATAGGGCTTCCCTCATCAACTGTCATGCAGATCTCGATGAAGTTGATGCCGCCGGCTACGATAGAGTCGATCACCTTCTCGCCCTGCTCCAGATTCTTTGCGCGAACCACAGCTACCAGACAATCTTCTTTCAGTCTTGCCAGAACTTGTTCTTTTTTCATTTCTCTTCTCCTTCTTTCATCTTTGTTCGTAAATGCGAATAAGTTTCATATTTACGATTTTATACTTAAATTTTAATAGTTACCGCATGATTTGTCAACAGAAATCCTGTGGAAAAATGCACATTTTTATACGCATAAACGGGCACTTTTTACATTGCAGACCAAAGAGGAAGGCCGCAGCCCCCCATCCTTATATTTTTCCAATAAATCCCAAAAGTTTTGAGATCTGAACCGCCTTTTTACAGACCGTGCGTCCCAGAGCTTCATAATCCTCCGTGGGCTTATAGAGGCTGGAAACACTGATGGCGCCCATCACAGTTCCGTCAGGGCCAAAAACAGGAGCGCCTGCGCACTCCATATGTTCCTCCAGCTCTCTGGCATCCAGCGCGTAGCCCTTTTCCCTCACCAGCTCCAGTTCCTTCAGAAAATCAGTCCGGTTCCTGATGGTTCGGTCCGTGTACGTCTTAAAATGGATCCTGGCCATAAGAGCCTCTCTCTCCTCCTCCTGAGAATAAGCCAGGATGGCCTTTCCCAGTGAGGTGCAGTAAATGGGATTTTTGGTGCCGACGGTTGCCGTGGTGATAATAGGATTTTCCGGCTCATACTTGCAGATATATACGATCTCATCATCCGCACGTACACCGAAAAACACCGTTTTTCCCACTTCCCTTGCAAATGCCTTCAGCACCGGGTCGATGGTGCTGATAAAGTCCATATTGTTGGTATAATTGATTCCCACCCGGTATGCCGTAAGGCCGATGGTATAGCGCTGCTTCTGCTCCCTGGCCACATGGATCATGCCTGTGTGAACCAGGGTTGTCAAAATGTCATAAGCGCTTGTTTTCGGGATGGAAAGCTGCTCACAGATCTCATCCAGAGTAATGCCGTCCGGTTTTTTGGACACCAGCTTCAGTATATCCACGGTTCTCAGCGCAGTCCTGTTTAGTTTCATCGAGTCTCCTTTTTCTCTCAGGCCGAACCAACCGGCCGGCAGTCCGATCCCTGCTACAGAGTCACGCCCTGCTTGAAAATAGCCATATCATGGAAGCCTGCTTCCTCGGATTTTACCTTCCGGCCGGAAGCCACCTCAAGCACATAGTCAAGCAGCTCCTGTGCAAGCTCTTCCTTTGTCTTATCCTCTACCATGCGGCCCGCGTTAAAATCGATCCAGTTATTCTTATGGCCTGCCAGCTTTGAGTTGCTGGAGATTTTCACGGTGGGAACCGGAGAAGCAAACGGTGTGCCTCGTCCGGTGGTAAAAAGCACGATATGAGCGCCGGATACAGCCAGGGCCGTCGCAGCTACCAGGTCATTTCCAGGTGCGCTTAAAAGATTCAGTCCCTTTACCTTAACAGGCTCCCCATATTCAAGCACACCCTTTACCAGAGAGCTTCCTGACTTCTGGGTACAGCCCAGGGACTTGTCCTCCAGAGTGGAAATACCGCCCTTTTTGTTTCCCGGGGACGGATTCTCATAAATGGTCTGATTGTAGCTGGTGAAATAATTCTTAAAGTTATTGATCAGATCCACCGTCTTTTCAAACAGTTCCGGTGTAGCGCAGCGATCCATAAGGAGGGTCTCCGCTCCGAACATCTCCGGAACCTCTGTCAGGATGGTGGTTCCGCCCTTGCTTACCAGCAGATCGGAAAACGCTCCTACCACCGGATTTGCCGTAATGCCGGAAAGACCGTCGGATCCCCCGCATTTCATGCCGATGATTAACTCGCTGGCATCAATCTTTTCTCTGGAAAATGTTCCTGCGTAGGCTGCCAGTTCTTCGATGAGCTTCATGGCCTCCTCCATCTCATCTTCCACATCCTGGCACTGAAGGAACTTTACTCTCTGTTCATCATACTCGCCGATGTAGTCCATAAGTACCGGGATATTGCTGTTTTCGCAGCCAAGCCCTAACACCAGCACGCCGCCTGCGTTTGGATGACGGATCATATCTGCCAGAACCCTGCGGGTATTTTCCTGATCATCGCCCATCTGGGAACAGCCGTAGGGATGCTGAAACGCGATCACATCTTCCACATTTCCGCCTACAAACTTTCTGGCCGCCGTCTCCAATGCCTTCGCGATGGAATTAACGCAGCCAACGGTAGGAATGATCCAGATCTCGTTGCGGATGCCCGCCTTCCCTCCAGCTCTGCGGTAACCTTCAAAATAAGTATGCCCGGTGGGTTCTACATCCTCATGGCCCTCCGGCTTATAATCATAGGTAAGAACCTCTCCAAGCGCAGTCTTTATATTATGAACGTGTACCCACTGTCCGGGAGTGATCTCTTCTTTGGCAAAGCCGATGCGAAAGCCGTATTTTACAACCTCATCTCCCGCTTTGATGGCTTTTAAGGCAAATTTGTGGCCCTGGGGGATATCTTCGATAAGCGCTACATCGGCATCCGCCACGTGCAGCACCTCTCCCTTGCTTAAAGGACGAAGGGCGACGGCAACATTGTCATTCTGATTGATCTTTACAATATCCTGCATGATCGTTCTATTCTCCTGTTCTTTATTGGTGCGCTTCGCCTGCCGGCTCTTTTTGTGGGGCGCCTGCAGGTTTATGTAAGTGCTTACATTCATTTTATCCACTTTCTCGTAGGAAGTCAATAAAAAAATAGAAAACTCTTGCAATATTTACCGAAAATATGTATAATAAAGTCAGCTTGTAAGCGCTTACAGAATGTGAGGTTGTTCCAATATGAACATTTACGATGTATCTGAGCACGCCGGAGTCTCGATTGCTACGGTATCCCGTGTATTAAACGGCAACCCCAACGTCAGCGAGCGCACCCGGGAGAAGGTGCTTCGGGTCATGGATGAGCTTGGCTACACGCCCAATGTATTTGCCAGAGGGCTGGGGCTTGACACCATGCAGACCATCGGGATCATGTGTTCCGACTCCTCAGACCCTTATCTGGCCGGCGCTATTTACTATCTGGAACGTGAGCTTCGCAGCCACAGCTACGACTCCATCCTATGCTGCACCGGCTATGACTTAAAGGTCAAGCAGAAGTATTTCAACCTGCTGCGCTCCAAGCGTGTGGATGCCATTATCCTGGCCGGTTCCAAATTCGTGGAACTGCGCCCGGAGGACAATGACTATATCTTAAAAGCTGCCGCCGAGATCCCCGTTATGCTTGTAAACGGCTATCTGGAGGGCAAAAATATCTACAGCACCGTCTGCGATGATTACGCAGCCGTATACGATGCCGTTTCCCGTCTGATCCATTCAGGAAGCAGACGGATCCTGTATCTTTATACCAGTTATTCCTACAGCGGCCTCAACAAGATGGACGGCTATAAATCAGCCCTGATCTCCTGCGGCCTTCCTGTTCGGGAAGATCTGATCCATCAGTGTCCCAAAAACATTGAGGACGCCAGAGACCTGTTATTGCGTCTGGCAGAACAGGGGATTGATTTTGACGCGGTGGTAACTTCCGATGATTCTCTCGCTGTGGGCGCGGTAAAGTACGCCCATGCCAGACATATTTCCATCCCGGATAAGTTCAGCGTCATTGGTTATAATAACTCTCTTCTGGCCCGCTGCACCGATCCTGAAATCACTTCCATTGACAGCAGGGTGGAGTTTTTGTGCACTACGACGGTTCAGACGCTTATGAGAGTTTTCAGCGGCGCCGCGGTTCCAGGACGGACTACGATCGCTTCTGAGCTTATAAAAAGAAACACAACAAATTTCTAATTTTTAAGGAGGCTGCACTAAAATGAAACAGTTTTTAGACAAGGATTTTTTATTATCCACAGAGATGGCACAAAAACTTTACCATGACTATGCTGAGACGATGCCTATTCTGGACTATCACTGCCATATCAATCCCCAGGAGATCTGCGAGGACCGCAAGTTCGAGAACATCACCCAGGTATGGCTTGGAGGCGACCATTACAAGTGGCGTCAGATGCGTTCCAACGGCGTCGATGAAAAGTACATCACCGGCGACGCTACCGACAGAGAGAAATTCCAGGCATGGGCTGAAACGCTTCCAAAGCTGATCGGCAATCCTCTGTATCACTGGAGCCATCTGGAGTTAAGAAGATACTTCGGCTATGAGGGATATTTAAACGGCGATACCGCTGAGGAAGTATGGAATCTGTGCAACGCAAAGCTGCAGGAGGACTCCATGACCGTCCGCAACCTGATTAAGCAGTCTAACGTAACTCTGCTTTGCACCACAGATGATCCTGTTGATTCTCTGGAATTTCACAAGAAGTTAGCTGAGGATGATTCCTTTGACGTACAGGTTCTCCCTGCATGGAGACCGGACAAGGCTCTTAATGTTGAGAAACCGACCTATGCAGCTTATATCGAGCAGCTGTCCAGTGTAAGCGGCATTGAGGTAAAGGATTTCGCATCCTTAAAGGAAGCCATCAGAAACCGTATGGAATTTTTCAATTCCATGAAGTGCTGCGTATCTGACCACGCTCTGGAGTATGTAATGTACGTTCCTGCTTCCGATGCAGAAGTAGACTCTATCATCGCCAAGAGCTTAAAGGGCGAGGCTGTTTCCCGTGAGGAAGAATTAAAGTACAAGACTGCATTCATGCTGTTCGCTGCAAAAGAGTACAATAAACTCGGCTGGATCATGCAGCTGCACTATGGCTGCAAGCGTGACAACAACGCTTATATGTTTGAACAGCTTGGCCCCGATACCGGCTTTGACTGCATCAACAACTACGCTCCAAGCGCACAGATGGCTGATTTCTTAAACGCTTTAAGCGCTACCAACGAGATTCCAAAGACCATCCTCTACTCTCTGAATCCGAATGATAACGCCTCCATCGGCACTATCATCGGCTGTTTCCAGGAGAAGTTCCCAGGAAAGATCCAGCAGGGCTCCGCATGGTGGTTCAACGATCACAAGACCGGCATGACCGAGCAGATGACCTCTCTCGGAAACCTGGGATGCCTTGGAAACTTCATCGGTATGCTGACCGACTCCAGAAGTTTCCTTTCCTACACCAGACATGAATATTTCCGCCGCATCATGTGCGAGCTGATCGGCGGCTGGGTAGACAACGGCGAGTATCCTGCAGATATGAAGTCCTTAGAGAAGATCGTAAAGGGTATCTGCTACAATAACGCTGTAAATTACTTTGGGTTTGATTTAAAGACAGTGGAATAATAAACAGGTAAAAACGGGAAACATTCGGCAAAAGGAATGTTTCCCGTTTTTATGTATCGACGGCACGCAAATGATGGGCTATACAAACATGGAAATAATCAGGCCAGCAGCCAGACTCGTAAGTCCAATGACCGTTTCCATAATCGTCCAGGATTTTAGCGTTGTTTTTTCATCTATTTCCAGAAATGTTCCCACCAGCCAGAATCCGGCATCATTGACATGGCTTAATGCCGTTGCGCCTCCGCAGATGGCACAGCACATGACTGCCCGGTACACCATACTCTCTCCCATAACCGCCGGCATGGAAGCCATAATTCCTGAAGCCATGGTTATTGCCACAATAGAACTGCCCACCGATGCCCGCACCATGAGCGCAACTAAAAATGCTATAAGAATCAACGGCATATCACTGTTTTCCAGCAGAGGGCCGATTACATTGCCAAGACCGGAATCCTGAAGCATCCATCGGATAACGCCTCCGCTGGCAATTACCAAAAGGATCATGCCTACTGGCCTTAAAGAATGTTCCAGGATCTCCTTGATCCGTTTCTTGGAGAATCCCCTTCTGATCCCCAGAAAATAGATAGCCAGCAGGGTGGCAATCGTCAATGCCAAAAAGGGCTCGCCCAGAAATTCCATTATACTCTTTATGTGTTCTGCAACGGGCAGATACGCCGAAACCGTACTTAAAAGGATCAGCACCAGAGGAACCAGTATCACGAAAAATACCAGACCAAATGACGGAAGCGTTTCATCCTCATCATGAATCTCTTCTATATTTTTCGGAAGATAAGTAAATATTTTAGTTCCGATCCATCTTCCCCAGACAATTCCCCCAGTCACCATGCAGAGGATTGCCATGGGAACTCCTACCATGATCATCGTCCCCAGATTGACCTCAAGAGCATTTGCCGCCAAAACAGAGGCCGCCGACGGAGGTACGAAGGCGTAACCGCTGGCAAGCCCTGAAAGCAGGGGAATCGCATAATACAGTGTGGATTTCTTAGTCTGTTTCGCCACACTGAATACCAGAGGGATCAGTACGACTACGCCGGCTTCAAAAAATACGGTTGTACCTATAACAAGTCCAGTCAGGCCCAGTGCCCATCCGGCTTTCTCCTGCCCAAATTTCCCAACCGGCGTTTGTGCGATCCTTCTCGCTCCGCCGCTGGATTCCAACACTCCGCCGAACATGGATCCTAATCCTACAAGCAGAGCAATTCCCTGAAGGGTTTCGCCCACTCCCTTTTCTACTGTATCAGAAATCATGGCCAAAGGCATACCGGCCCCGATTCCGGTCACAATAGCTGAAATCATCATTGATATGACCGGATGCAGCTTTAATTTAATGATGAGTACAAGCAGACAGACAATCCCTGCCGCTGCCGCTATCAGCAGTCTTACAGGCTCTGCCGCAAAGGTGGTTTCCGTCATTCTCTTTTATTCCTCCTGGATTCATCTGATGTTTTTACCTAACTTGTGATTTTACCCCGTTTTATTTTAATTTTCTCCTAGTGATAACCTATTCTTCCCCAAATTCATCTGATGTTTTATATTATAGTTTTTTATTTTGTAAAAAGCAATATCGTAATTTTCTCCAATTTTACAATACTCTTTTTTGCATATATTCACCGTTTTTAATAGGTTGTTTGCGATTACAGATTTTATCCTGAGTTAAAAGCATGACTTACGTTATACGCCGGGTCTGTCATTTCCTGTACAGTAAATTCATCATACCATTACAGCCTTTCCTCCTTTTTCATCAGATATCCCTTCTTTTTCAGTTCCTCCTCAATCCGGTCCAGGTTGCGTTCAGAGGGCGCAGCCACAGTATGATAATGGCATCCGCCGGTCAAAGCCTTTATGGGCTGGTCGGTGCAGCGGGCCATCTGTTCCGTAAATTCCGCCGCATCCAGGCGGTTGTTTATAATCAGATCCGCCCGGATCTGTCCATAGAGCCTGTGCTCCACCGATACGTCCAGCACACGGCCGCCGCAGTCAACAATCGTCTGCAGCTCATCCAGCGTATCCTCCGTTGTGTGATCCACAGAAAACACCCGGATACAGGAGCCTTCCCGACCGGTATTTTTCTGAAGGACGTAGCCCCGGTAGGTAGAAAGAATCCCCCTGTCCTCTGCCCGCAAAAGAGCCACATCCTGGACAATCACCTGGCGGCTGACTTTAAATTCCTTCGCAAGCTCCGTTCCGGATACAGGGGCATCCGCTGTGCTCAGGCGTTTTATAATCCCTTCTCTTCTCTTTTCTCCTTCCGTCATCTTCCTTCCTCCTTTAAAATTTCCATATCCTCTACTGTCAAATATCTCCCCAAAAAGCCCAGCCCGGCGCAGAGCGCAGTAACATGAGGCTGTTCCAGACGAGCCTCCTTTAAGGCACACGCGTCATAGAACACCTTCCGCCCGTCTCCGTCCGCCAGTACACGTCCATGGGCCATGACGATGATACGCTCAAAATATTTTGCCGCAAAATCCATATCATGCAAAACAGCGATCACCGCTTTTTTCTGGGATCTGAGCCTTCTGACAATCTCTCCGATGCAGCGGCGCCCCCTTACGTCCTGGGCGATGGTCGGCTCGTCCAGGATCAGAACCCTGGTGTCCATGGCAAGGACAGAGGCAATGGCTGTAAGTTTGCGCTCCGACAGATCCAGATCATAGGGGTTTTCGTCTCTGACCTCCCACAGTCCTACTGTCTTTAGGGCTTCCTCTGCGTGACGCAGAGCCTTTTCCCGGTCCATCCCTATATTTAAAGGCCCGACCATTACTTCATCCAGCACGCGGTTTTTAAAAATCTGATCGTCGGGATTCTGGAATACATATCCGATGCTGCCTGCCAGTTCCGCCACCGTCTTTTTTGCCAGGTCTGTTTCCTGAAATAAGATCCGCCCGGACTGCGGCTTTAAAAGCCCCTTTAAAAGCTTTATAAGCGTGGTCTTTCCTGCTCCGTTCTGGCCCACGATTGCCGTAGGGCGTGTATCCAGAGTCAGATCCAGTCCCTGCAGAACAGGCGTATCTGCTGTATAAGAAAATGAAACCTGATCCAGAGCAAATACTGCATCCTCCTTTTGAGACTCCTCCTGCCGCCCGATAGCACCTGTATTTTCTTCGCCTTTATGCGGCTCTTTCATTTCGCCGGTACTTTTCTCAAGGATCTTAAGCGTCTCCTTTGGAAACTGTTCCCTAAGCGCCTTTGTCTCCTCCTCTGTGACAGGGTATAAAAGACCTGAGGTCTGATCCTTAAGATATCCCAGCGTCACCCCAAAGCTGCGGCTGACCCTGGTAAATACAGGTGCCTCCATTCCAAACATTTCCAGATCATCTCTGGAGAAAATACGCTCCGGCGTATCAAAGGCAATCTGTTTTCCCTCATGGAGCAGAAGGATCTTATCACAGTAGGAGGCCAGTTTTTCCACTTTATGCTCTGCCATAAAAATGGTAATACCCGAATGGGCCAGCTTCTCCACCACCTGAAACACCTCATCGCTGCCCTGTGGATCCAGCTGGGAGGTTGGTTCATCCAGTACCAGCACATCCGGCTCCATGGCCAGGATACCCGCCAGGGCTACCCTCTGGATCTGGCCGCCGGACAAATCAAAGGGATTGCGGTCTCTGTACCCTTCTATCTCTAAAAGACGCAGTTTTTCCTCCACCCGCCGCCGGATTTCAGAAGCCGGCACTCCCAGGTTCTGAAGGCCGAAGGCCACTTCCTCAAACACGGTATCCTTTGCCCCGGAAAGCTGGTTAAAGGGGTTTTGAAAAACAAGCCCTACCTTTTTGCACAGCCGGGCCACAGGCACTGCTTCCGTCTCCAGACCATCCACCCACACTCTGCCGCCGTAAGCTCCCTTAAACATATTGGGAACAAGTCCAGCAAGGGCCTGGCAGAGCGTGCTCTTTCCTGCCTGATTTGCTCCTGCTATGCCGATAAATTCCCCTTTTTCCACCTGAAAGTCCAGGCCATCCAGAGCCAGCCTCTTTCCATGGGGATAACGGTATTTTAAATGTTCCACACTAATAAATGACATGAATGATCCTCCAAACCACAGAAATAATCACAAGCGCCGCCATACAGGCCATAAACCCGTGGTCTCTTTTTTCCATCCTGCGCTCCCGCAGGAAGGTCTTTTTCTCGCCGCTCCCAAACCCCCGAACCTCCAGAGCAATGGCCCGTTCCCTGGTGTTGATCAGGGAACTGCTGACTACAGGGGATATCAGGGGGATAAATGCCTTTGCCCGGGTAATAAGATTCCCCTCCGTCTCCATTCCCCGGCTCCTCTGGGCATCCATGATTATATTCATCGTTCCCATCATCTGCGGAATGATCTGAAAAACGGAATTGATCATATAGCCAAAACGGGGCGAAAAGCCCAGCTGCTCCAGATCTTCTACCAGATCCGCCGGGCGCACAGAAAGCACGAACACAGCAAAAGCCAGAAGCATATTTAAAATATTGCAGCCAATGCGGAGGGCATACAAAAGGCCCTCTCTGTAAAATTTAAGAGGACCTGCCTGAAACAGCAGGTCATGATTGTTCTGGTTAAACAATCCATGGATCAGAAATACCGTCAGAATAATGGTAAAGGAAAAGGCAATCAGGGGCAGCACCCGCCCGATTACCTTTCCGCTGATGAGAAAACACAGGCTTATGGCAATCATAAGCCCGTACATCCACAGCGCTCCCCCGGCCAGGGGAACCGCCACCGCTGTGAGTATGTAAAACAGTTTTGAAAATGGATGGAGCCTGGTAAGCCAGGTGTCCTGTTCCACATAAAGAGTGATCCGTTTCATATCCGTCCCTTTCCTTGGTCATTCCCCGTCTGGTCAATCCAGCCTTTCGATCTCCTCATTTACATCATACAGGGAGGTCAGCTTCCTGGGAAGCCCCTTTACAATAGCATAGGTGATCAACAGAGTAATCAGCTTATCCGGCACATCCACCACTATCTCATCAAGGAGAGAGCCAAGGGCAACCGGCATAGCCGATGCCTGAGACCAGGCAAATACAGCATCGCCCCATACATTTCCTGTGGTGCCTCCCCAGAACAGGATATTCAGCGGGGTGGAGACCGCAACAGCCGTAAAACCTCCTGCGCAGGCAGTAAGGACAGCACCCTTAAGGCTCTTCATCTGTCCCAGTCTTGCCATGATTCCCACTGCTACGCCGATACACAGGCTGGTAAGGGCATAGATAAGAGTAATGGCATCTCCTGTGGTAAAGCCGTAGATCAGGTTATTAGCCGCGCCGCAGATCGCTCCGATCACCGGTCCTCCCAGGACAGCGCCGATGCAGGTGCCAATAGAGTCCAGCCACAGGGGCAGCTTTAAAACAGAAGCAAACAGCTTACCCAGATAGTTGATGCCGATGCAGGCCGGAATCAGCACGAAACAGGCTGCATTGAATTTTGTCTTGAAAATATGGTTCATCATCATTTCCTCCCTGTTCTCCGGCTTTACAAACCGGAATCTAAACGATTTTCATTTTACCGCCCCGCCACTGTCTTGTCAATCATTTTTGACATATGACAAGACAGTTTGTGCAGTAAAAAAGACCACCGGGACGGAATGAGTCTCTTCCGATCTCTGTGATCTTCTTTGCACTGTGAGCAAAACGATAAGCCGGGTTATGTCATTGGATGGCCATCTATCTAGGACTGCCGTCACCGGCAGCCTCAAGCAACCTACCCGGAAGCTGACGGGCCGCCATATGCTTCCTGTTTGGTCTTGCTTCGAGTGGGGTTTACATATGCCCCGCCTGTTACCAGCCGGGCGGTAGTCTCTTACACTGCCCTTCCACCCTTACCAGCCCGAAAGCCGGCGGTATATTTCTGTTGCACTATCCCTGGAGTCGCCTCCGCCAGACGTTATCTGGCACCCTGCCCTGTGAAGCCCGGACTTTCCTCTCCTGCGGCCTCTTGGTATCGCAGCAGCGGCCATCTGTCTTACTCACAATGATGGTAGTTTAGCACAAAATATGCGGTGTGTCCAGTTTTTTCGGAAGAATCCCCCGCCGCCTTATTCTCTATTTTTCTATTTCCCGGATCAGATTCACCATCTCAATAGCGCTTACCGCGCAGTCATAGCCTTTATTCCCGGCTTTTGTACCCGCCCGCTCAATGGCCTGTTCCAGATTCTCGGTCGTGAGAACACCGAACAGCACAGGGACTCCGCTTTCCAGCGATACGGCTGAAATTCCCTTTGAAACCTCATTGCATACATAATCATAATGGCTGGTTGAACCGCGAATGACCGCACCCAGGCAGATCACCGCGTCGTAGGCTCCGCTTTTGACCATTTTTGACGCAGTCAGAGGGATCTCAAACGCTCCCGGCACCCAGGCAACATGAATATCCTCCTCTTTCACATCATGACGGAGCAGTCCGTCCACGGCTCCGCTTAACAGTTTTGAAGTGATAAACTCATTAAATCTTGCCGCAACAATACCGATTTTTATTTCATGTGATACCAGTTTCCCCTCAAATATTTTCATATCCATTTTCCTCACTTTCACTCTTAATAGTTTAAAATATGCCCCATACGGGCCTGCTTGGTTTTCAGATAAAACAAATCATGGGCCGTAGCCGCCATCTGAAGCGGTACTCGCTGAGTTATCTTCATTCCAAATTCTTCCAGTTGATATACCTTATCCGGGTTATTCGTCAAAAGTCTGATACTTGTAGCGCCCAAATCCCTCAAAATCTGCGCTCCAATATAATATTCCCGCTCATCCCCGGAAAATCCCAGCGCGAGGTTGGCCTCCAGCGTATCCATCCCCTTTTCCTGCAGTTCATAAGCCCTCATTTTATTGATAAGCCCGATCCCGCGCCCCTCCTGCCGCATATAAAGCAGAATTCCCCGTCCCTCTCTTTCTATTTGCATCAGAGTGGCGGCAAGCTGCTGTCCGCAGTCGCACCGCAGAGAGCCAAAGACATCACCAGTCAGACACTCGGAATGAACGCGGCATAAAATATCCGTTCCATCGCCAACCTCGCCTTTTATCAGCGCCACATGATGTTCTCCATTCAGCCGATTCACATATCCGCAGGCAGTAAAATCCCCGTACTTTGTGGGCATTTTGGCCGAAGTTACACGGTCGATCAGCCTCTCATGACACTTTCTGTAATTTTGCAGATCCCGGATCGTGATGATTTTTATCCCAAAACGCTGCGCCAGCTCCAAAAGTTCCGGCGTACGCATCATGGTCCCGTCATCTCCCATCACTTCACAGCACAGCCCGCACGTGTTCAAACCGGCCAGACGGCATAAATCCACTGTAGCCTCTGTGTGTCCGTTTCGTTCCAGTACGCCGTTTTTCTTTGCCAGCAGAGGAAACATATGTCCAGGTCTGCGGAAATCTTTTGGCTTCGCATTTTTTGCCACACAGGCAAGCGCCGTTGCCGAGCGTTCTGCTGCTGAAATCCCCGTAGACGTTGATACATGATCAATGGACACCGTAAAAGCGGTTTCATGATTGTCTGTGTTTTTATCTACCATTTGAGGGATTTCTAACTTTTTCACGTAGTCCTCTGACATAGGCATACAGATCAGCCCTTTTCCGTAGGTTGCCATAAAATTGATATTTTCCGTGGTGGCAAACTCTGCCGCACAGATAAAATCCCCCTCATTTTCACGCTCCGCATCATCTGTGACCAAGATAATTTTCCCCTTTTTTAAATCTTCTATTGCCTCATCCACTGTGTTAAATGCTCTCATCCTTACCTCCTAAAATCCGCAATTGGTTAAAAATTCCTTTGTGATCCTATGACCCTTCTGCTGCTCTGCAGAGGGAAACAGAAATTTTCCCGCATATTTCCCCATAAGATCGGTTTCCAGATTAACAAGCTCCCCCTCTTTCAGATCCTGCAAAATGGTCTGCCTTACCGTATGTGGAATGGCTGAAACAGAAAAACCGGTCTTTTTAATATTTACCGCGGTAAGACTGATGCCGTCAATCGCCACAGAGCCTTTTTCCACAATATAACGCATTATTTCCGGCTTTGTCTGTATTGTAAACCAGACTGCCGTATCGTCTCTATGTATATGGATGATTTTTCCTGTTCCGTCTATATGGCCGGCTACCATATGCCCGTTAAAACGGCCGTTTATCTGCATGGCCCTCTCTAAATTCACGCGTTTTTGGCAGGCAAGCCCTGACATTGCCGCACGGTTCAGTGTTTCGTGCATAACGTCCGCTGTAAAGGCGTCGGGAAACAGGGATGTAACGGTCAGGCAGATCCCATTAACCGCAATGCTGTCGCCCACCTTTGTTCCCTCCAGCACACGCTCTGCACGGATATTCAAAACCGCAGAGGCCGTTCCCTGTCTGATCTGCTTTACGGTTCCGATTTCTTCAATAATCCCCGTGAACATTTGGCTTCACCTCGCTTTCTATCAGAATATCCTCACCCAGGCGTATGACTGTGCTGTTTTTTAGTTGAAACGCAGAAGAAGGAAACTCAACGCCTGCGCCCTCTACCGGTGTCTTTGCTTTTTCTCCGCCAAACAGCTTCGGGGCAATATAAGCCTGTACTTTTTGAACGATGCCGCTTTCAAGCGCCGCCCAGTTGAGCGTACCGCCGCCCTCCAGCAAAATGCTGTCAATCTGCTCCCGCCCCAGCCTTTCCATCAGCTTTTCCAGATTCACATGACCCTCTTTCTCCTCAACCGTAAAGATACGGCAACCCTTTTCCTCGTAAATACGCTTCCTATCCCTGTCATTGCAGCAGGTCGCAAGAATGACGGGAATCTGTTCGGCTGTGGAAATAACCTGTGCATGAAGCGGTGTGCGAAGTCGGGTATCACAGATGATGCGTATGGGATTTTTCCCGTTTTTTATCCGGCCGTCCAGCATGGGATCGTCTGCCAGCACCGTTCCAACCCCTGCCATAATTGCCGTATACCGGCGGCGCTGTTTCCACACATGATTTCGTGCGGTTTCTCCTGTGATCCATTTTGACGCACCCGTGTAAGCGGCAATCTTCCCGTCCATGGTCATCGCATACTTCATCACTACAAAGGGACGTTTCGTTAAAATATAGTGAAAGAACACTTCATTGAGCCGGTCACATTCCTCCTGCAAAACGTGCTCTGTCACCTTGATCCCATGCTCTAGCAGAATTTGAATTCCCTTCCCGTCAACCTTCGGATTTGGATCGGCGGAACCGGTCACTACGCGGGAAATACCTGCGTTTATAATGGCCTCCGTGCAAGGTGGCTGTTTCCCATAGTGACAGCACGGTTCCAATGTCACATACATAACCGCGCCTTTGGGATTTTCCGTGCAGGTTTCCAGAGCATTCCGCTCTGCATGGGGCCTGCCATATGCTTCATGCCATCCCTGCCCGATGATCTTCCCGTTTTTTACAATGACAGCCCCCACCATAGGATTGGGAGATGTCCAGCCGCGGCCTCTCTTTGCAAGCCGCAGCGCAAGATTCATATATGCGCTGTCATTCATCTCATCACCTCCAGATAAAAAAATGCCCTGAACAAAACCGTTCAGAGCCAAGGGGAACGCCGCAGGAAACTCCTGCGATCAATATACACAAAAAAACTCTGGAATGTAATACACACCAGAGCACTATGCTATACACAGAAAGCAATCTTTCTTTCTGCATTCCACAATCTTCTTTCATCCAGACTATACGGTCGGCTTCGGAGTTTCACCGAATCATGCCTTACGGCTCGTGGGCTGTACCACCGGTAGGGAATTGCACCCTGCCCTGAAGATTTTATTTAATTTATGAGTTGAGTATATCCCCCTGCTGCATGATTGTCAAGATATTTTTTAATCCTGTGGATACAAACGCCTCGGGCCCAAAACCATAGACTTACTGACTGCACGCATAGCTTCCTGCCGTCTGAAGTGCCGCCCGAATAGAAGGCAGTTTCTTTATTGTGTAGCTGTACGCCATTTTCATGGACATTTCCATCGTATCAAAGGTAAGAAGGCCAGCTCCCTCCGGCTGGGGCGGCGTCAAAAGAAACGCCTCTCCAAGGGAACTGCAGTCCTTTAAGCGGCGGCTCATAATGGAAAAAGAATGCGTCACCACCTCCGGCAGAGAATCGTCCCTTGGCGGGTCATAGGCGTTTCCCACATCCACCGCCAGCACAGGCCCTGCCCCTGCACGTTTTAACAGCCGGACGGGCAGATTAGCCGCCACCCCTCCATCCACTAAAAGCCGGCTTCCCATCCGCCTTGGCGAAAAGACAGCCGGAAAGCTGGCGCTGGCCATCATAGCCTCACATAGACGTGCCTCCCATTCCCACTGGACATGGGGCATCTTCTCTGGATTTTCCACATTGGTAAATGCCACCGTATCGCCGGTGTTCAAATCCACCGCCGGGATCACCAGCGGAAGAAGAGCTTCATCCAGCTTTTTGCCCCCGGTCAGGATGCAGAAATAAGACTGAAGGCGGTTTCCTTTTAAAAGCCCCGAAAGAGTCAGCGGGCGGCCGGATAACAGCCTGGGAATCAGGGCCGCCATGGCTTTGTACTGGGGATCCAGATAATGCTTTCCCCAACGAGACAAGTAATGCACCGTTTCCTCCATCTCTGAAATTTCCAGCCCTGAGGCATACAGACCGGCTGCCAGGGCCCCGGCGCTGGTGCCGGCGATCCAGGACGGTTTCAGGGCTGCCTCATCCAGGGCTTTTAAAACGCCGATATGGGAAGCCCCTCTGGCACCTCCGCCGGAAAGGGCCAGCCCGTATGCTATCTGCTGCTTCATCCCTGTACCTCCGGATCTTATCGTAGCTGATAATAAAATATGAGGATACCTGCCTCTTTAGACCTGTACCCTCATAAAACTATTTTACAGCATTTTAAAACTGAACAATATCCTTGATCTCCTCAGCCGGCTCCACATATTCTCCGTAAAGCACAGGGCCTTCACCGTGGTAATCCTTCTGATACTCGATCCCCACCCTGGCGCGAACCTTAACCCACTGCCTGGTGCGGTACTGCTCCGCATCCTTCCATCTGCACATAAACCCTAAGAAGGTCATGTCCGCTTCACAGCAGGTCATAGCCATACGGCCCGGCACAAAATGTCCCTTGGGGAATTTAGGGGATTTTAAGACCATGGCGGTAAATTCCACTGTCTTTCCCTGGTAGCGCTCCGGCTGATCCATACAGTCAATATACCAGATCCCATAGTGTTCCGGTTTGATCCGGATCACCTCTGCATTGATATCATAGGGCAGATCCTCTTCCAGCGTAGTCTGCTCAATCTCACCGTCCTTATCCTCCAGCACGATCTCGCTGTCGCGGCTCATGGCCCGGATGGTACGGCGGTAAGAGGTAAGCTTCTCATCAGGAATACCGTCGCAGCGATTCATGATCACAAGCTCGGAGCTGCGCAGCATAGGCCCTAAAAGCGGCTTCATATTCTGCAGATACAGTTCAAAGGTAGAGCCGTCAATAATGGTGATCTGCTGGTAAACGGCCCAATCCTCAGGAAGCTTTAATTCATCCTGATTCCACATACCATTCCACTCCATCAGCACACGCTCCGGCCGGTAGATCACCTCCAGCTCATTGAGATATTCCGGGGTCAGCTTGGAATAATCGTCTACATACACCACTACCGTGCGATTTTTTTTAAGTTTTTTCTCGTCATACTCTGTATCCCCCTCTTCGCACACGATCAGCAGCGTCTTTCCTTCTGCCTGAAAATATTCCTGATTCATAGTAAATTCCAGAAACTGGGTTTTTCCAGCCTCCAGAAAGCCGTTGATCAGAAACACCGGCATTACATTATCATCTATCTCATTTCCCATCATATAAACCTCTTTAGCCTCTTGCAAATACGCTGTTTAACTCTTCTTCCTTTAAACTGGCACCGATTACGCATACCTTACCCGTATAATCCGGACGGCCTTCGCGGATCTCATACTGCTGAGGAACAAGATCAAAGTACAGCCACTGGCCGGGATTTTCCGTGGGCAGCATTCCCTTTGCGCGGAGTACATCTCCAAATTCCTTCGTGTCTGCCAGACACTTTAAGATATCCTCCAGCTGATCCTTTGTCACGGGAACGATAGTCTCCATCCCCCAGCTGGTGAACACCTCATCTGCGTGGTGGTGGCCCTCGTGATCATGGCCGTGGCAGCCGCACTCGCCGTCGTGATGATGATGCTCATGACCCTCATGGCCATGGCAGCCGCACTCGCCGTCGTGATGATGATGCTCATGACCCTCATGGCCGTGGCAGCCGCACTCGCCGTCGTGGTGATGATGCTCTCTCACATCTTCCATCAGATCATCCAGCATGGTGTCTCTTTTCTCAATAATCTCAAGAAGCTGATCTCCGCCCAACTCTGCCAACGGAGTTGTAACGATCACTGCTTTTGGGTTCTTCCCACGGATCATATCTGCAGCCTTCTGAATCTTATCCGCGTCTGTGATATCGGTACGGCTCAAAACAATGGTACCCGCATTTTCGATCTGATTGTTAAAGAACTCGCCGAAATTCTTCATATACATCTTGCACTTGGCAGCGTCTACAATGGTCACAGCGCTGTTTAACGCCACATCCATATCTGCGGACACGTCGATCACGGCCTTCATAACATCGGACAGCTTGCCTACTCCCGATGGCTCGATGATGATCCGGTCCGGCTTATAGGTGGACAGCACCTCTGCCAGGGATTTTCCAAAATCTCCCACCAGAGAGCAGCAGATACAGCCAGAGTTCATCTCCCGGATCTCAATACCGGAATCCTTTAAAAATCCGCCGTCAATGCCGATCTCGCCAAATTCATTTTCAATCAGCACCACCTGCTCGCCGGACACAGCCTCTTTTAACAGTTTTTTAATAAATGTAGTCTTTCCGGCCCCAAGAAAACCGGAGATAATATCAATTTTTGTCATATCTGATTTTTCCTTCTTTCTGCTGATTCATAAACTCTTACCAACTTAATATTGTGGCACATCCCGTCAGTAATGTCAAGGCTCTGACACAGGCTCCACATGGGGCCCGGCGCGTACGCGTCCTATTTTCTCCTGCCAAGCACCTTCCATGCGCTGAAAATGCCAAAGGCCAGCAGATTTACCACTACCACGCTGGCTCCCGCCGGAGTGGAAAACTGGTAGGAGGCCATCATTCCCAGAACAAAGCAGATAAGTGACAGAATCCCAGATGAGATCATGACCCCGCCAAAGCTTTTAAATACCCGCATGGAGGTGAGACAGGGAAAGATCACGAGGCTTGAGATCAGCATAGCGCCCATCATCCGCATTCCAAGCACGATGGTAACCGCCGTCAGCACGGAGATCACCATGTTGTAAAAACCCACATTGACGCCGGTGGCCCTTGCAAAGTTCTCATCAAAGGTCACAGCAAACATCTGGTTATAGCAGAGGATGAAAAGCCCCAGCACAATCAGGCTTAACGCCACGGCAAAAACCACATTCTCTTTTGTCATGGCCAGGATGCTTCCAAACATATAGCTGCTTACATCCGTGGTCATTCCCGCGGTGAGGGATGTAACGATGATGCCGATCGCCAGGGCGCTCGCAGAGATCATGGCAATAGCGGCATCGCTTTTGATCCGGCTGTTTTCCGTAATGCGCAGCAGAAAAAATGCCGCCAGCACCACCACCGGAACAGACACCTTAAGAGGGGACCAGCCCATGGCCAGCGCGATGGAAAGCGCGCCGAAGGATACATGAGACAAGCCGTCCCCAATCATGGAATATCGTTTCAATACCAGGCTCACACCCAGCAGGGAAGCGCACAAAGACACTAACATACCTCCCGCCAGGGCGCGGACTAAAAATGGATAGGAAAGCATTTCACTTAGTATGGTCATGGCAGCAGCCTCCTTTACAGCCGTCCTCTTCCTTTAAGGGAGAGTTCTCATTTTCATCCTTCTGCCGGGCCATGTGGCAGGCAGCAGTAGGCACGCACTGCCCCTGTTCCTTCTCATGGAAGAAATGGCCGGCGGCCCTGCTGTTCATATAATCATGGGCCGGGCCATAAAACAGAACCTGTTTTTGAAGGTGAAGGATCTTATTGGCTTCCTCTACAGCATTTCGAAGGTCATGGGATACCATGAGGATCGCAACCCCATCGTCCCGGTTCAGTTTTCTTAACATTGCATAAAAATCCTGGATCGCCATGGGATCCAGCCCCGTGATGGGTTCGTCTAAAAGAAGGAGTTTCGTAGTGGCGCACAGCGCTCTTGCAATGAGCACCCGCTGCTGCTGCCCCCCGGAAAGCTCCCGGTAACAGTGTTTTGCCAGAGGTGTGATCCCCAGACGCTCCATATTTTCTGCGGCAATCCGCTTCTCCGTCCGGGAATAAAAGGGACGTCGTCCTCTTCTGCTTAAACAGCCGCTTAATACCACCTCACGGACCGACGCCGGGAAATCCTTCTGGGCGGCCGTCTGCTGGGGAAGATAACCGATTCCGGTAGTTTTCAGTTCCTCCGATACCGTAAGAACGCCCGCTGAAGGCTTTAGCAGGCCCAGAAGCCCCTTCATCAGCGTGCTTTTTCCCGAACCGTTCTCGCCCACGATACAGAGATAATCTCCGGGGCATACTTCCATGTTTACATCTACCACTGCATCCTGATTCTCATATCCGAGATCCATATGCTCACATCTGATCAATGGTTCCATTTCTCCTCCTACTTAAGTCCCTGCCGCAGATTCTCCACATTCCGGCGCATCAGCTGCAGATACGTGACGCCCTCATCAAATTCTCTGCGGCTCACATTGTGGCAGGAATGAAACAAAAGAGGCTTGGCCCCTGTTTCCTCGCTGATAATATCTGCTGTCCGATGGCTGGAAAGTTCCAGATAGTATACGGCTGTCAGGTGATTCTCCCGAACGCGGTCAATGAGATAGGCAATGGTCTTGGCACTGGGCTCCGTGTCTGTACTGCACCCGGAAAATGCGGCACGATACGACAGACCGTATGTGTCGGCAAAATACCGCAGAGGGAATTTATCTGCCACTACCATCATCCTGTGGCGTCCCTGAGATACCACCTGTCTGAACTGGCTGTCCAGTTCGGAAAGTTCTGCCAGATAGGCCGCCTCATTGTCCCGGTAGTAGGCTTCGTTGGCGGGATCCATATTTGCCAGAGTGTCTGAAATGATCTTCACAATTTCCATCGCATTGACAGGAGAAGTCCAGATATGTTCATCATATTCGATCTCCAACTCCTGTCCATCGTGAGTTTCAAACCGGGCAGGCTCATAAACGCCTTCGGTTCCTGATGTTTCCGCCTCATCCTCCGTTTCATGAGCTCCAGACGCCTGTTCTGTCTTATGGTTATGGTCTGCCTCATCATGGCCGGCATGGTCGTGATCCTCATGGCTGTGATCATGGCCCTCCTCCTCCATTCCTTCCACAACTTCCTCTTCCACCACATCCACATAATCCATCATGGTAAGACGCCTCATATGGCTGGTATCCAGGGAATCCGACACCTTTTCCACCCATTGCTCCATAGCCCCGCCGTTGCAGATCAAAAGATCTGCGTTCTGCAGAGTAATCATATCCGCCGGAGTCGGCTCAAAGGAATGGCTGTCCATTCCCGCAGGCACTACCAGTTTCAGCCGCACCCGGTCCCCGCCGATCTGGCGTACAAAATCGTAATACGGGAAAATGGTTGTGGCCACAAAAAGACGTTCATCCTCCTTTGTGCCCCCATCTCTCCCAGAGATATTTTCCCCTTCACTGCCTCCAGAACGCCCCGCGCAGCCTGCAAGCCCCAGACACAAAAGAACTGCCATAAGCAGTGAGGCCAGTCTCAATGGGTTCCCGCAAGGCATCCGTTTTTTTTCTTTTTCTCTTCTTTTACTCAATATGGTTCACATCCTTAATGAATTCCTTTACATCCATGGGATGAGCCGCAAGCAGCCTGGGGTGGAATCCTTCTAATTCCTCTCTCCCACGGAAACCCCAAAGGACACCTGCTGTGTCTACCTGAGCATTTTGTCCTGTTTCCATATCTGTATTGGTGTCCCCCAGATAGAGGCACTGGCTCTTTTCAAGGCCCAGTTCCCGGATCAGAGCGTTCACTCCGTCCGGAGCCGGTTTTTTGCGGATCCCCTGGGACTCCCGCTCCCCGTATACACGGTCAAAGGTGCCTGGAGCAAAAACATGACTTACATTGTCCAGTGTCCTCTGATGAGGCTTATTGGAAAGGACGGTACAGAAAATCCCCTGTTCCTTTAAAAATGACAGCAGCTCCGGGATTCCCTCATAGGCCTCCACCCGGTAAAGGCAGCATTCCTTAAATACTTCGTTATATACGGTCAGCGCTTCTTCATAGTGGGTCAGTTCCGGATCCCCGTATGCCTTTAAAGACCTCTCGATCAGTCTTTTATAGCCGTCGCCCACGAACCGCTTCGTATCTTCTATGGAAACAGGCCCCAGGCCAAAATGCTGAAGCGTTTGGTCTACAGACTGTTTCAGCGCATAAATGGAATTTACCAGAGTGCCGTCTAAATCAAAAATACAGCATTTATACATAACCGATTTCCTCCCTGTCTTGATCCGTGTCCCCGCCATACCACGTTTTTTTGCCCCGGCAGCCGCGCAAACCGCGCTCTGCTGCACCGATGGTAAAATACCCCCAGAAGGCGGAAACGCTTCCACCCTCTAAGGGTATCTATCATATCACAGAAAACGGGCCTTGGCTAGAGCGTACCCTTTCTGCTCATTCAGATTTTTTCTCAAAAACGCCTAAAATGCGGTCAGCTTACCTTTCCTATTTTAAACAGAAGGAAAAATCCTGCCGCCAGGGCCGCCAGGCTGTACACCAGTTCCATTCCCGTGGGGATCCCTGGAAAAAGCTCCGGCAATGAGGCGAACATAAAGCCCAGTATAATTAGGAATGTGGGTCTTGTGTGCTTTTCCAGAAGTCCCTCCAGCACCTTCGCAGATACAAAGGTTCCCGCCAGGCCGCCGATTCCCAGAGGGATTAAGGCCATGATATCCAGATGGCTGACTGCCTGCAGGGTGCTTTCATAGATTCCAAGCATATACAGCATCTGAGAGGCGCTGATGCCTGGAAGGACTAAAGCCACTGCGATGATCACGCCGCCGACAGCCTGTAAAAGAACGGAGGACAGGCTGCCGCTTTCTCCCGGCGCAAACAGGCCGGTTGGAATCAGTGTCAGCAGCAGCGCGCTTAAAATACCGATTCCCACAAAAATGGCATCCTTTGAGCCAAACCGCCGGATTCCCGCTTCTTTAAAGATCAGAGGGATCCCTCCGCCTACGGCTCCTAAAAAGAAGAACCGGGCCGAAACTGCCGCTTTTGTGGTAAGCAGCAGGCTGATGCCTCTGGAAAAAAGCACTATCCCGGCACAGCCTCCCACCGCAAACCACAAAAGGAAGGGGATGGATTTTCCCGGCTCCTTAAAAATACGGCTCACAGAGGTAATCAGGCGGTCATAAATTCCAAGCACCATGGCCATCGACCCGCCGCTGACTCCAGGCACGGTCATCGTGCCGCCGACCCAGGCTCCCTTTAAGAGAGTCTTTATATTTTCTCTTTGATTATCAAGCATATATTTCCTCTTTTCTGATATATTGCCGCCTCGGCGGCATTGCCTTCCCTTATCCAATCACCGTCTCTGCATAGTGAACCGACGCCATGGCATCCTTGCAGTAGGCATCTGCCCCAATGGTATCCGCATACTCCCTGGTAAGCACAGCGCCGCCCACCATCACCTTCGCCCAGGGCGCTTTCTGCCTCAGCTGGCGAATGGTTTCCTCCATGCTTGGAACAGTGGTCGTCATAAGCGCGCTCAGCCCCACTAAAGGAACATGGCGTTTTACCGCTTCCTCTGTGATGGTCTCAGGCGGTACATCCTTTCCCAGATCGATGACCTCGTAGCTGTAGTTTTCCAGAAGAACCTTAACAATATTCTTTCCGATATCATGGATATCCCCCTTAACCGTAGCAAGGATAATGACTCCTTTTTTCTCCTGGCCCCGGCCGGTCTTTTCCATTTCTGCCTTAATGACCTCAAACGCGCCTTTGGCTGCCTCGGCGCTCATCAGAAGCTGGGGCAGGAATACGGTTCCCTTCTCAAAGCCCTTTCCCACCCGGTCCAAAGCCGGAATCATCTCTGTATTGATCACTTCCAGAGCCTCTTTGTCCTTTAAAAGGAGGGTTACCGCTTCCACCGCAGCCTCCTTAAGTCCCCGCTCAATGCAGGCCCCTAAGGATGCGCTGCCGGTGCTTTCCTGCGCTCCTTCCTTTCCGCCCTGCCGTATGGTCTGCCCAAGACTGCCTGTCTGTCCGCTGTAAATGCTGATATACCGGCTGCACTGGGGATCCCGGTCCATCAGAGCGTTAAAGCTGTAGTAAGCCCGCATCATAGCCTCAGAATTGGGATTGATAATAGCCCCATTCAGCCCACATTCCATAGCCATGGTAAAGAAAGCACTGTTGATGATCTCCCGCTGAGGCAGCCCAAAGGAAATATTGGACACCCCCAGCACGGACTTGCCGCCCAGCTCATCCCGAATCCTGCGAAGGGTTTCCAGTGTAGTCAGCGCCCCTTTATTATCGGAACTTACCGTCATGCACAGACCGTCCAGAATAATGTCCTCCGGCCCGATTCCATAAGAGGCTGCCGTCTCGATGATCTTTCTTCCCACCGCGATCCTGCCCTCTGCCGTTTCCGGTATTCCATCCTCATCCAGGCACAGTCCCACCGTCACGCCGCCGTACTTTGCCACCAGCGGAAAAATCTGTTCCATGACCTCTTTTTTTCCATTAACCGAATTGATCAGCGCTTTTCCGTTATAAACCCTTAATGCCCGCTCCATTGCCTCAACATCAGACGTATCAATCTGCAGCGGCAGATCAATTACCGCCTGGAGTTCTTTTACCACCGCCTCCATCACAGAAGGCTCGTCGATCTCCGGCAGCCCCACATTTACATCCAGAACATCCGCTCCATTATCCTGCTGGTTCACTCCCTCCCGCAGAATATATTCCAGATCGTTATCACGCAGAGCCTGCTTAAACTTCGGCTTTCCTGTAGGGTTGATCCGTTCTCCGATGATCACTGTCCTGCGATCGAATACCACCGCCTGAGAATAGGATGAGATCACCGTCCGGCGTTTCTTTTCCGGCCAGTTCACCGGAAGTTTTTTGCACCGCATCACCGTCTCACGGATATGTTCCGGGCCGGTTCCGCAGCAGCCGCCCACGATCACCGCGCCCATTTTTACAATTTCTTCCATCACCTGTCCGAACTCAGCCGCGTCAATGTCATAAACGGTCTTTCCGCCCTCGCTCCTTGGAAGTCCTGCATTGGGATTTACCAGCACCGGAGTGGACGACACCTGAAGGATCTCCTTAAGGATACCCTTCATCTGCACCGGCCCCAGACCGCAGTTGATTCCCAGCACATCCACTCCCAGGCCTTCTAAGAGAGCTACCGTAGAAGACACATCTGCACCGGTAAGAAGCTTTCCTTTTTCATCATAAATGACCGTAGCAAAAATGGGAAGCCTCTCACCCGTCTCAGGAGAAATCCCCGCTTCCTTTGCCGCCAGTACCGCTGCCTTCAGCTCATAGCTGTCGCTCATGGTCTCAATCAGCACCAGATCCGCCCCGGCTGAGACACCGTAAGACACTACTTCTTTATAAAGAGATACCGCATCCTCAAATTCCAGATCCCCCAAAGGTTTCAGCAGCTTTCCCGTCGGCCCAAGATCCAGCGCCACATAGCCGTGCCCCGCCTCCTGTACCGCCTTTTTTGCATTCTCCACCGCTGCTTTTACAATTTCTTCCAGTTCATCCCCATACTTCAATCCATTGGCCCCAAAGGTGTTGGTGGTCATAATATCCGCCCCGGCTTCCAGATACATAAGATGGATCCGGGTAATTTCCTCCGGATGGGTTACATTCCACCGCTCCGGCAGTTCTCCCGCCCGCAGGCCTTTTGCCTGAAGCAGGCTTCCCATACCGCCGTCAAAAAAAAGGCGGCGCTGTCTCATTTCCTGTAAAATATTCATACCTTAAACCTCGCTTATGTTTCCCGCCGGTAGGCGCAATCTGTTTTCCCGCAGGCCTCGCAGCCTTTTACTTCACACCGGTAAGGCTTCCTGCTAAGTCCCATAACCGCTGTAACGGACTTGGAGGGCATCATCAGACACCCGGACGTCAGCCGGATTCCCAGGCGTTTTCCCGCCTCCAGGCCGTCCAGAAGGGAGGACTGACATTCCAGCGGAAAATCCCCGTATCCCGGACTGAACCTTGGACGCAGATACCACTCCCCAGCTTCATACCTTTCCTTAAGCTCTCTGCAGACCTGATCGCAGTATTCTTCAATCATAGCCGCCGCCGCTGCCTGAAGGATCACGGCCCGGCTCATCTGTAAATGGTTATATTTTTGAATGACATAATCGGTTCCCAGGCCCAGAGTGGCTGCAAACACAAGCACCATCTCACATTCCTGCAGATTTTTAGAAAGTTTTTTGCTTCGAGTGCAAAAACAGCCGCAGTCGATCTCATATTCCGTCCCCAAACGCAGGGGAAAGGAACGAACCAGATGCTTCGGCTCCGCCTTCTGCCCTAAAAGTTCCAGACAGGCCTCCACTTCGTCCTCTACCGCCCCCTGGATTTCCATAGTTCCCTTATATCCCAGATAACGCAGCACTTCTTTCCTGCTCACAGCGGAAATATCCATCTCTGAGGCCTCCTATTTTATGATATCCGACAGGTTCTCCCGGATCTTTGCAGCCACATCCGGCTTATTCATGGTGTATACATGGATTCCCCGGATCCCGTTTGCAATCAGGTCAATGATCTGATCCGTGGCGTAGGCGATTCCCGCCTGCTTCATGGCCGCCGGATCATCCCCGAACTTATCCACCAGGGACATAAAACGGGCCGGCATATAGCACCCGGACATCTGGATGCTCCGCTTCACCTGCTTTACATTGGTGATAGGCATGATCCCGGCAATCACAGGCACGGTAATCCCCTTTTCCCGGATCCTGTACAGATAGCTGTAAAGAATACTGTTGTCAAAAAACATCTGTGTGGTGACAAAATCACAGCCTGCCTCCACTTTTTCCTTCAGATAATCCATATCCACCGTTTTGTTGGCCGATTCCACATGGCCCTCTGGATAGCAGGCAGCTCCAATACAGAAATCTCCCGCCTCGCGGATCTCGCGGATGAGTTCAGAGGCATAATGGTACACCTTTGGTGTATTTCCGTCCTGGGGGATATCTCCCCGCAGAGCCAGGATATTTTCGATCTTATGTGCCTTTAATTCCTCCAGAACGCGATGTACCTTTTCTCTGGTAGAGGATACGCAGGTCAGATGGGCCAGAGGCGTTACCCCGCAGGTCTTTTGAAGCTCTGATGCAATTTTTACCGTATAGTCACTGGTTCCCCCTCCCGCTCCGTATGTAACGCTCATAAAAGCCGGATCCAGTTTTGCGATCTCCTCTGCCGCCCGTTCCACCGACGCAAACGCATCCTGGGTTTTTGGCGGAAATACCTCAAATGACAGGGTCGGCTTTCCCTCTGCTAAAATGTCACGTATCTTCATGTCATGACCTCCCTTGTATAATGTATACCCACAGATGTTCTCTCCGGGGTTCTTTTGTATGCAGCCCTCAGGGCCAGAAAGGCTCCGGCGCCCTGTTACAGACGCCGGAGCCGGATCTTTCACGATCTTCTCCCATCCATGGATGGCAGCTGCGGTCTATTACACTTCCACAGTGATCTTTTTAAGATGCCAGATATCTCTCACATATTCCTCAATGGTGCGGTCAGAGGTAAACTTTCCGCTGTGGGCAATATTGAGGATCGCCGCCTTTGCCCACCAGGAAGAATCTCTGTATGCCTGATCGATCTTCTTATGAGCCTCAGCATAGGAACGGAAATCCTTCAGTATAAAATATGTGTCTGCGCGGTCGCTGCTCTTTGTATTTAAGAGGGAATCGTAAATATCCCGGAACCGTTCCGGATCGTCCGGTGCATAGAAGCCATTCACTAACTGCATCAGCACCCGGCGGATCTCCTGATCGTTATTAAAGATGTCCATAGGCTGATAATCGCGGTTCTTCTCATGGGCGATCACCTCGTCGGAGGACATACCGAAGATGAAGGCATTTTCCGCTCCCACCTCTTCTACGATCTCCACGTTGGCCCCGTCCATGGTTCCAAGGGTCAGCGCGCCGTTTAACATAAATTTCATGTTGCCTGTACCGGAGGCCTCCTTGCTGGCCGTAGAGATCTGCTCGCTCACATCCGCCGCCGCAAAAATAATCTCAGCATTGGATACGCGGTAATCCTCGATAAATACCACCTTTAGCTTGCCGCCGATGGATTTATCATTGTTGATCACATCTGCTACGGAGTTGATCAGTTTAATGGTCAGCTTGGCTCTCTTATAGCCGGCAGCCGCCTTGGCGCCGAAGATAAAGGTTCTGGGCACCATATCCATATCCGGGTGATCCTTTAACTGGTTATACAGATACATCACATGAAGGATGTTCATCAGCTGGCGTTTATACTCGTGAAGCCGCTTTACCTGCACATCGAAAATGGATCTGGGATCTACGTCAATTCCATTGTGCTCCTTAATGTACGCAGCAAGGCGGACCTTGTTTTTGTACTTTAGCTCCATAAATTCCCTCTGGCACGCCTTATCCTCCGCGCAGGGAAGAAGCTCTGCAATATGGGGAAGGTCTGTGATCCACTGGTCTCCGATCTTGGAAGTCACCCAGTCTGCCTCTAAGGGATTGCCGTGAAGCAGGAAACGCCTCTGTGTAATGCCGTTGGTTTTGTTGTTGAACTTCTCCGGCATCATTTCGTAAAAATCCTTTAATTCCTGATGCTTTAAAATCTCCGTATGCAGTCTGGCAACACCATTTACGGAGAATCCGGCCACAATGGCCATATAAGCCATACGCACCTGGCCGTCGTAGACAACAGCCATCTTGCGGATCTTCTCCTGATCTCCCGGATAACGGGCCTGGATTTCATTTACAAAGCGGCGGTTGATCTCCTCCACAATCTGGTAGATACGGGGGAGAAGTCTGGAAAACAGGTCGATGGGCCATTTTTCCAGCGCCTCTGACATGATGGTATGGTTGGTGTAGGCACAGGTTCTGGCAGTAATATCCCATGCCTCATCCCAGGTCATCCCTTCCTCATCTAAAAGAATGCGCATCAGTTCAGGGATTGCTACTGTAGGGTGCGTGTCATTTAACTGGAATATCACCTTATCCTGAAAGCCGCGGATTGTGCCGTGAAGTTCCTTATACTTGATCACTGCGCGCTGCACGCTGGCGGAAATAAAGAAGTACTGCTGCTTTAAGCGCAGTTCCTTCCCCGCATAGTGGTTATCGTTAGGATAGAGCACTTCCACAATCGTTTTGGCCAGATTCTCCTGCTCCACTGCCTTCTGGTAATCTCCCCGGTCAAAGGAATCCAGATTGAAGGTGTTAATCGGCTCCGCATCCCAGATCCGCAGGGTATTGACCATGTTGTTTCCATAGCCGATCACCGGCAGATCATAGGGCACGGCTCTCACAGACTGGTATCCTTCCTGGACAAAACGATCCATGCCGTCCCGGTTTTCAATGCGCACATAACCGCCGAATTTTACCTCTACGGCATACTCAGGGCGGCGGATCTCAAAGGGATTGCCGTTCTCCAGCCAGTTATCCGGCACCTCCACCTGATAGCCATTTTCAATCTTCTGCTTAAACATACCATAGCGATAGCGAATGCCGCAGCCATAGGCCGGATATCCCAGAGTTGCCAGAGAATCGAGAAAGCAGGCGGCCAGGCGGCCCAGACCGCCGTTTCCAAGGGCTGCATCCGGCTCCTGATCCTCAATGACGTTTAAGTCGAAACCAAGCTCCTCCAATACCTCGGCAATTTCTTTGCGTGCACAGATATTGATGATATTGTTGCCCAGCGCCCTGCCCATTAAAAATTCCATGGACAGATAGTAAACTGCCTTGACATCCCTTTTCTCGTACTCCTTGTGAGTGGCAATCCACTCATCAATGATCACGTCTTTTACCGCATAGGCCACTGCCTGAAACACCTGTTGAGGTGTCGCCTCGTCAATGGTGCGGCGGAACATATTTTTCACATTATAGATCACGGAATTCCTAAATGCGGCCTTATCAAAATCCGGACGACTCATTGGACTCTCCTCCTTCTTCTCTGTGTACTCCCGCATATTCTCACATTTATGGAGAACCACTGCCGGGAGTACGCTCTGCTTTTAAATACTCCCATCTGCCCTCGCAGCTTCCTGTCCCTGCTACATCAGCTTTTCAACGCCAAGCATTACGCTTTCGCCGTTGATGTTCCACTCCTTTACAAAGCCCTTCATCTGGCCCAGGTGGATGTGGTCTGCCATAACCTCATTCTTGATCTCGTCGGCATTGGCCTTAACAAGCTCTGCGATCCGGTCGTTCCCATCCTGATATACGGCAATATGATCCATCACCTCAAAGCCGGCTTCCTTACGCATGGTCTGGATTTTGCTGATCACCTCGCGTACAAAACCTTCCTCGATCAGTTCAGGCGTCAGGTTGGTATCCAGAACAACGGTCACAGAATTATCCTCCTCTGTCACATAGCCGTCCTTCTTTGCCACGTCGATAAGCAGATCCTCCTTTGTAAGGACAACCTCCTGACCGTCAAAATCAAAGGTCAGAGCGCCGGATTCATTCAGGGTATCCATGGCTGCGCTGCCGTCAAGCTCTGTAAGGGCCTGGCGGATTTTCCCAAGAAGCTTTCCGTACTTGGGCCCAACGGTCTTTAACTGAGGCTTAAAGGTATAGGAGGTAAATGCCCGTACATCCTCTGTAAAGGTTACCTTCTTTACATTTAATTCTTCCTCAATGATCTTTACATAGAAATCAGACAGCTCATGATCCGCCTTTACATACATCTGAGCGATGGGCTGGCGATTCTTGATATTGGCGGTGTTTCTGGCGGCGCGGCCCATAACGACGGTATCCAGCACCTCATCCATATCGGACTCCAGGGCCAGGTCGATCCACTCCTCCTTTACCTCCGGGAAGTCGCACAGGTGGACACTCTCAGGCGCATTCCCGTCGATAGTTCTTACAATGTTCTGATAGATCTGCTCTGTCATGAACGGGATCATGGGAGCCGCTGTCTTTGCAACGGTCACAAGGGCAGTGTACAGGGTCATATAGGCATTGATCTTATCCTGTTCCATACCTTTTGCCCAGAAACGCTCGCGGCTTCTGCGCACATACCAGTTGCTCATATCGTCTACAAACTCCTGGAGCGCTCTTGCCGCCTCAGGGATCTGGTAATTCATCAGGTTATTGTCAACCGCCTTTACCATGGAATTCATCTTGGATAAGAGCCAGCGGTCCATAACAGGCAGCTTATCGTACTCCAGTCTGTATTTTGTCGCGTCAAACTCGTCGATATTGGCATAGAGAACCCAGAAGGCATAGGTATTCCACAGAGTACCCATGAACTTTCTCTGTCCCTCGGTCACTGCCTTATCCTGATATCTCTTGGGAAGCCACGGTGCACTGCAGGTGTAGAAGAACCAGTGGATGGCGTCTGCGCCGTGAGCTGCCAGGGTCTCAAAGGGATCAACGGCATTTCCCTTGGACTTGCTCATCTTCTGTCCGTTCTCATCTAATACAAGCCCCAGCACAACGACATTTTCATAAGGAGCCTTGTTAAAGAGCAGGGTAGACTCTGCTAACAGAGAGTAGAACCAGCCTCTGGTCTGATCTACGGCCTCGGAAATAAACTGAGCCGGGAACTGGGACTCGAACAGTTCTTTGTTCTCAAACGGATAATGATGCTGTGCAAACGGCATAGCTCCGGAGTCAAACCAGCAGTCGATCACCTCCGGCACTCTCTTCATCACACCGCCGCAGTGAGGACACGGGATGGTCACTGCGTCGATATAAGGACGGTGCAGCTCGATCTCATCGGGGCAGTTGTCTGAAAGGCTCTTTAACTCCTGGATGCTGCCTATGGAATGCTGATGTCCGCAGCCGGCACACTCCCAGATATTAAGAGGCGTACCCCAGTATCTGTTTCTTGAAATTCCCCAGTCCTGGATATTTTCCAGCCAGTCGCCGAAACGGCCCTTTCCGATGGAATCGGGCACCCAGTTTACAGTATTGTTGTTGCGGATAAGATCGTCTTTCACCGCGGTCATCTTGATGAACCAGGATTCTCTTGCATAGTAGATCAGAGGGGTCCCGCAGCGCCAGCAGTGTGGATAGCTGTGCTCAAAATCAGGAGCGCAGAACAGAAGCCCTCTCTCCTCCAGATCCTTTAATACAAGGGGATCCGCATCCTTTACAAACCTGCCCGCAAACGGAGTGTCCTCTGTCAGATCACCCTTTGCATCTACCAGCTGTACGAAAGGCAGGTCGTATTTGCGGCCCACATTGGCATCGTCCTCACCAAAGGCCGGCGCGATGTGTACGATACCTGTACCGTCCGTCAGGGTTACATAGGTGTCGCAGACAACGTAATGGCCCTTTTTGTGCTGCTTTTCGCAGTATGGCTTAGAGCAGTCATAAAGAGGCTCATACTCTTTGTATTCCAGTTCCTTTCCCTTATAGGTTTCGAGGATCTGAGTCTCTTCGCCCAGCACCTTCTCTACCAGAGCGTGAGCCATATAATAGGTATAACCGTCTGCAGCCTTTACCTTTACATACTCCTCATCCGGGTTTACACAGAGAGCCACGTTGCTTGGAAGAGTCCATGGCGTAGTGGTCCATGCCAGAATATAAGCATCCTCATCCTTTACCTTAAAGCGGGCGATGGCGGAGCGCTCTTTCACATCCTTATAGCCCTGAGCCACCTCATGGGATGACAGGGGGGTTCCGCAGCGGGGGCAGTACGGAACTACCTTAAAGCCCTTATATAAAAGGCCCTTATCCCAGATCTGCTTTAATGCCCACCACTCGGATTCGATAAAATTATTGTCATAGGTGACGTAAGGGTTTTCCATATCCGCCCAGAAACCTACGGTGCCGGAGAAATCCTCCCACATCCCCTTGTACTTCCAGACGCTTTCCTTACACTCCTTGATAAACGGCTCCAGGCCGTACTTCTCGATCTGATCCTTCCCGTCTAAGCCCAGCTTCTTCTCTACTTCCAGCTCAACGGGAAGTCCGTGAGTATCCCAGCCGGCCTTTCTCGGTACCATATAGCCCTTCATGGTTCTGTATCTTGGAATCATATCCTTAAATACACGGGTCTCAACATGGCCGATATGAGGTTTCCCGTTGGCTGTCGGCGGGCCGTCATAGAACACATAGGGCGGGCAGCCCTCGCGCATCTTGATGCTCTTTTCAAAAATATGCTCTGTTTCCCAGAACTTTTCCACTTCTTTTTCCCGTTCTACAAACTTTAAGTCTGTGGGGACCTTGTTGTACATCCTAGTCTACCTCCATTCGATATTGTGCACTCTCAGAGCCTCCAAGAGGACACGGTTTGGCAGCTTTTTCTTTATGTGAAAAGCCGCAGCCTTTGCGATGCCTCACAGGAAAGAATCTTTTCTGAACTGCAAACAACAAGGCGGCGCCCTGCGAACACCTCGTTGTTATAAAAAAAGACTCCCGTCCCCGTAAAAGGACGAAAGTCTTGGATTCGTTTAACCACCTGTTACTGCATACTGTCATATGAGTTCCTCTAACGCAGGAAAAACGGCCGGGCCTACTTAAGCGTTCAGCCGGCAGCTCCGGAGCGATCTTCGCATCTTTCCTACTGACACCGGATTTCCACCGCCACCGGCTCTCTTTTGCCTTCGGAAAGGGCTACTGTCTCCTTCATGGCCTTTTTCTTATAACGATTTTATTATAATGACTGGGCCATAAAATGTCAAGCTGTGCTAGTCTACAAATTTGGCATTGGGATAGATCCGTTTCCCGTCTTTAGGATTTAGCACTTTATTTTTTGAGAGTTAATGAAATATATTTTATCCTCAAGTCAGCATATTTGCTGGCTTTTTTCTTTGTTTTAAAAACTTGACAAATTTTCTTTTTTATACTTGCTTTTATGGTGCTATGGTGCTATACTATAAGAGGGTGACTTTTATGGCATATTTTCTTAAAAAAACTAACAACAAAAATTGTATCTGGGGCTGGCCGTCGCGCTAGCGACTTGGTACAATATGATGATATGGAATTTAATTATATCATCGCTGATGCGAAGGGGAGATGGAAACAATGATGATCATGGATAGCAGCAAGCCGCTGTATCTGCAGGTGGAGGCAGATATTAAAAACCGTATCCTGTCGAAGCAGTACATGCCGGGAGATAAGCTTCCGACGGAGAACGAGCTAAGTGACCAGTATAATGTGAGTAAAATCACGATTCGAAAGGCGATACAGAATTTATCCGATGAGGGATATGTCAATAAGGTCCAGGGAAAGGGCATCTTCATCAATTTCAAGAAGGACAAGCTGTATCTGAATAAGACCAGCGGCTTCAAGGAAAGTCTGTCGAGCCTTGGACACGCGTCCAGACACGATATCATCCAGGCATCGTTCCTGAACGCGGATGAGGATATCGCAGAGAAGCTGATGATTCCGATGGGGACGAAGGTCGTCTACATCGAGCGTCTGGTCTGGCAGGATAACGAACCGATCGCGATCGATAAGATCTACATCGAGGATGCCCGCTTCCCGGACTTCATCACGACACTTTCGAAAGATCGCTCGTTCTACCAGGTGATGGATGAGTGCTATCATATCCGGCCGAATCATTCCGTCCTCGAAATCGACGGAAAGGCTGCGCAGAGCCACAGCGCAGATACTCTGAAGTGCAACGTCGGCGACCCGCTGTTTTCGATTCATAAAATCAGCTATGATCAGGATGGTAAGCCGATCCACTACTCGCTGACGACGGTCCGCTGTGATCGCGTCACCTATGTCGTTTCCACAAACGACTCCACGGTCATGGACGAGAAGATCAAGTCGAACTGAGCTTCGATCCACAACAGAAGGACGCTTCAGCCAGAACCAGCACAAACACAATCACAGATTTATCTCCATAAAGTTCAGAAGGGGCACCGACACATCTCGTGTGGTTGCCCCTTCGCTTCGTTTATTTATCGTTTATTTATCTTCTGTTTTTCGTGCTATGAACGGCGTTACGCCATCTCACAAATCTTACTGCGCACGCTGAGCACCATAGATGGTGCGACACTCAGCTCATCGATGCCCATCTCGACGAAACGCTCCGTCAGGGTCGTGTCAGCACCGAGCTCACCGCAGATGCCGGCCCACTTGCCCGCCTTATGCGCGCCATCGATGGTCATCTGAATCATCCGAAGAACCGCCTCATGATGTGGATTATAGAACTCGTCCAGCTTCTCATTCTGGCGATCGATCGCAAGTGTATACTGCGTGAGGTCGTTGGTGCCGATGCTGAAGAAATCGACGAGCTCTGCCAGCTCCTCACAGATCATCACTGCTGCCGGCGTCTCGATCATGATGCCCTGCTCCGGAATCGCATACGGGATTTGCTCCCGCTTGAGTTCTGCCGCCACCTCTGCGACGATCTCACGGATCCGAAGCACCTCATCTACGGAGATGATCATCGGATACATGATGGCGAGGTTTCCGTACTTCGCCGCACGAAGCAGTGCGCGGAGCTGTGTCTTAAACACATCCGGCTGTTTCAGACAGATACGGATCGCGCGATACCCCATCGCCGGGTTATCTTCCTTTCCGAGTCCGAGGTAATCGACGTTCTTATCCGCACCGATGTCGAGCGTTCGGATGATCACCTTCTTTCCGCCCATCGTCTGTAGCACCTGACGGTACGTGTTAAACTGCTCAGTCTCATCCGGCAGCGCGGTCTTTCCGAGATACAGGAACTCACTGCGGAACAGGCCGATGCCCTCCGCGTCATTTTCCTGTACATATGCGACATCTGAAACACTGCCGATGTTTGCATATACGTTTACCTTCCGGCCACTCTTCGTCACCGAAGGACGTCCCTTGTAGTTTGCAAGCAGCCGCTTCTGCTCTGCCGCCCTCGCCTGCATCTCGTGTGCAGCAGCGATGGTTGCCTCATCCGGATCCACGCAGAACACGGCATCCTTGCCATCGACGATGCCCATCGTACCGGAATGGAGACTGTCGAGCTCCACCGGCACACCGATCAGCGCCGGGATGTTCATCATACGCGCGAGGATCGCGGTATGGGAGTTCGTCGAGCCATGGACGGTGACGAACGCAAGGATCTTACGCTTATCCATCTGCACCGTTTCACTCGGTGTCAGGTCATCCGCCACGATGATGGACGGTTCCATATGCGCCCAGTCGAGCTCCTCCTCACCACTCAGATTCCGGATCAGACGATTCGAGATATCCTTCACATCCGCGGAACGTGCCTGTATGTACTCATCATCCATATTCGCGAAGATCTCGGCGAAGTTATCTCCGGTGACCGCCACCGCGTACTCAGCATTGAGCTCCTCCGTCTCGATCATCGAGTGGATCGCATCCTGGTAGTCCTCATCCTCGAGCATCATCTGATGCACCTCGAAGATCTGCGCGTTCACCTCGCCAACCTCCTGAAGCGCCTTCTCATAAAGCGCGCCGAGCTGGGCCTGCGCCTGTTTCTTCGCATCCTCGAGACGCTGGAGCTCTGCCGCTACATCCTCGACATGCTGACGCTTTACGATGCCATCACTCTTCTTCAGAACATTGATCGGACCGATCGCCGTTCCCTTATAAACGGACTTTCCGATGTATTTTTCCATTTCCTGTCCCCTCAGATTCTATATCGATCGATGAATTACAGATTTTCCTGGAAGAACTTCTCGAGTGCCTCGAACGCAGCATCCTCATCCGGACCCTCGACCTGCACGGTCACCTCATCGCCCTGCTTGACGCCCATGCTCATGATGGCGATCAGCTTGCCGGCAGCTGCGGTCTTTCCCTTCGCCGCGAGCGTCGTAGCGCTCTGGAACTTCTTCGCTTCCTTCACCAGCAGTCCGGCTGGTCTCGCATGCAGTCCGAGTTCTTCCTTGATCACATATGTAAATTCTTTCATCTTTATCTATCCTTTCTTTTCACTGCGTGAGCTCATACGTAAGTCCCCTCTGCAAATAAGCGGGATTCCTGCATACGTCACCATGTCATCTAAGTCATCATGTAAATAAGTTCTCATTATAAACAAAACTTCCCGCACGGTATAGTACTTTCCGGATCTCGAATTCACTATGCATGCAGGAAGTCTGGATATTTTTTCAGGGGTATGCCACAGTGCCCTGTGGTATTTTAAAGAAGTGTATCGCTCTGTTTAGAGAATGCCCAGTGCACCCATGACCATGCCGAAGAGGACGATGCCGATCAGCAGGACGTTGGTATTGACCTTCTTCTGAACGAGATTGTAGATGCCCAGCGTAAATACGAACGGAAGCATCTTCGGGATGATGGAATCCAGCATATCCTGGATGACCAGATTCGTACCACCGGTGGAGAAGGTAAGCGGCGTGGTGACGGACACCATGCTGGCTACCATACCGCCGACGACGGCGAGACCGACGATGGATGCGAAGTGCATTACGCGATCCATAAGTCCTTCCTGGTACAGCTTCGCGAGGTATTTATTACCTGACCTGTAGCCGAAGAAGGTTGCATTGTAGGCAAACAGCAATGACGGAATCGCGAACAGCAGTACTGCGAGAATCGGTCCCAGGATGCTGCCCTGCTGTGCGAACGAAAGGCCGATACCGAAGGTGATGATTCGGATGGTTCCCTGGAAGAAGCTGTCACCGATGCCGGCGAACGGCCCCATCAGACTGGTCTTGATCATGGAGATCGACTCGGTCTGGAACTCACCCTCTTCTGAATTTGCGTTCTGCTCCTCCATGGAAGCGGCGAGGCCCATGATAAACGGTGTCAGCTGCGGTGTGCAGTTAAAGAACTCCATATGCCGCTGATACGCTTCCTTTTTTCTCTCCTCATCATCTGCATACAGCTTGTCAAGCACCGGTGCCATGCCATACATGAAGCCCATGTGCATCTGACGCTCATAGTTCCATGAGCACATAATCGCGAGGGAATGCAGGAAGACCTTACGTAAGTCTTTATCGCTTACCTTCTTTAATGCTTTCTGATTTTCCATTATGCATTTGCCCCCTTTCCATACAGAACCTTATCCAGGATGAATGCCAGGATCGCGGCGAACATGGTCACACCGATCAGGCTGAGACCGGAATATGCGACGATCAGGAAGCCGAGAAGGAAGTACGGGAACATCTTCTTCGACAGCATTGAACTCAGCAGCATCGCAAATCCGAGGGCCGATAAGAGGTTACCAGCGACTGTGAGGCCGTTCGTGATGACCTGCGGAATCGCAGCTACCAGGTTCGTAACTAGATCCGTACCGAAGTAAACGGTCAGGAAGATCGGGATGAAGTAAACCAGCGCGTTGAAGCCGAAGGACCACCAGAGGTGGATATGAATCGCCTTCTTGAACTGTCCGTTCTCGATGGCCTTATCCGCTACATGAGAGAACTGCGCGATCACCATACGCATGATGACACTCAGGAACTCGCCAATGACGGCGACCGGAACGGCGAGGGTCAGTGCCGCTTCCGTGGAGGCACCGGAAAGAATCGCAAACGCAGTGGCGATGATACTTCCGAACTGCATGTTTGGTGGTCCGGCTGCTCCGATCGCTACAAATCCCATGGAAATAAGTTCCAGGGATGCACCTAAAATTACACCCTGTCTGACATCGCCTAATACGAGGCCTGCCAGTGTACTCAGGATCAGTGGTCTGCCGATGTTCTGACGTCCGATCAATCTGGAGTCGATGACACCGACGATACCAACTAAACCGAGTAAGATCGCTTTAATCAGCATACGACATCTCCTTTTTTAATTCTCAAATGATGCATGCTCGATCGGGGAGGATGGCACCATCTGAATATAGATCTTCTTTCCCATCGAAATCAGTTCCTGGGTGGCCTTCAGCTCTGCTTCATTTAAGTACACGGCCTTACCGTACTCCTTCGAACCGGCCTTCTTCGCCACACCGCCATAATTGATTTCGGTCACCTCTGGAAGCTCCTTCGCAAGCTGAAGTGCTTCTGCCGGTCCCTTTACGATGATCATGATATTCTTGCTGGCATTCTCATCCACCAGCTTCCGAAGCTGTGAAAACGGAATGATACTAAGCTCACAGTCCACCGGCTTCGCGATGCTGAGCGCCATCATGCTGATCGGATCATTCGGAACCTTATCATCGGCGACGATGATATAGTTGGTGCCTACCTGCTTGGTCCAGGAAAAAATCACCTGGCCATGTAAAAGACGATGATCTACACGAACTAACTTAATCATACATTTCCTCCATTTAAAAAGTTGTTGTACAGTACGATGCTCTGGGCTGCACTCTTACAGGTATCATCGAGGTCCAGCTCCTCCCATGTCGTACCGCTCTTCTTCATTGCCATGATTTCCAGTACCAGCGGGAGATTTACACCCGCGATCAGTTTTCTCGACGAGCTCATGAATGGTAAGGCGGTATTCGCCGGCGATCCTCCCGGAAGGTCCAGAAGGACGACCAGATTCCGATCCTTATATCTCTCCTCGATCGTCGCACGGATTGCTTCTGAAAAGTCATCCAGTGACTCTCCGTTTTCGAACGACAGCGTCCCGAAATCATCCTCGTCGATATCCAGGATCAGCTTCAATGCATCTGCATATCCCTTGCACAATCCTGCATGTGTAATCATCAGCACATCAAATGCATCTTTCATGTTTCGTACCATCCTTACTTAATTCTTCTATGATTGGAACAGCCTCTGATAAAGAGGCGATAATCTTTATGGCCTGTCGCTTCTGGACTTCCGTCGGCGGCATCAGATCCGGCACCATGATGACCGGGATCCTGGCATTCCAGGCTGCCTGGACGCCCACCTTCGAGTCTTCGAAAACCAGTGCATCCTCCGGTGCTGTATTCATCTTCGCAAGCACCTTCAGGTACGCTTCCGGCGAAGGCTTCCGCTCGACGACCTCATCACCACAGCAGATATAGTCAAAGTACTGTATGAGCTGTAAGCGAGTCAGGCGCTCCTCCGTCAGTGATCGACTGGTGGCGGTCGCTACCGCACACGGAAGTCCGGCCTTTTTGATGCAGTTCAGGAGTTCCACGGCACCCGGTTTTGCGGTGAGCTCACGCTCCAGACGCTCTACTCCATGCTGACGGGCGACTTTCATGAATTCCTCTGTGGAGCAGCGTCCACGGAACAACTCTTCCATGTAATCATACACCGGCTGTCCACTGCGACCAACCACATTCAGAAAGTCCTCTCTCTTCCAGTCGTCGATCCCGAAGTCTCTTGCCGTATCATACCATACATCCTGCCATACCCTCTCTGTATCGAGCAGCAGTCCATCTACATCAAAAATAACCAGTTTAAGCGACATATATTTTCCTCTTCGTACTGTATCTTAGTACTGCATCTGCCACATATAACGACGAACATCGAGTGAGTGACCACGCTCGAAGGCGATCGCCTCTACGAAGTGACGGATCACCACGCCGGTAAGGATGGCTGCAACATATGGCTTCGCCTCATCAGCTACCGTAGAAAGATCGAGATCCTTCTGATCGAGTACGAGCAGATCCTCTGTAAACTTCTTTGCGAAGTTCTCTACACGCTCATCGAGGTGTCTGGTGTGACCGATGGACTTTACAAGCATGAATGGAACATCATAATCGGTTACCTCGAACGGGCCATGGAAGTACTCACCGGAGTGGATGCATCCGGAGTTGATCCACTGCATCTCCATGAACCAGCACATCGCGGTGGAGTAAACCTCACCATAGTTGATGCCGCTGCCGATGGTGTAGATGGTCTTCTCACGCTTGTTGCGCTTCGCCCATGCCTTCGCCTGTGCATCGTACTGTGCCTTCGCCTGTGCAGAAAGATCGGTCAGCTTCTCGAGCTCCTTCAGGCATACATCCCACTTCGCATCTGGAGCGAGTACGGAAAGAAGGCTGAAAAGTAAGCCGTAAAGGATACCCTTATTCTTATCAGAATCGCTTACTTCCTTACCCCAGTCATAGTGAACAGGATACTCTGCTGCCTCCCAGAGTGGAGAACCCTCGAGGTTGGATAAGCAGATCGTAAGGGCGCCCTTGGAACGTGCAAGCTTCGTTGCCTCTACGGTCTCCGGTGTGTTTCCGGAATGTGAGCAGGAAATCACGACGGAGTTCTCATTGAGACGCTTCGGCGTATCATATACGAACTCGTTCGCGGTGTATACGTGGGAAGGGATCGAACTCTCCTTATCGAACATATACTGTCCAGCCATAAGCACTGCCTGGGATCCGCCACAAGCGACGAAATAAACCTCATTGACCTCCTTTCTGGCTTTCACTGCCTCAACTGCGGCCTTAATCTGTGATGCATGTAAGTCTCTCATAATTCCTCCTTAAAAATGATAATTGATTATATATCATTATATGATTTTATAAGTCTTATTATATACATGTAGCACAAATTTGCAAGTACTTTTTTCTTTTTTGTCGGGAGTTTTACACTTCTTTTTTTAGTGTTTTAATACAAATCCTTTATTTAAGCCATTTACGGCTTATTTTTTTGTCAAATTTTATGATTTTTATAGTGCCCGTCTTTAGGATTTAGCACTTTATTTTTTGAGAGTTAATGAAATATATTTTATCCTCAAGTCAGCATATTTGCTGGCTTTTTTCTTTGTTTTAAAAACTTGACAAATTTTCTTTTTTATACTTGCTTTTATGGTGCTATGGTGCTATACTATAAGAGGGTGACTTTTATGGCATATTTTCTTAAAAAAAACTAACAACAAAAAAGGTACTTATCTTCAGATTTATTCAAGCTTTTACGATCCTGAACGCAGGCATACTGCCCACAAGGCTTATAAACCTATTGGTTATGTTCATGAGCTTCAGGCAAAGGGCATTGACGATCCTATCTCCTTCTACAAAGAAGAAGTTATCAGACTGAACCAGGAAGCAAATGCTGCAAAAGCCGCAAAAAAAGCGAAGCAGATTTCAGATGATTCGCCGGAAAAACTCATTGGCTATTTCCCGATGAAAAACATTAACGACAAGCTTTCTGTCAAAAAGTATATTGATCTCATGCAGACCGCTACTGACTTCCGCTTTAATGTTTTTGACATGATCTCTGCCCTTGTTTACGCAAGGCTTGTCCAGCCATGTTCAAAATCAAAGACTTATGACGAAGTGATTCCAAAGCTTTTTGAATCCTACGATTTTTCTTTAAACCAGCTCTATGACGGGCTGGAGTATATCGGTTGCGAATACGAAAAGATCATTGAAATCTACAATCATCAGATCCAACAGATGTATCAGTTTGATACCTCTCATACTTACTTTGACTGCACTAACTTTTACTTTGAGATCGACAGGGAAGATGATTTCCGGAAAAAAGGACCTTCCAAGGAAAACAGAAAAGAACCGATTGTTGGTCTGGGACTCCTGCTTGATGCAAATCAGATTCCCATCGGCATGAAGCTGTTTCCGGGCAATCAGAGTGAAAAGCCGGTGATCAGAAATATCATTGATGATTTGAAAAAGAGAAACTCTGTGTCCGGCAGAACCATACAGATCGCCGACAAAGGGTTGAATTGTGCTGAAAATATCTTCCATGCGCTCAAAAATGGGGATGGATATATTTTCTCTAAGTCCGTAAAGATGCTTCCGGAAACGGAAAAGACCTGGGTACTGCTCCCTAATAATTACAGGGATGTAAAAAATGCTGCCGGGGAGACTTTGTATCGCATTAAGGAATGTGTAGATGAATTTGAATATAAATTTACCGAGTCTGAAACAGGCTCTTTAAAAAAGTTCCGGATCACAGAAAAAAGGATTGTTACTTTCAATCCAAAACTTGCCAAAAAACAGATCTACGAAATTAATAAAGAAGTTGAAAAAGCAAGGCTTCTGAAAGCTTCGCAGGCTAAAAAATCCGAGTATGGTGATTCTGCAAAATATGTCATTTTTACTGCTGCAGATAAAAAGGGCAACGACACAGATGGTAAAGTAAAAGTCACCATGAATGAGGAACTCATTCAAAAATCCCTGGAGCTTGCCGGATACAACATGCTGGTCACTTCCGAGATTTCCATGAAAGATAAGGATGTCTACAATGCATACCACAATCTCTGGAGAATAGAAGAATCCTTCCGGATCATGAAGTCACAGCTGGATGCCAGACCGGTATACTTGCAAAAACAGGATACCATTGTTGGACATTTTTTAATCTGCTATCTGGCCGTATTACTGACAAGATTACTGCAGTTCAAGATATTAAAAAATGGTTATAGTTCCGAAGAGCTGTTTGAATTCGTACGTGACTTCAGAGTTGCCAAAATATCAGACAGAAAATATATAAATCTATCGCATGGTACATCATTTATCAGGGAATTGTCAGAGCTGTGCAGCTTACCACTGACATCGTATTTTTTGAACGAAGGAGACATCAAAAAAATGCTAAGCCACAGGTTTTAATCCTTGGCTTAGCACCATGTTTTATACTTCAACTCCGAAAGTCAGGTTTTATTATAATGACTGGGCCATAAAATGTCAAGCTGTGCTAGTCTACAAATTTGGCATTGGGATAGATCCGTTTCATTCGCTCATCTGGAAAATGATAATCCAGCCAGCCGTTCAGCCCCTCTGCCAGGGTGTTTCCTTCCTCTCGCCTCATCTCTGTCCCGGCCCTTTCTTCCTCTCCCGCCGCTTTTTGCAGGGAGGCCTCCTGGGATCCCATCTGGCTCTGAAGGACTTCCTTATCCTGTCTGGCCGAATACCGTCCCAGGGCAAGGCCGGATACCGCCATATCAAAGACCATAAAAAGGATCAGTCCGTTGCAGAGGAATTTCCCCCATTTCACGGGAATCCGTTCAATCGCCCTGGACAGAAAGGGATACAGTATTTTAAGCCATACTACCGCCACAATGCCCCAGAAAAAGCAGTAGAGCAGATTGATCCGACCGCCCAGATTAAAAGGAATGGCGCTGTAATCCCAGAATACGGTGCCGAAAACCAGTTCGGAAAACACACTGCATATATATTCATAGGCTCCGCCCAAGATGGTGCCTGCCAGAAAGATATACCGGTCATTTTTCTCCCGGTAAGGATATAAAAACGCAGTCAGCAGGACACAGCCGAATCCCCATACGATACTGAACGGCCCGTATACCACACTGCTTCGGCTCATGATAATTCCCGTCCGGCTGTAACAGAAAACAGTCTCTGTGATATCCCCCAGAAAGGCTCCGATAAAGAAAAGCGCTGTCAGTTTGTAAAAACAGCAGCCGGCGGCAAAAACCGTTTTCTCTGCGCTGTGCTCATTTTCGGCCGCCTCATGTCTCTGTCCTGCAATCAGCCGCTCTGCCTTTAAGCCGGGATATGCCCCCATCATCCGCCGCTGAATCCTCCGGGTCAGGGCGTTTCCAAAGGAGTCCGCCAGCCGCTGCATATCGCCGCTGACCTGGCTGGCCATCTTCCTTAACCGGCGGTGCATCTGAAATACAGCCGCCGAAGAACCAAGGCCGTCTAAGAGCGCTGTTCCTAAAATGATCCCCAAAAGGAGCTTTCCTGCACCGGCCGGAAGTATGTGGATCAGCTTTATCAGAAACGGGTTAAACACCCGGATGCAGAGTACAGCGCATATTCCCCAGAAAATGGAAGTTTCCAGAGCCACATAGCCCCCAGCACAAAAGCGTTTTTCCGAATAATCCCACCACTTCTGCCGGAATATGCGCTCTAAGAGAAAGCCGCATATATATTCTGTAAATGCCGCCAGTATCATGCCGCCAAGAAACAAAAACACCAGATGTTCCTTCAACTCCGGCAAAAACACTGCAAAGGCGGCGGCCGACAGACCGTATACCGGGCAGAACGGCCCGTTTAAATAGCCCCGGTTTACAAACCGGTGCCGTTTGACTGCTGCCGCTCCCACCTCCAGCCACCAGCCTGCCGCCGAATAGACTGCAAACAGCCATAAGAGCTCATATCCTGTGTAATTCATGGGCCTCCTCCTGTTGGTTCCCGCAAAATTCCCGCTGCTTTTTTAATATTCGCAGCGATTCAGGACGGGGTATCTTCTTGAACAGTTTCATTCTATCAAATATTTCTCGTTTTGCAACCTCTGTCCTTGATCAGAAATTTTTATTTCTGCCGGAGCTGAATATCTTGTTATTTTTTTAACAATTCGCTTGTCTTTTGTAAAATTTGTGCTATACTACTGTCAATACACAGTTTGCTGCCGTCCCGTACAGGGAGGACACCGCCAAACCAGGGAGGAAAACCATATGGACCAGAGAAATCTTACACTGCTGACAGACCTGTATGAGCTTACCATGATGCAGGGCTATTTTAAGGAAAAAGACGCCAACGAAACGGTCATTTTCGATATGTTTTACAGGAACAATCCCCACGGAAACGGATTTGCTGTCTGCGCCGGGCTGGAGCAGGTGATTGAATATATCAGGGATCTCCATTTTGACGAAAGCGACATTGATTATTTAAGAGGCGTGGGAATTTTTGAAGAAGATTTCCTGGACTATCTGAGAGACTTCCGCTTTACCGGAGATATCTACGCTATTCCCGAGGGTACGGTGGTTTTCCCCAGAGAACCGCTTGTAAAAGTAATCGCTCCCATCATGCAGGCTCAGCTAGTGGAAACGGCTCTCCTTAACATCATCAATCACCAGAGCCTCATCGCCACCAAGACCGAGCGCATCGTCTATGCAGCCAAGGGGGATGGCGTGATGGAATTTGGTCTGCGCCGGGCTCAGGGCCCCGATGCCGGCACCTACGGCGCAAGAGCCGCCATGATCGCAGGCTGTATAGGCACCTCAAACGTGCTCTGCGGAAAGATGTTTGATGTTCCCGTAAAAGGCACTCATGCCCACAGCTGGATTATGAGCTTCCCGGACGAGCTGACCGCCTTCCGCACCTATGCAAAACTCTATCCCTCTGCCTGTATCCTCTTAGTAGATACCTATGATACCCTGAACTCCGGCATCCCAAATGCCATTCAGGTATTTAAGGAAATGAAAAACGCCGGTATACCGCTCACCTTCTACGGAATTCGTCTGGACAGCGGCGATCTGGCCTACCTGTCAAAGAAAGCGAAAAAGATGCTGGATGCTGCCGGATTTTCTGATGCGGTAATCTCAGCCTCCAATGATCTGGATGAATACCTGATCGACAGTTTAAAGATGCAGGGCGCCACTATCAATTCCTGGGGCGTGGGAACCAATCTGATCACAGCTAAAGACTGCCCCTCCTTCGGCGGCGTCTACAAACTGGCTGCGGTAAAGGATAAATCCACCGGCAGTTTCATCCCCAAGATCAAGCTTTCCGAAAATGCGGAAAAGATCACCAACCCCGGCAATAAAACCATCCAGCGTATCTATGATAAGGAAACGGGAAAGATCATTGCAGACCTGATCTGTCTGGTAGGCGAAACATTTGACACCAGCCACTCTCTCCTGCTCTTTGATCCCATCGAAACCTGGAAAAAAACCATGCTGGCACCCGGAACCTACACCATGAGGGAACTTCTCGTTCCCATTTTCCTAAAGGGCGAATGTGTTTACGAAACGCCAAAGGTGATGGACATTCAGGCTTACTGCAGACAGGAACTGGATACCCTGTGGGATGAATCCAAACGTCTTGTCAACCCCCACAAGGTTCATGTGGATCTGTCCCATGAATTATGGCATATGAAGAATCAGCTGTTAGATACTTACCACAGAAAATAATGGATTAAAACGCCAGGAAATGATATAACACGGAGGGCGCTGCAGAATCATCCGCCAGGATGGTATCTGCAGCGCCCTTTGCTGGATACGGCAAGACTATTTCTTTATTTTTCCGGCATTATTTCAGCAGCTCATTGACGCAGACCGCCCCATAAGGCCGGATACTCATACGATACGCGCAGCCCTCGCCCAGACAGCCCTCGATGTACTTTATATACTCATCGGTCAAATCATTCGGCAGCATAGCCATGATGACCCCGGCGAAACCGCCGCCATGGACTCTGCAGGCACCTCTCTGTTTTTCAGCGATAAACAGTTCTGTAAGCGCCAGTGCGATTGTGATGCCCTGTTCCTGGCAGGCGCTGGCAGTAAAGCAATTCTGGAGCCATTTCCATGAGGAATTGCCAGAGGCGGTGATGTTTCTGAGGAAGTCCTCAAACCGGCCCTCTTTTAAAGCCTTCACCTCCTCTTCCACTCTCTTATTTTCCTCAAAGAAATGAAGGGCGCGCAGAACGGAGCGGTCTCCTGCATACGCACGTACCTTTTCCAGATGTTCGATCACCTGCTCCTCTGATACCTGGACCAGCACTTCTTTTCCGAAAAACCGGGCTACCTTTTTCATCTCGTTTGGAACCGAAGAGTAGTCGGCGCTGAGATCCGCATGGCCTTTTCCTGTCTGTACGATAATCAGGCTGTGATCCTGGGAGCCAAAATCAAAATCAATTTTCTCTACTCTGGGGGATGACGGCTCTGCAAAATCAATGGTGATCAGGCCGCCCACCGCACAGGCCATCTGGTCTAAGAGGCCGGAAGCCTTATCCCAGTACACGTTTTCTGAGTATTTTCCAATATGGGCATAGGCCACGTTGTCCATACGGCCTTCATTGAAAAATGTGTTGAGCATAGAACACAGAAGCATCTCAAAGGAGGCAGAGGAGCTGACGCCGGCAGCGCTGATCACGTTGCTGGTCACATAAGCGTCAAATCCGCCAATCCTGCAGCCGGATTCCTTAAAGCCTTTTAAAAGCCCCTTGATCAGATCTGCGGTTCCGGCTTTCTTAGCGCTTGGCTCCAGCTGATTTAAGTCGATGGTAATGTCCTGATCATAGGTTTCGCTGATGATATGAACCAAATCCGACTGATTTCTTGCAGCCGCGCCTACGCAGTCCAGGTTAATGCTTCCTGCCAGCACCTTTCCGTGGTTATGATCCGTATGGTTTCCGCTGATCTCCGTGCGCCCCGGAGAAGAGAATAAAAGAATATCCCCGGTATCCCCAAATTCCTGTTCAAAGCCTGTCAGCACTCTTTCATAACGGGCCTCATTTGCAGCTGCCCCTTCTTTGCCGTAAAACTCTGCCATCAGAGCAGCCGCCTTGTCACTTTTTAAAAGCTGGATCGTTTCTTTTACATTCATCCCTGTTTTACCTCTCCTTCTTAAAACACATAGGGCGGCGTCCTTACAGGGCAAAAAGCTTACCTTCCCTGATCACACACCCCCTTTACGCACAGTTTATCATAAGATGGAGCTTACCTTCAATACAATATTTTCCTGTGTTCCTACAATTTTCTGGACAGACTGTTTTTTTCTGTTATAATACCCTCAGAATCATGCTGTTCTGCTGACAGCCCCAAGTTCTTTTTTATCCCCCTTTAAAGAAAGGATACGCCTATGACCCCAAAAAACTGGAATGGAAAGCCCTATCATTCTCTGGACTATGAACTGAAGCATACCTTTGGCCGAAAACTCTACAAGCTTTCTCTGGACGGCGGCATGACCTGCCCCAACCGGGACGGAACCTGCGGAAACCGGGGCTGTATCTTCTGCAGCGAAGGCGGCTCCGGCGACTTTGCCATTCCGGCCGGAAGGGACGTCTGGGATCAGATTGAAGCTGCCAAAGAACGGATCCGTCTGAAAATGCCTTTAACCGGCAGCCAGCCGGCCTACGTGGCCTATTTTCAGTCCTTTACCAATACATATGCGCCGATTTCCTATCTCTCCCCCCTGTTTTCACGGGCCATTTCCCATCCACAGATCGCCGCTTTGTCCATCGGTACCCGGCCGGACTGTCTGGAAACGGAAACAGTAGAACTGTTAGCTGATCTGAACCGGATAAAGCCAGTATGGGTAGAACTGGGACTGCAGACCATCCATGAGGATACGGCCCGTCTGATCCGCCGGGGATATGAACTGCCTGTGTTTGAATCTGCCCTAAAACAGCTGAAGGAGGCGGGAATCACGGTTATTGTTCATGTAATTCTTGGCCTGCCGAAAGAAACGAAAAAGCAGATGAAAAAAACAGTCTCCTGGCTGTCTTGCCAGCCCATTGACGGGATCAAGCTTCAGCTGCTTCATATATTAAAAGGGACGGATCTGGCAGCTTTATACCAGGACCATCCCTTTCCCGTGTTTTCCATGGAGGAATATATTGACTTTGTGATTGACTGTGTAGAAATTCTTCCGCCTTCCTTAACTATCCACCGGCTCACCGGCGATGGCCCCAGGCAGCTGCTGATCGCACCGCTTTGGAGCCAAGATAAAAAAAGGGTCTTAAACACGCTCCATCAACGTTTCAATGAGCGGGATACATGGCAGGGAAAGCTGTGGAATCCCCAGAACACAGTCTAGCATGGAATGCTGCGGTTAAACCGTGCGAGAAAACAGAGCCGGGCATACGCCCTCGTTTACTCTGTTTCTGACACCTGTCCATTCTCATTCACCGTCACTCCATAAGAAATTCCGGTCATGTACTCGTAAAACTCCCTGGTCTCATCCTGAGTTTGAAGCATCCTGGTATACCCGGCCGAGGAAACGCCTGGGATCAGGGACAGCTTTGTCTCCCTTCCGTCCCATTCCGCCTGCAGCAGAGCTGTCTTTGGGATACTGCTTCCAAATATAAAATTGCCCAGACTGTATACAATGGGCTTGCCCTTATAATATTCTATTCCCTGGAGCACATGAGGATGACTGCCGATTACCAGATCTGCCCCGGCATCAATGTACTGCTGTCCCAGAGAACGCTGATAGGCTTCCGGCCGTTCACTCCGTTCGATGCCCCAGTGGACATAAACCACCACATAGTCGCACGTTTCCTTTAAAGTGCGTATCTCTTCCAGCAAAAGCGTGGGATCGTAGGTGGTCAGCAGCCCTGGTGCAGCGGCAGCGGCATTCCATGAAGCGACAGGAATCACACGGGACGCTCCCAGAAAACCGATCTTCTTTCCCTTTGCCGTAAGAACAGCCGGCTGTTTTGCCTCTTCAAGATTCCTGCCGGCTCCCACATGGTAAATTCCAGCCTGATCCAGTGTATCACAGGTATCCATCAAAGCCTCCGTTCCAAAATCCAAGGTGTGATTATTAGCCAGAGTAACAATATCAATTCCCATTTCCTGGAATATGGACACATTCTTTGGAGGAAGCCGAAAGGTAAACTGCTTATCCTCCGCCGCCGTTCCCCGGCTGCTGAACGGAAATTCCTCATTTGCCATGAAAATATCGCTTTCATCTATCATCTTCTGAAAGCCTGAATCCAGAATCCCCCGGATTCCTCCGCCCTTGGAATAGGCATTTAATACGTGATCCGAAAGAAGAATATCCCCTGCAAATACAAGACGGACGGGAGCGTCCTCCCTGGCCTCTTCCTCGTTCTCATTTTGTATAAAGATTTCCTGGGGTTCCTCTGCAGCTTCAGACTTTTCTGTTCCTGGACTGGAGGGGCTTACATAGCTGCCCTCGTTCCCATATCCCAGGGCAAATATACCAAGGGCTGCCAACAGCAGTCCGAAGAATACTGCAGCAGCCCAAATCCATCTTCGTTTCTTCATCTGCACATCCTGTTCTACATGGCAAGCACAATACCGCCGTCATTGGCATAGACCGTAGCCACGCCTGCGGCCTCTGTGATCACAACTTCCTTAAACCGGGCGCGCTTCTCCAGCTCTTCCTTTACATACCGGGCGCGTTCCGGGTTATTTACATGGCAGATCACCGCCCGTTTCCGGGAAACCATGTCTCCGGCCTCCTTTACCGCGATATCACACATCCTCTGCAGAGCCTTATTGATTCCTCTTGCCTGATCCAGCTTGATGATCACGCCTTTATCTGCGCCCATCACCGGTTTAATATTCAGCGCCGTGGCAAAAAATGCCTGAAGTCCTGAAAGCCGTCCGTTCTTGCGAAGCGTATCCAGGCTCTCCAGAACAAAATAGGTCTGCATATGGCCGCAAAACGCCTGCACCTTCTCCACTACTGCCTCAAAATCCAGTCCCTCCTCACAAAGTTCCTGAATATACAGAGCCATATTAAGCTCTCCCGATGAGGCAGAAAGGGAATCAATAACCGCAATTTTCTTTGTTGCCGTCTCTTTGGCCTCCCTTTTTTCCTCCTCATACAGTTCCTTTGCCAGAACGGCAGAATTATAGCTTCCGCTCAGATGACTGGAAAGAGTCACCACAAAGACAGCCTCCGCTTCTGCCTCCTCATATGCCGTCTTAAAACGCTCCGGCGAAGGGCAGGCCGTCTTGGGGCACTCCGGGCAGGCCTTTACCATATCTATAAATGATTTTTGATCAAAGGTCTCATCATCTACCACCTGTGCACTGCCTACCTGCAGGGTCAGCGGCACCATCTGAAATCTTGGATCCCTTTTTAATTCTTCTGTCAGATCCAAGCAGCTGTCTCCAATGATCTTATAAGTCATAATCCTATCCTCCGAAAATACCATGTCCGTTCTTCAACACGTAGTTTTGATTACTACTTATTATAACAGCATACTTTATAAAATGCAAGACCCAGACGCAGGATAGCGCCAAAACGCACCCGGCAGTGTACGGCTCATGATTTATTGACCAATGCTCTGATATACCTGATCCGCCTGGCCTTTTAACTCCTCATAGTAGTCAAAATGCAGGATCACAAATTTATCCTCGATCTGTCTCACATACCAGTCGGAGTGATGGGAGGTACCGTCCGCAAACCGGGTGGAAGTCCGGCAGGAACGGTATGTATGGCCTCCAAGCTCCACATTTTCAGAGCTGTCCACCTGATATCCCTCTGTGCTCCCATACTGTCTCAATACATCCATAAACCGGTCTAGCTCCACATCCGCTTCCGTAAAATCCACCGTCACACGGTAGCTTAATTCCGGGTCATCGGGATCCACGTGCTCACCTCCTACCAGCGCATAGGTCCGGCTGCTTCCATCCCCCTTTAGCACGACGGCTTCCTCCGGAAAAGTCAGCGTTAGATCCGCCCATGGATTGGTATAGTGATTTCCCTCAAGGGTTCCCAGGGTAAATTCCTCCTTTGGCCGTTCGCTGCCCTCCTCCATATATCCGTCAGCCCCAAAGGTGTATTCCACCCCATCCACCGCTTTCGTAACGGAAGTAACCATATGGCCCAGCTCATCCACATATTTCCAGCCTCCTGCATCCTGGATCCAGGCACTGTACTGGATCTTTCCTTCGTTATCCAAATGGTACGTCAGCCCCAGTTCATCCTGCTTCCAGCAGTTTGCAGCAAAACTCCCGTCAGCCAGCCGGTATTTCCAGCCCGTTTCACCGGTCTGTTCCCAGCCCTCGATCCCGCTGTAGGGCGTAAGACAGCTTAAAAATGCAGCCGCCCGGTCTGACTGATCTGCAGAATAGGTCTGGCACAGCACATAGATCTGGTTTCCCTCCTGACGGATGTAAAAATCATTGACCAGCATTTTTTCCATCTGCACGATATACGCCTGAACCGTCTGCTTTTGAAGGTCGGAAAGTTCCGCCGTGTTTAAATAGTCCCGCATGGAGTCGGCCATCAGCTTTCCGTAATCCACCTTCAGATATTCGTATTCCTTTGTACCCAGAGTAATTCTTCCGCTTTGGGCCGCCGCTTCATCTAACCCCGACTGCGCCAGTTCCGCCTTCAGAGTCTCAACATTAAAAGAGGTTCCTGTTCCATCGTCTGCCGGCATTACAAGCCCCATATTGACTATATAAGATTTATCCGCCTCATTAACCTCAGACGCCGCAAAATCCACCTGTACCTGATCTGTGGATTTCATCTGCGCCACCAGCTGTCTGGAAAGCTCCCAGGAGCCGCCTGTACGGTCTACCTCATACTCCTGGGGAACCTGAACGACAAAACCTCCCATACGGCTGGTCACGGTCTGTCCGTCAATGGTGCTTAAACCCAGAGGCTCCCCAAAAGCTCCAAAGGCTCCCCAAAGGGAGAGGGCCGCCCCCACTGAAAAGCTCAGGCACACACGCAGCAGACGACCCGAAAGCCTGCCTGCTGCAGCGTCAGTTCCCCTGCGCGTTCTTCTGTTCAAATGTCTTTGTTCTATCCAACGTTTCCCGCTCTCATATCTGGTCGCTTTCAATGCTCTGTTTCCTCCTGATGCAGTCTGCCCTTTTCCTGTGCAGACCTGAATTTACTGACGGCAGCAAAAAGCCGATGCAGTCCCTTACCGCACCGGCTTCCCCTGCAGAGTCGCTCACAGCCTCTGCCGTAGTTTTATTCTACTCTTTATTCTGCCTTCTGTCCAGCCATAATCATCATAATTTCATTGCTGCGGCTGACAAATTTTGTCATTCTCTCAGGAGAGAGCGCTCCATGAGCCAGACTTGCAAGATCGTAAAGCTGCTCACAGATCTTTTCCGTGTTTGCACCGTCCTTATGTTCCAGAACAAACTTTACCAGAGGATGGTTTGCATTGAGTACCAGAGTCTCACCGGCTCCGCCGAACATACTCATATCCATGCCGCCCATATTGTACATCTTCATCATATCCTGCATTCTTCTTGTTTCCTCGGATACAGTGATCATGGAGGCGATGCCTGTATTCTTCATCTTCTCCACCCGGATATCCATCTTATCGTTGTTTAAAGCCTTCTTAAATAACTCAGTCAGCTCCTCAGAGGACTTCTTAAACGCCTCGTCATCCTCCTTCACCTCTTCCTTAAAGGAAGCGTTCAGATCTGTATCGATCCGTAAGAACTTCACGCCCTCTTTTTTCTGCTCCACATGGCTGATAAATGGATTATCAATCGCAGCCGGCATGATTACAGCGTCAATGCCCTCTTCCTTAAAGAGATTGATATACTGGCTCTGCTCCTTCTCATTGGTCACATAGAAAATGGTATTTTCATGCTTTTCCTTATTCTCATCCAGACAATCCTGTAAGGTCAGATACGTTCCGTTCAGATTCTTATACAGGATATAGTCGCCCATCTTCTCTGCAAACTTTTCATCCTTAATATAGCCGAACTTGATGAAGGGAGCGATATCGTCCCAGTATTTCTCATAGTTTTCACGGTCTGTCTTGCACATACCGGACAGCTTGTCAGCCACTTTCTTTGTAATATAATCAGAAATCTTCTTTACAAAGCCGTCATTCTGCAGAGCGCTTCTGGATACGTTCAGAGGCAGATCCGGGCAGTCGATCACACCCTTTAAAAGCATCAAAAACTCAGGGATCACTTCTTTAATGTTGTCTGCGATAAATACCTGGTTATTGTACAGCTTGATGGTCCCCTCAATGCTCTCATATTCCATGTTGATCTTGGGGAAGTACAGAATACCCTTTAAGTTGAACGGGTAATCCATATTCAGATGGATCCAGAATAAAGGCTCCTTATAATCTCTGAACACCTTGCGGTAGAAATCCTTATACTCATCCTCCGTGCACTCATTGGGGTGCTTATTCCACAGAGGGTTAGTATCGTTTAACGCCACCGGACGCCGTAAGATCTTATACTTTTCTCTGGAAGGCTCGATCTCCACTGTCTCCTTGGTTCCGTCCTCATTCTCCTTTTCCTCGGTCTTTGCAGGCTCGATAACCGTCTCAATTACCTTGTCCTTATCTGTCAGTTCATCCTTCTCAATGGTATCATACTGAGGCTCTGCCGTTTCATTTTCCAGGAAAATGCTTACAGGCATGAACGCGCAGTATTTCTCAATGACCTCTCTTGCACGGTACTCATTGGAGAACTCAGTGCTGTCCTCATTAAGGTACAAAACGATGGTGGTACCCACCTCTGTCTTCTCGCCCTCTGTCATTTCAAAATTGATACCGCCCTCGGACTCCCAGTGGATGGCTTTCGCGTCCTTCTGGTAAGACAGAGAGTCAATGGTAACCTTGTCAGCCACCATAAACGCGGAATAAAATCCCAGACCGAAATGTCCGATGATCTGATCCTCATTTGCCTTATCCTTGTACTTCGCCATAAAGTCCTGAACACCGGAAAACGCGATCTGGTTGATGTACTTGTCGATCTCTTCCTCTGTCATGCCAAGGCCGTTGTCCTTAATGGTAATGGTCTTTTCATTTGGATTTACACTGACCTGGATCTTGTATTCTACCTCTTCCGGTTTCTCATACTCTCCCATTAACTCCAGCTTTTTAAGCTTTGTGATCGCATCGCAGCCATTGCTGATAAGCTCGCGGTAAAAAATATCGTGATCGGAATAAAGCCACTTCTTGATCACCGGGAAAATATTCTCGCTGGTAATGGATAAACTGCCTTTCTTTGCCATAATATGCGCCTCTTTCTTCTGAATTTTTCTTAAAATCATATCATTTGGAACCTCGGAATTTTCTCCGGTTCTGTTCCACTGTCTGCAAATATTTTTCAGGGGCAGCAGCCTGTTTTTCCTTCTGCTGTCCGCTCACAGATACCATTGTAGTACCAGTTAGGTGAAATGTCAACAAAAAATTAGCACTCATTTTAATCGAGTGCTAGCAAGCATCGTGAATGACCGGCCGGGATCAGGCAGAATCGGTATATGGCTCAAAACAGATCCTCCTGTAAAAACAGATCCGGCCCGAAAAAAGGAGCTGTATCCCTTTTTTCGGGCCTCATATTTTGTTAAAGAGCAGGCTGGTTTCCGCCTACGGCAGAAAATCCCGTATCTTCCTGCTTCTGGAAGGATTTCTCAGTTTTCTCAGCGCCGCAGTCTCGATCTGGCGGATGCGCTCGCGAGTGACCTTAAAGCGCTTTCCCACCTCCTCTAATGTCATGGGATGACCCGTTTCCAGACCGAAACGAAGAACGATCACCTCCCGCTCCCTTGGGTTTAATCCCTGAAGCATCTGATCAATCTCTTCCCTTAAAAATACGCTTTCTGCCTTTTCCTCGGTGGATGCGTTGGCATCATCGGCTACAAAGTCTCCCAGATTAGAACCGTCCTCATCCCCTACAGGCGTTTCCAGGGATACAGTATCGCCGGAGGACTGCATCAGTTCTGTGACTCTCTTTTCCGACATTCCCACTTCTTTTCCAATCTCCTCATTGGAAGGCTCTCTGCCCAGACGCACAGCCAGCGCCCGCTGGGCTCTGCGCACCCGGTTCACTGCCTCTACCATATGAACCGGAAGCCGGATGGTGCGGGACTGGTCAGCCAGGGCGCGGGTGACCGACTGCTTAACCCACCAGGTAGCATAGGTACTCAGACGATAGCCCTTTGCGTAGTCAAACTTCTCCACTGCCTTCATAAGGCCGATATTACCCTCCTGAACCAGATCCAAAAAGCTCATGCCCCGTCCCGTATACCGTTTTGCAATACTGACTACCAGCCGCAGATTGGCTTCCACCAGTTTCTGTCCTGCAAGAGTATCCCCCTCTGCCTTTCGTTTTGCCAGCTCCTGCTCCTGTTCCTGCGTCAGCAGGGGAATGGAACCGATCTCTTTTAAATACTCCCGGATGGGGTCTGTACTGGCAACGCCTTCCAGAAGCTGCTCATGCAGCGCATTTTCCTCGTCCTCACCCTCGTCGGAAGAAGGAGAAAAGTCCTCGTCCTCATCTTCAGAGGAATCACGATTCCAGCGGTATCTGCTGCCAATCAGGTCAGATACTGCCTCATCTGAATCATCCTCATCCTCCAAAAGCAGTCCCTCATCTCCCGGAGTCTCTGCGCCCTCATCCGAAAGAACCTGAATTCCCCGCTTTTCCAGTCTGGCGTAAACCTCCTCCATCTCCTCAGGCGTTACCGCATCCTGGGCAAAGCAGTCCAGTACCTGCGTCATCTCCAGCCGGCCTCCGTTGGTCTCTGCCTGAGCCATCAGTTCCTCCAGTTTCTTCGTCCATTTCGTTTTATCCATAATGCTCCCCTTCCTGCGTCTTAAAGCCGATCCCTTATCCGCTCTGTTTCCTACCGGTCTGCTGCCTCAGTGCATGGAATCTGATGAGAGCGGAAAAAGTCTCTCACCGCCTGATCCCACTGTGTATCCAGCGTCTTATCCATGGTGAAAAACTTCAGCGCGGTCCCTGTAATACAGTATAATTCCCCTTCTTCATACCGGATATTCAGATAAAGTCCCTGTATCTGGTCTCCCTCAATACCCGCTCCGCTGCTGGCCGCAAAACGCTCTGTGTTTTCCGGCGGAAGCTGCAGCACGATCTTAAAGCTTTCCGGCAGCTTTTTCCCCTTAATCAATGAAAAACAAAAAGGACGCAGCTTTTTCCAGGAAGAAAACTCCCCGATCTTCTGCTCCTCCCGCTCTTCCTCTGTATAATACCCCTGTCTGGTATGCCCATCCATGGTAAAGCTGTTATATGTAACGATATTTACTTCCTTAACCCAGAATGAGTCAAAATCCTCTTTCACAAAGAGTCTGGAAGTAAAGGACTTAACATCCTCGGCCTTTAATGCGATCATCACTTGTCTCCTGTCCGGGCTGTAAATGTTGTCGAAATTTTCCAAATCTTATTTAATTATACCTTTCATGCCTGAAAACGTCAATCAGTTTACGGGAAATGACGCAAAAACCGGCGGCAGAGAAACACTCTCTTCTCTGCCGCCGGCCCGTTTGCTGGCCTTATCTGTTTTTGGCTTTAAATTCCCGCTTTCCGGTAGCGTTCTGCCATCTCCTCCTGGGAAACCTGCTCCACCAGAGGCGCTTTTCCAAAGGAACCGAACTCCACAATCAATATTCCTGCCACTTCCTTTACGCCCCGTTCAATACAGTCCACAATGGCTGCCCGATCCTCATCTTTCACCGTTCCGTACATCACGGTATCCATGATCGGCGTAAGAAATACTCTGGGATCAAACTGATTCTTTTTTGTCTCCAAAAGCTCATAGATCCCGCCAACTGACGGACTGCTGCGAAGCTGGGGCCTGGCCGCAAACAGCTCCTTCATATTCCGGGTCACTGCCAGACGGATATCGGTATCTACATTGATTTTATTGATGCCGCAGCCGACGGCGGCCTTCAGCTCTTCAATGGAGATCCCATGGGTGTCTTCCAGCTCCCCGCCCAGGGCGTTGATCTCATCCACAATATATTTCGGAACGGTAGAAGAACCATGAGAAACCAGCGCTCCAAAGATTCCCAGATGATTCATACACTCCCGGATCGCCACCGGAATCTCTTTACGCAGCTTCACATTCTTCCCCTTGGAGGCCCCATGCATGGTTCCGTAGGAAATTGCCAGGGCATCAACTCCCGTTTTCTGGAAAAACTCTACGGCAGACAAGGGATTCGTATAGGTAGAGGACGCGGCAAATACATGATCCTCCACCCCTGCTAAAACCCCCAGCTCCCCTTCTACGCTGACGCCTCTGGGATGGGCATATTTTACCACCTCACGGGTCAGTTCCACATTTTCATCAAAGGGAAGAGATGAGCCGTCGATCATAACCGAGGTATATCCGCCCTCAATGGCTGCCACGCAGGAATCAAAATCGCGTCCATGATCCAGATGGAGCACCACCGGAACCGACGTATTTTCGGCGTATTTCTTTACGACGGCTGCAATATTGCGGGCGCCGGCCTTTTTATCCTCCAAAGCAGCATGAATAAAGTCGGTTCTTCCGCCCATAAAGCCGTTGGCCAGATCCGCCCCCTGTAAAATGGCCGGGGAACGGAACATCTCATGGACCTCAATGGCCCCTTTGGCCTGGGCCGCCGCATTTACATTAAACGCGCCCTGGCCGAAGCCGTATCTCATGGAAGCCTCCAAAAGAGGCCGCAGTGGAATTAAAGACATGGATCTCCCTCCTTCATCATCAGATGGACTGCTCCCAGCTTAAAAGTCTTTGGCAGAGCCAGAATATTAGGCTCAGGCCCTGTAAACTTCTTTCTGGCATCCTCCAGGGCCTCCTCGATGGTGGCTCTTGTCTTAAGTCCCATCCCTCTTGCGTATCCGGGTTCCTGAGCGCCGCATACGTAGATGGCCGCTGTGTTCATTTCCGCAATATGGGCAGAACTTATCATGGAGAAACCGTGGAAGGGATGAAAGGCATTGCAGTAACGATACCTGCGGATGTATTCTTCATTGGTGGCAAAATACTCGCCGTAACGGTTCAGATCCGGCAGCGTGTTCATGTAATCCTTCTGAAACAGGTCGTAAAGCTCTCTCATATAAGGCCATCTTTCATCATGGAAGTATCCGTTGCAGATAGAGGAGCAGATGATCACGCAGTGATCGCTCATCACTCTCTTATGGCGCACTACCTGGGCGGAAATGGCCTGCATCATCATCACCGGATTGGTTCCCATTCCATCGCCGTAGTGGAAATTCTGGGGAAGGCCGAAGACCATCACATCGTACTTCTTCTCTGCCCAGGGGATATACGTCCGCTTATCGGCCGTGATCCAGGAATGTGGCTGCATTACCTTTGCGTAACCGCTGTTGATCTCGATCTGTCTGGAATAGGTGTCCAGCACCGCATCACAGCAGAAAAACTTCTTTCCCATGCACTTTTCCATATGCTGGCCAATCTCATCAAACTTGGTGCGCATAAGGGAATGGCCGCTGACCGGTGTAAAATCCTTCCGGTGCATCACCTGGGGTACATGGTGGGAAGCAATGGAACGCCAGTGGGTGATGCCGGTAGAACAATGTTTATAGCCGCCGGAATAGCCTCCATAGGGATTTCCCTGGGTGTGTCCAATGAGGATTGCAACATCGCTGTCATATACATATTTGTTCATGAGGACAGGATCTCCCCGGTCTGTGGTACCCAGATCTACCATATGGTCATAATCCTCGCTGTCATGAGTGATGATCTGATGGGTATACCAGAACTCATGAAACAGCTCTTCCCCCAGGATCGCCCGTATCTCCTTCTCCGTGCTTCTGGGGTGAAGGCCGTTGGAGCAGATCATCAGGATATCCTTTTTCTCCACGCCCACAGAATACAGTTCCTTAAGGATCAGCTTAATGGAGAGTTTCCGGTGTGCCGTAGGCTGAAGCCCCCCTTTTACGATATCCGGGAAAATAATCACAACCCTGGAGCCTTTATGAGCCAGTTGTGTCAGCGGCGGCATCCCCATTGGATTGCGGATGGATTTTAAGGTTTCCTCCTCCAGCTTATCCTCCGGGATACAGGGCGGATCCGGTACCGTTTCTCCTGGGATAAAAATGTCTGTATTGTCCGGCAGAACGGCATCTACCATCCCCTGCCCGTATTCAAATGATACTTTCATAATAAATGTTCTCCTTCCCGGATCCGCAGATCCGTTTTTATTGATGCTGCGGCTTACAAGTCAGACCGTTTTGATCCTTTCGTTTCCCGCCTCTCTCCGCCGTCCAGATACAGCCTCACAATCTCCAGATATTCATTGGGATAAAAGCCGATCTCACCGGAAAACCTCGTCAGGGCGATAAGACCGCCGTCCATATCCGGTACCGCTGCCACCATGGCCGCATTATCCTGCTTTAAGCCGCCGCCGTAAACTACGTCCATGCCTCCCGTCGTCTCCTTCACAAAAGCGCCGATCTTTCCAATATAATCCGAATCCGGAGGCGTCTTTCCCGGCCCGATAGCCCATACTGGTTCATAAGCGATGGTAACCTTTGTCCGATCCGTATCCTTTAGCCCTTCATCCAGCTGCTCCTTTAAAACCTCCTGCCACCGGGGCTGCTCTTCAGACGTCTCTCCAATACAGTAAAGAACGTTAAGCCCCGAGCGCACAGCCTCCCGGATCTCCTGATTTAGGATCCTGTTTACTGCCGATGGATCTCCGCCTCCGGCCTCCAGGATCCCCGCCTTATCCCTCCGCTCCTCGCAATGGCCGATGAGCACGCAGCTGCAGCCAAGAGCCTTTGCCGCATTGGCCGTGCGGCTGGAAGTAAATGCGCCGAAGTTGCCGCCGATGGCCGTATCCTGACGAAAGACCCCCTGACAGCCAACCTTTACCGGACTGTCCTCACAGAGGGCTCCCACCGCATTCAGCACATGGGCCTCCGGGAAAAACATGACAAATTCTGTATCCCGCCCCTTATAGACCTTCAGCGCCTCCTGGGTATTTCTTACGATGAAGGAGCCCCACTGTTCCACCGGGGCAATGGCATTGACACCGCCGTACTCCTTTGGAATGTCAAAACGTTTCAGGTTTAAAAAAATATGCTTCATCCTCTTCCCTCTTCTCTTTTCCTGTATATCTCCTGAAAATCAATGTAGTCCGGTTCGTCCTCTCCCGTAAGGGGACGGCACCATGCTGCAAAAGCTTCTGTCACATCATTTCCCCGGTCATTGATATACGTTTCCGGCATGGTACGCTCTGTAAGCATAACCTGATCGATGGGAATACGTATGGGACGGATACAGTATTCCCCCGGCTGCCGTTCAAAGCCGATCATGATGCCGGTTTCCCCCTCCATGGCAGCTTTTAAAGCCTCTCTGCCCGCCAAAACAGCCTCCTTACGGTCTATAGGGGACTGAAGGGCGATGGAAGCCCTGCCGCAGATCCCCGGCTTTTCGCTCCTTGCTTTGATCCCAAGCTTTCTGATTACCAGCTGTGCCAGGTACGCTCCCACATCCCCATAATATACCGACCGTCCTGTCTGGAAAACAGGAGGAACGATGGGAGTTCCGTTCTCATCCTTTAATCCCTCGCTGGCAACCACTACCACTCCGCCCAGCCTCTCATACAGTTCCTTCACATCCTCCAAAAATTCTTCTTCCTTAAAAGGGCGTTCCGGCAGATAGATCAGGTGGGGCGCATCCCCCTTGTTTTTCCTTGCCAGGGCAGAAGCGGCTGTAATCCAGCCGGCATTTCTCCCCATGGCCTCCAGGATGCACACATGAATCGGAAGAGACCTCACATCCGCCCCCACCTCCGCTGTTGTCCTGGCAATATATCTAGCCGCGCTTCCATAGCCCGGAGTATGATCTGTTATGCCAATGTCATTGTCTATGGTTTTGGGAATCCCGGCTACTTTAATATCAGAATCTGTTCCCAGGGCGCGAGCCAGCTTTCCGCAGGCATCCATTGTGCCGTTTCCGCCGTTAAAGAGCACATAACGGATTCCATATTTTCGCAGAATGGGCTCCATCGCCCTGTAATCCTCCTCTTCCAGCGCATATCTGGAAGAGCCGATGGCTGTTCCAGGGGTAGAAAGAAGCTTCTTGCCTTCGTCTCCGGCAAACTCCAAAAGATCCAAAAAACGCTCCTTCAAAATCCCTTCACTGCCTCCGATAGCCCCATATACTGCGCCGATCCTATCGCTTTCTTTGGCCTGTGCAAGCACACCATACAAGGAGGCGTTGAGCACCGCCGTAGGGCCGCCTCCGTGAACTACCAGTACATTATTTTTCATAAGCCAACCTGCCTTCCGGCCATTTTCACAGCCTGTTTTTCCTGTACATATCACACTTATATTCCGTCAGAAAGAGCCGCCACATAGTCTGTAAAGGTGAGCGTCAGATCTGGATGGCCCTGAAGCAGACTGACCGGAAAAGCGGATGATGGTTCGCCGTAGGCTGCCCGACGCACCACTGCACGATGCCAGTTTCTGAAACAGCCCAGACGGATCTTTCCCGCATGAGCGATCTCATATATGCCGATGGAGACACAGTAACGGGGCATATCCTCCAGGGCTCCGTTAAAGTCCCCAATGGCGTTGGCAGTCCGTGTCTGGGGCGTAATTTCTAAAACACGGGTCTTTTGAGCCAGAAATTCCTCATTCGTCAGAGAGGGATCAGCCTCATTAAAGGCTACATGGCCATTGATTCCAATTCCTCCAAAAGCGATATCCACGCCCCCCAGTTCTTCGATCAGCTCTGGGATCCGGCCAGTATCAAGGGGATCGGGGAATACTCTCTGCTCTGGCGGCATCAAAAGCTCCGGACGGATTCTGTCATACACCGTCCGGTTCATAAACCCCCGAAAGCTTAGGGGATGCTCTGCCGGTATCCAGTGCTTCTCATCATCCAGATATTCGTCCATGTTAATAAACCAGACATTTTTCAGGCTGATGTTCTGTTCATTTACCATATCCACAAAATAGGGGTACTGACCCACGGGGCCTACGGGACAGATAAATACGGTTTTCTTCCCTTCTGCATTGTGCGTCCTTATTTCCTCTGCCATCTCCTCTGCCATCTGCTTAAATACGGATGCATTATCCTTAAGGCAGAACAGCTTTATTTTCGGATCTGCCAGCAGCTGTTCTTTTGTATAGCTGTAATAGTCATGTCTCATGGGTGCTCCTTTCTCGTCTCCTGCAGCCTGATATGCATAAAGAGAACGCCCGGCGCCCAATACCGGCCCCCAGGGCGCTCTCCGCGATGATTTTATCTATTTTCCTGCTTCGATCATATTCTCAAGCATCACATAATCGGACACTGGAACTTCCTTCTCTACCTGTCCGCCGGCAATGAAATTATCCTGCTGGATCTTGTAATAGTTCTCTACTGTGCCGTCTGCAGCGCCCTCAGCCACCTCTTTGCCAGTCAGCCAGTCAGCGTCGCCTCTCTGATCAAATACACTCGCCTCGTCTGTCTTTGTTATGGCCGCCACTGCCTTTGCAGTCTCCTCATAATGATCATCTGCCGCATAATCCATTCCCTTAAAGAGGGCTCTTGTAAAGCGGAGGATCTTATCCTGGTTCTCCTCTGCATACTTTGGAGTTACGATCCAGCTTGCCAGAGAAACGGTAGTATCCTTAAAGGTCATGTTGTCTGCCAGCTTGGTTGCCTCCGGAACCTCTTCCAGGATCTTTAAGCTGTTGGGAGACCAGGTTGCGCAGGCGTCTACGCCGCCGGAAATCATAGCGGTCACGATACCGGATGCGTCCATGTCTACCGGTGTGATATCACTCATGGTCATGCCTGCCTTTGAAAGTGCGTTATTTAAAATATCTTCGCTGGAGGTACCGGAGGAGTAAGCCACTTTCTTGCCCTTTAAATCCTCCATGGTCTTTACTTCCGGGCCGCCGATGAGAGCGTCTCCATTGGAAATATGGGACAGTGCAGCGATCTTTGCCTGACCGTTGACGCAAAGCTTATGGGCGCCCTGGCCGATATAGCCGATATCGATGGTGCCGGATTCCATAGCTGCAATAATGGTGGGACCGTCTGCAAATTCTGCCAGATTCAGCGTAATGCCCTCTTCCTCCATATACCCCTGGGCCTGAGCCGCCGCAACAGACCATAGACTTCCGTAGTTAGGCATATATGCAATGTTCAGAGTAATGGGCTCCTTTTCTGCCCCGTCCTTTTTCTTTTCTTCCCCGCTCTCCCCGGCATCTTCTGTCTTAGCCTCTTCCTTTGATGCCTCTGCGGTTTTCTCCGTCTCAGAGGGAGCCGCCGCAGAACCGGAAGCGGAGCCGTCGGAGCAGGCTGCCAGAGACAGTGCCATTACAGATGCCATTGCTGCTGCTAAAAAACGTTTTTTCATAAATAAATGTCCTCCTTAAACATTATATAGTTTTGAAGCACGTACCTTTCCTACTTTCTGACTTCCAGATATTCCTTGTATACCTCACCCCAGATATACGTCTTAAGATCCAAAAATGGAAGCTCCATCTTCATCTCCTGAGTTCTCGGATATGGAAGATTTATATCCACAATCTTTTTGATCCGTCCCGGCCTTGCGCTCATGATAATAACCTTGGTTGCCAGAATAACCGCTTCTTCTACATCATGGGTAATAAAGAAACAGGTTTTCTTCTCCTCCTGCCAGGTTCTTATAAGCTCTGACTGAAGCTGTGTTCTGGTCTGTGCATCCAGCGCTCCAAAGGGTTCATCCATCAAAAGCACCTCCGGCTGAACCGCATACGCTCTTGCGATGGCCACTCTCTGCTTCATACCGCCGGAAAGCTCCTTTGGATAGGCATCCACAAACTCCTCCAGCTGAACCATCTTTATGTACTTCATGGCCAGCTCCCTGGCCTCATCATCCTTCATTCCCTTTAATTTCAGGCCGAACATGACATTTTTAAGAACGGTCAGCCAGGGGAATAACGCGTACTGCTGGAATACCACGCCGCGCTCGGTTCCTGTCCCCTCTACCTTCTTTCCGTCCACATATACAGCGCCGGATGTAGGCTGCAGCAGACCCGCTATGATGTTGAGCAGTGTGGACTTTCCGCAGCCGGAAGGCCCTACCACACAGATAAATTCATTTTCCATGATATCAAGATCCACGCCGTTTAAGGCGACCATGCGGCCCTTGCGGCCATCATAGACCTTCTCCACATGATCAATCTTTACCTTTACACGTTTCTCGTCTCCTGCCATCCGGTGAACCTCCTTTCCAGATATTTGATAATCTTCTCACTGGTAATGCCGATCACGCCGATGATAATGATGTAGAGCAGCATGGGGGCCACCTCAAAGCTGTTGTTTAACGAACGGATACGCATACCCATACCGGCGTAGGCACCTGTGGATTCTGCGGCGATCAGTGTTGTCAGGGCTACCGATACGCCCAGGCGGATCGCTGTGATGATAAAGGGCGTGGTAGCCGGGAAGATCACCTTTACAAACAGATCCCTGTCCTTTGCCCCCAGCACTCTGGCCGCCTTGATCAGCGTCTCATCCACATTGCGGACTCCCTGATAAATTGTCACGGTCATAATAAGGAAGGTCGCCATCCAGATTACGATTACCTGAGGCCTTCTTCCTACTCCGGCAGAGATAACCACCAGCGGAACATAAGCCAGAGGCGGAATGTTTCGGATGAACTGAATCCAGGGCTCTACAATGTAGCGCACAGGCCGGTACCAGGCCATAAGAAATGCCACGGGAACCGATGTTATGAATCCGAATACGAAACCAAGGATCACGGAGATCATACTGCTGCTGAAGTCCTCCCACAGCACTCCCCTTTGTACCATGGTTCCAAGAGCCGCTAAAACCTCCGGCACAAAGGGAAAGCTGCGGGCCGTAGTCTCGTTTACCGACAGCCATTTCCATAGAAGGATGGCTGCCAGAAAGGAGATCAGCAGCCATCCCCAGTTTGGGATACGGCTGACAGCGTCACGCTCCGTACCATCCTTCTTCCTTTTTTCATCAGAAGCCATAATTTTTCCTCCTGTTTTTTATTTTTGGCTATTATTCTTTGTGTTCTTTGCCAAATTATCCCCATCTTTTATGAATTAAGTATATCATATTATACAAAAATGTCACTTCGTTTCTAGACAAACGTTTGCGTTATTTTTTCTGCAATTTTTGTTTATTTTGCGTTTTTCTCTGTCCTTTTGCGTTGAGATACGTTATACTGGGATATATAAAAAGGAGGCGAGCTGCAGTGACGCTTAAAGAGATTGCCGCAGAGGCCGGCGTATCCATTTCCACCGTATCACGAGTGATCAACAAAAGCACCAGAACACCTGCTGGAAAAGAAGTGCAGGACAGGATCTGGGAGATTGTGCGGCGCACAGGCTATACGCCCAACCACACAGCAAGAGAATTAAAAAAGGGCTCCTCCGTCAGGGAGGAGCCTCTGTCGCGTTCCCTGGCCTGTCTCTTTGCCAGGGTGGAGGACGGCGCTGCTGACAGTTTCTTTACTCCTTTGGCAAGAAGTATAGAAAAAGAAGCCTTCCGTCACGGCTATATTTTAAAATATTCTTTTTCTGCCTTTGACATCCGCCATCCCGGTACCTTTCGTCTGATTGAGGACAATCAGGCAGACGGCGTGGCGGTTCTTGGCCGCTGTGATAAGGAACTGCTGAAATTTTTGAAGCAGCACTTTAAATATGTGGTCTATGCAGGACTCAACAGCCTGGATGCCAAATATGACCAGATCATCTGCGACGGCGGCCAGGCAGCCTTCACCGCTGTAAACCGCCTGATCGAACTGAAGCACCGAAAAATCGCCTATATCGGCGAAACAGACAAAGAGGAGCGGTACGGCGGTTACTGCCGCGCGCTTAAAGAGGCAGGTATCCCTGTTTTAAAAGGATATATCAGCAATGTGAAACTGTCCTCCGAAGGCGGATACCACGGAGCCAATGTACTCTTTGACAGGGACTGCGATGCAACCGCTTGGTTCTGCTCCAATGACATGACCGCCATCGGAGCCATGCGGGCTGTCAAAGAGCACGGCCTTCGGATTCCGGACGATATCTCTATCATAAGCATTGATGACATTGATACCGCCCAGTATCTCACCCCCATGCTGACCACCATCCACATCCCCATTGAGGAAATGGGAAAAATGGCTGCAAAAACACTGATCGACCGGATCGAGGGCGGCCACACCCTGCCTATGAAGATTCACTTTCCGTTTTATATTGCAGGCAGGGAGAGCTGTCGGGAATATCGGGGGTAGATTGACAGCCATTATTCAAAGTACGCCCTCTCAGCTATTCAGCGCCTCTGCCAGCGCCAGGATAGTCAGGGACTGACCGTAGGCCATGGGAGCAATCAGAATATTTTTGTAATGATCCTCATTAGCGCCCATTCCAGTGCCGCCGGATACCTGAAGAACCGTGCCGTCCTCGTCGATGTTATTTAATATGCCCTGGATGGCTTTTGCTGCACAGGGAAGATAGGAGTCATCTAAAATACCATACCGGATGCCCTTTAAAATGCCTGCCGCAATTGCCGCCGTACCAGAGGTCTCTACATAGCTGTCAGGATCGGTAAGCACCGTATGCCACAGACCGGTCTTTGGATCCTGGAGTTCCTTCAGTTTCTCGGTCTGAGCCTTGTAGGTATCTACTACGAAGGTCTTTAAACCGGCGTTCATGCTTCCCTCAAACATATCAATGTAGTCCAGGATCCCCAGAGTGAACCAGCTGTTGCCGCGGCACCAGAAAACACCCCCGAAATTGTTTTTCTCATTAAAGGTCCAGCCATGGTAAAACAGGCCGGTTCTGCGGTCGCAAAGATATTTAATATGCATCAGCACCTGATGAATAGATTCGTCGATCCAATCCTGCCGGCGGTATTTCTGTCCCATACGGTTTAAGAAGAGAACGGTCATAAACAGGGTATCAATCCACATTTCATTTTCATTGAGGCGGACGCCCTGGCGGTCTCCGTTGGCGCTGGTAACGTGCTGGAATCCTCCCTCTTTTGTCCTGGGAAGGCAGTTCATCAGCCAGTCGGCCCATTTGAGGCAGAGCGTTTCAAATTCAGGGTCCTTAAAATCTTCATTCAGTTCCGCCAATGTCAGCAGCGGTGTGGTGGTGTTGATGTTTTTAGAAGGAAGCCCCTGACGGATATTGTCTTTAAACCACTGGTATAAGAAATCCCGGTATTCCTGATTTTTTTTCTCCTTCATGATCTTTAAAAGGCCGTAAAGCCCTACTCCCTGGGGCCAGTCCCACTCTCTGATCCCGAAATCCCTGCGGAAAAATCCAATCTTTTCTCCGCCTTCTTCCAGCTCTTTTTCATCCTCCGGCCCGCCCAGATTCATCAGCTTTTCGATGACCAGATTCAGCTTTTTTTCTAATTCTTCCTTATTGATTCCTTTCATATTTTCCTCCCTGTGGTCACAGTGCGCCACCGCAGTTTCCAGGAGCGCACTGGATTTTTTTTCATTCCTGTTATATAATTTGAATGGCTGTCTCTAATGGTCTAAAATGAGTCCCAAGGAGCAGCCAAAACTCTTTAAAAAGGTGTGGATTCCATGGAAAAAGTGACTTACTACGGCGAAACTGAGGGCATTTCCTTAGAGCAGATGGTCCGTTCAGGAAAATTTGATATGCGGGTGAAGCATTTTCACACCCAATATGAAATCTTCTATATCGTGGAAGGGGAACGCATCTTTTTCTTTAATAACCGGGAATACCTGGCTAAGGCCGGGGATCTGATCCTTGTAAATTCCAATCTGATCCACATGACCCGTTCTGCTTCCGGTTCGGATACGGGACATAACCGGATCATCCTCTACATCAGCCGTGAAAAGATGAACTCCTATGAGACCATGTTTCCCTCGCTTCATCTCATCCAATTTTTCGATGATTACTATGGAATTTACCATCTTAACGAAGAACAGAGGGTTCTGATCCTTTCCCTGTTCCGAAGCATCCGTCACGGGCTTTCCAATCGCACCCGCAATTACCGCACAGGCATTGATCTGGATATTCTGGCCTGGCTCTTTAAGATTATGGATTTTGCCAGACAGCGGCATCAGGAGATGCCAATAGAGTCGGATGATCCCAAATACCGGGCCGCATACAGCATTGCCGACTATCTGACGGAGCACTGCGAACGTCCGGTTACTTTAAATGAACTCTGCGGACATTTTTACCTGAGCAAATCCTACATCTGCCGGATTTTTAAGGAGGTAACAGGATATACGGTCAGTGAATATACCAATATTCACCGCATCCGCAAAGCCAAACGGTATCTGGAAGAGACGGATATGAGCATCTCCGAGATTTCTCACCTTCTGGGGTATGAGAGTCTGACTTATTTTGAACGGATGTTTAAGCACTATACCACACTCTCGCCTCTCAAATACCGCAAGACCCTGAATACGGTCACTTATGCCAATCAGTTCAAAGAGGCGCAGGACGCCTGCGCTTTGGATTCTTCCTCTGCCGACGTTTTGTAAAGGTGCGCCTGCACAGCCTTTAAACATCTCCCGGCTTTTACAATGTACCACAGGGGCGGGAGGAATTCTTCTTCTGGATTGACGGGAATTAAATTTTTTCAAACTATATTGTACTGGGACTGCCTCACAGAGGCAGACTGTCTCTCACACACAGCGCTCCGTATCCCAGCTGCTCATTGGGCCACAGGGCATGGCCGGGCAGGGGGCGGGCGCCTCGTATCAGATATGCTTTTACCTTTTCTCCGTAGAGAAAGGGATCCTGACCATCTATGATCCCCCACTGCATCAAAAGGGCAGCGCTTCCGGTGACAAACGGCGCCGCAAAGGAGGTGCCTGTAACGGCTCCGTATCCTCCCTGGGCCCTGGCTGTGATAATATCCACACCAGGGGCTGCCAGATCCGGCTTCACCTGACGGGTCTGGCGGGTGAAACCGCGGCCGGAAAAATCGGCATAGGCCAGGGTAGAATCATTGTAGGCTCCCACGGAAATAATCCCTGCGGCGGTAGATGGGATCGTAAGGGTGGTGTCCGGTACAGGCCTTAAAAAACGGGTGGAGGGATTCAGTATACGGCCCGAGGGCAGCCAGAAATCGTACACTCCGGTCACCAGGCGAACCGGCGTCAGACGGAACGTCCAGATCCCGCTGTCTACGTAGTCGCCCAGCGGGATAAAATCAAAAAACACTTCCTGCGCGCGGCTGTATGGGCTGGGTTTTCCATAATAGATGAGAATGCGGGTTTTGCCGTACTCCGCCCGCTGGGGTCCCAGCCGTTCCTCCAAAGGGCCAATGCTCCTTCCGTCAGGAGCAATGATAGTGATGGTAAACTGATCCGCATAGGATTTCCACAGCTGCACGCTGAAGCTGGTTTCAAAGGGGGCGGCAGACAGTTCGATATCCTCAAAGCGGCCCTCGGTCAGCCGACCGGAGGTATGACCGGCCGCAGCCCCCTCATTTCCCGTTCCAGCAACGATCACATTCCGGCTGTAGTTGGCAGCCTCATTCATAAAGGTTTCTAAGAGGCTGGTGCCGTCATGAGAACCATAGGTATTTCCAAAACTTAAGTTGACCGCGGCCGGACGGTTAAGGGAAGCCGCCTGCTTTATGACGAAATCCAGGGCTTCCATCAGCTGGGTGGTATGGGGAAAGCTGCCCGCAGGCGGGGTTCCAAGCTTCACAATGATCAGTTCACTCTCGTAAGCCACTCCCCGGTAAACGCCGCCGCTCTCCCGGCCATTTCCAGCGGCAATGGCCGCCACCGCCGTGCCATGGCCGCTGGAATCTGCAGATGGAACGACAGCCAGAGCGGCGGTACGGTTTCCCTGATTCAAAGGGGCCTCCTCCTGATCAGTAATTCTGCCGTCATAGGCCTCCAGCGCCCGATTGATGTCCTCTTTCTCATACACCTGTCCCCGATCCTGATCCCACAGATACAAAATCCTGGTACTGCCATCCTCATTTCTGAAATCCGGGTGAAAATAATCGATCCCGGAATCAATAATTCCCACAATTACGCCACGTCCGCTCAGCCCCTGATCCAGCCCGTTGATGAGTCGGAGCCGGCCTGTTGTCTGCCGCGCTCCCGCTCTCTCCTGGATACCTGACAGGCAGGAGGCCGCCCGTGCCATATGAATGGCAAAGAACAGCCTCTTAGGTTTTTCCACATATTGGATTTCACTTAAATTACTGACCGCATCCAGCATTCCTTCCGGTACACGGGCTACTGCATAGCCATTTAAAAGCTCACGAACCTCTACCCCCCGGGCAGACATTTCCCGCAGACGGTCCAGATTTCCCGAATACCGCAGGATCAGCTCCCAGGTCTTATCTGCCGGATCGTACCCGACTTCCAGATTTTCCGACTTAAGCCGCTCCTCCTGAGTGGCGCTCAATGCAAGATTTAACAGGTTTTCCCGTTTCTGATCCACTACATCCAACGTTTCTATCTCCTCTGCCGCCTTCCGGGCCCATCGATCCTGGGGCCGCCTCTTTCTGAAGCTTATGCTTTGACGAAAAAAATCATTCCGGATCCCCGCAGCTTTTGCAGCTGTATCATCCGCAGACAGGAAAAACGAAACCGCCGGCTCCGATACAAGGCATCAAAAAGAGACGGTTTCTGTCTTTTATATACCTGACAGGAACCGCCTCCTTTTGATGTGATTATAAAGTTTTACTGCCGCAGAAGAAAACTCACTCTACCTCATCCTCTCCTACCAGCTCATCATACTCCTGATCGTCCAGCATCTCGTCAAAGGCATCAGCTACAATCTCGTACTCATCATCATCCTCGATGTTATCCAGGACAGGGGTGCCGTCCTCCGTCTCGCTGTAGCGGTATAAATATACCTCACCTTCCTCAGAATCTTCTCCTTCCATAGGAAGAAGGGCGATATAATCACGGTCGCCGGCTGTAAAAATAGTGAGAACCACGCACTCTACCTCTGTATCATCATCCAGAGTCAGGGTAACGGTCATTTCCTCTTCTTCATTTAAATTCTTCTCGTCTGCCATAATGGTTTCCTTTCTCAGATAGGGTCTGTTTACCACTTACAATGTACCAGAGGATGGAAAAAATTGCAAGAGATTTTCGCCCTAATATTCAATCCCTTTTCTTGCTTTGATCCCTTTTTCATAAGGGTGGCGAACCATAACCATCTCGGTGACATAATCCGCCTCATCAAGAAGCGCCTGAGAGGGATTTCTTCCTGTGAGGATTACCTCTAAAGACCGGGGGCGGGATCTTAAAAGCCCTATAAGCCGGTCCTCCTCAATAAAGCCCTGGCTGCAGGCTCCGATTGCCTCATCCAGGATCAGCAGATCCGCAGGCATCTTTTCGCCCCCTTTCCCTGCCGCCAGCTCCCAGGCCAGTTCCAGCTGTCCGCTGTAATAAACGGCCGCCTCTTTTTTCTGTTCCGGCGTCATATTCCAGGAAAACCCAAAGGAACGCAGACAGGGGAGCAGCCGGATGCCGCAAAGGGACGAAAGCGCCTTTACCTCCCCGGAGTCATCCGTCTTTAAAAGGCGCAGGATCAGCACCCGGTATCCCCGGCCCGCAGCCCGGACGGCTGCTCCCATGGCGGCTGTGGTCTTTCCCTTCCCATCACCGCAGTAAATGTGTATCAGCCCTCTGTTTTCGTTTCTGTCTTTCATTTATCCCCTTCTCTCTTTTCCAGCAGTCTCCAAAAGCCCTGTCTCCTCCACAAACCGCGACACGGTCTGTTTCTTATGAAACCGCTCCTTTACATAGAAAATGTGAAGCCGGTCCCTGGCGCGGGTCATAGCTACATAGAACATCCGGCGTTCCTCCTCCATATCGGGATCCAGCACCGCCTTGTGGTGAGGTGTAACTCCCTCATTTGCATCCAGGATGTAAACCACCTTAAATTCCAGCCCCTTGGAACTGTGCATGGTCATCAGGCTGACGCCGGTTCCCTTCGATTCCCGGTCTGCGGCCTGACGTTTCAGTTCCTCCTTGTACTCCTCCATATGAGCAAACCACGCCTCACAGGTTTTAAATCCCCCTGCACTTTCCTGCAGAGCATCCAGCACCTCAAACAGTTCCTCCGGCTTCAGCCTCCGCTCCTGGGCGTAATCTCTGATATAATCATCATACCCCACCGCCTTGCGTATATAGTTTACCGCGCCGGCCGGCGGCATATCCGCCAGCATGGAAAGATCGTATTCCAGCTGCTCGATCCGGTCCAGCATCCAGTTCTTATCCTGGTAAAATGACTTGACCTGTTCCCAGTTTACCCTTGTTCCCTCCAGTGCATCCCGGCTGATATAGCGGGCGGGCCGGTTGATGAAGGTAAGGACATTGGCACGGCTGACATCGCCTCTGGCCGCTTTTATGTAAGCGAATATATTTTTTGAGATCCAGTGCTCATAGAGATTTGGAACTGTATCCCGCATATGAAAGGGAATATTATACTCCATCAGTTTCTCAATCAGCAGCCTGGGGCCCTGATTGGTGCGGTAAAGCACCGCCATCTCTTCATAAGGAACTCCCATCTGCACATAATCCCGCAGCTGGGAAACGATCGCCAGTGTCTCGTGGACCGGATCCGGCCACAGGCGTATATCTATTGGCCGTCCCTCTCCTCTGGCGGCCCGGATATCCTTGGGAAAACGGGTTGTGTTATGAGAAATAACTCTTCCTGCTCTTTCTGTGATGGTGCAGACGGAGCGGTAATTGGTATCAAGAAGGATGCGTTCTGCCTTGGGGTAGTCATTTTCAAAGCCCAGCATAAGCTCCGGCCGGGCACCTCGAAAACGGTAGATAGACTGGTCATCGTCCCCCACAATAAAAAGATTGTTCTGAGGAAGGGCCAGCATTTTCACAATCTCATACTGGATCCGGTTGATATCCTGAAATTCGTCGATCAGGATATACTGATACTTGCCCTGCCAGGCCGAAAGGATATCCGGCCGGGCCTTAAACAGTTCGTAGCACATGGACAGCATATCGTCAAAATCCAGGAGTTTTTCTCTTTGCATCCGTTCCTCATACCCTTTATAGAGAGCCTTAAACACTTCCTCCGAGCAGCTTTTGGGATAATAATGGTCCAAATCCATCAGTTCTCCCTTAATGAGGCTGATCTCGCTTAAAACAGAGGCTGTAAACTCTCCCGGATCCTCCAGATCAAAGTCCATACGGTCGATCATCTCCCGGATAAAGCGGATGCGCTGCTCCTCTTTTACAATGTTGGCCGCCTGGTAGCCATAGGCCAGCTTTAAAATAAGGAAAAATATGGAATGAAAAGTGCCAAAGGAAACTCTGCCGCCTCCCTGATCCGCCATGCGCTCATACCGCTCCCTCATCTCCCTGGCAGCCGCCCTTGTAAAGGTGATAACCAGGATACTGCCCGGTTTAACACCGTATTTTTCCGTTAAATAACGAACCCGGTTGGTAATGACCGTAGTCTTTCCCGAACCGGGTCCTGCAAGTACAAGGGCCGGTCCGTCTTTATGACGGATGGCCCTCTTCTGTGCTTCACTAAATGACATTCTATGCCTCCAGCAGCTCAATGCCCCTGCGGATGCGCGCCAGGGATTCCTCTTTTCCCAGCACTTCCATGATCTCAGTAGCTCCCGCAGGCGTCATCTGCTTCCCTGAAACGGCGGTGCGGATAGGCCACATGACAAAGCCGGTCTTTACTTCAGTATTGCTGACATACCCGGACAGCAGCTCATACAGCGCGTCGTTGCTGTAATCCTTCTGTGCCTCCAGCAAAGGAAGAACGTCCTTTAAAACCTTGAGAGAGGTTTCGCTGTTTGTTTTCATCTTCTTATGGGTATACATGGCAGTATCATACTCAGGAAGAGCCTCAAAGAAGTCAATATGCCCCTGGATATCCGGGAATACCTCGATTCTTGTCTTTACCATGGCCGCAATCTTCTTAAGATCCAGTTCCTTTGTAATCACACTGCGGATATAAGGCTCTGCCATCTCATAGAATCGGTCAAAGTCCATAGCCTTGATATATTCACCGTTCATCCAGCGCAGTTTCGTCATATCGAATACAGCCGGGGATTTGCTCATACGGCGGTAGTCGAACTCCCTTATCATCTCCTCTAACGAGAATATCTCCTGATTTCCCTCCGGGGACCAGCCCAAAAGAGCCACATAGTTTACCACGGCCTCTGATACAAAGCCCTGGTCCATAAGATCCTCAAAGGAGGAATGGCCGCTGCGCTTGCTGAGCTTGTGATGGTTCTCATCTGTAATCAGCGGACAGTGCACATAAACCGGAACCTCCCAGCCGAACGCATCGTAGAGCCGGTTATACTTGGGAGAAGAAGAAAGGTACTCATTTCCACGAACTACATGAGTAATCCCCATCAGATGATCGTCTACAACATTAGCAAAATTGTAGGTAGGATAGCCGTCGGATTTGATCAGAACCATATCGTCCAGTTCAGAATTATCCACCGTGATATCACCGTAGATCTCGTCATGGAACGTGGTCGTGCCTTCAGTGGGGTTATTCTGGCGGATTACAAAGGGGATTCCTGCCGCCAGGTTAGCTTCTACCTCTTCCTTTGATAAATGGAGGCAGTGCTTGTCATAGGACATAATCTCCTCTCCGTTTACATTCTTTCGCAGGGACTCTAAGCGCTCCGGCGTGCAGAAACAGTAATACGCCTCTCCCTTTTCCACCAGTTTCTTGGCATACTCCATATAAATGCCTGAGGCCTGACGCTCGCTCTGGACATAGGGGCCGCAGCCGCCGTCCTTGTCAGGGCCTTCATCATGGATCAGACCGGTTTCAGCCATCGTGCGGTAGATAATGTCTACAGCTCCCTCTACATAGCGTTCCTGGTCTGTATCCTCGATTCTTAAAAGGAAATCGCCGCCCTCATGCTTGGCAATGAGATAGGCGTAAAGAGCGGTTCTTAAATTACCTACGTGCATTCGGCCCGTAGGACTGGGTGCATACCTTGTTCTTACTTTCATGGTCTGTTTTCTCCCGTAATTTTATAGTTTTTCCATCTGAAAATATGCTGCTTCAAAGTCCATTATATAACGGCCTTTAAGAAAAGGCAATGCCCCTTTGACGGCACTGCCTTTTCCTTTTGTCATCCTGTTATTCTGCCAGATCGCTTGGTCTCATGGTCAGGTTAATGCGTCCCATCTTGTCTACTTCTGTTACCTTTACAGTAACCTCGTCTCCGATGTTTACCACATCCTCTACCTTGCCCACTCTCTTATCGGACAGCTTGGAAATATGAACCATACCGTCCTTATTTGGGGCCAGCTGTACAAAGGCACCGAAGTTCATGATGCGGACTACCTTGCCTGTAAATACCATGCCAGCCTCGATATCAGTAACAATACTGGTGATGATATCGATAGCGCGGTCGATCATAGCCTCGTCTGTGCCGCACACATTTACGGCTCCATCGTCTGTGATGTCGATCTTTACACCGGTCTCCTCGATGATCTTGTTGATCACCTTGCCCTGCTTGCCTACCACATCACCGATCTTCTGAGGATCAATGGAGATCTGCTTGATCTTTGGAGCATATGGGCTTAAATGCTTTCTCGGCTCGGAAATCACAGGTTTCATCACCTCATCCAGAATATACATTCTGGCCTGTCTTGTCCTTGCGATGGCCTCCTCGATGATGGGGCGTGTAAGGCCGTGGATCTTGATATCCATCTGGATCGCGGTAATGCCGTTCTTTGTGCCTCCTACCTTAAAATCCATATCGCCGAAGAAGTCCTCAAGTCCCTGGATATCCGTCAGAACGATGTAATCATCATCTGTATCGCCGGTTACAAGGCCGCAGGAAATACCTGCCACCATTTCCTTAATCGGCACGCCTGCTGCCATTAAGGACAGGGTAGAAGCGCAGATACTTGCCTGGGAGGTAGAACCGTTGGACTCCATGGTTTCAGATACGGTACGGATGGCGTATGGGAACTCTTCCTCGCTTGGAAGAACGGGAACTAAGGCTCTCTCAGCCAGCGCGCCGTGTCCGATCTCTCTTCTGCCTGGTCCTCTGCTTGGCTTTGTCTCACCTACAGAGAAGGAGGGGAAGTTATAGTGGTGCATATAGCGCTTGCTGGTCTCATTTACATCCATGCCGTCAATTTTCTGTGCCTCAGATAAAGGAGCCAGGGTGCAGGCATTTAAAATCTGGGTCTGACCGCGGGTGAACATACCGGAGCCATGCACTCTCGGCAGAAGATCAATCTCGGCTGCCAGAGGACGGATCTGATCAATGGCGCGGCCGTCGGGACGCCTGTGGTCCTTTAAGATCATCTTGCGGACCGTCTTTTTCTCATACTGGTAAATGGCGTCTCCTACTAAGGGCAGCCATTCTTCATTCTCTGCAAATGCCTCTTCCAGACGGGCTGTGATGGCATCCATGTTCTTGTCGCGGGTCTGCTTGTCATCGGTAAATACAGCCTCTTCCATCTCCTGATGAGGAACCAGCTCCCGGATAGCCGCAAAGAGTTCTTCCGGCACAGCGCAGCTTTCATAGGTATGCTTTTCCTTGCCGCACTCCGCTGCGATGGTATCAATGAAGCGGATGATCTCCTGATTAACCTCATGAGCTTTAAAAATAGCGTCAAGGACCTTCTGCTCAGGAACTTCGTTGGCGCCTGCCTCGATCATGATCACCTTTTCTCTGGTGGAAGCCACGGTCAGAGCAAGATCGGATACGCGCTTTTGATCTGCAGTGGGGTTGATGACAAACTCGCCGTCAATAAGGCCTACCTGAGTGGTTGCGCAGGGACCGTCAAAAGGAATATCGGAAATGCAGGTTGCAATGGCAGAGCCTAACATGGCAGTCAGTTCCGGGCTGCAGTCCGGGTCTACAGACATAACTACATTGTCCAGGGTTACGTCATTGCGGTAGTCCTTTGGGAACAGCGGACGCATCGGACGGTCGATAACACGGGAGGTCAGAATGGCATTTTCAGAGGCCTTTCCCTCTCTTTTGTTGAATCCGCCGGGGATCTTTCCGACTGCGTACAGCTTCTCCTCATACTCTACGCTTAAGGGGAAGAAATCGATCCCCTCTCTGGGCTTGGAGGATGCAGTTGCGGTGGAAAGAACAACGGTATCGCCGTAGTGCATAAACGCTGCGCCGTTTGCCTGCGCTGCCACTCTGCCCACCTCTACGGTCAGCTTACGGCCAGCCAGATCCATACTGAAACTTTTAAACATGGTTTGTCTCCTTTTCTTTTTTGTTAAGCCGGTCAGAAAACAGCGAGACATCTGCCGGGATACAGAAAGACGCCGAAACTACTGATCTGGGCCAAAGAAACCTTTGGAACACATCAGCGGTCCCGGAGTGAACCTTCTGCAGCTGCCGCAAATGTTCTCTTTTGCGTGTCCCTGCATGAAAAATCCATACAGCCTCGACGCGCCGCACGTACCTGACTCTCATACGCACAGTTGTAAAACAGGGTGGAACTTGCGCTCCACCCTGGTGTTTCCGAAATTACTTTCTGATGCCAAGCTTTTCGATCAGTGCACGGTAGCCTTCCAGATCTGTCTTCTTTAAGTAGTCTAACAGACCTCTTCTCTGACCAACCATCATCAGCAGACCACGTCTGGAGTGATGATCCTTTGGATTCTGCTGCAGATGAGCAGTCAGCTCTGTGATTCTCTCTGTGAGAATAGCAATCTGAACCTCTGGTGAACCTGTGTCTCCAGCCTTACGGCCGTACTCTGCGATAATCTGTGCTTTCTTTTCCTTAGAAATCATGGTAACTTCCTCCTGTTAAAATAAATTTACTGAATCTCACCGTAAACCAGGCTGCCGGCTGGAGTCACCGGGCAACGGGGGATCGGCGTCTGTTCATACTGGCTAAGTATAGCATAGGGAGCGGGGATTGTAAACTGGTTTTTCATATTTTCAGCCCGCTTTCTTTCATTCCCCCGGATGCTCCCTGAAAAAACGCACAGCCGTCTCTTTATCATGGCTGATCTGCTGCTTTAATTCCTCCAGGGAATCAAACTTCTTTTCTCCCCGGATAAAATCAAGCAGCTGTACCTCAATGGTACTGCCGTAGATATCGCGGTCCAGGCCTATGATAAAGGTCTCTGCTCCCGGCGGGTTGTCCCCTTCTACCGTAGGCTTTTTTCCGATGTTTGTGACGCCGCCATAGTACCGGCCGTCTACCAGAACTCTGGAAACATAGACCCCGTATCTTGGAAGGCGTTTGATCGGCGGCGGGATCAGATTCGCTGTGGGAAAGCCCAGTACGGCGCCGCCGATATGGTTCCCATGCACTACCTGTCCGTGGATGGCGTAGGGCTCTCCCAAAAGCTCATTGGCCTTGGCTACGTTTCCTTTATCCAATTCCTCTCTGATATAGGTGCTGCTGATATCCCTGTGCCTGTCCTCGTCCTGTTCCTTTTCGATCACATAGAGGCTGTAGCCGCAGACACCGGCCAGCTTTCTTAAAAGTTCTGCGTTTCCCGCTCCCTTATAGCCAAAGCTGCAGTCCGGCCCCACCACAATGGCGGCAGCCTTCATTCTGCCTGCCAGGATGTCCTTTACGAACTCCTCCGGCTCCATATGCCGCACCTGATCGTCAAAGGGGTATTCCACCAGATAGTCAATATCCATTTTTTCCATGTTGCGCCGGCGCTCCATGCTGGTCGTGATTACCGTTTCCGGCTCTCCCTTCATCCATGCGGCCGGGGCGATGGAAAACGTAAAAATAGCTGTGGACCAGCCCGTTTTTTCCTTCAGCGCCTTCATCGTCCGAAGAAGCTTCTGATGCCCTCTGTGTCTGCCGTCAAATTTCCCCAGCGTGACGATCGTAGGCTCTGTCAGCTGAAACTTTGTGGTGTCTGCAATATATTTCATAGTTTCTTTGCCCCCTTAAAGGTATCGGGATCCAGGTCAAACATCTTCCAGGGTTTCCACCAGTGTTTTTCCTGCTGATACTGGTATACTCCCTTAAAGATTCCCTCACTGTTGTAAAAGCGGAACCGGTCTCCATCCTTCGCTGTTTCCAGCGGTGCGGACCGCCCGGAATCCAGCAGCTGCCTAAAGCAAGGATTCCCGTTTTTCAAATTCTTATCGCCTTCCGGCAGGGTATACACCGCCGGATAAGCCTCTAAAGCCTCTTCTACAGTATAAAGGCAGCCTTCAATGTCCCCCTGGTCTCTCAGCTGTTCAATCTGATCCAGCCTCAGGCTGTCCTCCACCTGAAAACGGTCTACTCTTGTGCGCAGCAGATGCTCCATACAGCCGCCTACCCCAAGGATCCTCCCGATATCATCGCAGAGTGTCCGTATGTAGGTGCCCTTAGAACAGGTAACGCGGATGGATACCCGCGGCAGTTCCAGCTTTAATATGGAAATGTCCAGGATCTCCACCCTCCTGGCCTTTCGCTCTACTTCCTTTCCCGCCCGCGCCAGGTCGCAGAGTTTCTTTCCATCTACCTTTAAGGCCGAATACATGGGCGGAATCTGGTCATAATCACCCTTAAATCCCAGGATAACCTCCCGGACCTTCTGAGGATCCAGCGCCAGGGCCCCTGTCTCATCCCGGGTCAGTGTAAGGCCCGTAGTATCCTGGGTGTCTGTGGAACGGCCTAAAAGAAGCACTGCCTCATAGGTCTTTGTCCGGTCTGCCAGCATATCACAGAGCCTGGTTCCCATCCCCAGACATACCGGCAGAACCCCTTCTGCCGCCGGATCGAGAGTACCGGTATGGCCGATCTTTTTCTGCTTTAAAATCCCTCTGAGCCGGGCCACCACATCATGGGATGTGTAGCCCGGCTCCTTATATACATTGATGATTCCGTGATACATTTATTCCTCCTGGCCGCCGGCCGCATCAAGCTGCCTGGCGATATGGAGAGACAGGTTATTAACTACGTCATGAATCCTTCCAGACATGGTGCAGCCGGCCGCGCGGACATGGCCGCCGCCGCCGAAATAGGCCGCAATCCGGCTCACGTCCACCTGGCTGTGAGAGCGCAGGCTGACCTTAAACTGCTGTGGTCCGGTCTGGTACATGAAAATAGCAACCTCCACGCCCTCAGTCAGGCGCAGCTGGTCGATGATACCATCCATATCCTTGCCGTCTACTCCATAAAACTCCATTTCTGACTGACGAAGGGCACTGAAAATACATTTTCCATCAAAGAACGTAACGCTCTCCAGGAGAGCCCTGCCCAGAATCTGATTCTGGACATAGGTTTTCTTATAAAAGCTGTCGTCAATAATGGTTCCGAAATCAATCCCCTTTGCCATCAGCTTTCCCGCAATTTCCATGGTACGGGCACTGGTACAGGAGTATTTAAACACTCCTGTATCGTGAATCAGGCCTGTATAGAGACACTCGGCAGCGGCTTTATCGATCTTTTCCTCATCCAGCTGTTCAAACAAAACCTCACAGGTAGAGCTTGCATTTTCAGCCACCAGATTGACTTCGCAGTAGCGGGTATTGGTAATGTGATGATCCAGACACAGGCTCTTTTTTGCCCTTTTTAAATAGATCCCAAACTCTCCCAGCCGCTCCTCGTCCCCGCTGTCTAAACAGATGCAGAGTTCATAGCTGTCGTCATCTGCCTGATGGCGGATGGCATCATAGCCTTTCAGATAGCTGAACTTGGGCGAACTTTCCTCCAGGTACACAGCCGCCCGTATATCCGGACAGCTGATCTGCAGATAGTGATAGAGTCCCAGGGCGGATCCCAGACAGTCACCGTCTGGCCTCACATGGCCCAGAATAACAACGGAGCCTGCGCCGTCTAACATCTGTTCCAGAACCGTCATTTACAGTCCCTCCTCTTCCTCATCGTGAAGATCTCTGGTAACCTCGTCAATCAATCTTGACATATTTACACCATATTCAATGGACTGATCCAGTATGAACCTGATCTCGGGCGTATTGCGCAGATTCACTCTTTTTGCCAGTTCCCTGCGCACGAAGGAGGAGGCGCTGCGCAGGCCCTCAACCGTAGCCTTTGCAGCCTCCTCATCGCCCAGAACACTAATATATGCCTTGCAGTATTTGAGATCTGGCGTCACCTCTACGGCAACCACACTGGTCATGGGATGGATCCGCGGATCCTTGATCCCCGACCGGATGATCTCGCTTAATTCCCTCTGAACCTCCATATTGATCCTTGTGTTCTTGATGCTGTTTTTACGCATGATAATTCCTTTCCGGTATGCATCGCCCGAAATAAGCCTACCTTGGCACCTCTACCATGGTATAGGCTTCAATGGTGTCATCTTCCCTTAAGTCATTGAACTTTTCAAATACGAGACCGCACTCATAGCCTGCGGCTACTTCCTTCACATCATCCTTAAAACGCTTCAGAGATGCTAACGGGCCCTCGTAGATCTGCTCTCCTTCTCTTGTGATACGGCAGCTGCAGCCTCTCTGGAACTTTCCGTCCAGTACATAGGAACCTGCGATGGTGCCTACACCGGAAGCCTTGAACAGCTGGCGAACTACTGCATGGCCGATGACCTTTTCCTCAAATACGGGATCTAACATACCCTTCATAGCTGCCTCTACATCCTCGATGGCCTGGTAGATAACCCTGTAGAGACGAACGTCTACCTTTTCACGCTCTGCAATAGACTTGGCCGTTGTGTCAGGACGCACATTGAAGCCAATGATAATAGCATTGGATGCAGATGCCAGGGAAACGTCGGACTCGTTGATAGCGCCTACGCCGCCGTGGATCACCTTTACCATTACCTCTTCGTTGGAGAGCTTTGTGAGGCTCTGTTTTACTGCCTCTACAGATCCCTGTACGTCTGCCTTGATGATCAATGGCAGTTCCTTTACGTTTCCTGCCTTGATCTGACTGAACAGGTCATCTAAGGACAGTTTTGCCTTTGTATCCTCAATCAGCTTGTTCTTGCCCTCAGAAATGAAGGTTTCTGCAAAGCTTCTTGCCTCTTTTTCATTCTCAGTCGCAACAAAGACCTCTCCGGCCTGAGGAACATCGTTTAAGCCCAGGATTTCAACAGGTGTGGATGGCCCTGCCTCTTTTACTCTCCGGCCTCTGTCATCCATCATGGCGCGGATCTTTCCATAGCAGGCTCCTGCCGCAATGGTTTCACCTACTCTTAGGGTTCCCTTCTGCACCAGAACGGTGGCAACAGGACCCTTGCCCTTATCAAGCTCTGCCTCAATCACAAGGCCTCTTCCCTTACGGTTTGGATTTGCCTTTAATTCAAGGACATCCGCTGTCAGAAGAACCATTTCCAGAAGGTCTTTGACGCCTTCCTTTGTATGTGCGGAAACAGGCACGAAAATGGTGCTGCCGCCCCAATCCTCAGGAATCAGCTCATACTCGGATAACTCCTGCTTTACCTTATCTATATTGGCGCTGGGCTTGTCGATCTTGTTGATGGCAACGATAATCTCAACGCCGGCTGCCTTTGCATGGTTGATCGCCTCTACGGTCTGAGGCATCACGCCGTCGTCTGCCGCTACTACCAGGATGGCAATATCCGTAGACTGGGCGCCTCTCATACGCATCGCTGTAAATGCCTCATGTCCCGGTGTATCTAAGAAAGTGATCTTTCTGTCATTCATCTCGATCACAGACGCACCGATATGCTGGGTGATGCCGCCTGCCTCTCTAGCAGTTACATTGGTCTGGCGGATAGCATCCAGAAGAGAGGTCTTACCATGGTCAACGTGACCCATCACGCAGACAACGGGCGGTCTGGAAACCATATCCTCTGCATTCTCCTCATCTTCCTTTAAAAGCTCGGCGATTACGTCCACCTTTTCTTCCTGTTCACAGAGCACGTCAAATTCCATGGCGATCTCTTCTGCCTGCTCGTAGTCGATCTCCTGGTTTAAGGTTACCATCTGACCCTTTAAGAAAAGCTTCTTAACAATCACGGATGGCTGCAGCTTCATCTTATCCGCCAGTTCCTTAATTGTCAGACGCTCTGGAAGGGTGATGGTCTTTACATCCTCAACCTTTGCCTCTTCCTTCTTAGGCTGCGGCATAATGAAAGCTCCCTTTCCTGTCTTTGGTGCCTTCTTTCCGTCCTCATCCCTGTCTCTCTTGTCAAAACGGTCATTCTTATGAGCATTCTTGTTGGTCTGACGGGTGCTGCTTGGCTTTGTCTGGATAGGACTGTCAAAGGAGGAAGAACGACCGCTGTCTCTTCCGCCAAAACGGCGGCTGTCACGGTTGCCTCCGTTTCTGGAATCCCTGTCCTTATCCTCGCCTCCGCGGCCAAAGCCTCCGGTACGGCCGTCACGGTTTCCGCCAAATCCGCCGGAGCGGCCGTCTCTGTTTCCAAAGCCGCCCTGGCTTCTTCCATCACGATTTCCAAAGGAACCGCCCTGATTCCTTCCATCGCGGTTTCCTCCGTCTCTTCCTCCGAAACCGCCGGTTCTTCCGTCACGGTTTCCATCGCGGCCGCCGGTAAATCCACCCTGCCGGCCATCTCTTCCGTCACGATTTCCAAAGGAACCGCCCTGATTCCTTCCATCGCGGTTTCCTCCGTCTCTTCCTCCGAAACCGCCGGTTCTTCCGTCACGGTTTCCATCGCGGCTGCCGGTAAATCCGCCCTGCCGGCCGTCTCTTCCATCACGGTTTCCAAAAGAACGGCCATCTCTTCCGTCGCGGCTTCGTCCGTCGCCTCTGCCTGTATTCTGACGCCCCTCACGGTTTCCGTCTCTGCCGCCGGTAAATCCGCCCTGACTTCTTCCATCGCCCCTGCGGCCATCTCTTGCCTGTGCGCCCTGGCTGCGCTCCTCACCCTGTGCCTCTGCTCTGGCAGGGGCGGCTGACTGCGCCTGAACCTTCGTCTCAGGGGCCGTCTGGGCAGGCGTTTCCTTCTTTGGCGTCTGTTTGGAAACCGGACGCTTTAACTGCTGCTGTGCGTTCTGGGGACGGAATACAGCAGTAAGTTTCTTCTTTGCAGGCTCTGCCTTTGCTCCGCCTTCTGTCTTAGGCGCTTCTTTTTTCTGATTCACCGCCGCCCGCACCATGGCTTCCTGGTCTCCGGATAAGCTGGATGCGGCAAACAGAGAGGCAGACTGATCCTTCTGCTTCACAATATCTAATACCTCTTTACTGGACTTGCCCAGTTCATTTGCCAGTTCACTTACTCTCATTCAAACTACCTCCATTTACATTCATCAGTGCTGCCATTGACTTTGCGAACCCTGCGTCCTCCACAGACAGGGAAGCCCGAAACTCCTGCCCCATGGCATGACCGAGTTCATCCTTTGTACCAAACAGATAGATCGGGACTTTATAGTGAGCACACATATTTGTGAACATTTTCTTTGTGTTGTCCGAAGCCTCCTCTGATACGATCACCATGCGGGATCTGCCGCTTTTGACGGACTTTTCCGTTGAAAATTCTCCGCTGACCGCCTTTCTTGCCCTGGTCGCAAGGCCAATCAGGCTCAGCAGCTTTTTACTGTTTACCAAGCTCTTCCATCTCCTTTTCCAGAGTCTCATACACCTCTTTGGGGATCGCCATTTTAAAGGAGCGTTCCAGTCCGCGGCCCTTGACAGCCGTTTTCAGACATTCCATGGATGGGCACAGGTAAGCGCCTCTGCCGTTTTTGCGGCCTGTGGCGTCTAACAGGATCTCGCCCTCAGCGGTCTTTATCACTCTTATCATTTCCTTCTTGCTCTTCATCTCACCGCAGCCGATGCACTGCCTCAGCGGGATCTTCTTTCCACTCACTCTTTATCACTCCTAATCCTTAGGTCTCCTCCTACTGTTCGCCGTTCTCTTCCTGGTAGTCATCCTGAACCGCGTTTTCCTGGCCGGAAACTTCATACTCCTCTTCGCCTGCATACTCTTCTTCCTCATAGGAAGGAGCCGGGCTATCGCCGTACTGTAAGCCCATCTGCTCAAACAGTCCCATTTCTTTTGCCTGGGTTTCGCTCTTAATATCGATCTTAAAGCCGGTCAGCCTAGCTGCCAGTCTTGCGTTCTGTCCCTCTTTGCCGATGGCCAGGGACAGCTGGTAATCAGGCACGATCACCTGCGCTTCCCTTGCCTCCTCATCTGCCACAACGCAGATTACCTTTGCAGGGCTTAATGCGTTCTCGATCAGGTAAGCCGGATTCTCATCCCAGTTGATGATATCGATCTTTTCACCGCGAAGCTCATTTACAATGGCATTGACTCTGGCTCCGTTTACACCAACGCAGGCGCCAACGGGATCCACACCGGGATCGTTTGACATAACGGCGATCTTTGTACGGGAACCAGCCTCTCTTGCAATGGCCTTAATCTCTACCGTACCGTCATGAACCTCGGAAACCTCCTCCTCAAAAAGGCGCTTTACCAGATCCGGATGCGTTCTGGATACAGAGATTCTTGGTCCCTTGGTAGTGTCCTTTACTTCAAGGATGTAGACCTTGATATGCTCTGTGGGGCGGAAGGTCTCTCCCTTTACCTGCTCACTTTCATTTAAAATGGCGTCTACCTTGCCCAGGTTAATACTGATATTTCTGCCCAGATAACGCTGAACAATACCGGTTGCCACATCCTTTTCCATGCTGTAATAGTCATTGTAAAGGGCCTTGCGCTCTTCCTCGCGGATCTTCTGCAGGATCACGTTCTTCGCATTCTGTGTGGCGATACGGCCAAATTTCTTAGAGTCAAGGGGCACCTGTACGGTATCGCCCAGCACATACTTTGGACTGATCATACGGGCATCTGCCAGACTGATCTCCATGACCGGATCCGCCACCTCCTCTACCACGGTTTTCTCTGCATACACGGCGAAATCCCCTGTGGTACGGTTCATTGCCACTCTTACGTTATCGGCCTTTCCGAAATGATTCTTGCAGGCGGTGATAAGGGAATTCTCGATCGCCTCGATCATGGTATCCTTAGAGATATTTTTCTCCTTTTCCAATATCTCCATCGCCTCTAACAGTTCCTTGTTCATGATTATCCTCCTATCTATGCCTCTTAAAAATCAAACGCCAGCCGGATCAGCGCAATCCCTGCTTTATCAAAGGTCTGAGCGCTGCCGTCTCCCATGGTCAGAGTGACCGTCTTATCATCATATGCGCTTAAAATACCGGTAAATTCCTTCTGACGGTCAATGGCCTTATAAAGACGCACCTCTACCTCCCTGCCCATACTGCGGACATAGTCCTTTTCCTTTTTTAAAGGACGTCCCAGACCAGGAGAACTTACCTCCAGGATGTAACTTTCGGAAATAAAATCCTCTTTATCCAGCCAGTCTCCCAGCTGTCTGCTGATGACCTCACAGTCATCTACGGCAATGCCGCCTTCTTTGTCAATGTATGCGCGCAGGTACCAGGTTCCTGCTTCCTTTACATATTCTACATCCACCAGCTCGAAATGATTCTCTTCCATCAGAGGAAGGAGGAATGCCTCCACTCTGCTCTCATAGCTTTCCTTCTTTGCCATCGTTCCACCACCTTTCTTTTCCCTTACAATACGAAAGAGTGGACCGCCGCCCACTCTTACTTTCAGTAAAAATATCTGTTATCACGTATACTATACCATCAGACCTCACAAAATGCAAGCTTTTTTTATGAAAATCAGGCTTTTTGCAGAAAACAGCCTTCTGCTGTCTTAGAGCATCTTCCTGCCGCGGCACCAGGTCTGAACCACATTATAATCCCTATCCAGCACAGCCAAATCGGCATCACAGCCTGCTGCGATCCGTCCCTTGGTGCGGTCTGCGCCAATACAGCGGGCAGGATTTAACGTGCAGGAATTGATGGCTGCATCCACCGGAACCATGGCTTCCTCGATAAGTATCTTAAGCCCCCGGTTCATGCGCAGAGTGCTTCCCGCAATCGTGTCTGTTCCCTTCAGCCTTGCGAGTCCGTCCTCTCCGATCTCAATATCATGGCCGCCCAGCTGATAATTGCCGCCGGGCGGGCAGTGTTTTGCCCGAAGGGAATCGCTGACCATAACGGCGTAATCACGGCCCTTGGCTGTAAAAAAGTTATTTAAAGCCGCCAGATGGGAATGGCAGCCGTCGCAGATCACTTCCCCGTAAATATCCCTGACCCTGAGTGCGGTTCCCACCAGCCCTGGCTTGCGGTGATGATAAGGCGTCATGCCATTATACACATGAGTCATGGAGGTGGCGCCGTTGGCGATTCCCAGAAGAGCTTCTTCATAAGAAGCGGAGGAATGGCCCATGCTGACGGTCACCCCGTGAGAAGCACAATAGCGGGTCAGGGCATGGCCGGGATCGTGCTCCGGTGCAAGGGTAATATAGCGGATCAGCCCCTTTGCCGCCTCCTGATACATCTGAAACTGTTCGATAGAGGCAGACGCAATAGCCTCCGGCGGCTGGGCTCCCTTATAATCCATATCAAGATAGGGGCCTTCAAAATGGATTCCCAAAATCTGGGCTCCCTCGTAGCCCTCCTCCACTACCTCTGCCACACTGGATACCGCTCTCGTGAGGACGTCGGGCATCTGAGTCACCGTGGTAGGCAGAATGGATGTAACGCCCTCTTCTGGGATCCGGCGCATCCACTCTCTTAAGCCCTCCGGCTGGGCATCATTTGTGTCATAGCCGTAAGCGCCGTGGGTGTGGATGTCGATAAAGCCGGGAAGCACCCGGTTATCTCCGTAATCCTCATCCGCCTCACCGGCTCCGTATGGAAGAACCGCTCTTATGGTTCCCTCCTCGATCAACAGCTGCGCGGCCATAAACTGACCTGCGATCCATATATGTTTTCCCTGAATACGCATATTGTTCTCCTTTTCCTGCCGTACTGCATCGTTTTCTTTAGTTTCAGTATATCACACAGGAATTATTTTTCAAGTTGCAAATCCAGACAAAATATTTTTCTTTTACCTTTCACTCTCCTCCCATCCCGTCTTTGCTTTTTAACAAAATGCGGCCTGTACAAACAAAACCGACTGGGGTATAATAGTCACAATGCACATCAAATACTGGAGGTATTTTTCAATGACATTTACATATCCCGCAGTTTTTACTCCCCACAAAGACGACAAGGGCTTTCACGCTTACTTCCCGGATCTGGAATGCTGCGTAGCCGACGGCCCGGATCTGGAGGATGCCGTAGAGAACGCAAGAGAAGCCGCAAGAGACTGGATCACGGTGGAATTAGAGGATGCCTGTGATATCCCGCCTTCCAGCCATGTGGACGATATCGAACTGGAAGAGGGCTCTTTTGTCAAATTTATCATGGTAACGATCAAGCTGCTGCCGGATAATGACTGACACCGTATTACCACTCCCCACAGGATATCAGACTGTCTTTTTACGTTCCTGATGCTCAAAGAAGGAGAAGCGCTCCCGGAAACAATCCTTTTTCCACAGAGCGCTCCTCCTTCTTTATTTTTTTGTTCCTAATGGATCCATCTTCCCTCAGAATCCACGGAATATCCGTCAACTGTCACCGTATTTTCTGCCATCACACCATCCTTTCCCAGATAATACCAGTTATCCTCATAAAGAACCCAGCGATCCGTACACATTCCGCCGCTTTCATTGACAAAATACCACTTGGGGCCATCCTTTATCCACTGATCAGAAACCATGCGGCCATCTGCTCCGAAGAAATACCAGGTTCCATTGATACAGCCCCATTCACTGACCGCAGCATTTCCATCTGCTTTAATATATGTCCATACATGACTTTGAGGATCCCGTTTCCAGTTTCCTCCATCCATAATACCGGATGGCCAGCCAGTCTGCGCCGCCTTCCCTTCCCAGGCCTTGCCCGCAGCAGAGGAATCCTCATTTCCATCGCTGTCACTTCTTTCATAAGGCCGAACGGTAACGGAAACATTGTCCCTGAACACTCTGGGATCTCCATTTATATCCAATCCAGTATAGGAAATGACTACTTTTATATTGCCGCTCTTCATAAATACAGACGGACTGGCCTGATAATTGAAAACCTCCATCTGCTGTTTTTCTCCTGTACTCCGATTGATCTGATGAGCCACTACCGTCATGCCTGCGGGATCAAAACGCTCCCCCTCTTCATAAACAAGACGGTTCGGCAAAGAAACAATCTCGATTTTATCCGTATAGAAACCTTCCGGTGCTTCCTCAGCCACCTGTACAGTAATCTTATCATAGAACGCCTTTTCTTCCTGTTCTTTGTCAACTCCATAATAGCAAATCTTCACTGTTTGTGTTCCAGGCTGTGAAAAATCATAGAAATATTCCAGATCATCCAGGGAAATTTCTTCCTCCCGCGTATTGCCGGACAGATCTCCCTTCAATACCTGAATCACCTTCATGCCTTCTGGATCAAACTCCTCGCCAATTCTGTAAATCCGTTTATCCGGTTTATCTGTAATGCGGATCCTGGCGGTATAAAACAGTTCTTCTTTCATCACTGTCACATGAAGTGAATCCTTAAATTCCGTCTGCTCCCCGTCTGCATCCAGGTCATTGTAAATCACCGTTACCTCCGAACTTCCAGGCTGTGAGAAATCATATTCTGTCAGGTAATCATCCTGTTCCAAAGGAACACGGACTGCCTCACTGGAACTGGCTGTTCTAACACCTGCTCCAGCCTTTTTTGCATTGCTTGACGTTGCTATTTTAAAATTTTGGATCGGAACACGGATGGGCTGGGCATCACTGGCAGTGGCCGCCTTAATGGCCTCAACCTTCATACCCTCAGGATCAAATTCCTCATCTGTATAATATTTTGTTTTATCCGGGGCTTTTGTTATTTCAATTCCAACGGTATAATATCTGGACTGTGCTACTATTACTGTAAATTGTTCCCGGTATTCCTTTCCTGTCCCGTCTGTATAGGTAACTGTAATCACCTTTTCCCCTACAGTTCCCGAATCATACCCCTCCAGTGTATAATCCTCCTGATTAAGAATCACCCGTGTCCCATCACTCATAATGGCTTCTACTTCCAGTCCCTGAGAATCAAAGGCTTCGTCTATCCGATAAATCATCTGATCCGGCAGAGACTTAATCTCAATGCCCACAGGCCTTACCTCATCCGCCCTTGCTGCGGCTACCCAGCTGATCACAGGATCATCGCTGTGCTCCGTCTTTTCTGCTTTCAGTATAACCGTGGAGGGCTGATCCAGCGTAACTTCCAGGGTCACACGGCCATCCGTGTCACTTCCGCTTACAGCCAGTTCATCCGAGGCCGCCTCCTGCCCGTTCAAATAAGCAGTTACCTTCATATGGCGATCCTTATTCCACCACTCTCTCGCTCCTGCAGTAATGGAATAGGTGCCAGCCTCCAGGGGAAGATAGTAGGTTGCAGGTTTTCCTCCTGACATATAATAGCCAGAGTCATATTTGTCATTGATATCCGTACCGCCCTTTTCGTTCACACCAGCCGCATCAAATCCCCACCTGCTTCCATCGGATACCTGGTCAGCCGCCTCATTGAGCAGCTGATTCTTCGTCAGCCGCCGGACTGCCTCATATACCGGTGTCACTGCATTTTCCTCCGGCGAAGCAGAAAAGCTGTCCATAAAGTAAACAAGATTTCTTGGAACAATTTCCACAGGGATTGTCACCTTGAGTATTCTATCTCCTGCAACTGTACCGGTAACCACTGCGGTATCATAAACCGCTGCCTCTTCATCATCAAACTCCCAGACAATATCTCTTTTTTCCTCTGAACCATCTGCCAGTTTTACCTTTACCTTTTCAGGCATATTCTCCGGTTCATCCCCAATAAAGACTGCCAGGTGTTCCGGAAGTTCTGTATCTGTGATCTCCACAGCTTCATCCAGCCGCAGCAGTCCGTTCCTGGCGCTACGAAGTTCTGCATCTGCCTGATCAATCTCAATTTGAACTGCATCCTCCTTTTCAAGTATCTCCTGCGCTTTCTGAAGTGTTTTCTCAAACACAGTCCATGTTTCTGATGTATAGTCCCCGGAATACAATCCGCTGCATTCTGTCACCAGTGCTTTAAGGGCCTCTGTGCCTCCCCCCGGCACCGGATCGCCCAGAATATACACGCCGTCAATGGTCAGCTGCCCCGATGTGACAACCACCTTAAATTCATGCTCCTTATTTTCCTCTCCGTCAAGCAGAATTGTGGAATAGCGTTTATCGCTTTCCATATTTTCCTGGCCGCCGACTCTCAGCTGACCGTCCACATAGATATCGACCACCGCCTTCTCTTTATTCTCTCCCACCAATGTAAATCCGGTTCCGGTTCCCTTAAAACTTACAGAAACACCCTCCTTTTTATTGTAAGCAGTTGTGCGGTACCAGTTGTCTGCGCTTCCTTCTCCCGGTCCATCTAGCGCCCAGTCTCCCGTATACTGCACCTCATCATCATGATCATCATAAAATGCGTCAGCATAAGGAATGTATCCCGGAATCTGCTCCACCTTTAAATGATCGAAATACGTTTGTTTCCATGCACTTCCCAGGAATACACGGCCAGTAAGATACGGCTTATCATTATCGGTATAAGACGCTATCATCTGGCCGTCTACATAGGCCGTGATCATATTTTCTCTTCCTTCAAGAGCCAGATTATAATAATCCCCGTCCCGCTCTGGAAGCAGCCCTTCTTTCAGAACAGTGCCTTTCTTTCTAAGTTTCCATTTTCCCTGTTCAATCAGCAGATTGTAACCACTGTTATCGCTGTTCATTCCGCTCTGCTGGCGGATTCCCAAAAGCGCATACCCGTTATCCGCCTGTACATCAATGCTGGCGCGGTAGTTCATCCAGCGATGATCCCCCACGATCGTCTCAGGATCGCCGCCGTTCCATTCGCTGACCTTTTCAGACAGAATCTGCCCCAAACGCCGGTTTCCGTCTCCGTCCTCTTCTACGACCCAGGCCCCGTGGGTATCCATCAGATACCGTGGTTCATTTCCTCTGGAATACAGGTAGTCCTGCTCTTCTTTTCCCCCTGCCGCACAAACCAGAACATCTCCCTCTTCCTCATAGTCAAAATCGTCTGCATACAGGATCTCGTTATCTGTTACCTCCGTGAAATCTTCTCCCATTTTTCCATCATCATCGGTATCCAGCACCGCTTTTTCTCCAGATGGTATATTCTCCGGCAGATCCAGCGCACGATCCTCTTCATTTTCCTCCGTATTCTCTGCATAATCCAGGGTCGTATAGGTCGCCATCGCGCCCGGATCTATGGTAACGACATAGTACCCGGCGCCATCCGGTTCCACCTGTCCCTTAAATTTCATGTATTCATCTGCCTTTGTCTGCCAGATCTCCAGAGGCGTTCCCTCCTGAATCTCCATATCCTCTGCCTTGATGCGGTATGTAAGCTCTTTATTGCTGTTGTTTACCGCCACCACAGAAAAATCTGTTTTGTCGGGATCCGCAAGAGTCATATAACTGGGCTCCCCCTCCTCGTTGGAGAGATGTTCATTTGTGCTGTTATCTCCCGCATAGGCACCGCTGGCCTGAGGAATACCAAGCCAAATCCCGTTGCTGTTTTCCTTATCCGGCCACCCCGCCTGTGAAAACTGGGTAAAATGCGCTGTCAGATAAAGAGCCTCATCATAACGGACATATCCCGCCCAGGGCTCCCTTGCGCTGACAAGATCCTTATGGGCGTACTGAAGCCCATCGTAGAAGGCTCCAACTGCGGGCTGGAATACATAGTGGGTCATCCGGTTAAACACAAATGAGTTTAAAAATCCGTCTGCCATGGCCAGCGGCCCCTGTTTGCCCCCCATAGGAACATATGTATTGGTACGGCGTTCTGACTGAGGCGTCTGACCAAAAGAGGCGCAGCCTTCGCTGTACCAGATCTGTTTATTGTATTTATCTGCCAGATCCCTTGTTTTCTGATCCGTTCCCGTTACATAATGAATTCCTACCGCATCTGTGTTTTCCCAGGCCCCGTCCGGCTCTGTCTGCGTTTGATACATCTGATCCACAATAGACCAGGAATCAATCTCGTCTGCTGATACAAATTTTATGCTGCGGTAGGCATCCTGTATCTCCTCATCTTCCATATATTCAGGAAAATCACTCTCATTTTCCATCCGTTCTGTAAATTCATTCATCATGCGGACACTGACCGGCACATCATTGCTCCTGGCCTCATTCACTCCTGCCGCCACATAATCCGGCATGATCCCATACTTTTCATAGGCATCAAAAATGGTATCCCGATACCACCGGTAAATTGTTTCCGTATTCGTATTGCCATTGGTCCAATTTGGGGAACGCCACCGCAGAACGCTGATCTTCATCTCAGGATTAACGCTTCTTGCATCCGCCGCCAGCTGCCAGCCCGGAGACCTGGATGCATCTGCCTCCTCTCCCTCAAATCGGATCGTAGCCGGATCTGCCGCTGTAGAAGTATTTCCATCATTCCCCATCTCAATTTTTATATGGGTAAAAATAGGATGATCCCCTCCAAAAAGCGTATTGATTAGCTCCCAATACTTTCCCGGCGCTTCTGCCTTATAGTCCATCAAAAGATTGCTGGTGCCGTTGCAGCTTAAAAGCCCCCAGCCCTTGTAAGAAAGTCCTTCGGGCACCCTGGCCGCCGCATCTACATCTTTTCCCCTGATAACAATCGTAGCATCGTATGCCGGTAAAATTGCCCGGATCTGGCTGATTACATCTGAAATATCCCCAATAGAGGCAGATTCATCATTCAACAGGATCTGTCCTGCAAAAATCAACTCCATTAACTCCTGATTTTCAGCTCCATCCCCCTCCGTATACGCCTCGGCCTCGGCAAGCAGCTCTTTCAGTTCTTTTTTTAATGGCTGCAGAACCCTCTGTCTTGTTTCTTTTACAGCCTCCTCTTCCGAAAGAGCCGTATCTTTTACCACAATGTTGTCATATAAGCCGTTAAGCAGGAAGCTTGTTTTAAAGGAACGTCCCACCATAGCGGTTATCTGATCTGACATTGTACTCAGTTTAAACCCTATATCGGCAATTTCCCCCGCTTTTTCACCGTTGATATAGACACAGACGGAACCATTTCTGTCATCCTTTTCCTCATAAACCAATGCCATGGAATTCCAGCCGTCTGGATCGATATTTGCAAGCTCAATATTATTTTCGCTGATTCCTCCTTTTGCAGCGGAATCTCCGTATCCCAGCTTGCCTGACAAGGTAAATATATGAAGATTCTGACTTTCTTTACCAATGGTAAAGGCTGCCTTTTTATCATTCGCAGCATCATCCTCTGTGTCTGTCATCTTGATATCCGCCAGCAGGGTAAATGACTTTTTTCCAAACAGGTCTGCTCCATTGGGGATATTTGCATGGCCGGAATTCTGGTTATTCCATCCCCCTGTCACTGTTAAAACGTTTCCCCGTTCAGAATCCGTATCCAGATAGGCTCCTTTTAGCTCGAGCCCTCCAACCTCCTCCAGCGCGCCATCCTGCGAACGTTTTCCTGATACGCCGTAAGCGTCCCGAACCAGACCGGAGGCTCCATAGGCAGTGACAGGAACCGATACTGCCGGCACTGCCATGGAGGCCGCCAGAACACAGGACAGGATTCTTCGTCCATGCTTTTTCCTCTTCATTTTTTCTCCTTCCCTTTCCCTTGTTTTTGCTGCACTTTAAGGAACTTTTCCTTATTGTGTATTATGGCACCCCGTTTGACTATTTAGAATAATTTTTCTACCGATTTTCATGCATTTTTCTACTTATTATACAATTTTTATTTTGATTTATGGTGTAAATGTTTTATTTTATTCAAACCATGTCTTTTTTATCAAAAATGCCGCTTTAGGTTTATATCCCTAAAGCGGCAGAATCCGATTATCACTTTCTCTTTTATATTATTCCCCAATCATAATCTTAATGATTTCCTCATTCGTCTCCTTCATTCCCTGTTTTCCCAGCCGTCCCACATTTTTCAATGTCTCTTCCACTCCCTTTGTGACAATGCCGTCACCGCCAAAAAACTGCTGACCGCGGATGTACATCTGGTATCCTAAAATGCCCGCATCCACCGCAGAGGCAATCTTTGCCGCGCAGGAGGCCTTCGCGCCGTCACAGACGATCCCGGACACAATAGCAAGGGCATTTACCACAGTATGCACGATCTCCTGATAGCCGCCGCCATTCAGATAGGCAATCCCCGCCCCTGCGCCTGCCCCTGCGCTGACAGCGCCGCAGTAAGCAGACAGCCTTCCAATCGGCGTTTTCTGGTGGATAGCAGTCAGATTGGAAACCGTCAGGGCGCGCAGCAAGGTTTCATGGCCAACTCCCATATCCCTGGCATAAACAATCACCGGCACAGACGCAGTAATTCCCTGATTGCCGCTTCCGGAATTGATAACCACCGGCAGTTCACAGCCGTTCATCCTTGCGTCAGATCCGGCGGCGGCCATGGCCTTGGCGCGGACACGGACGCTTCCGCCCTCCATATCCAAAAGCACGCTTCCAATATTGGCTCCGTAGCTGCCGCGTATGCCCTCCTCTGCAATCGCCCAGTTGTACTCGATCTGGCGTTCCAGCGTTTCTCTCACATCCTCTATATCAACCGTCCCGGCAAAATCGAGGATATCCTTCATATTCAAAATGCTTCGGTCCGTAAGCCCCTCCTCCGACTCTCCGGCCACTTCCTTTTTCTCCAGAATCTCCCCATTCTTTTCCACCAGAACGATATTGGTATGGTAATTAGCGATCCGTACCCTGACCCAGGCGTCCCCTTTATAAAGGGTTATCACAATATCAAAGGTAATGCCGTTGTCGATATGCTCCACTGTAACCGGTACCTGTTCCAGAAAATCCTTTATCTGCGCAATCTGTTCCCCCGATACAGCTGCGATCACTTCCAGCTTTTTATCTGCGTCACCGGCCACAATTCCGGCGGCCGCAGCTGCGGGAATCCCCTTTAGATGATCCGTATTCGGCACGATCACAGATTTGACATTTTTTATAATACTTCCACTGGCACCGATCACTGCCCGGTCCGGCATCTGACCCAGCACCTCTCTCGCCCTGGCAGCTCCATAAGCCAGAGCGATAGGCTCTGTGCATCCCATGGCCGGAACCAGCTCTTCCTTTAAAATCTGAACGTATGCGCCATACCTGATATCCGTTTTTTCCATCTCTTTCTTCCTCCCGACAACCCGTTTACCGCCAATCCAGTATCCGTTTTCCTTGCTTTTTCTGTTATTTTACTGTACCATACAACTATACATTTGTAAAATTTAAGCTTTTTAAGATATGGTTAAAATATTTTTAATCATTCTGTTAAAAGAAGGGAGCTTCCATGGAATTTCGCGAAATTGCCACCTTTTTACAGGCTGCCAAGCTGCAGAGTTTTTCAAAGGCTGCCAGTCAGCTGGGTTACTCACAGGCCGCCGTCACCATTCAGATCAAGCAGCTGGAGCGGGAACTTGGCGTCCATCTCTTTGACCGTATCGGCAAGCAGACGACGCTCACCCACCAGGGACAGGTATTTTACGGCTACGCCTCTGCCATCATGCGGGATCTGGCCCAGGCGAAAGACGCCATGGCAGATCCGGTGCAGCTGACCGGCCAGCTGTGCCTTGGAACCATTGAATCCATATGCAGTTCCATTTTTCCAGAGCTTCTGACCGAATACCACCGGCTGCACCCTGATGTAAAGGTCAGTATTATCACCGATTCCCCAGACCGGCTTTTGAAGCAGATGAATGCAAATGCCATCGATATCGTCTATTTTCTGGACAAACGGATCTACGACTGCAAATGGAAAAAGGTAATGGAACAGCCAGAGCAGATCCTGTTTGCCGCCTCCGCCGATCACCCTTTAGCCAGCAGAAAGCGGCCGCTCTCTTTGACAGAAATCCTGTCTTACCCTTTCGTCCTCACAGAAAAAGATGCCAGCTACCGGTTCATTCTGGACCAGTATCTGGCATCGGAGGGGATTACGCTGCATCCCTTTCTAGAAACAGGGAATACAGACTTTATTCTGAAATTTTTACAGCATAATCAGGGAATTTCCTTTCTCCCTGCGTTCACCGTCCGGCAGGCGGTAGAGGATGGCCGTCTCTGCATCCTGAACGCCAAAGACTTCCATATCCAGACCTGGCGGCAAATCGTATACCACCGTGATAAATGGGTTACACGGGAAATGGCGGAATTTTTAAAACTGGCCAGTCAGCCGCACTCCTCTTTTTAAGCAGTATGCAAACGTTTTTCAGTCTGCCTCTTTCCCGTTGATATAGGCCACCAATCCTCCTGCCTGGATAATCCTCTGCATAAAAGGCGGGAACGACTGTCCCTGATAGGTTTCATTCCTGGTGCGGTTGGTAATAAGACCGCTGTCAAAATCCACCTCTATCTCGTCTCCGGCGCAGATGGATCGGGCCGCCTCCGGACATTCTATGATGGGCAGGCCAATATTGATGGCATTGCGATAGAAGATCCTGGCAAAGGTTTCGGCAATGACACAGCTGATCCCGGCGCATTTGATTGCTAAGGGGGCGTGCTCTCTGGAGGAACCGCAGCCGAAATTTTTCGATGCCACAATGATATCCCCAGCCTGCACATTATTTATAAATCCGGGATCAATATCCTCCATACAATGCTTTGCCAGCTCCTCGCCGCTGGTGGCGTTCAGATAGCGGGCCGGAATAATCACATCCGTATCCACATTATCACCATATTTAAAAGTATGTCCACATACGTTCATGCTGTTCTCCCTTCTTTTCCCTGCCTTTTATATTTCATCGCCGGGAGCTGTGATCTTTCCTGCCACAGCGCTGGCTGCCGCTACGGCCGGACTTGCCAGATAAATCTCCGAATCCACATGGCCCATACGTCCTACGAAATTGCGGTTTGTAGTGGAAATACATCTCTCACCGGCTGCCAGAATTCCCATATATCCCCCAAGGCAGGGGCCGCAGGTAGGTGTACTCACCACAGCGCCGGCCTCGATAAAGATCTCCAAAAGCCCCTCTCTCATAGCCTGAAGGTAAATGGACTGGGTTGCCGGGATCACAATGCAGCGAACGCCCTTTGCCACCTTTTTCCCTTTCAGGATCTTTGCCGCTGCACGGATATCTCCGATCCGCCCATTGGTACAGGAGCCGATTACCGCCTGGTCAATCTTTATATCGCCCGCCTGATCAACGGTCTTTGTATTGGATGGCAGATGCGGAAATGATACAGTAGGCTTCAATTCTGACAGATCAATCACATACGTCTCATCATACTCTGCATCCGCATCTGCCTCATATACACTAAAGCCTCTCTTTGAGTGTTCCTTCATATACTGAATTGCCGTATCATCCACAGGGAAAATACCGTTCTTTCCTCCGGCTTCAATGGCCATGTTGCAGATGGTAAAGCGGTCGTCCATGGACAGATGCCTAATGCCTTCACCGGTAAATTCCATGGAGCGGTAAAGCGCCCCGTCCACGCCAATCATACCGATAATATGCAGGATCACATCCTTGCCTGAAACCCATTTGGAGGGCTTTCCTACCAGCTCAAAGCGAATGGCAGACGGAACCTTAAACCATGCCTTTCCCGTTACCATGGCGGCCGCCATATCGGTGCTTCCCACACCGGTAGAAAAAGCTCCCAGAGCTCCATATGTACAGGTATGGGAATCCGCGCCGATCACCGCATCGCCTGCAACCACCAGTCCCTTTTCCGGAAGAAGGGCGTGTTCAATCCCCATCTCTCCTACGTCAAAATAATGGCTGATCTCATGGCGACAGGCAAAATCACGGCAGCATTTGCAGTTTTCCGCAGATTTAATATCCTTATTAGGTATAAAATGATCCATGACAAGGGCGATCTTATCCTTATCAAAAACCGTCTGCCGGTTCATCTTTTTCATTTCGTTTATGGCTACTGGAGAGGTAATATCATTTCCCAGCACCAGATCCAGATCCGCTTCGATCAGCTGTCCCGCCTTTACCTCCGAAAGCCCCGCGTGAGCGGCTAATATCTTTTGGGTCATGGTCATTCCCATCGCTTTATCCTCCTCACTGATGGCCGGTATTTGCATCCTGCCATATAATAGGTTCTTTATTTCTGTACTTTACATTTTATCACAGGTACTGTTATAATAAAAATATATAATATGAATAGTACATATGAAAAAATATTATACAGGAGCGTGGATCATGGATCAGAATCTTTCTCAGTACAAAATATTTTATGAAGTAGCACGAACCGGAAATATTTCCCGCGCCGCCAGGGAGCTTTATATCAGCCAGCCGGCTATCAGCAAAGCCATCAGTAAATTAGAGGACAGCCTGGGCCTTTCCCTGTTCAGCCGCAGCTCCAGAGGAGTTCAGCTTACGCCTGAGGGCCAGGTTCTCTTTGAACACGCCGCCGAAGCCTTTGATGCTCTAAACCGGGGTGAACAGGAATTGAAACGTATTCAGGAATTTGACATCGGTCATCTGCGCATCGGCGTCAGCAATACCCTTTGCAAGTATGTGCTCCTTCCCTATCTTAAGACCTTTATCGATCAGTATCCCCATATGAAGATAACCATTGAAAGCCAGTCCACGGCCCAGACCATCACACGGCTGGAGCAGCGCAAGCTGGATCTGGGACTGATCGCAGAGCCTTCTTCCCGCAAAGATCTGTCCTTTATCCCTGTGATGGAGATTCAGGATACCTTTGTCACAACCCCTACCTATCTGGAAAATCTTTATCTGCGGGAGGGCCGGGACACCAATGTATTCGAGACGGGAAATATCATGCTCTTAGATCAGAGCAATATAACCAGAACTCATGTGGACGAATACATGGCGGAGCACTCTATTTCCCCCCATCAGATTCTGGAGGTCACTGCCATGGATCTTCTGATCGAATTTGCAAAAATCGGACTCGGGATCGCCTGCGTCATCCGTGAACTGGTGCAAAAGGAGCTTGACAGCGGCGCTTTCATCGAGCTCCCCCTTCAGGCTCCTATCCACAGGCGAACCATCGGTTTCGCCTATCATACCGGAAATCAGGCCATGGCCCTTAAAACCTTTTTGGAATTTTTATATTAAAAACCGCGCCGCAGACTGATTGTGCAGCCATATGGACGAGCTGTGTCTTATCCTTTGATGACAAACTCCACTTCTCCCGCCGCGCCGGGAGCGATCTCATAGGGCGCAAACACCACTACCGGCTCCCCTGCCTCATTGATATAAAAAGGTGTCTCGTCTGTGATGCCATTAAAGCCGCCTTCCTCCGCTGTCCAGAACTTCAAACCTGTTTCACGCTCTTTTTCAGGTATCTGAGAACGGACAGCGTTATCCGCAATCTTTTTATAATCCTCTCCCAGTATATCCTTTAACGACAGACGTTTTCCGTTTTTCAGATCCAGATTGTAATATTTTCTTTCACTATAAGCAGATGACCAGCTTTCCGTCCCCCGCACCACAAAGGAAATCCGATCGGCTGTCTGCGACTTCAGTTCATACCACACCCGTATCTCTATATTGTGGGCCGCCCACTCCTCTTTTGTCCCTCCTGTGGCCAAAAAGGCCTCTCTGTATTCCACCGCCCGTTTCTTTGCCCCCTCGGCATATTCCAGACACAGCCTGTAGATCTCCTGGTTTATGGAATCGGCCAGACCGCCCGTATCCTGCTCTATCGTCTCAATTTCAGGTACCTCGACCGCAATCTTCATATCCTCATTTTCCTCCGTAAAAGAACGGAAGGTCAAAAGCCTAGCCGCCGCGCCTACAACAGGAATCTCGCTGACCGTATCCGCAAATACGGTATTTGTATTTACCATCAGGGTAAAGACGGCCACCACGGCTGCAGCGGCTGTCAGGCTCCTGCCGGCCGCCCTGTAAAACAGGCGCGTGATCCGTTTCTTTCTCTGCTGCTTCTTTGACCGTGCAACAGCTGCCTGCACCCGCTGTCCAAGCACCTCCGGCACAGGTATATCTTCGTACTTTTTCTTCGCATCCTCTATTCGGTTCATGCTTCCACCTCCTGAATATTCTCCTTTAACTGTTTCAATCCCCGATACAGCTTCGTCTTTACCGTGTTCAAATTAAGCCCCGTGATCTCTGCCACTTCTTTTAAAGACAATTCTTCAAAGAAACGAAGTTTTATGATGGTCTGGGTTTGTTCCTCCAAACGCTGGATCTGCTCATACAGATCATCCTCTGCATCATAACCCTTTTCGTGATAAGGGATATCCCAGTCCTCTCCGTCTGAAAGAAACTCCGTTTTCTTCTTTTTTAAGATCCCAAGGCTTTCGTTGACCAGGATGCGGTAAAACCAGGTTCTGATCGCCTGTTCATTCTTCAGCGCGCCATAGTGCTCAAGCGCCTTGCAGACCGCATTCTGCACTGCGTCCAGCGCATCCTCCTGATTGCGTACATAGCTGTAAGCCAAACGGTAAAACTGATTCTGGTGTTCGATGATATATGCGGTGATTGTTTCGTACAGATCCTGTCTCATGAGATTACCTTCCATCTGTATATTGAGAGGAGCAGTCTGTTCCTCTCTGTATGTATAGATACAAAAACGGATGCGGAAGTTTCAATAAATACAAAAAAGAATCCAAAGAGAAGCCTGCGGGCAAACCCGCCTCTTTCTTTGGATCCCTTTTTCGCCCTGTGGACGGTTATGTTTTAGTTGTTGATCAGCTTATCCTCTTCGTTGTTCCAGCTGTACAGCTTGCGGATCTCAGCGCCAACCTGCTCCGACGGATGCTCACAAGCCAGCTTTCTCATTGCCTTAAAGTGTACCTGACGGCCGGCCGGAGACATATCCACCAAAAACTCCTTGGCAAAGCTTCCGTCCTGAATATCGGAAAGGATCTTCTTCATAGCCTTCTTTGTATCCTCTGTAATAATCTTTGGTCCGGTGATGTAATCACCGTACTCGGCTGTATTGGAGATGGAATAACGCATTCCCGCAAAGCCGGACTGGTAGATCAGATCTACAATCAGCTTCATCTCATGGATACACTCAAAGTATGCATTCTTCGGATCATATCCTGCCTCCACCAGCGTTTCAAATCCTGCCTGCATCAGGGCGCATACGCCGCCGCAGAGAACTGCCTGCTCGCCAAAGAGGTCTGTTTCCGTTTCTGTGCGGAAGGTGGTCTCAAGGAGTCCGGCTCTTGCTCCGCCAATGGCAAGGCCATATGCCAGCGCACGGTCTAAAGCCTTTCCTGTATAATCCTGTTCTACCGCCACCAGACAGGGCGTTCCCTTGCCCGCCTGATACTCGCTGCGTACCGTATGGCCCGGAGCCTTGGGAGCGATCATGGTAACGTCTACATTCTTCGGAGGCTTGATGCAGCCAAAATGGATATTAAAGCCATGAGCAAACATCAGCATGGCGCCTTCCTTTAAGTTTGGCTCTATATCCCTCTGGTACATATCTGCCTGCAGTTCATCATTGATCAGAATCATGATAACGTCAGCCTTCTTTGCTGCCTCTGCCGCTGTATAAACCTCAAAACCCTGCTCCTCAGCCCTCTTCCAGGAACGGCTGCCCTCATACAGGCCTACGATCACCCTGCATCCCGATTCCTTTAAATTCAGAGCGTGCGCGTGGCCCTGGCTGCCGTAGCCGATGATGGCGATGGTCTGTCCATCCAGCATGGATAAATTACAATCTTCCTGATAATAGATCTTTGACATATTCTTATCCTCCTTGAAACCTGTGGCGCGCTCCCTGCACAGAAACGCCCTTTTTTAATGGTATAACCTGCTATGTAATCATACTCCAGCCGCCTGCGCCTTTTAAGGCAGATAGCGGATATCTTCGCTGCCCCGTTCCAGTCCGGTCAGTCCCGTACGGGCCAGTTCCAGAATCTCATAGTCCTCTAACAGATTGATCAGAGCATCCAGCTTCGACTGATCGCCTGTCAGCATGACGGTCAGAGAATCCCTGCCCACATCTACGATGGTAGCGCGGAAAATGTTCGATATGGCGCTGACTGCCTGACGGTCCTGGGCATTGGCTCTGACCTTAATCATCATCAGCTCCCTGTATACGGAGCGGTCCGGTTTTAATTCCTTAATATCCCTTACATCCTCCAGCTTGTCCAGCTGATTCTTGATCTGTTCCAGAACGGTCTGATCCCCCAGAGACACTACGGTCATCCTGGAATATCTGGGGTCTGCCGTAACGCCTACCGTCAGACTTTCAATATTGTAGCCGCGGCGGCTGAAAAGACCGGCCACACGGGCCAGAACACCGGCCGTATTGTCTACCAGGAGTGACAATACGATTCTGTCATCCATCATATCTGATTCCTCCATATCGGCCCATTGTCTCTCAGCCGTTTTCCTGCTGTTTCTTTGCAGGAATTTGTCTGAAAATTCCCCGTGCCGCATATTAGTTTTTATAATAGCAACCATTATTTTATTTGTCAAATGTATAAAGGGAATGGTTATCATAAATTCAGGTTATACATTTAAACCTTTCACAAAAGGATTCCCCTCAGTTCCTCTACGGTCTGTGCGATCCGCTCTGCGCGGCAGCCCTCAAGTTCCTCTCTGCTTCCGTACCCATACAGCACTCCGATAGACCCGATCCCCTGTTCTCTCGCCCCCAGTACATCATATTCCCTGTCGCCTACCATCACCATATCCGTCTTCGCAATCCCGTTCCGGGCGTTCTGCAGCAGGCCGCAGCGTGTTCGGACATAGCCGATCACATCCCCTTTTCTCACCCGCGTTTCCTCTAAATCCGCTCCGCCGATAAAGTCAAAAAACTCTGCCAGTTCAAAATGCTCCAGTATCTGCACCGCAAACGGCTCCGGCTTGGAAGTAGCCACATACAGTTTCCTGCCCGCCGACCTTAAATCTTTAAGCAGCCTGCGGATACCTGGGTATACCTTATTCTGCACCCAGCCATCCTTACAGAAATACTCCCGGTATACCCCTATGGCTTCTGTTGCCTGTTCTTCTGAAAACCCGTAAAACTTAATGTAGCTGTCTCTTAGGGGCGGGCCGATAAACGGGCAGAGCGCATCCAGATTTTCCTCCTCAATCCCAAAGCGGCGAAGGGAATGCTGCACCGATTTTGTAATCCCTTCCTTCGGATCAGTCAGCGTTCCATCCAGATCGAATAATATGTACTTCTTTTTCCTCATCAGAGCTTTCCTTCCTTAAACGCTTTCATCATCTCATGTCCCACACTGATATAGGGCGGGTATTCCACAATCTCATCCCTGGTATACCAGCCAGCCTCCGCCAGTTCCTCTTCTTCCAGACGGATGGCATCATCCCCGTCCAGATCCGCCACAAAACCGATCATCACGGTATCGGAAAAGGCCCAGGGCTGGCTTTTATAGTAACGGATATTTTTCACCTTAAGGCCAACCTCTTCCATTACCTCCCGTCTGACGCAGTCCTCAAAGGTTTCTCCCACCTCCAGATACCCTGCAATCAGGGCAAAATTGCGGTAGGTTCCTCTGGCGTACCGGGACATAAGAAGCTTATCCCCGTTTTTAATGGCAACAATCACTGCAGGACTGATCTTCGGATACTCCGTGTGGCCGCAAGCCGTGCAGACCATGGACCGCTCCTTTGTACCCGGCTCCATTTTTCCGCCGCAGCAGCCGCAGAACCTCCTGCTTTCCCGCCAGCGATAGATCTGACTTCCCGTAATCCCGGCAAAGGCAGCCTCCATAGGCTCAAAAAACCGGAAGATCTGCAGCCCTTCCATCACAAAGCCGCCAAATTCTGGCAGCCTTGCGTCATCTGACAGAAAATATCCCGTTCCGTCAATGGAAAAAAGGTAATATGCGTTTTCCTTAAAGCTGCCCTCGTCCTTTAAGTCTTTAAAAAAAGGGAGACGACAGCCTTCTCCCTCCTTTATCAGCATGACTTTATTGTATTCGTAATGAAGCAGTATATCCTCATCCTTGGGCCTGCGTCTTTTAAATGCCGGATCATATTTCTTTGGCTCAATATCCTGTATCATCAGTATCGCTTCCTTTCCTCATCTTCCCCCATAGGGATCATTTTGCAGCGATTCAGTCGTGGATCACTACTCTCAGCCGCTTTCCCGTGCCGAAGCTCATGACCCCCAGCAAAGACTTTCCGTCTACCACACAACTCCCCAGGCAGACATCCACGTCCCAGCACACCTTCTCAGCCTGGTTCACAAAACAGATGATCTCCTCCACATTTTTGAAAACAACCTCTCCTGATGTCATAGATAAACCTCCTGTAATCATTATACAGGAAGTTTATCCCTCTCTTTCCTATCTATACCGACGTTTCAAAAGAATTTTCTTTAAATCCACCCGCTTTAAGCTGCTGAAGAAATAGTAATACACCACAAAGGCGATGGAACTTAAAGTCCAGGTCAGAGGATAACAGAAGGCCGCCGCCAGAATAGACTGGAAATGAGGCATGGCACAAATGATCCACAGGACACGCACCAGGCAGACGCCTATGCCGGTAATAATAAGCGGCATCCAGGCATCTCCCACGCCGCGCAGCGTACCCGAAAGGATCTCAATGGTGATATAGGTAATATACGTGGGCGCCATGAAGCGGATCAGATCCATGCTGATCTGCTGCACCTGCTGGTCAGCCGTAAAAAGTTCCACAAACAGGTAGCCCCAAAAATACAGGCCAATTGATACAGCTGCTGTAAGAATCACACCGATAGCCATACAGGCCCCGGCGCCCTTACGCACCCGGTCCATTCTCCTGGCTCCGAAGTTCTGTCCTACAAAGGTCGTAACAGAGATGCCCAGAGCATTGATCATCATCCAGTACAGTCCATCTACCTTTCCGTAGGTCGCCCAAGCGGTTACGTTGTCCGTACCCAGGTTGTTGACTCCGGCCTGGATGATAATGTTGGATATATTATACATCACCGACTGCATTCCCGCCGGGATACCGATGCGCACGATCCGCTGAAGCATACGGCCGTCGATCTTTACCTTCTTCCACTCCACCTTATACATATCTTCTGTATGTGTCAGACACCAGATCACCATAATGGCGGAGAAAAGCTGCGAGGAAATGGTTGCCAACGCCGCTCCTCCCACTCCCATATGGAACCCAGCCACTAAAAGCACATCCAGCACAATGTTCACAAAGCAGCTCCCTATGAGGAAATATAAAGGCCGTTTCGAGTCCCCCACTGCCCGCAGGATACCCGCTCCCATATTATAAAGAAGATTCGGGATCATTCCCAGGAAATAGATGCGGATGTATGTCACCGCATGGTCCATTACATCCTCCGGTGTGTGCATGGCCGTCAGGGCCCATCTGGCTCCCACAAGGCCGATCACCATAAAGCAGATCCCGCCTATGACGGAAAAGGCCACGGAAGTATGAACCGCCCAGTGCACCTTATCCGCCTTCTTTGCCCCATAGTACTGTGAAATAACCACCGTAGCGCCGCTGGACAGTCCTACGAAAAAACCTACCATCAGATTGATCAGAGTGCTGGTAGTTCCGCCTACCGCCGCCAGAGCCTGTTTTCCCACAAAACGTCCTACCACCACAGCGTCCGCCGTATTATACAGCTGCTGGAAAAATGTTCCAAATAAAATAGGAAAGAAAAACAGCAGGAGCTGTCCGAAAATACTCCCCTCTGTGATTCCATTTACCTGCGTTTTCTTTCCCCTGCATTCCGCATCCATTCCATTATCTCCTCATATACGTCATGATTTTTCTGTCTGTAACGCCGGGGCCGTCTGTTTAGGCTTACTTCCCGGCCTTTCCCTCTCCCGCCACCTCTGTGATGGACTTTACAAGGCCTGCAATCCCCTGGATCTCGGAGGGAATGATGATCTTGGTGGCTCTGCCGTCAGCCGCCGCTATAAAAGCCTCCAGGCTCTTAAGCTGGAGCACAGCTTCATCTGCCCCTGCATCCTTGATATAGCGGATGCCTTCCGCAGTTGCCTGTTGCACGGTGCGGATGGCCTCTGCCTGGCCTTCTGCCTCCTTGATCTTTTTCTCCTTCTCTGCTTCTGCCCGGAGGATTGCCGCCTCCTTCTCCGCCTCCGCGTTCAGTACGGCAGACTCTTTATTGCCCTCTGCCACCAGGATCATGGACTTCTTCTCGCCCTCTGCCTTTAAGATGGCTTCACGGCGCTCACGCTCCGCCTTCATCTGCTTCTCCATGGCTTCCTGGATCGCAGCCGGCGGTATAATATTCTTAAGTTCCACACGGGTCACCTTAATGCCCCAGGGATCCGTTGCAATGTCCAAAGACTCCTGCATCTTTGCATTGATGGTCTCACGGGAGGTCAGCGTTTCATCCAGTTCCAGATCTCCGATGATATTTCTTAAAGTAGTAGCTGTCAGATTTTCGATTGCCAGAATCGGCCGTTCCACACCGTACGCATACATCTTGGGATCTGTAATGTAGAAAAAGACTACCGTATCGATCTGCATGGTAACATTATCCTTTGTGATTACAGGCTGGGGCGGAAAATCCTCTACCTGTTCCTTCAGGTTGACCTTTTTGGCCACACGATCCACAAAGGGCATCAGAAAATGAACACCCACGCCATAGGTTCCAAGATATCCTCCCAGCCGCTCTACCACCAGAGCCTGGGCCTGGGGCACAATACGGATACAGGATGAAAGAATCACCAGAATAATAACCGCAATAATAATAAATGCCATAAATCCTCCGATCACACCAAACATAACCTACCTCCTACTTTTCTTCGTTCTTTCCTTCTTGCTCTACCAAAAGCTTAACGCCCTGGATCTCCCGTATAACGGCCGCAGTCCCCGGCTCAAGAATCTGATCCTCCCGAACAGTTCTTGCAAGCCAGGTCTCCCCTGCCAGCAAAACGCTTCCTGTTCCATGGATGTTATCGATGGTATCCTTCACCACGACCTTCCTTCCGATCAGTCCGTCTGTATTGGTTCTGGCCCGCTTTGTCTTTAAGCAGCCAGAAGCCAGGGGGCGCACCATAAGAAGAAGCCCAAAGGAGACCGCAGCAAACAAGGCAAACTGCAGCTTCACGCCGCCTCCGAGGACCTGCACCGCCAAAGCCCCAAGCGCGCCGCCGGCAAACCAGATGCAGGTCAGCGAAACTGTAAGTGCCTCTGCCGCCACAAACACAATAAATGCACCGATCCAGAATACAGCCATCTGCTTTTTCCTCCTTTCCAAAGAACCGCACGCAAAAGCAGCATATGTGCTTCCTGTACGGATATAATTCCCATCATCCAGAGAAGAAACTCCCTGCTGATGAAAGATATACCCATTGTAGCATATTTACAGTTATATTCAAATATGGGAATGAAAAAATTGACAAATCGTAAGAGAATCGTTAGAATACAGACAGACCATCAGTTCCGGCAGCTTCCATCAGGCAGCACCGGCATTTTATAAGGAGAATCCATTATGAAACGTATCCTGCTTCTTGGCACCGGCGGCACCATTGCCTGTAAGCGCACCCCCGAAGGGCTAAAGCCCCTTCTTTCCTCAGAAGAAATCCTTTCCTATGTTCCAGCCAGCAAAGACTTCTGCTCCATTGACGCCATTCAGGTCTTAAACATCGACAGCACCAATATCCAGCCTTCTCACTGGCTGGCCATGGCAGGGGCGATCGAGGAGCATTATGAGGACTATGACGGCTTTGTCATCACCCACGGTACAGACACCATGGCTTACACGGCAGCGGCTCTCTCCTACCTGATCCGAAACTCGAAAAAGCCCATTGTGATCACCGGTGCCCAAAAGCCCATTGATATGGAAAATACAGACGCCCGTACCAATCTGGCCGACAGTCTCCGCTTTGCCTCCCACAGCCAGGCCCACGGAATCAATATTGTCTTTGACGGCAAGGTAATCGCGGGAACCCGCGGAAAAAAGGAGCGGACCAAAAGCTACAACGCCTTTTCCAGCATCAATTTCCCCTATATTGCCATGATCCAGGAAGAGCACATTCTCTTTTATCTTGATGACAAGGCCCTGATCACAGAGCCGGTCAGATTTTTCCGCCGGCTCAATCCCAATGTAGGGCTTTTAAAGCTGATCCCCTCCACCGACGCCTCCCTTTTGGACTATATGGCAGAACATTATGACGCCGTGATCATCGAGTCCTTTGGCGTAGGAGGACTGCCATCTTATGACAGGGAGGATTATTACCGGGCCGTCAGCCGCTGGACCAGTCTGGGAAAAACCGTGATCATGACCACCCAAGTCACCAATGAAGGCAGCAATATGTCCGTCTATGAGGTGGGAAAAAACCTCAAAAAGGAATTCGGCCTTCTGGAGGCCTATGATATGACGCTGGAAGCCGCAGTCACAAAGACCATGTGGATTCTGGGCCAGACCAGCGATCCACAGGAGATCCGCCGGCTCTTTTATCAGACCGTCAACCGCGATATTCTCTGGAAATCATAAGCTATGGTTCCTCCATCGCCCATCCATAAGAGCACCGGACCGCCTTCTGCCAGCCCTTTAACATCCGGTTTCTCTGTTCTTGCTCAATCCCAGGGCAAAAGCTGCGGTCTGCTTTCCAGTTACGGGCGATTTCATCCTTATTTTTCCAGAATCCAACCGCCAGGCCAGCCAGGTACGCCGCTCCCATAGCCGTCGTCTCTACACAGGAAGGCCGGTCCACCTGTACGCCCGTAAGATCCGCCTGTGTCTGCAGAAGATAATTGTTGGCGCTGGCCCCTCCGTCTGCCTTCAGGCGCAGGATATCCCGGCCCAGATCCGCCTTCATGGCTTCCAGCACATCGTTTGTCTGATAGCAGAGGGAATCCAGTGTGGCGCGGATGATGTGGTACTTATTTACCCCTCTGGTAAGCCCAAGGATAGCCCCTCTTGCATAGGGATCCCAGTGTGGCGCTCCCAGCCCTGTAAAGGCCGGCACCACATAGCAGCCGTTAGTATCTTTTACCTTGGCAGCCATATACTCGGAATCAGCGGCAGACTCAATGATCCGCAGCTGATCCCTGAGCCACTGGATCGCCGCCCCTGCCGCAAAAATCGATCCTTCCAGGGCATACGTCACCTTTCCATCCAACCCCCATGCGATGGTTGTTACCAGGCCGCTCTTTGAAAATACAGGCTCTGTTCCTGTGTTCATCAGAAGAAAACAGCCGGTTCCATATGTATTCTTAGCGTCTCCCGGCTCAAAGCAGGTCTGCCCGAACAGGGCGGCCTGCTGGTCTCCCGCCGCCCCTCCTACAGGAATGGGATCGCCGAAAAACTGCCTGTCCGTCATACCGTAGACGCAGCTGGAGGGCACCGCCTTCGGGAGCATACACTCTGGTATATCAAGAAGCCTTAAAATATCTGCGTCCCAGGTAAGCGTATTGATATTAAACAGCATGGTCCGTGACGCATTGGAATAATCCGTCACATGAACCTTTCCCCTGGTCAGTTTCCAGATCAGCCAGGTTTCCACTGTTCCAAAAAGCAGTTCTCCCCTCTGAGCCCGTTCCCTGGCCCCAGGCACGTGATCCAGAATCCATTTCAGTTTGGTGGCGGAAAAATAGGCATCCAGCACAAGGCCCGTCTTTTCCCGGATCATCTCGGTAAACCCCTGTTTTTTTAAGGAATCGCAGTAATCAGCCGTCCGCCGGCACTGCCATACAATAGCAGGACACACCGGTTCCCCGGCAGCCTTATCCCAGACAATGGTCGTCTCCCGCTGGTTGGTAATGCCGATGGCTGAAATATCCGCTGCCAGAGCCCCGATCTTTGACATGGCCTCCACTGCCACTCCCAGCTGAGTAGACCATATCTCATTGGCATTATGTTCCACCCAGCCCGGTTTTGGAAAATACTGGGTAAATTCCTTCTGTGCTGTGCTGCATACCTCTCCCTTTTCATTAAAAAGGATACATCGGCTGCTGGTAGTACCGGCGTCAAACGCCATAATGTATTTTCCCATATGCTCCCCTCCTCTTTATACTGGTATCCATTCCCGTCAGGACAGCAAAAATTCACTGAGTACGAAGTTGCTCACATCCATGCCCCACTCCGTCAGAGACAGCCATACCCCGTCTTTTTTCAATAGGCCGTTGGCCATGAGACGGCGGATTTTCTCTCCATAAACGGTATCCATCTTCACTCCAAACAGACGGACGAAATCCATCTCCGATACGCCCCTTGTCATCCGAAGCCCCAAAAACATAAACTCTTCCATACGGGCTTCTCGGGAAAGCTGCTCCACCGGACCTGCCAGTTCCCTTAAGCCTTCTCCGCAGTCATGCTCCAGATCCAGCGACAGATACCGCCTCATATCCTTTTCATTGGAAAAACGGCAGCCGTCCATGTAGGAAGAGGCTCCCAGCCCCAGCCCCAGATAGGACACCTCAGTCCAGTAGCCAATATTGTGGCGGCATTCCTTCCCCGGCTTTGCGTAATTTGAAATCTCGTACCGGTTATACCCCATGTCACGAAGAAAATCCCGCGTCAGATGGTAGATCCGATTCTCTGTATCCTCATCCGGCAGAGGGAAGGCTGCTCCCGCTTTCACTCGCCCCGCTCCCGGCCCGTACTGATCCCAGAAGGGAGTTCCCTCTTCAATAATAAGGCTGTAGGCAGAAATGTGCTCCGGCTTAAGCATCGTTACCTTCTTTAACGTGTTTTTCCAGGATTCCAGAGTCTGTCCGGGGATCCCGCTCATCAGATCCACACTGATATTTGTAAACCCGGACATCCTGGCACTCTGGTAGCTTTTTAAAAATTCCTCAAAGGAATGAACCCGCCCCAGATTTTTAAGTTCTTCATTGTCTGCCGACTGAAGGCCCAGACTCAGGCGGTTGATCCCGCAATCATGGTATACCGGCAGCTTGTTGTATAAAAGAGTTCCGGGATTTGCCTCAATTGTGATCTCAGCGTCAGGTTCCAGCGTGAAATTCTCCCCCACTGCCTCCATAATCCTGCGAATCAGTTCCGGTTCCATCACAGTAGGGGTACCACCGCCGATAAACACAGTTGCAACCGTCAGTTCCTGACAGAAAGCCCCTCTGGCCCGAATCTCTCTTACCAGCTGATCCACATAGGCCTCGTGATCCGAGGCCAGCGCCCGAAAGGAAAGAAAATCGCAGTAAAAGCATTTCTTCACGCAAAAAGGAATGTGGATATACAGCTCAATGGTATTTTTATTTGCATTTGTCATAAGGTGATCGTCTCACTTTTCCTCTTACTCGTCATCCAGCTTCAGGACGCTCATAAAGGCTTTCTGCGGAATCTCCACGCTTCCGATCTGACGCATACGCTTTTTGCCTTCCTTCTGCTTTTCAAGAAGCTTTCTCTTTCGTGAAATATCGCCGCCGTAGCACTTTGCCAGCACGTCCTTGCGAACGGCCTTTACTGTCTCTCTGGCGATGATCTTACCGCCTACAGCCGCCTGAATGGGCACCTCAAACAGATGGCGCGGAATCTCCTCTTTTAATTTCTCACACATCCTGCGGCCCTTTTCATAGGCAGAGGCAGCATGGACGATAAACGAAAGGGCGTCCACCTCCTCCCTGTTTACCAGGATGTCCAGCTTTACAAGTTCAGAACGCTCATAGCCCTTTAACTCATAGTCAAAGGAAGCATAGCCTCTGGATCTGGACTTTAAGGCGTCAAAGAAATCGTAGATGATCTCATTTAAGGGCAGCTCGTATTTTAAAAGGGCTCGGGTAGTCTCAATATACTCCATCCCAAGGTACACGCCCCGGCGCTCCTGACACAGAGTCATAATGGAGCCTACATATTCGGTAGTCACCATGATCTCAGCGCTGACAATGGGTTCCTCCATATATTCGATCTCACTGGGATCCGGCAGATTGGACGGATTGGTCAGTTCAATCATCTCCTTGTTTGTCTTATGGACCCTGTACACTACGCCCGGAGCCGTTGTGACAAGATCCAGATTATACTCCCGCTCCAAGCGTTCCTGAATGATCTCCAGATGGAGCAGTCCAAGGAACCCGCAGCGGAAACCAAAACCCAGTGCGACCGAGGTCTCCGGCTCATAAAAAAGAGAAGCGTCATTAAGCTGAAGTTTTTCCAGAGCGTCTCTTAAATCATTGTATTTGGCTCCGTCTGCGGGATAAAGGCCGCAGTATACCATAGGTGTTACCTTTTTATAGCCGGGCAGAGGGCTCTCACAGGGGCGGGAGGCATCTGTAACCGTATCTCCCACTCTGGTATCACGGACATTTTTAATGCTGGCCGTGATGTAGCCCACCATTCCGGCGCTGAGTTCATCGCAGGTGATAAACTGTCCGGCTCCGAAGTAGCCTACCTCCACCACCTCTTCTTCTGCTCCCGTTGCCATCATGCGGACTCTGGTTCCTCTCTTTACAGTGCCTTCCATAACGCGGCAGAAAATGATTACTCCTTTGTAGGAATCATAAACAGAGTCAAAAATCAGCGCCTGAAGAGGAGCATCCGGATCGCCCTTGGGAGCCGGGATCTTATGGACAATCGCTTCCAGGACGTCCTCAATATTAAGGCCCGTTTTCGCGGAGATCCGGGGAGCGTCATGAGCCTCCAGGCCGATCACGTCCTCAATCTCAGCCTCTACATGGTCGGGATCAGCGCTGGGAAGATCGATCTTATTGATCACAGGGAACACATCCAGATCGTGATCCAAAGCCAGATATACATTGGCCAGCGTCTGCGCTTCAATTCCCTGGGAGGCATCTACCACCAGGATCGCTCCGTCGCAGGCGGCCAGGCTTCTGGACACCTCGTAGTTAAAGTCCACATGGCCGGGAGTGTCAATCAGGTTGAAAATATATTCCTCACCGTCCTTAGCCTTGTATACCGTGCGGACCGCCTGAGACTTGATGGTAATGCCCCTCTCTCTCTCAAGGTCCATATTGTCAAGGATCTGCTCCTGCATCTCTCTGCTGGTCAAAAGCCCTGTCTTTTCAATGATACGGTCAGCCAGGGTGGACTTGCCGTGGTCAATATGGGCGATGATACAAAAATTACGTATTTTACTCTGGTCAATCGTTGCCATTCTTTATCCTCGTTTTCTTCTTAAAATTGGAATAAACCGTGTGTATCATTATACCTTTTTTTCATTCCCCTTGCAACACCATATCCAAAAGTTGTGCCAGGGGCTCCATCGCGTTTTTGGCCTCTTCATAGGTGTTTGTCTGCGCGCCTACCTCTACAAGGGCGGACCGCGGCCTCAGGTGAAGATTGTATCGCAGGCCTTTTAAATAGATTTTCCGTGTCAGTCCGGGAAAATATGCCTGAGCGCCCAGCTGCATTTTCAGACTGAAGGCCAGGTTGTCAGACCGGTAAGGATTGGGAAGGTAGGCGATCTCTCCCTCCGGCGTCTGGCTGAGACCGTTAAAAAACATAATCTGAGCCGTAGGCTTTCCGTTTACCTCAGAAACCAGATGAAGCCCCTCATTCACTCCGTCACGGTGGATATCAAGAACCACCTGGATAGACGGGTTTTGCTGCAGAATGCGGTTTACTCCCTCCAGAGCATAATTGTAGGCCTTGCTGCGGTCCAAAATACCGTCCTTCAGGTCATAGACCGTGGTATCATGATAGACGCCATACCCCTTTTCTGTGAGAAGCTCCGCCAGATACGTTCCTATGTCTGCCACCGTCTGACCCTGGGGAGCGGAATCTTTAAATGATTCCTGGGAATGCGTGTGGTAGATCAGGATCTGGGGGACTGACGCATCTTTTTTCATGGTCAGGTCACGTTTTAAAAGATCGTCGGCATTTAAAAGACTGCGGTCCGCCGTAGTGGAGGTATGTACGCTGTAGAAATGCTTTATGAGAAAATCGTAATCCTGAAGCTGCTGGGGCTGATAGAGCGTTCCAGTAACAGGAAGCGGAAGTGTTCCGGCCATCATAAGCGCCGATGAAGCTACTGCGGAGGAAGTATCTGCCGGCCGGCTGGCGGATGGGTCATCCTTTTTTGCAGCCATATCCTGAGAACCTGTCTTTTCCTCTCCCGTGCTCTCTGCACCGGTCGTTTCATCTCCATACCAGGCAAGGTAGGTATGCTCCCGGTAAAACTGACGCGCATCCATATGGCGGCGGTACGAGGGGTCTGCATCCACACCGCCGGCCGCGGCGCTGCCAGTAAGTATTCCGTCTGATACTGCAGTTTTACTCCATCCCTCCTTTTCCCTGCTTCCTGCGGGATGTACCTGCTCCCTGAGCAGCTCCACCAGCTGTTCCCCGGCCTGACGGATCTGCTGCTCCCAGGGCACAGCGGTCAGAGCGGTTATGCTTGTCTTAAGAAACCATTTTATCCCAAAGGCAGCTCCCGCCATTATTGCAGCGGCGAGAAATATCCTCACAAGTGTTCTCCTTCCTCTCGCTCTCTTGCTCATATCACGATCCCCGCCTGTCCTTTTTGGTCTGCTCCGTGCCAAAGTGCTGTATCCTATGATATGACGGGGCGTCAGAGAAAATGTCGGCAGCGGACAGCACCGTCAGATGTTTTTGCCGTTTTCAAACACTGCCCGGTGAATCCCCTCAGAAATAGTAAAGCTCAGCTGCTGCACTGACTGGTCGATATCCGGCGGCGTCACATACATGGGGCCGAATTCCGGTTCCAGAAGTTCTCTGATCAGCTGATACTGTCCCTCCGGATCCATCTGACGGATCCATTCTCCCGTGCTTCTTGAAGATTCATTTTCCTGCAAAACCCCAAGAAGGGCGGAAATGGTATCGTGCACAATGGCCGCCGCTCCCACCACGGTAGGCACGCCAATGGCGATCACCGGTACTCCCAGGCTCTCACGCGTGAGACTGTGGCGGTGGTTGCCAACACCGGAGCCAGGATGAATACCGGTATCCGTCAGCTGGATCGTGGTAGCAAGCCTGCGCACACTCCTGGCCGCCAGGGCATCGATAGCGATCACCAGGTCAGGTTCTGTTTCCTGTATGATGCCATGAAGGATCTGAGCCGTTTCCATCCCCGTCTGAGCCATGACGCCGGGAGCGATCGCGCTGAGCGCTGGATAAGCCTGCTTTCCTTCTATCCCGTCTTTTACAAGATGAGACGTGACCCGCAGATTGCCCACGGCTCTCGGCCCCAGGGAATCAGGAGTTACAAAACGGTTCCCAAGTCCCACTACCAAAAGCGAAGGGGCTTTCTCTTGATCCCATCCCGCTGCTTTCATAAGTCCCTTCAGCTGCTCTGCCAGTTCATCCGCCACATGGCTGTGATAGTCCTCATCCGGTGTCTGCAGCTCATCCGCCTCCAGCGTCAGATAAGCTCCTACCGGCTTCCCCATGGCCCTGGCCCCCTGTTCATTTAAAATCCTTACCTCCGTCAGCTTCACCGACCCGCCCTCCGTTTTTTTCTCCTTTAAGACTACTCCCGGTAATTCTCCTCCGTTGCCTTCAAAGCTCTCCTTCTCCTCTAAAGCCAGATCGGTCCGTATATCAAACTCCCGGCGGAGCGGGCCTTCTGCCTTTTTGTGTCCTTTTGCGGTTTCCTCCATCAGATTTTCTTTCCTTTGATTTCTTTTTTCCATCCCTTTATCCTTTTCTTCCATGCCATGTCCTCCTCATATGATGCGTCTTTCAATGGCCTTACGCAAATTCTCATGCTTTGCCGTCCAAAACAGCTGTCTTATCCTATTCTCTTCCTGCCTGGAAAAAATATTCCCATAAACTTCAAAAAAACGCCAAATTCTGCTTGACATTCCTGTAGGGATTCGCTAGAATACAATAGTATGTTTACATTGAACTGTCCGTGTCCAGGCTTTGATGGAAAACACAACGATTAAGAAGAGAAAACCGAACGGAGGTGTATTTCATTGGCTAACATTAAATCTGCAAAGAAGAGAATCTTAGTAAACGAGACTAAGGCTGCAAGAAACAAGGCAATCAGATCCAAAGTTAAGACCGCGATCAAGAAGGTTGAGGCTGCTGTTGCTGCTGGGGATAAGGCTGCTGCCCAGACTGCATTACAGGTGGCAATCACAGAGATTGAGAAGGCCTGCACTAAGGGCGTTTATCACAAGAATAATGCTGCCCGCAAAGTGTCCCGCGTGACCAAGGCTGTCAACACACTGGCTTAATTTTATAAAAATAAAACATCCCTCCGGATTAACCCGCCGGAGGGATTTCTTTTTACTTTTTCTGTTCATCATAACAGGCTCTCTCACCGCCGATAAACTTCGGTCTTGTCCTGGCGCAGACCACATGGGCCTTCCCAATCCTATTCCTTGCCGTCCGCACTGGAACCGCCACATCCCTCAAATGCATCCCAATCAGCGTATCACCAATATCGATTCCGGCATGAGCTCTGATATGCTCCACAGCTGCCGGATGTTCCAGCGTCTGATAAGCCGCTGTTGCAAAGGAGCCTCCCGCCTTCAGCTGAGGCACTGCGTTCACCGGCTCCCAGCCGTATTTTGCAGCCGCCTCCTCTTCTAATATAATTGCACGGTTCAGATGCTCGCAGCACTGGGCCGCCAGATAAATGCCCGCAGGCTTCAATTCCTCATATAAAGCTTCATACACTGCACGGCCAATCTCCCCGTTTGAATGAGAACCTATCTTAAAGTTTCCGATTTCACTGGAGGAACAGCCTGCCACCAGGATCTGCCCCGGCTGCAGTTTTGCCGTTTCCAGAAGTTCCCGCAGAACCTCTTTTGCCTGTTTCCGGATCTCTTCTAACTGTAATTCTTCCATTTTCATCTTCCTCCTGCCGGCATGGCGCACCTTCACATTTCCTGTACGCAGCCTGTTTTAATATTTTTTAGCAATGAGCAATTCCACTGCCAGACGGTCTGTAAGCCGTCCTGTCTTTACCCCTTCCTCTGCATCCACGCAAAGATTTACATAGGAAAGAATCTGCTCCTTTGAAAATGCCTTTGCCTGAAGCATGATCTTTCCCGCCACAAAGGGCTGAAGCTTCAGCTTAGAAGCAATGGCACTCTTCTCCTCCCCCCGTCCCACCAGCTCCTTCACCTGAAGAAGCTGATTAAACTGTCTGGCAATAAGAAAAAGGATCCGCATGGGAGGCTCCTTTAACGTAAGCAGATCCTCATAAAGATCCATGGCCTTTCGGGTCTGACGGTTGGCAATAGCCGCAATCATGTCAAAAATCTTATTTGTGACCTGAACCGTGCAGACCGCCTCAATATCCTCTTCTGTAATTACCTCACGCCCAAGGGTATAGCTGATGAGTTTTTCCAGCTCAGAACTGATATTTTCCATATCGTCTCCTGTCCTGCTCAGAAAAAACTCCATGGTCCGTCCGGTAATCTTTTTCCCATTCTTTGCCAGAATCCCTGCGGCCCAGCGGCCCAACTGAGCTGAGTCCTGACGGCCCAGTTCCGCAGCATAGCCCTGTTTTTTCACTGCCTTAAACATTTTTCCCCGTTTGTCCACCTCTGTTTCCACAAATACCAGACACGTGGTTTCCGGGATATGCTCCAGATAGGCGCTCATCTCCTCTGCCCCCGAACCTCCCTTAAACCAGCCGCTGTCCTCCATAAGCACCAGCCGGCGTTCTGCAAAAAAAGGCATGGTATCGGAAATGCTGATGATTTCATTTACATCCATCCCCTTTCCCTCATAGTGATTAAAATTCATGGTATCTCCGGCGGTAACCGCTTCTTTTAAACGGTTTTTGTAGCTCATTTTCAAAAATACTTCCTCGCCGTAGAGAAGATATACCCGTTTAAAGGAATGATCCCTGATATCCTGATTCAGTGTCTGCATAGGCTGCTTCTCCCTGTGTTCTTGATTATGTCCATTATACCATACCATCTTCCTCTTGACAATTTTTCGTTAAGGCGTATAATTTCTTTTTAGAACAGTTCTTTTTAGAACTTTTTAAAAATCTCTATTATTCAGGGAGGATCTCATGGCCTCAAACACTGATTTTCTTTTAAGTATCCGGACTTCCGTCAAGCTTCATGAAACTCTTTTAAAAAAAATCTGTGAAACCTGCCGCCTGACTCTCATTGAAGGAAAAGTAATCGCATTTCTCCACAATAATCCAGGAAAAGACACTGCCGCCGATATCGCAGAGTTTCGGATGCTCTCAAAGGGAAATGTTTCCCAGGCTGTGGAAAGCCTGATTCAAAAAGGACTTTTACAGCGGATCCCTGACCTTCATGACCGGCGGCGGATTCATCTGGTTCTTCTTGCGTCATCGGATCCCATCACCGCAAAGATCGACTGCATGATGGAAGAATACAGACAGTATCTGTTTCAGGGATTTTCCCAAAAAGAGCTCGACTGCTATCAGAAGCTTTCAGAACGGATCATGGAGAATACAAAAAATGCTATGAAAGGCAGGAACACATATGAATGAGAACAAGGATTTTCTGGCAAAAGAACCCATTGGGCATCTTCTTTTGAAGCTGGCCCTTCCTACGGTTGCAGCCCAGATCATCAATATGCTTTACAACATCGTAGACCGTATCTACATAGGCCACATTCCAGGAGACGGTGCCCTGGCCCTTACGGGCGTAGGCGTCTGTATGCCGCTGATCATGATCGTATCTGCATTTGCGGCCCTGGTCGGAAACGGCGGCGCGCCAAGAGCCTCCATTTTCATGGGACAGGGAGACAAGGCTGCCGCGGAAAAAACGCTGGGCAACTGCTTTACCGTCCAGATCATCATTTCCGTAATTCTTACAACAGTGCTGCTGCTGTGGAACCGTGAGTTTCTTCTGGCTTTCGGAGCCAGTGAAAATACGGTAGGATACGGTGTGGATTATATGAACATCTATGCCCTGGGAACCATTTTTGTACAGCTGACTCTAGGCATGAACGCCTTTATCACTGCCCAGGGCTTTGCAAAAACAGGTATGCTTTCCGTTATGATCGGAGCCGCCGCCAATATCATTTTAGACCCCATTTTCATCTTTGTTCTGGGAATGGGCGTACGCGGCGCAGCCCTGGCTACCATCCTGTCACAGGCCATGTCCTGTATCTGGGTGCTGGCATTCCTATTTGGCAAAAAGTCCTTTATCAAGATCCATAGGGCCAATTTAAAGCTTACCAGATCCATCATCATTCCCAGCCTGGCCCTGGGACTGTCCACCTTTATCATGCAGTCCAGCGAGAGCGTGATCTCCGTGTGCTTTAACTCCTCTCTCTTAAAATACGGGGGAGACATTGCCGTAGGTGCTATGACCATTTTAACAAGCGTCATGCAGTTTGCCATGCTGCCCCTTCAGGGGCTTGGACAGGGAGCGCAGCCCATCATCAGCTACAATTACGGCGCCAGACTCACCGGCCGCGTGCGGTCCGCCTATAAGCTGCTTCTCACGCTGAGCGTTTCCTATGCGGCATTGCTGTGGCTGGGCGTCATGATCGTTCCCCAGGCATTTGCAGCTATGTTTACCTCAGATCCGGCTCTGATTGCCTTCACCAAGCACGCGCTCAGGATCTACATGGGCTGTATGTTCCTCTTCGGCATCCAAATGGCCTGCCAGATGACCTTTACCTCCATCGGAAATGCCAGGGCCGCGATCATCGTAGCAGTTATGCGCAAGTTCATTCTTCTGCTACCCCTGATCTATCTCCTGCCCCGGCTCATGCCCTCTGATCCCACCACAGCCGTCTATATGGCCGAACCGGCAGCAGACTTCTTTGCAGTCACCTTTACAGCTGTCCTGTTCTTCTTCCAGTTCAGGAAGGCCATGAGTGCACTGGAAGGATAAGACAGAGATGTCTTCTTAAATCCCTGTCCTGATCCATGGAAATTGGTATCAACCATTCATGGCAGGACAGGCGTTTTGGTTTATAAACGGCGTTTTGAGAGGGAAATTGTCGAAATTATTTCTTATATTTTTTCCTGATTGCCAACGAATAAACTACTATCAAAACAATTTTCCTCATATATAAGCATATTTTTCTTATCAAAGATTGTTATTCTTATCAAACCCCAAAATTTTTGCAGCGCTTACTGTATGGTTCCTGTCCCATGCAGTCGGTTCTGTAGTTAATTGAGGCCAGCGCTGTACCTTATGTTGTCAAGGTGTAAACCAGTGCAGTAAAAAGGCTATTACACAGGTTTAGGGAAACAGGTGGTTTTTCACTACAAAAACCGTATCCCCCGCAGAGATAGGTTTGTGCGGAAGATACGGTTTATTTAAACGTGTATAATGTTTACTGCAACCCCTGCTCCTTAGGGCAGTGTGCCTTATTCAAGTTCAAAGGTCACGGTAACCTGGGCCTCCACGCTGACTTCACCGGGCATGACAGCCATATCGGCGGATGCTGCAGCCGTCTCTTCCACCGCTGATTTGGCCCCGGCTGCCGGAGCATTGTAGGCGGAATACCGCAGCTCCGGGTTATAGCCATACTCCTGGATATTCACAGCCGAGGCAACCGTCCTTCCTTCAGCGGCTGCCATGGCCTCTGCCTTGGACCTGGCCATGGCAATCGCGCCCTTTAGGGCCTCCTGATAGCTGTCGTCGTATTTGCTGGAAAAATAGCTTACCGACTCTACCTGATTTACACCGGAAACCACAGACTGGCTTAAAATCTTTCCTGTCTGGTCGATGGGGATATCGGAAACAGTAATCTCTGTTGTCATCTCATACCCTGTAACGGCTCTGTCACCGGAATCCCAATCGTAAATAGGATTCAGACCATAGGCTGAGGTCTGAATGGATGCCTCCTCCACCCCCAGATCTTTTAACGTCTCTATGGTCTGACCCAGCTGTTTTCCATTTTCTTCCTGGCATCCCGCCGCTGTTTCTGACCGGGTATAAATGCCGTAGCGGATCTGCGCCATATCCGGAATTACCTTCGTCTCTTCCTTTCCCGTCACAGTAATCTCCTCAGCCAGACCTGCGTTCTGTACCTTAATAATATCCGGTTTTGCGGCAGAGCAGCCGCTCAAAGCGGCGGCCAGCATACATGACAGCGCGGCGGCGGCTACAGGGCGGATGGGAGTGTTTTTCTTATCCTGTCTCATATGTTTCCTCCTCTCTTTGGGGACATGGTACTGCCAGCCCCTGATCTGTTTTTATTTTACCAGATGAGGAGGAAATTGGTATTTCTTTTCTCTTAAATTGTCTTACAAATTTTAAGGCAAACATACGGATTCGCTGCCACGATTCTAAAGCTTACAGCTCACTCTATTTCTTTGACGTCCCCCTGGCTTTCTCCACAGGATATTTGCACCCGTTTCAGTCCATTTCGCCATTTACAATCATATCCTTATCCAGCATATCCTGGCAGTAAGTGATACCGCCAGCCAGTTCTTCTCTTTCATGCTTCAGTTCGTAATCCATATCCCCCTGTTCCCCCGCCCTGGGGATGAACCCTTCATTCAGTGCTGTTTCTCTGAAAGCCCATGAGACGGCATACCTGCTCCCAGGGATTTCTGAACCTTATTCATCACATACAGATACGACACTCCCGTAAATACACCGGCTCCCACCCAGGCGGCGGGATCGCAGGCGCAGGCAAGCCAATAGCTGTGGATGTTCATGGCGACGACGGCTACTGCCAGACGGGCCACCAGCTCCACTACGCCGCCCATCATGGGCAGGAAGCCGTAGCCGCAGCCCTGCATGGTATTTCGGAAGATAAAGATGGTGCAGAGCGGGACATAAAACAGGGTGCAGATGGTGATATAAGTCCTGGCCCAGGGCATCATGGCCGTTAAGTCTACCTCACCGGAGAAGAAAAGCCCGAGACTTGGCTCCAGAGCCGAGTAGACGATTACAGCTGACACAAGGGAGTAGATCACTTCGATGACAAGAGCCGCACGAACTCCCTGACGGATCCGGGCCGCATCTCCCTTTCCGTAATTCTGCCCACTGTACACTGCCATAGTCTGTCCCATAGCCACCATGCCCTGGGTCAGAAGGCTGTGTATCTTGCCGGCCGCCGTATAGGCTGCCACGGCCTCTGAGCCGAAGAGATTGATGGCTGACTGCATAACCATAGTGCCGGAGGAGGTAATGGCAAACTGCAGCGCCATGGGGATACCTGTAGCCAGCTGGAAACGGGTATCCCCCCGGTGAATGCGCCAGTGTCTCTTTTCCGGCACCAGAGAAGGCACCTTTTTATAAATATACACGGCGCAGAGTACAGCGGAAATCGCCTGGGACAGATTGGTCGCCCAGGCGGCTCCCGCAACGCCCATTTGAAAGTTGATGATAAACACAAGATCCAGCACTACATTCAGACAGGCAGACAGCACCAGAAAAAAAAGGGGCATCTTACTGTTTCCCACTGCCCGCAGGTAGGCGGAAAACAGGTTGTAAAATACATTTGCCACCATGCCAAGGCTGATGAGGCTGATGTAGCAGTAGGCGTCGGCAAAAATATTTTCCGGCGTATTCATCAGATGGAGCAGCGGTTTCATAAACAGAATGCTTGCTGCTGTAAAGAATACCGCACCGATCACAGAAAGCAGGATTCCGTTGGATACGCTCTGCTTTACCCCCTCTGTCTTTTTCGCCCCGTAGCGCTGGGAGGTCAGCACCGCAAAGCCTGCAGTTATGCCCTGGGCAAAGCCGTTCAGCAAAAACATGACCGTTCCCGTAGATCCCACCGCCGCCAGAGCGTCTGCGCCTACATACCGCCCTACAATAATGGTATCCGCCATATTGTAAAGCTGCTGAAAAATATTTCCAATCGCAAGGGGCAGCGTAAACATGATCAGCACCTTAAAAGGGCTTCCTTTTGTCATATCCTGTTCCATTGTCTCTTTCCTTTCTGGCTGTTTCATTCACAACCGGCGTTTTTCAGGTACAGAGCGTCAGTCCATCTCTCATGGCCTGCTGCCTGCAAAGCTAAAACCGCCCAAAAAGAACATTCGCACATATACCAGTTAGGACATTGTAGCACAGGAATGAACCCTTGTCACATATAAATTTTGCCGACTTTTTCTCAGCCCACACCAAAATCGGTAATCTCGTACAACACCTCTGTATCCGGGTCGTCAAGAAGCCACTGGTACTCTTCCATGAACCATTTTACCAGCTCCTCATCCCTCTTGACAGCCGTGGAATTATTGTTGAAAACGTTGACTGTCCCATGTTTAAAATGGGCTTTCAGCTGGCGGATGTCATTTCGGATCATCTCCTTTGTCTGCCCCTTGATTCCCACCATCAGGCAGATGGAATCAAAATAGGCCGCCGCCTCCTGGGCACTTTGAAACTCTGCGTGCTTATTGAGTACCTTTTCGCGGAATTCGTAGTCAAAGGTCTCCACTCCCATTTTATAGGTAATGGGGATCTTAAAATACTCCCGCAGCTCATTCAGCCGTTTCCGGTAGATCCAGTGGCTCTCAAAAATCAGCCGGCCGATGGAATGCCGCTGTGCGGTTTCCTTAATATCCTCCAGCGTTTCCTCAGGAAGCTCAAAACAGCTGCCGGAATTGATCACCTCCAGAACGCCAAAGGCACCTGTAACCCTTGATAAAACCTGACGGTTCTCCTGAACCATTTCTTCCCTGTCTCTTCCATTGTCCTCAATGTAGTCGCAGAACGTGCATTTTCCCCAGGCACAGGGAAAAGCCCGTAAAAGAACAATCTCACGCTGGTTTTTTTCTGTAATCCTGCTGTAGCGCTCCATCCTATCTGCCTCCTGCAAGCTTTTGGCGGAGTTCTCCTCCCATAGCGGTCAAAAGAGCACCAACTGCGATTAAAGCCAGGCACCGATCCGCATAATCCGTCAGGATCTGCACCACAAAAATACTTCCTGTAAGCCCCAGAGGCGTATGCATCAGAAGCTGCACCAAAACAGAGGATCCGGAGGATGTGACGCCGCCGAAAAGAACGGCGTTGATCAGGGAACTGACCATGGTTCCCGGCACCGTTACCGCCAGCGCAGCCGGAAAAACAGAGACCCTGTTCAGAGAGATCCGGCGGAACACAAGTCCTGCCGTAAAACCGGTAATCATGGCAACGGGAGCAAAATACAGAGAGTAGATATCCACTGTCACCCCCATGATGAGACCACTTAAAAGCCCCGGCAGAAGGCCAAACCACGGGCCTAAGACAACGCCCGTAAACACCGTGCCCACACTGTCCAGATACACCGGCAGGCGAAGAGCCAGGGCAATCTGTCCTCCTGCAATATTGATGCCTGCGGCAAAAGCCACCAGGCAGATCTGATACGCTGTTATCCTTTTTTTCTCTCTCATACCAATACCTCCAGTAATTTTAGTTCTTCTTCCTCATAGCGGCCTCCATCAGGCTTTCTCAGGATCCTTGACAGGAAGAAATACATAAATGCTTTGCAGTCCGTCTCTGTGAGCACATGGCTGTTCGCCGGTTTCTTCCAGATATTCATGGCGTCCGCCACCGACTGTCCGGCGCAGATCCCTTCCGTTTCCACTGCCGTATAGCAGTCAAAACCGCTGCAGAGACTGCGTTTCACAAAATAAGCCGCTGCCAGAGGATCATTGATGACACAGCCGATAATTCCCTCCTGTTTCCAGTGGAAATCCATGTAAAAACCGGTCAGACGGCGGATCCATTCTCCCGTATCCGGATCCAGGCGGCAGATATATTCCAGCAGATTCGGCGTCAGCACAATCTTCCTTGTCACATCCAGCCCCACCATGTGGATCTTCTTTCCCGCTGCTCCAAAGGCCTCAAAGCACACAGCAGCGGCCTCTGGATCGCACCAGTAGTTGTACTCTGCCACCGGCGAACAGTTTCCATGGCTTTTGAAGCTCCCTCCCATGGAAATGATCTCCCTGATATTTTTAAGAAGATCCGGCCGTTTCCGGGCCAGTCTTGCCAGATTGGTCATTGGCCCCAGCGCCAGGATCGATATCTCCTCCTGTTCCAGAAGCGTTTCCAGATATTCCACAGCCCCCATTTCCTGATAAGGGATATCCGCCTCCTCGAAGAAGCTCTCTCCCATACCATCGGATCCGTGAGTATCCATAGCATCCACATAGGCCCGTTTCAATGGAACCGGCTCCCCCACATATACCGGAATATCAAGACGACCCATGCGTTTTAAAACCTTTCCTGTATTGGCAGCCCCCATATGGGCCGGCACATTTCCCGATACCGTGGTAATGGCGGCGACAGAAAGTTCCGGGGAGTTTAAAGCCAAAAGAAGCGCCAGAGAATCATCGATTCCCGGATCGCAGTCAATCACAATTCTGCACATAAAAAAACTTTCAACCTCTGACCCTTTCTCTGTTTCGAGATCTCCCCCAAGGCTGCAGCGCATCTCCTGGAAGCATAACAGAAAAAAGGTACCTAAGCTGAAAGATACCCATTCCAAAACCTAGTTTTTTATACTGGGAGGATCTCGAACCAGTGTATGTAATTTTCTTTGCCATCCGCAGCTGTTTGTTTGCGGATGGCATATAGCACCTGCGCCAGTATAACAAAACCGGTCGAAAAATGCAACTGCAAATTTCAGACCGGTCTCCGGTCTTTAAAACACGCCTAAACCGCCCTGGATCAGCTTAAGCCCCACATTTCCAAATTCTTCCAGAATTATAAGAATCCCTACCCAGAAAAGAACGGTATTCCCTATGCCGTCGGCATGGCAAAGCCTTAAGCAAACGCCTTTTTTCCATGGGTAAAAGATCTCTACCGGCTTTTTATTCAGCAGATCCAGCGCCATATGTGAGAGAAATCCTGCGGCCACAAAGGGCGTCAGCGGCGCGTATAAAAGCTGAAATGACGCCATTAAAAGTCCCAAAGCTAAAAATGAATGGGTAAAACTTCTATGAGAAGAGAGCTTTCCAATCACAGTTACCGCCAGAAAGATCCCAAGCCCGGCCATCTGCGCGCCTCCCACATGGGAACTGATATGGTTCCAGATTCCGGTATTCCATTTCCAATCTAAAAACAGCACCCCTGCTCCCAGGACAAGAGCCGCATTTCTCACAATCCCCGCATCCCGGCAGTAGGTGCTGGACTGCACATCCAGATCGCAGATCAGGCCTCCCAGCGCACCGCCAAGAATAGCCTCCAGACAGCCTCCCAGGGTATCCGGCCGGGCTATGAACGCCGCAGCCGCAATTCCCGCTATCATATGTGTTTTTCCCATCATGTCTCGTGTCTCCTGTCTGTAGCTTTTGTCATTTGTATGTATTTTAATGTCTGCACCCGCTGCAGCCGGAACAGTTTCCCGAACAGCCGCCGGAGCCGTTTTTCCTGTCTTTCCAGAGTTTTCGGACAGCAGCTCCCAGGGCAGCCGCCACCAGAATAGCAATTACCAGATTCCATAGATTCATATTACGCCGCTCCCATCAAGGTTCCCGCCATTTTTACTGCAAAGGCTGCGATCCAGGCAATCCCGCACTGCCAGAACACCACCAGAATCGCCCACTTTCCTCCCAGTTCGCGCTTTACGGAGGCAATCGCCGCCACACAGGGGGTATAGAGCAGGCAGAATACCAGAAGGGATGCTGCCGCCAGGGTAGTAAGAGTGTTCTCTACGCCGCCGGCAAAAAGCACCTCCAGCGTGGAAACTACGCTTTCCTTTGCCATAAAACCGCTGATCAAAGAGGTGATGATTCTCCAGTCTCCCAGGCCCAGCGGGGCGAACACAGGAGCCATCCAGCCGGCGGCTGCCGCCAGGATACTATGAGAGGAATCCTCTACCATGTTAAAGTGAGTATCAAAACTCTGAAGGAACCACACCGCCACCGTTGCCACCAGGATAACTGTAAACGCCCGCTGCAAAAAGTCCTTTGCTTTTTCCCATAAAAGCTGGCTTACATTTTTAAAGCCGGGCAGGCGGTAGTTGGGCAGCTCCATTACAAAAGGAACCGCCTCTCCCTTAAATAAGGTACCCTTAAACACAAGCGCCACCAGAATTCCAACCAGGATTCCCATAATATAAAGGCCTGCCATAATAAGACCGCCTCTCTTTGGGAAAAAAGCGCTTACAAAGAAGGCGTAGATGGGAAGCTTGGCGGTACAGCTCATAAAGGGTGTTAAAAGGATGGTCATTTTCCGGTCCCGTTCACTTGGAAGGGTACGGGTGGCCATTACCGCGGGAACCGTACAGCCAAAGCCGATCAGCATAGGCACGATGCTCCGGCCGGAGAGGCCGATTTTTCTTAAAAGTTTATCCATAAAGAAGGCCACTCGGGCAATATAACCGCTGTCCTCCATCATGGAGAGAAAGAAAAACAGGGTCACGATCACCGGAAGGAAGGACAGAACCGAACCCACGCCTGAGAAAATACCGTCGATCACAAGTCCATGAAGCACGGGATTGACATGGGCTGCCGTAAGCCCTGCGTCCGCCCACTGGGTCAGTGCGCCGACCCCAATCTCAAGAAGACCCTGGAACCAGGCTCCGATCACATTAAAGGTCAGATAAAACACTGCGGCCATAATTCCGATAAAGCAGGGAATCGCCGTGTATTTTCCCGTGAGCACCTGATCAATCCTGCGGCTGCGTATATGCTCTCTGCTCTCCTTGGGCTTTACCACTGTCTTTTCACATATTTTTTCAATAAAGGAAAAACGCATATCTGCCATGGCTGCGCTGCGGTCCAGGCCGCGTTCCTTTTCCATCTGGAGAATGATGTGCTCCAGCGTCTCGACCTCATTCTGGTCTAACTTCAGCTGTTTTAAGATCAGGGAGTCGCCTTCAATCAGCTTGGAGGCTGCAAACCGCAGAGGGATACCGGCGCTCCTGGCGTGATCCTCGATGAGGTGGCAGACCGCATGGATGCCCCTGTGAACCGCGCCGCCAAAATCATTTTCATCACAAAAGTCCTGACGGCCCGGCCGCTCCTGATATCTGGCAATGTGGATGGCGTGCTTTACCAGTTCATCCACCCCCTGATTCTTCGCTGCAGAGATAGGGACTACCGGAACGCCCAGCATGGCCTCAATGCCGTTTACATCAATCGTTCCGCCGTTTCCTGTGATCTCATCCATCATATTAAGTGCAATGACCATGGGGACATCCATCTCCAGCAGCTGCATGGTCAGGTACAGATTGCGCTGAATGTTGGTGGCATCCACAATGTTGATTATGGCCTTTGGCTTGTCATTCAGCACAAAGTTTCTGGATACGATCTCCTCGCTGGTGTAAGGCGACATGGAATAAATGCCCGGAAGATCCGTAACCAGAGTGTTGGAATATCCCCGGATGGGGCCGTCCTTGCGGTCCACTGTAACGCCCGGAAAATTTCCCACGTGCTGATTGGCTCCCGTCAGCTGGTTAAACAGTGTGGTTTTTCCGCAGTTCTGATTTCCCACCAGTGCATATGTAAGTGTTTCCCCCTCAGGAAGAGGATCGGCCTCTCCCTTTACATGGTATTTGCCATCCTCTCCCAGTCCGGGATGAACTGTATTGTTTATATCCCTTGCTCCCTCATGGGGGCGGGTACGGGAATCAATGGGCTCGATCTCGATCTGATCCGCATCTGCCAGACGCAGCGTCAGTTCATAGCCGTGGATCTGAAGTTCCAGAGGATCGCCCATGGGCGCCAGCTTCACCGCCGTCACCTCAGCTCCGGGAATCACTCCCATATCCAAAAAGTGCTGCCGCAGAGCGCCCTCTCCGCCCACCGCTTTTATGACAGCGCTCTTTCCTATTTCCAGGTTTTTCAGTGTCATTTTCAATCTGTCCTTTCTGGTGCGTTAGAACATTCTTTCGTAGCTTTCCTGCGAAGTTAGTTTATGATAATTATTCTCATTTGTCAAGGAATAACAGGGATTTTACGAAAAGTATTTTGTCATGACTAACTGAAACTTCTGGATTTACAACATCCCTCTGCGTTCTCTGTTATAGTTGATCAGACAGCCTGCCTTTATGATCTTTCTTTCGTCTGCTGTCATATCTGCCACATACAGCCGGATCCCAGCTGCCTTTTTTGTATTTTTTCCGATTACATAAGCTGTGATATCTCTCATATCCTTGTCCAGAGCCTGGCGTATTCCTGGTATATAGATATAATCACCCACCTCAAATTCCGGCTCTGCCTCCATCTGGAAGGGGATCATACCCCAGTTTATCACATTAGAACGATATCTCTTGGTGGCGTACTCCTTTGCGATATTGGCCAGTCCTCCAATAACCCTCTGGCAGCTGGCTGCCTGCTCTCTGGCCGAGCCGTCCCCCGGCTTTACGGCGTAGATCATGCTTCCAATCTCCGTATCCGCAGCTTTTACAGCTGCCTGTCCCGGCAGTTCTCTCACTGCCTCAAATACAGCCGCAAGCTCCGGCTGGAGCTCTGAAGGATCCTCTCCCCTTCTTCTTGCCTTTTCAAATATATCCACTGCTTTGCTGCGTCCTACATACTCAGGATCTCTCCTGGATAAGGTAAACTCCGCCAGTCCCAGAGGATTGGAACGGTAGGAAGAGGTTTCGCCGGAAGGAATCAGCTCATCGGTGGTGGTAACCTCATCCATGATCTTAGAGCATACCCGTAAAAGGATATTATCTGTAAGAGGACTCATCTCCGGCCAGTCCTTGATATTGGGGCCGTATACGAGTTCCTCTGTCTCATCTGCAGCCTTATACCCCTGATAAACACGGCGCTCATATACCGCAGGGTCAAAATCGTATTCCGGCACCTCTCCCCAGCAGTTCAGGGCAGAAGCCGCCGTCAGGATTCCTCCGTTTGCGGCCGTCGCTGCAATGGAACGGGCATCCATTAAAGCTACCGCCGACATCTGCCCGTTTCCCGGTTTAGAGCCCTCTCTGTTAGGGAAATTCCGGGTAGTATGGCGGATGCTCAGACCATTATGGCAGGGCGTATCCCCTGCGCCAAAACAGGGTCCGCAGAACGCGGTGCGGATAACCGCGCCGGCCTCCATCAGATCCGCAATCATTCCCTTCCTGATCAGATCCATAAATACAGGCTGTGAGGAAGGGTATACAGACAGCGAGAACGCACCGTCTCCGCAGTTTCTCCCCTTTAAGGCACGAGCTGCCTCTGCTGCATTGATATAATTGCCTCCGGCACAGCCTGCAATGATCCCCTGCTGCACTCTCAGACGGCCATTCTCAATCTTGTCCGTCAGTGTAAAGGGAGCGCGGCCGCCGCCAACCCGCTTTGCTTCCTTCTCAACGGAGCGCAGGATATCTCCCAAATCCGCATTCAGCTGGTCGATCTCGAAGGTATTGCTTGGATGGAAAGGAAGAGCGATCATGGACTTGACTGTGCTTAAATCTACATAGACACAGCCATCATAGTAAGCCACATCCTCCGGATTCATTTCTTTATAATCGCCGCCTCTGCCATGTTTGGTTAAAAATTCCTTCGTATCTTTGTCCGTACGCCAGATGGAGGATAAGCAGGTGGTTTCTGTCGTCATTACATCCACGCCATTGCGGTAATCCGTTGTCATGGAAGAAACTCCGGGGCCTACAAACTCCATTACCTTATTCTTTACATACCCATTCTTAAATACAGCTCCAATGATGGCAAGAGCCACATCCTGGGGACCAATGCCCGGCCCCGGCTTTCCAGTCAGGTAGACCGCTACCACGCCCGGATACGCCACATCGTAGGTGTCCTCTAAAAGCTGCTTTACCAGTTCCCCGCCGCCTTCACCGATGGCCATGGTGCCTAACGCGCCATAACGGGTATGGGAATCGGAGCCCAGGATCATCCTGCCGCAGCCTGCATACATTTCACGCATATACTGATGAATGACCGCAATGTGAGGCGGAACATAGATTCCCCCGTACTTTTTTGCCGCAGACAGGCCAAACATATGGTCATCCTCGTTGATGGTGCCGCCTACGGCGCAGAGGGAATTGTGGCAGTTGGTCAGCACATATGGAATGGGAAACTTTTCCATGCCGGAGGCCTTTGCCGTCTGGATAATGCCTACAAATGTAATATCGTGAGATGCCATGGCGTCAAATTTCAGCTTTAAGCGATCCATGTCCTCTGATGTATTATGCGCTTTCAGAACGGAATATGCGATCGTACCCTTTCTGGCCTCTTCCTTACAGACCTTCGTTCCTGCCAGCATCCCAGCACACGTTTCATCCTGTGCAAGCTCTGTTTTGTGTATCAGGTATACGCCCCCGTCATATAATTTCACCATCTTAAAATTCCTCCTGTTTCAATGTGTGATAAGATCTGGCTTTTCCTGATTCCACTATATAACCTGCCTCTGTCAAAAACAAATAGCAAAAATCATGGACTGCTATCGGAAAATCCGATAGCAGGGCGGCCCCGTCAGTGCAGTCTGTATATTTCCCGTACAACCTGTTCCAATGCTTTTGCGCCGTTGGAATGGTATTCGCCGGAAGGGTACGCAATCCCCAGATCCAGAAACACACCGTTCCTTCCGATCCGCAGATACCTCACATTTTCATTCGCTTCCGCACAGGACCGGTAGGTGAAGGCTAATCCCAGGCCTTCTCGTGCCATGGCTACCGCCATTGGGGCTGTAATATTATTATTCAACGAATTCCACTTCAGCCTTTTCTTTCGGAACATTTCTCTGCCAAAGCTCCCAAGGATGGTATCGTGTCCGCTCATGATGTACTCATACTGCACCGTATCTTCCAGATCGACCCAATACTGTCCCTCTGCCTTCATAGGACGTACATATTCCATCACCGGATGATCCTTATTTGCAATCAGAAGAATCTCATCCCGTTTTAAGATGGATACCTCATTTTTAAGCCGTACCGCAGGCATGGCGATTACCGCCAGATCCAGCTTTCCTTCTAAAAGCAGCTCCTCCAGACGCATACTGTTCTCTTCTACAACCTCTACTTTTACATTTGGATATCTTTCATAGAAGTTTTTTAAAATCTTAGGGAGCACACCAAGCCCCCTGAAGGAACTGATTCCGAAAATAATCTTACCGGCTGCCAGATTTTCGTTATCCCACAGCTCATTTTTAGCCCGTTCATATTCTAAAAGCATGGCCCTGGCGTGCTCGATAAAACATTCTCCGTTGTTTGTGGGGCGTATTCCCTTGGACGTCCTTACAAACAGCCGAACCCCCAGTTCTGTCTCAAATTGCTGTAAAAACTGACTCAGAGACGACTGAGCCATGTACAGCCGTTCTGCGGCTTTTGAAATGTTTCCCTCCTCCGCAAGGGTAATCAGATATACAAACTCCTTCATTTCCATCCTGTATTCCACCACCTATCGTTTTTTTCGATACGTGCTATCGTTTTTTACACGTTGCGCCGATATCAGCTTGTATTATAAAATCCAGGTAAAGATTTGGCAATCCTGAACAATCATTTTTTTATCCACTGATCAAAGCAGAAGGAGGATCGCAAAAAATGCACAGAAATCTTTTAAACGGCGTAATCGATATGCACGTTCATTCCAATCCAGACATACGTATCCGAGCTTATGATGATTTTGAACTGACAAACGCCGCAGTCCGCGTAGGGGCCAGGGCAATCGTAATCAAAACACATCAGGGGTCTACCGTAGACCGCGCATACCTCTGCAACCAATATAACCGGCTGACCAGCAGAAACGACAATCATTTCACAATGTTTGGGGGCATCACACTGAACCGGCAGGTTGGCGGCATCAATCCATACGCGGTAGAAAGCGCTTTAAAACTAGGCGGTAAGGTGGTCTGGCTTCCCACCCAGTCTGCAAGAAATACGTTTGAAAAAATGAACCAGCCCGCCGACGCCTGCGTTGACGTGATTCGTGACGGAAAATTGGTTCCCGAAATGTATGATGTATTTCAGCTGATCAAAGATTTTGATGTTGTTTTAGGCACAGCCCATATTTCCCCGCAGGAATGCTTTCGTGTTGTGGAGGCTGCAAAGAACGCCGGTATCCATAAGATCGTTGTAACACATCCTGAATGGTGGCTTGTGGGAATGAGCCTGGAGGACCAGATTCGTATTGTGAACGATTACGGCGTCATTTTAGAACATTGCTATGCACAGCCTATGGGCGGTGGAAAGTATAAAAGCAATCTCCCAATGAATCTGGAAGCAATCAAAGCCTGCGGATATAAAAATGTCATGGTATGTACCGATGGGGGACAGGTGGAAAATCCCCACTGGGAGGACGCCCTTTCCCAGTATATCCAGTATCTGTCTGACCACGGTATCCCGGAACATGAGATCTTTCATATGACGCACACGATCCAGGCCGGACTGCTTGGCCTTGACTCTTAATCATTCAAGAGACGGGAGGGTATCATGCTTAGTTTCTGTATTGTGGCAGCAATCGCTGTTTCTGTTATCATCGGATATAAAACTGGATTTAACACCGGATTTTTCGCTATTATCTTTGCCTATTTTATTGGCAGTTTTGCAATGGATATGTCCCCGAAGGAAATAATAAACGGCTGGCCTGTCAGCACAATGTTTGTTATTTTCTCGGTGTCATTATTTTACAATTTTGCGCTTGTAAACGGAACACTGGAAAAAACCGCCCGCTATCTCCTTTATATGTTCCGCAGATTTCCAGGCCTGCTTCCGTTTGCGCTTTATCTTGCAAGCGCAGGCATTGCTGCTTTGGGGGCCGGTTTCTTCACCGTTATGGCCTTTATGGCTCCCATTGCTCTGCTGATCTGTGAAGAATCAAACATGGACAAGCTGACCGGCGCCGTTTCCATAAACTGCGGCGCGCTCTCGGGCGCTAATTTTATGACCAGCGGCAGCGGCATTATCTTCCGCGGACTTATGGATGAGAGCGGCTATGCAGACGTTTCCTTCCGATATTCTGCAGCCATCTTCACTGCCAGCGTGATTTTTTCACTGCTTTTTATCGTTCTCTTTCGTTTTGGAACCAAAAATGGCCGATGTATCCCTCAGAATGCCTCGTTTGAAAAGCCGGAACCATTTACCCCGCTGCAAATAAAAAATGTATATCTGATGATCCTGATGATCGGAACCGTGCTTATTTTTCCGATTCTTCACATTCTGTTTCCGACCGCAGACTGGATTACCTTTATAAACAGCAAGATGGATGTTGGTCTGGCTGCCATTCTGTTTTCCGCAGCCGCTCTTTTTATGAAACTGGCTCCTCAGAAGGAGGTGCTTGCCAGGGTTCCCTGGAACACCATTATCATGATCTGCGGCGTTGGTATGCTGATCCAGGTCGCTGTTTCAGCCGGAACCATAGACCTTCTTGCAGCCTGGGCCGGGAGCAGCCTTCCTGTGTGGCTGATTCCCATTGCATTCAGTATCGTCAGCGCCGTTATGAGCTTTTTCTCCAGTACGCTGGGAGTAGTCTGTCCGGCTCTCTTTCCATTAGTGCCTGCATTGTCCGGCGCAGTGGGAATCCCACCGCTGATTCTCTTTTCCTGCATCGTGATCGGGGCTCAGAGTTCTGCCATCTCGCCCTTTTCTTCCGGCGGAAGCCTGATCATGGGAGCCTGTACGACCGACGAGGAGCGCAGTCATATGTTTCCGCGGCTTTTATTTCAGGCCGTTCCAATGAGTGTAATCTTTGCCACATTGTTTAATCTTGTTCTGTCTGTAATCCTGTAAAAACAGAGAGCCTGCGCAGCATCCCTACTGCGCAGGCTTACCGAAGAGCCCGAACCAGATCGTAGCTCTCCGCGATCATCCGCCGGATATCCTGATCTGGAACTGTACCGTCCAGAATAATGGAGTTCCAGTGTTCCTTGTTCTGATGGTATCCGGGCAGCACGGATGAATAGGCATTTCTCCAGAAATCCCGCCACTGGGGATCTGCCTTTACATTGACCCAGATATGACCTTCCCTCTCATAGGTCCAGGCAAAGGCCCGTCTGCTGCCCTTGCAGCGCAGCAGCACCCAGTTGGTATCGCGAAAGGGGGTGTCTATGTATACGTCCGGAAATGTCATTCCATAATCCAGAACTTCTTTGCGTTCTTTCATGGCAGCGTACTCCTTTTTTGTGCTTTTTTCCTTCATTATATTCTTCATTTTTCCTGCTTTCAACCAATATTTTTCTTTATCCTTATTGGAAATTATTCTGCTCCTGCCATGAGTTTCAGTTTACAAGCGCCCTTTTCCTGTGGTAAAATAAAATCCATACGCCGGCCGGTTTTCTTTATGCAACCTGCCGGCCATCTTTACGCTGTTATAAAGGGGGAGTAAACATTATGCTAAAAAAATGGAAGCATGACAGGAAAAGCTTTCATTTATCCATTGTTTCCATGATCCTGTGGATCAATCTATGCGGAATCATCATTCTTACAGCCTTTAACTACTATGTGTTCCAGCACAAGAACGGGAAGGCCTACCAGGAAAGCTTTATTTCCTATAACCAGCAGGTCACAAATCTGGCCTTTAAAAATATTGATCAGCAGATCATGCAGGCAGTACTGGAACTGCCGCAGCTGTACTTTTCACCCATTGACCAAAACAGATCGCTTCTTCTGCCCCAGACGGAATCCATCGCAGATTCCTCGGAGCATATTATGGCGCTTTCGATGGAAATGCAGAAACTGCAGAAAAGTTATCCCTATCTGTCCGGAATCGACATTTATTATGAGGCTGCCGATACAATCATCACTCAATTTAACCATGTCCATTTTCCGACAGATGAAGATGAAAGAGACCGGTATCTGCCCTGGTATGCCGATTACCGGAGACTGGATGCACAAACAGACAAGGACCGGATCTGGACCAGCGGAACTCTGTATCCCACCAATGAGTCTGCCATCCTCTACATCAGCCGGATTTCCCGCCCCGGCTGGGGCTCTGACAGCATCATCCTGTGCACGGCGATCAGTCCTGCTGTATTCAGCAACTACATTGACCAGAGCGCCGGCTCCCTCCTGATCACAGCGGGAGACGGGCAGATTCTCTATGGCGGAAATGAGTGGGGGGATCTAAGCATCCCCTCTCCGGAAGACAGCCCCAGGGTTCATGAAACCGGCGACTTTATTATCTTCCAGAGTACCTCGCCTTCCAGCGGCTTAAACTATTACTACGCCGTAGACAGCACGCTCTTTTACCGGGATTACACGGCGATCAGCCATACGTTCCTGGTGAATTTCCTGCTGTCTCTTATATTCAATGTGATCCTGCTCCTTGTGATCTCCTACTATAACCATTCCGCCTACCGCAGCCGTGTCCGCGTGTTATCGGAAAAAACCGGTATCTCCATGGATGATTCGGAACGCAGCTTTGACGGTTCCTTAAACCTTCTGGAAAAGGAAATTCTGAATCTCCATGAAGCGGTGGACTCCTCCAGAGGTCTGGTGCTCCAAAGCGGTATCCGATCCGCCCTGCTGAGTGAGACTTCTCTTCCTCCGGAGGATGCCTTACTGCCCTATCTTACCCGCCCTCTGTGTCAGGTTATCCTGATTGACTTTCCCCAGGCAGATGCGGAGACGCTGCCCGTGGAGGAGCTTCAGGAGGATTATCCGGCCGGCAGAGAGGGCTATGATGTGCTTTTTGCTGCGGTAGACAAGCAGAAGCTGGCCGCTGTGCTGATCTTTGAGAATGGTCTCTGGGAAAATGTTATCGCTGACTTTATCCAGGATATGAACGGACGATGGAAGGATTACCGTATGGTTTCCGGCGCCATCTCTCCCACCGGCCAGGAAGGTATGAGAAGCAGCTATCAATGTGCGGCAGAGGCAGCCCGCTACCAGTATATTTTTACGGATCAGCCCTTTTTATCCTATGATGAGCTTCATATCCCCCAGCGAAAAAATGAGGGCAGCCATCTTAAGATCTTTGAGGCAGTCCGAAAGGATATCAACAGTTCCAATCTTCTGGAACTGAAGGCTCACATTGAAATGCTGGTGACCTCCTTTAAGACAGGGCATTATACCATTGATTACTGCCGTTCCACACTCCGCGACCTGGTAACTCTGCTGTATCAGGTCATGCAGCAGAATCAGCTGGATACATGGATGATATTTGGCTATGGCATCCGCACCTACTATCAGAAGATTGAAAATATCGATTCCTTCCAGACCTGGTGCAATATGGCCTGTGAAATGATCCTGAAAAACATCTGCCAGAAACGCCAGTCCGTAGACGAGGATATGCGCCTTAAGATCCTTCATTTTGTGGACGAGCATCTGGAAAATGATATCTCCCTGGATCTGCTGGCCGACAGGCTTCAGATCCGTCCTGACAATGCCAGCCGGCTGTTCCGCCAGGTCATGGGAACCGGCTACACAGAATACATCAAGACCAGAAAATTAAAACGGGCCGAAGAACTGATGGCCCAGGGCTGCAGTGTCAAGGATACCGCTGAAAAGCTGGGATACAGTTCCGCCCAGTATTTTATCAAGGTATTTAAGGAAAATTACGGTATGACGCCTCACCAGTATAAAAAATCCCGTGAAAATGAGGCCTCCGTCAAGACCAGACAATAACGCGCCGGATATATAAAACGGACGGATGAAGCATACCTTTAAAGCAGCTTCATCCGTCCTTCTTTGCTATTCCTTAGGAATCAGGGTCTGGTCACTGACGTTTTTTTCCTTCTTCCCAGACGCCATCTTTATTTACATAATACTCACCAATCCATGTATCGGTCATTTTGGCCCCCCTTGTGCCGTCAGACGTCTCGTTAAGATAATACCATTTTCCGTCAATGAGCTGCCAGCCGGTAAGCATCCTGCCCTGGGTGCCGTCGGATGCCGGGTTAAGGTAATACCATTTTCCATTGTTTAATACCCATCCGGTAGACATATAGCCGTCTTTATCAAAATAGTACCACTCGTTCTTTCCTGCGTATCCTAACTGGAACCAGCCGTCCTTGGGATAGGTCTGATCCTGTTTCTTAAACCACCAGCCCTTATTATCCTTGATCCAGGTTCCGCCGGACACTGCTGAGGCATTCATGCCCGGACCGCCTGCCGCACTGCCGCCGCCTTTGCCGCCTCCAAAGCTGCCTGCGCCGCCGCCATGGCTGCCGCCTCCTCCGCCGCTGGGCGGCTTAACCCCTTCGCCTTTTTGTACCAGGCTGAAGGCAGAGAGGCTGTCTGTACGGAAAACTGCCGTGTTATCGGCTCCGTTGTAGGTGAAATCCAGCCATCTGTCCACACCCTTTCCCGTCTGACGAATCTGATCCTGGCTGAATGGGAAATATTCTGGCGGAAGTTCAACGATAAGAGTTACCGGAAGCTTCAGATCGGCACTCCGTCCGTCCACAGAAAGATCGCATACAAAGGCTGCATATGCGCCGTCTGTTGTCTCAGTCTGCGCTACCTTAAGATCCACATCTGCATTTATATCATTCGTATCCAGTCCTGCCGCAACGAGACCGCCGATGATTTTCACATCCTGGATCTGCTCATTTTCAGCCAGACCGGAAGGCACGCTCAGATCAAGCTCCGGCTCTGCGCCGATTGCTGTCTGAAGAAGCTGATCCGCTTTCTCAATGGTTTCCTCTGGGAGATTTGCCTTTTCTTCTGCATCCAGCTTGTGGATCTGTCCCAGAAGATCATCAATGGCATCATAGTCATCCGGCTGGATGTTTTCAACCAGATTATCAATGTCTCCTACGGTTGGGTTCTCACTCAGTTCTATCTTCTGACGGATTTTCAGATATTTGTAGGTCTGAATATCCTCTGCCTTATACTCTGCTCCCGGACGTCCGCCTGGAGAGGTGCTGGCGCTGATTCTCACTTCACCGCTGTATTCCTCCGTGTTTGGCGCCTGACCCATAGCGCATCCGTCTCCATGATTGACTGCGGTAACAGAGGCGGTTCCTCCAATGCCAATGATCCCGCCAGTCTGAATGGCTGCTTCCTGGTCTGCGCTGACCGCATCAACCGCGGCAGTATCCTTGATTGTAATATTTCCGCCTGCCTGAACAGCCGGGCCATCACCGGTATTGTTCACAGCTATGACAGGATTTCCTTTCACAGTAAGAGTGCCTTCTGCGCTGAGAGATGCCCCGTCCCCCTGGATCGTAAGAAAGGTCTCATTAAATATCTCCACATTCCCCTTACTTTCAACAGAACCATTTACAATCAGCTTCGGAACGCTTGTATTTTCATCCTTTGGCTTGTCGATACGGATCATCAGCTTTCCGGCTGCAAATACTGCGGGCTTACCAGCATCCGGCATAAGCTCTACGTCGCTGTTGACCTTAAGAAGTACGGGCTTACTGTTTGCAAATATGATCTGCTTATTTCCAGAGAAACGATAGTTGATGTTCAGTGTATCGTAGCTTTCTCCCAGAGACCAGTCCCAGCCTTCATCCCTATTTCCGCCTTTCTGCTCAGAAAGGGTGAGAACACCGTCCTTAAAGGAGGTTTCGGGAAGAGGCTCAGGAGCTGCCTTTTCAAATACAGTTCCATTCCAGAGGTATGTGCCTGCCGTCAGCTGGTTGTCGGCCGCAGAAGCGTTTGCATCACCTACAGTTACCGTCCCATTGGTGGTAAATGTTTTTCCCTGGTCGCTGAATATACCAGTGGTATCCGTAACCTTAAAGCCTGCCGCCATTTCAATTCCTGCACCGTCCGAGCCGATCAGCTTGCCGCCTTCGTTGATGTTAAGGATTTTTTCGCTTTTTCCAGAAAAACCTGCTGCTGAATTTACCTTCAGCGCTGCACCCTTGCGAATTGTCAGTTCATTTTCAATACCAATACTGGTTCCTTCATTCAGGAAAACCGTAATGTCTTTCTCTGCACCACCTGTTCCCAGATAGATCCTCCCTGACAGACAATCCTCTCCGCCCTGAAGGATCACAGTTCCTTCTCCAGAAAATGTGAGTTTGTTACTATTTTGTAAAATTTTTCCACTGATTGTCAGTGTCTTTCCTTCGGGAACAATCAGCTCCTGTCCCCTTGCCATTGACACATCGCCTGTAAGTTCGATATCGCCTGTTATCTGAATTCCAAACTTCGCATCTTTATTGGATAATATCTCTTTCAGTTCCTCTTCCGTATTGATACCATCATCCTGCTCCTGAACAGGCTTGGAAAATTTCTCCCCATCCCATAAATAAGCACCAGCAGTCAGCTTGTCGTTTTCCGGTGAAGCAGAAGCAGCGTCAACGATTACCTGCTCATTGACAGAGAAGTCCATTCCCTGATCGCTGAATACTCCGCCTGCGTTGGTAACTTTAGCTTTCTCTGAAAGATCAATTTTGGATCCTTCAACAGTGCTGGTCAATGTACCTGCCTGTGTAAAAATGATACCTTTCCCTGACTCAGCTATACTGATTCCCACTGCAGAATTTACTTCTACGTATGCCCCATTGCCTATGTAATTTAATTCAGTAAGTGACAGTCCGCTTCCCTCTTCTGCTATTACGCTGATCTGTGTACCCTTTTCCTTCTTTCCCAGCCAGATTCTGCCTTTAATACACTCCTCATCTCCGGCGGCTACAACCGTACCATCTCCATCAAAGGTTAACGCTTTTCCATCTGTATCTATCCTGCCTGTAATCGTCAGCGTTACACCTTCTGGAACGATTACTGCATGATTCGCACCAAGCAAAGCCTCCAAATTAAATTCCATGTCGTGTTCTATACTGATATCCGTATATTCTTTTACCGCTAATTCTTCTTTTAACTCCTGCGCTGAATTAACTTTAATTACAGCCCTTGCCGCCGGCGCCTCTTCCTCCACAATCACCTTAATCTGCGGCAGCGGCACATCCATATCCATCTCATACTCATCGGGAATGACCGGCTCATAAACATAGGTTCCGGGAACTGAAGGATCAAATTCGCTCTCTGTGCTCTCCGTCCAGTTCAACTCCCACTCAATGTCCTTGATGGTTCTTCTGACTGTTTCCTCAACGCTTTCCTCTTCTTTCCCGGCATCGGAAGCAGTGGCGGCCGGTTTCAGTTCAATCATTTCCAGAGTTTCTGCGGTTTCCTTTTGAGCCTCTGTCTCTGTCTGATCTCCCTCCGTTTCCTCCTGTGCATCCTGACTTTCGGCTTCATCCGTTTCCTCCGGAAACTCTGCTGCGGAATCGTCACTCTCAGACTTTGTTTCCTCTGCTTCTGTCTCCTCAGACTCCACTTCTGTTTCCTCGATCTCTGCCTCGGTTTCCTCTGCTTCGACTTCCGTTTCCTCGGTCTCTGCTTCGGTTTCTTCTGTTTCGACTTCTATCTCCTCGGTTTCCGCTTCGGTTTCTTCTGTTTCGGCTTCTATCTCCTCAGTCTCCGCTTCGGTTTCTTCTGCTTCGACTTCCGTTTCCTCGGTCTCCGCTTCGGTTTCTTCTGCTTCGACTTCCGTTTCCTCGGTTTCTGCCTCTGTTTCATCCGCCTCTGTCTCGGATTCTTTGGCCCCATCCTCTATTTCTGAGGTTTCGTTCTGTTTTTCGCCGGAGGCGGCTGTGGTTTCAGCCGTCTCCTCTTTATTTTCCTCTTCTGCTTTTTCTACCACCATATCCGTCCAGATCTTTTTGGGGAATTTGATATCATTTTCATCATCTTCTCCCGCAGTCAGGGTCTGAACCGCAACCTTTTCGTCCAGCTCGTCAAAGCCGACTATGGTCTTTACTGTATCATCATTTTCAGCTGCATATAAATTTCCCGCATTCACGCCGGACAGCACCATGGCAGCTGATAAAAGCACTGATACTCCCTGTTTTACTTGCCGTTTCATACTCCGATTTCCTTTCTCCTCAATTTGCCTGACATCAGTCCTCTACCGTGACTGTCAGAATATCTTCTTTTTTCACCTGGAAGGAATACCCGTCTACATCTACTGCATTTTTCTTATTCTTAACGATATCCCCGTTTGCACCTACCAGATAATACGTCACACCCTCAGGACGATAGCGTACCGTCCAAACAGTTTCCTCTTTCTTTTCATCATAAATACCGGAGTTGCAGACCTCTGCGATAAATTCCTCCGGTGTGATCTTCTCAATCACGCCTTCTAATTTGCCGTCTCCGTCTACGTCCTTCTTATCAAATGCCTTACGCTCTTCCTCGGTCGCACCCTCTGGAAGGGTCTCATAGGACTCCTTAAAGATAACGTATTTCTCGCCTTCCTCCGGCTTAAGCAGCATTCCTGCCTTGTAGAGACGTCCGTCCTTTTCTCCATGAACGCCGCTTCCCTTTAACGGGCCGCTGGTTTCAAACATAAACTCAATGGGATCTCCGAACTTTCCCAGACGAATCTGCTGTTTTCCGGTAGACATTGCCCCATAACGGCCGCCAAAATAGTACATACGCATTTTACCGCTGGCAAAATCCTCTGCGTACGTTTCAACCAGCTCGTGAAAGCTATTCTCATCCTCATATGGCCCCCGGCCTTCTTTTACTGTGGCATCGGAACCAAAGCTGTATTCAATATCGCAGGTCGAATCCTCGTCATCCATTTTCACACAGGTCATTCCGCTTATAACTCTTCCCGCATTGTCAAAGCCATACCGCTCTCCGTCAATGTTTCGGATCTCGTTGGCATACAGATTTCCGTCTCCATCGGCGTAATAGGTATACATTTCTCCATCCTCATACTTGGACTTCATCAGGTATTCACTTGGCCTGGCCTTAAACCATCCTTTGGTGTATCTGGCGCCGGACTCCGGCGTGCCAAAGTACATAAACTGTCTTGTGTAGTCCTCCTGTCCCTGATAGAGTTTTCCTTCCCCAGCCTCCGTTTTGGAAGTAGCCAGGGTGACCACTTCAGGATCTGCGTACCAGGTAGAGATCATGCGGCCATACTCATCAAAGCCGTATTTATTTCCATTGATATTTTTAAACCGTGCTTCTCCCGGCTTGCCTTTCAGCTTCTTTCCGCTTTCCGTAAAGTAAAACCACCGGTTCTGATCCTCTTCCCAATAGTCGCTTCCTGGCTGCTCCGTCTCCGGGTCATCCACATGGATGCTTACCTTAGCCCAGCCCTGATGTAAAGAACCGTCATCGGGAGCGCCAAAATAATAATCAGCCTCTTCCCAGGCATCGTCTCCCGTCTGGCGCTCTCCGTCTGATACCCAGCCGTAAAGCATACGGCCTTCTGTATCAAACGCATATTTCTTTCCATCAATGGTCTTAGCACTGATAGAATCGGAAGAAACACTGTCTGAGCGTTTATATGCCCGGCCGTTTTCCTGGAAATAGTACCAGTAACGCACCGGTTCCTGATCCACTTCTCCTGTTTCTTCAGCATATTCATCTACATATGCTTCCACTGCTTCATTGGGAATACTGACCCACTGACTGCTGACCATAGAGCCGTCTTCTCTGAAATAGTAATAGTTATCTTTGATCTGCCGCAGTCCGTCGTTTGCCATAACGCCGTTTTCATCCAGCCAATACCAGTGGTTCCCCTCTTTGACCCAGTCCTCTGTTACACGCTCACCGTTTGCATTGTAATAAGCCCAGCCGCCGTTTTCCTGTGTCCACCCCTGAGACGCAAAGGAAATGAGGGGCGCACACATAGACAGGAATGCCGCCGTGGAAAGCACTGCTGCAACTTTGATCTTCTTTTTCATAAACCCGTTCTCCATTCTCAACTTATTTTACTTCTTCATCTGGATATGATAGGTTCCAGCCTGACCTGTGAAGTAAATGATCCCGCCTTCTTCTTTTGCAGTCTTTGTCTGAACATTTCCATTCTCATCGGTAATAGTCCACTCTCCTGCTGTGATGCCTGCAAGAGTCGCGGCGATCTGTCCTTCTCCCGGAATCGTAACGGTCATTTCACCGGAATAGCGCTCCTTATCCTTTACAAAGAGCGTTGCCTTGTCAAGGATTCTTGCGCCTAAAAGCACATCTGTCTCAATCAGCTCTGCCTCGTCTACAGGCTCTAAATTATCCGCGTCCGTAGCGTACATTACATTCAGGAAATAATCGGTCTTGGCAGGTGTGGACGGGCTGATCTCCACACGGCCCCAGCCATGCTCAGAGCTTTTAGCAGGATCATAGCCTGTGTAATATTTTCCGCCCTGGGGTGCATAGTTTCTGTCAACGACCCAGTTCTGACGCTCAGGACCGCCGATGGTGGTAATCTCCGGGTTCTTTGGATACAGCGTCTGGTTGATAAGCTTTCCGTTATAGCCAATCTGGTCTCTCTTGATAACTGTCACGTTGTCCTTCACCTCAGGAGCCTGAAGAGAGTGAAGAAGGAAACTCTTCTTAAAAGCAGGATCCTTTGCAGTTACCTTATCCATTACCACAAAGATGCCAGGCTTGTTCTCAATGCCTGTAGGCATAAAGAGCATGGAACGTCTTACCTCAGATACCTTGTCGGAGTATCCGGGAGCCAAATCGCCGCTGATGTAGGAATATTCCGGCTTCATGGGATCCTCTCCGTACTCCATGGCAAGAAGGTCAGCCTTATGGTTGTCCTCACCAGAAAGATCCTCTAAAGAAAGAGCCGCTTTTCCAGGCCTTCTCTGGCCGCCGGAGTTCCTGGGCTCAGGAATAGTAGTTTCACTGATCATCTCCTCGTTAGGGTCGTAGATCAGCAGAGAATTGTGGGCAATGGTTTCCTTTGCATAATTGGCGTCATGCTGACTTCCAAATGCATCATAACGGCCATTATCCCAGGCCAGCTGCCCCTTGTAATAGATCTGGAAGCTTCCCGAATCCAGATGAGCATGGTTTCCGGCGTAGGTTTCGCCGATCTTGGCCCATACCAGCATATCCGGCTGCTCCACCCCCTCGTTAAAGCCCGTTCTTGCCAGCATCATTCCCACGGGAGAACCGTATAAGCGGGTCAACGGCAGCTCTGTCCTGGACTTCGGCTCCACATAAGGGTCATTTACGATCAGAAAATTAGCTGGTGTGATCAGAGGATGGAAACTCTTATAGGATAACCATTTGAAGTTCTTGCTGCAGCGCTGGAACTCACCCTTCAGATAGCCGTCATCCCAAAGCGAGGAGACATACAGCAGATGCGGCATATCACCTCTGGTCCAGGTAGGGATCTTATCAACCAGCGAATCGCCGTTTGTATCGCCCTCAGGAAAAGAACGGCCGTCCGGTCTCTGGTTATAGACCTCCATATATGGCACCTTTGCCATATCGTCGCTGAAAATCTTGGTTCCATTCATCCGGTAGAACAGGAAATAGCTGCTGAGATCGCAGGCAAAACGCAGGGGATTGTAGCCCAGGCCCTGATGATAAGTGCCTGAACGGTACCACCAGTTCTTTGTGGGCGCCAGACCATTCATCACATATCCGCCTACATGGTTGTAGATATCAGGATATTCGTCATAGCAGGCGATGGACAGGGCTAACAGATCCCTCTTGATGTGGGTCTCTTCATTATGGCCGTTTACAGAGTATACTGCTGTGATGGGCCAACCGCCCATACCTGTGATGGTCGCCGCCAGCTCTTCCGCTTTTGCCACAAAGAGGCTCTTATCCTCCTGGCTCATGAGAGGATAACACCAGTCGTAAACCATGGCTGACAGGTAGATGGTCGCGCCCTTCTCACGCACGATATCGCCTGCATTTGGCTTATATTTAAACCGGGTTACAACATTTCTGGTGGCCTCAATGGCTCTTTTTCCGTTTTCCACATTTCCATTGATTACATAATCAAAGGCATATGCTTCAATAACGGCAAAGGTATTGTAATCAAGGTTTGATTTTCCGCTGTAAACGTAGTCGTCGGGAAGCATACCGTCTACATCCTGAGCAAGGAGCTTTTTAAGCTCCTCCATGGCATAGGCCCCTTCCTCACTTGCCATATTGGCCCGGATCGCCGGTATATCCTTTTCCGTAAACATTACTCTTGGGTGCTGTCCCTTTGTAGGAAAACTGTAAGGCATCCCAAAACTGGCAGGAAGCGTCTTTCTCTCCGTCGCTGCCTGCGCCCCTGCTTCTTCCTGACCGGCTGCCTGGGTTTCTGCCGCAGGTGCAGTGTCCGCAAAGCAGGTTCCTGCAAAGGAAAGCATCAGGGCTGCTGTAAGAAAACCCGTAGTCATCATTTTCTGCTTTTTCATAGTAACCGCTCCATTTCATTTACTTATATATTGTGTTATAGCCTGCCTGTAAGAGGCAGGCTATAAGCTTTATCTTTTCGTCATTCCCACAAGAGACAGGCCGGGCCGGTATGCCTGCATATTCGGCGGCTGCCGTGAGATTATTGCTTATCCCTTCACAGAACCTACGATCATACCCTTTACAAAGTATTTTTGTAAGAACGGATATGTACATACAATGGGGATCAGCGACAGGACAAGAGCTGCCATTTTCATGGTTTCCGTATGAATCACAATATCGGTCATAGCTTCCATGTCCGCCGTCTGTCCGTTTGTTAAGATAGTCTGCAGCACATACTGCAGCACATATTTGCTCTTTTCTGTCACATAGAGCATATTGTCCATCCAGGAGTTCCAGTGCTGTACGCAGTACCACAGAGAAATAGTGGCTACTACGGGAGTGGATAATGGAAGATATACCTTAAACAGCACATCCAGGTTGGTAGCTCCGTCAATCTTGGCCGACTCCTCCAGAGCCGGAGGGATGCTCATAAAGAAATTTCTCGTGATGATCAGGGCAAAGCCGGTAATCAGACAGGGCAGAATATATACCAGGAAGTTATTTGTCAGCCCCAGGCTCTTTACCAGCAGGTACTTGGGGATCATGCCGCCGGAAAAATACATGGTGAATACCACAAACATCATCAGCCCTCTTCTGTATGGCAGGTTGGTCTTTGCCAGAGGATATGCCGTCAGCATCGTAACCAGCACGCCGGAAGCGGTGCCCAGTACGGTACGGATAATGGTATTTAAATAGCTGTGCCAGAAGTTGGGATCCGTAGCAATCTGCTCATAGCCGGAAAAATCAAACTTGGTAGGAATCATATGAAAGCCGGTCTGGTTTACCACGGAAGCCGGACTCATGGAAATGGTAACTACCTGCATGAAGGGAAGAAGAATGGACAGGGACAAAAGACCTGCAAATCCATAGGCCACGATATCAACGAACCAGTCCTCACCGCTTCTTTTTCTTTTTCTTCTAACTGTTTCCATGTTTTCACCTCTTACCATAACGCATAGTCATTTGTCTTGCGGGCCACATAGTTGGTCAGCATAACCAGACCGAATGAAATAATATTTTTAAACAGATCCACTGCCGTTGTAAAGCTGTACTGCATCTTCTGGATACCCATCCGGTATACGAAAGTGGAAATAACATCTCCTACCTCATAGGTGGTCGGGGTCAGGAAGTTATACACCTGTTCAAAGCTGTCATTTAAGATCTTGCCTGACTGCATGATCAGCATAACGGTCACGATAGGCGCCAGCGCCGGAAGGGTAATGTGGATGATCCTCTTGATCCTTCCTGCGCCGTCCATCTCCGCCGCCTCATAAAGAGACGGGTCGATTCCGGTGACAGCTGCCAGGTATACGATAGAGCCCCATCCGATGGATTTCCACAAGTCGGAAGCTACCAGCACCCCTCTGAAGTATTTTGGCTCTGCCACAAAGAAAACGGGGTCAAAACCGAGATTCTGTAAAATGATGTTTACAGGGCCTCTGGATGGAGATAAAAACTCAAGTATGATACCAGATACCACAACCCATGAAATAAAGTGAGGCAGGTAGGATACGGACTGAGCGATTTTTTTAAATTTTGCATTCTTGATCTCATTTAAAGCAATACATAAGAAGATAGGTGCCGGAAAGCACACGATCAGCTTATATACACTGATGATCAGCGTATTTTTCAATACGGACAAGAAAAACGGATTGCTGAAAAGCGCTTTAAAATGCTTCAAACCTACAAATTCGCTTCCTGAGATTCCCTTTAATGGGTAGTAATCCTGAAATGCGATCACCAGGCCATACATGGGTCCATAGCAGAATACCAGGAAAAACAGGATGCCAGGGATCAGCATAATATAGTATTCTCTGTATCTGTACAGGTTGGTGAAAAATCCCTGCTTCTTTGTAACTGTGTTTACCTTCTTGGCTGATGCCATTTGTGTTCCCCCTTACTGCTGAACTGCTGCCAGCTTTTCTGCATATGCCTCCTGAACAGCCTTCTCAGCCGCCTCACCGCCGGCCTTCTTAAACTCTTCTACAAAGGTATCAAAGTAGTCTAACGGTTTCTCGCCGGTGATCATTGCAAAGTATGCCTGCTCGGTAAGAGAATCCAGGGTAGAGATTACGTTGGAGAATTCCTCTACCGGCGGAGCGTTAAAACGATAGTAGCCGTTTCCGGTAATGCTCTCTGCGTACTCTGTTTTCTCAGGTGTCAGGTTCTTTGCATACAGAACCGTTGCGCCGAAATCTGCCTGCAGAACGCCCTGCTTTCTTAACTCAATGCCGTCCATGATACGGATGGGGCCATGCTCAGTCTGCTTATAGTGAACGCCCTCCAGTCCAAAGTTACTTAATTTCATATATTCTATGTCGGAATAGTAAGCCTCCAGCATTGCAAGGAATGCGTCAACTTTTCTCGGATCCTGAACTGCCTTGGTGGTCAGACAGGTAAGGCGTCCGATCTTTCCCCAGGCCTCTGTGCCGGATTTCCCTTCAGGACCTACTGGAGCTGGACCGGGAACAACGACCGCGTCAGGATTAACCGCTACCATCTCTTTCATGCAGATACCCAGGTTATCCTCTGCCTTCATATCCGAGCTGTATGCAAAGTATGTATATGGCGGAGCGCAGGTCAGGCCGATCTGTCCGTTCATAAAGGAATGGGAAAGGCCCGCGTATCCGCCGTGGTTCTCACCGGTGATGAATTCCTTATCAATAATTCCTTTTTCATACCAGTCGTGCAGTACGGTAAGAGCTTCCTTGGCCTCCGGGCGGATATATGGGAAGAAGGGAACATTGTCCTCGCCTAACTGCATCTCTTCTACAGTAAATCCAGAACCTGTGCCAACACCTGTGATACAGCGCAGACCGAAAGCGCCGAATACGGCTCCGAAGATACGTTCTGCTGCACCTGCCGTATCCTTTTTCCCATTTCCGTCGGGATCCTGCTCCACGAAGGCGGTAAGAACCTCCTCATACTCCTCAAGGGTCTCAGGCACCTCCAGTCCCAGCTTGTCTAACCAGTCCTTTCTCCAGAACATAGCCATGGGCGACTGATTCATGGGCTGAGCAACGCCATAGTTCTTCCCATTATAAATCATAGTGCTCCATAAGGAGCCATCATCATACTCATCTGCTACCTTTGCGAAAGTAGGTGCTTTCTCACGAATCGTTTCAATAGGAAGTTCTCCGATAATGCCGCCCTCTACATAGGTTGCAAGCTCTGCCGGGCTTCCTACTACGATTACATCAGGCATCTCTCCGCCCGCAAATTTTACGTTTAAGTTTTCCTGGAAATTGTTTGGATCTACATAGAAGCCCTTCAGGTCAATATTGAAACGCTCCTCGATCATTTTTACTACCTCTGCATTGTCATCCACCTCTGCCGTTGTCTGCCCGCCTAAAAACTCCATCTGCACTGGGCCGTCGTCCGCAGCCGCTGCGGAGGTATCCGCAGCCTTATCAGATGAACCGCAGCCTGCGAGCATGGTGCCCGCCATAGCGGCGCTCAGAAGGCAGCAGGTGAAACGCTTGGTCTGTTTCATGTTCAGATTTCTCTTTCTCATGTCTTTCTCCTCTTCTTCTATTCACTTTCTTTTCTGTCTGAATCCCACATCCTACACTATGTAGGGGATCCGCCAGCTGCCGGATTTACACCGCCTGTCACTTGTTATGACCAGGGCTTTCATGGCCGGCTTGCTGTTTTGTGAACTCAGCGTATCACAGGGGGACAAAACGTACAATATCTAATAAAATGTAAAATAACAATTTTTTGTACTGTCGAAAACCCTTTGATTTTACTGATTTTTTTAATGTTTTTACATTTTCTTACAGTACATTTTTTATCATAAGTATAACTTTTTTCTATTTTCATGATGCTATTAAAAGCCCGATTCCCCTCTTTTGCAGATAAATGTCATTCCGCAAAAAAGCGTCATTGAAGAAGTATTTCTTCTAATATATACTTCCCTTAAACCAGACCCTTGTCTGGCTGTTCTGAAATATATATACACAGTAAAAAGGAGAACCTGTATGAAATTCATTCCAACCGATGAACGTAACATTACGGATCAGGATGTATTTGCAGCCCTGGATTTAACCCTGCCTCAGCTTGCACCGATTCGGGAGGCTCTTGAAAAAAATGACCTGCCCAAAGCAAAGGAAGCCCTGATCCGCCACTTTGAGACGCGGACTGCCCCCAAATACTTCTTTGATTACCGGACGCTTCCTCTGGAGAAAATCAATACCGATTCCTGTCCTCGTGATTTTCAGTGTTCCATGGGCTTAAACGGCAGTTTGAAGGAATTCTGCCTTTACGCCGGCAATCAGATCATGGATCACTATTATGTACGGCCAGGAAAGACCAGTGAACCTATTTTCCTTGGAGAAAATGATGAGGATTTTCCTCATTTTAATTTTCTGGAGGATCTGGGAAAGCGGCCCAGATCCATTATGGACATCTTTGTAAGAGGCCCTGTCTTTGAATATCTGGCGATTCTTTACCATGAAACCGGGGATAAAGCAGTGTTGAAGCGTTTTGAGGATTTTTCTCATAAATTCTTTGAGAATTATCCACTGGTACTGGAATACACCGGTGCTGACGCCAGCCGTTTCAGCTTTACCGATGAGCGGGACGTTATGAGTACCGGCTGGCTGACCCTCCAATACATCAGCCTTTTCTACACCCGCCTTCCCTACGAAATTCCTGCGGAGGACGCCTTTGAATTCATCAAGCGAATCTGGTTTATGGGAATCCAGTTTGCCCGCTTTGAACATGATGAGTATAGGAAATACAATCATCATATGTGGGAGCGCGGCCTTGTACCCTTTATCCTGGGAACACTGATGCCGGAGATCCCTGATTTTGCAGCCATGACTACTCGCGGCGCTTCTGTTATCTGTCAGCATATCAAGGATGATATTAATGAAGCTGGCGGCTACAGCGAGCATTCCATCCCTTACTGGGGCGGTGCAGCCCTCTGTGAGATGATCTACCGCGGCGTTTATCTGGCTAAATTAAACAAGCAGCCTCTTTTAGATGACGACTCAGCCAAACGGCTCATTCTCTCCTTTGAAGCGCTCGCCCGAATCAGTTCACCCAATTTCCGCTACTCTTCTCTGGGAGACAACGGCGGTCCTATGATCGATCCTATCCTGACCATCGGGGCTAAAACCATGGGAAGCCCCTCCTGCAGTCAGGTACTGGCTGTCCGGGAAGGCCGTCTTTCTGAGGACGCCTGCACCGTTCCTCTGGATTATGCCGACGATCGCTGCGGCTTTGCCAGCTGCCGAAGCAGCTTTGGAAAAAAAGCCAATTTTATGCTCATGTCTGCCAAAACAGACTGCAGGGATTCCGGACATAACCACATGGATATGCTCTCTCTCTTTATCTCCTTCCGGGGTCAGGAGTTCATCGGCGAACCACTTTCCAGAACTCTCTACCACAATGTAACCATGGCAAGTCCTCAGAGAGGCTATATGTACAACATGGGCTCCCACAACACCGTGCTGGCCTACGGAAAACCGGTGCAGCCTGATGAAATGTACGCCAACAAATGGGGCGTATACCGGCCGGATTCACCGGTATCGGAGCTTACATCAACCGAGGACGGCTGTGTGATTCAGGCATACCATGATGCCTATACCACCTGCCGCCACACCAGAACCTGCTACTTCCACCGCAAGAAAGGCCTGCTGATCCATGATGCCATGGAGCACGGAAACCGTCTCCCGGATGCCCACATCCAGCGCTGGCATCTGATGCAGGACGTATCCTGCACCCAAATCGACGATTCCCGCCTTCTTCTTGAAAAAGAGGGGGTAAAAATTCTTCTTTTCTGGCCGGAAAAGGCAGATATTACCATCTGGAAGGAAGAGATACTGGTTCCTTCTATTATAAAGGATTCCGAAGAGCTGCTTCCGGTAATCGATGCTGCCTTTGCCACAGGAAAAGAGGGGCCAGAAGATATCGGTATCGTTTCCCTGTCTCTGCTGATGCTGGATGTAACAGACCTTAAAGAGCTCCCTGAAACAGAAGAGCTTGCAAAAACAGTCAATGAGATATTGAACCAGCCGGACCGTGCCGCTGCCTTAAACAGCATGGGCAAGCTGGACTGATTATAAGGAGGAACCTATGAATATCAACGAAACACGTTTTGAACATATGCCTGAAATCACGAAGGAGGAGCTGTCTGCAGCTCTTGAAACCGCCATCCGCCAGACAAGAAGCTGTCTCCCGGAATTTGCCGGCCAGTTTAAGCACATTTTCTCAAACAATAACTTCTATTCTGCTGCTCCAAATGATCAGTGGACCAACGGTTTCTGGACCGGAGAGCTGTGGCTTGCCTATGAAAATACAAAGGACGAGCTGTTTTGCGATGCTGCCATGATACAGGTTAAAAGCTTTTTAGACCGGATCGAGCAGGGAATCGAGACCGACACCCATGATCTGGGCTTCCTCTACTCTCCTTCCTGTGTGGCTGCCTACAAGCTGACCGGAAATGAGACCGCAAAGAAGGCCGCTTTAATGGCTGCCGACAAGCTGGCCAGCCGGTTCCACGAAAAAGGCCAGTTTTTGCAGGCCTGGGGCTCTTTGGAGGATAAGAACAACTACCGCCTGATCATCGACTGCCTGTTAAACCTTCCTCTGCTCTACTGGGCAACGGAAGAAACGGGAAATCCACGCTATGCGGATCTGGCACGAAGACATTTTGAAACCGCCCTTAAGGTGGTGGTACGTCCTGACTACTCTACCTACCACACCTACTATTTTGACCCGGAAACAGGGAATCCTGTCAAAGGCGTGACCCATCAGGGCTACTCCGCCCAGTCTGCCTGGTCCAGAGGCCAGTCCTGGGGCGTATACGGCATTGCCCTGGGATACCGTTACAACCGCAAGGATACATATAAAGAGCTCTTTGAGCACGTGACTGCTTATTTCCTGGATCACCTGCCCCAAAACTGTATTCCCTACTGGGATTTCACCTTCACAGACGGCAGCGACGAGCCCCGCGACTCCTCCGCTCTGGCTGTAACCATCTGCGGGCTGCTTGAAATGGCAGACTGCGTATCCGGCAAAGACCGCGAGATCTGCATCAGCACTGCCAGACGCCTCATCAAACCTCTTATCCAGCTTTGTTCCGCAAAATCTCCTGAGGAATCCAACGGACAGCTGCTTCACGGCGTTTACGGAAGAAAGACTCCCTACAACGACTGTATTGACCACGGCATCGACGAGTGCAACCTGTGGGGCGATTATTACTATGTAGAAGCTCTGACCCGTCTTTCCAGAAAATGGAATCCATACTGGTAAAATGAAAGGAGAAGGTAAGATATGAGCAGCCTGTTTTCCATTAACAGCCCTCTTTGGGAAATGACGGATAAGCTGGTGCGCTTTCTGTGGCTCAGTATTTTGTGGAGCATCTGTTCCATTCCTGTTGTCACTATGGGCGCTTCCACTACAGCCCTTTACTCCGTGACCCTTAAATACGTCCGGGGTGAGGAGGGGTATCTTACCTCCTCCTTCTTTCGGGCCTTCCGTGAAAATTTCAGACAGTCCACCATCGTGTGGCTCCTGTCTCTGGCAGCAGGGCTCTTTTTGTTCGCCGATTTCGCGGTCTATTATCGGGGAGATTATAAAAACATGGTATCTATGGCTCTTTTCATCCTTTTTATGGGAGTATTCGTGACCTTTATCTTTGCCAATCTCTACGTTTACCCTCTGCTGGCCTACTTTAACAACAGCATCAGGCATACTGTATACAATGCTCTGGTCATGGCTCTCTGCCATCTTCCATCCAGCATCGCTATGCTGACTATCTCCTTCGCCCTTTTGGCCATTGGAATGACCTTTTTCCCTCCCCTGCTGTTTGTAGCCCCCGGAATGGCTGCCTATCTGCACTCCCGCTTTCTCAGACGGATCTTTGACCAGTACCTGACGCAGCCAGAAGAGGCATAAGCAGACAAACATAGCTGCAGCCTGCCTAAGGCGTATATAAAATAACGAAAGGAATACCCATGAAACAGCCGCATATCATCTTTATCTGCGCAGACCAGCTCCGGTATGATGTCCTTGGAAAAGGATTTACCCCCCATATCGACGCTCTGTCCCGCGAAAGCTTCTGCTTTGACAATGCCTATTGCGCCAGCCCCCTATGTGTACCGGCCCGCGGTTCTATGTTCACCGGAATGTGTCCCAACACTACAGGCAGCCTGATCAACCCCTGGGAGGCCGCCGATGCCTGGGCCGGATATGTAAAAAAAGATATTAAAAACCTCTATGAAATTATGGAGGAACATGGCTGGGACTGTATTCACAGCGGAAAACAGCACCTTTTTACCGAGGGAACGCCTCTGGAGCAGCGTCCCAATTCAAAGACCCGGTGGATGACCACAGAAAAAACCTATAAAGCGTATTTAAAGGACCACAAAAAGCCCATGCCCGGAGGGCCGGATTTCCGCTCCCCCGTGCCGGAGATCCTAAGCCGGAAGAAAACCATATTCACCACCTGCTCCAACGCCAATACGGGGCTTTATGAGCCTGGAGAGGATTTTTACTTTGACAGTTATTTTGCCAGGGCTGCCGTAAAAGGCTTACAAGAGCGCGACACTTCCAAACCCGTATTTTTAAGCGCCATGTTCCTGGCCCCCCATCCTCCCCTGCAGATCCCGGATCCCTGGTTTTCCAGATACAGGCCTGAGGAGGTTTCGCTCCCTGAAAATGTAGGAAACTGGTATCCCCATCAGTCTCCCCTTCAGCTCTATAATGTCACCGGCGCTCTGGGAACCCATTACACAAAAGCAGAGTGGGCGGAAAGCTGGAGAACCTATCTGGGGCTTGTTTCCCTTTTGGATCACTGTGTAGGACAGCTCATAGACGAGCTGAAGCAGCAGAATATTTACAATGACTGCCTGATTTTGTTTACCTCCGATCACGGAGAGATGCTGGGTTCCCACCGCCTTTTCCAGAAGATGTGTATGTATCAGGAGTCTGCAAAGGTTCCTCTCCTTATGCGTCTGCCGGATCACCCGCTTAAAAAGCAGGCCTCTATCACGGACAATGTAAGCCACATTGACCTGCTTCCCACTCTCTGCGGGTATCTTGGGCTGGAACCAGACTTAAAAACGGAGGGCCGCTCCCTTCTCCCTCTGTTTGAAGAAAACGGATCTCTTACACCGCGCCCGGTTTTCATCCAGTATGACGGAAACAGCTGTCTCAGCGGATGTCAGCGCTGCGTGGTAGACGGCCATCTGAAGCTGATCGTAGATTCCTTCCAAAATGAGATCTTCTTTGAGCTTTACAATAAAACAGAAGATCCCCAGGAAACACGGAATCTTCTGTTTGAAAACGGCTATATTCATGAAGGGCGCAGGCTCTTTGAACTGCTTTTAGAGCACATGGCCGCTACCTCCGATCCTTTTATATGCGATCCGGGGGCGTATGAAGCCTTTCTTCACATTCTGTCGTAAATCTCCTCCAGACCCGCAGCGATCTGTCGGATAGTTCCAGGTTCAAAAGGAGAATCCAGGCCCGCGTCCTTTAACATACGGGTGAAAAAGTCAGAGGCGCTGGCCTGACAGAAGGAAAGGTAGCTTTCCCAGGCTGCCTTATAATCCTTCTGCATCCAGATCTTATACTGGAAGGCATCCGTCTGGGCGATCACATAGTCAATGTAGTAAAAGGGATAACTGTAAATATGGTGCTGACGCTGCCAGAAACCTCCCTCTGCATAAAAGGGTGATTCCTCCTCATAGGTCAAATGAGGCTTATACTGATGTTCCAGTTTTTTCCATTCTTCTTTCCGCTGGGCCGGCGTCATTTCCGGGTGATCGTATACAATATGCTGAAATTCATCCACCATACTGCCGTAAGGGATAAATACCACCGCATCCTCCAGCTGGGATTTCAGGAAATCCGCCGCCCTGTCGCCGAAGAAATGCTCCATCCATGGATTGGTGAAAAACTCCATGGACATGGAATGGGTCTCCGCCGTCTCCATGGTAATGTCAGAATGCTCCATAATGGGATCTTTGCCGGAAATATATCCCTGAAAGGCGTGGCCGCACTCGTGGGTGACTACATCCACATCTCCTGCGGTGCCGTTGAAATTGGCGAAGATAAAGGGAGCCTGGTAGTCGGGCAGGTACGTCATATAGCCTCCCACCTGCTTATGGGGACGTGAAAACACATCGAACAGATCCCTCTCCATCATAAAATCAAAAAATTCTTTTGTCTCCGGGGACAATTCCTCATACATCTCCTGCCCGCTTTTTAAAATCTCCTCCGGCGTACCTGATGGCTTTGGACTGCCTTCCGGGAAACTTAAGCCTTCATCCATATGGTACAGCTTGGCAAGCCCCAGACGTTTCCTTCGGTTTTCCCACATTTTCTCTGCAAAGGGCACCCAGTCCTTTTTGATCTGCTTTCTGAAGTTCTCTATGTCCTCTCTGCCATAGCTGTTGCGGTTCATACGACAGTAGCCCAGCTCAGTATATGTCTCAAATCCCAGCTTTCTTGCCTGCTCCGTCCGGTTCTTCACCAGCTTATCATAGAGTGTATCTAACTGCTCCTCAATCCCCTGATAGAACGTATTTACCTTGGACGCCGCTTTCCTGCGGATATCCCGGTTCTCATGGTTCAGATAGGGCGTCATCATGGAAAGGTTGAGTGTCTGCCCCTCCCAGTCGATTTTTGCACTGGCCAGGAGTTTTTGATATTCTGTTACAAGGGCATTTTCCTGCTGCATCAGCGGAACCACTTCCTCGCTTACGGCTTTTGCAGCAAGCTCGATGTTTTTTAAAGCCGGGCCGCCAATCACCGCCTCCAGCTCTCTGCGGTATGGAGAATGGTATAGCAGCTTTTTATACTGCACCTCCTGGTTTAAAAACGCTGGCATTTCCTGATCATAATAATTTTTTTCCTTCTCATAAAAGGGATCTGAGGTGTCAATGCTGTGACGGATCTCCGCCAGAGTGGCCTGCGTCTTAATATGGCCCATAAGCTTATAATAGCGGCGGTGAACATTCAGCTGCTCCTCTGCCGTGCCTGCCGCCTGAAATGCTTCCATAATTGAAGCCAGTTCTTTTTTCGTAGCATCAAAATCGATCCGCTGGTAAGGCATTTCTCCAAATTTCATGTTGATTTCCTCCTGTCTCCATTGTGGTGTTAGTATGGCTGATTTTTATTTTACCATCCCCGAAGAGAAACTGCAAGAAGACAGAAGCACCGCATACGCTCATAAAAGAACGAAATTCCCTGAGCCGGCCGCTGCGTTTTCGCACAAAAAACCGCCTGCCCATATAAGAGCAGACGGTCTGCAAAAGAGGCATCCGATACGGGAAAGGGGTTAATCCTTAAAGCCCCGGATAGTACCGCAGCCCAAAATCCAGCTCATAATAATTTCCCGCTCCATCCCTGTAAGCGTAAGCTTTTCCGTTCTCATCCTTCAGTTCATCCGGCATATACAGATCCTTGTCATATCCCGGAACATCATTGGGGCTGATGCAGACTCCGTTTTCGTCTACTGTTAAAACCTCATCTCCCCTTGGAAGAGTTACCGGCAGCTTTCCTACTGGTGAGAAACGGCCGAAGATTACATCCAGCGTAGCAGTTACATAGGTATCAAAACCTGCCAGAAAAGCGTCGCAGAAAGGCTCTGCATTTCCCACTTCCCAGGCCAGAGTAATATTCAGATTGGCGATTACCTTTCCGCCCCGGCTGTGAACCGCCTGAGCGATCGCCTGGATCTCGCCTGCATCCTTTAGGGTGGTCTCCCTATGGGTCTCTTTCGTGGGACGGCCCTCATCATCCACATTGCACACTTTTTTGTCCTCGCACAGATCCAGCTCCAGGTATCCGGGCGTTGCATTAAAATATTCGCCGGAGGACGGATTTAAAAGCAGGATGGCAAGATCCGCCTCACGGTAATCCTCCGTAAGCTCTGCCTCCTCAGCAAGCTGCTCTCTGAGCGCGCTGGTAGCCGCCTCTGCCGCCTCCTCTTTCTTGTTAAAGCACCGGGCATATATCTTCTTTCCCGCCAGTTTCTCTCCGGTCAGCGGCAAAATACCGTCATTTTTCAGCAAAACCACGCTCTTTCTGTGAGCATCCATGGCATGATCCCAGTCAGACCGCTCTCCAATCACCTGCGCCGCATTTTGGGGATCACGGTAAGGATTTTCAAACATTCCCAGGGCAAACAGCTCAGTAAGGGTACGCACTGCCGCCCGGTCAATGCTCTCATCGGTCAGCACCAGCTCCTCCCCGGAAAAGCCCTCAGGAGCCGGGTGATCCCTGTAATAGTCCTTCTTCCACCGGTCATATGCTTCCTGCCCCTGTTTCTGGTCAAACAGGCCGCTGATCAGATCCACGCCCGCATGGGTTACTGCAAAACCGATCCGCTCCGGCTCGTCTAACAGCTCCACGCCCCAGCTCATGTTGTGAACAATGCCGGTATCGGAGTTAATATATCCCTCAAAGCCCATCTGCTTTCTCAAAAGCCCGTCGATAAAGGGCTTATTGTAGGCAAAACCATAAGGCTCCATCTCCATTTCCTGCCCCTTTTTATCCGTCTGTGTCCGGCTTTTTTCAGCTGCCGGCTTTGCGTAGTAGGGCATGATCGAGGCTGCATGGCAATCCACTGCTGTCTGGAACCCCGGAATATGGTATTTTTCCAGAGAACCCTCTGTCTGGTAGACGTTCCACTGGCCCATACGGTAATGGGGATCAAAGCCATTTTCACGGGCTCCCCCTCCCGGAAAATGCTTTACGGTCATAGCCACGCCGTCAGGGGAAACTCCGTCACAACTACCCTGGATCCGCGGGATAATCCGCTCAAAGATGCGGCATACCAGCTCCGGATCCTCCCCAAAGGTGCCGTAGCTGCGCTGCCATCTGGGATCTGTCAGTACATCCGCCATATACATATATCCCTTTTTCATACCTACGCTGTCCCATTCCCGGCGGATGCAGTCTGCAAAATCATCTAACAGCTCCGGTCCGTCGCCCCGGACGGCTGCCGCGATTCCCAGTGTTCCCGGCCATGCGGCAAAGACGCCGCCTGCGTCATTCATTCCAAAGATCATCTCGCCATTTTCATTCCGGGAATTGGAAACAACCTGAACCGGTATAAAATGTTCACATTCCTCCGCAACCGTATGAAGCTGGTTGATCCAGTCTGTCATATCTTCCGGCGTAGGGCTGTCGCGCAGGATCAGGTGACGGGCAAACCACTCCTTGATCAGCTCGGTAGTGCCCGGCAGATGCTGTTCTCCGAAAATGGTCTTTCCATGAAATTCCCCGTCATCCAGCACCCCGGATTCATCCAGCTGGGGCTTGTGGTCGGGAAAACGATCCGTGTATTTTCCCATACGCCAGTCAGAGATGAAAAGCTGGGCGATCTTTTCCTTGGTAGTCAGAGTCTTTACATACGCCTCAGCCCGCTCCCTTGCCGGAATACGCCAGTCGTCAAAATCCTTAAACTCCCCGCTTCCGTCCAGATCTTTAAAGTAAAGTCCGTCCCGCTCTATCACGTTTCTTGAAACCGTTCCGATCACAGGGCCTCCCTGGTTCTCATAATACCGAATATGATCCGATGCTTTCTTTGCCATAATCCTTTTCCTTTCTCTCATATTCACCTGCAGATAAGGGCTTGCAGCCCATCCGCCTCAGTTTGCCCTTATCATACACGGATTTTGCACAATTTCATAGGACAATTTTCGGAAATATCAGTATAATTTTAAGTTATTGCCGCAGCAGGAAACAAAGGATTCCTGCTGGTTGATTTACAGGCCCAAAAAGGCCCGCAGGATCTCTCCCGCGGGCCTCTGTTAAAACCGGCCGCAATCCCAAAAGAGCTGCAAAACAGCCTTACCGGACTGCGCCGATCAGTTCCTTTATATCCTTCACTCCATGCTTTTGCATATAAGCCTGAATTCCATCCACGGTCTCCACCGTTGCGTACGGATTGTGGAAATTGGCGGTTCCGATGGATACGGCAGTGGCACCGGCCAGAATAAACTCCAGGGCGTCGGAGGCATTTGCAATACCGCCCATTCCAATGATGGGAACACGGACTGCATTTGCCGCCTGATATACCATGCGCACTGCTACCGGCTTGATGGCAGGGCCGGAAAGTCCGCCGGTCTTGTTGGCCAGCGCAAAAGTGCGGCGCTCCACATCGATCTTCATACCCGTTAAGGTATTGATCAGGGAAATGGCGTCGGCTCCCCCTGCTTCTGCCGCCTTTGCCATCACCGTAATATCGGTGACATTGGGACTGAGCTTCATGATAACCGGCTGCTTTGCATGGGCCTTGACCGCCTTTGTGATGGCCTCCACAGCCTTCGGATCCTGACCGAAGGCAATCCCGCCCTCTTTTACATTGGGGCAGGAAATGTTGATCTCCAGCATATCTACCGGCTCCTCGCCCAGGCGCTCCACTACCTCAATATAGTCCTCTGTGGTGCGGCCGCAGACATTTACAATGATCCTGGTATCATATTTCTTTAAAAATGGAATGTCGCGCTTTGCAAATACATCGATGCCGGGATTCTGAAGCCCAATGGCATTGATCATGCCGCCGTAGGTTTCCGCAATTCTGGGGGTGGGATTTCCGGGCCAGGGCACATTTGCAACGCCCTTTGTCACAACGGCACCCAAACGGTTTAAATCTACAAACTCGCTGTATTCCATACCGGAGCCAAAGGTTCCGGAGGCTTCCATCACCGGATTTTTAAATTCCACGCCGGCAATATTTACACTCATATTCACGGATCCGTTCCTCCTCTACAGTTCGATCTCGTCTGCCAGGAATACAGGGCCGTCCTTGCAGATGCGCTTGTTGTGTACCTGAGAATGTTCGTCTTTTTCCCTGGACTGGCAGACACAGGCCAGACAGGCACCCACGCCGCAGGCCATCTTTTCTTCTAAGGAAATCCAGCACTGAATTCCCTTTTCCTTTGCATACGCCTTTAGGGCACGAAGCATGGGAGCAGGGCCGCAGGCGTAGATCACCTCTGCGTCAAGGCCGTTTTCATGAATAGCATCCAGGACATTTCCCTTTGTACCGCAGCTTCCGTCCTCCGTTGCCGCATACACAGAGCCGCAGTCTTTAAATTCATCCATCAAAAAGGTCTGGCTGTTCCGGTAGCCCATTACAGACTGAACCAGCTCTGCACCGTTTAAACGCTTTAACTCCTTTGCCAGCTCCAGCATCGGAGGTACACCGATGCCGCCTCCGATCAGGAACGCCTTTTTTCCCTCTTTAAGAGGGAAACCATTTCCCAGAGGCCCCAGGATATCCACTGTATCACCGGCCTTAAGGGTGGAAAACTCCTCTGTGCCTGCTCCTGCGATCCTGTATACCAGCCGCAGTTCCCCGGCCTCCCTGTCAATGCCGCAGAGGCTGATGGGCCTTGGAAGCAGGCGGGAGCCGTCTTTGGAATAGACGGATACGAACTGTCCCGCCGCAGCCTGTGATGCAATCTCACCAGCCTTCAGCCTTAAATCATAAATACCTTCAGCCAGCTGTGCCTGTGAGACAACAGTGGCTGTCATTTTTAATTTTGCCATGAATCTTCTCCCATTTTCCTGTCATTCTTATGCCGATCCCATCGGGAACCAGCCATAACCGGACCGTTTCTGCCCCGGCAGAAGGCCGGGGCCGCCTTTCTTACAGTACGCGGTTGATGTCAGCCACCATATCTATTACAGCCTGTCTGGATGCCTCTGCAAAATGCTCCGGGCCAAACTGCTTATACTTCTCCTGCTTATACGCTGCAATAATTCCTCTGGATGAGTTTACGATGGCACCCAGACCGTCTTTGTTAAAGCAGTGCTTTAAGTCCTCTGCCGTGCCGCCCTGAGCGCCGTAGCCGGGTACAAGGAAATAGGTGCGGGGCATAAGGTTTCTCAGTATCCGGCTCATCTCAGGATAGGTAGCACCTACGACAGCGCCTACATTGCTGTAATCACCGTCCATGGAAGCGTCTCCCCACTCTACTACCTTCTCTGCCACCCACTCATAGAGAGGACGGCCGTCGATTAGGCGGTCCTGGAACTCGCCGCTGGAAGGATTAGAGGTCTTTACCAGAACAAAGAGACCTCTGTCATGGCTGTTGCATACATCCACAAAAGGCTTTACGCCGTCTGTGCCAAGGTATGGGTTTACGGTAAGGAAATCTGTATCAAAACCGCTGTAGGTTTTTGAACCGACCTGGACACTGCCGATATGGCCCACAGCATAGGCGGCGGAGGTAGAACCGATATCGCCTCTCTTCGCATCACCGATGACAATCAGGCCCTTTTCCTTACAGTAATCCACGGTTCTTTTATAAACCTTTAAGCCCTCAATGCCGAACTGCTCATACATGGCGATCTGGGGCTTTACGGATGGGATCAGGTCAAAGGTATGATCTACGATCTCCCTGTTGAACTGCCAGATAGCCTCTGCCGCTCCCTCAAGGGTCTCTCCGTACTGCTCAAAGGCAGCTGCCTGAATGTGCTCCGGAACATAGGAAAGCATGGGGTCTAAGCCTACGCAGACAGGGGCCTTTGTTTTCTGTATTTTTTCAATTAACTGACGGATCATAACGTCCTCCTCTTGTCTTGTGATGTGTTGATTGTTTATCATTTTATCATAGTTTTTGCGGTCTGAACAGTACCCATTTTCCCGGAAAATACAGCTTTGAAAAAAGGAAAACGGCATCCGGCTGAGTTTTCACATTTCTCAGGGATACCGTTTTTGTACACTCATTTCAGAATCCGAGACTGCTGCAGCGCCTTCGCCCTCAGTCCCTGGTATTCTCTCTTTTCATCACAGCCCTTGAAGGGGTCTTTGGACCTCTGTGCACGGTAATATGCGCCTTTTGGACGAAAGCACTGTCAAAGCCGTCTCTGGTATTGCTGTTGGGGAAGATGAAATTTTTGCCGCTGGAGGTGACTGTCAGGCGCAGCCTGTGGCCGGGAAGGAAGGCGTTTGATATCTTGGTAGTTCGGATGGTAATCTCATAAATCCCATCCGGTTCCAGATACTCCGCCTTTTCAAATCCATTCCTGTATTTTGCGCTTAAAACACCGTCCGCCAGCTTGATGGAACGCCCCTGTTCATCCACATCCGTAATCCGCACCATAAAGTCCGTATCCGGGCAGTCGCAGGAAATATAAAGAGTGACTGCCAGCTCACCGGTGATAACACAGGACTTTGTAAATGGCTCTGTGGTGTAGGCAAGCATATCCTCCCGCCACTCCATACGTGTATAATCCTCTGGTATCTCCAGCTCATTTTCCGACATATCCACGATATGGACGGACGGATTTTCGGGATCGTACACATAGCAATCCCTGCCTTTACCGGCAGAAGGCTCAAAGCGCAGACTCCCCTTTCCGCAGCCGGCCCCATTTCCCATGGCTGCATGATCCGTCTCTCCGTCCAGATAGAGGATAATTTCTTCTGTGTCTCTGGGCGGCCAGCTTTCCCCTGTTTTCCAGCGGTTTTCTCCCACAGTATAGTATTCCAGAGCAGGTGTTTTTTCGATTCCATTGTCCACGCCCTTTAAGAAATGCTCCAGCCACATCATACAGAGCAGGTCCATATCATAGCGCAGGGCATCTTCTCCCAGATAGACGCCGTGAAGGTCATAATCTGCATTTGCGCTGTGTTTCCATGGCCCCAGAACCGCTTTCCAGGTGCCCTCAGGCCAGTCTTTTACCAGATCAAGCGCCTCTGTTGTTCCCATTCCGTTGTCATCAAACCAGCCGGACATGATCAGGGCCGGAACCGGGCCTCCCTTGTAGTTTTTCTGCCAGTTTCCCTTTTCCCAGAAATCGTCCATATCCTTATGTTTCAGCCATTCCGTAAGAAAAGGCACCTCATGGCCCAGCGCTTTTTGGGGGATAGTTTGGATGGGGCGGATATCCAGAATCTCGTCCCAATTATCCTGAGCCATCAACTCCGGCCGCATCCGCTGTTCTGACATGGCAAAGCCCCAGGCCAGCATACCGGAATTAAAGCAGCCGCCTCTTCTTGGAAGATCTGCAAAGGCGCTTCCGGCGCACACGCTTGAAAGCATGGCTTTTAAATGAGGATTGCCGCTGGCGGCAGCTGCCCACTGGACATAGCCCAGATAGGAGCCTCCGGTCATTCCCACTGTGCCGTCACTCCATGGCTGGGCCGCAATCCAGTTTAAGGTATCATCTCCATCCTCAATCTCATAGTGCTGGGGCATCCATTCCCCTGTGCTGTCCTCCCGTCCTCTGACGTCCTGGATCACCACCGCGTAGCCTCTCTGTACAAAGCGGTAATATACCTCCACGCCCCGGCGCTTTCCGTAAGGGGTACGAATTAGAACAGCGGGCCAGCGCTGTTGTCCTGCCGTGGCGCTCTTTACAGCGGGAAGATATACGTCCGAAGCCAGACTTTCCCCATCCCTGGTCTGAACCATTTCCGTTCCCCAAAAACAGACGCCAAAAGAGTTTTCGTCAGGATATGCCTTGGTCCATCGGCTCAGGACGGTTCTCTCCTCCAGGCCCTCCTTTACAAGAACACCCGTATAGTCCCGGCCGCTCATCAGAACCGCCCAGATTTTCCCATTTTCATAAAAGAGATCCAGCGGAAACTTCCTGTTTCTCAGAACATAGGCCTCCTCTCTGCGGCGCGTAAATCGCTCCCCGTTCAGGACAAAGCCTTCCTTTCCTCTGCTGATTTCCTCCTCATATCTCTCCTTTTTTGAAAAAAAGCCCCTGATATCACGGCTGCACAGCCTCTGAAAAAAGCTGTTTTCCTCCTCCTTAAAGGCCTTCTCCTCCCCCAGACAGCCCGTTTCAATATTCAGGCTCTGAATCGTCAGAGTCTCATTTTCCTCCCGTATCCTTCCGTAAAGAATGCCGGAAAAATAAAAATTCCAGATCATATGTTATCAGCCTCCGATCAGCATACGCACAATATAAGCTACTGAAATTCCCAGATAGTTTCCGCAGACGCCCCCAATAATCCCCATCAGCAGGCCGATGCTGATCAGGCTGTTCCATCCTGCACCTGAAGCTACCAGGGCAGCAGTGGTTCCGTCCGCAATAGCTCCAACGATTCCAAGAAGCACATATTCCCTGCGGATCTTAAGCAGTCTGGTGATGCACAGATGAAGAACCATGCTTCCTGCAATCACACAGAAGCACATCAGGGTAATGGCCATCGCGGATCCCAAAAATCCCTTGATATCCACGGAAAATCCCACTACAGCCAGAAACATCATGCCAAAGAACAGCCCCAGGTTCATGGCTCCCCTGAGTCTTCTCACAGCAGGAATCTGGGCTGCAAGGATGGAAAAGGTGGAAATCAGAAGGATCCTTCCTGCACTGGCAAACTCCTCTCCCAAAAGAGCGGAAATTTCTGTAGAAAGGTATACAATAGAGGCTGAGATGGCAAGAAGGCAGGCAATATCCTTGATGCTCCACTCCTCAGAGGCCATAAGCTCCCTGTGGGTTCCGTCCCCCGCCAGTTCTGTTTCTGTAAAATAGTAGGGCCAGAGTTTTTGAAACTTCTTTGAACCCTTCATCAGAGCCGGAGCCGCAAACATCAGTACCAGTGTAGGCATACCGATCACGTAGTCTGCCGCGTTTGCAGCTGCTATGGTGGAGCCGGAGGCATTTAATCCGGAAGCAATGGCCGTTAAATTGGCGCTTCCGCCGGTATAGGTGCCTACAAACATACCGGCCACTTTCCATCCCTCGTCGATTTTTCCTCCGAAGATGCTTCCAAACACAATGGCAACCAGACTGACACAGCAGACGGCGGAGGCAATAGCCATCAACGGCTGCTTTGACATCTTTAAAATCTTCTTAAAATCCACATTGAGCAGATACAAAGACACAGACAGCGGAATACAGTATACGGATATTACCCCGTACAGCTCGCAGCTGTTTGTAACGATTTTTGTATTGACCAGGATGATTCCTGTAATAATAATCAGCAGCGACGGGCCAATCAGCTTGCATATTTTTAATTTCTGCAGCCAGAAGGCGGCAGCGATCATCACCAGGATCACCGCCAGCATACTTTCTGAGGTCTCAAATAACGGCAGCATACCTTTTCTCCTCCTTAAAATGAAATGTCAAGGCCAAGGCCCGGATCTTCGGACAGACGGAACATATCGCCTGTTCTGGTAAAACCTCCCGGCATCCCATTATCTGCATCCTTATAATAAAGGAAACTGTCGCAGTCCGCTTCTGTAATGGCTTTTCTGGAAGCTACCAGGCTTAAGCCTGCCGTAATGGCGATCTTTGTCTCCATCATGCAGCCTACCATACAGGTCAGTCCGAAGTTCTCTGCCAGGGTTGCAATCTGGCCGCCCCGGTAAAGTCCCCCGCACTTCATCAGCTTGATATTGAAAATATCTGCTGCCTCCAGGCGGCAGGCTCTGGCCGCATCCTTTGTGGTATGAATGGATTCGTCCAGCATCAGCTGGATTCCGCTTACCTTCTTTTTAAGACAGGAAGCGCCCTCCAGATCCCAGTCCGGCAGACACTGTTCCACTGCCTCTATCCCAAGGGCCTTCATTCCCTCCAGAGCAAACAGGGCCCGGCTGATATCATAGCCCTGATTTGCATCCACTCTTAAGCGGATCTCATCTCCCACTGCCTCACGGATCTGCTTTAAGGCCCGCAGATCGTCCCTGGGGTCAATGCCTGCCTTGATCTTTAAAATACGGTATCCCTGATTTTTTACATAATCCGAAGCCGCCTCTGCCATCCGTTCCGGTGTGCTGATTCCGATGGTTACATCGTTTTGCACCTCATTCTGATAGCCTCCCAGCACGCGGTACAGAGGCTGTCCCATCACCTTTCCCTTAATGTCATGAAGTGCGATGTCCACTGCGCACTTGGCAGAGCCGCAGCCATGGGCCAGATGATCCATCATGGCGTGGAGCTTCTCAATTTCCAGAGGATTTTTGCCGATCAGCCCCTGACGGAACAGCTGTAAGATCTCGATGGTCCCCTCGGTTGTCTCCCCGGTCACAGGCGCAAAGGGAGCTGCCTCTCCATAGCCCTCTATCCCTTCGTCCGTCTGAATTTTAATCAGGATGCTGACGGAATGGGTGATTTCGGCAAAGGCAACCTTAAACGGCTCTGTCAGTTCAATATAAAATTTCTCGATTTTGATATCAGTGATCTTCATAACCCCTCCATTTTTTCATAAATAATAAAATTATCACAGTGTGTATGGATAAAATTTTACTATTTATAAAATTTATTGTCAATGCAAAATGGATAATTTATGAATTTTGGTAGATTTTTATACATATCTGACTTATAATCATGCTATATATTGGCCTGCAGCCGGTAACCAAAAGCAGCACTGTGCTGTTATCCATGGTTTTGGCCACCGCCCCCACTGATATAGAAAATCACCAAAAACGAGGTATCTACATGCTGAAAATCAGAGAATACAGAAAACAGAAGCAGCTGACCATCAAAGAACTGGCCGCTCTTACAGATATGTCCATCAGTTATATTTCCCAGATAGAGCGCGGTGAAATTGATCCTTCCCTGTCCGCCCTCCGAAAAATCGCCGGCGTCTTTCAGATTCCTCTCTATCTCCTTCTTGACGATATGGAGCGTTCGGATAATCTGACCATAAAAAAAGAACAGCAGCCCCTGCGTTTTTCAGAGGACCAGAAGGTGTCTTACCGCTTTCTCACCCCGCTGCCCTCCCCCAGATACTCCCCGGAGGCACTGCTGATCGAATTTACTCTGGCTCCCCATTCACAGGATGTACCTGAGCCCGTGCGTCACCACTCAGAAGAGCTGATTTATGTTACAGAAGGGGACCTTACCATTCAGATCGGTGATTCCCATATTGAGCTTGCTGCCGGCGATACCACGGTGATCCAAAAGGATTTTCCACATATCTGTAAAAACCTCACCGACAGAAGCGTAACGGGCATTGCCGTATTTTCACCTCCTGTGTGGGGACGGATGGACTTAACCCAAGGATAAAAGCCCGAACCGGCAGACGGTTAGAAAGTAGTTATTCGCACTGGCATTTATCTTTTCATCAGAACAGAACTTACTTTACTTTGCATATATACCGCCCCCGGTTGTGGTTCTTTACTTTGTGATTGCCGGGAACATCTTTGCCCACCGGCTGGGCTTGAACTGCTGGCTATTGTGGTTCGTGATGAATAATGACTTCATTTTATTCTATCTTTTGCCTGTAACCATGGCTTTTGTTGTAGTATGGGCACTTGCAGGAATCCGTTTCCTATGTGTCCAACTATGCAGAAATGGACGCTGTCACCCCATTCCCGCTGCCGTCAAAACTGCGATCACTGCGGGAGGCACCAGAAGGGCTGGAAGAAGATTCAAGGTACGGATCTGCTTGATTCCAAGGATCCCCAGTCCGCTGCTTAAAATCAGGATTCCGCCCACCAGGCTGATCTCGTTCATCAGTGCATCGGTGATAAACGGCTCAATCACGCTTGCTAACAGATAAATACTGCCCTGCCAGCAAAACAGGACTGCCGCTGCAATGACGATTCCCACACCGAAGGTGGAACTGAGCACCGTTGATGTGATTCCATCCAAAATCGCATTGGTATAAAGATAGGTGTTATCTCCCTGAAGGGCGCTCTGCATAGGGCCTAAAATTGAAAGCGTGCCTGCGCAAAACAGAAGGATGGCAGCAGACAATCCCTGGGAAAGATTTGATCCCCCGGATATCTTCCCCACCGCGCGGTCAAAAGCCGCAGCCAGATCCAGTCTTGTACCGATCAGTCCCCCAATGGCCAGGCTGACAATAAAGAGCACATGGTACCTTGACTGGGGCATAGCCTCTGTAATGGAATTGATGCCAAGAGCCGCGGCAGCCAGCCCCATGGAATCCATCATAACCGTTTTATACTTCTCTCCGATTCCTTTCTTTAAGGTGCTGCCAACTATACTTCCCATAAGAATAGCTCCCGTATTCGCAATGGTTCCCAACATGGATATTTCCTCCTGTGTACTTTCTCTCTTTTAACCGGCTGCGCCTTCCTGCGGCCCGCTTACTTCCATATCTTACAGCCTCTCATGCTTCTTTCAGATCACCCTTCTGCGGCTCCATTTTCCTGACAGATATCCGGCAAAGGAAATCAGATAATTGGCTGTCCATCCCATGGGGACTGCATACCACACAGCTGCCACGCCCCATACCGGAGCCAGCAGAAACGCCACGGCCACTCGGATTCCCAGATTGATAAGGTTTGCTGCCGTAAATACCGCCATGTCCCCCGCGCCTCTTAGGACACCGTCCGTGCAGGCCTTTAAGCCGATAAATACAAAGAACCAGCCAATAAAGGACAGATACTCGGTTCCTGTGGCAAAAGCCTCCGATGCTGTATCCCCTCCCAGAAAAGCAGCGATGATTTCTCCGTTCCAGATTCCCACGCCAAAAGCGATGAGCGCTGCAAACGCCCCCACAATTGCATAGCTGATCCGGTAGCCTCTCTTTACCCGGTCAATCCTGTCTGCACCGATGTTCTGAGCAGTAAAGGTGGCTACCGCATTTCCCGTCGCTATCATAGGCACAATGCAGATAGACTCAATACGGCTGCCTGCGGAGTAGCCTGCCAGCACAGCCGAACCAAAGCCGTTGACTACCGACTGTACCAGCAGCATTCCGATGGATACAATGGACTGCTGAAGGATCGAGGGAAGCGCAATCCTCGTTCCTCCTGCCAGCATCCCACTGTCATACCGTTTCACAGCCCCTGACGGATACGTTTTTAATTTGCGGATCAGAAGTCCAAAGGAAATCACAGCGGATACTCCCTGTGAAAATACCGTTGCAGCCGCTGCCCCATCTACTCCCATCCCAAGCACAGTAATGGAAAAAATATCCATAACTACATTCAAAATAGAGGAAAAGACCAGAAGATACAGCGGCGTTTTAGAATCTCCCAGCGCGTTAAAAACAGCGGCCAGCACATTGTACATAAAAAGAAAGGGCATCCCAAGAAAATAGATCCCCAGATAAAGCTCTGCCTGAGCCATGATATTGTCTGGGGTCTGCAGAGCTCTTAAGACCGTGCCGTTAAAATAATATCCCACACCGCCCAGGATCAGACTCACCGTAAGGAAACTGATCAGGGCAGTAAACACCGAGGTTTTCATTCTGGCATAATCTCTGGCTCCCAGATACTGGGAGGTCAGCACCGACGCGCCGTTTCCGCCGCCAATGGCGATCATGATAAACACATTTGTCAGGGCATAAGAAGCGCCCACTGCCGCCAGGGCTTCCTCTCCCAGAAAATTTCCAACAATCATGGAATCCGCCATATTGTAAAACTGCTGAAACAGATTTCCAAGGATCAGAGGCAGCGCAAAGAAAAGCAGACGGATGCCCGGCTCTCCTGCTGTCAGATCCCTGTTCTGCTTCTTTGTTTCCGTTCCCGTTTTCTCTATGACAATCCCCCTCCTTTGTGCTGTACCTTAGCTCTCAGCCGGATTACACCGGTTATCCTGCAAAAGTTCTTAATGTATCCTCCAGTATTCCCCGAAACAGCCGTTTATACCCCGGTCTCCTCACTCATGCATCTCTCAAATTCATCCAAAAGCTCCCCGAAGAATTCCAGCGCCTCATCTACGGGCCCGCTTTCAGACATATCTACGCCGCAGAGTTTTAAAAGCTCCACTGGCTCCATAGAGCAGCCGCCTCCTAAAAAGCTTCTGTAGCCTTCCAGAGTCCCCGGCTCCCCGGCCATGATCCTGCGGCTGATGGCGATTGCCGCGGAAAATCCGGTAGCATACTGATATACATAAAAAGGCGTATAGAAATGGGGAATCCGCTCCCATTCATATCCGATCTCTTCATCCACCTCCATATCCGGACCGAAATAGTCCCTGTTTAACTGCGCATAGATCCCGCACAGACTCCGGGCCGTCAGGCTCTCTCCCGCCGCCTCCATCTCATGAGCCTTCTGCTCAAATTCCGCAAACATGGTCTGGCGGAACAGCGTGGTACGAAAGCTTTCCAGAAAATGGTTCAGCAGATAAGCCCGCTCCTTCCTGTCTTTGCTGGTTTCTAACAGATGACGGATTAAAAGCGCCTCGTTGCAGGTAGACGCCACCTCAGCCACAAAGATCCTGTAGCCGGCATACGTATAAGGCTGGGCCTCATTGGAATACCATGTATGGATGGCATGGCCCATCTCATGAGCCAGCGTAAAAACATCCTTTAAGGTTCCCTGGAAATTTAACAGCACATAGGGATGACAGCCATAAACTCCCCAGGAATAAGCTCCGCTCCGCTTACCCTCATTCTCATACACATCGATCCAGCGGCCGTCAAAGCCCTTTTTTAGCAGCGCCCGGTACTCCTCCCCCAGAGGCGCCAGTCCCTCTTTTACCATCTCCTTTGCCTCCTGAAAGGAAAACGGCCGGTCTGCCTCTGCCACCAGGGGCACATAGAGATCATACATATGAAGATCATCCGTTTTAAGAAGTCTTTTGCGCAGAGAAATATAGCGGTGAAGCTTTGGCAGCCCCTTTCTCACGGAAGCAGTGAGCCGGTCATACACCTCCTCCGGCACCTCATTGGAGTTAAGATAATAGGAACGGCTGGAATCATATTTTCTGGCTCTGGCATAAAAAACAGCCTGCTTTACATTGGCTGCAAATGCTGCCGCCAGTGTATTGGAATACTGCTTGTATACACCATACAGGCTTTCAAAAGCCGATTTACGGATCTTTCGCTCCGGGTTCTCCATAAGGGAAATAAAGGAACCATGAGTCACAGGAAGCTCTCTGCCGTCACTTCCTGTAATGGATGGAAAACGTACGTCTGCATTGTTAAACATACGAAATATCTGAGCACCGCCCTGAGTGGCTTCTTTAGAACGCGCCAGCAGCCCTTCCATCTCATGGGATAAAGTATGGGCCTTTCTCTTTGCCAGCTGCTCCAGAAGGCGTCTGTAGTGGGAAATACCGTTTTCCGATCTGCAATACAAAGCCAGCTGACCGTCAGGCATCCCTAAAATCTCCGGTATCATAAAAGCCGACAGCTCCCCGGCCCGAAAAGACAGACTCTGAGCCCTTGAAAACATATCCTGGTACTCCTGGTCTGCCGTATCCTCATCAGACCGCATCCTGGCGTATACATACAGGCGCTCAATCTTCTCAGAAAAAGTGTCGTCAAACTTCAGCGCTTCGTACAGCACATCTGCCGACTCTGCCAATTTTCCCTTAAATTCCTCATAGCGCTCCGCCTCCTTTACAGCCTCCTTATAAAGCTGCTCCCAGGTTTCACGGTCTGCCACCATATCCTCCAGTTTCCATGTATCTTCCATGGGTATTTCATATCGCTTTTTCGTCATATAAAGCCTGCTCCTTTTTTATTCTATCCTTCCCTCATGGGTCAGCATACCTCTGCTCCAAACGGCATCAGCGCCAGCTTTGCCAGTTTAAACTGCTGGAGTCCAAAGGGGATTCCTACCACCGTCACACATAGGAAAAGCCCCAGGCACAGATGCTCCGCAGCCAGAGGCAGTCCTGACACCAAAAGCCAGATGATATTTAACAGAAACGACCCGGCGCCTCCGCCGTAGATCACTTCCTTTCCAAAGGGAAAAAAGCTTAAGGACGCCAGCTTAAAGCACTGTAATCCTATGGGGATTCCCACCACCGTAACGCACCACAGACAGCCTGCCAGACACCAGCTCAGACCGCTGACTGCGCCTCCGAAGATAAACCAGACTGCGTTTCCAAGACATCCCATACGTTTTACTCCTTCCTCCATATTCATTTTCATTCTGCCGTCAGCAGCAAAAGGGACACACGTCCCAACTGCCCTGTAAGGTGATTATATAATAAATGGTTCTGGCTGTAAAGGAGCGTGCAGTCATATATGAAACATCTGCCAGGTCACAGCCTTGTTCTGCCGGAAAATACATCAGAAACAGCAGTTATCCCTGCAAAAAAACTGCCTGCAAAGTTTTACAGGCAGTCTCCAGACAAACATATTCTATTCATTCGCTCAGGAGCGTTTCTCTATCACCCCACTAAAATCCATCCCGAATCCAAAGTCATACACATGGCCTTCGCTGTCTTTGTAGCATTTCATATCAAAGGCCACATCCTCCTTCTGCTCCTCTACCGTCTTCATATCTGCGGGGAGCTGAAGGGGCAGACGGCCCTGGGGCGCAAACTCACCGCAGGCCACCTGGCAGACGGCCCTGGGATTGACGCCGTAGTCCGCCAAAACAGCGTCAGCTAAAGGCTCAAGTTCTGCCATGACCATGGGATTTTTCATGGATACCGACACAACCACCGGCTTTTCTCCCATTATTTCCCGCATCCGAACTACCATATCCAGATCCTCCTCATTGGCAGCCGTATTCCACTTGCCGCGGTAGCTGCGGTTTGCAGACTCCTCCAGCGGATCGCCGCCCGCTATGCTTATCTCTCTGGCATATTCTGCCTGATAGGGGCGGTACTGAAGAGTCACCGGCACATAGCCGTTTCCGCCCGCCGCCCGATCCTCCGGGCTATATCCCTGAGAAATGGGTGACTCGATAAAACACAAGGCCGCATCTGCCTCCTGGGGCGTATCCACCACTGTAAAATACTCTTTTGCGGCCTCCTTTCCCGCCGGAGTCATAATGCAGTCCTCTGTCCTGTGGCTCATAAAATCATAATAGGGCCGGATATGACGGTTCGGAATATAAACCTTCGCCTTTTGTTTCAGCGGAAGAACATTTCCACGGTTTTTCAGGAGGGTAATGCTTCTTAACTGAGATTCAAAGCCCTTTTTCACATACTCCGGGTTTCCCACGGTCTCCAGGGAGGCCTTCAGATCCAGATACGGATTTTCAAAAAGGCCCACTCGGAAAATATTGGTTAAAAGGCGCACGGCAGACCGCTCCAGTCTGGCCCGCATAGCCTCCTCACCATAGATCTGACAGCCTCGCTCATAAGCTGTCAGCAAAGGCTCTGCATCGTTATTTCCGCCAAACTGATCCACGCCTGCTTCCAGTGCCTTTAAATGGCGTCCAGCCTCATCCAGGCCCTCCACGCCCCAGCATTTTCCGGAAAACGTCTCTTCCTTTGGCCCCATATCGCGGGTAATGCCCCAATCCGTGCATACTACACCGTCATAGCCCAGTTCCTCCCGCAAAAGATCCTGGATCAGATACCGGTTGTAGGAATTTCCCACATTTTCCCCGTTCTTTTTATCCTGATTCCAGGAAACGGTATAGTAGGGCATCACCGCGCTTGCCCTGCCCGTTCCATCTTTTAAGTCAAAGGCCCCTTTCGTAAATGGCTTTAGATGCTCCTTAAAATTCTCCCCCGGATATACCGCGTATTTTCCATAAGCGTAATGGGCGTCTCTTCCTCCTTCGCAGGGACCGCCGCCGGGAAAATGCTTTACCATGGTATGAACACTTTCTTCTCCCCATCCATCCTCGCTTCCCGGAGTTGTCTGGAAACCGTCGCAGTAGGCCCTGGCCATTTCCGCCGTCAGCTCTGTGTCCTCTCCAAAGGTATCCGCAAATCGCATCCATCTCGGTTCCGTAGCAAGGTCGATCTGGGGAGACAGGGCCGTGGTAATTCCCAGGGCGCGGTATTCCCTAGAGGCGATCTGCCCGAAGGTCTTTACCTGCTCTGCATCAAAGGCCGCTGTAAGCCCGATTCCATTGGCCCATTTTGAAATAGGCTCCCCCGTCTGTGCAATATATTCCGCCGTAGATCCTACGCTGTGGCGGGGATCTGAGCTGTTGTTGGCCGGGATGCCAAAGCCGTCATTTTCCGCCAAAGCCTGAAGATTATTATTCCAGCGCACCGCGGTCTCCGTATCCTTTAATTCCAGGATCAGCACATGGCGCACCTTATCTTTCAGAAGAAATTCCCTCTGCTGATCCGTCAGATCCCAGCTTTTAGCGCCGCTCTCCATGAATTTCTTTCCATGATAGGTTCCCCCAAAGGTCTCTGCCTGAGGCCCGCAGGCAGGAATCACCTGATGGGCGCTGTAAAGCATAAGCCCCGCAATCTCCTCTATGGAAAGCCTGGCTGCCAGGTCCTTTGCCCGTTCCTTTGCGGGAAGTCTCCAGTCCTCATAGGGCGCCAGCTTACCCGTTCCCAAAAAATCCTTAAATGCCAGCCCGTCCTCCGTGATCAGCTGGACCCTGGTATCTTTAGCCAGCCCCAGATCCTTTCCGCCCGGATTATGAATAATGACATATCCGTCCTTTGATTCTTTTGTCCATTTTCCTTCCATCTGTAACCTCCTGCTTGCGCCGCCCCATATTCCCCACTGCTCTCACCTAAGAACAGTTTCACCGGCCTATTACGGCAAAGGATACGAAGGCCCTGGGGAGAGGGGCGCTGATTCTGATGGCATTATTGTATCACAGGATGGAAACCGACTGATAGAACTATTTACAGAAAAAATATCCACATTTCCCGCTCATTTCCCCCAATCTTAACAAAAATGTCAGAAATTATTAGAAAATAGTCAAAAGAAAGTAATTGGTTTTGTAATATCTATCCGTTATAATCATATATGTTAAAATATCTTTTGCCCCAGCATCATATAAAAAGGTAAACAGATTCATAAAAGGAGAGTTTCATTATGAAAAAGAGATTTATAACAGCAGCAGCTATGGCAGCAGTCACAGCAACCGTATTGTTAAACGGATGTACCAGCCCTCAGACCAGCTCTTTGGTTTCCTCTCAGACAGAAACAGAGTCCCCCGCAACAGAACAAGTGCAGACAGAAGAAAGCACAAAGGCGCCGGAAACAGCAGCCAGCGAGACAGAAGCTGAGGCGGAGGATGTGGTTCGGACCGAAGCCGTCTATGTCAAGGACAGCGAGTTTGCTGATGAGGGAAAGCTGGTATTCCACAATGACACCCTTGGCGATTTCATCTGCATTCTCAGCGATTTTACCGTTATGCCCGAGGAATTAAAGGACGGAGAAACCTATGTCATCAGTCATTCCATGGTTATGACCATGTCTCTGCCGGGGCAGCTTCCCCAGGTATATTCCATCCGTACCATGGATGATCCCTATCAGGATTCCATCGGCACAGTGAAGGCCATAGAGGAGGACAGCGTACTCTTTGAACGGGCTGACGGTTCTCAGTTCATGGTAAACAAAGACAGTCTTGGCAATACAACGGTTCAGGAAGGAGATCTCTGTGTGGTAAGCCATACACAGAACATGACCCGTTCCATGCCGGGAACCTATATGGAAGTAAACCGCGTGGCTGTACTTCCTCAGCCCGAAGAAGGGACGGAAGCTGCCAGTCCGACCGAATCCCTTACAGAGAGCACAGAGATGGAAACCATCACGGCAGAATAAGCTGGGATTGCAAAATACCTCCCCGCCACAGACACTGTTTCTGTGACAGGGAGGTATTATATGTTTATCCGTCCTTCCGTTCATCCTTCCAGACAAAAAGGATCCCCTTCTCCTGATACTCCCGGATCTGTTCATCCGTGTAGCCCAGATTCTTTAAGATCTCCGGCCCCTGCTCGCCAATCAGAGGGCCGCCCTTATACTCAGGAACGCCCATTTCCTGGAATTTCACCGGCGGTCTTACCAGGGTTCTGATGTTTCCGTTGTCATATTCCATCCTGTACAGACAATCATTGGCCCATGCCTGCTCATCTTCCAGAATCTCGCTCCATGACTGTGCCAGACTGAATGCCACATCCGCCTCTTTTAAGATCACTTTCCATTCATCCGCTGTCTTTTTTCCCATTGCCTCCATGCAGATATCATACATCTCTGTGCCAAGGCCGTTAGCCTGCAGGTTCTGAATCGGGAAATATCGGTCATTATTCATCAGATCTTCCCTGCCGATGGCTTTCATAAACTGATTGTAGTACATATTGTAATCCGGCATACAGGTCTGAATAAACCTGTCGTCTGCAGTTCTCCATGCGGAGTTGAAGGGATTGGCACCTTCACGAATATTGATAGGATACTCTTTTGCAATCCCGTCATAGTTCGCTGCCTGAATCATCATTCCCATGTTATACACGGCCGTTTCAAACAGGCTGGTTTCCACCTTCTCCCCTTCTCCGGTCATTTTGGCATGGTACAGAGCCGCCAGAATACCTGCCGCCAGATTCATTGCCACATTGTGATCTCCAACGCCGGGAACTACGTTAAATGGCACAGTACCTCTCTGGCGCAGAGAATCCAGATATCCGCCTCTTGCAAAAAATGCGGTAAAATCAAAGCCCGGAAGATCCTTGTCAGGGCCATACTCTCCGTAACCGGTAACCATTGCATACACCAGCTTCGGGAATTTCACCTTCAGCGTCTCATAGTCCAGACCGGCTCTCTGCAGGGCCTGCACTCTCCAGTTGGTGATCAAAACATCCGCTCCCTCCAGCAGTCTGAAAAATGCCTCCTTTCCTTCCGGAGTTTTCATATTCAGAGAAATGCATCTCTTGTTTCCGTTTTCCAGATCCCATGTCGTATTCTCATACATATCAAGAGGCCTTCCCTCAGACGGAGCCGTATGTCTCAGGGGATCTCCCTTTGCAGACTCAATCTTAATAACATCTGCACCGCAGTCGGCCATAAAACGTCCTGCTCCTGCCGCCGCAATGAAGGTGGCCAGTTCCACTACTTTTACGCCTTCCAGTAACTTCTTGCTCATCGTTCTTATCCTCCTTGACTTAGTTTACCCTATTGATCCAGTTCCTTAATGATCTCCGGAATTACCTTATACAGATCTCCCACGATCCCATAATCAGCAATCTCAAAAATCGGAGCATTCTCATTGGTATTAATCGCAATAATCTGCTCTGAATCCTGCATACCTGCTATATGCTGGATCGCTCCTGAGATACCGCAGGCGATATAAATTCTGGGCTTTACCGTAGTGCCTGTCTGTCCTACCTGATATGCATGATCGATCCAGCCTGCGTCTACAGCCGCACGAGATGCGGCCACAATTCCGCCCAGCCGGTCAGCCAGCTGCTTTAACAGCTCAAAGCCCTCGGCCTTTCCCAGTCCCATGCCCCCGGCTACGATAATATCCGCATCCGTAAGCGAAACGCTGTCCTTCATGGTCTTTACAATTTCCAGAACTCTGGTACGGATATCTCCCTCCTTAAACTCCACCTTCAGTCGAATCCGTTCACCCTTCCGCCCTGCTTCAAACGCAGCCTTCTCCATAACACCAGGCCGTACAGTAGACATCTGAGGACGGTGGTTCGGGCAGATAATGGTAGCCATCAGGTTTCCGCCGAATGCAGGACGTGTCTGCCGGACCTTTTTATCTTCCGGATCAATCTCCAGTCTGGTGCAGTCCGCAGTCAGTCCCGTATTTGCCTTAACCGCCAGACAGGGGCCAAGATCACGGCCAATATGGGTCGCGCCTAATAAAACGATCTCCGGCCTGTACGCTTCAATGGCATCATTGATTACTTTGGTGTAAGCATCTGTACGGTAAGCAGCCAGTTCCTCATGATCTGCCACATATACCTTATCTGCTCCGTACTCAAACAGCTGATCTGCAAGATCTTCCACATCTTTTCCGCAGAGAACCGCGCACAGCTGGCAGCCGATTTCCTTTGCCAGCTTCTTTCCTTCTCCCAGAAGCTCCATGACAACCGGCATAATCACACCATCTCTCTGCTCCGCAAAAACCCAGACATCCTTATATGTACTTAAATCCTTTATTTCCCGCTTTTCTTCTGTTTTCTCAATTGCCCCAAACGGACACTTTTCCGCGCACACGCCGCAGCCAGTGCAGGCGGGCCCGATTACGGCGGTCTTATTTTCCATGGTAATTGCTTCAAAAGGACAATTCTTTACGCAGATGGAACAGCCTTTACATTTCTCTCTGATTACATTTACTGCCATTTTCTATACATCCTTTCCCTTTAGATATAATACTTCTCTCTCAGTTTTCCAACCAGCGCAGCGCTCATTTCCTGAGTGGTTCCGGTCAGCATTTCTCCCTTTCCTTTCTGAGGCGGCGTAAAGGAACGGAATACCTGCGTGGGAGATGCGTTAAGGCCGCAGTCCTTCGGATCAAGTTCTAACGCACTGTGATCCCAGATGGTAATTTCCTTCTCATACGCATCAACAATTCCTCCAATGCTCATGTATCTGGGCTGATTCAGTTCTTTCACTGCGGTCAGCAGACAGGGCATCTGTACCTCAATTCTCTCATAGCCGTCCTCCAGCTGCCTCTGTACCACTGCCTTCCCTTCTTCCAGCTGAATGTCCTGGACGTATGTTACAACCGGAAGCCCCAGTCTCTGCGCCACCTGCGGCCCAACCTGAGCGGTATCGCCGTCAATCGCCTGACGTCCTGCAAAAATCAAATCTGCGCCTCCAGCCTTGCGGATCCCTGCCGCAAGGGTTACAGAGGTTGCACAGGTATCTGCCCCGCCAAATGCACGGTCGCTTAACAGATATGCTTCATCCGCTCCCATGGCCAGACATTCCCGAAGCATATAAGAGGCCTGGGGCGGCCCCATTGTCAGAACAGCAACAGTGACATCCGGGTTCTGATCCTTAATCTGAAGAGCTGCCTCCAGGGCGTTTGCATCATCGGGATTTAAAATGCTTGGCACACCATCGCGGATCAGGGTTCCCTTAACCGGATCGATCTTTACTTCGTTGGTATCTGGCACCTGCTTTACACACACTAAAATTTTCATTCTCCAAACTCCTCCTATTTCTTCAGCAATTTACCTGCAATCACCATCTGCTGCACCTGGCTGGTTCCTTCATAAATGGTAAATACACGGCAGTCACGGTACATTCTCTCTACCTTGTAATCCTTGATGAACCCATATCCGCCGTGGATCTGCACTGCTTTGGCCGCAATCTCGTTGCAGACCTCTGCCGCATAATATTTAGCCATCGAAGCCGCCATGGAGGCATCCTGATGGGTATCCATTAAATATGCGGTCTTATATACCAGAGTCTTTGCTGCCTCCAGTTTTGTCGCCATATCTGCGATCATAAAACTGATGGCCTGAAAATCTGCGATTCTTCTGCCGAACTGCTTTCTTTCTTTTGCATATTTAACAGCCTCATCCAGCGCTCCCTGCGCCACACCGATGGACTGGGCCGCCACACCCAGACGTCCTGTATCGAGAGTTTTCATAGCGTTGATAAAGCCCTTTCCTTCTTCTCCCAACAAATCGCTCTTATGCACCCGCACATTATCCAGAATAATATCGCTGGTGGCACAGCCGATCACGCCCATCTTGTTTTCCGGTTTTCCGCAGGAAACGCCGGGAAGTTTCATGTCTACAACAAATGCGGAAATTCCCCTGGTTCCCCTTGTCATATCTGTTTTCGCATAGATTACGGCCCAGTCAGCCAGAGGAGCCATGGTAATAAACGTCTTGCGTCCGTTTAAAATATAATAATCCCCGTCCTTTACCGCCGTAGTCGCCATACCGCCTGCATCAGAGCCTGCTCCCGGTTCCGTCAGAGCAAAGCAGACCTTTTTTCTTCCCTTTACAACCGGCGTCAGATACTTTTCCTTCTGTTCCTCCGTCCCTGAAAGCAGAAACGGACCGCCGGACAGTGAGTTGGGAGAAGAAACGTAAATACTCGCCACACCGCTGACTCTTGCGATTTCTTCCATTACGATTACATAGGAACGGGCATCTGCCCCCTGTCCGCCGTATTCCTTTGGAACCTTGATTCCAAAAAATCCGGCTTTGGCCATTTTATCCAGGAGTTCTTCCGGAAATACCTCTGTCTCCTCTATCTCATCAAGGATTTCCTTGGTCAGTTCTGTTTCAGCAAATCCTCTGGCCAATTTCCTTATTAACTCATGCTGTTCTGTAAAATACATATTTGCTCCTCCTTTTATTTTCCATTTATCATCTTGACGGCCTGAGCCTTAAGTTCCTTAAAAAGAATCTTGCCGCTGGCACCCATTGGAAATTCCTGAAATGCCAGCACATATTTAGGAACCTTATAGTCAGAAAGACGGGCCTTTACATAAGCTCTTACTTCCTCATCTTCAACGACCGCCCCTTCTTTTGGGATAATACACGCCGCAATCTCTTCCTGCAGCACCCTGGCAGGAATACCAATCACCTTTACTTCATCCACCTCCGGCATTTCACTGATGCAGCTTTCTATTTCAGCAGGGGAAATGTTCTCTCCGCCCCGTATGATCATCTCTTTCATTCTTCCGGTCACATGGAGATATCCGTTTTCATCCATGGAGCCAATGTCACCAGTATGAAGCCAGCCGTCTTCATCCACCGTATTTCGTGTTTCCTCCGGGCGCTTGTAATATCCCTGCATTACATTGTAACCCCGAACCAGAATCTCTCCCTCTTTAACCTTCAGCTCCACATCAGAAATAACTTTTCCAGAAGTGACGGCCTTAAGCTCCACCGGATCCTCATAATCCGAAATGGCAATGCAAGGAGACGCCTCCGTCTGGCCGTAGGATACCTGCAAATGCTCCAGTTTTAACTCTCTGCATATTTCCTCATATTCCGAAGGGAGGATCGGAGAACCTGCAATGATTCCGCTTTTCAGGCAGGAAATGTCATACTGTGAGCGGCTCTTATTATGCAGCAGCGCCAAAAACATGGTAGGTACTCCGTTTAGCACAGTGCACCTGTGTCTCTGCACCTGTTCCAGCACCTCCAGCGTTTTATAATACTTCAAAAGATGTGCCTTGGCCCCGCTGTGCATACAGGCCAGAATCCCGGCTGTAATTCCAAAGCAATGAAACAGCGGAACCGATATGCAAAGCCTGTCCTCCTGGTTCCAGTGCATCTGTCTGGCAATCTCCTCCGAATTCTTAACCAGACTGTAATGGGAAAGCATGACCCCTTTGGGTCTGCTGGTTGTACCTGAAGTAAACATAATGCAGGCCGTATCTTCTGGCTTCACCCAATCGGCAGCCTCTGCAAGCCGCCGTTTTTTCTGAGCAGAAAGCTCCGCGGGAAATGCAGATCTCTGATACCATCTGTCCGACAGATTTTCCTCCAGAGCAATCACCCGTTTCAGGCGCGGAAAGGTTTCAAATGGAATCCTGTTTAAAACCTCCCTGTAATCGTTTTCCCTGCAGCCAGATCCATAGAACAGATACTCCACATCATTATCCAGAAGCAGATGCTCCAGCTCCTTTTCCTTATAGCAGGTGTTGATCAGCACAGGCACAGCGCCGATCTTATTTAACGCCAAAAAACAGAACACCCAGTTGGGGCTGTTGACGCTCCAGATTGCTCCATGGTTTCCCTTTTTGATCCCCATATCCAGATAACAGACTGCCAGGAAATCGGAAATCTCGTCTACTTCTCCCCATGTATATCGGTAATCACGATATTCAAGGCCTGAAAGCTCCGGAGTCTGTGCAGCCCGTTCATTTAACAGGGTTCCGATTGTTTTTGATACAAGGCTCATGATGTCATCTCCCGCCAGCCAATTAGGTATACTTGTATACTATATTGCTTCGTCTAAGAACTTTGATGTGTAATACGTACATACAGAAAGAAGCGCTGCCATACGCCTGCTCCCTTATGTGGAGACAGCGCTCCTTTCTGCTTTCCAGACTCTTTATTTTGTGTCAAACCTTGTAGCAATCATATGTACCACATAAGGAATCATTACGACCGGAATTGTTAAGTATCCCAGATAAGCATAGCCAACTGACACGATCTTATTCAGACCAAGCTGAGCGATCAGGAATGCAACCACCGTGCAGATCAGCGTAACAACAATAACATTTCTTCCCGGCTTTGCAGTGGGATCAAAGCTTTTATCCATAGAGGTACAGACGCGGTTAGACATACCTGCGATCATATTTACTGCGGTGGAAACAGAGCCCAGCACAATCAGAATAGAAATGATAGGTCTTAATAAGTCCGGCGCTACCCCTCTGTTTACCAGAAGCAGCAGGGGAATACTCTCGGTCGCAAACTTAGGGTCGCTGGTAATTGCCATCAGACCAAGCACCGCCATGAGACAAATTGCCGTATTTACAAAAAATCCGTAAACCATAGATGTCTTTGCATCATCCGGGTTTTCAAATGGTTTTGCGTGCTGGAACAAAAGACCAATAGACCCCAGCTGAAATGCCGCATATACAATACTGGTCCAGAATGCCTTGCCTGCCGGAGCGGGATTTGAGGCGCTTGCTGCAATGTTTGCAGAAATATCACCCCACTGAGCAACGATATTAGGAATATAAACAATAAATAAACCGGCAACAATCATTACGGACAGGGTAGAGGCAACCTTGCGCACTACATTGGTGCCGTAGACGGCAACGATGAAAATAAATACGCCTACAAATATGGTTCCTATCCAATGGTTTATGCCAAATGCACTCTCCATGGTACTGACACCGGTTGCAAACGCTGCCGCCGGAGCCACACAGAGCGTTACAATATAAACAAGCTCATACAAGTTGGAAAAAATCGGCGCATACTTTCCATAAAAGCTGTTATTAAAACTTCTGTAATCATATACCTCGTGCTTTTTCGCATAGCGCAGTCCATACCACTGATAAAAAGCGCCGATAAACTGTGCCAGAACACACGTTGCAAATGCCCATACTCCAAACTGTACAAAATACTGCCTTAACTGATTTCCTGAGGCAAATCCGCCTCCGAACTGTGTGGTAAACCATACAAATGCAACCCCGACTACAACCGACATTTTGTCTTTACTAATCATAACAGATTCCCCTTTTTTCATTTATTTTCTGACCTGTCAGAACATTTCCTTAAAGGCCTGGATCATGGTGTTTGCCTGTTCATAATTCACCATCTGGCGGTCAACCTCTATGTTCAAATTCATCAGGCCGGCCGTTTGACAGGCTCTTCGGATGGGAACATAATCAAACTCCTCCGGGTCACAGAACTTGGTCATCAGAACAATCACTGCCCTGGCATCGTGCTTTTTCGCCTGCTCAATCAGGTAATCCACACGTTTTTTATCCTTATCATACAGAAGGGTGCAGCAATCCATATCCGCAAACTTCTGGGCCAGCGCATCCAGAGGATGAGCCATTTGGGGCACATCGGTACGGTACTGTCTGGACTCATGAGCCACATCGTCAAACACTACCTGAATGCCGTTGTCATCAAAAATCTGAAGCAGACTGGGAGAATCTGACAGAATCCCGCTTACCAATACCCCCACCTTTCCTTCTGCCTTTGGGCCCTTCTTAAGTTCCCCGTTGATATGCCTTACAATCTCCGTATGCTCCTCTGGAAGCATAAACCAGGCGCTCTTAAACACGTCGCTTCTCTGTAACGCCGTTATCTCTGCATCTGCAGCAAGCTCTGCAAACTCTCTCATAACTGCATTGTGCTCATTATAAATCTGATTGGATCTGGCTAGCGCAAGCTCAGAAAAATGAGCTCCGGTCGCTGTCTCAAGATCACGGATCACTCTCAGATATCCTTCCCTGGTAAATTTCACACCATACGCAGGTTTCCGGTTCTGCGGATACGTCATTGGAACAAAGGGAATCCCTTTTACTGCATATTTCCAGTTCTGGCCAAGGGTCTTTAACGAGTCGCAGAGAGACGGAATCACAATAGCAGAAACTCCGTCATACTCGCCTTTGATCCCCAGTTCCAGAATCGTCTGCATGACAGAGCAGATAAAAGCTGGATAATATTTCTTAGCCTCATTGATCTCCATATCCGCTCCCCACGCACCCATTGGAACCAGTCCCATAGAATGAATGATCTCCTGCGGGGTGTAAACAGGAGCTACCGCAACCACCTTTCTGCCTTCTGCCAGATATTTATCAAGCTGTTTTCTGGGAGTTTGTGCTGCTTCATGAAGCTGCGCAAATAATTCGTTTGCTGCCATTTTAATTACCTCCTTTGTTTGCTTCCATGATCTCCATCAATCCCTGAACGCGAGTATCATACTGGGCTTCGGAAAAATTTCTGGGATCTGCCTGATCACCGTCAAAGGAAGCTACCGGAATCCCACAGACTTCGCCGATCTGTCTGCTCATCTCCGGCATAAATCCAGACCAGAGTTTGCAGGAACGGTTCGTATGAACCAAAATCCCCTCTACATGATTATTCCTGCACAGACGGATTCGCTTGTCTCTTGCGTGTTCCAGATTCATGGCATTAGGCACATTGGCATATGCCCGGCACATTCCATCAAAGTCATTATAGATAAACCCGAAGGCATCCGCGTAAATGGTAGTTACCATATTGATGCCTCTGCTCTTTAATCCTGTGGATGTGGCGCGCAGCCATGGCCAGCAGGCAATTCCTTCAAACATAATCCTGTATTTTTCTTCTGCGCGGAAGGTAGAAACCCCTTTCTCATGATTCTCCTTATACTCCTTTAACAGCGTTTCCATAGCGTCCGCCGCTTCCTTCTTGCCCCGTGCTGTAACCATAACCGCCATATGGTTTAACAGGTCAAACCCGTTAAACGGAGAGGGGATATATTTTGCCTGCTGTGTGGCCTCAATCCATGCCCGGCTGGAACGTCCTGAAATTTCCATGACCTCTCTAAACCGCTCATCACTCCATTTCTTTCCGGTATACTCCTCCAGCTGATGAATGGCATCCCAGAACTGAGCTTTAATATATTCTGCCTCCGCATCTGATACTTCATAATCAGGATTAAATGGAATATCAATCATGATCATGGGAATATTCAGTTCTTTAGAAATATTCTCATACCATTTGATCATACAGTTGCAGATATTATTGCAGCAGAGAACAAAATCAGGCAGCGGCATATCCTGCTCCGGCGCTTCTTTTGCTTTCATATAGGCCAGGGATACTCTTGCATAAGCGCAGATATCATTGGAATAACCTTCGCTTTCGCTGATATTGCACATCCTCTCTCCTCCGCCTCTGGCTGCAATGGCTGCCGCCTGATTCTCAGGATAGCATACGTACAGTCCCAGAGTTTCAGGAATCTCCACAGGAAAGTTGCTGGCGCACCAGCCTACCATCTCTCCCCTGGCCTTGGCCTCCATAGCGTCGCTGTAAGCCTTAGCCGCAATCTGTCCCAGCTTGAATTTGGCTGAATCTGGATCCGGCGCAGGCCTGCTTTTCTTTACTTCTTCACCCATAATGAAAACCTCCTTATATATTTCATTCGTTTATTGAGCCTTCTTCTGACTGCTCTTTATATTGTCATAGGCGTACAGGGAAGCCCCCAACGCTCCCATAAGTTGGGCTATGTCACTGTATACGATCTCAACCCCCAGTTCCTTTTCCATGGCGTTTCTCACTCCGGCGTTCCTGGCTACGCCGCCGCTCATACATACCTTTTCCTTCACTCCCGCCCGTCTGGCCAGAGAAACAGCGCGCACCGCTACAGACTGGCAGATGCCAGCCACCAGATCGCAACGGTCTGTTCCCGCGGCCAACTGTGAGATCACCTCCGACTCGGCAAATACTGTACAGGTACTGGAAATAGCCGCCGGATTTTTTGATTTGACCGCCTCCGTTTCCAGATCTGAAATGTCCAGTTTCAGAATGGCTGCCATTTCATCCAGAAACCTTCCGGTTCCTGCGGCACATTTATCATTCATCACAAAATTCATCATCCGGCCTTTTTCATTCAGAACAAGCACCTTTGCATCCTGCCCGCCAATATCAATTACCGTGTGAACCTCTGGAAATACAAAATGTACCCCTCTGGCATGACAGCTCAGTTCACTTACCTCCCCCTGCGCCCTATCAAACCGTTTTCTTCCGTATCCCGTGGCAATGGTATATGCCAGCTCTTCTTCCCTGATCCCCGCATCAGCCAGTCCTTCCTTCAATGCCAGCTGCGGACCATCTGTTCCTGTTCCTGCAGCCACAACAGAGGTACCCACGATCTCTGTTCCGTCTCTCAGAATCACGCATTTTGAAGTTGTGGAACCAATGTCAATTCCAAGTGTGTACATAGTTTTTGCCCTCTTTGTTTATTTTTTAACAATATGTTTAAAAAAATAATGACTTGAACTCTAGTATACAAGACTGATCAAAAAAAATAAAATTAGAATTCTAGTATACAAGTTTTGTTCCTTTTAAGTTGTTCATATTTAACTACAGCATGAACAACTTAAGCCTCATTGATAATATATTATCAAATGTTAGTGAAAATGTAAATAGGATTTTTATTTTTTAAAAAAAAATTGGTTAAAACAACTATTTTCAAACAAAATACTCTGGATACTCTGCTCTCGCCTGGTCGGCAATCTTAGAAATCGTCTCCAGATGAGCCGACATGGCCCTCATGGCCCTTCCGCCCCTGTTATCAAGAATCGCCTGATAAATCGCTTCATGCTCTTGAATCAGCTCCGGCACACGGTGAGCAAACGTTACGTCAAAATTTCTCCACCTTGCAATATGAATCATATGCTCTGCCATGAGATCCATCAGATTGTGCCTCTGCACACTGTCAATGAGGATTCTGTGAAATTCTGAATCCAGATACTTAAAATCCACCTCATATCCGCTGGACTGACTGTATTTTTTCTGCCTCTCCAGATTATCCCGAAGCTGATTCATCAAGCCTTCTCTCTGGGATTGATCCATAGTTTCAAAGATCTCATATAAAATCTCTTTTTCAATGGCGGTCCGCAGGAGCAGAAGATCCGAAATAAAATCCAGATCGATCTTGCTGATATACGTTCCACGCTGAGGATAGATCTCAACCAGCCTTCGCTGGCTCAGTCGTGTAAAAACAGTCCTTATAACAGAGCGGGACACTCCATAATCCTCCCCCATCTGATTCTCGCTGATTTTCTGTCCCGGTTTCAGCTGAAGGCTTGTGATCCGCTCACACATATCCTGATATGCTTCTTCTGCAGTTACTGGCCGCTGGCTGCTGTAGATCGTCATCTGCATCCCACCTCGTTCTTGTTATCTAACTGCTAAGTATACACCAAAATCTCCCTGTTTCCTAGTAGTATTTTCCGCAAATTAAGAAGAATCTTTCTAAATGTGTGTCTGTGAGACACAGGTACCTTAAATCTGTCATTCTCACACGCGCTTCTCCTCCTGCAATAGATTAAAAAATATTCGGTTCAGCTCTCTCCAGTCATAATTCCGGTCATCCGGCATCTGATCCGCTATTGCTTTCTGACGTTCAAGTTCCCTGGCAATATACTCCTGAACCGTTGGATTCTGCAGTCGGCGTTCTGCCTCATCCGAGTTTCTCTTTACTGTAAGAAGCCTGGCAATTTCTCTGGAAAGTTCCCGGGGAAGTTCCTGTTTCATCAGATCATCAAATAAAACCGGAGCCGGAATACCGTGTTCCCTGATATACTTCGCCGCTAAAAGGGGCCTCAGAGCATAGAAGTATTTTTTATATTTTACCTTTTCCTCCTGCAGATCCTGAAGAAATGTCTTGTTCGCTGTACCGTAATAGTGATATATGGCGGCCTTTTTTGAAAAATACAGTTTTGCTGTCTCATAAATACATTCCCAGGCTGCGCTGGATTTATATACGATCGGAGAATTTGCCCACTCAAACAGCGTGGCATTTCCACGCTGAAACTGTACCAGGGCCTTCTTCAGATCCCACCCGTTAATATCAAGAACTTCATCCAGCTGCCATTCAATCACATCTTTTACCGGATCCAGACGCAGATATTCGTCTGGTTTCCGCACATAGATGAAGCGCACGTCATAATCACTGTCCGGCGATGCGATTCCCCATGCACGGCTTCCTGATTCCACTGCATAGAGGATAGCAACCTGTTCCTTCTCTTCAATTTCCTTCAGTTTTTCCTGAATTTCGTTCTGAATCTCCCGTTTCATCATCAAATCTCCAATGCCCTTCTGTTAATATGCTCCACAAACTCCTCCACCCTAACCATATCAGGATGATCCGGCAGGCAGCTCTCTTTTTCTGCCTGTTCCAGGCGTTTTTCATAATCCGAAAGCAGTTCATAAAACTCCGGCATAAAGTCTTTTTCTGCCGTCTGAAAACCGCCGTTTCGGATTTTTAAAAGCAGTTCCTGCTCTGCGGTCCGTCTGGTGCGGATCTCACCGCGTTCCAGAATATCAATGGCCATCATAAACAGCCGGATCAGATGCATGGCGTGCTTGTTCAGGTGGTTGTCATCCTTCTTTTTATTGCGTTTTCCGATTTTGTCATAATCCTTCACTACATTGTGCATAGAAGACCACATCTTTTCATAATCTCGAAGGGGCAGGCGTTTAAAATCTGCATCCACAAATATTTCCGTTTCCAGCTTGGGATTTTCAGCCTGGTCAATGTACAGGTGAATCCTTCCCTTGTCAAACCGGTCATACCTCCGTCTAAAATCCTCCAGTACATTCTGAACGGAACGGAGTATATGCTGCTCCCTCTCCTTTTGAGGCATGAAATCTCTGGCAATCGCGTTCTGGAGACGGCGCAGCTGAGCGCTTGCATATCCTCCAAAAGACCTGGCTGCCCGTTTTGACAGAAACATCCCCCGATGTTTATAAAGTTCCCGTCCAAGAGAGGACATAATCAAATACTGATCCTCATCAAGCCCCAGGATTTCAATGGTATTGGGATTACATTCCAGCAAAAGCTTTACAATTTTGTTGAATGAGTAAAGAACCGTATCGGTATCCCCATCCTCGTACTGCTCAAATTCTGTCAGTCCCACCAGATCAGAAGGCAGATTCAGCGTTACTCCTCTGAAATCAATATCACTGTTTTCATTATTCGTCCCGTAAGCATAGCTTCCCCCAAGGCCAAGGAGCATGATCCGTTTTCCCAGCCTTGGATTTGTCTTTAAAAATTCATATTCTTCTGTATCCAGCAACTTTTTAAAATCCCTGTCCGCCATTCTTTTCTCACTCCTTCCACGGGTATTCCAGCCGCATATCCCCTCATTCCTGTCATTAAAATGATTGCATACAAAAAGACAATGCACTGTCAAGTACCGCAGTTTCTCAGCCAGATCTGACTGTCACAGTTTCCAATACCGTCCAATGATTCCTTACAAAATCTATGACTGTGCAGTGTCATCCCTTCACCCGAACGGCTAACATCATGATTGATGTTTATTTTTGTTTATGCTAAGATCATAGTATAATTTTGTCTGACATACAATCCAATTTTCTCATTTTTTCAAGAAACACACCTGCATATAGTTTTTCTGCAAAATACTATATGATGGCTGCCTGGATTTTGCCGTCCTTCTGGAGCCGACAGACACTACAAGGTATGAGTACATTTCGCTGCCCGCTTTTGATTGCCGGGAACTTTTAATACCAGAATTGCATGGTGGGCTCAAACGGAATTAGAACGCATGAATATTGTCGCAACTTACAATTTGATAAACGGTATCCTGTGTTCAATAAAGCGTCTGAAGCTTTCTTAAACGAATTTTGGAAATGAACCTGTGTTTTTACATACTAATGGGGAGACTTATCCCTTCTTCATCACCACAATATCATTCACGCTTACTCCAAACAGCATACTGAGCGCCATCACATTATCCAGTGTCGGCATACTCGTTCCATGAATCCACTTGTAAATTGCGTTTGTCGTGGCAAAGCCAAAATACTCTGCCATAGCGGCCACACTGTATCCGGCGGCCCTTCGCATTCCATCTATATTTATTCCGGTGGCAACCGGATCAATAACCGGATAATTTCCCATTTTTCTCACCTCCACACAATAAAAATAACTGTCTTCCCTCATGGAGAAAGCGGCTGCATGGACGTGAGCTTTGGAAGCTACGGCAAGCGATAAGCCTTTTCCTGCCATAAGGGTACAAAAAAGAGACGCTGTTGTTTACGGCGTTTTTCTGCCTGCTCATGGCGTTTCAGACCATTACTCATCATAGATTCCTCCTGTGCTTATCGTTATATCTTCCCCCAGCATACCCGTCTCTGGCAAAAAAAGCAACCAGTAGTTTTTATCCTTCTGCCGGGATAGCCGGACTGAAACCAGCCTCGTTCTGTCCGCAGCGCAATACCTTATCCATTTGGCTGCGTTCGCTCATAATTATATGTTCCTGTACGGTTCCAAAACTACGGATGCAGGGCTCGAACCTGCGACACGCTGCTTCAGAGGCAGCAGCTCTTCCAGCTGAGCTAATCCGCATAAATTTTTATATCTGTAAGTACAGATATCATGCGTGTAGTGGGGCTCGAACCCACGACCTGACGGTTAAAAGCCGCCTGCTCTTCCAGCTGAGCTATACACGCAAAAATACCGCCTGTCCGGTCAGGGCAGGCGGTGAGAAAAACGATAACGGGATTCTGTCACAAATCAATCAAAAATCCCCTTCCACAGCTTTATCCTGACAGGTATTGGAAACAGACGCTCTTTACGGGCGCGTTTCTGTTTCTGCTGCTGTTTCTCAAAAATCGCCATATTTGTCATCGTTTTTCTCTCCCTTCGTTTTGATATCTGCATTATACTCCGGCAGACAGAACCTGTCTATCTTCTGTCAGTAGATAACTCAGGTAAATAATCTAATATCATGAAACAGAAATGTCAGTTTATCGATTTTCTTGTTGATATGCCAGTGGCCGCAGTACCACTCTCTGTAATCCAGCCTGTCCTCAATGCTATCCAGCCAGTTCTCCGTAGATTTATCTACCTTACTCTGGTCAATTCCCGGCAAAAAATGCTCTACCGGCTCATGTTTGCGGGGACAGGTGTGTGTTAATACCACATCCACGTTCCAATTCGCCTTATCCAGCTGCTGTTCCACATATCGCCTGACCTCCTCCGATGGCTGCTCATCCGGGAACCATCGGTATCCCATACGCAGCCGGTATTCCTTATCAATCGAATAGGCCCCGCCGATAACCAGTACCCTTCTTCCATTGATCCGGTAAATTTCACCGTCTTTTGCAAATAGCAGCCGCGGGAAACGCGCCTCCTGATAAACCATTCCACCGTTCCAATCAACCAGCCGGTATTCCCCCACTGTTTCCGGCCGCATCTCATGGTTGCCATGTACCAGAAAATATGTCATGTGCGTATGAGATACGTCCATTTTTCCTGCATCATCTCTGATATCCCCAAAATAATTAAACCCCGCATCTCCCAGAATCATCATGATATCATCCTGCTTCGTTCCCATTTCCGCACAGAAATTTTCGATTTGGCGAAAATCCCCATGGGTATCACCTGTAATATATACCGCCATTGTAGTTCTTCCTCCCATTAGAACACTTATTTTTCTTAATCCCCCAACTGTCACAGCACTGCAAAAACAATGCAAATGCTTTATGCTTACACTCCCGGAAATTCTTTTCCTTTTCTTCTTTTTTATATTTGTCAAGGCGTCTTGTCGTCCCACCCTTTAATACAGCAATATCCCCGTCCACGACGAGGATATCTTCGATACTGGTATGTAATATTCTGCTGAGGATCAGGAAATTGTCCAGACTCGGAAGGGATTTTCCGGACAGCCACTTATAGACTGCCTGGGGATTCTCAAAACCCATTGCTTCCTGGATATCCTTAACGGAATACCCTCTATCCCGGATCATCGTTTTCATCCGCTTTCCGGTGGCTTCCTGCTGGATCGACAAATATACTGGTTCCATATGGCATACCTCCTGCTATTCATCTTTCCATTCCAAAACACGATGAAAACAGTATACCTCTTTTCTGGATCCTATACCATAACTTTTTTATTACAATTCATAACTGTTCAGCCATGTTCACATTTTTCTCCTTAAACGCGGCATATGACCGTGCTTTTGCCGCTTCGCACATACAGAATGTACGAAAAGCTTTCGATTCCCCAGACAGACAGCGATATGGCAGGATTTCCCTCTTAAACTGACTTTATACCCTATGGAATAACAAACAAATAACGGATAACAGGATTCCTAAACGCTGTACATCTTCTCTATTAGCATTAAAAATTTTCTGTCTGGAAAAAACCGGGAAAGCAATCAGAGGTCAATTTCCATGGTTTCGGTACTGTTCACAGCATCCAGAGCCGTCTGTGCCCTGGCAAGTTCATCGGATACTGCCGCATAGTCTGCTTCCGCCTTCCCGATGTTGTAGTTGGCATAGCAGTAGTCAATAATACTGCCTGTATGGCCAAATCCACCGGCCATCTCACGCTGCTTCGGAAGGCGGCTTTTCATATTGGACAGCTTTTTCTTTTTTGATGTAAGCTGCGGGATATATACCAGCATCTGGTCTATGGTCATATCGAAGCCCTGAACCTCATGGCTTACATTGAATCCATTGATTGCGTGCTTTACCATACGTATTTTCCGATCCAGTTCCTCCAGTTCTTTCTGCGTCTGTGCATAGTCATAATCCGGCCTTACAGAGTCCACATCCTCTCCCATGGCGGCCAGAAATGTGCTGCTTTTGAGTTCTTTCACTAACAGGGCATCCCGCTCCTCCGTCAGTCTGCGAAGCAGCTTATTCGCTTCTGATGACGTATATCTCATAGCTGTTCCCTCCTTCATCTGTCTTTGTTTACCTGATCACACCTATTATATCCCAGGATGCACAAGCTGTCATTAAACTGCTGGTTTACTAAGACCAAAACATTCTTTCTCTCAATTTTTATACCTCTGGATGCTGTACCCGCATCCCATTGTTTTTAATCATCCCTGCTGCACTGTCCCGCAGGTTTTCCTGAAAGAAGCCCATAGCGTAGTCCGGCGGATCATTTTCAGACAATCCCCGGTCAAAGCGGTCCTTCCGGTAAAATCCGATGGTATAAAGGGTAAAATGGTGACAGGTTTTGCTCTTGGCCCCGTGTGTAACAGCCATCTTTTGCTCAGAACCTGTTTTTACCTCTGTAATGTCACTCAGCCGAACCAGTACGGCATAGGGCGAGCTGCCCTCCTGCAGGATATAGTGGGACGTCAGGATCACCCTTGCCGGGGTTCCATTGCTGTTCGGCCCGATCATCTGGTAGGAAAGCACCTGTTCCCCGCCCTCTAAGGCAGCCAGCATTTCTCTGCCCAGAAACTCCTTTTCCATGTCGTTTGCAGAAAGAGCCTTAACACTTTGCTCAATTTTTTGCACATACCGGCTGGGTCTGAGCTGAAGCAGCAGAACGGCCAGGTAAAAAGCGCAGATAATTAAGCCTAAAAATAAGCCTCCAACCATCCCTGTGAGCAGATCCTGTGTACTGCCGCCCCCTAAAAGCGCCATGCCTCCAAACAGAACGGCTAAAAGCAGAATCGTCAGCGGCACAACCTTCAGAATACTGTTTTTGCGGATACGGCTGCAATAGGCACCGATCCATTCCTCTTCCTTTTTCAGCCAGTTCTGGTAAGCAGATCCTGTCATATTGGTTCCTCTCTTTCTGTACACTCCGTGCCTGCACAGCACGAAGGGTCTCTCCCATCCTATTCGCCTTTAAGATAGCCTTCAGCACCCGCAGATGCTTCATAGCCAGCTGCCCTCCCGATCCCCGCCCTCAGTATCCCTACAAAGTACACAGTTATGAACGGTAAATTTATAGCTGATATTTGGCAATTCCCGTTTCTGCGCCGCCGCACTCCGCCCCATCCGCTTTTTCAACAGGACGGGCATGGCGAGAGGGGCGGCAACCAGCAAAACCATGCCAAGAGCAGCTACAGACATTCCCCTCAGCTGACAATCGCCAGCACCACAGCAATAACCATGGGAAGGCCGCACCCGGCAAGAACATAGGCATTGTCGGTATTACTCCAAATTCCAATTTATTCCCCTATTCATCCCCTTGTTTTTTCAAAATAAGGATTGTGCTGAAAATGTCAATCACTGGAAAAAACTGCAGTGCATAGTGAATACCCGACGGACATTTCTGATGTTTTTTACGCAGAAGCATGATATAGCAAATTCCCACACAACCGCTCTGGACAATCAGGATACAGGTGAAAATGACCGGAAGCGGAACAAGAAGAATCATCATCCCTCTGGAAGCCCCCACCAAAACAAACCAGACCAAACAGCTGTAAAGAAAATTAAGGATGTAAAATGGGATACTCCATAGTTTCAGCCATTTCCAGCCTTTCCTTAGATTATCTGCTTCATTTCGGCAATAAGCCATAACCGCAGCTGCAACACAAACCCATCCGGCAATATGTACAATTACCGCCATTGCCAGATAAAACTCAAAAAGTCCCATCACCACTGTATTCCATCCACTGTCGCCAAAATAGAGCATCCCCATGGGGACAGCGATACTCAAAACAAGGTGCAGATACATTCCCATCAGAAAAATCTTCGCCAACTTTTTCAAATCTGTTCCCCCCTTTCAGGTTTTTAAAACCATTTAGACCTTTCATGGATCTGCCATAAACCCATCTGAAATTTCCTCTTATCAATGATCAAAAAAGCCCTGCGCCGCGCCGCCGTAAAGACAGCCTGACACAGGGCATGAAAAGGCCGCAAAACGATCCCCACATCCATGGCGGATGTGGTCTCTTCTACAGATAAAATCATTTTTTATATGTGTGACTTTGTGTTTTATTTTATCATAAATTGTTTTTATTTGGAAACATTTTCTTATCTGAGTTTCCGCAGTTTTATCCACAGCCTTCCCATTTTGCAATCACTGAAAGCTGAACATATGTCTTGACCTCTGCAGCCTGAGGAAACATCATAAGCCTCACATGGTCATCATGGTACGCTGCATATATATCAAAGAGCCGGAACTTTCATTCCGGCTTCTTAAACTGCGTTTCACTGATACTGTATACCAGCAGTTTCTCTTATTTTGAAATGGAAATCAACCGCAGCATCACAGCGCATCAAGCCTCGTCAATGGCATACCCTATATCATTCCTCATATATTTATTCCCAAACTCTACCCACTCCGCAGCCTGATAGGCGTTAACCCGCGCTTTCTTCAGATCTTTTCCCACAGCAGTAACGCCCAGTACACGGCCGCCGTTTGTGACAACCTGGCCCTTTTCATCAAATTTCGTTCCCGCATGGAATACATAATATCCGTCTGCATCCTTAAATTTCTCCAGGCCGGAAACTGGGTATCCCTTCTCATAATGCTCTGGATACCCCTCAGAAGCCAGAACCACACATACGGCTGCATTGTCCTCAAATTCCAGTTCTGTCTGATCCAGGGTTCCGTCGATGCAGGCCTCAAAAAGCTCTGCCAGATCGTTTTTCATCCTCGGCAGCACTACCTGCGTCTCAGGATCGCCGAAACGGGCGTTGTATTCCAGAACCTTCGGTCCGTCAGCAGTGAGCATGAGTCCAAAGAAAATAATTCCCTTAAACTCTCTTCCCTCTGCTCTCATTGCGTCCACCGTAGGCTGATAGATCCTTTCTCTGCAGAAAGCATCCACCTCAGGCGTATAAAAGGGACTTGGAGAGAACGTACCCATTCCGCCGGTATTTAAGCCTTTATCTCCGTCTTTGGCCCGCTTGTGATCCTGAGCGGAGGTCATGATTTTGATGGTCTTTCCATCTACAAAGGATAGTACAGATACCTCACGGCCAGTCATAAATTCTTCTATGACAATCTCGTCTCCCGCAGAACCGAACTGTTTATCCAGCATCAGCGTCCTGACGCCGTCCTTTGCCTCCTTTAGGCTGTTGCAGATCAAAACTCCCTTTCCCAGAGCGAGGCCATCTGCCTTTAAAACAATGGGCATTTTGGCTGTCTCAAGATACTGGATGGCCTTATCCGGATCCGTAAAGGTTTCATAGGCGGCTGTGGGAATGTTGTATTTTTTCATCAGATCCTTTGAAAATGCTTTGGATCCCTCCAGGATCGCTGCATTGGCTCTGGGGCCGAACGCCCGCAGTCCCGCTGCCTCAAAGGCATCTACGGCTCCCGCTGCCAGAGGATCATCCGGAGCTACGACTGTCAGATCGATCCCATGTTCTTTTGCAAACGACACCTGTTTATCAAATTCCATCACACCGATGTTGATGCACTCTGCTACCTCCGCAATTCCTGCATTGCCGGGAGCGCAGTAAATTTTCTCTACCTTCGGGCTCTTTGCCAGTTTCCATGCAATCGCGTGCTCCCTTCCGCCGCCGCCTATGATCAGAATTTTCATCTGTGTTTTCCTCCTTCTCTCCTGTATCATTTTGCCAGGACGCAGACAGACCGGCGGCTTCCCCCGGTCTGTCTCCTGCGCTGTCCTGTTTCGGGATGTGTGTAAGCCTATAAACGCCTGTTAACATCCAATCTGTAATTTCACCCGTTCATCAGGTTTCTTTATCAGCGATCATCTGAATCGCTTTTGGAAGAATTACCCACTCCGCCTGCTCCATTACCCTTCTCTGTAGCGTCTGGGGCGTATCTCCCTTTTCCACCTCTACCGCCTTCTGTAAAATGATCGGCCCCGTATCCATACCGCCGTCTACATAATGGACCGTAGCTCCCGTAACCTTTACTCCTCTTGCCAAAGCGGCCTCATGAACCTTAAGCCCATAGTATCCCACGCCGCAGAAGGCCGGGATTAAGGACGGATGGATATTGATGATCCGGTGCTCATATTTCTCCACCATAGCCTCAGGGATCTTAACAAGAAAGCCTGCCAGCACAATGAGATCCAGCCGGTACGCATCCACCTTTGCAAGAAAAGCCTGATTAAAGGCCTCTCTGCTTTCATACTCCCTGGGAGACATACATACTGACTCAATGCTGTGGTTCCTTGCCCTTTCCAGAGCGTAAGCGCCCGGATTATTGCTGATCACCACTTCTACTCTGGCATTTGTGATCGTTTTGCTGTCAATTGCATCCAGGATTGCCTGAAGGTTGGTACCGCCGCCGGATACCATGACGCCTACTCTTAGCATAAGGTCACTCCCTTTTCTCCCTCTTCAATGGAGCCGATCACATAGGGAGTATCTCCGGCTGCCCGAATCGCCTCCATGGTCTTATCCACGTCTGCAGGATCTGCTGCCACGATCATACCGATTCCCATATTAAAGGTATTATACATCATTTCCTCGGCAATCCCGCCTTTTTCTGCCAGCAGCTTAAAGACAGCAGGCACCTCATAGCTGTCCTTTCGGATCACGGCGCGGACGCCGTCTTTCAGCATACGGGGTACGTTTTCATAGAAACCGCCGCCGGTGATGTGGCTGCAGGCTTTTATGGAGACGCCGGCCTTCTTGATGTTTTTTAACGCCTTTACATAGATTCTGGTAGGCGCTAAAAGCGCCTCGCCCAGTGTCTTTCCCAGGCTGTCATAGTAGGTTTCCAATCCCTCTTTTGTTATTTCCTGTTCAAATACCCTGCGCACCAGAGAGAAACCATTGGAATGTACGCCAGTGGACGCCATACCGATAAGCACATCTCCTGCCTTCAGGCTTTCGCCAGTAATCATTTCCTTCCGATCGCAGACGCCTACGGCAAAACCAGCCAGATCATAGTCCTCTTCCGGCATCAGCCCCGGATGCTCTGCCGTCTCGCCGCCGATCAGGGCCGCTTCAGACTGCAGACAGCCTTCCGCTACTCCCTTTACGATATCTGCAATCTTTTCAGGATAGTTCTTTCCGCAGGCAATGTAATCCAAAAAGAATAATGGTTCGCCGCCGGCACAGGCAATATCGTTGACGCACATAGCCACCGCATCAATACCAATGGTATCGTGCCGATCCATGATAATGGCCAGCTTTACCTTGGTGCCGCAGCCGTCGGTGCCGGATAACAGCACCGGCTCCTCCATGTCCTTGATCTTTGCCAGTGAGAAAGCGCCGGAAAAGCCGCCCAGGCCGCCTAATACCTCTGCGCGCATGGTCTTTTTTACGTGCTCCTTCATCAGTTCTACGGACTTGTATCCCGCCTCGATATCTACTCCGGCTTTTTTATAATCCATCATGGTATTCATCCTCCGTTTTTAGTGGTATGGTTTCAAAGTCCTATTACATCTGCGCAAGATATTCTTTGTAGCCTAAGCTGTCTAATTTTTCCGCTTTCTTTACCACGTCCTCCTTAAGGCTCTCAGAGTATGCCTTAAGCCGTTCAAGCAGTTTCTGATCGGAAGCCGCAAGAATCTTTGCAGCTAGGATGCCTGCATTGGCGCCGCCGTTGATTGCTACGGTTGCTACAGGAATACCGCTTGGCATCTGAACGATGGAATACAGGGAATCTACACCTCCCAGATCAGAGGTTTTCATTGGGATGCCGATTACAGGAAGAGGGAAGATGGCTGCACACATACCAGGCAGATGAGCTGCCTTCCCGGCGCCTGCAATGATTACCTTAAAGCCCTTTTCCTCTGCGCCTTTTGCCCACTGAAAGAAGATGTCCGGCTCTCTGTGGGCGGAGATAATTGTCATTTCATAATCAATTCCCAGCTTATCCAGGATCTCTGCTGCCTTTGCCATAACCGGCATATCTGAGTCACTGCCCATTACAATTCCTACTTTTGCCATGTTTCAATCTCCTTTTCTAATAATAAATATTAGTTATAATTATAAATAGCTTTTCATATCTTAATTTTGCTTATAATTATAATACTAGGAAACCGCACAGGCGTCAATAGTAATCTTAAAGTCCAGGTAATTTTCCGTCAGGCCTCTTTTCTCCCAAAATGCCTCTCTACAGTGCCTCTGAATCCAGGGCCTTATTTAATTCCTCCGTTCCAGGCAGCACGAACCGGCCGGCCCGTATAAGGGCTGTCTGGCTGCCGTCCGCTTCCACTGCCAGGATATCTCCCAATTCATTATAAGGAATAGTAATATCCGTATGGCAGCTGAAATACGCCTTCTCCATATTCTCTTTTCTCAAAATGGAAATCTCATTATCTCTGGCAATGACCTCTTTTCCATCTGGATTATACATAGGAGAATCCTCGGCAAATCGGTAGCAGGTATCTCCCACCGCAAAATGAGGTCCCGTCTTTTCCGCGATCAGAATCGGCAGCCTGTTTCCGATGCCATACTTCTTGGCCATAGCATAAGCAGCGGTATTGGTACCGATGGCAAACTCTCCTAACGGCAGCCAGCTGTGTCCCCGCATGATCACCTGCTTTACCAGATCCTTTCCCTGACGGAGATCATTTTCCTCTGTGCCGGTCTCATTTTCCTGTGAAATGAAATTTCCGCAGGAAAAATCCGTAACTCTGCCGTCTTTAAAATGCAGCCGCAGATCCTTAAAAAGATACCCCTCCACATATACCCTTTTCACATGGAGAAGGCCGCTGGTTCCCGTCAAAACCGGAGAGGTAAACACCTCGCCCAAAGGGATATTGACATCGGAAACACAGTTTTCAAAGTTGGTCTCTCTGGAGGGATTGCCTAAATTGTGCAGATGAACCCGGATATCCGTCTCGTTCCCGTCCCGTCCAGTGACCCTTACATACTCCGCTCTGTCTAGGGCATCTATCAGCGTTTGCTGAATCTTCTGGTAAGTTTCATAATCCAGGGTGTTGATGCGGATGGTCTCTTTAAAGATATCCTCAAACATCGGCCCGATCTCCGGTCTTGGGAAAGCGATCATGGTAAAGCTGGTCTCATCTCCAGGCATATATTGGTTGATGATCTGCCTGGCAGCGGTGGCACAGGAAAGAGTCAGTTCCTGCTGATGGTCGTTTAAGGAAAACGCCGTCTTTTTATTCACCGGCTGAAACTCCTCCTCACCAAAAGTCTCCACCAGGGCCGGGCCTGCGCACCAGGATGCCTGCTCCTTAAACGTCTCATAAGCCGTTTTTAAAATCGACAGCCTCCGCTCCTTAAAGGCATTTCCCATATAAAGGGCGCTGTCATAGCGGTGGTCGTATTCATACTGACGGTTTGGGGAAGAACTGCAGTAACCGCGTCTGCCGTTTGAAAGGCGGTTTACGGACTCCACAGCCGCCCGGTAAAATACCGGCTCCAGGCCCATTTCCCGAAAATTCTCCACGGCGCGGCGGATCATCCGTTCAAAGCCTAACTGGTACTCCACCACAAGGGTTTTCTTTTTTGACAGGTCGCGCCCCATGACCTTAAATCCACGGCGGAAGCCCTCGGTATAGGTAGCTGCCATTTTCTCAATGACCTCATCAGGCAGGGATGCCATAAAGGCAGCCAGCTTCATTTCCGAAGGAGAAATGTATTCCCCAAACTGATATAGATACCGCAGATCAGTCAGATCCTCCTTTATAATCAGTTCTGTTCCAAAGTTCAGAGACGGATCCAGTCCCTCTCTGATCCGCCAGGGCAGGTAAAGATCCGCATAATCGCTCACATACCAGTACAGCGCGTCTCTTACCGCCTGTTCCCTGGGCGCTTCTTCTCCCTCTTCCCAGGCTTGGGTAAACAGGTTATAAACCTCCAAAAAGGTCTCTGCCAAAATGGTTATATTTTCCAGTCTCATTTCAAAAGCATACACAATACAGCCCCGGATCTCGGTATAAAGGAAGGACAGCAAAGGCCCCATCCCCTTTCCCAGGCACCGAACCGCCCAGTCGGGGTTTGCAAAGCTCTCTTTGTAATGCTCTGGAAGGATATCCTCGTAAAGCCGCTCATTCCACCTGGCTAGCTCTTCCAGTGTCTGCGCCTTCCAGCGTTTTGGAAGTGCATCTTCCCAGATTCCCCTGGCAGTCAACAGTTCACACATCAGGCCGAAAAAACCGGCCATCCGTTTAAAATAAGGGCCGTAAGGCAGCCGGATCTCCTCTTTTTCAATCGAAGCGATTCGCTCCATGGAAAGGTCCAGCCGTTCCCTTACGGCTTCATTCTCTTTCTGTAATAATATTCTGTAATCCATGCAAAAACTCCTGTTTAAAAACGATAAGGACTGGCCAGAGCGGCCAGTCCCGGTAACATTTATCCTGGTTTCAGCCTGCAAATCCGATCAAAATGATCATGACCCAGAGGAGGATAATAAGTCCTTCCAGGGCAATTCCGATCTTGGCCAGAATATAATTGCAGCCATCCTCTGTAAATGAAAGAATCCCGTACCATAATCCTGCCGCAGCAGCCACGATACTGGAAAAGCCGTAGGCGCCTGTGTTTGGTCCCCCCTGTCCAGCCCCCTGAACAGACAGATACAGACTGAAAGCGCCCAGTCCCAGCGCTAAAATCCCCAGTCCCAGACAGATAAAGCTGCGCCTGGCAAAGGGATTTCTCACATAGGATATTTTATTTCCCACCTGTCTCACTGTTTCCACCTCCTGTACCGGATAAGAATACGGATATAATGGGCTGCCCCGTGGATATAAAAGCCGGCGGCAGCTCCCAGGGTATTAAGAAACATATCATCCACATCAAAGCTTCCCACCTTAAAGATCAGCTGCAGAGTTTCTAAGGTCAGACTCCAGATAAAGCCAAACATCACAGTATTATACCACAGCCGGCTTCGCCTGCTGATGATGGGCAGAAAAAAACCAAAGGGGATAAACGCAGCGATATTTCCAACAATATTGATCATAAACAGAGAAAAGCCAAGGACATCATAATGACGGAAGTAGCGGCTGATCTCTTTAAAGAGAACCAGGTTATAAGCATACTCCCGATCTGCCTCCGTGCGGCCGAAGGATTCCGAAAAAAACATAAAATAAGCCAGAAGGCACAGATAAAGTATAAACAATACCCATCCTGCCTTCTGCCGCGGGGTGGTACGCCTGATCATCCTTCCCCGCCTGTTAAAATTCGATCTCGGATTTGCGCTTTAATAAGAGCGCTCCATTTACGATCGAAATAATGCCGACAGTCAGTCCCGTGACTGCCATGATAATGCCTACCGCAATGCATCCCGCGCCGGTATTGCGCATGGTCTTATATATTCTTTCCATATTTTTACTGCCTTTCATGGGTTCTGCGACTGCCTGCGCTTTTAAGGTGTTATTCCTGTGCGCCGTACTCTGCATAGTATGCGTCAATAGCAGCCTTTAATGTATCATCAATGACAACTTTGCCGCCGCGCTCCTTATTGTACAGGTACTCGGTCACATCCGCCATGGTAACGATGGCAGCCGTTGGAAAGCCGTACAGATCTTTGATCTCATCCAGAGCACACTTTGTTCCCTTACCCCGCTCCATGCGGTTTAAGGATACGATCAGGCCCTTAACCTCCACACTGCCCTGTGCCTTTAAGATCGGGAACGTTTCTTCGATGGACTTTCCTGAGGTGGTAACATCCTCAATAATCATCACACGATCACCATCCTTAATGGGACTTCCAAGCAGGATGCCCGTATCTCCATGATCCTTTACCTCCTTGCGGTTGGAGCAGTAACGGATATCTTTTCCATAAAGCTCACTGATCGCCATGGTAGTTGCCACGCTCAGTGGGATTCCCTTGTAAGCCGGTCCGAACAGCACGTCAAAATCCAGACCAAAATTATCATGAATGGCTTTTGCGTAATACTCGCCCAGCTTGCGAAGCTGCGTTCCTGTCACATAGGCTCCCGCATTCATAAAAAACGGGGACTTGCGTCCGCTCTTTAAGGTAAAATCTCCAAATTTGAGCACATTACTCTCTACCATAAAATCTATAAATTCTTGCTTGTATGCTTCCATATCTTCTAAAACCTCCGTATTTATAGGCTTTTCTCGCCCTTTTTTTCTATTTTTATCCCCTACTACACCATTTTTACACCATTTCACATTCAACTACACCTTTTCTCGAACTTTTCCATTTCCAAGAACAGCGTGTCCTCTGTTACGTGGCAATACAAGTCCATTGTCATTTGTAATGTGCCATGTCCCAAAAGTTTCTGTAATGTTTTGGGGTTCATGCCACATTCGATTGCTCTTGTAGCAAAAGTATGCCGAAGTGTGTGCAATGTAAAGGGGGAAAAATCTATACCTGCTTTGTTCATGTTCTGAATAACCAACTGCATACATTGATTGATTAAAAACTGTTGTGTCGGCTGATTATTCTTTGTAACAAAAACAAGATTTTGAAATTCTTCCTTTGCTGTTTTGCCTTTTAGAATAATTTCCTGTTTTTGCAGTTTTTGACATTTTAGACTATTGATTGCTTTTGCAGTCAATGGAATGGTTCTTTTTCCGTTATTTGTTTTGGTGTCGTGCATTTCAAATACATATTTTCCATTTTTACTGAAATAACACAATGTATGCTTTACATGGATAACTTTTTTCTTAAAATCTATATCTTCCCATTGTAAAGCTGATAACTCTCCCACTCGCAATCCTGTTTCTAACGCTAAAATAAACAAATTTTCATAAAATGTTCCTTTTGCCTGTTCCAAGAAAAGCTCTGTTTCCCTTATTGTCAGAACACGCCTTTCTTTTTTCTCTTCTTTGGCAATCACAGTATTTATCTGTTTTGCGACATTCTTTACAAGCAAATCTGTATCAACTGCCTTATTCAGCATATCTACCAGTATCTTTTTAGAATTTTTTCTTGCATTGTCTGTTTTCAATTTATTAAACGCTTCTTGCATAACAATTAGGTTCAACGACGTTAATTTTCGCCACCCTAATTCTTCTTGAATACGCTTATAGTGGGTAATATAAGAACCCTTTGTAGAACTTCTACAATTTTTCTTGCAAGTGCTTAGCCATATATCGAACCATTCGTTTAATGTCATATTCTTATCAACAACATTGATTGCTTTTTCATCATTATACTGTTCGGTTCGCAACTTATGTCTTACCTCATTTAAAGTTTTTGCATAAATTGTCTGTCTTTTACCGAAACGATTGATAAATCGGGCTTGATATAATCCGTCTTTTCTTTGAGATATACCATTCCCTAATTCTTTCCCGTTAAGTGATTTACCCATCACTGCCTCCTTTCCTAGCAAAATCGGGAAAAGAACTATTAAATCTTCTCAATTTTATCATATATTTCCTGTTATTTCAATCGAGGAACTTCCTTAAAAATGTACGAAAAACTGTCAAATAGTCCTTTTCTTACTCTACAACTTGATTATTCAGCCATTTATCTAATCTTGCTTTGTGAGCATACAGACGATTTCCAATCTTAACCGTAAAATTATTATATGGATTATGTAAAAGTTCCCTTGCTTTTGTATCACCAATCCCTAGATATTCTGAAAGTTCCTTTACGTTTAATAATGCTTTTTCGATACGATTACCCCCTTTCGTCTAATTTTCTTGCTTTTATATAATCATCATACAACTGCTTCTGTGTGATATTCATTTCTCCATTTTTTACAAGATTACCGATATAATCTCTTTTCTCTATCTTCCCAACCTCTTCAAACAGTTTCAAAGACGGGGCAACATACTTTTCTAACCACTCCCACACCTTTTGTAGACTTTTCTTCTGTGGTTGCATGGTGAGTTTGACCTTACCTATGTCTTTCATCAGTTCCGCCCACGCTTGATAGGTTGGATAAAGCCTTTTTCGTGTTGTCATGCTCTCTGTCGGCTTTTCTAAAAATCGTATTTTGCTGTTCAATACTTCCATTGCCAGTCCTGCCACATCTCTGTATCTCAATAATTCTTGTACTACACTTACTGCCATTTCCTGCCGAAATCTTAATTCATATCTATTCCAAT
>OCAS01000015.1_pt1 | contig 202392 bp, 165 predicted proteins | sample 1550751 | NCBI WGS metagenome assembly OCAS01 (sample SAMEA2580301, study PRJEB22360) | human gut metagenome | biome: human gut; feature: human-associated habitat; material: faeces | place: Denmark | collected 2008/2010
ATTTCCGTCAAAATAAAAAAACAGCCCCTACGGCTTCCATGGGACCAGCCACGATTTTGTATCAAAAAGAGCGGCTGAGATCCTGGGAAAAGACAGAAAGGATCTGAAAATCATTGTTTGCCACTTAGGCAACGGCGCATCCGTATCCGCTGTAAAATACGGGGAATCCGTGGACACCTCCATGGGCCTGACACCGCTGGAGGGCCTGATTATGGGAACCCGCAGCGGCGACCTGGATCCCGCCATCATTTCCTTCCTGGCAGAAAAAGAAGGCATGACAGCCTCCCAGGTGATCGATGTATGCAATAAGAAATCGGGCGTGCTGGGACTTTCCGATGGATATTCCAGCGACTTCCGTGATCTGGTCCAGGCCTCTGAAACGGGAAATGAGCAGGCAAAGCATGCGCTGGAGGCTTATGCTTACCGTGTGGGCAAATATATCGGCGCCTATGCGGCGGCTATGAACGGCGTAGATGTGATTGCATTTACCGCCGGCGTAGGCGAGAACAATGCAGAGGTGCGCGCCATGATCGGGGAATATATCGGTTACCTTGGCACTAACATCGATGCGGAAAGAAATAAAGTGCGCGGCGAGGAAATCATCCTTTCTGACGAGGGCAGCAAAGTAGTTACCATGGTGGTTCCCACCAACGAAGAGCTGGCCATCGCCCGTGAAACAGTCAGACTTGTAAAATGAGCATCATGATCTGATGAGAATGAGGGGTGCCATACCGGCGCCCCTTTTCTCTGAAAAAAGAGCAGCGCCGGTAACGCAGCCTGCTCCCTACAAGGAGAACGTATTTATGAACAACGAATATATAGCAAGTGTAAATTCCGGATTCTTTTACCTGCTGGTTGCCGGCGTCCTTCTTTTTATTACGATAATGTGTTTTGTTTATCTGATAAAGAGCTACCGTGCGGGCCTGGCGATCGGAATGGATAAAAAAGTGCTGAAGAGAGCCATTATCTCCAGCGCCACCTTTACGATTCTGCCCAGTATCAGCATACTGTTGGGTGTCATTGCCCTGAGCGGAACGCTGGGAGTGCCCTTTTCCTGGCTGCGTCTGTCCGTTATCGGAGCGCTCCAGTATGAGCTTAACGTGGCCGAAATAGCAGCGCAGAGCATCGGCCTGTCCGGCCTGAAGCTTTCTGAAATGAGCATGTCGGCCTTTGCAACTATTTCTCTTGTAATGACAATTGGGATTCTGGGCGGCGTAATCTGCTGCATCCTTTTCCTGAAAAAATACCTGGGCAAAATCCAGAAGGCCCCCAAGGCAAAGGCGGAAGGAAAGCCTGGCTTTGGCGACCATGCGACTACCTGCATGTTTGTGGGACTGTGCGGCGCCTATATCGGCTCCTATGTGGGCACGCTGACCAGCAGCGGAAACTATGTGCCTCTGGCTGTGGCCGGCGTGTCGGCTGCTTTTATGGCGGTATTTGAATATTTTACCAACAAAAAGGGCATTGCTGTGCTGGATAACTTCAGCATGGCGGTGAGTATGCTGGCGGGTATGGCGGCAGCTGTCATCATGAGCCTGGTATGAGGGAGGAGTGGAAATAATGGAAGAAAAAAAGAAGCAGCAGCTGCAGGATAACGAGGCGCAGAAGCAGGCCTTCCTGGAGGATTTTAATAACGGACTTCACCGCATCGGCAGATGCATGCTGATCGTGAGCATTATCCTGCTGGTAGGCGTCCCTTTTGTCATAGGAGCGATAAATGGTGTGACACCCAGCCTGAAGGGCTTTCTGGTGGGTTTTGCCAAGGTGGGAATCATCTATATCCCGGTAGCCATTGTTGAATTTCTGGTGTATACGCCCATGCTCGGCGTTGGCGGTAGCTACCTGGCTTTTATCACGGGAAATGTTACCAATATGAAAATCCCCTGCGCAATGAATGCCAGGGATATTGCCAAAACAAAGGTGGGAACACCGGAAAATGAAATCATTTCCACCATCAGCGTGGCAACCAGCGCTATTGTTACCACCCTGGTTATTGTAGCGGGAGTCATTCTGATGATTCCGCTTCGCCCGGTGCTGGAAAATCCCGTGCTTGTGCCGGCCTTTGACAATGTGGTACCCGCCCTGTTCGGGGCGTTGGGATTGAAATATTTTATGAAGAGTCCGAAAATCGCAGCCATTCCGGTGCTGTCCATGACGCTGCTGTGCGTTCTGGTGCCTGCGGCCATATCCCAGACCAGCCTTCTGATGATTCCGGCAGGCGGGATGGCGCTGCTGATTGGCTGGGTTCTGTGCAAAAAAGGGAAGCTGTAAAAATAAGGAGGGAGTAGTGAGATGACAGGAAGCATATTGCTGGGGATTTTTATTATTATTTTGGTGCTTGCGGCCGTTCTTGTTGTGAGGACGTGCAGCAGGCAGCCTACACCGGCCATGACTGCCAGCGTGGAGCTGGATAAGGGACCCAGGGCCAGGGAGTATGGGGAACAGCTTTCGAAAATGATTCAGAAGGAAACCGTTTCCAGTCGTTTTGATTCGGATAAAACAAAATATTATGAGTTCCACAAAATTTTGGAGGAGCTTTTCCCTCTGGTGCATAAAACCTGTGAAAAACATGTTTTCAATGGCAATCTTCTTTTTAAATGGAGCGGGAAGGGAAAGGCGGAGCCGATCCTTCTTATGAGCCATCAGGACGTGGTGGAGGCGAATGGCAGCTGGGAGCATGAACCCTTTGGCGGCTATATTGACGGGGAAGGAAAACTCTGGGGGCGCGGCACCGTGGACACCAAGGGCAGCCTGTACTGTATTTTCCGTTCGGTGGAGGAGCTGATTGCGGAGGGCTTCCAGCCGGAGGGAGACGTGTATATCGCAAGCAGCTGTACGGAGGAGTTCAGCGGCGAGGGAGCGCCACTTACAGTAGAATACCTGCAGTCCCAGGGCGTAAAGCTTTCCCTTTTGATCGATGAGGGCGGCATGATTATGGAGGAGCCGATCGGCGGCGTGAAGGGAACCTATGCGATGGTAGGCGTCCTGGAAAAGGGTTATGGTGATCTGAAATTTATCGCAAAGGGCAAAGGCGGCCATGCCAGCGCCCCCGGAAAGAACACGCCCCTGGTGCGGCTTGGGAAATTCATGGCGGATGTGGAGAAGCAGGATCCCTTTACCAGTGAGTTCAATCCTACCGTACTGGAGATGTTCCGCCGCGTTACGCCCAATATGAACTTCGGGATGAAATTCGTATTTTCCAACCTGTGGCTGTTCAAACCGCTTCTGAAGAAGCTGATGCCTGTTATCAGCCCACCGGGCGCGGCCATGCTGCATACCACCATTGCCTTCACCATGGCAAAGGGAGCTGACGGGCTGAATGTGCTGCCGCAGGAGGCTTATGTTACGGCTAACCTGCGTTTTATCCCGCACCAGTCCACGGATGAAAGCATCGAATTGATCACTGAAAAAGCAAAGGGGTATGATCTGGAAACCGAGGTTATTTACAAGGATTATCCCTGCCCTGTGGTAAATTATGAAGGCGATGCCTTTAAGAAGGTAGAACAGGCCATAAACGAAATCTATCCGGGAGTCGGCGTCAGCCCATACGTGATGACCGGCGGGACCGATGCCAAATATTACAAAAATATATGCGACAACTGCATCCGTTTTGCGCCGCTTTATATTAATAAGCAGCAGTATGAAAGCATTCATGGCGTGAATGAAAATATTTATATTGGGGCACTTCCCATGGGAGTTGATTTCTATAAGAAGATTATTCGGGGGAATTGAGGATACTGTTTAGCAGTACAGCGATGAGTGGTAAATATAAAAAGTAAGGAGGGTCGGATGGAAAATCAGGAGAAAAAGCATAAACGCCGCGTCCGCTATGCAGGCGCGTATCCTAAAAACTATAAAGAGAAATACAAGGAGCTCAACCCGGAAAAATATGCGGATACCGTATCAAGGGTAATTGAAAAAGGAAGCACTCCCGCAGGAATGCATATTTCTATCTGTGTGAAGGAAATTCTGGATTTCCTGCAGATCCAGCCGGGGCAGAAGGGGCTGGATGCCACGCTGGGCTACGGAGGCCATACACAGGAGATGCTGAAATGCCTGCAGTCCCAGGGGCATCTTTACGCGTTGGACGTGGATCCTATCGAGTCGGCAAAAACAAAGGAACGGCTGGAAAAGCTGGGTTATGGAGAGGATATCCTTACCATCCGGCTGCAGAACTTTGCAGATATCGATCTGGTGGCCAGGGATGCGGGGAAATTTGATTTTGTACTGGCGGATTTGGGCGTTTCCTCCATGCAGATTGATAATCCTGACAGAGGTTTTTCGTATAAAACAGAAGGGCCGCTGGATCTGCGCATGAATCCTCAGAAGGGCATCAGCGCGGCGCAGCGCCTGAAAAGCATTTCCCGGGATGAACTGCAGGGTATGCTTCAGGAGAATTCCGATGAGCCTTATGCAAAGGAGATTTCCCAGGAGGTGGTTTCCCGGCTGAAAAAGGGCGGGCATATCGAAACGACCGGGGAACTGCGCCAGACAATCGAGGACGCTCTTTCCTTTCTCCCGGCTTCGGAGAGAAAAGAGGCGGTGAAAAAATCCTGTCAGAGAACCTTCCAGGCGCTCAGGATTGATGTAAACAGTGAGTTTGAGGCTCTCTATGCCCTGATGGAAAAGCTTCCACAGGTATTGGCACCCGGTGGAAGAGTGGCAATACTGACCTTCCATTCCGGGGAGGATCGCATCGTGAAGAAATCCTTTAAGCAGTTCTATAAGGCGGGGATTTACAGTGCGATTTCCGAAGAGGTGATTCGGCCTTCAGCGGAGGAGTGCGTCAGAAACAGCAGGGCGCGTTCTACGAAGATGAGATGGGCAATCCGGGCGCCGGAGGATTGACAGGCGGCTTAATAAAATGCATGAAAGCAGGTCTTTTTGTGATTCCTTTTGAAAAAGGGAGGATGCAAAGGACCTGTTTTTTTGTCCATAACTGTGAGGGGGCTTAACCGTTATGAAAATGTAATCGTCCGGTTATCTGAAAATTTATGAGAAAATAACCGATTGGGAACATATCATACAAGAAATCCGGGGTAAAAAATGGTATAGTCAGCTTCAAACAGGAAAAGGAGAGCAGAGGCTGATGAATGAACCGGCAGTAAAGATGGAAGAACAGATTATTAATCTGTTTCAGGAAGCGGAAACAGAGGTTTATGAAGGATGGGTGCTGAAAACCCTGGGCAGCCGTCTGATAGTGTTTCCCTTATATAATGTGTATCCTGATAATATGGATGAACGTATCCGGGCCTGTGAAAGGCTGGGTAATGAAAAATCGGCGGAATGTATGTTCCGGATTGCTGAGAATACAAACTTCTACCTGCATTCGCGTCTGGAAAAAAATCGATATATACTCAGGGAACGTACCATTGTGGGAGATTTGTCCATTACGGAGGAAACAGCGGATCGGTTCAGTTTGTATGGCAGAAGAGAAAGTAAAAATGAGGACAGAACGGAAAATATCATAGAAAGCGGAACTGCCGGAAGGGTGGAAAAAGCCCCGGCTATTGATGCAAAGCTGAAGTCCCGGACATCGTCGGATGGAAGGCTGGTTCTGGAAAAGGCGAAGGATGGATTGCGGACAGAGCCTGTTTATATGCTGCAAGAAGGGGAAAACAGGAGCTGGGAAAAGGCCGGCCGCCGGAGAATTGGCACCAAACGGGGGGATCATTTATTCATAGCGGATGCAAACAAAAGTTCCAGGCTTAAGGCGGCTGATATCCTGCATTTTTCATTAAGGAATAATATTACAAGGGTATTGGTTGACGTTCCGGAAGCCACATTCCTTTGTGAGAATTTCGAGGAGTATGGATTCCGTAAGGCATATTCCTGCTCTTGTTATAGGAAACAGTAAATATGTCAATTACTATTTCGAGTAACTGCGATGAACAGGAATTTATACAGGCAGTACGGTTAAACGGCTTACTGGAATTTAATATGAAAATTAATGTTTCCCAATAAGGAAATCTTGTATGTGGCCCGTAATGAAAACAACTCTGTCAGTGGCGGAGTATTCGGTGTTACATACCTATCTGCGTTAGAAGTAGAGACGCTTTGGGTACACGAGGATTACAGGGGGCAAGGAGTCGCATCGCAGCTATTAAACCGATTGAAGATGAAGCCCCAAGCATTGGGTGCCAGTTATCTCATTTAACAACCTATTCCTTTCAAGCGTCGCTTTTCTATCAAAAGTGTGGATATTCAATCTGCGGAATGGTAGACGGTTTTCCGGATAATATTCAATTATACGTCTTAAAAAAGCAGATTTAATGCAGGGGTGGATTATGACGCAGCCCACCTGATTGATAGAATGCGCATACCACGATTTAACGATTGTAATATTGGCAGGCAGGGTAAAGTGCATGTGCACTTGCCCTGCCTGCCAATATGTTGCCCCAATTTATAAAAATACTTTTATAAAATCTTTTCATAACTGCCTGATGAATTATTGTGGATAAATGGAAGGAAATTTGCCATCTATGGTGGATAAAGATAAAGCCGGATGGGTTTTGTAAAATATGAATTACTGGCTCTGCAATAATTTCCTTTTCCGGTAATATGGTATATCCGGGGGAAGAGTGATTACAGCCCTATACTTTGGGGATTATCAAGCAGAAGCTTGAAAAACAAAGTATCTCTCATTTCCCATGTTTCCTTTAGCAGACGGAAATTTGCAGAAATTATCTGTCGGATGGAAGCCCATTCAAGGTGATACCCCAGATTGGTTTCCTGCATCGTCATATCTGTTTCAAGAACCTCTTCCCATACCTCGCACCTATAATAGAAGGAATGACAAATATATTTTCGGCTTCCTAAGAAACGATCCCGGCGTATTTCTTCAATTTCTCCAAGTTCAGTTATGGAATCCGGTTTTACGGACAGACCTGTTTCTTCTCTGATTTCCCGGAGCAGAGCCTGCTCAAAGCTTTCGCCTTCTTCCACCGTTCCGCCGGGGATTTTATGTTCACCGCTGTTTCCAAGCTGCATGGCAAAAAGCCCATTTTTTATTATAATTGCGCGAACGGCATTTTTTTCGAACACGGGAACATTATTGTTGTAATCATGGGAATCCAATACGAGCAATTTTTTCATTCCGATTTCCTTTATTTAAAAAAATAAAAATCATTAATAATCCTATCTGCAATCATTAAAGCACATTTTCAGACATTCGTACACCCTTTCCCATGATAAGCAGTTCCCTGTGCAGATGCACCGCCATGAACACAGTGATGATTGCAGAAATAACATCGGCAATCGGCTGCGCATAAAGAATACCGTTGATCCCCCAGAGGGCTGGCAGGAGAAGGATGATGGGAACAAAGCAGATTCCCTGCCGGCATGCGCCGAGGACAAAGCCTTCCTTCGCTTTTCCAAGCACCAGGAAAAGGGAGGAGTATACAGTATAGAAGCCGAAAAGAAGGAAGGAAAGGCCATTTGCCCGCAAGGCCTTCTGGCCGGCCTGAATGAAATCCAGGTCCCCTTTTGTAAACTGGGACATAATCTGAGTGGGAAACAGGGCCATCACCAGGCCAAATATGGCGCAGAAGATGGTAGACCACAGGATGGAGATCCGGATCGCCTCATGGAGACGGTCATACTTTTGGGAACCGTAGCTGTAACCGGCAATCGGCTGAAATCCCTTCATGAAGCCAAAAACCATCAGGCTGCCCATGGAAATAATTCTTGTAACCACACCCATCCCTGCAATTACGGAGTCCCCGTATCCCTTTGTCTGCAAGTTAATCAGGGTGATGGACAGGCTGGTCAGCAGCTGGAACACCAGCGTGGGGATTCCTATTTTCAGTATTTCGGACATGATTTTCCTGGAAAAACAGCATTTCCTGATATGAAAGCTGAAAACACTTTTTTTCCTGAGCACATAGAACAGATATACAAGCGTGGATACAACCTGTGAAATGGCAGTTGCAATTGCCGCGCCGGCAACTCCCAGATGCAGGGCGTAAATAAAAATAGGATCCAGAGCCATATTCAGGACCGCGCCTGTCAGCAGTGCGCACATCGTTGTTTTTGCAGCGCCCTCACTTGTGACAATATTGTTCATGGTGACATTGAATATGTTGAAAATTGATGAGGTTACATAAATTGCAGTATAGGTTACCGCATAGGGCAGGATGCTTTCCGTGGCGCCCAGAAGCTTCAGTATCGGCTTCAGAAAAATCAGGGAACAGAGTATCATTGCCGCCCCAACAAACAGGCTGCTGTACAGGGCGGTGCTTGCAACCTTGTCCGCGGCCTCTTTTTCTCCACGGCCCAGCAGGCGGGAGATATAGGACGCAGCGCCGTTCCCGAATAGCAGCCCCAGCCCCACGATGACCTGTCCCAGGGGGAAGGCTACGGAAATAGCCCCCATCTGACTGGTGCCAAGCCCACCGACAAAATAGGCATCCACCAGGTTGTATAACGCATTGATCATCATACCGATCATGGTCGGCAGACCCATGGCCAGGAGCGCCTTTGATACAGGGGCGCTTCCCAGCAGTTCCATTTTTTTGTTGCTTCCATTCATGATTGTCACTCCTTTTTTCTTGACATGAGTTATAAAATATAATACTATAAAATATAGCAATGAAGCTGATAATACTATAAATTATAGCATATGTCAACAACAATATAAAAAAGGATGGATTAAATATGGCTACGATTGATTTGATTGTACTGGGAATTGTAAAAAAAGAACCGCTGAGCGCCTATGATATTCAAAAGCTGGTTGAGTACCGGAATATTTCCCGCTGGGTTAAAATCAGCACGCCTTCTATTTATAAAAAAGTAATTCAGCTGGAGCAGAAGGGTTTCATCAGGGGTACTATGATAAAGGAGGGGAATATGGCGGAAAAAGCCGTATATTCACTGACAGAGGAAGGAGAAGAGGAATTCAGGAGATTGATGTTTGGTATTTCTTCCGAGCCTGTTCATATGTTTCTGGATTTTAATGCGGTGATCGTAAATCTGGACAGCCTTTCAGCGGAAGAACAGCGGGTCTGCCTGAGTAGAATCGGAGAAAATGTTAAGACACTGAAAGCATATCTGGAAGAAAATATTGAAAAAAAGGAAGGGCTGCCGGAAATACCGGATACCGGAAAAGCTGTTCTGCGACAGCAGTATATCCTGATACAGGCGATAGAAACATGGATGGAATCGATGTGGGGGAAAATTGCGGAGGATTAAAAACAGGCGGGTGGAAGCATATGCAGCCTTCACCCGCTGTTACCGAACAGGGAAGGCAGTTTATTTTTTTACTACACGTATGGCAACATAGGAATTCATGTATGCATCAAACAATCCGCCGCCGTCACCATCTTCATACAAATCAGTGAGGATAAAGCCAGTTTTCAGCAGGCCGCCAAGCTGTTCCGTGAGGCTGTGGCTGAAGGTAAAAGGTTCCTTGTTTTTTACCATTTCCTGTTTCCTTTCAGGGGAAAGATCTCTGAGGGAATTAAAAGGAAGCTTATGTACAGATATCAGGGCCTTGTCCTTTGTAAAATCAGGTTCAAACATAAAATGCTCTTCCTTAACAAAACCTGCCATAAGGATGCCCCCTGGCTTGATAATGCGGGCGCACTCCTGCCATATTGGGAAAAGATTTTCAATATAACAATTGGAGACCGGATTAAAAATAATATCAAAGGAATGATCGGCAAAGGGCAGAGGCTCCTGCATATCACACTTCAGGATTGTAATGGGGTACCCCTCTCGGTCTGCTATAGCCCGTTCGCTTTCCAGTTGTTTTTCTGAGATATCTAAAATAGTAACATCTGCGCCGTGTGCAGCAAAAACCGGTCCCTGCTGTCCGCCGCCGCTTGCCAGGCCAAGGATTTTCTGGCCACGAAGCGGGGGAAACCAATCTGCAGGCACTTTTTTTGCGGAAGTAAGAGAAACCTCAAGCGCGCCTTTTTGAGCCTGAAGATAATCTTCATGGCTTATTGGAAGAGTAAAGCATGCGCGGCCATCTTCTTTTCCCGGGCTCGCTATCGCATCCCAGGCGCTGGCATTAAAATCGACATAATTCATAATATTTTACAGCTCCTTTCGAAAAGAGTAATGCGGGGGTTAATTTTTAATCCCTATGGCACACATCCAATTGGGAAGGGCGGCCATTGGATTGTATTTCCAGTCATGCATACGGTCAACTTCCTCTTTTGTTGCTGTAACACCTTTAACAATATCCTCGGCGCTGAGCCAAAACGGCCAGTCATAATCTTTTTCCGCAGGTATTTCTTCAAAATGAACAAGCTGGATTCCTGCATCCATTAAGGCGTTAAGAATATCCTGTATCCTCCATGCATAGGTAACCTCTGAATTTTTCTCAAATGGACCTGTCATATCATAGGGCTTTATTATCTTGGCGTTGTCATCGAACGGACGAAGGAACGGGTGGATTTCAAACAGCATGTACGGACTGCCAGGACGGAGGATGCGCTGTATGTTATGGTACATTCCGGCCAGGTCATTTATCCACACATGAACACCATTAGAGGTGTATACAAAATCATATTTATTGTCAGGAAGGGGATCCAGCGTCATGGTATCGGCACGGACGAATTCGATGGAATGGGAAATACCCAGAGTTTCTGCTGCTTTTCGGGCATTTTCCAATTGCTTTTCCGAGATATCACAGGAGGTGACATGGGCGCCCATTAGGGCAAATGCAAAAACGGCATGGTTATCTCCGCTGGAGGGCACGCATATCTCCTTACCTTCCAGATGGGGGAGATATTTCTGAAGCTGATTCCATACGACTGGGTGAAATGCGGAAGCAGGGGTGTCTTTGATGCGGCACAGCATTTTCTCTGAATGATTAAATTCTGAGTAGGCCGCGGCAAAGCGGTCCCAGCTGTCTCGGTTTTTTTCTGCTGTTATATTCATACATTGCCCCTTTCCTTATTCTGCCAGAAAGTCCAGGTGATCATGGGCTTATAACCTATTTTCGCATAAAACGGGTTGGCCCCGCCAGTCATATGCGTGGCGCCCAGCGGCTCCATCCGGCGGTACAGTTCGGATAAAGTGGCAGCAGCCAGGCCTTTATGCCGGTGCGTGGGGACTGTACAAAGAGGTTCCATGTAAGCCAGATGGTTTTCCGGAGTCCACCACATTCCGGCATAGCATACATACTCCCCGGTCTCATCTTCAATTGCCACAGGATACTGCATGGTGGCATGCGGCGCCTGGCAAAGATGATAGCCTCCCTCCGCATTTCCATGCCAGGGGCCTTCCTCGGCCTCATGGTTGAAGCCCTTCCAGCAGCATTCCTGGATTTTCTCAATGATGCATTTTCCAGGTTCCACGAAGTGATATCCTTCGGGAAGCGGAAAATCAAGAGGCTTATCAAATTCATAAATCATATCAGTATAGGAACCAGTCTGAGTGTACCCGGCCTTGCGGGCGGCATCCATAAGAGCCGCCTGCCCCTGAAACAGGACGAACCGTAAATGACCATCGATACGGGGCATATGGGCATCCGCATACGCTATCATTTCCGGTGCAAGCTCTTCATATCCCGGACGCAGGCTGAAATAGATATCGGTAACCGGGGACTCGGTAAAACAGAAGGCAACAATCTGCCCGTTATCCTCCCAGATACGGTTCCTGTGAGTATAGGATTTATCCATCCATTCGGAGGAGAGGGCGTATTCCAGGAAGGGGGCCGGAACCCCGTTGCGCCAGTCTTTCTCATAAATGTCAATCATGAACTGGTAAATACGCATATGGTCAGAGAGGATTTGATATTGTCTTGCGGTAATATTTTTCATAATGTTTCCTTTCTTCTAAACCGGAAAAATCCGGAATCAATAAATACCTTCTGAATAGACTGCAAAACAATTTATCCAAAAGTTAAAACTATGTGACCTGTAAATGAATGGAATTTAAAAAATCCCACTTTCCAGTTCAGATAAGAATTGCCTGGCATAGGAGTTCATTTCTTCGCACAGGGGAATGGTTTCCGGTAGATAGCATCTATTTCTGTCAAGTACATTGTTCTTCATAAAATCCAGAGTCCTGGGCAAATCCTGTCCACGGACAGATCCCGTAATTAATGTCTTTACCACAAGATAGTTTTTCCCGCCTTCAAGAACATGGGCATCATGCAGAATTTTCCCTTCCAGTGTTTCGGGGATTTCCGGCCGTTGGGACTCCAGAGAAATACGGATAATGAAATCTGCTTTTTTAGCATCAATTCCTTCCAAATCCAGCCATTTTCTGACAGCTGTTTCTTCAGTATAAATAAATCCATGAAAATACAGGGCATAAAGCAGGCTTTCATAATCCGGCTGATAAGTACCAAGTAAAATAATACGGTCCATCCATTTGTGGACCAGTTCAATATGCCACATATTGTGCATGATATCCTTATGTCTGTAGTAAGGCTCTGCAAAAGCTTTCAGTCTGTTTTCATTCATTGTCCTGCCCTCCGCGCGAGATGCCTGCCGCCGTGATAAACTGTTACGGTCCATGCAGTAAATTCCTGAGATTTATTTAAAATTAAGCCTATCCCTATTCTAAAGGAACACGTCGTGCTAGTAAATAAGTAAAAATTCTACATTTACATTAGCTTATTTTTGAGGATGAAAACAGCACAACGAATTAAATCATCCCGTTTTCGCCCACCATTACCTCCTATGCCCCCTGGCTGATACAAAGCTCCCTGTCGGCAACAGCCTTCACAACCTCAGAATTGCTGATAAAAACAGCGGCGGCGTTGTCCTGTATAATTCGCTGCTTCAGGTTAAAAATGAGCTTTTCCGCCGTAATCCTGTCAAGGGCGCTTGTGGCATCATCCAGGAAATACAGGGAAGGATGCTCTAACAGCATGCGTGCGAGCAGAAGCCGTTGCTTTTGGCCGCCGGATAACATGATTCCGTTTTCGCCCGTCAGTGTGTCCAGGCCGCCCGGCCATTCCTTAACCTCCCTTTCCATACAGGCCGACTGCAGCGCCTTCCAGCATTCTATATCGGAAATATTCCGGCCGAGGGTAAGGTTTTCACGGATGGTGCCGTTTTGCAGATGGCTGCTTTGCAGGCAGCAGGAGACAGTGGGCGCTTTAAACAGGGTAAAAAGGTTTTGGACTTTCTTCCCATTCCAGAGGATTTCCTGAAAGGAAGCAGGAACGATGCCAAACAGTGCGTTCAGGATGCTGGATTTGCCGGAAGCCACGGGGCCGGTGAGAACCAACAGCTCTCCGGCGTAAAGCTGAAAATTAACATCCCGTATCCCCCGCCCGTCTTCATAAATGCAGGATAACCGGCTCACGGAAAGCTGCTTCAGGCGGCCATAAGTTTCTTCCGCGGTTCCTTCTCCTTCGGGAAAAACGTCTGGATGGGCAGGAATTTCGGTGAAAGTATCTGAAGGCCGACATTGGCAAGGACTATGAGGGCGGCGGATAATACCTGGCCCTTATATTTAATAAGATAATCCATAGTGATGTGATGCCCCCCTTATATAAAAAATGCAGCAGCTTTGTCCGGTCAGATAATGCTGTCTTTATTCTAGTTTAAGTTCCACAGTGGAAACAACAGACACTTTAATTATAATTATTCTCGGTATAAAAAGGCAGGCGAAACAAAGTATAAAATGGATTTTAATAAAAACAGTAATTATTTCTATTATTGATATTGACAAGCAATGTGGAGTGGGATATACTGGAAGCATAAACAGAACATGATGGAAGCTATGCACCGCCGGCAGGCATGGCGAAGGAACCAGGGAAAGATTCATTGCGAAAGGACACGGAATGAGCAAGCATAATTTTACGGATATCAGGGTGCCTATTGAACCTGATAATCCATCAATCGTCAGGGATGAGACGAAATGTATCAAATGCGGCCAGTGTAAGAATATCTGCACGGAAAGCATCGGGGTTGCAGGCCGTTATGATCTGGAGCTGACAGGGGATACCGCAATTTGTATCCATTGCGGGCAGTGCGCTAATGTCTGTCCCGCCGGAAGTATCACGGAGAAGTATGAATACCAGGATGTGAGAAGGGCTGTGGCAGACCCGGATAAAATTGTGATATGCAGCACATCCCCTTCCGTCAGGGCGGCGCTGGGCGAGGAGTTCGGCATGGCGGACGGCAGTTTTGTCCAGGGGAAAATGGTGGCCCTGCTGCGCAGGCTGGGCGCCGATTATGTGCTGGACACCAATTTCGCGGCGGACATGACCATAATGGAAGAGGCCAGCGAGCTGGTGGAACGTCTCACGAAGGGGAACAGGCCCATACCGCAGTTTACCAGCTGCTGCCCGGCCTGGGTGAAATATGTGGAAACCTACTATCCCGAGATGCGGGAGCACATTTCCTCAGCCAAAAGCCCTATCGGCATGCAGGGTCCCACGATTAAAACCTATTTTGCACAGAAGATGGGGATAGATCCGGAGAAGATAGTCAACGTTGCGGTAACTCCCTGCACGGCCAAGAAGTATGAAATCCGCCGGGAGGAGATGCACGCGGCGGGCAGTTATCTGGGAATTGAAGGTATGCGTGATATGGATTACTGCATTACCACCAGAGAGCTTGCCAGATGGGCCAGGGAGGAAAATATTGATTTTCTTACCCTGGGGGATGAACCCTATGACAGCTTTATGGGAGAAGGATCCGGCGCGGGTGTGATTTTCGGGAATACCGGAGGTGTTATGGAGGCGGCGGTAAGGACGGCATACCACATGGTCACCGGAGAGGAAGCCCCTGAATTCCTGTATGATCTGCAGTCCGTAAGAGGGCTGGAGGGCGTGAAGGAAGCCTTTGTCTATATCAATGACGACGTGATTCTCAAGCTGGCCGTAGTATTCGGCACAGCCAATGCAGGAAGGCTGCTTGAGAAGATAAAGAAGGGCGAAAAGCAGTATCATTTTGTAGAAGTGATGACCTGCCCCGGCGGCTGTATCGGCGGAGGCGGACAGCCCAAGGATACTGAATGGAAGGGCGACGCCCTGAGAAAGGCCCGCATTGACAGCCTTTATAAAAGAGACCGCAGCATGCAGGTGCGCTGCAGCCATCAGAATGAAGAGATTATCAGGCTGTACAGGGAGTTTTATAAGGAACCCATGAGTGAGCTTGCTGAGAAAATGCTGCATACTTTTTATGTGGACAGAAGCTCGGATTTGGGAGTAAAATAGAAATATCTGGAAGACATGGAAACTGTTAACGAAAAAGAGAAAAGGAGATTGTACTATGGCAGAATTAAAAGGATCAAAGACAGAAAAGAACCTGGAAACAGCATTTGCAGGGGAATCAATGGCAAGAAATAAATATACATATTTTGCTTCCAAAGCAAGAAAAGACGGGTATGTACAGATTGCCAATATTTTTGAAGAGACCGCAAATAATGAGAAGGAACATGCTAAAATGTGGTTCAAGCTGATCAACGGCGGCATCGGCACCACAGCAGAATGTCTGAAAGCAGCAGCTGAAGGCGAGAATTACGAGTGGACCGATATGTATGCGAACTTCGCTAAGGAAGCGAAGGAAGAAGGCTTTGACGAAATTGCAAGACTGTTTGAAGGCGTTGCTGCAATTGAGAAAGAGCATGAGGAAAGATATAGAAAGCTCCTTGCCAATGTGGAAGGAGATCTGGTATTCTCCAAGGATGGCGATGTGGTATGGCAGTGCTCCAACTGCGGACATATCTGCGTAGGCAAGAAGGCTCCCGAGGTTTGCCCTGTTTGTGCACATCCTCAGGCATATTTCCAGGTAAAGGCTGAGAATTACTGATTATAAATCTGCGCAAGGCAGAACAGGCAGCGCCCGTAAGCGCCGGGGTTCCGGCAGCTGCGGGCGTTTTTTATTTAAAGACCATCTGGACGAGGAACATATAAAGCACTGTGCCTCCCCCGATGCTAAAGAGCATATTATGTTTCCATTTATGGATGCCCAGCACAAAAGCGGCGGCGAGAAATTCAGGAATGCCGTGGGAGCCGTCCGATAGCGATACCGATTTAAAGCAATATACCACCAGCATGGCAATGGCTGCAAAGGGCAGGACCCCGCCCAGATAAGTGACGAATTCCGGCGTCTTCTTCCCTTCCGGAAAAAACAGGAAGGGCAGCGCCCTTGTAAGCAGTGTGGTCAGGGCAATAACAAGTATGGTAACCAGGATTTGAATACTGGACATAAGAACCTCCATGATATCAGGAACTGTGATTTTAAGAAAGACAGCCGCCTGCGGCTGGAAAGGCGGTTAAAACGGCAGTTTATAATTTACTGCTGCTTCCCTTTACCGGCGCACTGCCTGCGGAACAGCAGGAGGAAAAGCAGGATGCCGGCCATGGAGAACAGAAGAAAATTATCGCTTCCCGTCAGGATAAGGCAAAGAGCCGTAACAAGCAGCCCGGCCAGCGCCGGGAGATGATTGCGGGTTCCCTCCCACTGCTCCAGAAAGATGACGAGAAAGAGCGCGGTCATGGCAAAATCAATGCCGGTGGAGTCAATGGGGATGATGTTTCCCGCCAGAATGCCTGCAAGCGTCCCGGCAACCCAGTAGCTCTGGTCCAGCAGGGCAATGAAGAACAGGAAATATTTCCGGTCCACACCCTCCGGCGGTTCTGCTGCGCATTCCAGGGAGTAGGTTTCATCAGACAGGGAAAAAATCATGTAGGGCTTCAGCTTTCCCATAATTTTAAATGGCTCCAGCATGGAAAGACCATAGAAAAGATGGCGGGCATTCACCATGAGCGTGACCAGCGCGGCGGAAAACGGCGCAAAGGGGGCGGTCAGCAGCTCGATTGCCACAAACTGCATGGAACCGGCGTATACAAATATACTCATAAACAGGGCCCAGCCATCGGGGACATTTGTGTTATGCAGCAGGATGCCGAAGGCCATTCCCAGGAAAATATATCCCATCATAACCGGAAGCGTATAAGGAACGGCGGCTTTCAGCGCTTTTCTTTTCATGATAGTTTTACCTCCGCAGTCGGACTGTATGGATTTGCAGCTGTTGAAAAACCGAAAGCTTTACGGCAGTTATTTTTATTCGACAGTTACACGGCTTTTATTATACGTGCTGCCGGCTGCTTTTGCAATTGCCGGTTTGCGGAAATTGCCGGTTTGCGGAAAATGTTGTCGGCCTGCGGGAAATGATTTTCACCCCGGCGCCGGGGCGCTGTGGGCGTTGCCAATTTTCTACGCTGGACAGAGCGGGAGATAAGAATTATTATTAAGGTAACAGATGCGGCAGGATTTGCGGCAGGGATATTCTGAATCTCATATGGATGGAATGGCGGGGCCATTCTGCTTAAGGATTGCTTGTGCCGCCAAAGGCGCACAGATGGGAGTATGGATGAAGGAATTAGCAGGAGAGTTTGACGAACTGAATGAGCTGATATATGTTGCTGACACGGAAACCTATGAGCTGTTGTACCTGAACCGCCGAGGCCTGCAGGTGTTCGGCCTTAAGGATCCGGAGCAGATTAAGGGCAGGAAATGTTATGAAGTGCTGCAGGGAAGGCAGGAGCCCTGTGATTTCTGCAACAATCATTTGCTGTCCGCGGATACCTATCTGGAATGGGAAATTGATAATGAGCTGGCGGACGGGCATTTTCTGCTGAAGGACCGCCTGGTTGACTGGAACGGGGACGGCCGTCTTTCGCGCATGGAAATAGCCCTGGATGTGACCAGGAGCGACAGGGAGAAAAAGCGGCTGCAGGAAACACTGGACAGGGAGCGGGTGGTTCTGGAGTGTATAAAAATGATGCATTCCTCCCCGGACAGCGATGTGGCCATCCAGAATACGCTGCAGGTGATGGGAGAATTCCTCCACAGCGAAAGAACCTATATCTTCGAGATATACGGCAGGCTCATGGATAATACCTATGAATGGTGTGCGCCCGGTATATCCGCTGAAATAAACAGGTTGAAGGACATTCCGGTGACTGATATCAGACGTTGGATGTCATCCTTTCAAAGAGGGGAATGCATAATCATCAAGGATCTGGAGGAGTTAAAGGAATCGGATCCCCTGGAATACCGGCGGCTTAAGCCTCAGAATATCCGGACGCTGGTCACGGTGCCGTTGATCGAAAATGATGCGGTTATCGGCTTTTTCGGCGTGGATAATCCGCCGGTGGGGAATCTGGAAAATATATCGGCGGTCCTGGACATTCTGGCCTACTTTTTCCAGTCGCTTCTGCTGCGCAAGCAGATGGCGGAACGGCTGAGCCAGCTCAGCTTTATGGACGGGCTGACCGGAACCATGAACAGAAATGCTTTTATCAGGGATATCACCCCTCCCCTGAAGGATAAAGGATATGGAAGGGGAATCGTTTTCATTGACGTAAACGGCCTGAAGGAGACGAATGATAAATACGGGCATGTGGCAGGAGATGAGCTGCTGATGCGGACCTGTGAAAAGATGGAAAGCATATTCAGTGATGCGGATAAATACAGGACGGGCGGAGACGAGTTCGTAATTATATGCAGGGGAATGGAAAAGCAGGAATTTCAGGAAAGAGCGGAGCTGCTCCGGGAAAAGTTCCGGAAAGCGGGAAGCCTGGCCGCTATGGGCGTAAGCTGGGCGGAGGAAGGAAAGACCCTGCAGGAAGCGGTGGATGAAGCCGAAAACCTGATGTATCAGGAGAAAAAAAGTTTTTATACCTCCATACACCAGCAGGAAATTCCAGGCCGCAACATCAAAATGACGGAGCCTGAGGGTGAGGCTGAACCGGGCGGCGTAACGGACATTTTGGAGGAGGCGCAGGTGAAGCAGCTCGCCGGTGAAATGCTGCGCCTTTATTTTGAAAAACAGGATGTGAAGGGAATGCTGCGGCATATGGACGCCTCCTGCATATGGACGGACGAGGAGCATCAGCGGGTATACGGCCGCCGGGAGGCGGAGCTGTATTTTACCAGGCTGGCGGATCAATACAGAGGCTGCCGGATTGAGGATTTGCAGCAATACAGCAGAAAACTGGCGGCGGATACCTGGCTGTGCTGCATCTGGTGTTATGTGGACAAGCCTGGCGAAAACGGCAAACGGATCCGTATGCCCTTTAAGGACAGCAAAATCATGAAAAAAGAGCAAAACGGGAATTTTAAATGCTATTTTGTGCATATTTCCCGTATGGTGTCGGCTGAAGACGCCATGGAGGAGGGCGGCTGAGGGTAATGCGCTTTTAGTTTTCCGCAGGCTGGGAGGAGCTGTTACAGCTTTTTAATATTATCCTCCGTCAGTTCCAGGTATGGAATTTCAAGCGGCTGTGCCTGGCCGATGGAGGACTCCCGCCATTTTGTATATTCCTCAAAATCCACAGGCGTATTCTTTTCATAGGTTCCGCCAGGCATGATATAATATACCAGGCCGTCTCCGTCGGCATCAATATCATCGGGAAAAGAGTTTCCTTCGTAATCTTTTTCCCCAACAGATTTATCCCAGGCATCCACCATAGCCGTCTGTTCATAGGTATCCGTGCCGGAATTGTAGCTGTAAACCGTATAGGGCCAGAAATCCCCGGCCATTCCCTGGTTATGGGACCATTCCGCCACCACGGCTCCATTGTCATAGAAGGTGAGCGACGGAAACTCCTGCAATTCTGCCCGGAGGGTTCCCGAAGAGCTGTCGTAAGCGTAAACGGTTCCTGTCATGCCTGCCATGTAAGTGGTGGTATATAACACGATCAGTTCTTTTTTCCCATCCGAGTCGATGTCATATACTGCGAACTTATTTTCGGACATGTCATGGAAGCCATCAAAGCCGAAGTCTTTGCCGTCGGGGAAAGTATGGTTTGTATATATTTCTTCCAGAGCGGCGGCATATGCAGCCATTTCCGGGCCTTCCTGCCCGTCCCCTTCCGGAATGTCGGTTGCTTCGGCTTGTTCTGTCTGTTTCTCTTCTGTTTCCGAAGCGGCTCCTTTCTCCGGGGCCGCCGGGGCCGGAGTCTCTGCCGCAGGGCTTTCTTCCGCCAGGGATGCGGCTGTTACCCCGGCCGTGTCTGTTACGGCAGGAATGCTCTCGTGGGGAATGCTTTCAAACGACGACGGCTGTGCACAGGCTGTAAGCTGGCTGAAAAAAAGGAAGGCTAACATAATTGCCGGTTTTTTTATTTTCATCTGATTCATCCTTTCGGTCATGCTGTTTTGAAGCGGCAGTTGATTTGGCAGCCGCGATGTTTAATTATAACAGCTGTGAAAGGGTAAATACAACCGGAAAATAAACTGAAATACGATCTGCCCTGTGCAGCTAAATGCATAGATCTGTCCGGACTGTAAACGTGTCAATATGCCTTTACGTCCGTCTTTTTCAGATATCTTATCCCGCACCACAGGAAAATCATCAGGAAAATCCCGCAGCTTAAGAAGAACGGCAGAAAGCTTCCGGCCAGGACATCCTCCTCCTTATTGGAATTCATTCCCAGAAGCATGAGGGAATAAGGGAAAAACAGCCCGAAGCCTGCCGAGGAAAACAGCAGTCCGGCAACGCTGCCCAGAAGCGCCATGGCAATGGGCAGGGCAAAGCTTCTGATAAAGGAGGAAAAGAACAGCTGCAGCGCGGCAATGGCCAGCCCGCCCACACAGCCGCGTAGCAGCCAGATTATGGTATCCAAAGGCGGAAAGCCCTGCAGCCCGGTGATAAGGCCGCAGATAAGGAACAGGACGCCTACCCACAGCTGTGTCAGCAGGGTGACGCAGGAGATGGCGAGAAACTGGGCCAGATACAGACAGGGAATGGGGACCGGGGCGGCCAGCAGCGCATTGCGGTTGCGGTTGAAATTTTCCAGGCGCCACAGGTAGGCGCAGTACACCGCAATCAGCGGCGCATAGAAAAAATTGGAATAAAACAGGGTAGTCTGTGTCCACAGACTGTACCAGCTGACGCCCACGATATCCGTATTCTGTATATAGTTGAAGCACCCCATGATTGTACTGATGATGGGCAGGATAAGGAATACACTCCAGATAAAGGAGCGTTTCAGCTTCATTAATTCGGCACGCATACATGCAAACAACATAATTCAGACCTCCTTTTTTAAGAAAAGATGCTTCCCTGCCAGATAAAGCAGGACGGACGCTGCCAGAAAGGCCGCAAACCATCCCCAGGCAAAGGGCGCTTCTTCAATAAACATGGAACGCGTGCTTTCCTCATACACAGAGGACAGGGTCATGCCAACCATGTAGTAGCCCCAGGGCACCAGGCCGGCAAGGCTTCCCATAGGGAAAAAGGCGGAAAAAACTCCCACCAGGCTGCCCAGAAGTCCGATAAACAGGGGGATCAGCTGGTTGGGGATGAGCAGGGACAGGATCTGCTGCAGTAAAAACAATACCAGGCTGACCAGGAAAAATACGGCCAGGAATGCGAGATAGTGGCGTACCGGCAGCTTCTGGGTAAAGGGAAGCAGGTTTGCCAGAAGCGGTATTACACCGGCTTCCAGCGCAGTAAAAATGAGCACATAAAAAATACCCATAAGAAGCTTGGCGTCAAATATAATTTTTTTCTGCTGCATGGTGCACAGAAGCTTATAGGTATTGCCTTTGTTTTCCGCATCGCACAGCCGGCTTGCCATGGCGGCCAGGGTGAGAGGCATGAAAATCGTATTGTATAGCGGAAACTGGTACAGCAGGGTATAGCAGCCTTCAGCGGCAATTTCCGGTTTGCGCAGGTAACTGTTGGTTATGGTCCATAAGAATTCAAAAAAGACTACGCAGAAGGGAAGCAGCCAGAGGAAACGTCTTTTTGTTTTCATGAATTCAGCACGCAGAGCGGTAATCATAAGCTCACCTTCCTTCCGGTCAGATCCAGGAAAATATCCTCCAGGTTCTGCTGTTGTTCTTCAATCCGCAAAAGGCCCGCGCCTGACGCTGCCACACCCGCCATCAGGGTAGAGAGCCGGTCGTCGGGCATATCTTTGAAGAGTATGGAATCCTGCTCCAGGCGGCAGCTGATTTCCTGTTCTGTCAGATACCGGCAGGCGGCCTGGTTATCCATGGTGCGCAGACGGATCTGTTTTCTGCTGTGTTCGTGCAGGTGAGCCAGGCTGTCCTGGAAAATCAGTTCGCCCCGGTCAATGATTCCGGTATGGGTGGCCATCTGGTCGATTTCACTGAGCAGATGGCTGGAAACCATGACGGTCATGCCGTATTTCTCAGGAAGGGAGCAGATCAGCTCGCGCATTTCCTGGATGCCGGCAGGATCCAGCCCGTTTGTCGGTTCATCCAGAAGAAGCAGGCGGGGACGGCCAAGCAGGGCTGCGGCCAGGCCCAGGCGCTGCTTCATGCCAAGGGAATAGTGGCCGGCTTTTTTATTCTGCTGCTTTTCCATGCGGACAATATGCAGGACATTATCAATTTCTTTTTCCGGGACGCCTTTTAACAGGCAGACGATCTCCAGATTTTCCCGTCCGGTCAGATGGGAGTAATAGGAGGGCGATTCGATGAGTGAGCCGGTTTCCCGAAGGATTGCCAGCCTGTTCTTATCGTTCATGGTATGGCCAAGGACCTCTACGGAGCCGCCGCTGGGCTTTACCAGTCCCAGAAGCATTTTCATTGTAGTGCTTTTGCCTGCGCCGTTGGGGCCGAGGAAGCCATAGATGCTTCCCTCCGGGATTTTCAAATCCACATTGCTGACGCAGTCATTGCCGTTATAGCGTTTGCTCAGATTGTTTGTTTTTACTGCGAGTTTCATAATTTCCTCCTTTTTCCGGGCTGTTTTTATGCTGCCGCCAGGTCTGTCCGTCCGGCGGCTTTCTTACTTCTTTTTCAGGATAAGGGGTTTGCCTTAACCGTTCATGAAGCTTACCTTACTTTTACCTTAAATCTTTTGGCGGCGGCTGGCATAAGCATGGACCTGCGGCTATAATAAAAGTAAATCAGGATGGCCCCAGGCCGGGCTGCGGCTATTGTAGGTATGAAAAAAGGCCTGTGACAGGGGAAGACGTAAGCTGTCCGGGCTGCCGGGCAGGTGCAGAAATATGTGATAAGAAGGCAGGTTAACCGTATGAGAACGATATATGACAGCAGGCTGCTGCTGGTGGATGACAATGTGGAATTATGCAGGATGCTGACGGACATGCTGCGGCGGGAGGGTTTTTCCAATGCGGCGGCGGCAAACAGCTGCCGGGAGGCGATGCGGCATTTTACGGCGGATGGGCGTCTGGCTGCGGGAAGCGGGGATTATCTGGTTCCGGATCTGGTGATATTGGATATTAATCTGCCGGACGGAGACGGTTTTTCCCTGATGCAGGAGATCCGGCTGCTGTCCCAGGTGCCGGTACTGTTCCTGTCGGCGAGGGATGAGGATAACGACAGGCTGATGGGTCTGGGTCTGGGCGCGGATGATTATATAACGAAGCCCTTTCTTCCCCGGGAACTGCTGTTGCGGATTACGGCAATTTTGAAAAGGACCTATTTTCCCCATTTCCGGGCGGAAACGCAGAAGGAGGAGGGTATGCTCAGGCTGGGCAGGAAAATGGTGGATTTCAATGCGGGGACCGTTTCAGACGGGCAGGAAAGCACGGCGCTGACCGCCAAGGAGCTTGCTATTTTAAAAAAGCTCTGGGAAAACCGGGGGAATATCGTAACCTTTGACATCCTGTGCAATACGGTGTGGGGAGATGAGTATTTTGGCTATGAAAATACGCTGATGGTCCATATCCGCAGGCTGCGGGAAAAAATTGAGGAAAACCCTTCCTCCCCGCAGTGGCTTCTCACGGTGCGCGGACTGGGCTATAAGCTGGCAAAGGAGAACGGGAATGAAAAGCTTGTTTAAAATATACAGGCGGTATATTTTTTCCGCCGCATGGATAGCCGGAACGGTGATTTTGGTGAATCTGCTGGCCCTTTTCGGGGTAAGCGCCTATTTTCATTCCCAGAGCCGAAACAGTCCGGCCAGGGGAACACGATTGCGGGTGACGCAGGCGGCGCAGATGCTGGAGCTAAATCCGGACGGGACGGTGCGGATGTCGGAGGAAGGAACCGCCTGTCTGGATTCCTCCGGCGCAGAATTTGCCTTTTTGCTGAATGATGCCGGAGACGTGATCTGGGACTGGCGGCTGCCTGATGAAATTCCCACACATTTCAGCCTGGGAGAGGTGGCCTCCTTCAGCCGGTGGTATTTGAAGGATTACCCGGTGAGGGTGTGGAACTGTGACGCGGGCCTGCTTGTCATCGGAGAGCCAAAGTTTACCGCAGCCAAATATTCTGTGGAATTTTCACGGGATTCCATAAGGAATGTACCGTATTTCCTGCTGGCACTGGTGGGGGCCAATATCCTGCTTGTCCTTATCCTGGCCGTGCTGTCGGGATACCGGCTGTATGCATCCCTGCGGCCGGTGGCGTCGGGAATTGACGGTCTTTCCTCCGGGAGCAAGGTTCTGGTGCCGGAGCATGGCCTGGTGGGTGATCTGGGGAGAAAGCTCAACCAGGCCGCGCGGATGCTGGAGCAGCAGCGCTGGAATCTGGAGAAAAGGGATACGGCGCGTACGGAATGGATTTCCGGTGTCTCCCATGATATCCGCACGCCGCTGTCCATGGTGATGGGCTATGCGGACAATCTGGAAAATGATGCCGCGCTGCCGGAGGAAGCCAGGAAGCAGGCGGGGATCATAAAGGAACAGAGCCTGAAAATCAAAACCCTGATAGAGGATCTGAACCTGACCTCCAAGCTGGAGTACCAGATGCAGCCGCTGCGCATGGAAAAATATGTACCCGCCGCCCTGCTGCGCTCCGTTGCCGTTTCCTGTCTGAACGGGGGGCTTGAGGAGGGCTATGAACTGGAGGCGGACATCGGAGAGGAGCTGGAAGGGCTTGTACTGGCGGGGGATGTACGTCTTATGACCCGCGCGCTGCAGAATCTGATTGGCAACAGCATACGCCACAATACCGGCTGCCGGATCCTGCTGAGCGGGAGACTTGTGCAGCAGGGGCCGGTTCCTCTGTGCCGGATCGGGGTGAAGGATGACGGAAACGGGATTCCCCAGGAAATCCGGGACATATTGGAGGAAAAGCCTGCGATGGGAGGGCCGGGCGCCGCGGAAGGGGGCAAAAGCCTGGCAGGACAGCCCGGAAATCCGAAGGGGCAATCCGGAAATCCGTCAGGACAGCCCCATATTATGGGACTGCGTATTGTAAAGCAGATTATAAACGCCCACGGAGGCCGCATGAAATTTTCAGGGGACGGCAGGGAGGTCATACTGCTGCTTCCGGTGACAGGGACTTTGGATACGGAAAAAAAGAAGGAGAAGAAAAAGTGGTGGGAGATTCTCTGGTATGGGGAAAACAGGATAAAAACGTTAGAAAAAAACTAAGCTTTCATGGAAGATCTTTTTTCGCAAATCCGTTATAATGGGGCGAACAGGAGGTGTGAGGGAGGAGCTTTTTTGTCCTTCTCACCAAAAGATTGGTTATGCTGTCGCAGGCGGCATGTCGGGAAGCGTAAAAAGGAGAAGGTAAATGAAAAAACAAGCGCATGTAATCTCTCATTCCCATTGGGACCGTGAATGGTATCTGCCCTATGAAAAGCATCATATGCTGGAAGTTGAATTTATGGATAAGCTGCTGGATACGCTGGAGCGTGATCCGGAATTCAAAAGCTTCCATCTGGACGGACAGACGATTATGCTGGATGACTATCTCCAGGTAAGGCCGGAGCGGAGGGAGCTGGTGGAAAGGCTGGTAAAGGAAAAGCGGCTGTACATAGGCCCCTGGTATATTCTGCAGGACGAATGGCTGACCGGCAGTGAATCCAACCTCCGCAACCTGGAGACGGGGATGCGGGAGGCCAAAGGCTACGGAAATGTGAGCAGGGTCGGATATTTTCCCGATTCTTTCGGAAATATGGGACAGGCGCCGCAGATCCTGCTGGATGCAGGGATCGACTGCGCAGCCTTCGGCAGGGGCGTAAAGCCCACCGGATTCAATAACGAGGTATCAGATGGGGCTGACTTTGCTTCCCGGTATTCGGAAATGTTCTGGGAATCCCCGGATGGATCCCGCATTCTGGGCGTGCTGTTTGCCAACTGGTACAGTAACGGCATAGAGATTCCCACCGACCCTGAGGAGGCGAAAAAATACTGGGAGAAGAAGCTGGCCGATGCCATGAAATTCGCTTCCACGGATCATCTTCTTTTCATGAACGGCTGCGACCATCAGCCGGTGCAGACAGATCTGACCGACGCGCTGAAAACGGCGGCAAAGCTGTATCCCGATATAGATTTCGTGCATTCTGATTTTACCGGATATATGGAATGCCTGAAGCAGGAACTGAAGGAAGATCTGGCCGTCATCAGGGGAGAGCTGCGCAGCCAGGAAACCGACGGGTGGTACACGCTGGCCAATACGGCATCGTCCCGGATTTATCTGAAACAGATGAACGCCCGGTGCGAGGCCCTGTTTACCAGGGCGGCGGAGCCGCTGGCAGCCATGGCCCACGACAGGGGGATGGAATATCCCCATCATCTGTTTGACTATGGCTGGAAAAACCTGATGCAGAACCATCCCCATGACAGCATCTGCGGCTGCAGCGTGGATGAAGTGCACCGGGAAATGGCGGCGCGGTTTGAAAAAGCGGAGCAGGTGGCGCTGCATATTATTGAAGAATGCCTGGCCTGGTTTTCCGCCCATGTGGATACCGGGAAATATGCTGCCGGGGAAGGAGCCGTGCCTTTTCTCGTAATCAATCCCACCGGCTTTTACAAAAGCGAAGTGACACAGCTGAAGCTGATTGTGAAAAAATATCCTTTCCAGGGAAGCTCAGTGGCGGCCTGCCTGGAACAGGCCCGTCAGGAACAGCTGCCTGAATATCGCATTGTGGACAGTGATGGCAATGAGGTCATGGGAAGCGTAGAGATTCTGCCTTATGCCTTCGGCTATGATCTGCCCAAGGACCGGTTCAGGAATGCTTATTTCGGCCGCAGTGTAAAGGTGACCCTGGAGACGGAACGGCAGGAACCGTTTTCCGTAAAAAGTTACTGCCTTGTTCCGGTAACGGAAAAGGCGGCGGAGAAGAAGACAGTAAAGACAGTAAAGACAGTAAAGGCAGAATCATTGTTTACCTCGGAATATGTGATGGAAAATGAGTGGCTTTCCTGCCGGATCAATGAAAACGGGACGGTGGATATCACCCATAAGCCCAGCGGCCGGATTTACCGGGAAGCGGTAATGCTGGAGGATACCAGGGATATCGGAAACGAATATATTTATTTTAAGCCTGTGGGAGAAGCGCCGATTCTCAGCAGAGATGCCAGAGCGGCACTTGCCCGGACGGAGGATAAGCCCTACCGTGCCGCAGTACAGGCCCGGGTGACCATGGAAATCCCCGTTTCCGCCGATGACCGGCTACAGCAGGAAATCCACGACCTGGTGGAATTCAGGCACAGGAAGGCCGGAAGCAGCACACAGACGCTTCCTATGACCATCACGGTTACCTATATTTTGGAAAGGGCCGGGAAGGGACTGAAGGTGGAAGTGGATTTCGACAATCAGGCGCTGGATCACAGGCTGCGCGTACTTGTCGGGACGGGACTGGATACGCCCTGGCACTACGCGGATTCCATCTTTGAGGTGGCAAAACGGAGCAACAGCGTGTCCGGGAACTGGGAAAATCCCTGTAACGCCCAGCATCAGCAGCTGTTTGTCAATGTCCATGAGGATCAGGCCGGCATGACGGTTGCTAATCATGGGCTGAATGAATATGAAATCCTGCCAGAGGATAATACCATAGCGCTTACGCTGCACAGAGGCGTGCGTGAGATGGGGGACTGGGGGGAATTCCTTACGCCGCAGGCGCAGTGCCTGGGGAAACAGCACAAGGAATTTGCACTGTACCCTCACGGGGCAGGAGAGGATCTTATGCGTTCCTATGAAGAGGCTTATGCCTATTCCTCATCGCTGTGGGGTGTGAAATCGGAAATGCAGGATGGAAATATACCGGACGGCTTTACCTTCCTTAAATACAGCACGGATACGCTGCTGTGGACGGCGCTGAAGGTACAGGAGGAGACGGGTGACGTTATCTTCCGTGGGTTCAACGCTTCGGAAACGGAAGGGGGACTGGCTTTGGAGACGGAGCGGCGGATTTACCGCTCCAATGTGCTGGGGGAAAAGAAGGAATATCTGGAGCCGGGAAAGCTTTCTGTCAGAGGGTGTGGGATTTTTACGGCCGGCCTGGAAAAGAAGGACGGCAAATCAAATACCCCGCTGTAAGCAACGGGGCATTTGGTCTACGCTCCGCTTCGGCCGGTGCAAAACATGTGCCACTGGCACATAGCACCCCTTGCGGCAGTCGCCAAATAGCCATGCAAGCATGGCCGCCTGGCTCGTTGCCCGCGGGATTAAACAAGCATAAAAGGGACAGCCGGCGGCTGTCCCTTTTTGGCTGTGGAAGCAAAAAAAGAGGCATCTGCTTACGTTGCAGATGCCTCTTGATTTAACGTTATCTCAGATTACTGGGGAATAACATTGACAGCGCGAACCTTCTTGCTGTCTCTGGGATCAGCTTCCGTATCAAAAGTTACGGACTGGCCTTCCTGTAATGTCTTGAATCCATCAGTCTGAATAGAAGAGTAATGTACGAATACATCTTCTCCGTTGTCTGCGTTGGTGATGAAACCATAGCCTTTTTCTGCGTTAAACCATTTAACTGTACCGTTGCTCATTAGTGGTACCTCCTCTTAAAAAAATTTTACATATTCGGGGCGAAATACAAAAAAATCACATATTTTTGTAAATCATCGAACGTGCCAAAGATTTACAAAAATATGTGAAATCATTGAATCGTTTGGAATACAGCATCATAGTACCCTTCTTTTGCAAAACTGTCAAGAGGTTTTTTGAAATTTTCAGTAAAAAAAGTGGCAATGCGTGGACGAATATTTCTTTTTACGACTTATGTGTTTTATGCGTCTGAGAATGACATATGGGAGAAGAAAAAATGGAGGAAAAAACAGGGAAACAGGGCATTGACAAAATGACTACAGAATGTAATAATATAATTAACTACAAGACATAGTTAAACAGCTGACAGGGATGTCTGTCTGATTTACCTCTTAAGGAAAGAAGAAGGAGAAATATTTTGGGAAGCATTCAGTTAATGTCGGACGCAGAAAAAGAAATTATGAAGCTGATATGGGATAACGGCGGGAGTATTTTTATTTCGGAGCTGCTTGAGAAGGTGGAAGAAAGTGGACGAGGATGGAAACGGACAACGGTCAGGACATTTCTTACCCGTCTGATGGAAAAGGGGCTGCTTACGGCAGTGCGCCGGGGAAAGAACTGTGAATACCGTGCCGCGGTGACGGAGGAGGAATATCTGTCCGGGCAGGCAAAGAATTTTGTGGATGAAGTATTCGGCGGAAACGTGAAAAATCTGCTGGCCTCGCTCCTGGGACAGGAAAAAATGGGAGCGGATGACGTGAAAGAGCTGCAGGCGTTCTGGGAAAAATGCAGGGAGGATATGAAATGAGAACATTTCTGCCGGAAATACTGGCGGCGTCCATATCCGGTTCCATGATGGCGCTGGTTCTTCTTGGGATACGCCGGATTTTCCGCAAAAACATCAGCAGGACATGGTGCTATTATATCTGGCTTATTGTGCTTATACGGCTGCTGATTCCCTATTCGCCCATACCGGGGCTGACGGGGCAGCTGGCAGCTTCCGTAAAACAGGGCGTATCCGTGTGGTACGAAGCGCGTGTGCAGGGGACTGCTGCGGCGGATACAGGGCAGGCATACGCAGGAGACGACACGGAAGCAATGGATACTAAAGGAACGGATGCTAAAGGAACGGATACTGCTGCTGCGGCATCAGAAGCAGAAGGCCTTTCTGATACGGCGGCTGTCGGATTATCCGGCAACGCGGGAGGAATGGGCCAGGGGATAAGGACATATATCCCGCTATTTCTTTTTATGGTTTGGCTTGTGCCTGCGATGTGCCTGCTGCTGTACCGCATATTCCATTTCAACCGGTTCCTGAATGGGATAAAAACGAGCCGGCGCGTGCTGGAAGATCCTGATATTCTGGGGATTTACGGAAAATTGTGTGAAGAACTGGGGATCCGCAAAGCGGCGCCTGTATTTATCTGCGGAAGCATTTCTTCTTCCGGGGACAGGCTTTATTCCCCTATGCTGACCGGGTTTTTCCGGCCGTTTCTTGTTCTGCCGGAGGGCCTGCCCGGCAAATGGCGGGAAGCGGGAACGCAGCAGGCGTCCCTTCGGGCGGAATATGTACTGCGCCATGAGCTGGTCCATCTGAAAAGGGGAGATCTGTATTATAAATGGCTGGTACAGGCGGCGGCCGCAATGCACTGGTTTAATCCGTTCCTGCTTAAATGTCCGGGAAAGATAAGCGAGGACTGTGAGTTATCCTGTGATGAAGCGGTAATCCGCAGGCTGCCGCTTTCCGGCCGCGTTGCTTATGGGGATACGTTGGTTGCGGCCCTGACGGATTTGAATATGCCTCCTGAGTGGGGGCCTGCCGTCGGCCTGTGTGAAAATGCGGAATTGATGAAAGAGAGGTTATACGCTATTATGAAATATCAAAAACAGACCCTGGGCGGGAAAATAACAGCAATAGTTTTGTCGGCTGTCCTGGTGCTGACCGGTTTTGTCTGCGGCGGTTTTACCTCTGCCGCGGCGGCGGGGGGCGTTACACGTGCCGGGGAGACGGTTCACTTTGTGGGAGAGGGAACAATATCGGGCTCTCCCTGGAAGGGAGGTTTAACCTCCTCCAGTTATTTCAATAACGGATATTATATTCAGCTGATATGGAATTATCCCTCCGGGAGTGACTATAGGATAAAAGAAGTAACTGCGGGAGATACGGTTTTTCCGGTCGCCTTTTCAGAACTGACGGAACCGCTTTCTGGGGATACGGCTTTTATGGAAGCGCTGCGGCTTTGCCTGCAGGAGCAGAAGCAGCGGGAGGCTGATACAGGAGGAACTGGATTCTGGAAAGAGAATAATCGGATGGAAAGGCCATTGGTTTATTATATGGAAGGCCCTTATACACAGACACCGGATGAACTGGCGGTAAAAGCCTATTCCGCAAAAGACGATCTGGGGCTGTATGCCACGGTCCTGTCCAAGGTATCGCCGGAAATAACGGATGAACTGGCAGAAAGGGCATATGAAGAGGCGGATACGGCGAGATTTTCCATTACATCCGAATACATATCCGAGGAAAGCAGAGGAAGGTTGGCTGAAAGAGCCTATGAAGATGACCGGATAGGTATGTTTTCCATATTGTCGGAGGATCTGACGGAGGCGCAGAGAGCCGGAATGATGGAGCGTGCGGACAGGGACGGCAGGTTCAGTGAGTACTATATTCTTAAAAACAGCGGGGAAGGATGATTTTTTTTACACCTGTACAGAAAGAAAACGGAAATCTATAATAAAGGCATCCTGATTCATTTATAATAAAAGAGGCCGGATATCCGGCCGGAAGGAAAGGTATGGGAGGAAGATGGAAAATACTTTTTTAAGGGATGCCCAGGGGAAGCCATTTATGCCAATTGGCCTTCAGGCGCACAATTCGTCCACAGGGACAGCCTTGATTAAAAAGGCGGTACGCGCGGTGAAGCTGTACGGAGGAAACTGTCTGGAAACGCCGGTTTACTGGTACCGGATTGAGCCGGAAATGGATTGCTACGATTTCAGTATGGTGAAGGACGTGATAGAGGAAGCAAGGGAAGCGGGACTGCATTTGATTTTGCTCTGGTTCGGGACGAGCAAAAACGGGCATCCCAATTACGTGCCGGAATACATAAAGCTGCAGCCGGATATTTACCGGCTGGCCCAGGGGCCCGATGGGGCGCCGGTGCCTTCGCTGTCCGTACACTGCCGGGAAACGCTGGAACGGGATAAAAAAGCCTTTGGAAGGTTCATGGAATTTCTGAAGGAAGCGGACGGGGAAAGCAGAACCGTGCTTGCCGTCCAGATTGAAAATGAAATGGGCTATGCGAATACGGATATGGATTATTCCGCGGAAGCGCGCAGGGACTATGAGAAGCCTGTGCCGGGGGCGCTTGCCGGTGTGGAGCTTCCTGACAGCGGAAGGGAACTGATTGGAGAGGGGAAAAAAGCTTCCGCCTGGAAAAGACAGTTCGGCAGGCATGCGCACGAGGCCTTCAGCGCATGGTATCATGCCCGGTACATTGATGAAGTGGCGTCAGCGGGAAAGGCGGCGTATGCTCTTCCCTGTTTTACGAATGTTATGGTGGGAGAGCAGGGCTATGAGGAGCCGGGATTGTGCTATAACGCCGGAGCCGCTGTGGGAAGAGTGCTGGATATCTGGAAGGCCGGCGCGCCGCATCTGGATTTCATCGGTCCGGATATTTATAACCAGAACCGGAGGGAATACACCAGGATCTGCAGAGCCTATGCCAGAGAGGACAATCCGCTGTTTATACCGGAGTCCCCTATCCGCGGGGCGGCAAATGCCATGAATGCCCTGCTTGCGGCGGCGGATTACGGCGCCACGGGGATTTGCTGCTTCGGGGCGGAAAGCGCTTTGGATGAAGAGGGCAATTTGCTGGAGGAATGCCGGGATATGGCTCTGACCATGCGGATCCTGTCAGCCATGTCACCGCTCCTGATCCATTACAGGAATACCGGCTGTGTCCATGCCTTTGCGGAGGATGAGTTTGAAACCAGCCATTACCTGAAGCTGCCGGAATATCATGTGACGGCAAAATACCTGCGCAGCGCCGCCATGTATACGGGATATACCACGGACACGCATTCGGAGGCGGGAAAGAAGAAGCTTCAGGTGAGAGGAAGGGCGCTTCTGGTGCAGACCGGGCCGAATGAATTTTATCTGTGCGGCGCCGGCGTGGGGCTGGACTTTTACAGAAGGCCTGATCCGGCGGATGAGAGCTGCTATAGACACCTGTATTCCAGGCAGTCGGGGCAGCTGAATTTCCTGTCTGTTGAGGAAGGGCATTTTGAAAACGGGGAATGGGTGACGGAGCTGGTAAGGAACGGCGATGAAACAAATTTTTCCCATTATGTGCTGGATGGACAGCTTATACGCATCCGGCTTAATCCCAATACGGGGATGTCCGCAGAATAAAGCTTTATTCCCGCGGGGCTTTGATTTAAACATATTTGACTCAGTATGCCGCAGTTAAAAAACTGCGGCATTTTTATTATGTGTATTTTTTTTATATTTATTGTGTTGACATAGTGTGTGACACACAGTATAATGTATAAAACGATATAGTACTGAATATAACCGCGATAATAATAAACGGTGACAGGAAAATGATAAGGAGGAGCCATGGGAAAAGAAGAGGTACTGTCCGGCCTGCTGATGGAGCTGCGCCGGGGAACGATTGTACTGAGCGTGCTCAGCCAGCTGACGGAACCGAAATATGGTTACAGCCTGGTGACCCAGCTGACGGAATATGGCCTGCCGGTGGAGACGAATACGCTCTATCCCTTACTCCGCCGTCTGGAGGGACAGGGACTTTTGACCAGTGAATGGAATACGGAAGAGAGCAAGCCCAGGAAATACTACTGTATTACCCCGGAGGGTAAGGAAATCTATGAGAAGCTGAAAAAGCAGTGGCAGCAGACGGCGGCCAGCATGGAACGGATTCTTTCCGCGGATGGCAAAGCGCTTCCGGGGAAGGGAGATGGAATGACGGAACAGTTAAAATAAGAAAAGGAGAGGCAAGATGAGTGTACAGGAATTAAAGGAACGTTATGTATATGCGGTTTCCAGACTGCTTCCTCATAAAATGCGGGGAGATATCAGCAGAGAACTGGATACGTTAATTGAAGATATGCTGGAAGAGCGGTGCCAGGACCGCCCTGCGGAGGAAAAGGATCTTCGCATTATTCTGGCAGAGCTGGGAAGTCCGTCCGAAATGGCGAACCATTACAGCCCCGATAAGGATAAGTGCCTGATCGGTCCGCCTTACTTCGGCGCTTATAAAGCAATGATGCGGATCGTGTTCTGGGCAGTGGCCGGCGGTATGCTGATTGCCGGGGGAATCACCATGGTGATGGATAACTGGCAGGTAACGAAGGCAGGGTATGAATATTTTCTGGATATAGCGGGATGGCTGGGCAGCACTTTTATGGGGCTGATGCTGGCATTTGCCTTTGTCACGCTGCTGTTTGCTTTTTTCCAGAGGAAGGGGATCAATATGGAGGATATCAGCGGGAACTGGGATGCGCTGCCGCCCGTACCGGTAAAGCAGGAGCGCATCAGCAAGGGAGAAGCCATTGCCGGTATCTGCCTGTCCGTGGCGTTCCTGATTATTTTTCTGGTAGTGCCGCAGATCATCTGTGTGATTTATAAGGACGGAGGTCAGCACATATACGTACCGATTCTGAATACGCAGGCGGTGAGGAGCAAATGGTTCCTGCTGGTCGGCATGGTTATCTTTGGCGTGGGCAGGGATCTTTACGGGTATTTTGAAGGCAGATACACCAAACGGCTGGCAGTGGTTACGGGAGCTGCGGATCTTCTGAGCTTTCTCTGCCTGTTCCTGTTCCTGAAGACGCCGGGGCTTGTAAATCCTCAGGTGCTGCCGGCTGTTAACAGTGTTTTTAAAGCGGATGAGAGATGGATTGGCGAATTCATTTCCGGGTTCCCTGATGTATTCATCTGGGTGATGCTCGTTATTTTGCTGCTGGATTTTGGCACTACGCTTTATAAGGCTTTGAAATATGACAAATAAGCGGATATGTGACAGGCCGATGAATTTAAATTCATCGGCCTGTTCGCCTATTCCGTGAATAAGGAAAGGAAGGTTTCCTCTGAAACAGTGGGGATTTCCAGGGGAGAGGAATGTACGTCCTGAACGGATTTCATGCCGCTTTTCTCAAGCCGGGCCGTCAGGCTTTCCAGAAGCCATTGGGCGGGGAGCGAATCCGCAAGAGCCGTCAAATCGGCTGTACACGTGATTATGTGGCAGTTGTTGCAGTAAACCTCATAAACCAGTCCGAGACGGTGATTGCGTTCGAAATTATCAATGGTCTGCACAATGGGAACAATATCTGTCCGGTCAAGGATGGTTGAGCGTGAATTCATTACAATATCCCACCATTGGGGCGTGGAATAACGGGTACATGGGAAATCTGCCAAAGCGGGATGGTCTTCCCGAATGAAAAGTCCCAGGGTCCCCACAGGAACGGGTTTGCCCATGCTTTCCGATATTTTGCGGAACATGGGATAGCACCAGAAATCGGTGCAGTATGTCCCTTCTATGGAATGTGCATTTGCCTGAAAGGATGGAAGAAACAGGACTTTCTTTATGGAAGCTGCGTTTTCCTCCGTCTGCTGAAGTGTTTTTTTCAGGGCAGCCTTATCCCGTATGATGTGGATATCTTCGGGAATGGCAGGCACCTCGGCAGGATAGACCCAAAAAGTATATTCATTGGATATATTCAAAGAAGGCGTACCGGTGCCTGTGTACTCCAGCTGAAGCTTCAGCGCTACACGGCAGGGCGCTTTGGTTTCGGGCATAGGAAGAATCGCTTCCGCCAGTGTGGAAAGCCCCCGGGGGATTTCAGCTGCCGGAACGGTTTCTTTGTAAAATATTCCGTCTCCGCAAGAGGAACCATCGCTTTTGGACGAAAGAGAAAAGGTCAGTTCCGCCTGCTCAAGCGGGGCCGGGCCATAATTGGAAACCAGGAATTTGCAGGGAACCAGGCTTTTACTTTGTACCGTGTAATCCTGGAAGGATGCCATTATGACTGTGGGAGCGCAAAACTGGTTCCAGCATTCCCGGCGTATGATTCCCTTATTTTCCATAAATGCATTTAAGATACCCACCAGCGCAGTGCCCTGCCCGGAAAAATCCTGCAGATCCAGAAGCTGGTAACCGGCAAGGAGCCTGCTCCTGAGGGCGCATTCCAGTTCTTCTTTATAGCATGCGGCGGCCAGCCGGCCGGAGGAGTAAAAATAATCGGCGGCAAAGTCTGCAAGTCCCGCAGCCTCAAGGCGCTTCCTGAATATACGCAGATTTTCCGGCTGTAATACGCCGGTATACCGATCTATTTCCGAAAAATCAGGAAAGGTTTCATATTGGCCTATTTCATGGGAAATGACCGGGATATCAGGAATTAGTTCTTCGGTTTCGCCCAGACAGACCTCTTTGACGCCTGTTCCGTATTGTATCTGACGGGTGGCATTTTCCGAGGGCGTTGTCTGTGCGGAAGCACAATCCGGGCAGATAACCGGATCATAGGAGCCGGCAGTGGAAGGCCTTTGGGTCTGGATGTGCCCTAATGGCGCATCGCACATGGCGTACGAGCCTCGTATGAGCCGGTCTCTGCCGAACCGTACGCCGGAGAAAAAATCATCCTCCGGCAGGATGCAGGGCGTAAACTGAAAATTATTGCTGCCCTGTACATAAAGGTGTCTTTTATCATGGGCTTTATAGGCCTTTAAAATACCATTCAGCACCTCTTTGCTTCCCCACAGCTCATTTCCCAGAGAAAACATGACAAAGGAAGGATGGTTTCCAAAGGTATCCAGGATGCGGAAGCCTTCGGTGATTAAATATTGCTGAAGCTCTTCGTTATGCCCTTCCTGTGAAGGTGAGGTAACGGTTCCCCAGAAGGGCAGCTCGGGTTCCAGGTAGATACCCAGCTGATCCGCAGCCTGGAAGGCTGCCTCGGGAGGGCAGCAGGTGTGGAAGCGGTAGTGGTTGATTCCGTAATCTTTTGCCGTCCCCATAACCTTCAGCCATTCTTCGGTATTCATCGGGGCGTAGCCTGTGAGCGGAAAAATCATGCCGTCATGCTTGCCGCGCAGAAAAACAGGATCGCCGTTTACCAGGAAATGATGCTTCCCCGCCTCGAAATCACGGATGCCAAAGGATTGGGAGCATTCATCCGCTGCCGTACCGCCGGTATACAGAACCGCTTTCAGCTGATACAGGACAGGATTGTATTCGCTCCAGGGAAGCAGTTTATTTTCCAGAGGGATACGGCATTCGAAATCACTGTTCTCTGTCTGGTGAAATGTGCGTATTATTATATTTTCTCCGGCATCCTGGATCAGCAGCTCCAGTTTTCCGGCGCAAGGAGTGATCCGGCCCCGGACAGTTAAGCTTTGTCCGGAAAAGGAAGGATACAGGCGCAGGGAAAGAATGCGTTCCCGGGGAAGGGGACGCAGCTCCAGAGCCCCCAAAAGCCCGTTCCAGTTCGTCTGGGTATCAGGGGAAGTCATATGGCCGCCGTTTGTAGGGTAACCGATATTTTTGACGAGAATGACAATCTGGTTTTCTCCGGATTTGATCCAGGGAGTGACAGGATAGCAATGGGGTGTGCACAGGCTGTCAAAGCTGCCTGCCTCCACCCCATTGATATAAAGCTGTGTAATCCTGGTTCGTTCCAAATACAGTTCCCAGTCATAATCTTTGCAGTTGTCCGGTAAGAACACCGTTTTTCTGTACCAGGCAAATCCTTCAAAGGCATAAGGATCCGTCAGATGGTCTGTGGATGCCAAATCGCGGCGAGGGGTTAATTTTGCTTCTGAAATTGTGGTGGGAAGCTGTATTTGCTTTGGGAAAGGCGTTTCGCTTTTATAAAAGTGTTCCTTTATCCCCTGTTGTTCTTCATCCAAAAGAAGCTCCCAGCTGCCGTGAAGATTTATTTTATCCATTCGTTACCTCCCTTGTAACAAAATTGTGATAGGATATACCAGAAAAATCATTCCCGTCATCTGCGCGCTAGCCTTTTACGGCGCCTATCATAACCCCTTTTACGAAATATTTCTGGAGAAAAGGGTATACGCAAAGGATAGGAAGCGTTGCTATTACAATGACGGCATATTTGATTGTTTCTGCATAGGTATCGATGCTGTCCATGCTTGCAGCCCCCTGATTGAGCATATCATTATTTACAATCAGGATGGCACGTAAAATATTCTGAATGGGAAGAAGCTCATTATCTGTGATGTATAAAGAGGCGTTAAACCAGCTGTTCCAGTGGCCCACACCGTAATAAAGGGCCAAGACGGCCAGAGTAGGCTTAATCAGCGGCGTTATGATTTTAAAAAGTACGGTATAATCATTGGCGCCGTCTATATAAGCGGACTCAATCAGGCTGTCAGGTACGGATTCCACCGCTGTCCGGCAGATAATAGCATTGTATATGCTCAATGCGCCCGGAATGATCAGCGCCCACAGATTGTTGTAAAGCCCTAATGATTTTTGATTTAAATAAGCAGGTATCAGCCCTCCGCTGAAAAACATGGTGAAAACCAAAAAAGCCACCACATATTTTTTTAATAATACATCCTTTGCAGCCATAAAATAACCGCACAGAAGTGTCATAACCAGATTCAAAGGAAGAGAGCACAGCAGTATAAAAAGAATATTCCTGAATCCGCTCAGGATTAAAGGATGCTGAAAGGCTTTAACGTAGGCGCCTATGGTAAAGCCCTCAGGCCAAAGCAGTCTTCCGGGATTTTGTGTTACAGCTGCAGATGAGCTTAAGGAAGCGCATGCCACGTACCAGATAGGGTAAAAGGTTACCACAATCAGGCCAAGCATGACTGCCGTATTAATTATATCAAAAGTGAGGTCTGCTGCCGAGCGTTTTTTCCGTAAAGATAAAATTCTTTGATTCGTTCTCATGTTAGCCTCCTGCTAAAATAACCCTGAATTATTCATTTTCTTACTGAGTGCATTTGTCAGAAGAAGGAAAATAATGTTAACGACGGAATTAAACAGGCCTATGGCCGTGCTGTAGCTGAAATTAGCATCGAGGATACCGATACGGTAGACATAGGTGGAAATTACGTCTGCAACCTCATATGTGGTCGGACTGTACAGCAGCAGAATTTTTTCAAATCCCACATTCAATATATTTCCCATTTTCAGTATGAATAAGATAGTAATAGTCGGCATGAGACCGGGCAGAGTCACGCTGATAATCTGACGTATGCGTCCTGCGCCGTCCACTCGGGCAGCTTCATACTGTTCCTGATCAATACCGGCCAGCGCCGCCAGATAAATAATGGAGTCCCAGCCAATGTTCTGCCAGATGTTGGATATTATGTAGATGGGATAGAACCAGTTTTTACTGGCAAGCAGATTAACCCGCTCCCCGCCCAGGGCGACAACCAAATCCGTAATAATGCCGTCTGACTGACAAAAGGTTTTTATCAGCCCACAGATAATAACCATGGATATAAAATAAGGCATGTAGGAAATCGTCTGTACTGCCCGTTTGAATTTGGTGTTCCTGATTTCGTTAATAAGGAGAGCCAGCAGGATTGGAGCCGGAAAGCCGAATAAAATGCTTAATGCGCTGATTGAAAATGTGTTTTTTAAAATCCGCCAGAAATTATAATCATTAAAAAAAGTAATAAAATGCTTAAGACCAACCCAGGGACTGTCCATAATTCCCACTGCAGGCCGGAAATTTTTAAAGGCAATGATAACTCCGTACATAGGTTTATAACAGAAAACAGCAATATAAATAATAACGGGAAGTATCATTATATATTTCCATTTGTTTTTTCTTAAATCTTTTCTCAAAATACCTGTTTTTGTATTCACTTAATCCTCCTACTATTTCCTGGAAGAGATACCGGGGTTATTATGCAATAACCCCGGCTTCTTCCTTTGGATTAATCAGCAGTTAATTATCTTGCCAGATAGCGATCGTATGCAGCCTGGCGGATTTCAAGCATTTTTTCCATGCCCATATCGTTAAGCGTATTGATATAATTATCCCAGTTATCAAGGGATTCTTCTCCGGTAATGAACTTGATGGCCATTTCTTTTACATAAGTACTCATAGCGTTGTAAATAGTGCTGCTTTCCGTAATTTCATCGGGAGTCATTGTGACGGAATTCGGGTATACCCAGTTGCAGGTATCGCCGTTTCCTTCATACCAGGTGTCACCTGCCTTTACAACCTCAGGATTCAGTTTCTGACGGACCATGCCTAAAGCCTGGACACCCAGTCCCCATCCATAGGTTCCGGTATAAAGCTTAATTGCTTCCCCTGTGCCTAATTCGTTTTTAGTAATTTTATCTGTGAAGACAGCTTCGCCATTCTCCATAGTATAGGTATCGCCCTCGGTTCCGAAATTCCAGTAATAAAAGCCTTCTTCACTGAAGGGATAATCCAGCCATCTTAAGGCCAGCTCCACTTTTTCTTCCGGGCAGTTTGTTGAGATACCGGCTACCGTATTGACTACCGGATCTTCATAAAAAATGGCGGAGGGCTTATCGCCTTTATTCATAACAGGGTAGGGGCAGCCGACCCACTTTGCAGGGCTTCCGTTAGCTTTGGCATCCTGGATGAAGGTATCCATGGTACTCATCATATAAAGGGTGATTCCGCACTTATCATTTGTTACCTTGGTTTTCAAGCCGGCACCATCAATTGTTACGATATCCGGGTCAATGAGTCCTTCCTGATTGAGCTTATGCAGCCAGGAAATGTAGTTTTTCCACTCATCTCTGGCCTGCGCCAGCTGGACCTTTCCGTCTTCGTCAATATATAATCTCATTTCAGACGTACCATACGCACCAAATGCCCCGGCCAATCCGGGATTCATAATCCCATCGTTACAGAAAACGAGCCTGGCGTCATATTTATCTTTAAAGGCTTTCAGGGTAATTTCCCAATCCTCAATGGTTTCAGGAATTGGAAGGCCGCATTCATCCAGCCAGTCCTTGCGTACCATAGGGCCGGCATAGGCCGTCTGCCATAAATCTTCCCTGAAAAAACCAAAACCGAAGAATTTTCCGCTGTCGGTCATCATGGATTTATAGTACAGGGGATTTTCCTGAAGGAATTTCCAGTAGTTAGGTGCATATTTGGGAAGCAGGTCGGTAAGATCCCTTATAATTCCATCTTCAAGAAGGCTTTCCGCATCAGCGGCAAAGCTGTACCATATAATATCCGGAAGCTCTTCATTGGAAAGCATTAAGTTAAACGCCTGTTTTTCATCGGTGCCGGATGTAGGGAAGGTATAATCAATATCAATTCCTGTCTTTTCGGCAAGGCCGGTATGGAAAGGAGATTCCTTCCAGTTTGATATAGTTGAGGACGGTTTAATCTGATTTGTCCATAAGGTAAGCTGTTGTTCCGTATTTATGGGATATCCGGTAAATTCCAGGGCTTCCTCCTGGGCCGGAACGGAAGAAGCTTCTGGACTGTTCGTATTCTTTACCCCGCAGCCAGCCAGTGTGGAAACTGCCATAGCCATAACTAAAAAGCAGGATACTAATTTCTTTTTCATATAGACCTCCTGGTATCGTATTAAATTTTTATGTGGAAATGCATCGATCGATGTTACGGGTTCATTATAGGAAAACGTGGGTATTCTGTATATGGTCAATATTGGTCATAGATTGTTTAAAGATGAATTTTCCATTGTCCGAATTTAAAACAAATTGTCCAAAATTGAAAAATATGCTATAATTCACTGAATTGTAGTACGTTTACTCTGGGGGGAACGGGCAATGGCGGACAGAAAAATAAAGGAAAATTTATTTACCAGATTGCACAGCAGTTTCTTTTGGCGCTTCTTTTCTTCTTATATTATCTTATTTTTAATTCCGTTTTTTACTATCATAGTGACCTATAATTATGCGGCGCATTCCATTGAAAAAAGTATACTTCGTTCCAACTCTAATATTCTGTATCAGTTTTTCTCTAATGTGGATGCTGCTTTTTCGGAAATGAGCACAATCGGTAAAACCTTGACCAATTCTACAGTCGTGCAGCAGTTTGCATTCCGCTCTAAGGCGGATATGGAGCTTCCAAGTGTGGAGGCTTATTATCTGAATGAAGCGGTTAATTCCTTTAAGCAGAAGGAATTTGAAAATATATGTATTTATTTTCCCGAATTCTCAAGAGTCTATAATGGACGGAACGGATTGGCTCTTGAGGATTTTTATCTGACCTATTATAAGGATGTGGCGACCGAAGAGGAATATAAAAATTTTCTGTCGGAATCCGTAACAAACTATAAAACAGAAATACGTTCTGTAAATGATGATGTTTTAAATCCTTTGCTGGGAGTGGTATTTTCACAGCCGGCCTCCCGCAGTTTTCACGGTGCGCCTGGAATTACGGCGGCTATTACCCTTTCACAGGATACGCTCCATCAGCTGTTTGAGAATTCTTCTGTTCACAGTGATGGTATCCTTATGGTATTTGACGGGGAAAACAAACTGCTCGCATCTTCACATCCCATGTCAAGCGATATCCTGTCCGTATATGACGGCGAAAAGGAGATGTATTATGGAACCTACCAGAACCAGAAATATGTTCTCCAGTTTTTTCCCTCCCAGGTGTCGGATTGTATGTATGCTTCCGCCATTCCGGTGAATATTTTCTGGGAGCAGTTAAATAATTTGCGGCTGACCTCATTTATCTGTATTCTTCTGTGTGTGCTGTTGAGCGGTTTTCTTGCCTGGAAAATGACAAAGGTAAATTATTCACCAATTACAGGGATGATTTATACCATTACGGAGACAACGGGAACGGTCTATGACAATAAGAAAAATGAGATGAATTTCATTAGCGATGTTCTGACCAGCTCTTTCAATGAAATCACAACTCTTACAAAAAAAATAGAGCTGCAGGAAGATACGCTGCGTAATAATTTTTTGATGCATGCCATGCTTGGGAACGCCATTGAAGATGCTTTTGATGAGGAGAGGGATATATTTCTGCAGCATCATATAGCATTGAATTCTGATATGTTTGGAATTATTTATATGTTTGTGGAAGCTGTAGATGAAAGCAGGCTGGGAGATGTGAGGGAAAAACAGAATCAGCAGATCCTTCAGTTTATTATAGCCAATGTAGTCCAGGAACTGTGTTCTGAAAAGCATCAGGGATTTTTAGTACCGGTTGCTGTGAACAGTTATGCCTGCATTATTAACTTTTCCGGAGAAACATCCGACAGCAGCCGGAAAGCTGATATGCAGTCCGTAATTAAAAAAAGCTCGGCTTTTTTAGGGCAGCATTTCGGTATTGAAATCACCGCCTCTCTTTCCGGAATTCACTCTAACCTTCCGGGAATCCATAAAGCCTATCAGGAAGTCATAGAGGCGTTTACCTATCGGTTTCTTTATGGTAAGGGAAGCATAATTCTTTTTGATGACATTCAGGAGAAATGTTTTAGTTTTACCGGTATGGAAGACAATAAGGTTGAGTATCTGCTGCTCTCATTTATAAAGGACAGCAGTTGTATGCAGGATGGAAGGAAGATTATGGAGGAGCTTAAGAGCCAGTCCGGCATCAGTTCCAACTCGTCTCTGGAAGCGATAGCCTGTTATAAATATGACCTTCTGATACGCTTCAGCCGGGTGACTCACCAGATTGGGGCCGCACAGCTTCCTGAGAGCAATGCGCTTCATGCCTCAGTCTTGGCTGCCGGAACCTTTACTGAAATGCAGGATTGCTTCATAAATACTTTGACGGCATTGCGCCAGTATTATCAGGATTCACAGAAAAACTTTACGTTGTGTGATCAGGTGGAAACCTATTTGAAGAATAATTTCCAAAATCCGGAACTGAGCAATATTATGCTGGGGGAGGTTTTTCATATTTCGCATGCTTATCTTTCCCGTATGTTTAAAATGCAGAAAAATATTTCCATTGCGGATTTTCTTTATAAGCTTCGGATTGACCATGCTAAGAAAATGCTGGAAACAACGGATGAGACGCTGGAAAGTATAGCGATTACTTCCGGATTTTTGAGCAGTTCCACGTTTATTAAGGTGTTTAAAAAGAGTGAGGGAATTACACCGGGTACCTACCGCAAGCTAAAGCAGCAGTAATATGGGACGCTGCCCAAATCTTTCCCAGGTAAAAATAGACTGCTTCTTTTCTGGAGGGTACAGTAGTAAAGCCAGGTTTAAGAAGCAGTCTTTATGACTTTAAGTGGGATAAATTATGACAAGAACAGCAGCAGATTGCCATCGGCATCCTTCAGCTTCATTTCATAATCCCCATAGAACTTCAGCTCAGGTTCAGTAATATTGTAGCCCTTTGCTTTCAGATCGTTATAGGTCGCAAAAATATCATCACAATGGAGGATCAGTGTATTTCTGATACCATCTTTATTTTCCTGATCGTTCCAAATCCAAATGGTTAATTCACCAAATCTGAATTCCGCTCCGAACCAGTCTGTTGGCATAAAAGCATTTAATCCATTTAGAGACCAAATTCATTAAAAAGCTGGTTCCTGAAATCCTGATTATTAACGGCCTTTTCAATCTCTTCATTGCGGGAATTTTTAATCAGCAATTGAATCAGATGTAAGATTTTATCCTGGCCCTCTTCAAATCCTTCTTCCTTCACACAAGCCATGTGCTCCTGCTCATCGTAATCCGTAAATAACATATTAATTACCTCCGCCCTGTGGGCTATTAGCAGATTTTTCAGGACATTATTGCGGATACATTCCTGTATGGCACTGTCCACCGCTTCGTTAAAGGGTAAATCCAGCGTGAGCTTTTCCCGTACCGTTGCCACGAACATAGCATATTCCTTCAGCTTACGGCAGCCTTCCATGAGTTCCCGGTTCCGTCCCAAATTAATATTAAGCATGAGCGCTGTGCATTCCAGGCACGGTTCCATGGAGGTCATAGCGGGAAGAAAGGCATCTGACATTTTCAGTTCAAAACGGTCAGGCTGATTCTCCAGCCCATTATAAAACACGATATACTGCGGTCTGGGAAGCATAATAAGCTTCGTGCTGAATAACCGGTATTTGTATTTCATTAGGTATTTCTGGTACATTTCGGCAAAGTATAGGAAACCCCTGACCGGCATATTAGGATTCACCGTACTTTGGTGTTCATAAAGATTTAAAATATCCCCTAAAAGGAAAGAGATATCGTTTTTCATTTTCAGATAAATCATATTTTCCAGGGTCAAGATCTGCAGTTCTTCCGGATTTTCATAGCTGCTTTTATTCACTGCATTATATAGGGAAAGTAAATCCTTTTTATCCTGGAAAACAAGCCGGAAGAGTCTGTCCTTATATTCTTTTGTAACTGTGACGTCCATTTTTTATACCTCCATTATAATATTATTCCAAAATAATTTCAACGAAAATAAAAATATTTGAAGCGGTATTGAGTCAAGTTATGAAATCACCTCTCTTCCGGCATGAAAACAGTGAATGAATCAGGCAAAACAGAAAAACATAAAAGAGAATAATCGGCAGAAGCGCCGTGATGCAAAAAATTGAACACGGACATTTTTATTGCTCAGTGAAATGAGCGAAAGAAAATTAAAAAATATCCGTAAAAATAATCTACCATATCTGTGTAAAAAGTACAATATCAAAGTACTAAAAAACAGACGGAAAATATTTATCAGTGCAATTAGTCAATAAGTCAGCTACAGTCTCGGACTGAATATCCCCTGGCACGGCTTCGGACAAAGAAATTCATAGCACGGCCCAAGCTAAATAATTCATGATTGACATTCCGCAGACCCATGCTATAATAGCGTTAACAGACTCAGACAAAAGCGTTGATGAGGAGGAGTACATGTTCTTCCGGATGAACAGAGAGGAGATGGCTGGTGAAAATCTCCGTGAAGGGAACATGGAAGTAGCCTTTGAGCTTTGGATTGAACGGAGGACGGCGGCGGGTGTCTGCCCGGCGGATTCGGATTCCAAGTAGACTCCAACGGAGATTTCCACCGTTATCAGGGAAAGCGATATCGGAAGACCGGGAGGTTTTCCCGTATTGTATTAAGTGCAGAAGTCTCTTCTGAATTTAGGTGGTACCACGGACATATTGTTCGCCCTAAGCATTTTTGCTTAGGGCGTTTTTTGTGTGTCTGGCGGCGCACGTTTCCTGCGGATAGCGGGCCAATTGGGAATGGTGGCAGATAACCATCGGTTTTCCTGTCCCTATTGACGGCTGCTGCAGGGAACAAATACGTCCGGGGTTTCACATCCGCTCACTGCACAGGGCGGGCGCTTCGATCTGGTTTGTAATCAAACAAGCGGCAGGAAAACTGCTGCAAAAAAACGGCGGAGCCGTAAATATCAGGAGGTATCCGGAATGGATAAAAAGTATGACTTCAGAAAAACAGAACGGGAAATGCAGGCGTTATGGGAAAAGGAAGGGATTTACCGATACAGGAACGGCCGGGAGAAAAAGGTATTTTCCATTGACACACCGCCGCCTACGGTAAGCGGGAGCCTTCATATCGGGCACGTTTTTTCTTATACCCAGGCGGAGATGATAGCGCGTTTTAAGCGGATGCAGGGCTACGATGTTTTTTATCCCTTCGGCTTTGATGACAATGGCCTTCCCACCGAACGGCTTGTGGAAAGGGACGGCGGTTTCCATGCCGCGGATATGCCCCGAAGCCAGTTCCGTGAAAAATGCATGGAAACCATCGAAAGCTATGAGGCGGATTTTCGGAAAATGTGGCAGAGCCTGGGCTTTTCTGTAGACTGGTCTCTGCAGTATCGGACAGTATCCGGGTTGACCGCAAAAATATCCCAGAGAGCTTTCCTTGATCTGGTACGGCAGAAAAAGGCCTACATGAAGGAATCGCCTGTGCTTTGGTGCACGCAATGCCGTACCTCCATTGCCCAGGCCGAGCTGGAAATGAAGGAGTGGGAAACTACCTTTAATTACCTGGAATTCCAGGCGGGAGAGGAAAAGCTCCTCGTTGCGACCACACGGCCGGAGCTGCTTTATGGCTGTGTCTGTGTTTTCGTAAATCCCGAAGACGAGAGATATCGGAGGCTGGCCGGGAAAATGGCAAAGGTGCCTCTTTACGGTTTTGAGGTTCCCATTCTGACAGAAGAAGAGGCCAGTATGGAAAAAGGGACGGGAGCCGTTATGTGCGCTACCTACGGAGATACCGCAGATGTGGGCTGGTGTGAAAAGCACGGCCTTGCCTACAGAGAGGTAATACGCCCGGACGGCAGGATTGCGGAGCATGTTCCTGTAATTGGGGGCATGAAGGTAAAACAGGCAAGGGCGGCCATTATCGAAGCGCTTGAGCAGGCCGGGGCGCTGGCCCGGAGGGAAGAGCTGACCCACCTGGTAGCGGTTCATGAAAGGTGCGGTACGGATGTGGAAATCATACCCTCCAATCAGTGGTACATTGATGTACTTTCACAGAAGCAGCGGTTCCTGGATGCGGCGGAAGAAATCAACTGGCACCCTGCCTATATGAAAAGCAGATACAGAAGCTGGGTGGAAAACCTGAAATGGGACTGGTGTATTTCAAGACAGAGGTATTTCGGCGTTCCTTTTCCGGTATGGTACTGTAAGAACTGTAAAAAACCGGTTTTTGCCGAAGCGGATCAGCTGCCGGTGAACCCCATGGAAGAACTGCCGGGGAAAAAATGCAGCTGCGGCTGTGAGGAATTTCTGCCGGAAACGGCGGTTTTCGATACCTGGGCTACTTCCTCCGTCACACCTTTAATCAATGCAAGATACGGGGAGAGCGATGACCGCAGCCGGGAAATCCTGCCTATGGGCATGCGGCATCAGGCTCATGAAATCATCCGTACCTGGGCCTTTTACACAATTGTACGCAGTCTTTACCATACGGGAAGCATTCCCTGGAGGGATATCATGATCAGCGGCTTCGTCCTGGCAAAGCCCGGAGAAAAAATCAGCAAATCCAAAAACAACGCCGCATCCTCTCCCATGCAGCTGATAGAGACGCATTCCGCGGATTGCATACGCTATTGGACGGCCGGCGCCAGGCTGGGAACGGATACTTTTTTCAGCGAAGAGGAACTGAAGGTTTCCAAACGCTTTCTGAATAAGCTTTATAATGCGGCAAAATTTGCCGGAATGCATCTTGAGGATTACCGGCCGGACTGTGGGGAGACGGTACGGCTTCTGCCTCCGGATCTGTGGATTCTGGAACGGGTAAAGGAAGCCTCGGGGGAGGCGGCCGCCTTCCTGGAGGAATATGAGACAGGGCTTGCCAGGAAGAAGGTTGACGAGCTGTTCTGGGAGGACTTTTGTGATTATTATATTGAGATTGTCAAGGAACGGCTTTACCAGCCGGAGAAACACGGTGAAGCGGAACGCCGGGGCGCCCAGCATGCCCTCTATCACAGCCTTCTGGGTATTTTGAAGCTGTATGCGGTTTATATTCCCCATATGACGGAATATATTTACCAGTCCTGTTTCCGCGGGTTTGAAGGCGCGGTATCCATTCATCAGCTGCTGTGGCAGCAGGAGAAGGCGGATGAACTGCTCCTGGAATTCGGCGGCCATCTGAAGGAAACCATCGGCCGTGTCAGAAAGGAAAAGACGGAAAAGCAGATGTCCATGAAGGAAGCCATCCCGGAGCTGGTAATTACCTGCCCGGGGAAATTAAGAAAGCTTTACAAACAGTCCGAGACGGATATCCGGGCCTGCACCAATGCCGCTGCCATTATTTTCAGAAGCTGAGAGCAGGGATAATCCGTGTGGCCGGAGGCAGCAGTTTGGTCCCGGCCGAACGGCTGCTTCCGAATTGCTCTGGGAATGGGCCTGAGATTATTTTTTAAGTTGCGGGCGCGGCGGAAAACTGTATATAATAGTAGCAGTTCAGTTACAAGTATGCAAAGTCCGGCCGCAGACGCCGGCCGGAAAGGAAGGGATCAGGATGAAAATACAGCTTCCCGGGGATGTCACATATATCATACACTGCTTACAGGCGGCGGGACATGAGGCCTACGCGGTGGGCGGCTGCGTCCGCGATTCGCTGCTTTCACGCACGCCGGATGACTGGGATATCACAACCTCAGCCAGGCCGGAGGAAACGAAGGTGCTGTTTGGCCGGACCGTGGATACCGGCATCCAGCATGGGACGGTGACGGTAATGCTCCATAAAAAAGGCTATGAGGTCACTACCTACCGTGTGGACGGGGAATATGAGGATGGAAGGCATCCGAATGAGGTTACCTTTACCTCCAATTTAATTGAAGATTTGAAACGGCGGGATTTTACCATTAATGCCATGGCCTATAATGAAGAGGAAGGCCTGGTGGACGCCTTTGGCGGCAGGGAGGATCTGGAAAAAGGAATCATACGGTGCGTGGGCGATGCCGATGAACGTTTTACGGAGGATGCCCTGCGCATCATGCGGGCCGTCCGTTTTTCTGCACAGCTGGGTTTTGCCATAGAGGAAAAAACAAAGGCCGCCATCTGCGGACATGCTGAAAACCTTCGGAAGGTAAGCGCGGAACGGATTCAGGTGGAGCTGACGAAGCTGCTTGCAAGCCCGCATCCCGAATTTTTAAAATACGCCTGGGAGACGGGAATTACGGCCATTATACTGCCGGAATTCAACAGAATGATGGAAACGTCCCAGCAAAATCCCCATCACAGCTGGAATGTGGGGGAGCACACGCTGCATGCCATGCGGGCGGTGCGGGCCGACAAGGTCCTGAGGCTTACCATGCTGCTGCATGACTGCGGTAAGCCGGAATGCGCTTTTACAGATGAAGACGGTGTGGATCATTTTCACGGCCACGCAGCGGCTGGAAGCCGTATGGCTAGGGGGATCCTGAAAAGGCTGCGGTATGACAATGATACGATTGACAAAGTGACAGAGTTGGTGTACTGGCATGACTGCGAGATCCTTCCGGAAATCAGGGCGGTGCGCCGGGCGGCCTCTAAGGTGGGGACCGCGCTTTTCCCGCTGCTTTTAGAAGTAAAGCGAGCTGATTTGGCGGCGCAGAGCGATTATCAGAGGGCTGAAAAGGCGGAATGGCTTGACAGGCTTGACAGCCTTTATGAACAGATTCAAAAGGAGGGAGACTGCCTCACGCTTAAGGACCTGGCGGTGACGGGCCGGGATCTGATGGCGGCGGGCATGAAGCCGGGGCCGCAGCTGGGTCGGACCCTTACGGCCCTCCTGGAGTTTGTCCTGGAGGACCCGGGGAAAAATACAAAAGAATATTTGCTTGCAAACCTTCCGAAAGAAACATAACTTGAGCTTCCTTCTCATATGATAGGTAATACCTAGCGGCAGAAAATTGCTGTTGCCCGGGGGCTGTGAACCCGGCCTGCGGGCGGCGTTTGGCCGGCAGCATCTGCGCGGCGGAAAATGCCGGGTATGAGAGGGAGGAAATATCAGTGAATGACAGAGCGGTAAGCGTTTTTGAAAATTATGAAATAGAAATTCTCCGTACACTGAAGGGAAGGGGCGCGCTTCTGTGTGAAACACAGGAGGGCTGGTTTATCCTGAAGGAATATACAGGCCCCCTGGCGCGTCTGGAGATTCAGGAAAAGCTTCTGGCGGCGGTGAAGGATAACGGCTTTTCACAGCTGGAGCAGCTGATCCGGAATAAGGAAGGCGGGTTAATCTCTTACGATCAGGATCGGGTGCCTTATATTTTGAAAACCTATTATGAAGGCCGGGAATGCAATCTGAAGGATGTGCGGGAATGCCAGAGCGCCGCGCGGACGCTGGGAAGGTTACATAATGCCATGCACCTGCCCGAGCTGGTGCAGGAATATGACGTGCCCGCCCTGTGTATGGAAAATGAATACGTGAAGCATAACCGGGAGTTGAAAAAGGTCCGCCGTTATCTGCGGGAAAAAGGCCAGAAGACGGAGTTCGAGATTTACCTTCTCCATCATTATGACTTTTTTTATGAAAAAGCGCTTTCCGCGGTGGAGGAGCTTCAGGGATATGCAGATGCCTTTGATGAAGCAGCGATAAAAAAGAATGGTAATTTCTGCCATGGTGATTTTCAGCATCACAATATCCTGTATACGCCTGATGGCTTTACCGTCATCAATTTCGAAAAATACCTGCTTGATAATCCTATCCGGGATCTCTACCTCTTCCTCAGGAAGCTTCTGGAAAAAAATGCATGGTCGGTCAGCCTTGGCCTGAACATCCTGACCGCATATGAAACGCAGCGCACACTCTCCGAAGCGGACCGCATCCAGCTGTATTACCGGTTTGCCTATCCTGAGAAATTCTGGAAGATAGTCAACTTTTATTATAACAACGGAAAGGCCTGGATACCGGGGAGAAACCGGGAAAAACTGGAGAATCTGCTACGGCAGGAAACTGAAAAAAAAGCTTTTCTTGACAATGCATTAAAATAAATGAAAAAACGACAAAAAATGGCGCACACGTAAAAACGGAAGTGCGTCTTTTTTTGAGAGCTTCTTTATTAAAAAAGGGTTAATTTTGCCCTGAAAACGCAGGTTTTTCGGGGGAAATACTTGACAAAGGGGGGATAAACGTATATATATAATATAGTGTCTGAGAGAGTACACTCTTTTGCATACAATCTATAAATTTACAGTGATTACAGGAGGAGTTCATAATGAACAAAACAGAATTAGTAGCAGCTATGGCTGACGCAGCTGAAATTTCCAAGAAGGATGCAGAGAAGGCCCTGAAAGCTTTCACTGATGTAGTAGCAGATGAACTGAAGAAAGGCGGAAAGGTACAGCTGGTTGGCTTCGGTACCTTCGAAGTTTCCGAAAGAGCAGCAAGAGAAGGAAGAAATCCTCAGAGCGGCGAAGTTATGAAGATTGCTGCTTCCAAGGCTCCCAAGTTCAAAGCTGGTAAGGCTTTAAAGGATATGCTCAACGCATAATCGGAAGAGTTTCGTAATAATGGACAAGTTCGGTGGCTGCCAATGACATGTATTGGCAGCCATTTTTCAATAGGGGGGAGGGAACGGAAGGAGAATCCGGAACCAGGGCGGCAGGCTGGGGGCAGGGGGGAGACGGGACAGGTGTTTTTCGGGTGCCAGCCGGACCGGGCATTGCGATGAGCCTTGGGCGAAAAATTGTGTCAGGTTCCTTCCACAATTTTTAAGTCTCATCTCCATGGTCCGGGAAGGCACCCGAAAAACACCTGTCCCGTCTCCCCCCTGCCCCCAGTCTGCCGCCCTGGTTCCGGATTCTCCTTCCGTTCCTGCGTAGGTTGTGTAATGCGGGGATGAAGGACGGTGGCGGGGAATTTGGTTGGAGAATAAGTGTAAAAGCTGTAAGTCCAGTAGATGGGGGGATTGTGAGGGAAGGAAGGGTTAGTGCGGTGTTATTTGTTGAGGAAGAGAGGATAAATGAGTATGAGGTTGGATAAGTATTTGAAGGTGTCGCGGTTGATTAAGAGGCGGACGGTGGCGAATGAGGCTTGTGATGCGGGGCGGGTTTTGATTAATGATAAGCCGGCCAAGGCTTCTTCTAATGTGAAGGAGGGGGACGTGATTACGATTCAGTTCGGGAATAAGGATGTGAAGGTGGAAGTGCTGGATGTGCAGGAGACTGTGCGGAAGGAGGAGGCGAAGGAGCTGTTTAAGTATCTGTAGGGAAATTGGTGTTGGGATAAATTGAGAACGGGCTTTACTTTTTAGGGGCCCGGGGTTATGATGGGGCCAGGAAAGGCAGGTGAGTCGTTATTATGAGGAATCGGATATTTTTGAATTACGGAAAACGAAGGCATACGGCTCATTTTGCAGGACAATTCTGACGGCATTCATCCTGTTGTTTTTTCGGGCGGTAAATTACGGCGCTTCTGTTTTTCGGGAGTGCCGTTTTTTTATTGTGGAAATTGGTTTGGGCAGGGGTATCCTGCTTTGAAGGCGGTCGCGTCGGTGCCGGGTGAGGAGCTGCTGCGGCTGGAAACGGTTTATGGATGTTTTTATGCATCGGTTTTTGAAGGGGTAGATGGTGTGCAGATGGTAGATTCCGGGTATCCCCGGGAGGCGGTGTACGCATATGGAAGGGCGCTTGGGCGGCTGCATGCATTGTCTGCGGCGCATGTACCCACGGTGCGGAAGCGGTCGTATGCGGATATCCTGGAATGGATACGGGAAGTCCTGGAGGAGTACGGAGGGTCCAAAGGGGCGCGGCAGGAGCTTGAAAAGGTGAGGAAGGCGCTGGATGGTCTTCCGAAGACGGCGGAGAACTATGGGCTTGTGCATTATGATTTTGAACCGGATAATGTGTTCTGGGATGCGTCGGAAAGGGTTTGCCGGGTTATTGATTTTGATGACGGGATTTATTGCTGGTATGCGCTGGATCTTGCACAGGTATGGGACAGTCTGGAGGATGAGCTGGAAGGAAATGAGGAGCGGCTGTCGGAGATAAAGAAAACCTTTCTGGAGGGATATGCCGAAGAGTATGCCTATACGCAGGAGACGGAGTCGATGCTTGCGTTGATGCGCCGGTTTGTGAATCTTCGCAGCTATGCGCGGCTTATCCGCTGTGTCAGCTCGCGGACGGCGGAGGAACCGGATTGGCTGGTGGAGCTGAGGGAGAAGCTGAATGGAAAAATCCGGGCGCTGGAGGATGGTTTCAGGTAAGCCGGAGTCATAAATGCGGACCTTCTGACATATATTCTATAAGAAATATGGTTACTGTCTGGCAGGGCAATATATTGAACTGCGCAGGCCGGTGTTTTGCGCCGGCTGTAAAAAAGTGACTCAGGAATGCCGGAATCCATTGCCGGGTGTGGTTGGGGATGGATTCTGGCAGTACTGTGAAAAAGCCGGACAGTTACATACGTTAGGAGGCCTCAGCTATGGAAGATTTGAATACAACCAGAGTAAGACAGCATAAGATGGTTCTGACGGACAGAGGAATCTGTAATATCACGGGCGTGTGTGATGTGCTGTCCTTTGACGTTGCGGAGGTGCTCCTGGAAACGGAACAGGGGATGCTCATGATAAAAGGAAGCGATCTGCATGTAAGCCGCCTGATGTTAGATAAGGGCGAGGTTGATGTGGACGGTAAAATAGACAGCTTAACCTATTCGGAGAACACCGGCTATGGCGGAAAGGGCGAATCCCTTTTCTCCAGGCTTTTCAAGTAGGTGCGCCGTGAGCCCGGTGATTGCGGGAGAGGGAGTGTTTATGCTGCATTCCTTCCTCCTGGGCGTGATTATTACTTTTATTTATGATTTGTTCCGGATTTTCAGGAGAATCATTCCCCACGGATGGTTCCTGCTTTCGCTGGAGGACCTGGTTTTCTGGGTGCTGGCAACGGCAGGTATTTTTTATATGCTTTATTATGAAAATAACGGCATGTTCCGCTGGTTTTCCGTTATCGGCGCGGGCACCGGTATGTTTCTTTATAAGAAAACATTGAGCGCAGCGCTGGTAAATCTGGTGTCAGGGGCCGTTAATAAGCTGATTGCGCTGATTGGGAAAATTTTGTGGAAGCTGAGCGCTCCCATCCGGTTCCTTTGGCGCAAGATGAAGGTCCTTGCAGGCCGGTGTGCGCGCCGTGCGGCGCGGGAGGCAAGAATCCGGCGCAGACAGATAAAATACAGGTTGACTGCATGGGAGAAAGTGATTAAAATGAGGTTATGTAAACGACGGGAGAAAAGGCAGAGCAAACGGCAGAATAAAGAACAGGCAGCAAAGAAACTGAGTGGGAAAAAATTGAGGCGCGGGGAAGCAGAAAGCTGACTTTTCAAAAGAGGTGTTAGATTATGGTAAAAAGAAAAGTGGTTTTCCGCAAGAAGAGGCAGAACCGACTGGGTATGTTCCTGGTTTTGATGGTGGTACTGATGCTTCTTGTGGTTGTTTCCTTAAAGAGCGCGGAGTTAAGGCAGAAGCAGGAGACCTACGCGGCGCGGGAAAGGGTCCTTCAGGAACAGATCGATGCGGAAAAGGCCCGTACGGAAGAGATAGAGGAATACAGGAAGTACACCCAGACCAAGAAATATGTGGAAGAGGTGGCAAAGGATAAGCTGGGGCTGGTAAATGAGGGAGAGATCATTTATAAACCGGATGAATAAGAAAATAAAGGTTCTGCGGCACGGTTAAGGGTGCTGCAGGACTTTTTTTATTCCTGCGGGCAAAGGTATGGGGGCCGGGAAAGGGTTTTTATGCGTGGTTTTGCCGGAGCGAAAACGACCGGCCGCGACTGCCTTACGGAAAAGCCGACAGCAAAGAGCGCCGAAAAGCGCATCTCATGGAGGAAAAAGGAAATATAGCCTGATAAAAACCGGGGACAGGCCCCCATGCTTTGACAAATCCCGCAGAAGGATCCCGCTATAATGAGAGCGAGTCACAGACAGGAAAACAGAGTAAAGAAAGGCGGGATGGCAGATGAAGAGCAGGGACACGGCAGGTGCGGCGCAGTCCGGTTATCTTTTGGAATATGGCAGGCGGAAAATCAGGGTATGTGCGGATACCTTTCAGAACCTGGCCCAGATTTTCGGGGAAGACGAAGAAGAGGCGCAGGGAGAGGATGGCGCAGACGCAAGGCAGGCGAGAGCGGTATACATGATGAGGAAACGGCTTGCGGAGGGAAGGCAGCTGTTTGCGGGAAATCTGAAGGAAATGGCGGATATGATGAATCATGTGGCCGATGAGTCCGTGCGCTTCATCAGCCTGGGGAACCGGAGGCAGAAGCAAATCATGAAGGGGCTTCTTGGCGAGGGGCTGGTTGCCAGGGATATTTATCTTGTCCAGAAGGGCGACGGGCGCATGGAACTGTCCATCCTGCTTTCTACAAAGGGAAGGGCTTCCAGGACCGTGGAGGAGGCTGCGGATTATCTTTCCGTGCTTCTGGATATGAGGCTGATGTCTGCCAGGCGGAATCCTTTTTTTATCGGACAGGACCCGGTCTGCTTTTTCTTCGAGGAGGAGCCTTTTTATTGCTATATGACCGGGACGGCCCGGGCGGCCAAGGAGACGGAGGAGGTTTCGGGAGATAATTTTGCTTTTTTTGAAGCGGATGACGGAAATTTTACGATTGTGCTATCCGACGGCATGGGTTCAGGGGAAGAGGCCTGCAGGGACAGCGAGGCCGTGGCGGATATGACGGAAACCATGCTGGAAGCGGGGCTGCCGCTGGAAATGGCGGTGCAGCTTGTGAACAGCGCGGTGGCCAGTGAAGGGAAGGAAGGGAATATGCCCACGCTGGATCTGTGCAGTGTGGATCTGTATGAGGGAAGCTGCCGGTTTATGAAAACAGGGGCGGCGGCAAGCTTTATCAAGCGGGGGAGCATTGTGGAGAAGATAGACGGCGGGACGCTGCCGCTGGGCGCCTTTGGACATGCACAGCCCCGGCCCGCGGAGTGTCAGCTGATGGACGGGGATTACATAATCATGCTTTCCGACGGAATGACGGAGGGCTGGCCCGGAGAGGACGGGGAGGAGAGGCTGGAAACGCTGCTTGGCTGCATCGGCTCCGTTTCACCGGCGGAAATCGCCAATACGATGATGAAATATGCCATCGAACAGTGTCAGGGCAGAATCAGGGATGATATGACCGTGCTCGCGGCAGGCATCTGGGAGAGGAATCGGGAGTGACAGAGTGAACAGTGAACAGCAGCACCACACAGACTTCGGGGGACAAGACCTGGCGGCAGCATTGATTTTTTTGAAAATATTGGATATAGTAAAAGGATAGCCGGTATCTTTTGAAGGATACCGGCAGATACGAAAAAGAGGAAGGCAGCAGCAGGCATGATAGAGAAAATCCGCTGGTATATGGAAGAACAGCATATGGCCGGGCCGGGGAGCAGGATCGTGGTGGGAGTGTCAGGAGGGGCGGATTCCATCTGCCTGCTTCATGTGCTTGCCCTTCTTGCGCCGTCATTTCAATGGAAGCTGGCGGTGGTCCATGTGAACCATCTCATCCGCAGGGAAGCGGGGGAGGATGCCGCCTATGTGGAGGAAACCTGCAGGCAGCTTGGGGTTTCCTTTTATCTGACCGAAGTGGATGTGGAGGCTCTGGCAAAATCCAGAGGGCTGTCCGTGGAGGAGGCGGGCCGTCAGGTGCGCTACCGTGCTTTTTATGAAGCGGCGGAAAGCTTTGGGGCGGATCGTATTGCGGTGGCGCATAACAGGAATGACAGGGCGGAGACGCTGCTTTTCCACATGTTCCGCGGGACAGGCCTGGACGGCATGGCATCCATCCGGCCGGTGCGGGATAACATCATCCGGCCCCTTCTTTGCGTGGGAAGGGAAGAGATTGAACAGTGGCTCCGGGAAAAAAATATCCGCTGGTGTATAGATAAAAGCAATGATACGGATACTTATACCAGGAATAAGATCCGCCGTCATATTCTTCCTTTTGCCAGGGAGGAAATCTGCCCGGAGGCGGATGCGCATCTTTCGCAGGAGGCGGAGCTTCTGGCACTGACGGCGGATTTTGTCGGCAGGAGGGCGCAGGAGGCCCTGGACAGATGCAGGCTTTTAGAGGAAGCGTCCGATGGCTCCGCGGGCCCGGAGAAAGCCCGGGCCAGGATGGGGAACCAGCAGGAATGCAGGCCTTCCCCGGTAAAAAGAATCCGCATCGCCGTACCGGCCTTCCTTCAGGAAGAGAAGCTTCTGCAGACCCATCTTCTCAGGCTGGTGCTCAAGGAGCTGTCCGGAGGAGGAAAGGATATTGGCATGAGCCATATCAGGGATGTGGAAAGCCTTTTTTACAAACAGGGCGGAAAAAGGGTGATGCTTCCCTATGGCCTGGAGGCGCTGCGCAGCTTCGGCGAGGTAATCGTTCAGGAGAGAAAGCCGGCGGCCGCGGCGTTGGCCGGGACGGAGGAGGAGGTCCCGGCAGCGCATTTTTTTCAAAAAATAGATATGGAGGAGCTGGCCGGGAATACAGGGGATACGCAAAATGCGGCCCCGGTTCTTACATTGGCCTGCGGCGGGGGAAAAATCCTTGAATTTTCCCTGTTCCGGCGGGAAAATTCTCAGATAATTCCGCAAAAAACATGTACGAAATGGTTTGATTATGATAGAATAGAATCTCTGGTACTTCGGACCAGACAGCCGGGAGACTATCTTAGCATCAATGATAAGCTTCAGAAGAAGCGTCTGAAGGATTACCTGATTCAGGAAAAGATACCGGTACAGGAAAGGGAAAATCTGCTTCTGCTTGCGGACGGCAGCCATATCCTCTGGGTAGTGGGACACCGCATCAGCAGCGCAGTGAAAGTGACGGACAGCACGAAAAGAGTGCTCCGGGTACACATAAGAGGAGGAGAAGAAGATGGCTGAAAGAGTCAGAGTATTATTAACGGAAGAAGAAGTGGATGCAAGAATCCAGGAAATCGGCGATCAGATCAGTAAGGATTATGCGGGCAGGCAGGTTCATCTCGTATGCGTCCTGAAGGGCGGCAGCTTTTTTATGTGTGAGCTTGCCAAGCGGATTACGGTTCCTGTTTCCCTTGATTTTATGTCTGTTTCCAGCTATGGCAGTTCTACCAAATCCAGCGGCGTCGTTAAGATCGTAAAGGATCTGGATGAACCCCTGAAGGATAAGGATGTTATCATTGTGGAGGATATCGTGGACTCCGGCAGGACACTGAAGTACCTGATGGAAATGATGCGTGACAGAGGGACCAAGAGCCTGGCGCTCTGCACGCTTCTTGATAAGCCTGAGAGAAGGGTTACGGATGTAAAGGTGAACTACACCGGCTTCCAGATCCCAGATGAATTCGTAGTGGGCTACGGTCTGGATTATGATCAGAGATACAGAAATCTTCCGTACATTGGTGTGGTTGAATTCGATGATTAATGAAAATAATGAAGAAGCTGCGGAATGCAGCTTTTTCGTTTGAAAAAAGGCAGTTTCCCGCGGGCCGCAGTCCCGGCAGGGAGGAGGCTCACACAGAAGGGCTTAAACAGCTGCCGTAAAAGGAGGAAAGAAATTGGGAAAGAATATCAGGGGTATTAATCTGATTTTTATTCTGCTGCTGGGAGCGCTCCTTCTGATGGTATGGTCCAGCTCCATGAACCAGATGCAGGATAATTATACCCGGGGCGCCCTGGAAGAGGATTTGAAGGCCGGAAATGTAACCAGCGCCGTCATCACGCAGAACAGGGAAACGCCTACCGGCTCGGCTGCCGTTCTGCTCAAGGGCGGGCAGAACCGGACTCTTTATGTGACGAATGTGGAAGAAGCGATCCGGCTGTTTGAGGATTACAGCATTGATCCCGTTGTGCGGGATGTGCCCAGGGAAAGCTGGTTTATGAATTCCTTACTTCCCATGCTCGTCGTGGCCGTAATTATCATGGTGTTCTTCTTTATGATGATGAATGCCCAGAATGCGGGCGCGGGCGCCGGCGGCAACAAAATGATGAACTTCGGGAAAAGCCGGGCCAGAATGAGCGTGGGCGCAGATAACAAAATTACCCTTAAGGATGTGGCCGGGCTGAAGGAGGAGAAGGAAGAGCTGCAGGAAATCGTGGATTTCCTCCGGGAACCCTCCAAGTTCACCAGGGTGGGAGCCAGAATTCCCAAGGGCGTCCTGCTGGAGGGCCCTCCCGGAACCGGTAAGACCCTGCTTGCCAAAGCCATTGCGGGTGAGGCGAATGTACCGTTTTTCAGCATTTCAGGATCTGATTTCGTGGAAATGTTTGTCGGCGTGGGCGCTTCCAGAGTCCGCGACCTGTTTGAAGAAGCGAAGAAAAATTCTCCCTGTATCGTATTTATTGATGAAATTGACGCCGTGGCAAGACGCAGGGGAACCGGTATGGGAGGCGGCCACGATGAAAGGGAGCAGACGCTGAACCAGCTGCTGGTGGAGATGGACGGCTTCGGCGTGAATGAAGGAATTATCGTTATGGCGGCCACCAACCGCGTGGATATACTCGATCCCGCGATTCTGCGTCCCGGACGTTTTGACAGGAAAATCAGCGTGGGAACCCCGGACGTGGGCGGCAGGGAAGATATCCTGAAGCTGCACGCAAGAAATAAGCCGCTGGCCGATGATGTGAACCTGAAGCAGGTGGCCCAGACTACCGCGGGCTTTACCGGCGCAGATCTGGAAAACCTTTTGAATGAAGCGGCCATTCTGGCGGCGGAGTCCGACCGGGTATTCGTATCCCAGGAGGACATCCAGAGAGCCTTTATTAAGGTGGGAATCGGTTCGGAGAAGAGAAGCCGTATCATTTCCGATGCGGAAAAGAAAATTACGGCCTATCATGAATCCGGCCATGCGATTCTGTTCCATGTGCTTCCTGATGTGGGGCCGGTATATACGGTTTCCATTATTCCCACAGGAATCGGGGCGGCCGGCTATACCATGCCTCTGCCTGAGAGGGATGACATGTTCATGACAAAGGGAAGGCTGGAAGAGGAGATTATGGTGTCCCTGGGCGGACGTATCGCAGAGCAGCTGATTTTTGACGACATCACTACCGGCGCATCCAGCGATATCAAGAAGGCAACCAAGCTGGCCAGAAAAATGGTGACCCGCTTCGGTATGTCCGACAATATCGGTGTTGTCTGCTATGATGACGACGATGACGAAGTATTCATCGGACGTGACCTTGCCCATGCCAAATCACACAGTGAGCTCATCAGCGGTGAGATTGACAAGGAAGTCAAGGAAATCATTGACAGGTGCTATGCCAGGGCCAAAGAAATCATTCTGGAAAATATGGAAATCCTCCATAAGTCCGCGGATCTTCTTTTACAGAAGGAAAAGATTACGCGGGAGGAATTCGAAGCGCTGTTCCGGCAGGAGAAATCTTTCTTTGACACAGTTACCGAATAATTGATTGTGAAAAATACACAAAAATGGAATGGTGAATTTGTGATATTTGTGAATTCTGGGTATGTACAAAATGGGGCGGGTTTGATATTATAATACTCGTAACCCCCCCCCAATACATTATATAGTTTTTTGCTATACCCCATAAGAAATACCTTCTCTAAAAAGGACAGCCATAAAAAGCTGTCTTTTTTACTGCAATTTTTCAGGGGCTGCCGGCTTGTGCATAGTATGATGTCAGACGGATACAGGAAGACAGACACAGGAAGACAGGCACGGGGACACGGACACAGGGCGGCGACGGCTTTAGCCCGGGCGGGATGTGAACAGTAACTTACGGAGTGAGGTGTTACAGAATGAAGCGTAAAAGGGCTTGAATGTAGCAGATTTTTACGCTACAATGGGTAAAGAAGTACTCTAAAATTAGGCATTTGCGGCAGTGCTGCGGATGCATGAGAGCAAGGGTGTTAAAATATGAATTTTGAACGGTTTTTGCGCGGAGAGCAGCATCAGTACATCAGCAGCATGCGGCCGATTCTCAGCAAAAAGGCTCTGTTCAGTGATACAACGGAAAATTTTATATCACCGGCGGAACCGGCGCCATACAGTGATGTAACCATTACCTTCCGAGCCAAAAAGAACAACCTGGACAGGGTGTTCTTTATTTGTCAGGGACAGAAGAATCTGATGTTTAAAGCGTCGTCAGATTCTCTTTTTGACTATTACGAACATCGGCAGCAGCTGGATAATGAGAAGATTACGTACTATTTTGAAGCACAATCAGGAAAAGCCAGGTGCTATTACGATTCAAGAGGAGTTGTCAAGCAGCCGGAGGAGCATTATTATTTCAGCATCATCCCCGGTTTTTCCACACCGGCCTGGGCAAAGGGCGCGGTAATGTACCAGATTTATGTGGATCGCTTTTGCAACGGGGATCCGACCAATGATGTCCTCACAGGAGAGTATCATTATATCGGGGATAAATCCAGGAAGGTAGAGGACTGGTACGCATATCCTGCACAGATGGATGTACGGAATTTTTACGGAGGGGATCTGCAGGGTGTTCTGGATAAGATGGATTATCTGCAGGATCTGGGGATTGATGTTATTTATTTTAATCCCCTGTTTGTATCGCCCTCCAACCATAAATACGATATACAGGATTACGATTATATTGATCCCCATGTGGGGAAAATCGTCAGCGAGGAAGGGGAGCTTCTGCCGGACTGGCAGCATGAGAACCGCTTCGCCGGCCGTTATATCAACCGTGTTACGAATAAGGAGAACCTGGAGGCCAGCAACCAGCTTTTTATTAAGGTTGTGGAGGAAGCCCACAGGAGAGGCATGCGGGTTATCATTGACGGTGTATTCAACCACTGCGGTTCCTTTAACAAATGGCTGGACCGGGAACGTATTTATGAAGGACGGGAAGGGTATGCCAAGGGCGCTTTTATAGACAGAGACAGCCCATACCATGATTATTTCATGTTCCATGACGAATACAGGTTCCCCTATAACCCCACTTATGACGGCTGGTGGGGGCATGATACGCTGCCGAAGCTGAATTATGAAGGCTCCAGGGAGCTGTATGAATATATCATGCGGGTTGCCGCCAAATGGGTTTCGCCACCCTTCAATGCGGACGGCTGGCGGCTGGATGTGGCGGCGGATTTGGGCCATTCCCCTGATTTTAACCACCGTTTCTGGCGGGATTTCCGCAGAAGCGTGAAAAGTGCCAATCCCAACGCCATCATTCTGGCGGAGCATTACGGCGATCCATCCTCCTGGCTGCAGGGTGACCAGTGGGATACGGTGATGAATTACGACGCCTTTATGGAACCGGTAACCTGGTTCCTGACGGGAATGCAGAAGCACAGTGACGATTACCGTCAGGATCTGCTTGGCAATGCGGAAAGCTTCTGGGGCGCCATGGGCTACCACAGCGCATGCTTTGCCACACCTTCCATTCAGGTTGCCATGAATGAGCTTTCCAACCACGATCATTCCCGGTTCCTCACCCGTACCAATAAGAAGGTGGGGCGTATGAACACACTGGGTCCGGATGCCGCAAACCAGGGAGTGAACAAGGCGGTGATGCGTGAGGCGGTTCTTATCCAGATGACCTGGCCCGGCGCGCCGACCATTTATTATGGAGATGAAGCGGGTTTGTGCGGCTTTACGGATCCGGATAACCGCAGGACCTATCCCTGGGGAAGGGAAGATCAGGAGCTGATAGCCTACCACAAAGCGGCAATAAAGGTGCACAAGGAAAATCAGGAGTTCAAAACCGGATCCATCAAGTGGATGCTTACGGATTATAATATGATTGGCTATGCCCGTTTTACCAGGGATAACCATTCACTGATCCTTATTAATAACAATGACCATGAGATGACAAAGGAGCTTTCCGTCTGGGAGCTGGGAATACCGAAAGAGGCGGAAATGACAAGACTGCTCCTCACAGGCAATGACGGTTTCTATACGGATCCGGTAAAATATGTGGTGGAAGCGGGAAAAATAACGGTGACGCTGCCTCCGGTTTCGGGAATTATACTGCAGCATCGGAACGAACCTGTGAAGCGGAGCGAAGAAATGAAATCGAACCGAAAAAATTTCTTGCAATTCCTATAAAGGTATGGTTAAATGTATATTGTCGGAGACGGAGTGTCGTCTCCGGCGGCTATAAATGGATGGATTCCCGAGTGGCCAAAGGGGACAGACTGTAAATCTGCTGCAAATTGCTTCGGTGGTTCGAATCCACCTCCATCCATTATTCATTGACGTAAATTGATATTTGCGGCGATGGATGGTCTGCGGGTATGGTGGAATAGGCAGACACAAGGGACTTAAAATCCCTCGGTAGCGATACCGTGCCGGTTCAAGTCCGGCTACCCGCACTATTTTTATTCCCGCGAGCAACGAGCCAAGTATCCATGCTTGTATGGATATTTGGCGACTGCCGCGAGGGTCAAAGCCCCCGTTGCTTGCAGCGGGGGCTTTGATTGACAGGGACTCTTTCCCAGCCTGCGGCTGGATGGAGTTCTTTTTTATTTTCTCCAGGAGGAATTCCTGTAATTGCATTTGCGCTGGATCCCTTACTCCTATAGTCCAGATAATCCATACAGCAGGAACTGCCGCATATCCCACTAAGTTACAAGACTTATGAAAACATATGACAGAACCAAAGAAAGGCGATCTAAAACCCGGTAAAATCAAGAGTTTTGTGAGTGTGTTTATTTATTCCTGCTACTGTCGTTACCGTTTATATAGAAATACATACTTTCGTCTACAGTCTTACAACCTCCCGTCACGATATCCCTTCGGTGTTACGCCAAAGTATTTCTTAAAAGCATTATGAAAATGGCTCTGGCTGGAAAAGCAGAGATAGCTGCTGATTTCCCCGATGGATTTCCCGGAATAACGGAGCAGGATTTTGGCCTCCTCCAGCTTGGAACGGATGATGAAGGAACTGAGATTGAAGCCCAGCTGCGTTTTGAATTTATGAGACAGGTAGGCCCGGCTGAAGCCGGTATGTTCAGCCACGGATTCTACGGTCAGATGCATATTGGTATGCTGCCTGACATATTGAATGACCTTTTGCAGATCGTGATTTTCGGTTATGGAAAGCCTGGCGCCGGCCACCTGGGAGGCGAAATTCAAATGTGCTTCGGACAACAGGTGATTTACGGCATCCGGACTGGAGAGCTTTTCCATATCCTGTATGTATAAATCGGATAACTGGAATGCGGCTTCCGGTTCCAGGCCGCCGCTGATAGCTGCGCGGGTCATCAGGGTGACGGCGCTGATGAAATTGTTTTTCTGCTGCCGCAGGTTGTCGCCCGCAACGATGCCGGAATTGAGAAAAGCCGGCTCTCGGAATGCTTTCCGCAGTCCGTCCGGATCGCCGTTCTGTATCAGCTGCATAAATTTCTGTTCAATTTCCAGGGAATTGTTAAAGTATTCATTTTCCCTTCTTATATAGATTTTTTCTGCCTGTCTTTCTATGATTTCTTCCTGATAAGTATCAGGCTGAGCGAAAATATCTTCTTTTTTATACTCCATCTGATTAATAACATAATTTACCAATAGAAGGTGATCCAGAAACAGTGAGAGCGTAGATACCGGAATGCTCCTGAAAAAGGCGGAAAAGCTGTCTTTTGCCGCTTCTGCCACAACATATTCCTGTACCATCCGGTGGAGCACATTCTTAGAGTAGGGAGTGCTGCTGACTGGACCAAGTATGACGGAAATGCTGCTGTCGGTGCAGTAGCGGATCATTCCATAGCAGGAACCGAAGGAAGTGGTGAGGTAGGAAACGGTTTCCCTGTGTTCCCACAGTCTGTGCAGATATGGGATGGGAGGAAGGGTATAGGCCTCCTGTTCCGGCCAGGTTCCAAGGAGAGTTGTGTTTTTGTAAATATACATAGGGATGTAGAGTCCCTGATACAGGTAGTGGCAGTCTCTTTTTATCTTTTCCATGGATAAATCTTCCTCCATAAGTAATGATAGAACAAATATACAATAAATAAAACATACAAGCAATACCTGCCAATTGAAAATGATAGAATAAAGACAGAAACCGCAGCAGGACAGATATACGGACTGCTGCAGAAACCTTTGGCGGTATACAAAGAAAAAAGAAATGAGGAAGAAAAATGGGAAGAAAAAAGGATCTGGGTGTTGACAGTATGGGAATACCCAAAACAATGCGGCTTACCGACTACTTTGGGGATGGCTGCGGTCAGTTTACTCTGAATATCATGAGCGGCCTGATTGGACAGCTTACCTATTTTTATACGGATAAGGTAGGCGTGGCGGCAGGAGCGGTAGCGACAATGCTGATGATCGCAAAGCTGATAGATGCCTGTACGGATCTGGTTATGGGAAAAATTATGGATAATGGAAAGTCAGAGAAGGGAAAATGCCGGGTGTGGTTTCTTCGGATGGCATTGCCGGTATTTTTCACGGTAGCCCTTTTATTTCTTGTTCCGGCAGGCTGGTCGAATACGGGAAAATCCATTTGGGTTCTTGTGACGAATATTTTATGTACGGCGGTGGTGTATACCGCGATTGCCATACCCTATGGTTCCATTATGGCGCTTCGGACAAAGAGCCAGGAGGAACGCAGCAAGATGGGAACCTTCCGGGCCGCCCTGGGATATGTTTCCGGCATGGTCATTGCCATTTTGATTATACCGATTACCAATCTGCTCGGCGGGGATCAAGCCGCCTGGATTAAGGTGGGAATTATTTTTGCCGCGCTGGCGTCCCTGGCAATGTTTCTTCTATATAAGACTTCCAGGGAAACAGCCGATCCCGGGGAAGTGCTGAAAGAGGAAAAAGAGGATGTTTCCTTTGCCGAAGGGATAAAGCTGCTATTTAAAAATAAATATTGGGTGATTATGCTTCTTGTGCAGTTTTTCAGCCAGCTGGCCTATGGCCTTTCCGGATCGACGGGAGCATATTACACGAAATGGATTCTCGGGAACGATAACCTGGTAGGAATTATGGGAGCCGTTGGCCTGATCCCTACATTTGTCGGCTTCCTGGCTGTGCAGCCAATGGTTAAAAGGCTGGGAGTAGCGCGTACGGTGAAGGTTTCCATGGGAATTGCGGCAGCTGCCACGGCAGTCCGTGTTTTCTGCCCGGCAAGCTTTACGGCCGCTTTGATTCTGGGATGCTTTTCCAGCTTTGGGATGATACCAATCATGGCTTTGGCGACCGTTATGGTTAACAACTGTGCAGATTACAATGAGTGGAAAACAGGACATAAGCTTCTTGGCATGACAAACAGCGCCACAGGCTTCGGCGGCAAGGTGGGAAGCGGAATCGGCGGGGCGCTTACCGGATGGGTACTGGCGATCGGCGCTTATGACGCAGCCCTTGCAGCACAGCCTCAGAGCGCAGTTTATGCCATTTATGCTATCTGTATTTACATACCGCTGATTCTGTATGTCGTGATTTTCCTTTTGGTAAGAAAATATGATCTGGAAAGTCTGTTCCCGCAGATGATGCAGGATTTGGATAAAAAAAGGAAGCAGGAAAAGTAAAAAGCAATGAATTCAGGAAGGAGAGTATATGAAGATAACGGAATTAAAAACGGAATACAGGGATAATCCCATCGGCCTGGACAATCCGCATCCCCGGTTTTCCTGGATACTGGAATCGGAGGACAGGGACGTTCGGCAGCAGGCATACAGGATAGTCGTAAAAACAGACGAGGAAACCCTCTGGGATACCGGAAGGGTGGAAAAGGATTCCTCTGTGCTGATTCCTTATGAGGGAAAGCCGTTTTCTCCCTGCAGCGCATATCTGGTACAGGTACAGGTTTGGGATAATAAGGGCAATACGGACTGGCGCGAGGCGGGCTTTGAAACCGGGTTGTTGTCGGGAACGGCATTTCAGGCGGACTGGATTACCCATGGTTTCCCGAAGGAGGAAACGGCCTGTCCGGTATTTTTTAAGGATTTCCTGCTCCCGGAAAAAAAGAGGAAGGAAATTGCCGCTGTCCGGATTTATGCCACCGCATTGGGGATGTATGAAATCCGGCTGAATGGGGTGAAGACGGGGGACACTTTTTTTGCGCCTGGCTGGACGAATTACAGAAAGAGGCTGCAGTATCAGGCCTATGAAATAAAGGCAGAACTGCGGGAGAATAACCGGCTGGAAATTATCGTGGGCAATGGATGGTATAAGGGGATTCTGGGCTTTACCTGTACACCGGATAATTATGGGGACAGAACGGCCGCACTGGCAGAACTGCATATTTTTTACAAAGACGGAACCAGGGATATTCTGGGTACAGACGAAAGCTGGCAGGTAAAAACCGGAGGAATCCGCAGCAGTGAAATATATATGGGAGAAACCTTTGACAGCCGCCGGGAGTATGAAGAGTGCTTGGAGGATGAGGCAAAAAATATGCCTGCCCGCCATGCGGTGCCCGAAGATTATCCGAAGGAACAGATTCTGGCGCAGGAATGCGAACCGGTTCGCATAACCCGGAGGCTGCCGGCCCAGAAACTGATAGTTACGCCGAAAGGGGAACTGGTGATTGATTTCGGCCAGAATATTACCGGCCTAGTACAGGCGCGTCTGAAGGGAGAACGGGGAAAAAAGATTACCATACGTCATGCGGAAACGCTGGATAGGGAGGGGAATTTTTATCCGGATACCTTAAGGCAGGCAATTTCCCATGATATTTATATACTTGACGGCAGGGAACGGACCTTTCTTCCGCATTTTACCTTTCATGGATTCCGGTATATCTGCGTGGAGGGGATGAAAAAAGAGGATATTGATTTAAAGGACTTCACCGCCTGTGCAATGCATACCGATATGGAGCAGACCGGAAATTTCTGCTGTTCCCATCCGCTGGTAAACCAGCTTGTAAGCAACATCCAGTGGGGGCAGTGGGATAATTTCCTTGATATCCCCACAGACTGTCCGCAGAGAGATGAGCGCCTGGGATGGACGGGAGACGCCCAGGTATTTTCCGGAACCGCCATGCTGAACTGCAATGCGGCGCTTTTCTTTACCAAATGGCTGCATGATCTGGCCAGTGAACAGTCGGAGGCGCATGGAGTTCCTCATGTGATTCCCAATATTCTGGGCGAGCAGGACGGCGCTGCGGGCTGGAGCGACGCGGCAGTCATTATTCCCTGGAATCTGTATCAGTTATATGGGGATAAGAGAATTCTGGAAGAACAGTTTGAAAGCATGAAGGGATGGGTGGATTTTATTACCGCCCATACGGATGAAAATGGCCTGTGGCAGTCAGGATACCAGTATGGAGACTGGCTGGGCCTGGATAAGGAGGAAGGGGCCGACAGGAGCGGCGCGACGGACAAGTATCTGGCAGCCAATGCCTTTTATGCAGCCTCCGCATCGATCGTATCGCAGGCGGCCCTGATATTGGGGAAAAAAGAAGACGCGGAGTATTACGGACAGCTTCGCGGTACTGTGGAGGACGCCTTCAGGCGGGAATATATTACGGCCACAGGAAGGCTGGTCAGTGAAACACAGACAGCCTGTGTTCTCGTCCTGCATTTCGGCCTGGCGGGAGAGGAGCACAGAGGACGGATTATGGAGGCTCTCGTAAAAAATATTGCAGCGCACAAGGAGCATTTGTCCACCGGGTTTATGGGGACGCCGTATTTATGCCATGTGCTGTCTGAAAATGGACAGCATGAGCTGGCGGGCCGGATTTTCAGACAGGAGGATTACCCGTCCTGGCTCTATTCCGTAAAAATGGGAGCCACAACCATATGGGAACGTTGGAATTCCATTCTTCCTGACGGAAGCTTTGATGAATCCGGTATGAATTCCCTGAATCATTATGCCTACGGTTCCATAGAAGAGTGGATGTACCGCAAACTGGCGGGAATCAATCAGCTGGAACCTGGATTTCGGCGGATACAGATTAAACCCATGCCTGTCAAGGGAATCACCCGTGCCAAAGCATCTTTAAAAAGTGCATATGGCATGCTTGAATGTGCCTGGATTTGTGAAAACGGAAAATTTACAGTGGATTTGCGCATTCCTGTAAATACCAGGGCGGAGGTCTATCTCCCGGAAGAGGATGAAATGCTGGAACTCGGCTCCGGAAGCTATCATTATGTGTATGATACAACGCTGGACTTGACGGCGGACCGTTTCAGTACGGAAAGTACTCTGGGACAGATTCTGCAGGAGCCGGCAGCGGTGGAAATGCTGGAAGGCCTGGCACCGGGAATGCTGGATAATCCCATGATTGGATTTGCGAAAAATATGAGTATCGGTGAGCTTTCCGGACAGATGCCGCCGGAGGGAAAGGCGCTGTTTGAGGCTGTGATTGCTATGCTTAATGAAAATGAGGGATAAAGCACGAAAAAGGAAATGTACCATATGTGCCAAGACTCCGAAAAACGGGTTATTTTATCTTAGTTAGTAAATAGCTGAAGGAAAATCCAATGGCCAGGGGATTTACTGCGCATTATGTTTGAAGAGTGAAATTATGAAATGAGAGACCGGAAAGCCTGGATATGTAGGTTTTCCGGTCGTACAAAATATTTATTTTCTATTGGTATAGATAAAGATACCAATAATTAAAGCACTTTTTGTAGCCTTATTCTGTCCCCCTTTTGTGATATAATTTCACGGCCGGCGGATAATCCCATTAATTCTTATTTTGCCGCAACACTTTCCTGGGATAGTTTGGCGTTTTTACGAAGCGTGGTATTACTCATTTATGAAATAAGTTTTGGCTTAGTGTTTGGAGAGAAAATACTTGCTGATATTTCAGACAACTCATCAGACGTTTCTTTCATGTTATGAGAAAGCCATAAAATAAAGTAATTATAAATTCCGCCTATATGATAATAAATTCTATGCTGTTTATGATGTGCACGATCTTCATCGCTCAAAAAAGCATACCCCTATCGCCAAATTCTTACGGCCATTTAGATGAACACACATTTCATTACTTGGCCCATAATATTTCATCTTTGTCTGATTGCGTTATGTAATCGGAGTTTTTTTTATTTTCTCAAGGTAAAATCCTCAGGCTTAAAGATAGAGAACATATTCTGGCGGACGTATATATTCTAAAGTAGAAGTGGCCAAAATATCGTTTGAGTGATAAAATAGAAAAACGGAGGGATTTAATGGAATAATATTATGCAAAAAGAAAGTATAGAACATATCTACAACCCAATACCTGAGGATTTATTTATTCGATATTCAGATAAATTGGAGGGGCAGTCTTTTTATCATACACATAACGGATACGAATTATATTTTTTGGTAGATGGGATTGTAAACTATTATATTGATCAGCAATGTTACAGGCTTGATACCAAAACAATAATTGCGATGCGGCCTGGAGAATATCACAGGGTAGAGATGCTGGATAATAAAATATATAAACGTTTTGTCATCAATATCAGCAGCAGATATTTGGAAATGCATTCTACATCACATACTAATTTGAAGGATTGCTTTAATAAACGTTTCAATAATAAGCCTCCTATTGTTGTTTTGGATAATGAGACTGCTGAAGAGCTGTTAACATTATATAATTCTTTATTGAATATAAAAAAATCAGCAGATTATGGGCAGGATGTTGCTACTTCTTCTTATGTCCTGTTGTTGTTGGTAAAGATTAACCTGTTATTTTATAATAGTAAGGATAGTACGGCAATGCCCAATGTTATGCCGGTTTTGGTCAATAAGACAATGTCCTATATTGATGCTCATCTTTTAGAAACAATCACCCTGGAGGAGTTATCAGATAAATTATTTTATAATGGTACATATATCAGCAGAAAGTTTAAAGCAGCAACAGGTTTGCCTATCCAGCAGTATATTTTGCGAAAACGAATTTATCTTGCACAAAATTATCTGGATGAAGGAAAATCAGTGACGGAAAGCTGTATGCTTTCCGGATTCAGTGATTATTCTAATTTTTCAAAGATGTTCAAGAAATGTATTGGTATTTCACCAAAGCAATATCAACAGAAAGTTCTGAATAATTCGCAGCCTTACATGGTATAAAAACAATCAATCTATTTGTTCTGGCTAACAAACTAAGCCAATGGAACAACTGAATTGGTTGTTTTTTTTGTGCATTATAATTGGGATGATATATTTATTTACTTAATAATATTTATTCTTTTCTAAAAATGAAAGTGAGAAAGTCGTTTTGCACCAAAAAAGTATGCATAATATACATATTTTTGTTGCCGATAAACCAATATAGTTAATATAACAAAAATAAATGAAAAGTTATATGCCAGGTAGGGAATTTGACTTGCAATAGTTTCGGTTTCTTTGCAATTATGAAAGGTAAAACTATGAATATGTTAAAATTATCAACTTTTTTTCAGAATGGTATGGTGCTCCAGCAGGATAAGGAAATTAAGATATGGGGGGAAGGAAAAGCAGGAGCACAGGTCCGTATACACTTCCAGGGACAGCAGGCGGCAGTAATTACAGGCGGGGATGGAAGATGGGAATTATTCCTGAATAAGCTGCGTGTTGGCGGCCCGTATATTATGCAGGTATTCCATGGGGATGAGACACTGGAATTAAAAGACATTTATGTTGGTGATGTGTGGCTTTGCGCAGGCCAATCCAATATGGAGCTTCCAATAGCCCGGGTAAAGGATTTTTATCCCGAACTTTCAAAAATCAGCAGGGAGCCTAACATACATATATTTACTATTCCGGAGAACAGTGTATTCCAGGGACCTTTAGAAGAGCCGGCTGCAGGAAAATGGTTAGAAGTAAATGAAAAAAATATAGAAGGGTTTTCGGCGTTCAGTTATTTCTTCGCGGATTATTTGTGGAGAAAGAAAAAAGTGCCGGTAGGAATTATTAATGCCAGTAAGGGAGGCTCCCCTATTGAGGCATGGCTGGGCAGGGATGCTTTGGCAGATATGCCGGAACTATTAACAATTGCCGGGCAGTTTTGTGATGAAGAGGTTGTGGCGGAATTTATTGGGCGCAATGAAAAGGAACAGCAAGAATGGCGTGAAAGGGTATCGGCTCTGGACGAAGGGCTTGGTGAACTGCCCTGGTATAAGGATATTAGTGAAGAAGGCTGGAAAACAATTTCTCTTCCGGGATGGTTTGAAACAGAGGAACTAAGAGATTTTTGCGGTTCCCTGTGGCTTAGGAAAAAATTTGATATTCCTGAGGAAATGGTCGGCAAGCCGGCAGACCTTTGGCTGGGGACAATTGTTGACAGCGATAAAACCTATGTAAATGGGCATATGGTTGGAGAAACTGCTTATCAGTATCCGCCAAGAAAATATAAAGTGCCGGAGGCGGTTCTCAGAAAAAAGGATAATGTACTGACAATCCGTGTTTTATGTGAGCGGGGAAACGGACGGCTGACACCGGATAAGATATATCGTTTGTTTTCTGAAGAGGGCTCGGTGGATTTAACAGATAATGAAAATTGCTGGGAATATAAGATAGGATGCAGTTATCTGCCGGCCCCTGAGATGGATTTTATTGTCCGAAAGCCCACAGGGCTTTACAATGGGATGCTGGCACCGTGCCAAAAGCTGGCTGTCAAAGGAATCGTGTGGTATCAGGGCGAATCGAATGACAGGAATCCTGGCAGCTATGAACAATTGCTATATCGCCTTATCAGTTCCTGGAGAAAAAAATGGAACGAGGAACTGCCTTTTATTTTGGTTCAGCTTCCTGCTTTTTCTATTGATCTTCCGGAAGAAAACAGTGGATGGCCAATTATCCGTGAAGCACAGAGACAGGCCGCACACAGCCTGCCTTTGGTGAAGATGACTGTAAATCTGGATCTTGGTGAATGGAATGATCTTCATCCCTTACGTAAAAAAGAAGCGGCTTACCGTGCTGCTGAGGCAGCTATGTTATTTGAACAGGGAGATAACAGGCCGGAACTGGGACCGGTTCCTGTTGTGATTAAGAAGCATGAAGAAAAAATAAGTGTGACCTTTGATTCGGCTCCGGGAGGATTGAAGCCGCAAGGAGGCTTCATCTCAGATGTTGAGGTGGCCGGGGACGACGGGATATTTTATGAAGTACCAGCCTGGCTTGAAGAAAACCGGCTCATCATAGAGTGCCCGTCAGAAATTGCAGTACGTGAATTGAGATATGCCTGGTGTAATGTGCCAAGAGGAAATCTGATTACTGATGAAGAGGGACATCTGGCGTCTCCCTTTTGCATAAGGGCAGATTTCAATACATAAGGGAAAAGGAGCTGGTTTGTAGTATGGAGGAACAAATGGACTATAGCATGGCATGGCTTTCTTACCGGAAAAATCCATTGTTTCCGGACAGGGAATATTTCAGGAAAATATATGTACAGGAGAATGAAGCGGTAATTCATACTGCGGCAAAAGAATTGAGCAGGGCAGCAGAGGCGATGTTTGATGAATCCTCTCAAATAATTACCATTGTGAAGGAGGCGCCCGAAAATTCATCGGCCGGAATTTACCTGTATACTGATAAAAATGGTCCTGGAAACGGCGGATATCATTTGTATGAAGAAGGAGGAAGGTTAACAATAACCGCGAAGGAACCCTCTGGTATTTTATACGGATGCTTTGCCTTGATAAGAAAGGCTCAAAGGCTGCTGTCATTAAAGAACCTGGATTATAAGGAAGAGCCGGACAATCCTCTCAGGATGCTCAATCACTGGGACAATATGGATGGGAGTATTGAAAGAGGATATTCGGGGGACTCATTTTTCTTCAAAAGTCAGGAATTACTGATAAATGAGCGGACGGTGGATTATGCAAGACTGGTCTCTTCTATCGGTATTAATGGAGTAGTTATAAATAACGTTAATGTAAAAGAAAATGCAACCAAATTAATTTCTGAGGATTATGCAGAGGACTTAAAGCAGCTGGCTATGATTTTCAGAAATTATGGAATCAGTCTTTATCTCAGCCTGAATTTTGCAGCTCCAATGGAATTGGGAGGCCTGGACACTGCAGATCCGGAAGCAGCAGAAGTAAAGGACTGGTGGGAAAAGCAGATGAAGCAGGTATATGCATCTGTACCGGATCTGGGAGGTTTCCTGGTAAAAGCGGATTCGGAAGGAAGGCCGGGGCCTTTTACCTATCAAAGAACTCATGCGCAGGGCGCAAATATGTTAGCCAATGCTGTGAAGCCATATGGGGGAGTAATTATATGGAGATGTTTTGTCTACAATTGCACCCAGGATTGGCGGGATAGAAAGACTGACAGGGCGCGTTCTGCATATGACAGTTTTTCACCCCTGGATGGACAATTTGTAGATAATGTAATTTTGCAGATTAAAAATGGACCTATGGATTTTCAGGTGAGGGAACCGGTTTCCTCCCTATTCGGAGCTTTGCAGAGGACAAGGCAGATTTTGGAGGTTCAGATAGCACAGGAATATACCGGACAGCAAAGACATGTCTGCTATCTGATTCCTGAATTTAAGGAAATCCTGGAATTCCATACACGCTGCACTAAGGAAAGGGACACGGTAGCTGATATTATAAGCGGGCGGGCTTTCCCCCAATTTGCAGGCGGAATCACCGCAGTGGCAAATACGGGATCCGATACAAACTGGACCGGGCACGATTTAGCAGCTGCAAATTGGTTTGGATTTGGCAGGCTTGCATTTTCCCCGTCATTAACTGCCGGGGAGATTGCTGAGGAATGGTGTGAATGCACTTTTGGCCCTGATAAGGAAATCACAGAGGCGGTGTGCAGGATTTTGATGATGTCGTGGCCTGCCTATGAAAAATATACCTCTCCCCTTGGAATCGGATGGATGGTTAATCCCCATAATCATTATGGGCCTAATGTGGATGGTTATGAATATGACAGGTGGGGAACTTATCACAGGGCGGATCATTATGGTCTTGGTGTAGAACGGGGAAGTAAGGGAACCGGATATGCACAGACGTATTTGGAACCAAATGCATCTATGTATGAAACGATAGAGGATTGTCCGGAAGAGCTTTTACTGTTTTTCCGCTATGTTCCCTATACATACAGACTGAAAAACGGAAAGACGTTAATACAGCATATTTATGATACTCATTTTGAAGGAGTGGAGGATGTACAGAAAATGATTGCCCTCTGGAATGGGATACGTGAGAGAATTCCGGAAGATATATTTATGCGTGTGTCAGAACGTTTGGAACATCAGCTGGAGCATGCGAAAGAATGGAGGGATCAGATTAATACCTATTTTTACAGAAAATCTTTTATAGAAGATGAAAAAGGGAGGGAAATTTATTGAATACAGGGAAAAAGAATCATTTAGGAAAAATAAAATTGTCAAAACATATAAAGAAGGAATGGAGGCTGTATAGTTTTTTAATTATACCCATCCTATATTTTGTCATATTTAAATATACCCCAATGTTTGGAAACATAATTGCTTTCCGTAAATATTCCGGTGGAGTAAATATTTTTGGGGAAAAATGGGTTGGGCTGCGCTATTTCAAACAGTTTCTTAAGGATCCGTCTTTCTGGAGAGCTTTTCGGAATACCCTATTTTTAAGCGTAAGCTATTTAATTGTGAGATTCCCGCTTACATTGATATTCGCATTATTATTGAATGAAATCAGAAATATAAAATGGAAGAAATTTGTACAGACGGTATCTTACCTGCCTCATTTTATTTCGATGGTTATCATTGCGGGCATGATAAAAGAAGTAGTGTCATTGTCCGGCCCGATTAATACCTTATTAAGCTCATTTGGGATGGAAAAAATATCATTTATACAGGAAGCGTCGTGGTTTCCTCCAATTTATATTATTTCCGGTATCTGGCAGGCGCTTGGATGGGGAACTATCCTGTATCTTGCGGCAATGACAGGGATCAATACAGAGCTTTACGAAGCAGCAAGAGTGGATGGGGCCAACCGGTTCAGGCAGGCGCTGCATGTTACCATACCAGGGATACTGCCTACGATTGTAACACTGCTGATTCTTGATATAGGCGGCATAATGGGCTCTAATTTTGAAAAAATTATTCTGTTATATTTACCATCCACATATGAAACGGCAGATGTTATTTCAACCTTGGTCTATCGAATGGGTATCTCAGGAGGTAATTTCAGTTACGCAACCGCGGTTGGTCTTTTTGAGGGGATAATCGGTTTGATTTTAGTGACTACTGCTAATTTTGTTTCTAAAAAGATTACTGAGTCAAGTTTATGGTAGGAGGAGGGGAAAATGGAGAAAGGGAAAAAAATCGTTCAGCAAAAAAATAAAGTAAAGGATTCAACGGGATTTCGCGTATTCCAGGTAATAAATACAGTAATCATGATATTTGTTGTCTTTGTTACCCTGTATCCCTTTGTATATCTTGTGGCACAGTCATTTAGTTCAGAAGGCGCCATCTATGCGGGAAAGGTATCTTTTTTCCCGGTTGAGTTTACAGCCAGGACATATCAGGTCATATTAAGCAAACCGGATTTTTTCCTATATTATAAAAATACAATTGTATATTCCCTGCTGGGAACCATAATTTCTGTAGCGGGTTCGGCACTGCTGGCCTATCCGCTTTCAAAGGAACGGCTGGTACTGAATAAATTTTTTACTCCGTTTGTTGTGTTTACCATGTTCTTTGCCGGCGGGATGATCCCAAACTACATATTAATCGCACAGGCTCTCCATATGCGCGATACCATGTGGGCATTGATTATACCCGGGGCTATCAGCACCTATAACGTATTGATTATGAAATCGTTTTTTGCCAGCTTGCCCGGTGAACTGGAGGAAGCCGCTTCTATTGACGGGATGAATACATATGGAATATTCCTGAAGATTATTCTTCCGCTTTCCAAACCGATTATGGCCACTATGTTCCTGTTCTATATTGTCGGCATTTGGAATAACTGGTTTGGACCGTTCCTTTATTTGGACAGCAAGGATAAATGGCCGGTTGCATTATATCTGAGGCAGATAATCATGGGCGCCACCGGAACTGCGGAGATTGGCGCGGTTTCAGATGAGGCCAGCCAGATTTCCGCAAATGTCCGTTCCTGCTGTATGGTATTAACCGCGGCGCCTATTATATGTGTTTACCCGTTTGTACAAAAATATTTTGTACAGGGGATGATGATCGGATCGGTGAAAGGTTGAAATTATGCCGTTTGTATATAAATGATGGATATGCGGCGGCTTAATATTTATTAATTAGAAGGAGGATTTCATTTATGAAAGCAAAAAAGATACTGGCAATGGCTCTGGCGGGGATTATGATGTTTTCCGTTGGGGCATGCGGCGGAAGCACATCCGAGGAGGCGGCCGCGAATCCGGCTGAAACGGCAACGGATGTTGCGGACATGCTGAATACGGAGGTGGCAACGGATGCGGAGGATGCACAGCTGGATTATACTTATGGGGAGGATGTGACATTTCATTCTGATGAACCGGTTACTTATTCAATGATGTATTCCGATCATGAAAATTATCCCTATAAGGAAGACTGGCGGTTATGGTCAGCTATACAGGAAAAAACAAATGTAACATTTGATCTTACGATTATTGCAAGGACAGACTATGAAGACAAGAAGTCGGTTCTTATCAATTCAGGGGATTCACCCTATATTATACCGAAAACCTATGATGAAGGTAAATATGTAAACGGCGGCCAGATAGTAGCGATTTCCGACTGGGTAAAATATATGCCCAATTACCAGAAATGTGTGAAAGAATGGGATATGGCAGGAGATTTGAAGTCAAAGCTGCAGGCCGATGGAAAGTATTATGTACTGCCCGGCATATGGGAGAATGGCGGAGGCGGTTATTCCTTTATCATCCGTAAAGATATTTTTGATGCGGCGGGAGTGGATGTGACCGAGTTGGAAAAAACCTGGACATACGACGATTTTTACGAGGCGTGCAAAAAGGTAAAAGAGTATACTGGCTGTGAGTATGTTATTTCTGATATGTCAAAGGGTGACTGCCTGTTAAATATTTCTTCCATCCCCTATGGCGCTAAAGCAGGATGGGGGATATCAAACGCACTGGCCTTTGATCAGGAAAAGGAAGAATTTTATTTTGCCGATACAACAGATGGTGCAAAGGAATGGCTGACCTGGCTGAATAAAATGGTCAAAGACGGGATTTTGGATCCGGAATCCTTTTCTCAGGAAGACGATGCGGCAAAGGCAAAATTTTTCACAGGTGAAACATATGTTATGACGGGTAATTATCAAAATCTGAATGATTATACAACCCAGCTGCAGGTAGAGGGCGCGGAATTGTATATGGCAACGACACCCGGGGGACCTGCGGGCATGGTGCAGATAGAGAATTCCAGGCTTGAAAATGGCGTTATGATTTCACAAAATGCATTGGATGAACTGGGAGAAGAAGGATTTATTAAGATGTTAAGATTTGTTGACTGGTTATGGTATTCCGAAGAAGGCCATACACTTAGCCAATGGGGTATAGAGGGTGAGACTTATACTAAGGACAGCGAAGGAAATATTATTCTGAATCCTGATATTACATATAATGGCGTTAATCCGAATGCAGAAAAGAAACTGAATGCAGATTATGGATTTGCAGGTGGTGTTTTTGCCTATGGAGGTCCTACATGGATTCGGAACTCTAAAATGACAACAGATGGGGAGAAGGATTTTGAAAAGAGAATTCAGGAATACAGAGAGCCCCGGCCGAAGGATCCTCCTTTTATGGCAAATGAAGAAGAATCGGAAGAGTTGACTTTGATCCAGACTCCGCTTATCGACAGCACAAAGACCTGGATACAGAAATTTATTACCGGACAGGCAGATATTGACACTCAATGGGAAAGTTATGTTTCTGAAATAAAGAGCCTGGGTGTTGATAATTATGTATCGCAGGTAAATGAAATTTTTGAAAAAAATAAAACCAAACTCGGTTACTGATTGTGGTAAAAGGGCGGCTGTATTATTCTTCTGTTGAATAGAGTGCTGTCCCTTGCTGATGAAAAATGAATGATATTTTTCAACCGGGCAATAAAAAGTCGTCCTGGCTTTTACTCCCGGGCTGGTAAGACAATCGTAATAGTCCGGCAGAACAGTGCATTTACTGCGCCGGCAAATATATAATGGAAAACACAGGTTTATTTTATGCTTCAATTTTTTGAATGCATAACAATAGTCCTGTGTTTTTTATATACAAATAATGAATACCCCTCAATAGGATATAAGCATTAGACAAAATAAGAAGTAATTTGTACAATGAAGAAAATACTTCACTGTTTTTGAAGAAAATTATAATGAAAAGTGCTACCTGGCTGAAGCAGATTGCCGGAGAGAGGGAAAATTGTGTTTTCCAATAAAGATTTGAAAAAATTAATCCTTCCGCTGTTCATGGAACAGCTTCTTGTTATGCTGGTGGGGATTGCGGATACCTTTGTAATCAGCTTTGTGGGAGAATCGGCGGTTTCCGGGGTCTCACTGGTTAATTCCTTCAATACCATATTTATTTTTCTGTTCACGGCGCTTGCCTCAGGAGGGGCAGTGATAATAAGCCAGTATCTGGGCAGAAAAGATCAGGATGCAGCGGGAGAATCGGGCAGTCAGCTGCTTATGATATCCATACTGTTTTCAGTTGCCATGTCTGCAGTCATTCTGGTTTTTAATGAGAAGCTGATGCGTCTTATGTTCGGCAGAGTGGAGGACGGGGTGATGGAAGCCTGCCTGGTTTATCTACGTATCTCAGCTTATTCTTATCCTGTGCTGGCGGTTTATAATGCGGGGGCGGCGCTTTACCGTAGCTTTGGAAAAACCAGCACTACCATGTATATTTCAGTGATTGCCAACGTCATTAATGTGGCGGGGAATCTCATAGGGGTATTTGTCCTGAGGGCGGGGGTGGCTGGAGTGGCCTATCCTTCCCTGCTTGCAAGAGCTTTCTCAGCGGTAATCATTACCTTTTTGTGTTTTTCCGGCCGGAATCCGATTCAATACCGCGGGCAGTGGATTTTTAAATGGAATAAGGATCTGCTGCGCCGTATTCTTTATATAGCGGTTCCCAATGGTGTGGAAAGCGGTTTTTTCCAACTGGTAAAGGTAGGGCTGAGCAGTATAGTGGCTTTGTTTGGGACCAGCCAGATTGCTGCGAACGGAATTGCCCAGAGCATCTGGGGAGTGGCGGCTCTTGTCTGCGTGACGATGGGACCGGTGTTTATCACTGTGATTGGGCAGTGTATGGGGGCCGGAGATATTCCTGAAGCGGAAAAATATTTCAGGAAACTGATGAAAATCACGCTGGTTTTTTCCGTTGCATGGAATGCATTGGTTTTTGTGGGGACCCCGATACTCATGACTTTTTATACGTTGGCGGATGAGACAAAGCAGCTGGTGGTCCGGCTGGTCCTGGTTCACAATATTTTCAATGCGGCGGCATTCCCTTATGCGGATCCGCTGGGGAAGGGGCTGCGGGCTGCCGGAGATGTAAAATTTACGACACTGGTGTCTCTGGGGACCACTGCCGGCGTGCGCCTGGTGTTTTCCATCCTGTTTGGCGTGGTGATGAATCTGGGGGTTATGGGGATAGCCTGGGCCATGTGCCTGGATTGGGTGCTTCGCGGCATTATTTTCCGGCACCGTTTTAAGCAAGGCAAGTGGAAAACATGCAAAGTGATTTGAAAGGAGAAAATTAGGATGCAATACACAAAGTTAGGCAATTCTGATTTGACAGTTTCCCGTATCTGTATGGGCTGTATGGGATTTGGCGATGCCAAAAGCGGCCAGCATTCCTGGACACTGGATGAAGCTGCTTCCCGTGAGATTATAAAAAAGGGGCTGGAGCTGGGCGTGAATTTCTTTGATACAGCCATCGGCTACCAGGGAGGAACCAGCGAGCAGTTTGTAGGACGCGCGCTGCGGGATTTCGCCAAACGCGACGAGGTTGTAGTGGCAACAAAATTCCTGCCCCGTACAAATGAGGAGATAGAAGCCGGCATTACCGGCCAGATGCATATTGAGAGAATGGTGGATAAAAGCCTGGAAAACCTGGGGATGGATCATATTGACCTGTACATTTATCATATGTGGGATTACAGAACACCGGTTTATGACATTCTGGACGGATTGAACCGGGTGACCAAGGCAGGGAAGGTACGTTATACAGGCATATCCAACTGTTTTGCATGGCAGCTAGCGAAAGCTAACGCGCTGGCGGAAAAGAAGGGCTTTACCAGGTTCATATCTGTCCAGGGACATTATAATCTTCTGTTTCGTGAGGAGGAAAGGGAAATGGCGCCATTCTGCGCTGAAGAAAATATTGCAATGACACCTTACAGTGCGTTGGCCGGAGGCAGGCTTTCCAAACACCCTGGGGAGACTTCAAAACGTCTGCTTGAGGACAGCTATGCTAAATCAAAATACGATGCCACCGCACAGCAGGACGGCGTGATTATCAGCCGCGTAGCACAGCTGGCAGAAAAAAGAGGGGTGACTATGACGGAAATCGCACTTGCCTGGCTTTTGACAAAGGTGACGGCTCCTGTTGTGGGCGCTACCAAACTGCATCATATGGAAGGGGCGGCAAAGGCGGTGGAACTTGCTTTGTCGGAAGAAGAAACCGCTTATCTGGAGGAACCTTACGTGCCGCATAAGCTGGTCGGAGTAATGGCGCAGAATACGTCGGTGTCCTCCGCGGCCTCCCATGTCTGGCCGGTTGGCAGCCGGAAAATATAAAAAGGGTATCGAAAACTGTTATTATGGTGAAAACGGACTGATTTTCGGCCCGTTTTTTAATTTTTGCAAAGAAGCATCATCCATTTCAGCATGTATGCAGTGACGGGAGGCGCCTGGTGGGCAGGAAAAGGGAAATCCCCTTTATCGTTAACTGAAGAAGAAAAGGAAAAACCACTGAAGCTGCAGATTCCTTCTTTCAAAAATACGTGCTATGATGTAATAGAAATGGGGCTGGAGGGAGCTTTATCTGTTTAAATGTAGTCAGGAAGAGAAGGCCGGCTTCCTTGTAACCAGAGTGCTCTTAAAAAGAGCGGAATGGCAAAGAAGGGGGTAACTGTCCGGTAGTTTTACAGTTACAGAGAGGGGAAAATATGCAAAAACCGAATATTTTGTTTTTGTTGTCGGACGATCAGCGGCATCGTACCATTCACGCGCTGGGAAATAAGGAGATCCTTACGCCGAATCTGGATCGGCTTGTGCATCAGGGCTGTTCCTTTACCAACGCCCACATCATGGGAGGAACCAACGGCGCGGTATGTATGCCCAGCCGGGCAATGCTTTTTACCGGGAGAACTTTGTTCCATATTGAAAATGAGGGACAGAATATTCCTCCGGAGCATACAACGCTGGGGGAGGCGTTCAAAAACGAAGGCTATAGCACCTGCGGTATCGGAAAGTGGCATAACGGCACGCAGAGCTATGCCAGGAGCTTTACCTGCGGCGGGAATATTTTTTTCGGGGGGATGTGGGATCATTGGAATGTGCCGGTCTGCGATTATCATGAAGACGGCGAGTATAACCATATGATACGCTATACAAGTAACTTTTATTACGGGAATCAGACCATGGAAATGCACTGCGACAGAATATCGGCCGGGGTTCACTCCACGGAGCTGATGGCGTCGGAGGCGATTCGTTACCTGGAAAATTATACGGAGGAAAAGCCGTTTTATCTGCAGGTATCGTTCCTGGCACCCCATGATCCACGGACTATGCCGGATAAATACAAGAATATGTATCGCCCGGTTGAGCTTACTTTGCCGCCGGATTTTTCGGAAGAATTTGATGTGGATTTCGGAATCGGGAGCATGAGGGATGAGGTGCTTGCCGGATATCCCCGTAGTGAGAGTGAAATCAGACAGCATCTGGCGGACTATTATGCCATGATCAGCCACGTGGATGATGCGGTGGGGCGTATCCTGTCCGCTTTGGAAAGAAGCGGTAAACTGGAAAACACTATTATTGTGTATGCCGCGGATAACGGACTGGCTGTGGGAAGCCATGGCTTTATGGGAAAGCAGAATTTATATGAGGACAGTGTGCGTGTGCCTTTAATCATAAGCGGCAGCGGGATTCCTGAGGGAAAAACCGTGGATCAATACGTTTATCTGTCTGATATTTTTCCCACTCTGTGTCAGCTATGTGATGTGGAAATTCCGGCGTCCGTGGAGGGAAAAAGTATGCTGCCGGTGATAGAAAACGGACAGGCAATCCACGATTCCCTGTACCTGGCCTATGAAGGCAAGGTCAGGGCGGTGAAAAAGGCGCCCTATAAGCTGATAGAATACCGCACGGATAAGATGCGCAGAACCCAGCTGTTTGATATGGAAAAAGATCCATATGAGCAAGATGATCTTAGCGAGGAGGAAGGACTTGCAGAGGTAAGGCGCTCCCTCGCCTTGCTGCTGGAAGACTATAATGAAAAACTTGATGACTGCAGACATAGAATCGGGCGGGAGTTCTGGAAGAATTACAGGAAAACGGAAGAACGGTAATAGCAGAGACAGCACAGGAAGAAAGGCAGAAAGCTGATACAACTGGCCCATGGGCGGCAGTATGCGGACTGTCCGCAGCAAATGAATTCTTCAATATTGACAATTAACCATTTGCAAAGTATCATAATTATATTCTTATTATTAGTATTAAGTGCGTTCGCACATTCTGGCAGTTTCTGCCGAAAATCACATTTTATAACGGCAGGAACTGCAGAAGAAACTATCAGAAGTGTCTTTGTCTGTATTCCTGCTTTCACAGGGAGGTAAGAATGAAGGGAAAGACAGCAATTGGCGCGGCACTGGATGCCGCCGGAGCGAAGGCCCAGTACGATGGGCATGTAAAGCGTATCCTGGGTAACAGACAGGTTCTGGCACGTATTCTTAAGGGTGCTTCTGAGGAATTCCAGGAGTACTCCCCGGAAGAAATCGTCGGCTGGATTGAGCCTGACATCGAGATTGAAGGGACAGCGCTGCGTCCGGGAGAAACAGGGAAGGGTAAGCTTCTTATCACCGGGGACAGCACGGAGAGCAGGATACCCGGAGAGGGAACAATATCCTATGATATAAGGTTCCGTGTTTATGTTCCTGGACAGGGGCGCAGGGAGATGGTAAAGCTTCTGATGAATGTGGAGGCGCAGAAAAAATTCTACCTGAAATACCGGATAGTAACCAGGGGAATATTTTACGGCGCAAGAATGCTCTCGGAACAGTTGGACAGGGAATTTATAGACTCGGAATATGGGAAGCTGAAAAAGGTATATAGCATATGGATCTGTATGAATGCGCCCCTGCACATAGGAAACGCCCTGACAGAGTATTGGATTGGGAAAAGAGATATTATAGGGACAATGCCGGAAAAGAAAAAGAATTATGATAAACTTTCAGTTATCATTATCTGCCTGAATGAAAAGAGCAAGGAGAAAGGGGGAGAACTGCACGGATTTTTGAATACGCTGCTTTCCCCCAGGATGAATGCAGCCAGGAAAAAGGAAGTGCTGTTGAGGGACTATGGAGTTGAGATGGAACAGGAAATAGGAGAGGAGCTGAAACAGATGTGTAATTTAAGTGAGGCTATTGAAGAATATGCAATGCGGGAAGGGGTAAGGAAAGGTGTGAGAAAAGGTATCAGCCTGACAAAGAATATAATGCGTTTGGCGGGAGAGGGGAAATCAGAAGAAGAAATATCGGCCCTCTGCGGCGTCAGTGCAAAGATGGTGCGTGAGATTATGAAGGCTTAACGGATGTGTGGTTGCTATAAGGTTTTAAAAAGAAATTCGGGATAATATTTCAGAGAAAAGGCGGATAGATATGATTATTAAGTTGTCTTTATAAGGTCTCCCTTTGGGAATTATAATGTATCGGAAAGTATGTGCTCACCCTGGATACCGCTATTATATTGCCATTTAGTCTATGGATATTACTATAAAAAGCAGAAAGAATAAGGTAACGAAAAAAATATCACTCCGTCAATAGAAAGATTCCCGGAGTGATATTTTTGTTGTTTTTGAGTTTAATATTCCACTATGAAATACGTACAGATATGAGGAACAGTATATTCTGCCTGATATTCATTTAAGGATTTGACATAGAGGCTAAGAAGGACGGATTTAAAAGCTCACTTAATATAGTTAGAAAGCATTATCATCTTCTTCATGCTCCATTATGTCTTCTACTTTGCAATGCAGAATATTGCATAATTTATCAATTGTATTAGTTTCAATATTCTTGTTATGTCTTAAACGATCCAACTGTGCGTGGTTTACATTATATTTCGTTGACAGGTCATATTGAGAGATTCCTTTGTCACGCATTGTGGACCATAGCTTATCATATTTTATCATTGATTATAACTCCAAATTAATAATGCATCGTTATAATTATGGCGTTAGAATATATTTAAAATAAAGGTTCGTATACGAACTATACGGAGGTATACAAATGTATTCGAACGATAATGAATCAAAGGAACGGATTTATGATTTAATGATTGGGGTATTTAATTTGGAAAAGTATCCTGTTAAGGAAAGCAAGTTTGTTAAAAATGAATTTGCTGATGGGGAAATATGCGCTGAACTATATTCTGAAATCAGCAAGGCAAAAGATGCACTCTGCAATAAACTGGGCGTAGATGAAGATAAGGATCTGGAATGTATAATAAATAATTTTTATGATATTATGAAATATCTATCTATGCAGATGTATGATTACGGTGTTTTAAAATGCGGAGAAAAGATATAGAAAACCTGCATTTGCTAAAAATTTTCAAATAGCTACATAATATTTCTTCATTGGCAGAGTTTATAAAAAATCTTGATACTATAAAGCGCCATTATGATCCGAGGTTTCCAAAAGCGCCGATGCTGTGGAAATTAAAACCCTTAATTGGTTTTCATCACATTTTGCTATAATTCGGATTAATTCCTGATAAACAGGGTTTTCGGTATTGACATCCGGAAATATACACGAATCTGCGGAAATATTCAGAGTTCGGCAGATATGGTAAAGATTTTCAAGACTGGGAGAAAAGCGGCCACGCTCTATATCTTTTTGGAACGGGAGAGACTTCCAGGAGTTCGGCGCATTCGGCTTGCATAAGATGTCTTTTACTACGGGCATCTTTTACTGCAGCGCCTAAAATTTTTGCATCATATAAAGTCAATGACATAATCTCACCTCCTGTACGTAGTGTAAAACCATACCAATGAATTGTAAAAATGGTATAACACTATATAAAGGTATGGTTATACACTACCAATCTAAATATGACCTTATTAATGCACTAAGATACAAATATGATAATATTAGTAAGTAATAATCTCTAAAGCAGAACAGGCTTTATTATTGGAATACATTATTTCTATCGGTATTATTCCTGGTGCTTATTTTGTAATTATTGTTACCTGTAAATATGGTATAATGTCGGTGTAACCGACATTATACCTGCGCATTCCGGTTTCTGCGTCCGCCGGAGAAAACCGGGCGCTAATTTCCGCCGGAGGCCCATATCCGCAGAGCGGATATGGTATAATATAGAGGCCGGCAAATTATTGCCTTTTACAGATGGAAAATAAGGTAAAGCTGTCTGGTGAAAACTCAATAAATTCACCTCCTTTTCGGAAAAGACAGCCAGATACCGGAAAAATAAAATGCTGAACAGATAACAGGGAATACAGGGATATAGCCATGGGAAGATATTTTAAGCTTGATATTGCAAATAAGAAATACAGATCCGTACTTCTGCTGAGTTACAGTATAATCGCTATAATTGCAGTTGCCATCGTAATTACAGGGGTTTTTGCCTGGTTCAATTCATATACGCAAAAAGTGGTTTATGACATGTCCATGGTTCAGCTCCAGAACCTGGATACCACGTTTACGAACAGTATCGATACGTGCCGCACGCAGCTTCAGACAGCCTGGCAGGATTCCAACATTAAGCAGCATATCTATACTCAGAATGAGAGCTGGAAAAATGAGAACTGGATTGGCAGTTATTTTCAGCGGCTTTGCGTGAATAATGGTTTTGCGGAGTATATCTGCCTGTTCCGGAATGAAAATGAGTTCCGGTACTATGGCTGGCGCTATCCTTCCGAAGCAGAAATGCAGCAGATTGAACAGGGGGTTATGGAAACCTCCAATGATATGGAACAGTTTATTATACATACGGATACCCGAAGCAATCTGTGCATCTTTTTTACAGAACGGAATGCGATGGGGGAGAAACCGGTGCGCGGCATCATATATTCCCTTGATTTGGATGCCCTGGAAAAAACGCTGATTTCACAGAACGTAGAAGATACGACCTTGCTTGTATATAAGTCCGATGGACAGGCTGTGATGAAAGGAAAACTGTCAGGGGAACAGCAGGACGAAGTATGGAGCTGCTTAAAGGGAGGAGATTTCAGCGGCGGCAGCAGGGAACTTCTTCTCAATGATTCCAAGTATCTATGCAACAGTATCTATAATGATTCCCTGGATATGCATTTTGTCATGCTGCAGGATTATCATATTATGCAGACAAAGCTTGCGGAGATTAAGAAAGCAGCTTTTCTAAGCGTTATCATAAGCCTGATTACGGCGCTGTTATTGGCCGTATTTCTGGCGAATAAGCTGTATTACCCTCTGGAAGACTTTTTCAGCCGAATCGGTTCCGGTCCGGAGCTGATTCCGGGGAATGAAGACTACAGTAAAAAACAGGCGGAAATTACAAGTGATAAAATAATCAGTCAGATACATATGATGTCGCAGCAATACCATTCTGATAAAATTCTGGGTTATCTTGGCGGAAATGAGGCTGATGCGGTAATTCCGCCTGTACTCAGGCTGCAGGATCGTACCGAGCATTGTATCCTTATTTTATTCTGGACCGATGAACATGTGATGGACAGCCGGATTACACAGGATATCCATCAGACGTTGGACGAGAATCATTCAGGCTGTAAAATCAGTTCATTTTCAGATGCCAGGGCCTCATGGACTTTAATGATGATAAAGGAGCCTGTGAGGATAGGAATGCTCAGTGATCCGGACAGAATAGCAGCTATGTTAAGCCAAGAATGCAGGCAGATTCAGAAAACGGTCCCTGTCCGGATATATTATGCAGTGTCTGGTCTGATATCAGATGAAAATGAACTCAGGCCTGCATTCAGGGATTTACAGACATTGCAGAAGTACCATCTTTTGGGAAGGGGAACGTCCGGCATGACTTGCGAACTTCTGAATGACGGAAAGGAAAATGCTGTTCCCAGAAAAATATATGAGGGTCTTCTGAGTAATATCCGGGCCGGAAAAACTCAGGACTCTGTAGAAAGTATATCAGAAATACTGGATGAGCTTTCCGGCTATGAAATAAGAAAGGTTTTGCTGTTCCTTTCGGATTTATGCGTGCAGATCGAGCAGTGTATTATGGGATGTGAACTGACCGGAAGGCAGAGGCAGGAAAAATATCTGGATCATTATGTTAAAATAACATCCCTATATGATAAAAGCGATTTGGAATACTATCTGAAACATTTAATAGAAGAAACCTGCCTTGAGAACAGTGTTTTCCAGGAAAAGACGCTGCGCATGAATATGCTGGATGCGGTGGAATATATCCGTAAGCATTACCGGGACGATGATATCTGTGTGGAGCTGGTGGCGGATCAATTCCATATGTCGGTTTCCTACTTCAGTAAATTGTTTAATGAATATGTGGGTATGACCTTTCCGGAATTTATAAATGATCTCCGTCTTACCTATGCATCTGAAATGCTCAGGTCAAATCCGGAGGTGAATATCAAGAGAGTTGCAGAAGCTTGTGGATTTGGTAATACTTCCTATTTTTCTTCGCAATTCAAGAAGAAATTTGGCATTTCTCCATCTGCATTCAGGAATGGTAGATAAAAACAACATAAAAATATAAAATTGATACGCGTTCTGGCCCCGTTTTTGTGGGAAAGTGAATAGAATGCGTATCTTTTTTATTTTCAGAGGCAGTCCTCCCGTACTACAATAAAACCATCAAAAAAACGGGAGGCAAAAAGATGTTCAAATCAAAAAAACCATCTGAGCCGGTCGGTACGATAAGAAAGAAGTCCGGTTTTAGAAAATTCCGGCAGGATATTCCTCTTTATATCCTGGCTTTGCCCGGGGTAATTGCCCTTCTTCTATTTTCTTATTTTCCAATGGCCGGTATTGTTCTGGTATTTAAAGATTACAATTTTAAAGGAGGGATATTCGGAAGCCCCTGGGCAGATCCCATTTATAAAAATTTTCGTTTCTTCTTTAATAATATTTCCACGGCCATGCGTTCTACAGGACTTACAGTCATGTATAATCTTCTCTTCTTTATTGTAGGAACCATTTTTGCGGTTGCCATTGCCATTATGCTCAGTGAAATAAAAGGGAAAATGTTTATAAAAATTTCCCAGAGCCTTATGTTTCTGCCTTACTTTATTTCCTGGATGGTCATGGGAGCAATTCTTTATGCATTGCTGAATGCGGATTCAGGCCTTTTGAACCAGACCCTGGTGTCTTTGGGAAAAGAGCCTATAGATTTCTATGCGAATCCTAAAGCGTGGATAGCGATTCTTACTATAGTTAATACATGGCAAAGCTGCGGATATACATCAATCATATACTATGGCGTTCTGACAGGAATCGATTCTTCCCTATATGAAGCCGCGAAGGTAGACGGCGCATCCAAGCTGCAGTGCATCCGTAAGATAACCGTCCCGCTTTTAAAGCCTACAATAATTATTCTTTTTCTGTTGTCCGTCGGAAATATGCTGAAGGGTAACCTGAATATGATAATCGGCCTTACCAATTTAAATCCTGTATTATTCTCGACAACGGATTTAATCGATGTATTTGTATACAGAAGCGGCGTAAGGAACGGAGAAATGGCCTTCGCCTCAGCAATATCCTTATATCAGTCCATCTTTGGATTCCTGCTTGTAATTACGGCAAATAAAATAGCGGGGAAATTTGATAAAGATGCCACCTTATTTTAGAAGGGAGTCAACATGATACATAATAAAAAGAAATTAGGGGCAGATAATATCCTGTTAATTATTTTCTATGTTTTACTCACTGTAATTGCTGTAGTCTGTATTTTCCCAATCATTTTTGCAGTGATAGGATCTTTCACACCGGAAAGTGAAGTTGCCGTGCATGGATTTACGCTTTTCCCCAGAGAACTTTCCCTGGAAACATATCAATATGTATTTCAATCACAGGGAAGCAAGCTTTTAAATGCATATAAAAACAGTATACTCACAACCTTATGCGGAACAGCCCTTTCTGTGTTGATAACGGTTTGTTATGCCTATGTCCTGTCCGTAAAGGGTTTCCGTTTCGGAAACAAATTGGCATTCTTTGCATATTTTACCATGCTTTTTAACGGCGGAATGCTGGCCTGGTATCTGGTCTGCACCAAATATCTTGGTATGAAGGATAATTATGCGGCCATGTTCCTTCCCTATGCAATGAATGTTTTTAATATGTATTTGATGAAAAACTTTTTTAACGGACTGCCCTATGAACTTGTGGAAAGTGCGAAGATTGACGGCGCGGGTCATTTCCGGATTCTCGGGCAGATAATACTTCCATTGTCCAAGGCCGGTATTGTGACAATAACCCTGTTTTATGCATTGCAGTATTGGAATGATTTTTACCTGCCGCTGATGCTGATTAATGACGAGAAATATTATACGATTCAGTACATTCTCTATAAAATGATGTCCAATATCCAATATCTGGCGGCAAATCCGTCAAGCAGCGTGGCATCCCATATAATACTGCCTGCTCAGACGATAAAAATGGCGATTACCTGTATTGCCATCGGCCCGATTATACTGATTTATCCTTTTATTCAGAAACATTTTGTAAAGGGTGTAACGGTGGGCGCATTAAAAGGTTAATTTGGTGAAAACCAAACTATAAAAAGGAGAAAAATCCTCTGCTCGCCAGAGGGAAAATTTCTAAAGAAATTGCATTTTTCTCCGTAAAAATAAGGAGGATTTCAAGGATATGAAAAAAAGAAATGTTGCAGCGCTTATTGCCGCTGCGGTAATGGCTGTGTCGGTGCTGCTGACCGGCTGTGGGGAAAAAGCAGACGCGCCTGCAGATAATACTGCCGGCGGAAGCCAGGAAGCGGCCGGGGAAGAAGCTCCTACCCAGGCGACACTTATTCTGTATGGCGAGGCTTCTGCAAGAATGTCTGATTTTGCGGAACATGAATTTCATGACAAGGTTCTGGATGCCATTAATGTGGATGTTACGGTACAATATCTTCCCTGGTCTGAATATGCGGGAGGAAAAACGGAACTGATGCTTTCATCCGGAGAAAAATTTGCGACTTATACGGATACAGCATTTTTATCAAAGTGCGTCTCCAAGGGATATTATGCGGATATTACAGATGCGGCGGAAAAGTATGCAGAAGATTTGAAGAAAAACTGCGGCGGTGAAGAAGCTTTTGATATCTGGAAGGTGAATGGAAAGCTGTATGCACTTCCTTTTGGAAATAAACCGAATGCAGGTGAGAACTATGTAATTATAACCAGGCAGGATCTTCTGGAAGAGGTTGGCATGACCGAACTGAAAACTCTTGAGGATGTGGAAAAATTCTATACGCTTGCCAAAGAAAAACACCCGGATATCATCGGTTTTGGACGAGGCGGTATTCTCCCGCAGATGGTAAACGGGGCGATTGAATCCGATATGAACGTATTCCGTCTGAATAATTTCGTATCTACGGATGGAAACAAGGCGGATGACCCGACTGTGTATAATTATTATGCATCTGAAGAATATAAGCAGGCCTGCAAAATTTTCAGGGAATGGTATCAGAAGGGTATGATTCCCAGCTATGTAATGTCCAATGGCTCCCAGATTGATGCGGAATTTATGTCCGGGAAAGCTCTTTTTGCCGCTGGTGCGAGCTATCGAGTTTTTGAATACGAGGATGCGGTAAAGAAAGCGGATCCCAATGCAAAATTCAAAAATTATTATCTGGGAGATCAGTCAAAGAAACCGCTGATGTCCAGAGGAACATATTCAACGGCTTTTGCCGTAAGCGCCAATGTGGAAGGCAGAGAACTGGAAGGCTATGTTAAGCTGATTAACCTTCTGCAGAGCAGCCAGGAATGGTGTGACCTCATTCTCTATGGTGTGGAAGGAAAGGATTATACAATCAGTGACGACGGCCAGCTGGAGATGATTAATACAGATACCTTATTCGAAACATGGCTGCCTGATAATATTAATTTCAAAAGATATCAGAGCTATATTACAGAGGATCAGATTAAGACCTATGAAAACTGGAATGAAGGCTGTATCCCTCAGAAGGATTTGGGCTTTTCCTTTGATATGACACCGGTACAGACCGAGTACGCACAGATGCAGGCGGTTGAGCAGGAGTACTTCAATCCTATAACCAATGGCCTGGTGGAATATGATGAAGCAATTGATGAGGCGCTTAAGAAGCTGGATGAAGCGGGAATCGACCGTTTCCTGGAGGAGTATCAGAAACAGTTTAATGCATTTTATGAGAGTAAGAATAAGTAACAGTAAGCTATAGTAAGTAACAGAGGCTGCCAGGCGTAAGCGCTCCTGTGGAGCTCAGGCAATAACTATAAGCTTCCTCTGAAAAAAACAGAGCCGTCTGTGTCTGATATCAGTAAAGTATCGGACGCAGGCGGCTCTTTGCGTGGCCGCAGAGGGAGAAGCGGCCAGGGTTATGAGGGCTGGAGGACTTTTTCCTTGATTTTACCCTCCTGATTTCGTGTGTCTGCCTTAATTTCATATAGTCCATGATTTTGTAGGTTTCATGTCTCCCCTGATTTCATATTGACGCAATATCATAGAAATCCTATAATTAAGTTCTGCGCGCCGGCCTGCAAGGGAAACCACGATTACAGAGGCAGGTCCTGCGCCGGACTTTTTTATATTAAGGGGAGATAGTGTGTTATGTTAATCAGGAATTATGTGCAGCAGCTAAAAAAAGAGTTTAAGAACTACAGCGGGGCCGATCTTATAAAGGATCTCATGGCCGGGCTGACGGTTGCGGCGGTGGCGCTTCCGCTGGCGCTGGCCTTCGGCGTAAGCAGCGGTGCGACGGCGGCGGCCGGGCTGGTTACGGCCATTATTGCCGGCCTGGTAATCGGTGCGTTTTCGGGCGGGTTTTATCAGATATCCGGCCCTACGGGGGCAATGGCAGCCATATTGATGTCCGTTATTGCAGGATATGGCTTGCAGGGTGTTTTTGCGGCGACGCTCATTGCGGGTGTCCTGCTTGTGCTTTGCGGTATTTTCCATATCGGCAGGCTGACAAGCTTTATCCCGGCGCCTGTTATTACAGGATTTACATCCGGTATTGCAGTGATTATTGCGATGGGGCAGATTGATAATTTTTTTGGAGTTGCATCGGAAGGATCCAGCGCGGTGCAAAAGCTTTTCAGCTATGGGCGCCTGGGTTTTCCGGTGAATTTGCAGGCTGTTTTGCTGGGAATGTTTGTTGTATTATTTATGGTGTTTTTTCCGAAAAAATGGAACGCGGTGGTGCCGGCTTCCTTTCTGAGCATTATTATTGCCACAGTGATTTCTGTTGTAATGAAACTGGATGTGGAAACGGTGGGCGCCATTCCCAAAACGCTTTTCCTGGAGGACCGTCTGGATATTGCGGCGCTGAATCTCCAGGATATCAAAGGGCTTTTCGGCCCGGCGGTGAGTATTGCCATGCTGGGGATGATTGAAAGCCTGTTGTGCGGGGCCAGCGCCGGAAAAATGGCAAATGTCAGGCTGAACAGCGATCAGGAGCTGGTGGCGCAGGGCATCGGAAATATTATCCTGCCCTTTTTCGGGGGGATTCCCGCAACTGCGGCCATTGCCAGGACGAGCGTTGCGCTGAAATCCGGGGCGCGCACAAGGCTGACCGGGATATTCCATGCGCTGGGGCTTCTTGTTTTTATGTTTATCCTGGGGCCTGTGATGGCAAGGATTCCCCTGTCCGCCCTTGCGGGGGTTCTGATGGTGACCGCCTTCCGTATGAATGACTGGAAGGAAATCAGGTATATTTTTTCCCATCATTTCAAGGGAGCCGCAGCCAAATACCTGATTACCATGGCGGCGACCATTTTGTTTGATCTGACCACGGCGATTCTGCTGGGTGTGGTAACCGGGCTGGTTCTTCTGGTCAGCCGTTTGTCCCATATAGAAATCAATTATGAGAAAGTGGATATGAGCCGTATCAATAATGCGGACGAGAGGCTGAATAAGAAGTATGAAAATGCCGCGGTCGCTTATCTGACAGGCACCATAATTTTTGCGAACACACAGAATATCGAGGAAATCCTTGTAAAAATGCAGGAGTTTGATACCGTCCTGCTGTCCATGCGAGGGGTTTCCTATATGGATATCTCAGGCGCCATTACTTTTATGCAGGTGCTGGCCGAGCTGCAGAAACAGGGGAAGAAAATCTTTTTATGCGGAGTTCCTAACAGCACTATGATGATGCTGAAACGCTCCGGTATCTATGATATGATCGGTGAGAATAATTTTTACTGGAGCGTGGAGAGGGCGCTGTTGGATTAGAAGTACCTTTGATGTAACTTTGAGGGTACTGAACAGTTATCCATTGATTTTATTTTTGCATTGTTCTAAAATTAACCCATGGAACCATCTTTTCGTATGAATGCGTACAGGGATTTAAGTCCCTGGTTGAACGGCGCGCAGATACCCGTATATGTGCATCTACGACAGGATGGTTCTTTTTGTATCTTGAAGTTTTGCTGCGGCAGGCGTAAAGGAAGAGCCTGGAATGAAGGGGATAAACATGGGGGAAAATGGCAAAAAATCAATTTTTAAAAAGGTGCTTTGGTCAATGGGGGCGGTTATGACCGGCGCCATTTTAATTATTGAGATAAGCAGCCTGTTATTGATACATAAGGACGGGCAGCGGGCACAGGAGCTGTTTGAAGATACCATTGACAGCTACGGAGTCTTCTGGGAGAACAAGCTGAATGAAACATCGCGGATGATGTTAAGTTTTATCAGTGCGGAAACCGGGGCGTTGTACAGCCAGCTGTGCAATTCTGAGGATAAACTGACTGTGGAAACCGCAAAGCTGCAGCTTCGTTCACAGATTGCGGATATGAATGCCAGGCAGGGATATGAACTTGTGACCTTTGTATATGTCCCGGATAGAAACATATATTTTTCAGTGGATGAAAAGAATACTTCCTATCTGAAATCGCAGGGGATCAAAGAAAATGTTTTCGATTATATTGCGCATAATACAATAGCCAGCAAGGACAAATGGAGTGTCCTTTATGTGCAGGATACGCCGTATCTGCTGAAAATTTACCATATGGAAAACGGGTATATCGGCAGCCTGTATCCTGCGGGGCATATTCTGGAAGGCTTATATGATCAGGAAGAAAACTGGGTCCTGGAAATGGTGGATCGCGCGGGAAATACGGTTGCGCACATGGGAGAGCCTTACAAGGGGATGACAGTTTCCTATGACCGTTTTCTGGAGTATACCGATGCCGGTATCCGTGTGACCATAGGCAGCGGCAGGCTCTACAGCAATAAAGGCACGGGAGTGCTCATTTTAATGGGAGCTATGCTGTTTGCGTCGCTTCTGATATTTCTGGTCTTGGGGAGGCAGACCAGGGACGTATTTGAACCGTTGGAAAGGCTGCGGGCGGCAATGGAAAATTACAGCGGCGGGGATATGGATACCAGGCTTCCTGTGGTACATGATAATTCCCAGATTGCGAATCTGTTCCGTACCTTCAATAACATGGCGGATCAGATTGCGCATCTGAAAATTCAGGTTTATGAAACGGAGCTGGAGCGGCAGAGAATCAACAGCAATTACCTGAGAATACAGATACAGCCGCATTTTTATACGAATATACTGAATCTGTTCTATGGTATGGCGCAGATGAAGGATTGCCTTTCCATCCAGAAACTGGCGCTTGCCTGCGGGAGCTATTTTCGCTATCTTCTTGGCAGGAAGGGGACGTTTGTCCTGCTGCAGGAGGAATTAAAATGTCTCAGCAGTTATGTGGAAATCCAAAGATATCGCTATCAGGATCGGTTTGAGGCCCGGATATCGGTGGAACCGGGACTGGAAGAACAGGCGGTGCTGCCTCTTCTCATACAGACATTTTTCGAGAACAGTTTGAAGCATAATATTATGCGTGTTCCGCTGCTGCAGGTAGAAGTGACGGTGGAGGCTGTGGAAACAGAGAAGATGAAGATTACGGTCAGGGATAATGGAATCGGTTTTAAAAAGGATATCCTGGAAAAAATAGAGCGGGATGAATCCATTGAAGCAGGAGGAGAGCATATAGGAATCCAGAATGTGAAGGAAAGAATCCGGGTATTTTACGGGCAGACAGCGCAAATGCAGATAGAGAGCGTACCGGGCAATACGGTGGTAACCCTGCTGCTTCCGCTGATGATATCGAAGGGGGACTCAGAGAATGAAACTGCTTCTGGTAGATGATGAAGTTACTATGATCCAGATCATGGAGAAAGCCATAGACTGGAAAAAGAAAGGGATACAGAAGGTTTTTGTGGCTTATAATGCGGATGAAGCAAGGGATATCCTGGCGTCGTCTGCGATTGATATCATGATTTGCGATATTGAAATGCCGGGAGAGAGCGGCCTTGAACTGATACAGTGGATGCAGGATGCTTATCCGGAAATTATCTGCATAATCCTGACTGGCTTCCCTGATTTTAATTATGCAAGAAGCGCGATTTCCCTTGGGGTCTATCAATACCTGCTCAAGCCTGTTTCCTTTGAGGAGCTGGAGAAGGTGATAAGCTCAGCGATTGAACGGGTGGAAGAAAATATGGCCGTATCCATGAAAACGCCGAATGAAAAAGACAGTGAAATGTCAGATCCCATCAGGCAGGTCAGAGGCTATTTGGAGGAGCATTATAACGAAATTATCACACGCAGGAATATCGAGTCCCTGGTCCATCTGAACGGGGATTATATTAACCGGGAATTTAAAAAATGCACCGGCTATACTTTAATGGAATACATACAGAGATACAGAATTATCATGGCGAAGAAACTGCTGCGGGAAACAAATCTTTCTATGGCGGAGATCAGCGCCCAGACCGGCTATGACTCTCCGGCCTATTTCGCCAAGATTTTCAAGAAACTAACATCCCAGACACCAAGTGAATATCGTGTCAGACATGAAAGGGATTGATGGGAAAAGGAGCATCTGCGGCCGCACTGCGGCTGGTGCAGATGCTCTTTTTCTTTATAAAAAGTCGGTTTTGTTATGGAATGCATCGGTATTGAAATTGAAGAATGAAGGTGCAGAACGTATGATAAGGATATCAGAACAAGAACGGCCGTTACCATTTTAAAATTAGGAGGAAGTATATGAAAAAGAAGTTAATTACATTGTTATTGGCAGCTTCCATGATAGTATCTACGCTGTCGGGCTGCGGAAATTCTTCATCAGGGGGCGGAAGCGACAAGCCGGCTGCCGAAACAGGGAATGAAACGGGAAATGAAACAGGAACGGCGGAAGCGGCTGATGCGGCCGACTCTGTTTTAAAAGACGGGGATATGGCAGAAATCCTTATGATATGGCCTGGTTCCAATGCTTCTCCTGCCAGCATGCAGGAGGTAGAGGATGCAATGAACGAAATTATCGCCCCGGTAGCTGATGCGAAAGTAAAGCTGCAGATTATTGAATGGGGAGCTTATGGGGATCAGATTAACCTGATGCTGTCCAGCGGGGAAAAGATGGATATTTTCATGCAAAGTGATGGTATCAGGGAAGAAGGACAGAGAGGACAGCTGTATGATGTTTCGGACATGATTAAGACTTATGCGCCGGAAGCCTACCAGGCGATGGAACGTTACATAGATGCCTGCTATTTTGACGGCGCGCTGTATGGACTTCCCAGCTATCGGGATATGGCGGCGCAGGCGGGCCTGGTATGCAGGAAGGATATCCTGGACGAAACCGGTATTAAGGAAGAAGATATTAAGACAATGGACGATGTGGAGAAGGTATTGAGCCAGGTACAGAAGCTGCATCCGGGTATGTATCCTTTGATTCCGTCCGATTTAACCAGCGGCTGCTTTTTGAATTATGTAAAAGGTCAGTTTGATGAAATTGCGGCAGGCGTAGGCGTGGATATGAAGGATGATCCTTCAGATGGCGTGACTATCATTAATACCTACGATACGGAACAGTATAAGAAAATGGCGGAAGCCGCTTATGAGTGGAATAAAAAAGGTTATTTTATGCCGGATTCCACAACAAATACCACACCGAGACAGGATATTCTGAAAGCAGGCAATGCCTTTGGTTATTTCGGAAATTATCATCCCGGCATTGTAACGCAGGAAACGATGAATACAGGACTGGAGATTACCGCTATCCCGATTACGGAAAAATCACTTTCCACCGAATCCGTAAACTTTATTGAATGGGTAATTGCAGGGCAGTGTGAACATCCTGAGAAAGCGCTGGCAGTGCTGAATCTTTTGTATACCAATTCGGATTTCCAGAATCTGTTCCGTTACGGGATAGAAGGCAAGGATTATGTAGTGAAGGACGAGGCCAAAGGAATTGCCGGTTATCCGGAAGGCGTTACCGGGGACAATGTAGGCTGGGGCAATGAAATGTGGTTTTCCGGGAATGCATCCATCGGATATGCATGGGAGACCGACCCGGAGGATGTGTTTGCAAAATATACCGAGTTTAACGACACGGCAAAATTATCCCCACTGTATGGCTTTATCTTTGATACATCCAAGGTGAAGAATGAGATTACGGCAATCAGCAATGTTAAGGGAAAATACAAAGCGATTATTGAAAACGGGGATGCGGATCCGGCAGAATCCCTGCCAGCCTTTAACGAAGAACTGAAAGCGGCGGGAATTGACAATGTTATTTCTGAAATGCAGGCACAGGCGGACGCCTGGCTGGCAGAACAAAAGTAAACAATAATGCTTATAAGCGGTCGGTTGATATCGTTATCGGTTGACCGCTTATTCTTTAGGGCGGTATTTGATGTCAGGAGGCGCTGCATATTGCAGGAAGGAAGAAAAATTTGATAAGGACTGCCGCTGCAGGGGCTTTGGAGGAAAAAGTGAATATGAACGGTAAAAAAATAAAACTTTTCCGTAAGGCATTGCCACTTTATATTATGGTATTGCCGGGATTTGTATATCTGCTGATTAACAATTATATTCCGATGTTCGGTATTGTCATCGCATTTAAAAATTTAAATTTTTCGAAAGGTATTCTGAAAAGCGACTGGGCAGGCTTTTCCAATTTTGAATATCTTTTCAAGGCGCCGGATGCATTGCTGGTTACCAGGAATACACTTCTGTATAATACGGCGTTTATTATTGTAAATACATTCGCGGCAATTTTAATTGCAATTCTTTTGAGTGAGTTACGCAGTAAGACCAAGGTGAAGCTTTTTCAGTCCTGTGTGCTGATTCCGTCGTTAATTTCCATCATCATCATCAGCTATCTGACCTATGCGTTTTTTAGCGGCCGAACCGGATTTATTAACGGAAGCCTTACTGCGTCGGGCAGGGAGGCAATTTCCTTTTATACGGAGCCCAAATACTGGCCCGGGATTTTGATTTTTATCAACTGCTGGAAAGGCGCGGGGTATTCTTCCATCATATATCTGGCGGCGATACTGGGAATCGACCAGGAAATGTATGAGGCCGCAGAAATCGACGGCGCAACCAGATGGAGCAAAATCCGTTTTATCACGCTGCCGCTTTTAAAATCAACGGTAATTACATTGACCCTTATGAGTATCGGAAGAATCTTTTATTCGGATTTCGGCCTGTTTTATCAGGTGCCGATGAATTCCGGAGCCTTGATTAACGCAACAAATACGATTGATACGTATGTGTATCGCGGGTTGATTGAACTGGGAGATATCAGCATGTCGTCTGCGGCATGTGTATATCAGTCACTGGTGGGCTTTGTCCTGGTGCTGGCAGCCAATCGGATAACCAGAAAATACAGTGCTGAGAATGCATTATTTTAGCAGACAGGAGGACAATATGGTTGGGAAAAAAGAAAGACGTTATCAGTGGATGCTTACTTTGGCGATGGGGCTTATATCGCTGATTATGATAATACCTCTGGTTCTTCTGGTAATGGCGTCGCTTACCAGTAACAATGAAATTATAATGCATGGCTATTCCTTCTGGCCAAAGCAGTTCAGCCTGGAAGCATATCAATATATATGGAATGAAAAGGCTCAGATTTTCCGCGCCTATGGAGTTACGCTTATGGTAACTGCGGTTGGTACGGTGGCAGGAACCATGATGACGCTGCTTTATGGCTATGTTTTAGCGCATCCGGATTTCCCCGGGAGAAAATTCCTTTCCTTTTATTTGTTTTTTACCATGCTGTTTAATGGAGGCCTGGTTCCTACATATATCATGTATACCCGTTACCTGCATATGAAAAATACGATAGGCGCACTGATAATACCGGCGCTTTTGATGAACGCCTTTAATGTTATCCTGGCCCGCACTTACATTCAGTCCAACATGCCGATTGCATTAAGCGAGGCCGCCCAGATTGACGGCGCCACGGAATTCCGGATATTCGGCCAGGTAGCGCTGCCGCTTTGTAAACCGATTATTGCCACAATCGGCCTGTTTATCGGTTTGGGGTATTGGAACGACTGGATGAATGGGTTATATTATATCACAGATGCAAAACTGTTCAGCGTGCAGCAGCTTTTGAATAATATGATTAAAAATATTGAGTTTTTATCAAAAAATGCAAACAGCAATATCAACATGTCCAGCATCAGCGGGGGGATTCCCCAGGAAACCGTCCGGATGGCTATTGCCATTGTAGGCCTGCTCCCGCTCCTTGTGGTATTTCCTTTTATGCAGAAATATTTTATCAAGGGAATTTCGGTAGGGGCCGTAAAGGGCTGAGCGGGCCTGGAAAAAACAGCAGGAGGAGAGCTATGAAAAAGATAGAAGAAATGAAATCCTTTGAACAGGCGCAAAGAGAATATGTGCCGGAAGAAGTACACAGACTGGACGAGAGCAGTATGCAGTGGTTTCGGGACGCCAAGTTTGGGATGTTTATCCATTGGGGACTGTATTCCATGCTGGGAAAGGGAGAATGGGTACTGTTCAGCGAACGGCTGAATGTGAAGGAGTATGAAAAACTGTCGGAGGAATTTGCGGCCTGCAGGTTTGACGCCCGTGCATGGGCCAGGGCGGCTAAGGATGCGGGAATGAAATATATGGTGCTGACAACCCGCCATCATGACGGCTTCTGTCTGTTTGACAGCAGGAGCAGCAGCTTCAATGCGATGAACAGCGCGGCGCACAGGGATTTTGTAAAAGAATATGTGGAAGCCTGCCGGGAAGAAGGGCTTAAGGTGGGGTTCTATTATTCTCCCCTGGACTGGAGATTCCCGGGCTATTTTTTCCCGGATCTTTATTGGGAAAATGCGCTGGAGCTTAAAAAACAGTGCCATGATCAGCTGATGGAACTGATGACGAATTATGGGAAAATCGATTTGCTCTGGTTTGACGGGGAGTGGCTGGCATTGGGCGGAATCGACTGGTCCTCCGAGCAGGGGTGGTTCCGCAGGCCGGAATGGGCCGTCAGCGAATATATGAAAGTTAATTATTTCTGGGAATCGGAAAAAATAATCAATGAGATACGCAGGCTTCAGCCGGATATTATGATAAATAACCGTTTCGGCTGGAAAGGTGATTTTCACGTGAGGGAACGCCGGATTGATGATATCCGTACGGATAAACCATGGGATTCCAATGATTGTATTGCGGATTCCTGGGGATACATTCCGGGAAGGCCGGTGCTGTCTTTACGGGAACTGGTTCATAACCTGATTTCTATTGTGGTCAGGGACGGCAATTATCTGCTCAACGTCGGTCCCACAGGAGACGGGGATATGGAACCGGAACAGGTGGAACGTCTCAGGCAGCTTGGTGACTGGCTGCAAAAATATGGGGATACAGTGTACAAAACGAGAGGCGGCCCGGTTATACCGGGAAGCTGGGGCGGAACAACATACTGTAAAAACAGGGTATACGTCCATATCATTGAATGGCAGCAGGATACTGTAAAGTTTATGATACCGGATAACGAACTGGTTTCCTGGAGATCCTTGAATGCCCGTGACGCAGAACTTACGGAGGACGGAGGCAATATTGAAATCCGGGTGCCGATAGCTTCACGTGATATGCTGGATACGATTATTGAACTGGAGTTTAAAGAAGAAATCCATTGGGATGGTGTGGAAGGAAAAGAAAATGATGTTTACGGGCTGGGTGACGGATTAAAATAGGTCTGGCGCAGATACAGAACCTGCACAAAATATCAATTACTCCCTGGGCGGAAATCAATAAGGCGGCGGGGGATTAATGAAGTCCTGAAACTGGCCTATAGCGCCGGAGGAAGGCACTTAGCGGGAACCGGGATCCCCTTCCGGTTCCCGCAATTGTTTCCTGTTTTCCTCATATTCCTCCACCGTCATTTTCCTGATTTTTATGAAAACAGTAATCCCTCCGGATTCATTTTTTTCAATATGCAGCCCATAGCTGGGACCGTAAAAGAGCTTCAGGCGCTGGTTCAGGTTTTTCAGGCCGAAGTTCTCCCGGCTGTGGCGGATCGGCTCTTCAATTTTCTGGTTCAGCACAACGACCTCTTCCTCTGTCATACCATAGCCGTTATCCTTTACAAGGAGCTGAATATTGTCTTCATCCAGGAAGGTTCCCATGAATTCAATTTCATTGTCCGGCCGGTTGGCGTCAAACCCGTGGACGAAATAATTTTCTATCAGGAGCTGGAAGACATTCCGTATGATTCCGTAATTGAGCAGGGCGGAATCAAAGTCATAGCGGAAGCTGACGAGATCCCCGTATCTTGCGATAAGAAGGGACAGGTACTTCTTGCTGAAGGCCAGTTCCTCCCGGAAGGTTACGAAGGTTTTTGCTCCGATGAAGCTGCGGAAAATGGAGGCCAGGTTGGCAATCAGCCCCGCTGTCTGGGAATCCCCGTTGCTGTAGCACTTATTGCGCAGCATTTCCAGGGTATTGTATAAAAAATGCGGGTTGAAGGTAGCCTGCAGCTCTGCCATTTCGGCATCCTTTTGCTTCAATTCAAAATAATATGCTTTCTTAATGCTTTCATTGAGCCGTGAGCTCATCATATTGATATCCTGTGCGATTTCCGGGAAACCATTCTGCCTGAAATTGGTAGGCAGCTGGTAATCCAGGTTGTTTTCCGTCAGAATGTTCAGTCCCTCCTTAATTACAGCCACTTCCTCCGCCACCTGCCGCTGAATGCTGCGGCCGATGAAGACGGAAAATCCGAAAAAGGCAATAAATACGGCAAGGAGCAAAGGGGTATCCTTGTGGACAGACCGGAGCATATCCCCGTAATTAATGGAGCAGACAACATAGGAGGAAGCGTTGCCGGAAGGGAGCGCCTGCACATATTTACGGGTGCCGTTTACCGTGTGGATACCATCTGTTTCTCCATCCGGCTGATAAAGTGAGCCGATATCATAATTCCCCTCAGAATTATAAACAACCTGTCCGTTGGATATGACATAATACTCCATGCTTTTTACATTATCGGGAAACAGAGTGGCAGATTGGGCGAGGGTGCTTGTCTTATAGCCGATGATAATGCTGCCTTTCCCAAAGCCGAAGGGCACGCCGCCGCTGATGGCAAAGGTTTCATTTCCGGCGGAAGCAGCGTTTAAATAGCGCATGCCATAAACCTCCATCTGCTGTTTTTTGTCCGTCAGCTCTTTGATATAGGGAAAGCTGTCAGGCAGCGTATTAATGGAAGTATCATTGGCGTATTGAATATAATTTACCGGCCTTAAAGCGGAATACAGGGCAATCCATGTAATCCTGTTATCCCGCAGGCTCATCCTTTTTAACAGGCTGGAAAGCTGGTTCTTTTCCTGAGGGGTCAGTTCGTCCTCCGCTGCGAAATAGCTCTTTACCAGTGTGGAATCCTCTTTCATTGTTTCGTAGACAGGCATATAGGCCTGCCAGAAATTGTTCAATATATTTCCGTATTCCTGGCTGGTATAGGTGCTGATCATTTCCATGGACGATGTAATCCGGCTTTTTTTGTCGTGGTAGGAAAAATATATGGCAAGAAAGCTGAAAATAAGCAGCAGGATACAGAAAACGGAGGCGCTGGTGAGAAAAAGATTATTTACATGATTGTCCGGTTTTTTATTGTTCATTGGTTCTGCTCCCTGTATTTCTGAGGTGACATTCCCGTATATTTTTTAAAAGATGTTATAAAATAGCTGGTTGAGGTGAAACCGTTTTTTTCTGCGATGGTATTTACCTTTTCCTGGGAGTTGACCAGCTGTTCCCTGGCTTTTTCCAGCCGGTAGGTATTCAGGTAATTGTTAAAAAAGGTATTGGTCTCTTTCTTAAACAGATAGCCGAGATAGGCTGTGGTAATGGTATGCTTCGCACAGAAATCTTTGATGGATACCCCATTTGCGTATTCTTTGTGGATGTAATCAATCGCCTTTTGTATGATGGGGGAAAGATTTACATAATCAATAGAAGCGTCCGGGTCTGCCTCTATCCTGCTGTTGTCCGGTACAAGCTGGATCGTTCCGGCCGGAGGCTCCGGAGAGGAAAGCAGTTTTACTGCCCCCTGGTAGCTTACACAGAGGTTTTCACTCTGCTCCGCCACGGCTCCTGCGGCAATGCGTATTTTATCGGAGATATCCAGCTGGCGAGCAGTTTGCCTCAGTACCCCGGCCAGCTGCTCCCGGTCTATTTCTTTCCCGCTCACAATCAGGACATAATAGCCCTGATTGTCCCAGACATGAAGACAATCATATACGCGGGACAACTCCGGCACACACTTCTCGGTAAAAGCGGACAGGGAAATGGAATGCTCCGCTTTACTCATGCATACGGCACAATAGGAGCGCTGGTAAATATTAATATCCCCCAAAAGACTGCTTCTTTCTCCCAGTTCATCCTCACCGATGCTGCCGGTAAGCCAGCGGCGCAATATATTCTCACGGAAGAGAACCTCCTGGTTTTTCCTGTGCAGGTACATATTTTCTACTGTATTTTCAATTGTCTCCGTCAACTCCTCCACCTGAATCGGCTTGAGAAGATAATTATCCACGCCCAGCCGGAAGGCAGCCTTTGCATATTCAAATTCACCATAGGCTGTCAGCAGGATGCAGTGGGTATCCGGGGTAGTCTGGCGGACCTTTGCCAAAAGCTCCAATCCGTCCATACGCGGCATGCGGATGTCGGTTATCAGAAGATCTACCTGATTTTTCTCCAGAACAGCAAGGGCTTCCCTGCCGTCGGAAGCGGTATGGATATTTTCTATTCCAAGGCTTTCCCAGGGAATGGAGTTTTTCAGAAAATTCGTAACAGATATTTCATCGTCACACAGCAATACCTGGAACATATTACCTCCTGTAATTTAAAGATACTATTTGGGAATGAACAGTGACTTCTGCCTTAACAGTATGTAAATCCGTACTATAATTTTATAGGAATAAGGCAGGCAAGTAAAGCCGGCTTTGTGAGGAATACGGAATTTCCTAAATTATCCGAGATTTTTTATATATACAAAATTTATGAAACTATTTATGATTGAGCTAAGAAATTCGAATGGATGTCACGTGACGGTTAGAAGCTGAAGACTATAATTTTATCAGGAGGGAATGTATGAAAAACAGATATTGGAAGAGAGTGGCTGCGCTGGCGTTGTCCGGTGCATTGGTGATAGGGACGCTTGCCGGCTGCGGAAGCGGTACAACGGCTTCTTCGCAGGAACAGCCAAGCCAGGCAGGGAACAAAGAAACGGCCGCGCAGGCAGCGGGAACGGAAGAAGCGGCAGAGGACAGCGGAGTAAGCTTTGATTTGGCGGCATTTGAAGGTGAGCACAGCGGGAACCCGGTTTCCATTTCCCTGTATCCCTTTAACGCGAATCTGACCAGCGGGACTGTTTCGGGTTATCTGGGAGATTTTTTCAAAACAAAGGGGCTTGCCATTGACGTATGGGCTTATTCGGACGAGAAAACCAATGCAATTCTTGCCAGCGGGGATCTGCCGGATGTTATGCACGTAAACGCGGAAAATCTCTCCCTTATGATAGATGCGGGCATGGTGCTGAAGCTGGATGATTATCTGGACGACCTTCCGCATGTGCAGGCGGCGATTGAAAAAAACGGTCTTGGGCCCGCGCTGGAATTCGTAAAAAATTACAGGAGTAACGATACGGGCAGTCTTTACGCAATGCCTACCAATGTGGGAGGAACTGATATTACAGACATGGGAGACCGTAATGTGGTAAGGCTGAACTGGAGCATTTATGAAGAAATCGGCGCGCCGGAAATCAACAGCTATGATGAACTGATCACAGTGGCAAAACAGATGATGGAGGCCCATCCCACAGATGACAGCGGCAATAAAATCTATGGAACTGTGCTGAATTCAGGATCCGATACCGAGTATTGGGGAAATATTATTACATGGCTCAGATGGCATGGCTATACGGAAAACCAGCTTCCCTATCTGCTGGAAACAAACATGATAGAGGGGAAATATTCTTCCATCCTGGAGGATAACAGCGTTTATTACCAGGGATTGAAATTCTACTTCGACTGTATGCAGGCGGGGATACTGGATCCGGACAGCATCAATACGGACCGGAGCACTGCCGGGAAAAAGACGAGAATGTTCGGCGGCGGCACACAGCCCGGATGGCGTAACGAGTATTTTGAATATTGGATTCCGGGAACAAAATATTATATCAATAGTGAAACGCTTTACGGCGATGCCATTTTCGGAAATACGGATGAATATATTGTGGTAAATGCCAATACGAAAAATCTGGAAGCATGTCTTGCCTTTATCGATATGATGGCAGATCCGGATGCACAGATGATGGGGAATGCAGGACCGGAAGGCGATATGTACGAGATTAACGGCAATGTTCTTACACTGACCGAAAAAGCAAAGGAATATAATCAGGCAGCGAACGGAGACAAGTACTTTTATGACAATGGAGAACAGGCCTATCTTTGGAACACAAGCTGGATTCTTGCCCAGTCTGCGGTTATGACATATAAGGGGCCCAATGGAGAAGATTTAATCAGTGTCCATACAGGCTGGCCGGAAGAAAAAGCAATTGCCAATGACAATGAGGCATATCGTTCCTGGAAAGAAACCACAGGCTATGACAGCTGGCAGGATCTGGTGGATACCAATAACTGCGCTGTTTATACAAGTGACCTTGATTTCATCAACAGCTTTTTAAGCACACCGGATGACTCTATGAAGCTTACTATGAGCACCATTAATGATAAGGTGGTAGATGCGAGCTGGAAAATGGTCTATGCGGAGGACGAAGAAACCTTTCAAAGCATTTGGCAGCAAATGGTTGCGGACTGTAAAGATCTGGGCGCGGAGGATCTGATACAGTGGCGTCTGGATGATATCGAAAAGGCAAGAAATGAAAGAGATGCGGTCCTTAATGCAGCTGAATAATTGCCTGGCCGGAGTCCTGTCCGGAATGCAATAAATGGAAGCGCCGTGTCCTGTGAAAAGAATTGATTTTTCATGGGCACGGCTGTTTTTATGCACAAAACATAATTATAAGAAAGAGGATGAACAGATGGAAAACAGAATCAATATGGACTTGGGCTGGAAGTTTTTCAAAGGGGATCTGGCGCCGCATACCAATACGGAAGGCTGGGGAGGAGCCAAAGGAAAGTCCTTTTATTTCGGCGCGGCAGGAAGGAACCTGGAAGATTCGGGCTGGAAAGATGTAGATGTGCCTCACGATTTTGTCATGGAGGGAGATTATACGCAAAAAAACGAGGTTTTTGTGGGATCAGACAGGGTGCCGGATATGGAAACCATTGACAGCAGACATTTTGCAGGCGGTTCCCTGGAAGGTGGAATTGGATGGTACCGGAAAAAATTTGAACTCCCGGCCTCTCAGGAGGGAAAACGTGTTTTTCTGACCTTTGACGGAGTGTTCCGCAACAGTACCGTATATGTGAATGAACATTTTGTGGGAACCCATGAAAGCGGTTATACAGGGTTCACTTATGATGTGACGGAATATATCAACTTTGAAGAATCTAACCTGGTGGCAGTAAGAGTGGATTCCACCGGTCGGGAGGGCTGGTGGTACGAAGGCGGCGGCATTTACCGGCATGTATGGCTGACTGTGAAGGAACCAGTCTATCTGCCGGAAGACGGCATTTATATTACGGCGGAACCGGTTCTTGAGACCTGCTGTGCGAAGGTCCGCATTGAAACTACAGCTGCAAACCGCCGTGATAATGAGATTTTAGTGTGTATACGTTCCGTGATTCTTGATGCTGTGGGACAGGAAATCTGTTCGACATCTACCGAAATGGATATTTGCTTCTGGGATGAAAATACAGTGGAGCAGGAGATGCATTTGACGGATATCAGTCTTTGGGGGCCGGAGAATCCTTATCTGTATACCCTGCGGACCGAGCTTGTTTATGATGGGAAAGCTGTGGATGTAAGGGAGACCTCCTTTGGTATCCGAAGCATAAAGGCGGACGGGGAAAAAGGCCTGCTGCTGAATGGTTCCTTCTTTCAGGTGAAGGGCTTCTGCCAGCATATGGATCATGCGGGAACGGGCATAGCAGTCCCGGATAAGCTGATGGAGTACCGTCTTCATAAGATGAAGGAACTGGGAGCAAATGCGCTGCGCTGTTCCCATAACCCGCCGTCTCCCGAACTGCTTGCCATGTGTGATAGGATGGGGATTCTTGTCATGGATGAAACCAGAAAAACCAGTGTTTCTAAAGAAAGCTTGGAGCAGCTTAGAAATATGGTGAAGCGTGACAGGAACCATCCCTGTATTTATTGCTGGTGTATCGGAAACGAAGAAGTGAACCTTCAGTTTACTCCGGAAGCGGGACGGGTAGCTCATGCAATGCGTATGGAAGTTAAAAAGCTGGATCCTTCCCGTCCGGTTACCATGGCCCTTGTGTACTGGAATCCCAATGGCACAAAGGACAGCAGGGATATCTCCCTGGAAGAGCTGCTTCCCCTGGCCGGAGAATTGGATATTGCAGGCTTTAACTATTATCCCGAGAGATGGGATCCGTATCATGAAACGACCTGCGGACAGCCGATGATGAATACGGAGGCCTTTTCAAACGGCTGGACCCGTTCCTGTTATGAGACAAATACGGAACAGGGGTATTTTTATCCTATGGATCCGGAAAACGGTAATAAAAATATTCGGAAATGGAGCGGGGATTCTGCCTTTAAGGCGGAAAATATGTGGAAAATGTATCATGCCCGTCCTTATCTGTCCGGGTATTTTGTCTGGACGGCCTTTGATTATAAAGGTGAACCGACGCCTATGCCGTATCCGGCGGTTTCCACCCAATACGGCGTGATGGACTACTGCGGCTTTAAAAAAGATATCGCCTATTATTATCAGAGTTGGTGGTCCGGGCAACCGGTTCTTCATGTATTCCCCCATTGGAATCTGGCAGGGCAGGAAGGACGTCCGGTTACCGTATACTGTTACAGTAATTATGAGGAAGTGGAACTGTCGGTCAATGGCAAAAGCTATGGAAGGAAGCGGATGGAACGGGATTGGTTCCTGAAATGGGAAAATATTATTTATGAACCGGGAGTTTTGTGTGCGGTTGGCTATCAGGGCGGAAGAGAAGCAACGCGGGAAGAAGTACGGACGACAGGGCCTGCGGAAAGAATAGAAATGACAGCTTATGAAAACTGTATTTGTGCGGATGGACAGGATATTGCCATTATCAATGTCCGTATTCTGGATAAATATGGCCGGGTAGTCCCCACAGCGGATCCGCAACTTACATTCACGGTGGAAGGCGCGGGAACCTTCCTGGGAGCAGGTAACGGGAATCCGGGAAGCCACGAGCCGGATAAGCTGCCGGTAAGACGTGCTTTTCATGGACTCTGCCAGCTTCTGGTGAAATCCAACCCTGCCCCTGGGAAAATAAAAATCACCGCAAAAGCGGAAGGTCTGTACAGTTCAGTATGTATGATTGAAAGCAGGGCGGAAAGCAAATAAACCGAAATTATTAAAACTATCGGTAATTTCTTTCATATACGGCAAAGCGCTGTGCGTGTAACATAATAGTAGCAGAAAAAACAATTAAAATACGGAGTTGAAAGGAAGGGGGACACTTCATTGAGTAAGTCAGAACCTAAAAGCAGGAAAGATATGTCGGCGTCAAAAAAATGGCTGAGCTATAAGGTTTTTCTTATGGCTTTGCCGGGAATCCTTGTGATACTGCTGTTTTATTATCTGCCGCTGTGGGGCTGGTCCTTTGCGTTTTTCCAGTATAAGCCGGGAAAATCGTTGTTTGACAGTAACTTTGTAGGGTGGCAGAACTTTCAGGAATTGTTTGGAAACAAGGTAATGCGGGCGAATCTGTTCCGCGTGCTGAGAAATACCTTTGCCATTCATCTGCTGGGATATGTATTTTCTCCGTTGCCTATGCTGTTTGCGGTATTGCTCAGCGAGATGAAATCGAACAAATTTAAGAAGGTGGTGCAGACCGTAACCACTTTGCCGAACTTTATAGGCTGGGTAATCATGCTTTCCCTGGCTATGGGGATTTTTGGATACAACGGCGTGCTGAATAATGCGCTTATCGGGATGGGCTGGATTTCGGAGCCGGTCAACATCCTGAACTCCGATAAGCATGTATGGCTGACCCAGGTGCTTCTGCAGCAATGGAAAGGCCTTGGATGGAGTGCGATTATTTACTTTGCGGCGATTTCCGGTATCGATCAGGAACTGTATGAAGCCGCGCAGGTGGATGGCGCAGGCCGCTGGCAGAAGATAAGGTATATTACGATTCCTCAGCTGATCCCCACGTTTTTCGTGCTGTTGATTATGAGCATCGGAAATTTCCTGAACAATGGTGTGGATCAGTTCCTTGCATTCGGCAATTCACTGAATAAGGAATACATAGAGGTACTGGATCTGTATGTGTACAATCTGGGTATTGGAAACGGCCAGATTTCCTACAGTGTTGCGGTAGGAGTCATGAAATCCATTGTAGCGCTGGTACTGTTCTCCATGGCTAACTATACGTCGAAAAAAGTACGTGGAACAAGTGTTTTCTAGCAGGGTGAATTTGTCGCTTAAGGAGGTAAAAATATGGCAAAAACAAAAGTATTACCAAAGGCTAAGAAACCGATGTCCATGGAAGATATCGGCTATAATATAATTTTCGGGATTCTGTTCACCTTACTGGCGCTTCTGTGTGCCTATCCCTTTTATTATCTGCTAATCTGCACGATCAGCAATAACCAGATGGTGGAAGTGGGAGCCATAACCTGGCGTCCGGTGGGAATTCACTTCGGCAACTACAAAGAAATTCTAAAGGTGGAAAACCTTGGAAATTCAGTTTTGATCACGCTGGCCAGGACCGTCCTTGGAACCGGTGTCAGTGTGTTTGCCACAGCATATACCGCATATTTTTTCACAAAGCAGGAAATGTGGGGAAAAAAATTCTGGTACAGGTTCTGTGTGGCAACCATGTATTTTTCGGCAGGCATGATTCCTATTTATTTGAATAACCGGATGCTGCATCTGGTGAATACTTTCTGGATTTATATTATTCCGGGTATGATTTCCGTTTATAATATGGTTCTGCTTAAAACTTCCATGGAAGCTATACCTCCGGATTTGGAGGAATCCGCTTATCTGGACGGCGCAGGATATTTTACCAGGCTCTTCCGGATTGTGCTTCCTCTTCAGAAACCAATCCTGGCCACGGTGGCTTTATTTACAGCGGTAGGCCACTGGAACGACTTTTTTACAACCAAACTGTATATTACCAATCCCAAACTGTATACCATGCAGTTCCTGCTTTATGAACTGCTCAATCAGATCCAGGCGCAGGCGACACAGATTACCAATGACACGCAGCTTTCTGCAACAGCAGCCACGCCTACCAGCATCCGGCTTACGCTGACAGCCTTCGTAATTCTTCCTATTATGCTTGTGTATCCATTTGTGCAGAAATACTTTACCAAAGGAATTATGATGGGAGCGGTGAAAGGTTAAGCGTTTTCAGTAAAGCACAGAAAAGCCAGCGGGCGGCACGCCCGTGGGACAAAGGGATATCGGATCGGAGGTAGGACAATGATATTTGACCAGATGGAATTTCATAATGTGGAAGCAATGGTATGGGAAGAAGACGGTTATAAGATGTCTCGTCTGCCGAGGGATGTAGCAAAACAGCTGGATCAAGGGATTCGTGATAACACATCCTTCCTTTCAACCGGGGTTGAGGTGAGATTCCGTCTGACCGGGGAAGAAGTTAAGCTCCATTTCCGGGCGGATCCGGATGAGGAAGCACAGACGGTGCTGATATACTATGGTTCATTCCAGGGGGGATGGCAGTATTCTGCCAAAGCACTTAGGGAGACGGAAACAGTTATTTCAGTAAAATATCCCGAAGAGCTTGAAAAACTGGAAGCAATTGCAAGGCAGGCAAGGCTTCCTTTTTCACCCCGGATGGTAAGGGTTCTGCTTCCTTATGGTACCTGTAGATATTTGGGCAGGGAAGGGAATACGGAACCGCCCTGTAAATCGGATGCGCCTGAGAAATGTTATCTGGCCTATGGCTCCTCGATTACGCATGGCGGAATGGCATTGATGACACCCTGGACCTATCCGTTTCAGGTGGCCCATAAATTTGGAGTGGATTATATGAATCAGGGCTATGCAGGCTCGGCTTTTATGGAAAAACCAATGGCAGAATATATTGTTTCAAGAAAAGACTGGACATTTGCGTCTGTGGAGATGGGGATTAACATGCTCAAAAAGCCTTTGAGTGACGCGGCCTATGAAAAAAGAATTGAGGAGTTTATGGGAATTCTCGCAGCAGACGGCAGGCCTGTTTTTGTAACGGATATTTTTACGCATAATGGGGATATGCAGGAGAGGACGGAACTATTCAGGGAGATTGTGCGTAAACATGCGGAAGGGACAAAGCTGATATATACGCCGGGAAAACAGCTGTTAAGTAATCCGGAATATATATCTGCGGATATGACACATCCTACAAGGGAGGGGCTTTCGCAGATTGCCGAAAGGTGGTCGGAGGTTATGCGGCAAATTCCATACTTGGCTGCCAACCCGTAGGGTGGTATCCTATAATCAGCACTGATTCACCGTTTGCCGGACATGAGGCCAGGGGGTCCGCAATGGAAGAAGGAGAAGCACAATTATGGGACAATCCGACAAAAAACAGGAAGACTTCTGGTTTACCCTGCTGCGCAGAGAGAATGAACGCGCGCTGTGGCATCCGGAGCTGGAGTTGCTCTTTGTATTAAAGGGGGCCGGGCGGGTGTGCCTTGCCCAGAACGGGCCGGTATACCGTATCAATGAAGGGGATATTTTTGCCGTCAACAGCTTCCAGATGCTGGAGCTTGAGCTGGACGGGGATGCGTGTGCGCTGTCGCTGTCGATTTCCCTGCATTATCTGGCCTCTGTCAGTCCGGAGCTTCTGAATCATAGGCTAAACTGCCGCTCCTTCCTGTATCCGAAGGACAGGCAGGGGATCTATGATGTACTCCGGAACAATCTGGCCCGGGCCTTTCAGGCGCAGTATAAATATGAGATGAGGCAGTCCCTGTATATAAAGAACCGGATTGCGGCGCTGCTTGAGAATCTGGTCCGGCATTTCCTGGAGGAAAAGGAAGAGCTGCCGGAGGGCAGCGGCTGGGAACGGCTGAAGCAGGCCATTGATTATATCCATAATAATTACAGGGAGCCGATTACCCTGGAGGATCTGGCGGAGCATACCTTCCTGAGCCGTACATACATATCACACAGCTTCCGCAGATATCTGGGCGTGTCCTTTATGGAGTATCTGACGAGGGTGCGTGTCTGCCATGCCGTCTGGATGATGCACGGCAGGGAAACGCTGACGGAGATCGCCTATAACAGCGGATTTCCCAATGTGAACGCCATGATCAAGGCGTTTAAGCAGTACCGGGGTATGACGCCGGGAGAATACCGGAAACAGGCCGCGGCGCAGCAGGAAACCCCGCAGACGGCGGCAGCGGAGCCGGATGAAATGAACCATGTTTTTTCCTCTCTGATGCGTTATGCCGGCAGTGATCCGGAGGTAAAGCAGTACAAGGAAAAGGTGCGGGAGCTGGTGATAGATCTGGAGGGCAGAAAACCGCGCATCACTCAGCATTGGAAGCGGATTATGAATGCAGGTTATGCGAGGGAGTTGCTGGACGGAGCGAGGCAGCAGGAAATAATTCTTCTGCAGCAGCAGATCGGATTCGAATATATCCGCATAAAGGGGATTCTTGATGATGATATGTGCCTGCTCCGGACGGATATGATTGGCAACCGGGTAAAAAATTTCACCTATGTGGATGAAGCCATTGATTTTATTGTGTCAGCAGGGGCGAAGCCCATGGTGGAGTTAAGCAATATGCCCAGGCTCCTGGCGCGCAGTACCTCCATTCCCTCCATGCGGGCGGGGGTGGTTTCCTATCCGGAGTCCCTGGAGGCGTGGAAAGATCTGATCCGAAGCCTGCTGGAGCACCTGGTGGAGCGCCACGGCAGAGATCGGGTGCGGCAGTGGCTGTTTGCCCCGTGGCTGATTCCGGAATATATGAATTTCGGTGTATGTACGGAAGCGGAATATGAGGAGATTTACACCTGTACCTATGAGACGATAAAATCCGTATGCGGCAATTTTCTTGTATGCGGCCCGGGAACAACGGACTGCCGGAAATATCTGCCTCAGTTTCTTGCCATGTGCCGCCGGAGAGGCTGCATGCCGGATATCATCAGCTTCCGCTCCTTTGCCGGGGTGAATCCGGAGGAGGAAGAGGGCGGCCTGAATCTGATAGTGGGGAATGAAAGCTTTCCCATGGCCGTCAGCAGGGATGAGGATATCCTTTTCCATCTGACGGAGGAAGCCCGCGGGATTTTAAAACAGGCGGGGGCAGGGGCGCTGCCGCTGGTGGTGGAGGAATGGAGCAGCACGATCTGGCAGAGGGATCTGTGCAACGACACCTGCTATAAATCAGCATATCTTTTTAAAAATGTCCTGGAAAACAATGCCCATTTAAGCGGGATGGGGTATTTTGCCCTGAACGACAGGCTGGATGAAATCCCACCGGTGCCCCAGATGTTCTGCGGCGGCTTCGGGCTGTTCACCAAAAACAGCGTGAAAAAGAGCGCTTACCGGGCGATGGAGCTTCTGGCGCAGATGGGGGACCGGCTGGTGGAAAAGGGAAACGGATACTTTATTTCACAGCGGGATGAGGAGATACAGATTTTCCTGTATAATTATTGTCATTATGATTTGCTTTACCGCTACCGCCACACGGTAAATATGACGCAGACCAACCGGTATCAGGTATTTCAGCCGAAGGAGGCGGAGGCTTTTTTCATCCAGATGTCCCATCTGGCGCCGGGAAAATACCGGATAAAACGGTATGGCATTACAAGGCAGGGAGGCAGCAGCTATGACGCCTGGGTGCGTATGGGAGCGCCGGATACGCTGAACCAGGAGGAGTCCGCGTTCCTGGAGGCGGGCTCGTATCCTGAGTATCGGACAGAATGCGAAGAGGTACGGGAGGAGGAGCCTGTTCTGAATATCAGAGCCAGTGTGAAGCCTCTTGAGGTCATGCTTATTAAAATCCGGAAGGAATAAGGCTTGCCGCCTTCATGCAGCCACACGGCCTGTGCATAAAATGCACAGGCCTGTTTGAATTAATGCCGGAAATCATCAATTTTTGCTGTTTTTATCATGAAATCTTGCGTTAGCAGGAAAAGTGAAAAAACTGCCATCCAAAATTCGGCAAGGAAGGGAGAAAAGGTAAGGAGAAATGCGATATCCTGTGGCGAATCTTTTTTGTATAGTTGATATAACAAAAAGAACCAAAGGAGGAGCAGTTTTATGGGTGAAAAAGCAGCGGAGGCAAAGCTTTCCGGGCAGACGGAAAAAATAGGGGTATTTGAAAAGGTGGCTTACGGCGGAGGGGATCTGGCAAGCAACCTGATTTTGGTCCTGACCTCGACCTTTGTAACCTTTTTTTACACGGATGCGCTGGGGCTGAATGCGGCGATTATTGGAAGCATTATGATGTTTTCGAGGCTGGCGGACGGGTTCACGGATATTTTCATGGGCTACGTAATGGATCGGGTAAAGACGAAATACGGTAAGGCGAGGCACTGGATGCTCTGGCTTGCGGTTCCCATCGGTATTGCATGTGTGCTCGTATTCCTGGTGCCGAATACAGGGGATCTGGGAAAATACATATATGTGGCGATTACCTATAATCTGGTTACCACATTCCTGTACACCATGATCAATATCCCTTATGGCGCGCTCACATCTTTAATGAGCCGCGATCAGGGACAACGTACGGTAATCAATATTTTCCGTATGTTTATGGCACAGTGCGGCTCTCTGCTCATCAATGCATTTACCCTTCCTTTCGTAAATGCCATGGGCGGCAGCAATCAGCAGAAGAGCTGGATTCTTGTTTCCATTATTTATGCAGTGGCAGCGGCGGCGCTTTTCCTCCTCTGCTTTGCAAAGACAAAGGAGCGTGTGCGGGTGTCCTCCGTACAGAAGGAAAACATCAGCTTTGTGAAGGGCTTCAAGCTTCTTCTGAAGAACAATTACTGGCTCATCATTGTGGGTATCTGGGTATGCACGGCACTTGGAATGTCCCTGGGCATGGGCGTGGGCACCTATTATGCCAAGTGGATTCTGGGCAACGAAAACCTGGCAGGCTTTATTACGGCGGTATCCATCGTGCCGGTGCTGGTATGCATGCCCGCAGTAGCGCCGCTGAGCAAAAAATACGGGAAGCGGGATGTAGCCTTTGTGGGAAGCATTATCAGCCTTGTGGGGCAGGTGCTTATACTTATGAATCCCACAAGCGGCGGGTGGCTGATTGCATGCTCCCTGATTAAGGGCGTGGGCAATGCGGCTCTTACGGGAACCCTGTTTGCCATGGTGGCTGATACCATTGAGTATGGACAGTGGAAAACCGGAACCCGTGTGGAAGGCATGCTTTATTCCAGCACAACCTTCGGCGCAAAAATCGGCGGAGGCGTGGGCGGCGCCGTAGCGCTGGCCATTATCGGCGCGGCGGGATATAATGGACTTGCGACAGTACAGCCGGAAACCGCCATTACGGCGATTAAGAATCTGTATCTGGCGGCGCCGATTCCGTTCATGCTGGCCATTCCGGTATTCTATTATTTTTATAAGCTGGATAAGCTTTATCCCACAGTAATGGCAGATTTACAGAAACGGGAGACGGAAGGAAAATAACAGTTATTCAGGGGAAAAATCCGCTGCCTGCAAAAGTGGGCAGGTATTTTCTCTGACAAACAAGCAGGAGGTTAACAAGATGGCAAAAAATTTTAATTACGATGAAGTACCGGTGGTGGAAACCACCGGAGGAAGGCTGAAAGGATTTCTCTATGAAGGGGCCTATATTTACAGAGGCGTGCCCTATGCATATGCGGATCGTTTCCAGATGCCAGAGGAAACATCCTGGGAGGGCGTAAAGGACGCCACCTCTTACGGGTTTGTGTGCCCGCTGATGAACCAGGATACGCCCAGCGCGGAGCTTATGGTTCCCCACCGTTACTGGCCTCAGGATGAGCATTGCCAGAATCTGAACATCTGGACAAAGTCCCTGGATAAGGAAGCGAAAAAACCGGTGGTGGTATGGCTGCACGGCGGCGGATATTTTGCCGGATCCTCCATTGAGCAGGTTGCCTATGACGGGTATAACATGTGCATGGACGGGGATGTGGTTGTGGTTTCTGTCAATCACCGTCTGAATCTGCTGGGATACCTGGATCTGTCCCCCTTCGGAGAAAAGTACAAAAACTCCGGGAATGCAGGCCATGCGGATATGGTGGCGGCATTGCGCTGGATCCATAAAAATATCGCCCTGTTCGGAGGGGATCCTGAGAATGTAACAATTTTCGGGCAGTCCGGAGGCGGCATGAAGGTGGCCGACCTGATGCAGATTCCCGACGCGGACGGCCTGTTCCACAAGGGCATGATCATGAGCGGCGTAGGGGATGCGTCCACACTGCCTATCTGCCGCGGCGACGGGCGTGAAATCGTCGGGGCGCTGCTCGCGGAGCTGGGGCTTGGCGAGGGGGATGTGGAAAAGCTGGAAACCGTACCCTACTATGAGCTGGCAAAAGCCTATACGAAGGTCAGTATGCCGATTGCCATGAAGGGCGGCTATGTGGGAGGCTCCCCGCTGTTAAATGATTATTATCTCGGCAGCCCGCTGGAGTGCGGCTTCCGTGAACATGCATATCAGATCCCGCTTTTGATCGGTTCCGTATTCGGGGAGTTTTCGTTCCTGCCGGAAACCTATGATAAAACAAAGCTGTCAGGGGAAGAGGCCAGGGAGATCATTGCAAAGGTTTACGGAGAACATACGGATGAAATGATTGCCGCCTTTGCCAAAGCCTATCCCGGAAAATATGCCACGGATCTGCTGAATGTGGACCGTGTGATGCGTCAGCCCTCCAAACGTCTGGCAAAGCTCCACGCGAAGGGAGGCGCGGGGACCTACCTTTACAACTTTATCCTGGAGTTCCCGATCCAGCATCAGAAAATCGCATGGCACTGTTCGGATATCCCCTTCTTTTTCCACAATACGGATAAGGTGGAGGTATGCGGCATCCAGGGTGTTTCCGATGAACTGGAGGCCCGGATGTTCGGCGCCCTGATGACCTTTGCACGGACCGGCAGGCCGGGACATTCCGGACTTCCACAGTGGGATGCGGTAACGGAGGAAAACGAGCCTACCATGATCTTTGACCGCAGCTGTGAGGTGCGCGACCATTATGACGACGCTCTGTATGAGCTGATTGACAGTATTCTTCCTCCCTTTAACCTGATGGAAATGATGAAGAATCAGGATGTCCAGCACTGAGCATGCATGAAGAAAAGGGCTGCTGCAAATTGTTTGATTTTGCAGCAGCCCTTTGTATTGCAGTCCCCTGTTTTTATATGGTTTAGAGGTGAGGGATGATATGCCCTTCCCATTCCCTGACAGCCGCAACACCGGTCAGCCAGGCAATCGTAGGAGCAAGATCCAGCAGGCATGCGTGCTCCAGCTTCCTGCTGTGCTGGAAGTACCTGCCGCAGAAAAACATGGGAATTGTCATATCCTCAGGACAGTTATCTCCATGGCTGCGGTCATGGCCGCCATGATCAGCGGTGATGATGATATGGTAGTCATTGCCAGCCGCCTGATAAATCCTCTGGGCACAGGAAAGGGCGTTGCCGAGCTGCCCCAGATATTCGGGAGACATCCAACCATGGTCGTGCCCTCCCTTTTCATCGGTTTCCACCAGATGCAGAAAGAGGAAATCCGGTTGCTTCCGGGAGATAAGGGATAAAAGCATCCCGGTCAGAAGGCTGTCGGAATTATCCTCCTGATAGGCATTGATATAACCGGTATATTTCATGGTTTCCGACTGCCAGATGTGACGGATCGGTTCCCAGTTATGGAAAGCGGCGCATACCTTCCCGGAGGCGGCCAGCTGTTCGGCAATTCCTTTTACCGGCCGTACAGGAGGGGTATAGGTGTTGGTAAGGATACCGTGACGCTCCGGCGGGACCCCGTAAAACATGGAAGTATGGCAGGGCAGAGTGACTGGTGGCAGCACGGAGCCGCCCTGCAGTGTATAAGTGCTTTTTTCCATCAATTCCTGCACAAAAGGATGGCCGCAGCCAACGGCTCCGTCGGGACGCATACCGTCAATGGATATGAGGATTACTTTTTCGTTCATGTTAATCTCCTTTTTTGTACTATAAATAATAAAATAACAGCCAGGACAGACAGGAAAACCCAGGATAAAAACATACCGGAATAGGTGTGGGACTCCAGCCAGAAGCCATAAAAAGAGGAACTGATTCCAGCGCCCAGGTAAGTGGCGAAATCCATCAGCCCCACCACCTTGGATACACAGCCGTATTGCTGGTAGCGCATAGGGTAAATGGTGAGGAATGAGGTATTTATCAGTGAAACCGCTGCGGAGGCGGTGCTCAGGCATATGGCGGAGGTTATCAGGGAAATTCCGGAATAACACAGAGGGACCAGGCTGACCGCCGCTAAAATGAGTGCGAATAAGGATACCCTGTGTTCGTTTCCGCCACAGGCCCGGTAGATAAGCGGGTAAATCAGCCTTCCTGCCAGGGTCAGCAGTGGAACCGCAAATACAAAGAAGGACATAGTGGGCAAATCCACTGAAAAAGTATCCATAAAATAGGAAGCTGCCCACAGAGTGATGTTGTCCTTGAGCACGCCATGGCACATGGCGGAAAGGAGCAGGAGGATCAGCCCAGGTGAAAACAGGGAAGCCAGGGGTTTTTTCTCCTGATCTGCGGCCTGCGCCGGTACACCGGGAAACAGATAAAACACGGCAATAAACGAAAGCAGTGCGGCCGCACCCGGCCAGATAAAAGCATACCGCAGATTGCCGAAATAGATGGCCGCCGTTGCCAGAAATACGCCGATAATGCTGCCCGTGCCCACGGAGGAAACAAGCAATGAGGCGATAAAGGATTTGCGCCCGGGAGGATAGTGGCTGGCGACAGTACGCAGTAATGGCCCCCAGAGCATGGATTGGGCAAAGCCGTTGATTCCCCAGAGAAGAGTGATAACCGCCGTACCGGGAAGAAAGCCAATTCCCAGATTAGAAGCCGCAGTCAGGAAAAGACCGGTCATTATCATGATTTTCGGCGGGAAAATATCTCCCAGATACCCATTCAGCAGCTGGCCGGCAGAATAAAAAAGGAAAAAGATACCTCCCATAGTTCCAATTTGTGCGGCATTCATGAGCTTTTCCGACTGCATGACAGGTGATGCTACTGTCAGGTTCAGGCGTGCAATATAGATAGAAGCATAGGCGAAATAGGCGACGAGGAAAAGCAGCCGGCCGGAGGCTTTTTTCATAGCTCATCCTTCTTTCTGATCCGTTCCAGAATCTCATTCCGGGTTCTTAAGTGTGCCGCCGCCTCTTCGCCCTGGCGCAGGGTCAGTATTACTGCGATGGCATCCAGGATACAGATATGGGCGAGCCTGGCGGAGACTGCCTCCACGGGATAATTGATGTCATCAGGATAGGCGGTGAGAGAATAATCTGCGGTTTGGGCCAGAGGGCTTGTACGGTAGCTGGTAATGGCGGCGGTAACGGCTCCCTGCCCCTTTGCCAGCTGCAGCGCCTGCAGGGTGGCCTGTGTCCGGCCGCTGTGGCTGATGGCGATTGCCAGTTCTCCTTTTTTCATATTCATAGCGGCGACAGGCATGAAGAGAATATCCTTATAGCTGGATGCGGAAAGCCCCAGCTGGAGGAAACGGTATCCGGTATCCTCAGCGATGGGGGAAGAGGTGCCCACGCCAAAAATACAGATACGTTCCGCCTGTAAAATCTCATTTACCAGGGCCTCAACAATGGAAAAATCCAGCATGGAGAGCGTATTCTGCAGAGTACGCACGCTGGAGTCAAAAACCTTGCGCGCTGCGTCTGCGGAGGTATCGCTGTTGGTAAGAAGAGGCATGACAGGCGCAGGCCTGCTGGCAAGCTCCATGGCCAGGGTGATGCGGAACTGGGAAAACCCGGTATAACCTATGGTTTTACAGAACCGGATGACTGCTGAACCGGCCGCAGCAGAGGCCGCAGCCAGATCGGCCACGCTCATTTCCACCACGGAGCTGCTGTTCGCGAGTATGTAATCGGCAATCTGCCGTTCGGTTTTGGTAAGTGTATTGTATTGGTTCCTGATAGCGGCGAGGCAGGCTTCATTTTCCATAAGTACCCTCCTTAACTGTAGAATAAAATTCCCAAAATATATTTATTAAATGTAATTATATTCTAAAATAAAAGTTTGTCAAGGAAAAGAAATTCTATTATCGACAGGGAAAATAGTTTTATCATCGGAAGAAAAGAGGTAACTGTCCAAACGACTGACACTGTAAAAGAACGGGAAAGACGACCACGGGAATAAAATAATTTTTTCTGCCAAAGCGCCTCAAAGCCATGAATAAAGCTCAGGTTGACAGGCAACACTCCTCAATAGGATACGGAAAGGGATTTTCAGACGAAGTATTTTATTTGGAGGAGACAGCAATGAGCATTCAAAAAGGTGATATATATTACGCAGACTTACGTCCGGTGATCGGCTCAGAACAGGGAGGCATCCGTCCGGTTCTTGTCATTCAGAATGATATGGGCAACCGCTACAGCCCCACCGTCATCGTGGCCGCGATAACAAGCCAGACCGGAAAGCATAAGCTTCCCACGCATATACCGCTTGAGGATTCCAAATTCGGTTTAAGAAAGGATTCCATCATTCTTCTGGAGCAGGTGCGTACCATTGACCGCTCAAGGCTTAAGGAATACATAGGCAGAGTGGACAATCTTTTGTTGGGACAGGTGGACCGGGCGCTTGCGGTAAGCTTTGGGATGTGCATGTAGGGTAAAGGTTATTTGGGAATGCGGTAGATAGTCAAAAACTATTTATCGCATTCTTTATTTTTTGTAATACCTGCTTCGTAACTGTTTTGTGGGTCAGTATGTTTAGCCGTGCAGGCAGACATTTTCTTTTCCGGCGAATGGAGATAGGAAAAAGAAGGAGATGATAGCGGAAGCAGTGGCCGGTAACCAGCTGTTTTTCTCAATTGCCTGTGTCATGAATTACCAACCCTGCATTGCTGCGATGAAGTGGTTTCGGGAATCTGTTTATTTTTCCAAGGATTATGGGGATATCCCGAAGCAGCTTTTAGAGTATGCTGAGGACTCCAATATGCTCTCTGCTATTGTTTCTTATGCAAAGCAGGCAGATGTGGGAATTGAGGATATGACCTTTGAAGTAGGCAATGAGGAACTTTCCCAATCTGAGCTTTATACCGGGAATCTTCCGGAAGGATCAGGTTTATTTTGTGGATAAAGACAGGCATAGCGGGGTTTCGGAACTTTTCAACCTGACAGAATTTCAGGTGCGGACCAATGATAATATCCGAAAAGCATATATGGCCGGAAAATATAGGGCCGTGCCGGAGGTGGATACGGTGGAGGTGGAATGATGGGAACAAAAAGCTATCCCCACACAACAGAGGATAGCTTTTCTCTTAAAATTATTATCTGTTCAGGACAGACATCATTTTAAATGGCTCTGCCATTTAATCATCACCGGATATCCACACATCAGAACTTCCCATCCAGATAATCCTGATACCACTGCAGCCACGCGTCATACTGCAGCGCCTTCAGCTGCTCCAGATGTGCATTCCAGGAGCTGTCGTCGATTCCCTCCAGGATACTTGTAGCGATATAATTACGGATATAGGCCAGAAGCTCCGTTTCAATAAAGGTCCGTTCATTGGTCTTGGCAGGATCCACGAAGCGGATGGGCAGCTGGTTTTCTGCAGGGAGGCAGTAATCATGCACTTCCTTCACGCATTCGATGCGGTACCAGGAGGTCCAGGCTACGTCCTCCAGCACCTCCGCATTTTCGTCCTTACGGATCAGGGGGCCGTAATCCACCATGCCATAGGTGTATTTATAGTTTTCAATCGTGAAATCGTCCGTCAGGCTTTCGGGCAGCTTTTCGAAAACTGTGCCGTTTTCGTCCATGTCCCAGGCCTCGCCCTTGGGGCCGAAACGGGAGGTATATTTCATGTCCGTGCTGCTTGATAAATAATCCCACCATTCCAGCAGCCGGGGAACGTCCTTGCAGGCGCTGGTAATGGCAAAGCCGGTGCGGTTGGCGGCGAATTTATCCTGAGAGCCGGTTTTCACATAGCCGGGTCCGTCAGGCGCCTGAAGGGCAGGAACTACCACATAATCGGCCGCCGCCGTTTCGCTCTGATCCCCATAAGGATTCCAGGCCCAGTAGCAGCCTACTACGCCCTCGCTGAGCTTGGCGTGATACTGCTCGGAGGTCTGGGAAAAGGATTCCATATCCAGCAGCCCTTCCTCTACAAGCTGGTGGGCAAATTCCAGAAAGCTTCTGAATTCCTCCGTATCCGCAGTCCCCACAACCTTTCCGTCCTTAACCATTTTAAAGGCGGCTTCATCACTGGAATCCGTGCCTGCGATTCCCCAGGGATTGGCAAGGTTCATAATCTTGGAGCACCAGTCGCTCTGGGACGGCTCCAGGGGGATTTCGTCCGTGGTGTCCCCGTTGCCGTTCATATCGCCGTCCCGGAAAGCCCTGAGCACATCCAGGAACTCCTCTGTTGTAGTGGGAATTTCCTTCCCGGCCTTATCCAGCCAGGCTTTGTTGATGAACATTATGCCTTCGCCGTCGTTTTCGTAGCTTGTCTGCCGTCCGGTCATGAGAGAGCGGATGGAGCCGTCCGGCCAGGTCACCAGATCGAATCCGCCGTTGATGGTTTCATAGTCCGCGGCCACATGAGGCGCATAGGTCTTGAGCAGATCGTTTTCCGCCAGGTTGGCGAAGGAATCCATGTTGTTTGCGATCTGCCCCTCGCCTACCAGGCCGAAAAACGCATCCGGCAGATCGGAGGCAAGCATGATATTTACCTTATCCTCCGCATCCGCTGCGGAAATGGGAAGCCATTCAATATGGACGCCGGTAGCCTCCTCCGCCTGTTTGAAAACCTCCTTGTTGTTAAAGTCCTCATCCTTTGTCAGCGGATGAAGGAGCACTGCGATCTTGAAGGTGGTTTTCTCCTTGCTGTCCGTCGGGGTCGGCTCGCCGGCTTCCCGCCCCGCCGCCCCCCCGCTCCCCCGGCGTTATCAGATCGCAAGCCTGCCCGCCCGCCCACCCGCCGTATCCCCGGGAGCCTGCGCCGCATCGCCGGAAGCGGCATTCTGCCCTCCGCAGCCTGTTATGGCGGTGAGTACTGCCGCCAGCAGTAGTGCAATCAGTTTCTTTTTCATTCTCTGCCTCCTTATTATTGTTTATCATCATGGAACGCTTTCCATTGATATCAGCCTTTGATGGAACCGATCATTACCCCTTTTACAAAATATTTCTGAAGGAAAGGGTATACGCAGAGGATCGGCAGGGTGGAAACGACGATAACGCCGTATTTGATCACCTGTACCATGGTCTGCAGCTTTCTGGCCGCCTCCGCGTCCGTTGTCATGGAGTTGGCGGCCCCGGTGGCGGCGGTCAGCAGGATTTCACGCAGATACAGCGCCAGCGGATATTTGCTTCTGTCAGTAAGGAAAATCATGGGATTGAAATAGGAATCCCAGTAGGAAACGGCCAGGTAAAGTACCAGGACAGCCATAATCGCCTTGGAGAGCGGAAGCGCTATTTTGAAAAAGAAGCGTCCGTTGCCGCAGCCGTCCACGCGGGCGGCGTCCCGCAGCTCCTCCGGGATATTGTTTTCCATAAAGGAACGGGTAATGATGATATTGTATACGCCCACAGCGCCGAGAATAATCATAAGCGTTCTGGTATTAGTCAGCTGCAGCTTTTTAATTACCATATAAAAGGGAATCAGGCCGCCGCCGAAATACATGGTGAATACAAAATATGCCATGAGCAGGTTGCGGAAGGGGAGATCCCTCCTGGAAAGGGCATAACCGGCCATCATGGTAAAAAAGGTGCCCAGCGCCGTACCTCCGATGGTATAAATCAGGGTGTTCCCATAGCCTGTCCAGATACGGGAATCCTCAAATACCTTCTGATAGCCGAGCAAGGTGAAGCCCTTGGGCCACAGGAGCATCGACCCGTTATTTACATAAGAAGGATCTGAAAAAGAGGCCATCAGTACGAAATAAATGGGATAGGCCATAATGAGAATAATGATTGACAGAATGGCGGCTACAATGATATCGAAGACCGTATCCTGGGTAAAACGGAGTTTTTTCTTACCGGTTACCGTTTTGTGTGTGTGCATTACAGGTTCCTCCCTCCTTGTGTTACCATAAGCTGGAGCCGGAAAGCTTTTTGGACAGCTTGTTCACCACAACCAGCAGAATAAAGTTTATCAGGTTATTAAAAAGGCCGATTGCCGCGGAATAGCTGTATTGCTGCTGCTTCAGGCCGATTTTGTAAACATAGGTGGAGATGACCTCCGCCGTGGTCACGTTCAGATCGTTCTGCATCAGGTATACCTTCTCATAGCCCACGCTCATAATGCTTCCCGCGTTCATGATCAGCAGGATAACCATGGTGGGGATGATTGCCGGCAGATCGATATGGATTATCCGCTTCAGCTTGCTGGCGCCGTCCACCATGGCCGCCTCATGGAGCTCCTGGTCCACGCCGGAAAGAGCCGCCAGATAAATGATGGAGCTCCAGCCCATATTCTGCCAGATGCCGGACCATACATAAAGATGGGGAAAGACGGCTGCATTTCCCATGTAATGCAGGTCGTCCGGGCCGCCCAGCATAGCGATGAGATGGTTCAAAAACCCGGATCTGGGAGAAAGAAAGACGGACATCATGCCCACCAGGATGACAGTGGAAATAAAGTGCGGCATATAGGTGACCGTCTGTGTCAGCTTCTTAAAGCGGGTGCCCTTAACGCTGTTTATCATCAGGGCCAGGAGGATGGGAATGGGGAAGCCCACCACCAGGGAATAAAGGCTGATTACCAGCGTATTTTTAACAATCTGCCAGAAACGGGGCAGTTCAAAGAAGGTGCGGAACCATTTCAGCCCTACCCACGGGCTGTCCAGAATGCCCTTTCCCGGAGAATAATCCTGAAATGCCATCAGTACCCCATACATGGGTGCATAGCAGAAAACCCCGATAAACACCACTGCCGGAAGCAGAAAGAGATACAGGCAGTAGTTCCGCCGGATTCCTTTCCACAGCTCCTTCTTCCTGTTCCCAGGCAATATTTTCCCATCCCTTTTCATACAATTGTCTCCCTTCCGGTATTCTGTTGTTTTTTGCTTCTTTGTTTGCCTGGCGGCAGCATTCCGCGTTACTAAGCGGAACGGTTCCCCTGTGGTTTCCCGTTATTGCCGTCCCGGGTATCCTGTTCGGCAGGGGAGGAAGCGTTTCTGCCATTCCGGGAGCGCAGGCCCGCCACAAAGGCAGCGATAATAAGGCTGTCTTCTTCGGATGAATCTATGATGAAACGGATGATTTCATCTTTGTAATCATTAGCTTTCATATTGAACCCCTCCGCTGCGTACTTGAATGAGTACATAATAGCATTGAATGACTACATTGTCAACGCATTTAGATTGACTCACTACAGCTTTCTTGCTATGATAGGCACAACGAGGTGATTTTATGAAATTATCAGACAGAATCCGGCTTATTATTTCAGAGAACGGCCTGAAGCAGAAGGAATTCGCGCAGAGTATTCAGGTCACGGAGAGTTATATTTCCAAGCTTCTGAGAGATGAAAGCGGAGTGTCTCATTCCACGGCCACGCTGATAGAAGAAAGATACGGATATTCCGCAGGCTGGATATTGGACGGCAAGGAACCCAAAATGAGCAGGAAGGGCAGGAATGCATCGCTGTCGCCTGTCCAGAGGAGAGTCATCGCTGATATTGAGCAGATGGACGATAAGGATCTGGCGGCGGTCAAGGCTTTTATTGACACGTTCAACAGCTACAAAAAGGCTCTTGGCCAGGAGAAGAAATAATGGGGTTACGTCTGTTTCGGATGGAGGGGTTCCATGAATATCAATGAAATTGCAAAGCTGGCGGGGGTTTCCAGGGCCACGGTATCACGCTACCTGAATAACGGCTACGTCAGCGATGAAAAAAAAGAGCGCATTCAGGAGGTGATTGACCGGACGGGTTACAAGCCCTCCACGCAGGCCCAGACGCTGCGCACCAAAAAGACGAGGCTGATCGGCGTCATCCTTCCCAAAATCAATTCCGATTCCATCAGCAGGATGGTGGCGGGGATCAGCGTGGTGCTGAAGGAAGCGGGCTACCAGCTGTTGCTTGCCAATACGGAGAACCGGGAAAAGGAAGAGCTGGAATACCTGCGGCTGTTTTCGGAGAACCATGTGGACGGCATTATACTGATTGCCACAATCATTACCCGGGAGCATAAACGGGCGCTGAAGGCGCTGCAGGTGCCGGTTGTCCTGCTGGGGCAGAGGCTGGACGGATATTCCTGCGTTTACCAGGACGACTGCCTGGCGGCGCGGGATGTGTCACGGCTCCTGCTGCGGGGGGCCGGAAAAATCGGCTGTATTGGCGTGACGCAGCAGGATGAGGCCGTGGGCGCGGGCCGGAGGAAAGGCTTTCTGGAGGCGGCGGGGGATGCAGGGATAGCGGAAGACGCGGTCAGTTTCCTGGAAACCGGCTTTTCTGTGGAGGACGGCTATCGGGCGATGGATCAGCTGCTTGCCCTGTGCCCCGGTGCGGACGCTGTTTTCTGCGCCACGGACAGTATTGCCCTGGGCGCGCTGGCCAGGCTTCAGGAGGCGGGAAGGCAGATCCCGGAAGAAGTGGCGCTGGCAGGCGTGGGGGACACGGTGTCCGGCCGCATCGTCAGCCCTAAGCTGACAAGTGTTCATTTCTATTATAAGACCAGCGGTAAGGAAGCCGCCAGGCTGCTCCTGGAGCTGCTGGACGGGAATGAGGCAAGAAAACAGATTAAAATGGGCTACCGCGTGGAGGAAAGAGGAACCACGAGGCAGCGGTAATATAAAACAGAAGAACAGTAATAAATACAGAAATAGAAACAAAAATAAATACTGAAATACAAAGCTGCGGGAAAAACAGAAAATGATCTTTCCGCAGTTTTTTTGTGTAATTTCAACAGAAGCAGGGATACTATTTTGGTGGAATTATGAATTTACAAGTACTCATCAGCAGGTTATAATAAAGACAAGATGTGAGAACGATTTCATATAAAATATTCATATTGTACTAGCTATTTTAGACATAATAGTAACGATTCATATGAGAATGATTCCTTATAATGTGAAAAGGAGAGGGTGTTATGGATTACAGGAAAGCAGCGCAGGATGTATATGAGAGCATCGGCGGCAAAGAGAATATTATCAGTGCGGCGCACTGCGCCACCAGGCTGCGGCTGGTAATAGCGGACAATGACAAATGCGATAAGGATGCGGTGGAAAATATTGAGGGAGTAAAGGGCGTGTTCTTTGCCTCCGGCCAGCTCCAGATTATTTTCGGGACCGGCACGGTTAACAAGGTATATGACGAATTCCTGCAGATTGCGGGAATCGGCGCTGCCACTAAGGAAGAGGTAAAGCAGGCAGCCTCCGCCAGGACCAGCTTCTGGAAACGCGCTGTGAAAACGCTGGGGGACGTATTTGTACCCATCATTCCGGCCATCGTGGCAAGCGGACTTTTAATGGGACTTCTGGAAGGCCTCTGCAAGATTTATCCGGCCATGGCCCAGTCCGGCACTTATACCATCCTACATCTGTTCAGCAATGCCGCTTTCGTGTTCCTGCCTGTGCTCATCGCCATCAGTGCGGCGCGGGTTTTCGGCGGAAATCTGTTTCTGGGCGCAGTAGTGGGCATGATTATGATTCATCCGGATCTGCTCAATGCCTGGAGCGTGGCCGGCGCGGAATCCATCCCAACAGCGGATGCCTGGTTCGGACTGTACCAGATCAACCTGGTGGGTTACCAGGGACATGTAATTCCCGTGGTAATCGCCGTCTGGATCATGTGCATGCTGGAGAAGAAGCTGCATAAAATCGTGCCTGAAATCCTGGATCTTTTCGTAACGCCTCTCGTAACCGTACTTGTGACCGGCTACCTGACGCTGACAATCATCGGCCCCGTATTTTCCTGGATTGAAAATGGCGTCCTCTCCGGCATGCAGTTCCTGATTACCCTGCCCTTCGGCATCGGCGCCGCTGTCTGCGGGGCTGCCTATGCGCCTACGGTAGTGGCCGGCGTGCACCATATGTACAATGCGCTGGAGGCCGGACTTCTGAGCGGGACAGGCCTGAATACCTGGATGCCCATCGCCACGGCAGCCAACGTGGCACAGGGAGCCGCCGCCCTCGCCCTTGCCTTAAAGACAAAAAACAAAAAGACGAAATCCATGGCGCTTCCGGCTTCCCTGTCCGCTTTCCTGGGAATCACCGAGCCTGCTATTTTCGGTGTAAATATCCGTTTCATGAAGCCCTTTGTGGCCGGCTGTATCGGCGGCGCCTGCGGCGCCCTTATTGCGGGCTGGACAGGAATCGGCGCTTCCGCATACGGTGTGACGGGACTGTTCGGTTATCTGATTACCACGGATTACACACTGCAGTATACCATGATTATTGCCGTATCCGCAGTGATAGCCTTTATCCTTTCCTGGGCGCTTTATAAGGAAGAGCCTGCGGCGGTCAGGAATACGTCTGATTCCGCAGCAGCGGCGACTGTTTCCGGGCCGGCACCTGTTTCCGGACCTGCAGCACCTGTTTCCGGTCAGGCAGCTGAAAAATCCGGCAGCGATACGACGGTATACAGTCCGGTAAGCGGTGAAGCCATTGCCCTCAGCCAGGTAAAGGACGAAACCTTTGCCAGCGGCGTGCTTGGAAACGGTATGGCTATAATACCCTCGGAAGGGAAGGTATACGCTCCCTTTGACGGGACGGTGCAGACCATTTTCCCTACGGGCCATGCGGTGGGACTGCTGGGCACGGACGGTACGGAGATCCTGATTCATATCGGCATGGATACCGTAAAGCTGGAAGGAAAATATTTTACCGCCCATGTACAGGACGGCTCCGATGTGAAAAAGGGAGATCTGCTGATAGAGTTTGACCGGGAAGGAATTCTTGGGGAAGGCTATGATATAACAACCCCCGTTATCGTGACGAACACCGGAGATTATGCACAGGTAAATACGCAGGCGGCCGGCTCTGTAAAGGCCGGGGAACCGGTGCTCTCCTGTGTAAAGTAAACAGTGTGCCAAACAAAAAGAGGAGGAGCAGCGGCCATGAACGAAGCAGGACTGCAGATGATCCGCAAAATCAGGGAGGCGGAAGCGGCGGCGCAGGAAGGGGTGCAGAAAGACCCCTGGCGTCTGAAGTTCCATCTTATGCCGCCCGCAGGATGGCTGAACGACCCTAACGGCCTGTGTCAGATGAACGGTGTCTACCATGTTTTTTTCCAATATTCGCCCTTTGACCCCTGCGGCGGGGAAAAGTTCTGGGGGCATTACACCAGCCGGAACCTGACGGACTGGGAATATGCAGGCGTTCCCCTGGCCCCGGATGAGCAGTTTGACAGAAGCGGCGTTTATTCCGGAAGCTGTCTTATAAAGGATGGGATCATGTACCTGTTTTACACAGGAAATGTGAAGCTTCCGGGAGACTTTGACTATGTCACCCAGGGACGGGAGGCTAACACGGTGCTGGTGGAAAGCCGGGACGGCAGGACCTTCGGGGATAAAAAGCTGCTGCTCACGAACAGGGATTATCCGGCGGACTATACCCTGCACATCCGCGACCCCAAGGTATTTGCCCTGGAAGACAGATACTATATGGTTCTGGGGGGCAGGAAGAAAAATGATTGCGGGGCGGTGCTGCTCTATGAAAGCTCTGATTTGGAAAACTGGCGATTTTGCCGGGAGCTGACCGTGCCCATGAAGTTCGGCTATATGTGGGAATGCCCTGATTTGTTTTGCACAGAGGGAAAATGGTTCCTCTCCCTTTCCCCCCAGGGGCTTCCCAGGAAAGAACACGAATTCCAGAATGTCTATACGGCAGGTTATTTTCAGGTAAACGGAGATTTCCGGGCGGGCTGCCGGCTGGAGGATTTCCGGGAATGGGACAAGGGGTTTGATTTTTACGCTCCTCAGACCTTTACGGATGAAAGCGGCAGAACCCTGCTGATCGCCTGGGCCGGCCTGCCGGATGTTGAGGAGGAATATGTAAACCCCACGATAGAAAGCGGCTGGCAGCATGCGCTTACGGTCCCGCGGGTCATCCGGGAACAAAACGGCCGCCTGCTCCAGTATCCGGTTCCCGAGCTGGAAGCCCTGCACGGCGAACGGCAGGAGGTGAGGGCCGGGGAAGCCGTGTACTGCGCCCCCGCCTTTGATTTGATAGTCCCTGTGGATGAAAAAGGAGGCGCCGGTGCCAGCGGCGCAAAAGACAGTAAACTGTCAATTACGATTGCAGACGCTCTCTGGTTTACCTGGGACGGAAAAGAGGCGGTGCTTTCCTTCACGGACGCTGTTGCCGGCAGGCAGATCGGCGCCGGCAGGGGACGCACGCAGCGGAGGGTGCTGATCTCCGATATACAGGAAGTACGTATCCTGGCAGATACATCCCTGATAGAGATTTATGTCAACCATGGAGAAACAGTGTTTACCACCCGTTTCTACCCGACGGAGGATACCAGGCGCCTTCTCGTGGAAGGCGTATACGCTAAAACCGGCGTTCTTTGGCCCATGTGTCAGGAGACTGAATAATTAAAAAATAAAAAGCGGTTTTCCCGCCTGCCCGGCATATTCCCCGTGCGTCAGGGCTGTACGGCTGCAAAATGTGAAAACTTCTTCCAAAGAGAAAAACACGGTGTTTTCCTGCGGAGGAAGTTTTTTTTGTGCCCGGATTTATGCACAGTTGGCAGAAATTGTACCTGACGTTTATGCAAGATGGATCGAAAACGAAATATTGACTGGAAATGAATTGTGTATTATGACTTTCCATAAATATTTTTTATCATTATATAAATATAAATAAATTTACATTATTATTCCAGGCCGATATAATCTGGAAGAAAAAAACATATGAGGTGGATCATGGACTTTCTGAAAAAGAATGGAAAAGGAATTTTACTGTGCTTTCTGGTTGCATTTCCCTCCTGGCTGCTGGTCAGGCAGGTAGGAGCCCTGGAGGTGATAGGAGCTCCGGTTATAGCGATTATAGCGGGAATGGTGCTGGCAATTGCCATCAGGGACAAGTCTTCTGTCAGTGGAGGCATCGCCTTTACCTCCAAGAAAATTTTGCAGTATGCGGTAATCCTTCTGGGCTTCGGCCTGAATCTGGGAACGATAGGGAAGGTGGGGATGACTTCCCTCCCCGTTATCATTTCCACAATCACCACATCCCTGGTGGTTGCAATACTTATGTACAGGCTTCTGAAGATTCCCGGCAAGACGGCGGCTCTTATCGGCGTCGGCTCCTGCATCTGCGGCGGTTCTGCCATTGCGGCCGCAGCGCCTGTCATTGACGCGGACGATGAAGAAATCGCCCAGGCCATATCCGTTATTTTTCTTTTTAATGTAATAGCGGCGCTTATTTTCCCCACGCTGGGAAAGGTGCTTGGGCTGACTGACACGGGCTTCGGGCTCTTTGCGGGAACAGCGGTCAACGATACCTCCTCCGTTACGGCGGCGGCCTCCACCTGGGATACGCTGCACGGCACGAACGGCGCGGTATTGGAATATGCGACCATCGTGAAGCTGACGCGGACGCTGGCAATCATACCGGTTTCGCTGATGCTTGCTTTTGTAAGGATGCAGAAGGAAAAGAAAGAAATGCGGGGGGAAGGGAAGCCGGTCAGCCTGAAAAACGTATTCCCCACATTCATACTCTATTTCGTCGCCGCCTCCATCATTACCACTGTTATCACCTCTGTCTGCACCGGGCCTGTCCTGGGAGCCGCCAATGAAATCTTCGGTTTCCTCAAGCAGCTGAGCAAGTTCTTTATCGTTATGGCCATGGCGGCCATCGGAATCAACACAAATGTGGTAAAACTGGTAAAAACAGGAGGCAAGCCTATTGCTCTTGGATTTACCTGCTGGGTGGCCATTGCCCTTGTGAGCCTGACCCTGCAGCAGATGCTCGGCATCTGGTAAGACGGTACGGTTTCAATATCTGAACTGCGTCAGAAGAAGTCCTGGTTTTCAGGGCTTCTTTTTTTCAGTTGTTCCGGTGATATTAAATTTCATAATTCCGTTTCTAAACTTCCGCAGCATTGCTTATTCCTTTCTTGTATGATAAAATTATTAGATATATGTGGGTTGGGCAGGAATGAAAACATAATGCAGAGGGCGGAGACATGATTTCACAGAAAAAAATACTGGTGGTAGAAGATAACGAAATTAACAGGGCGATGCTGAGCGAGATTTTATCCTCGGAATATCAGGTCCTGGAGGCGGAAAACGGGGCGGTGGCTCTGGATGTGCTGAAGGAGTATGGGGAGGGGATTTCACTGATCCTGCTGGACATCATCATGCCTGTCATGGACGGCTATACCTTCCTGGCTCATGTAAAGGCGGATCAGGCCTATTCTTCGATTCCTGTGATTGTTACGACGCAGAGCGACGGTGAATCCGACGAGGTGGCGGCGCTTTCCCATGGGGCGGCGGATTTCGTGGCGAAGCCCTACCGTCCGCAAATCATACTGCACAGGGTGGCGAGCATCATTAATTTAAGGGAAACGGCGGCTGTGATCAATATGATCCAGTATGACCGGCTGACCGGGCTGTACAGCAAAGAGTTTTTTTATCAGCGCGTGAAGGAAATCCTGCTGCAGCATCCGGACAGGAAGTATGACATCCTGTGCTCCGATATAGAGAATTTCAAGCTTATCAATGATATATTCGGCATACCGGCAGGGGACCGGCTCCTGTGCGGCGTGGCCGACATGTATACCAGGCTTGTGGGAGATAAGGGGATCTGCGGCCGTTTTAACGCGGATCAGTTTGCCTGCCTGCTGGAGCATACCGCAGAATATACGGACGACATGTTCATTGAGCTGGGAATGGAGATTAATTCCCTCTCCCATGCAAAAAATATTGTGATGAAATGGGGGATTTATTCCATACACGACAGGGGGATTTCCGTGGAGCAGATGTGCGACCGGGCCTTGCTGGCGGCCAACAGCATCAAGGGGCAGTATGGCAAATACTGTGCTGCCTATGACGATCAGCTGCGGAGCCGGCTCCTGCGGGAGCAGGCCATCACGGACGGTATGGAGGCGGCGCTGGCGGAGGGCCAGTTCGAGGTATATCTGCAGCCCAAGTACCGGATTAAGGATGACAGGCTGGCCGGAGCAGAAGCGCTTGTACGCTGGAACCATCCGGAATGGGGAATGCAGTCCCCTGCGTATTTTATTCCTTTATTTGAAAAGAACGGTTTTATCACCAAGCTGGATCAATATGTCTGGGACCGGGCCTGCGCAGTGCTGAGGGAATGGGAGGATAAGGGATATCCTCCGCTTTCCGTTTCCGTCAACGTATCCCGTGCCGACATTTACAACGCGGACATTGCGGATATTCTGCTTAACACCATCCGCAGGCACAGGCTCCCGCCTTCGCGCCTCCATCTGGAGATTACCGAGAGCGCCTATACGGAAAATCCGGCGCAGATCATCCATACCATCGGCCGGCTGCGTGAGCTGGGCTTCGTGATTGAAATGGACGATTTCGGAAGCGGTTATTCGTCCCTGAACATGCTGAATAAAATGTCCATTGATATTCTGAAGCTGGATATGAAGTTTATCCAGAGTGAGACGGCAAAGCCGGTGAATCAGGGGATTCTCCGCTTTATTATGGATGAACCTGGGCGTGGTCGTGGAAGGCGTGGAAACCAGGGAACAGCTGGAGAGGCTCAGGGAAATCGGCTGCGATTATGTACAGGGATACTTTTTTGCCAGGCCCATGCCCTGCGGAGAGTTTGAAGCGCTCCTGAGGAAGGAACGGACCACCGTGGACGAGGGGCAGGCGCAGGCGAAGGAGCGGCCCTGGGTGGAGCAATGGTCCCGCGTGATCCTGGTGGCGGATGAGGATGCGGAGTACCGCAGCCAGGTGAAGAAGACCTTTGAGAATAACTATCAGGTAGTGGAGGCAGCCGACGGGGAAGCGGCGCTGGCCTGCATTGCCAGCTATGAAAATAAAATTGCCGTGGCGATCCTGAGTATGACGCTTGACGGTCCGGATAATTTTTCTGTGCTTGAGGTGCTGCTTCGGGAAAAATCTGTCTGGAACATCCCTGTGATTGCCACAGGCCCCGGGGATACGCAGCTGGAGGAAAGGGTGCTGGATGCGGGCGTGGATGATTTCGCAAGAAAGCCACATACCCAGAAAAGCCTATGGAACCGGGCGCTGCGCGCCATGGGAATTACAGCATCCAGGGAGCGGGAGCGCACCCTTCAAAATGAAGCCTACCGGGATTTCCTTACAGGGCTTCTGAACCGGAGGGGGCTGGAGGCGTCCGTGGAAGCCCTGCATAAGGAGGACTGCCCCCTGGCGGTATATCTTTTTGATTTGGACAACCTGAAATACATCAATGATTCCTTCGGACACGGAGAAGGGGACCGGATGCTCATGAAGTTCGGTGAAATTATCCGCAGCCATACCAGGGGGACAGACATTCTCTCACGGTTCGGCGGAGATGAGTTTGTCATAGTTATGAAGCAGATGCGTTCCGAAGAAATGGCTCTTAAAAAGGGAGAAGAAATCTGCCGGGCGGTTCGTGAAAGCGGATGGAGAGAGGGCCTGGTACCGGCATGCTCTGCCGGAATTGTGATTGGTAATGAGGAAGACGGCCTGAATGAAATGGTAAAACGGGCGGATGAGGCGCTTTATAGTGCCAAAACCGCCAATAAAGGCGGATGCTGCCTCTGGAAAGGGTGAAGGGAGCCTGGAGATCATGGGGGAATACGAATATCAGGGTGACAGCACAGGGATGGACAATAAAGACCTGAAGGAGCGGCCTTTCCCGGAATATCTGCTGAAGAAGGAACTTTCGGAAGCCAACGAAAAAATGCAGGAAATCATAAATGCCATACCGGGGGGAGTTGCCATCTATAAGGTATCCGACATTTTTGAAACCATCTATTTCTCGGATGGTGTGCCGGAATTGTCCGGCTATACGGTGGAGGAATACCGGGAGCTCGTGAAAAGGGATGCGGCGGAAATGACCTATTGTGAGGATTCCAAAATGGTGGTATCCAGAGCGATGAAGGTTGCCAGGAGCCATGGCGTGGATGATTTTGAGTTCCGTAAGCAGCACCGGGACGGGCATATTGTATGGGTGCGGGTACGGATGAAATGGATCGGGGAAGAGGACGGCTGCCCTCTGCTTCATTGCGTATTCCATAATATATCCGATCTGAAAGAAGCGCAGCTGGAAATGGATCATCTGATTAACTCCATACCGGGCGGGATTGCCAGCTACCGGATAGAAGGGGGACGTTTTATCCCCACCTATTTTTCCGACGGCGTTACCATGCTTTCCGGCCACAGCCGGGAGGAATATGAGCGGATGATTGGCAGGGATGCGCTGAACGTGATTTATGAACAGGACAGGAAGCGGGTTTTTGAGGCGGCGCAAAAGGCAGTGGAAAGCGGCGGCGTGCTGGATGTTTCCTACCGGATGTACCATAAGGACGGACATCTGGTCTGGATTCATTTGAATGGCAGGCGGATGGGGCCGCTGGCGGAAAGCACGAGGTTTTATGCTGTTTTTACGGGGATTTCCGAGGAAACAAGGCTTTTTCAGAGCATTGCCAATGAAACGGCGGACGGGATTTATATCATTGACAGAGATAATTATGATCTGCTTTATGTCAATGAATCCAGGACTCTTTTCAGCAAAGGCGCTGAATGCGTGGGGAAGAAATGCTATGAGGCGCTGCACGGCAAGGATGCGCCCTGTTCTTTCTGTACCCTGCGGTGCCATCAGCCGGACGGGATCGAGCATGAAATGCGGATTGACGGTACGGACCGCTATTTCATGGCCCGTTTTAACGAAACGGAATGGAACGGGATTCCCGCCTATGTGACGTATATCCGGGATGTGACGGACGAGGTGAGGACGAGAAAAGAGAAGGAGCGTCTGGAGGAATACTTCGAAACGGTGGTGAAGAATCTGCCGGGCGGTATTGCGGTGGTGCATTATGAACCGGACGGAAGCATGATACCGGAATTTTTGTCGGATGGTTTTGCGGCCCTGACCGACATGCCGCTGGACAAGGCCTGGGAGCTTTACAAAGAGGATGCTATGGTGGGCGTCCATCCGGAGGATCGGGATTATGTAAATAAAAGGATGAATGATTATATCAAAAGCGGCGACAGCCACTGCGAGATTGTTTACCGCCTGAAAAAAGGGAAGGACAGCTATGTCTGGGTCAAAAACAACCTTACCCTTATCCAGAACGAAGGCGGGGAACGGCGGGTCTATGCCGTTTATCATGATGTTACCAGGGAACGGGAGGAACAGGAGCGGCTCCGGAAAAAATATCAGGATCTGATTATCAGCCATTACCGTACTCCTGATCCCAATGCGCTCATTATGGGGCACTGCAATATTACGCAGAACCGCATCCTGGAAATTATCGACAGGACCGGTTCAAATCTACTGGAGACCTTTGGTACGGTGAGGGAAGAGTTTTTTATGGGCCTTTCCAGCCTGGTGGTGGATGAACAGGAACGGGAGGAATTTCTTGGTATTTATTTGAACAGACCTTCCCTGGAGGCATTCCGCCGGGGGGATACCCAGCGGCGCCTGAAATGCTTTGTAAAGCTGCCTCATGAAGAAAGGGGGCGGTATGTCCTCATCAATATGAATCTGGTTGCCACGCCGGACAGCAAAGATGTGACGGGGATACTGACAGTGTCGGATATAACAGGACAGACCATTTCCGACAGGATTCTGCATCAGCTGTCCGTTACAGGCTACGACTATGTGCTGGATGTGGATTTGTCCATGGACAGCTGCACGCTTGTTTCCAGTAATGAAGGCGCCTCCCGCGTACCTTCTCAGCAGGGCCGGTATACCGAATGGATAGATTCCATGATCCGTGACAGCGTGGTTGGGCAGGATGCACAGTTGTACCGGGAAAGCCTGAATCCGGAGAAAGTTTCTGAGAAGCTGGGCAGGGAGGGGGCTTATGCCTTTTCCTTTTCCATGGTAGATGACAGCGGGGATATCCGTATTAAAAATATGACCGTTTTCGCCACGGATCTCAGGCTGGGAAGGGTATGCCTTGCCAGGACGGATATTACGGAATCGGTGAGGCAGCAGCAGGGGCTGCTTTATATGATTGCCTATACCTTTGATCTGGCGGGCTTTGTGGATCTTAGCAGCGGCGGACGGCTGACCATGTATACCAGGGACACGGTGCTGAAGAACCTTCCTCCGTTTATCATGGAAAATTATGATGAAGCGATCATGCGTTTCCTGGGCAGCCATGATTCAGAGGATGCGAAGCGGGATGTCAGAGAGCTTTTCCGGACAAAAACGATGCTTAAAAACCTCAGGGAAAAGCCGTCAGGCTATGATTTCCTTTTTTCCTACAAGGAAGATGACGGCAGCCTGCGTTATAAACAGGTCAATGTACTCTGGGGAGATGCCAATCACAGGACGATCTGCCTGGTGCGTGCGGATGTGACGGATATGCTGGCCTCCGAACGTCAGACCAAGAAAATACTGGAGGATGCGCTGGCCCTGGCGGAAGAAGCCAACAAGGCAAAGAGTGAATTCCTATCCGCCATGAGCCATGATATCCGAACGCCCATGAATGCGATTACTGGGATGACGGCTCTGGCTGCCGCCCATTTGGATGACAGGGAAAGAGTGGCGGACTGCCTGAAGAAAATATCCGTGTCTTCCAGACATCTGCTGAGCCTTGTCAATGATATTCTGGACATGAGCAAAATAGAAAGCTCCAAGATTACCCTGAACCGGATGAGCATATCCCTTTCCGGGCTGGTGGAACAGCTGTCGGCCATTATTGCTCCCCAGGCCGGGGGCGCAGGGCTGCGGTTTGTGATAAACAAAGGGGATATCCGGCATGACTGTTTTTATGGGGATGTCCTGCGGATCAACCAGATTCTGATCAATATCCTTAGCAATGCGGTGAAATTTACGCCGGAAGGCGGTACGGTGGAGTTCCGGATTGAAGAGCTGGAGACCTGCCGGGAGCCGGAGCATACGCGCTACCGGTTTACGGTCCGCGATACGGGGATTGGGATGTCGGAGGAATTTTTATCCCATATTTTTGATCCTTTTACCCGAAGCAACAGGACTGCGGGGATTGAAGGAACCGGATTGGGGCTGAGCATAACCAAGGGGCTTGTGGATTTGATGGGCGGAACGATAAGTGTGGAAAGCCGGGTCGGGGAAGGAACCACCTTCTGTGTGGAACTGGAGGGTGAATGCGCGGACGGAATGGACAGCGACGTCAGTGAAGAGACGGATGCAGGAATTCTGGAGCCGGGGGCGGACACGCTTTTGGCCGGCCGCCGTTTCCTGATTGCCGAGGATAATGCCATAAATGCGGAGATTATCAGCGAGCTTCTCCGCATGTTCGGCGCGGAGCCGGTTCTCAGGCAAAATGGCGCCCAGGCGGTGAGGGAGTTCCGTGACGCGCCGGCAGGAACCTATGATGCGGTGCTGATGGATATTCAGATGCCGGTGATGAACGGCTATGAGGCCGCGCGCGCCATCCGGGAAACCGACAGGGAGGATGCCGGGACAATTCCTGTGATTGCAATGACTGCCAATGCCTTTGCGGAGGATATCCAGGCAGCCCGGGATGCGGGCATGACGGCCCACATTGCCAAGCCCATTGATGTGGGAATGCTGAAAAATACGCTGACCAGAATACTTGGACGGACGAATAAGAAGAAAGGGAAATAAAAATCGAGGGTTTACGATGAAGTCGGATAACGGACTTTATAAGCTTATTTATGAGTATTTTGAGACAAGGCTTCTCTATGGATATTATGCCTGTGGTGACAGCCTGCCGTCGATTGCCAGAATCGGGGATATGTTCCGCATGGCTCCCGGAACCGTGCGGTCCGCGTTGGCGCTCCTGGAAAAAAAGGGATATATCCGGATTGATGCGAGAAAGACCGCCAGGGTGATTTATGAAGCGCCCAGGGTCAGCTTCCGCAAAAATGCGGCCCTGTATTTCGTGCCGAGAAGGAACGGAATTATGGACCTGGCGGAATCAGGAAAGCTTCTGTTTGAGCCTCTCTGGGAGGAAGGGCTGCGGCGGATGGATCAAAAAACATGGGATCGGTTTTGCAGGCCGCCGGAAGAACCTTTTCAGGGGGCTGTGTCCATGCCTGTGTCATTTTATATAATGGTTCTTTCCAACTTAAACAACCGGCTGATTCTGGATCTTTACTGGGAAACGATTCGGTATATCCGTTTTCCTTATCTGGACAATAAAGCGGATGCGGAAACTGAGGTCTGGAATGCGGGAGAGCTGTCACAGGAAGAAGTCATCTCAGCCCTGAGAAACCGGTTCGAGGTCTCTTATGGCAAGGCCGCCTCGGATCTGTTTGCCTTTATGGACAAAGCGGAAAATGAGTTTTCCTTAAAGCAGGTAAAACAAATCCCGTTTTGCTGGGATGTATTCCGCAGCAGGCCGCAGCGGCGGTATTCCCTGGCCTCGCGCATTATCCGCGAGATTATCCACGGCAGCTATCCGGCCGGCAGCTACCTGCCTTCCCTTCCTCATATGGCAGACAGATATGGCGTGGGGATGAATACCATCCGGCGTGCGCTGGATATTCTGGAGGATCTGGGAATGACCCGATCCTATCACGGAAAAGGGACAATCGTCTGTACGGAGCCTGAGAAAATCGAGGCTGCGGGCAGGGAAATCAGGGAAGGTATAGAGCTGTATCAGGAAAGCCTTCAGCTGCTTGCCCTTACAATCAGCCAGGTCCTTCTGTATACGCTGCGGGCGGAGGGAGAAGAGGTGCAGAAGCGCCTGGGGGAAAGCTTCTCCTGGTATTTACAGGAGGGAAAAGGATATCTGTGTTTTGAGATTTGTATAACCTTTATTGTGGAAAAATGTCCCCTTGCCCTTGTTCGCGAATGCTATCAAAAAATAAGGGAGCTGCTTCCCTGGGGCTATCCCTTTTCCCTTCTCCGTATGAAGGGGAAAAGCCTTCATTCTGTCTATGCAGGATGTACGGAGCAGGCGGTGGAATATCTGAAAAACGGGCGGCCGGAGGAGTTTGCCGACAGCTGGCGCAGGATTGTGGAGACGGAGGAGAGCCAGTTCCGGGCCTTTATCCGTGATTCCTTTCCCGTGCCGGATCCACATGGCGCCATGGAGCGGCAGGCTCCGGGGCAGCCGGCTCCCGGAACGATATAAACCAGGCGGGCGGTTTCTTTTGCAAAAAAAGGGTGGATGACATATAATAGACACATATTGCTGCATGCCGCGGCAGAGGGGCAGCCGGCACAGGAGGCTGGGGTGCAAAAGACCCGGAAGGAACGGCGTGCAGCCTTGATTCCCGGAAACAGAAAGAGCATGGTACGGCGGCATGACAGCAGCTGCAGAAAGGACGGTTTTAATGGGATTAATCAGAGCGGCAGTACAATCGGCGGCATCGGTAATGGCGGACCAATGGGAGGAGTATTTCTACTGTGACTCCATTCCTGCCAATATCCTTGCGGTAAAAGGAAGCAAAAAAACCTCAAGAAGAGGCTCCAATAAAAAAGGAAGCGACAATGTAATTTCCAACGGTTCCGTCATTGCGGTCAATGAAGGACAGTGCATGATGATTGTGGACCAGGGCAGGGTTGTGGATATCTGTGCCCAGCCCGGGGAATACATTTATGACACCTCCAGCGAGCCCTCTGTTTTTTACGGTGATTTAGGAGAAAACATACGTAGATCCTTTGAAAATTTCGGCATCCGGTTTGCCTTCGGCGGGGAAGCGCCTAAGGATCAGCGTGTTTACTATATTAATACAAAAGAAATTGTGGGCAATAAATACGGCACAGCCAATCCGGTTCCCTTCCGTGTGGTGGACAGGAATATCGGGCTGGATATTGATATCGCCATCCGCTGCCATGGGGAATATTCCTACCGTGTGGTGGATCCCATCTGCTTTTACGTGAATGTATGCGGTAATGTGGAGGGGGCCTATTCCAGGGAGAATCTGGACAGCCAGCTGAAAAGTGAGCTGATGACGGCCCTTCAGCCGGCTTTTGCAAGAATATCGGATATGGGAATCCGTTATAGCTCCCTTCCGGGACATACGCAGGAAATCGCGGCGGCGCTGAACCAGGTGCTTTCCGAAAAATGGGTGAAGCTGCGCGGCATCGCGCTGGCATCCTTCGGCGTGAGCAGCGTGAAGGCGTCGGAAGAGGATGAGGATATGATCAAGCAGCTGCAGAAGGCGGCGGTGCTCAGGGATCCTAACATGGCGGCTGCAACAATCACCGGCGCGCAGGCCGATGCGATGAAAACCGCGGCAGGAAATAAGGCTGCCGGGCCGATGATGGCCTTTGCAGGAATGAATATGGCAGCCAATGCAGGCGGAATAAATGCGGGCCAGCTTTTTGAAATGGGACAGCAGAACAGACAAAACAATGCGGCGCCCCAGACAGGGGCGGGCACGGCATCCCAGGCAGGGGCTGGCATGTCCCAGGCTGCCGGCGGCTGGACCTGCAGCTGCGGCGCTCAGGGAAATACGGGCCGCTTCTGCGCGGAATGCGGAAAGCCGAAGCCGTCAGATAACGGCTGGACCTGCTCCTGCGGCGCGGTAAACAAAGGAAAATTCTGTACGGAGTGCGGAAAGCCCAGGCCGGCGGGCGCAAAGCTTTACCGCTGTGACAAATGCGGCTGGGAGCCTGAGGATCCGGCTCATCCGCCGAAATTCTGCCCGGAATGCGGCGACAGGTTTGACGATGGGGATGTGAAGTAGAAAAAGAAAGCAGGAAGTGACTGGCGGGCCTTGTTTGGGAGGCCGCCGGCTTTCCTGCTTTTTTCAATGTTATAACCTGGATGCGCAGTTACCGGATAAAATTGGTGGTGTTTCCTCTTTCCGGTTCAGGCGCATAGATTCCGGCTTCCTTACCCGCCTGGATGCAGTGCAGCAGCCAGGCCATGTTCCTGGCGAGATTGCGCATGGTCTGCAGACCTTCCTTATCCTGAAGCACCTCCTCCGGGCTATTTCCATGCACCATATTCCAATAGGAGGAACCTACAAGGGGCATGTTGGAAATGGTGAAATATTTGTTCAGCTGATCCAGTGTGGCAGTGGATCCGGCGCGGCGGCAGCTTGCCACGGCGGCGCCGGGCTTGTAAACCATACTGCTTTTCCCGGCATAGAACATCCGATCCAGGAAGGAGGTAATGCCTCCGCCCGCGGAAGCGTAATGAACAGGGGAACCGAAGATAAAGCCGTCTGCCTCCGCCGCCTTTTCGATAGCGGTGTTCACAGTGTCTTCATAGATGCATTTCCCCTTTCCGGCGCATCCGCCGCAGCCCATACAGCCGCGGATGGGAGCGGCACCGATATGGAAAATTTCAGAATCAACGCCGCATTCCTGCAGGGTCTTTGCAATTTCGGACAGTGCAGTGAATGTACAGCCATTTTTGTGGGGGCTTCCGTTAATTAATAATACCTTCATGCTATGTACCTCTTTTTTCATAATATAATCAGGCAGGGACTCTCCAGGGCCGGAAAACAGACGCCGGTGTCCCTTATCTTATTATTATAGCGCGCTACAGCCGAAAATTGACAGTAAAATAATCAAAAGCAACACGCACTTTATGGAGATTGAAACTTAATGACAGATTCCGACAGCCTTAATGGGGCTGTGTTAAGAAAAGCTATAGGGAATGACGGGATATACGTATATAGTGCGTCAGAATTAAGATTAATTTGTGACAAAACCTCTTGAAAAAAGACTTGAAGTCATTGTAAAAAGTGCCTGAAACCCGCATAAATGCTGGAGAATTTCAGGTACACGAATCTTATTGGAATCTTAATGCCACAGAAGCAATCTTAAGACTATCTTAATGCCTGGGATGCTATGCTTAAATTAAGAAAAGAGTTTAAGCGAGCATCCTTTTTCGTATCCGGAAAGCTGTGGATACGGAAAAAAGGCAAGGAGGCGATCATGAAATGACGATTCTGACAAATATTTTATTGCTGACCGCATTGACTGCATATCTGCTGATTGTAGGCTTTGTTTTTACAGGACATATGGATGAGATCCTGAAGGGATACCATTTCCGGCCGAAGGGTGCGGCGCCGGACGATGATTACGAGGTGCTCATCGGAGGCGAAGGGGAGCTTGCCATTCTGTTTGAAAAGAAGCTCCAGGAAAATGGTATCAGCTGTCTGCGGATTCCGGAGTTTGACAGTGCTGCAAGAGAAGAGCTGACGGATGTATCCTCCCGATGGCATGAGGTGGCCGGCGCGCCGGGGATGACGGTGTTCGCCCTGGATGGTTCCGATTACCATAACCTGCTGCTGTGCGGCATGGCAAACCGCCTGGCAGGGGCGGAGCAGCTGTACGGCATCTGTAATGAATCGGGAAACCGGGGGATTTACCTGGAGAACCGGATCAGGGTCCTGGAAAAAACGGGAGCGACGCCCGAAGGATTGTATCATCTTTTTGAAAGACAGAGTTCAGGCAGCAATGCCTGAGCAGCACAGCCCCGTGACTGTGGGTACGGGCGGATGCCTGCTGCCACCACGTTTTCTCACGGTTTGCGCAGTGAATGCGCAAACCTGCCTGAACTGTTACAGAGAAATAACAATAAAAAATAATAAAAGGAAAAGGATTGGGAAATGTTTCATTATATCAGAAACAAACTGACACAGGCGCAGATAATTGCGATGGGATATTTTCTGGTAATTACCGTAGGGACGCTTCTGCTGATGCTGCCTGCGGCTACAAGAAGCGGTGAGATGGCTACGCCCCTTACCGCTTTGTTTACGGCAACAAGCGCCACCTGCGTGACAGGCCTTGTTGTGGTGGATACCGCTTCCTACTGGAGTGTGTTCGGACAGTGTATCATCCTGCTCATGATTCAGGTGGGCGGATTGGGCTTTATGACCATTGGCGTGCTTTTTGCCATGTTCCTGAATAAGAAAATTTCCCTGAAAACAAGGGGAATCCTTCAGGAGAGCATGAATACCAGCCAGGTGGGCGGCGTGGTCAGATTGGTGCGTAAGGCGCTCATCGGTACCTGTATTATAGAGATGGCGGGCGCGGTTCTTCTTTCGTTCCGGTTTGTGCCGGAATTCGGGGTGCTGCGAGGAATTTATTTCGGTATTTTCCATGCGATATCCGCCTTCTGTAATGCGGGCTTTGATTTGATGGGAACAAGCAAAGGCCCTTATTCCTCCTTCACCTCATATGCGGATGATACGCTGATTAATGTAACGATTATGGGACTGATTATAATCGGCGGCATCGGTTTTTTTGTCTGGGATGATATCTGCAGAAATAAATGGCAGGTAAAGAAATACAAGCTGCATACTAAAATTGTTTTGTCCTGTACGGCGATTCTCATTGTGGGAGGCGCTTTCTTTATCTATCTGTTTGAAAAGGATAACCTGATGGCGGGCATGTCCGTAAAGGAAACGGTGCTCACCTCCGCCTTCAGCTCCGTGACAGCGCGTACTGCGGGCTTTAATACCATAGATACGGCGGGGCTGACCACCAGCTCCAAGATGCTGACCGTGCTTCTGATGTTCATCGGAGGCAGTCCCGGATCCACGGCAGGCGGCATCAAGACCACCACCATTGTGGTGCTTCTCATCTATGTATGGTCCAACCTGCGCGGCGCCAGAGGCTGCAATATTTTCGAAAGAAGGCTGGAGGACGATGCGGTGAGAAAAGCCAGCGACGTGGCTGTAATCAGTCTGTGCATGGCGATTATCGCGTCCATAGCCATCCCTTATTTCCAGCCGCAGCTGGTAATGGAGGATGTGGTTTTTGAGGTTTTTTCCGCCATTGGCACGGTGGGCATGTCCACAGGCATTACTAGGGATCTGAGCGCGGCCAGCCGGATTGTCATTGTCCTGCTGATGTACTGCGGACGTATCGGCAGCATGTCCTTTGCCCTGTCCTTTATGGAACGCAAAAAGGTGGCGCCCATAAAGCTGCCGGAAGAAAAAGTAATGATAGGATAAGATAAGATAAGATGAAAACAGTATTGATTATAGGCATGGGGCGGTTTGGGCAGCATTTAACCCGAAAAATGCTGGAGCTGAAAAATGAAGTCATGATAGTGGATCAGAGGGAGGAGGCCCTGGAGGCTCTGCTTCCTCTGGTGACCAGTGCCAAAATAGGGGACTGTACCAATGAAGAGGTGCTTCACAGCCTGGGTGTGGGAAATTTTGACCTGTGCTTTGTGTGCATCGGCACCAATTTCCAGAGCAGCCTGGAAATCACCAGCCTTTTGAAGGAGGCGGGAGCCAGGTTCGTGGTCAGCAAGGCCACCAGGGATATCCAGGCAAAATTCCTTTTAAAAAACGGCGCGGACGAAGTGGTGTACCCGGAGCGTGATATCGCGGAAAGAGTGGCCGTCCGCTATTCTGCTGATAATGTATTTGATTATATCGAGCTGGATGAGGACTATTCCATCTATGAAATCCCTCCCCTGAAGGAATGGGTTGGAAAAACAATTGGCGAGGTGGATTTCCGCGCCAGGCTCAACAGCAGCATTATCGGTACGAAAATCAACGGCGAGACCAGCTTCCTCCCCGGAGCGAACCATGTATTCCGCGCGGAAGAGCACCTGATGGTAATCGGCCGTAAAAAAGATATTGATAAAATCCTGAAACATCTATAGAATAGAGACAACACAGGTTTCAGGAGGATTTATTGTGAAAGAGAAAATGGAAAGGTTTTTGAGATTATATCAGATCCGGTATGCGGGACGGCTGGCGGGGATTATGCTCATTACCTCTCTGTTTTCTTTTTTGCTTCACGGGCTGGGCATCGGTAAGGAAAATATACTGATGCTTTTTATTGTGGGGGTGCTTCTGGTGGCCTATTGTACGAATGGGTACCAGTATGGCGTAATCGCTTCCATTGTCAGCGTTATGGTATTCAATTACCTGTTTACGGAACCGGTGCGTACGTTTTCCATATCCAATCAGGATGATGTGATTCTGCTCATCTTTTTTCTGGTGGCGGCGCTCATATCCTCCAACCTGACGGTACGGTTCCGGAATCAGGTGGAGGTGGCGAGGAAGAATGAGCAGCTGGCGGAGCAGCTGACCATGGAGCAGGAGAGAATCAAGTTTGCCATGGAAAAAGAGCAGATGCGCAGCAATCTGCTGCGCAGCATTTCCCACGATCTGCGGACGCCTCTTACGGGGATTGCGGGGGCTAGCAGCCTGATCGCGGAGTCCGGGGATAAAATGGACCGGGAAAGCATTGTGAGCCTGGGCAAGGACATCAATGAGCAGGCGGACTGGCTCATCCAGCTGGTGGAAAATATCCTGAATATGACCAAGATTGACAGCGGCAAGCTGGTGGTGGAGAAAAAGCCGGAGGCCGTGGAGGATGTGATTAACAATGCGCTTTCTTATGTGAAGGGGCGGAGGAAGCAGCGCCGGGTGGAAATAGACATCCCGGAGGAGATGCTTTTGGTGGAAATGGATGGAAAGATGATCGTACAGGTGATCATCAACCTTCTGGACAACGCCATCAAGCATACGAAGGAGGACGGCTTTATCCGGATAAAAACGGAGGCGGCCCCGGAAGGGGTCTGGTTTTCCGTAGAGGATAACGGTACGGGGATCGAAGAGGTAATTAAGGACAGGATTTTTGATGAGTTTGTGACCTTCCGGCCGGTGAACCGGGATACGGGGAAAGGAATCGGCCTGGGGCTGGCCATCTGCAAGGCCATAGTCACGGCGCACGGCGGTACGATTGAGGCTCTCAACAGGGAGGAAGGAGGCGCATGCTTCCGGTTTTACCTGCCATTCGACGGGCATCTGCCGGAAAAGGAGCAATGATGGAAAACAGTGAAAAAGAAGTGAGCATCCTTATTGTGGAGGATGATAAATATATATCCAATTTTATCTGCATGAGTTTAAAGCAGGAAGGCTATCATTATCTGAAGGCGGACACCGGGAGGGAGGCCATCGGCTTAAGTTATGCCAATAACCCGGATGTGGTCATCCTGGATCTGGGATTGCCGGATATGGATGGCATGGAGGTCATAGAGCATATCAGGAGCAATTCGGACAAGCCGATCATCGTGGTATCGGCCAGGCAGGAGGAAGGCGAGAAGATTAAAGCGCTGGATCTGGGCGCCGACGATTATGTGGTGAAACCCTTCCATATGGGCGAGCTGCTGGCAAGAATCCGCGTTGCTATCCGGAAATCCGAGCAGAGCAGCGGCGGCAGCGATCTGGGGGAAAGCTTTGAATGTGATTATCTGCGGATTGATTTTGTGAAACGCATGGTGTTTATTGACGGGAAGGAAATCCATGTGACGCCCATTGAATATAAGCTGCTTACGCTTCTGGTGAGCAACCGGGGAAAGGTCCTGACACACAATTATATCCAGAGTAAAATCTGGGGATATGGGGAGGGCGGCGATCCCAACAGCCTCCGGGTATTCATGGCGACGCTGCGGCGGAAGATCGAGAAGGATACCACCAACCCGCGGTTTATTATTACAGAGGTAGGCGTGGGGTACCGGTTTTCGGAATAAAGGGAAATGGGGCGGCCGCCGCCGGAAAGGGAGTGAGCGGAAATGAAAATGCGTGAGGAATATACCTGCCCGCTGGAATTAACCCACGATATGATTAAGGGAAAGTGGAAGCCTGTTATCCTGTGGCAGCTGAGCAAAGGGCCTGCTTCCCTGTCCGCCCTGAAAAAAGAAATTGCAGGAATCAGCCAGAAAATGCTGCTTCAGCACCTGAATGAACTGCAATCCTGCGGCGTGGTGGAGAAAAAGACCTATGAAGGATATCCGCTGAAGGTGGAATATTTCCTGACGCCGCGCGGTCATAAGATTTTCGGCGCAGTGACCATCATGCAGGAGGTGGGGATTGAGATTATGGTGGAAGACAATAAAACGGATTTATTGAGGGATAAGGGCCTGTTATGACGCAGGCCCTTTATAACTGCCATTTAATAGTTACTAAAAAGTGTGTACTTTACCAAAGAAAGGCAGACAGTTATAATGGGAAAAAAGGAGGGCGAGCGATGAAAAATGCGGAAAACACAATAGGAAATCTGATTGATAAGCAAGGGGTGGCTTTTATCAGCTCCGTGGACGGGGATGGCTTTCCGAACACCAAGGCCATGCTGCCGCCTCGTAAAAGAGAGGGCATCAGGACCTTTTATTTTACTACGAATACATCATCCATGAGAGCGGCGCAGTATCGGGATAACCCAAAAGCCTGTATTTATTTCTGCGACAGGCGCTTCTTCAGGGGCGTTATGCTCAAAGGGACGATGGAGGTTTTGGAGGACAGCGAGAATAAGGAAATGATTTGGAGAGAAGGGGATACCATGTATTACCCGAAAGGTGTCACGGATCCGGATTACTGCGTCCTGCGGTTTACGGCTGTCGAGGGAAGATATTACAGTAATTTCAAATCGGAAACCTTTGAAATCTGACAGGCGAAACAGGTACGGGCCGGAAAACATAAATGTTTTTCGGCCCGTATCTATTGTCAGCAGATAACCAGAACCGCTTATCTGCTGAGAAAGCAATTTTATTTTTTCCCCAAAAGGCGCTTTTTAAAGGCCTTAATTTTATATATGGAATTACTTGTATAGAGGACGGCGGTAATTAACATCCCCAAAGACAGTCCGCTGCAGAAGGAAGCTATGGCTTCCGTAATTCCCTGGCCGGCAAGGCCGGTTACATCCAAAGCCAGGTAGATAAGAAAGCTTACAACTCCGATCCATGAAAAAATATGGAGTTTTTTCATCATTTTCATTTTTTCATCATTACTGTAATCTGCTACTTTTAATACGGTTTCTTCCAATTCTTTATTCATTTTCCCACTTTTCCTTTCTCCATCAAGTATTTCACTCAATTCAACATTATAATAATCGGATATCCTGATTAAGATATCCAGGCTCGGCAGATTGCTGCCGGTTTCCCATCTGGATACGGTTCTGTCAGAAACATACATCAATTCTGCCAGCTGTTCCTGGGTAAGGCCTTTTTCTTTTCGAAGCTCCTTGAGGAAGCCTCCAATTTTTTTCTGATCCACCGGGTATTCCTCCTTTCAACAGCAATCATAGAACAAATCGAATGAAAAAAACACGACACAAAGCGGGAAATGCCGTGTTTTCCGATACCAGACACGGTATGTGCAGTCCATGAATACAAACTCTGCCCTCATCAGGACAACAGGTATCAATTTCCCTGGCCCGGATCCCAAATCTTTAAGTACATCACCCTATTTTCAATACGGCATCCAGGCACAGCTTTAATGCATATTCACAGGCGTTGCCGCCCCAGTTTCGCGGATCATACGCTTCTGCATCTGCAAGGCTATCTGCGGTGTAGAGTATCATTCCCCAAATGACATCACGAAGCCTGGCACAGGCGGCAAGCGCCGAACATTCCATTTCCACCGTTGAACAGCCTTCTTCCTTTCGGTAAGCGACCTTTTCCTTAGTCTCACGAAAAAAGCCGTCAGTAGACCAGGTAATAATCTCCAGGTAATTCATTTTGTGTTCTAAAATAGTTTTCTCTATGGCTTTTCTTGCTTTCTCGTCTATATCAATAAATCTCGACGGCGGAGCATAGTGATAGGAAGTTCCTTCATCTCTCAACGCTTTATATGGAACAAGGAAAGTGCTTTCCGGAAAATCCTCCAACACTCCGCAGGAGCCTGCGGATATAATTTCTTTTACGCCATAGCCAATCAGGAAATCCATGAGCTGTGCGGCCGCCGCCGCTCCTACGGGAGCCTGGCAAAGGCAGATGTCCGTATCCATATATTTTGTTACATAAATTGGATACTGCTTGGTAGCGCTGATAAAGGTTTCTACTTGTCTTGTCTCACTGTTTTTCGCATATTCATCGATGTACTCCCCAAGAAATGCGAATACGCATTTTGATGGAAGCTTCAGGTCGAGTCTGTCATGCGTAGGATTAATGACTGCTGTTTTCTCGGTATCAAATTCTAAAATCGGTATTTCATGTTTGATGATACCCATAGTTCTGTTTTCCTCCATAAATTCAGTATTATCCAGCCTGGCTGCAGGCACCTTGATTGTGAAGATATGTTCTCAATTCCGGCAGTAATTGAGGTTAAATCCAATAAACCAAAATCTATTTAACTGAAATTCCGATCATTATTGTTTCGGATTCCAGGTTATTCCATACAGAATGCGGAATATTACCTTCCACAAGAAACGCTTCGTCTTTTTTCACCACAACTTCGCTGTCCGCTAATTTTATTTTTGCTTCACCCTGAGTTACAATAAAGAGGTGATTATGTTCATGCGTATGCTGTTCGGTTGGGCCGCCGCCATTTAAATCGACGTATGCTATCGAGCCATCAATAATTGTTCCCATTGCTCCAAAAAGTTTCTTCGCTTTGAAATTTATGTGGTTGGGCGGTGTAATAAAATTATCCATAATACGATTCTCCTTGATTAAGTTTAGTTTATATTTTTTTCAGATCGGGTAAATTCCGCAGGATTCTTTCATAATCTATAAATACATAGGGCAAATGCTTCACAATTCTTTCCTTATACCAGTTCAGATACCATTGCTTCAGGTGAGCGGATTCTTCCGGCCAGCCTGTTTGGGCGGCCACATACTCATCAATCATCTGATAGCGCATAAATAAATCCATTTTCCCAATCCAGTAAGCGTTGATAGTGTTGGTTTGAAGATATCCCTTCAGGTAGGAGAGCAGATAAGCTTCGGCAAAATTGGTACGTTCCTTTTCCGTCAGATTTTTAAGCGGCCCCGCCCCTTTTTGCACCATAAAAAACATTGCACTCGCCATATCGGCAGCATACCAGTTAAACTGACAGGCATCAAAATCGATTAAGGTTATTCTTTTATTTTCGACAAGAAAATTGTCGGTGTGGATATCAAAATGGACAATCCCATAATTTTCGTTTCCGATAGGAAGCTGTTCCAGTTCTTCCAGGAATCTCTTTTCTCCCTGACGCACAGCTTCGTCCGGTATCGCAATATTCCTGCGCCAGAAGTGCGGGCCATTCCATTTGAATTCGGGGCAGCGTTGGTTTCCTTCGTAACACATGGTCAGTTTGTGCATACGGCCCATCAGCATACCAAGCTGAAAGAATAGCTCTTCATTAAATTCTTTAGGGTCGTTAATGTCCACAATTTTTCCCGGCGCTTTTTCCTGCAGAGACAGGATGTAGGTTTTGCCGCCGGCCCCGGCCACTTCATAGAGCCGGTTGTTTACACTCCGTACCGGTTTGGCAATGCCCTCCATTCTTAGCGCCAGATATTCTGTCCAGCGCGTCTCAAATTCCACATGAGCCTCTTTCTTATTACTGAATTCAGCAACCCTCAGGATACGGCGGCGTAATCCGGATTCGGCCTCAAAAATGCTGTCGCCTGAATATCCGGTAGTTATTTCCCACAGCGGTGTTATATGATAAAGCTGTTTGGCCTGGGACAATAGCAGATTACTTTCTAGCTCCACTTGGAATACCTCCAATGTTTAAAAGCCTGTCATATTTATTATTTTCCGGTAATACGCAATATGTTCTTCATGAAAGGGTATATAGTACCAAATTATTATTCTAAGGGACGGAGGTTTGGCTATTGTGATAAGCGGAGGTTTGGCTATTGATTATTTACAACCGTAAAGCTGACACTTCCGTTTTTGGCCTTTTTTCCTGTCACTGTAACTGTATATGTACCGCTTTCGTTAATTTCAAAATCAAATTGCTGGGAACCGATGAGTTTCTCGCTTACATAGAAAGGTTCTTCATCGCCTTTCTGAATTGTAAATGATAAGCACCCGTCCTTTGCCGCGAGCTCTGCATGAATAGTATCGCCTTCTGCTGCAGCCAAAGCTTGCGAGTCTGTGGTATTTAATATCTTAAAATCCATGACAAGCTCACTGTCATTTCCTGTTCGGCTGCCGTCAAAACCTGTCCCGCACGCTGTTAATGTTAAAATTAATATGAAAGAACACAAGATACACAAATTTTTTTTCATCATTTTCTCCTTTGATTTGAAATTTATTTTATTTTAACAGAGAACAAATGCTTTTCCACTTTTACACTATATTTCAAAGAATAGGCAGGGATTCCTTTGGCGATAGCTTCATAAATACTTCGGATTTCATTTGCTATGCTTTCCTGAGATGCATACCATCCCAGAAAGGTAGTGTTTTCTCCGCAAAACGACGATCCTCCATTACTCTGCACGCCTATAAGTGCATATTTCGGGGATTTTTTCCCGCCCTTAAATTGGGGGGAGGACATAACCTTACAGCAAGTCATGACAATATTTTCATTTGGGGATTCAATTACAATTGATCCTGTTACATTGCCGGTTTCCGGGTTTTCGCCTTTGGCAATTTCCTTTTCCATAAGACTATCCAGAGAAATATCCAGTTCTTTAGATAAAAGCAAAAGCTTTTCCACCTCAGGATACCCGATGCCTTGTTCCCATTTTGATACGGCCTGCCTGCTGACATCCAGCAATTCGGCAAGCTTCTCCTGGGAGATATTTTTTTCTTTCCTGATTTGTTTCAGGTTTTCCGCAAAGCTCATATCATTACCTCCATTCATAGATTATGAATAGATTATAGGTGTCATTCAAAGGAATTAGTACCAACTTCCCTTTGCGTTTCCGCTACTTGAAGTTGCATACTTATAAATTTTTATTTTTCGGTCCGGCCGAGAGGAAATTTTCAAGCAATCTCAATTCTCATCAAAACTACTTCCTGCCAGCCAGCGTGGCGGGAGAAAAAACCTTTAGGGTTACGGCCGTATTCACTGAACCCTATACTTTTGTATAATGAGATGGCTCTGTAGTTTTCACTTACGACATTTAACTCTAACTGTACATATCCGGCAGTTTTGGCACATTCTATACAAGTCATAGTCAAGGCCCGGCCAATTCCCATGCCCCAAAAACTCTTTTCGATACTGATACCAAACTCAGCACGGTGCTTGACCTTGTCTTTCTTTCCTATGGCTTCAATACCTGCAGTTCCAACAATGTGCCCATCAACAATGGCGCAAATTTCAATTTCATTTACACTGTTTTCCTTATCTATTAAAAACAGTCGTTCCTGTTCTATATCAAAACTGTTCTCATCCGAATATGACAGTAAAAAATCTGTCTGGCTATGAGTCAAATTAAAAATATCATATACTTGTTGAGCATCTGAAGCCACCGCGTTTCTTAATAAGCATTCTTTATTATTTTTGAGAACGATTTTTTTAGAATATTTCATTTATGTATTTACTCTCATTCAATTTGATATGTGTATATAAAACAACGCCATAAACTAATACCACACCTATTTTATTGTAAGAAATTATAGAAACTAAAAAATTAAGCCATAACATTTTGGTATATTAATTCCACGGTATCTTCCAGACGTAATTCTTTAGTTAAAATAGTTTCTGGTATGAAATTTATAAAATCTTTCTCCCTCCACCATCGCTTCATATCAGCCTCACTGAAATCATTTCTATTTGGTTTTGTATTATGTCGAAGCAGTGTTTCTTTAAATGGCAAATCATAATAGTATGCAAAAATATTTTGGCCATATTCTTCTATGGCAGATTCAAATAAACGATGATACTCATTAGCGGGTAAGATACCTTCGAGTATTGTGATTTCGGAATTTTTCCTGCCATATTTTAATAAATTAATCATCAATGGCTCTGATTTCGCAATTCCTTCATCTCCCCATACATGCAGTACTTCCATACGAATCATATCATGGGAAAGCCTCATAGTATTAGGGCCGAACTTTTCCTGCAATTTTTTTGCAACTATTGTTTTCCCACTACCGGAATTGCCCCTTAATATAACTAATTTTTTCATAATTTTTCTCCTTGTCTTTTTTATTAAGACTAATTGTGTTCATAAATAAAATTATTGTTATTGGCAAGGCGACTCTTAAACGAGTTCGGTCAGTTCTGCTTTATAACCATTCCATAACTGCCTTTAATCAATCGTTCCAAATCCGGTATTGCAGGGGACACCAGCCAGCCACATAATCCAGAAGATCTGCGATATAATCACGGGAAAGGCCATCATTCAGACTATTATGGTATTCATATAATGGCTGATACACATCTTTTTGTTCTAAGTTCATATCGTGCAGCTCTGTCAAAAGTGCATATCCCTGCTGTATCCTGTCATAATAGGTGTTTTCTGTAATGTGTGAGGATAACATTTTAATTTGAGCAAATATTTTTTCGCTGTTATTCATTATAAACCTCATACGAATTCAAACTTATCAGGCCGGGAAATTTGTTTAATTATAACAGAAATATAATAAAAAATGAAGCACTGTATTTATTATTGCGATAAACAGTAATCCATAATATAAAATATTCTGTCAGCAGACAAACAGGGGCCGGAAAACGTTTTTGTTTTCCGGCCCGCAGCTTTGATCTTGCATGCAATTAGAATTACGTATTTATCTGTTCTTTCTCTTAATTGACAGAAGCACTGCGATAATTACCACCACCAGTATCAGAAGGATGCAGGAGGCTATGAGAACGATGGTAATTGTCTTGCTTTCCGTTTTCTTTGTCAGCTCCTTGACAGGAAGCTCTTCCTCCGGAGTGGTTTCCGGTGCGGGAGTGGGTTCCTCCATCGTTTCCGAAGGGGTTTCGGTTTCCTGTGTTTCCGTTTCGCTTTCCGTCTCTGTTTCCGTTGTTGTCTCAGAACCTTTATCCTTTGGCGTTGGCGTATAGGAGGAGGTCTTATTGGAGGAAGGCGCGGAAATTTCCCACGATTTTCCTGAATTGCTGTTGGAAGCGGAGCCGGAACCCGAAGGAGCGGGAGCGGGCGTTGTAAGCGCCGCATTTACCTTGGCGTACAGCTCACTCAGAAGGGAGAGCGGATAATATACACGTCCCTTTTCATAAACCAGCGCCGTCTGAGCCGGTATAATGACAGGCTTTCCTCCGTCCCATCTTACAATCAGGGCCACATAAGGATTCTCCCGAAGGGCGGCCATAACTGCTTCAGGCATTTTATCATAGGTAACCGCATTGACATTTACGGTATCCCCGGCCTTTGCTTTTTTAATCAGCTTGACCACACTGTCCCAGAAATCCTTCTCATAGTCAGGTACGTATGTGTTGGAAGAAGAGTTATTGTCATTATTGTTGGAGCTGTTATTATCCTTATTGTCGGAGTGGTGGGAATCCTCCGCTTTTTTTACGTCCTGGTAAATAACTGAGAACACCGAAAACTTATCACATTTAATGGTAATGGTCTTTCCGGAAGAATCACTGTTGGTAAAAAGTGAAGCGGAAGTACGCGATCGGCTGTTCTCATGTAATCCGGCAACATAAAAGGTTCTCTGGTATCCGTTTGCAACTGCCTTTATATCCTTTGGAACAGGGAAGCTCAAAATGAGCTGTTTGGGTGTTTCGTATAAAGCAGTGGTTGTGGTGATGCTATTTTTGGTAATAATCTTATACAGCTTTATATCGTAGCTTCCGGAAGTGATAACGGCATCCTTTAACAGGGACTGGATTTCCTTTTTCTGCTCCGGATTAACAGTAGATTTTTTTACATTGATTGTTATTGTGTAGTTAGTAATGGCGCCGTTTCTCAGTTCCCTGGCTTCCTGCGCTGTCATATTGTACAGAAGTGCGGCATAGTCGGACATGGTTACGATCCCGGTCTCATCCACATCTATTTTAATAGAAGGGAGAGCCAGCAGGGAACGGTGGAACTTCAGCAGCGTTTCTTCGGGGATATTGGGCGTACGGTTTTGGCAAAGCTCCTCATATTGGATTTTGGCATCCAGATAAGCATTGGCCTGATCTGTACTGACACTGCTTCCTTCACTTAACACAGGAAGGCTGTCAAACACCTTTTTCATATCCTCAGATTCCATAATAACGAAGGATACCGCAAGCCTGTGGTTTTTGGAATCCCCGGCAGGTACATTTTTCAGCTGATAGGTATTTTCCTTGAGTTCCCCTTTGATATCAACACCGTCAAAGGTAACGGAATCAAGCTTATAACCCGGCTCAGGCGTAAAGGTGAAATCAACAGTCTCCCCTTTACTTAACGAGAAGGAGCCGGATGGAGATACCTTACCTTTACCGGATACTGCAACCTCAATTGCGTAAAGGGCATCAGAAACACCCTCCAGGGTTATTGTGCCCTGTGCCTCTGTATAATTATTGCTGTCCTTCGGCGTGAACGTCCAGGAATAATCATGTTTTCCTTCCTGAATCGTCTGGCCGTCATCCCAGCGGATAGTGCCTTCCGTGCTTCCTTCCTTCAGGGAAAGCGTAGGGAGGCTGCCGCTGACTGAGATGCTGTCGGAGGAAATAACAGGGGTAACATCAGGCTCTGCCTTACGGATTTTCACCTTAAAGTCATGATGATCCTCATAAATGATCTTATTCTCGCCTTTGATTGCCGCCTGCACCGTAACCCGGCAGGTAAAGCTGCCCGCATCCCGGAACTCCATATTGAATAAGTCATAATCTGATTTTCTTGTTTCTTTTCCGCTCTCGTCAACCCAGGTCCAGATAAAATAGAAAATCACATCCCCGTTCTGCGCGCCCTGATAGGAAGAGTAATGGGGATGGCTGGCTGAGACATTGAGAGAAGCCGGTTTGCCGTCATAGGTCTTATCAATATCGCCGCCAAAGCCTACCTGAGGCAGATCCAACGGCTGAATCAGCGTGAGCACCTCGCCGGTCACAAGGGAATCAGGGGTAACTCCGGTGCTGCTTCCCTTATCAAATACCCACCTCCAATTATTGGAAGACGTACCCGCGGAAGGTTCCGGAAGCTTATAATCCGCCTTAATCGTCCAGGATTTATTATCCTTCTGCACATACTTCAAAGGCATCCGGTACAATGCCGCCCTGGCCTTAGCCGCCTCATTTCCCGCCTCATCCATAAAACGCAGGGTGACTGGGTAAGTCAGCTTTTCTGCGCGATCCACCGGCGGTTTGACGGTAAGCGCGTCATAGGAAGACTTGTCCGGGCAGACAACCGCAGCAAGCGCTCCCCCGCCGAATGCCGAATCCCCATATACAGTGTTCTTGCCCGAAAGATAAACAAAACGGTATCCCGCGGAATAAAAAGCATTTTCCCCTACCGATGTTATTCCTGCAGGAAGCCTGAGGCTGCCCGTCAGCCCCGTACAGTTAAAAAATGCGCCTTTCCCGATGGCAGTAAGACCGGTGGCAGCAGATAAATCCAGCCCAACAAAACTAATGCTGGCATAATTACTCTGATTAAAGGCATTATCCCCAATGCCCTTCACCGGAACGCCTCCAACCGCAGCAGGAATAACCAGCTTCATCTGATTCGTTCCCTGTGCCAGCAGGCCCTGTATATATTCGGGGTTCACCCCTGTAATAATTCCGTCCTTCCCGCAAAGGTAAGGCTCAGCGGGCGCAGGGGGTACAGGTGTCCCATTCCCGTCAGGTTCACCGGGTGTCTCCGGCGGCGCCTCCACAACAGGAGGCTCTGGGTTGGAATTCCCGCTCACGCTCCCAGACTCATCCGCCAGGACGGTCATTCCCCCCAGAAAAAGCGTCAGCACCAGGCTGACTCCAAGCAATATAGAAACACGTCTCAAACCATTCATTAAGATGCCTCCCCTCTTCTAATTGCGGACTTGTTACGCAATTACCTATTAAAAATAAACAATCTGCTTCCTTATACCCCCATTATGAACCATTCAACATAGGAAAACAATGAAGTAAATCTTAAGATTGACAAAAGAATTCTGAATTCTGAAAACTTAATAAAAACGTAAAACAATTAAATTAATTACGTAAAATATAGTCATGAAACTGTAACAAGAAAGAGCTGATATAAGCTTCGGGAGGAAAAAGCCAACGGGTACATTATAACTTGGGTGGACGGAAATGCTTTACGGAAATTCTGTATGGCTGTATAATCTGGGAAAGAACCTGCTGTATATGGCTGGAATTTTCAGATGTCCAGGTTTACACGGGGAAAAAGAACCGCAGCTGTTTCCCATTGAGTAACGGATACTGTATGGGATGACAGGAAATGTGGATATGGTTCTTATTCAGCAGTATCCGGCAAATTAAGATCGGAGAAAGGTGCTCGAATGGGAAGAAAACGGGCTGAAAAAACAGGAATTATGGAAAAAAGCAAAGGAATGATACGGCTGCAGCCGTTGTATGCGCTGGAAATGGTGGTTTTTCTGCTTCTTGCCACAGTTGTGGGAATGCTGTTCCGGAAAATCGGCTTTACGGAAACGAACGTGGTGCTTCTGTATATCCTGGCTGTTTTCGTTACCTCCAGCCTGACCAGGGGCTATTTCTGGGGAATCCTGGCTTCGGTGGCAGCGACGCTTACCTTTAACTATTTTTTTACAAAGCCCTATCATTCCCTGCAGTTCTACGATGCGGGCTATATGGTCACCTTTGCGGTCATGACTGTAGTGGCCTTTGTGACCAGCGCCCTTACCTCCCGGGAAAAAGAAAATGCCAAGAAGGCGTTGGAAAAGGAACGTGAAACTCAGGCGTTGTACCGGCTCACCAGCCATCTTACTGAGGCAAAGGAGCTTTCGGACGCGGCGGAGACCGCCGTTTCCATTATCAGTGATCTTCTGGGCTGTCAGGCCGCCTGCCTTTGCTATGATGAAAAAGGGAATCCGGAACAGACTTTTCTGCAGCAGACAGAGGAAGGAAAGCTGGTAAGAAGAAGGCTTGACGGTGAAGAGGAACTGAAAAAACGGCTGGCACAGCTGCATGCACCCTTTGATATGGGGACGGAATTTTATGACTGGCCCGTTTACGGCGGGCAGAGAATTTTAGGGGTGGTGCGCATCCCGGTGGAGGCTGCGGCCGGATTCGGGGAAACGCAGAAGGCGTTTCTGCATTCCATGCTGGAATGCGTAGCGTTGGCCATGGATCGGATACTGGCGGTGCAGGAGCAGGCAGCCTCCCGGCAGCAGGTACAGCAGGAACGGTACCGGGGGAATCTTCTGCGTGCTATTTCCCATGACCTGCGTACACCGCTTTCGGGGATTATGGGCACATCGGAAATGATTATGGATATGTCCCGCAGGGAGGATCCCCGCTATGAACTGGCCCAGGGAATCCATAAGGACGCTATCTGGCTCCATACCCTGGTAGAAAATATTCTCAGCCTCACAAGGCTCCAGGAGGGCCGGATGGTGATCCGCAAGCAGGAAGAAGCAGCGGAGGAAATCATAGGCGGTGCTGTGGCCAGGATGGCAGGCAGGGCGCCTGACCGTGAAATCCAGGTGGAAGCCCCGGAAGAGGTGCTCATGGTGCCAATGGATGCAAAGCTGATCATGCAGGTGCTGATTAACCTGATGGATAATGCGGTAAAGCATACCGATGGGGCGGAGGAAATCAAAGTGACTGTAAAAAAAGATCTGCAGGGGGAAAATGCCGTATTTACTGTGGCCGACAGGGGAGAAGGCATTGCTCCGGAGGATCTGCCGAATATTTTCCAGACCTTTTATACCTCGCAGATCAAGCCGGTGGATGTCCAGAAGGGAATCGGGCTGGGGCTGACCATCTGCGAATCCATTATCCGACAGCACGGCGGAAGGATGGAAGCGCATAACAGGACGGACGGGAGGGGAGCGGAGTTTGTTTTCACCCTGCCCCTGAAAGAGACGGTTACAGAGAAAGATGGCCCGGACAGCGGGGAGGAGGACGACGATGGAGCAGTATCATGAAACGATTCTTGTGGTTGAAGATGATGTGCAGATCAGGAATTTTATCTGCTATGCGCTGAAGGCGGAAGGGTTCCGCTGTGTTACCGCGGGAAATGCGGCTACGGCCATGAAGCAGCTGCTGGCGGAACCGGTGGATATGATGCTTCTGGATCTGGGGCTCCCGGATATGGATGGTGGGGAAGTACTGAAAAAGGTGAGGGAATGGTCGGAAATGCCCATTATCATCGTATCCGCCAGGGATCAGGACAGAGAAAAGGCAGCCATGCTGGATTTGGGAGCGGATGATTATCTGACCAAGCCTTTTTCGGCAACGGAACTGATGGCCCGTATCCGTGTGGCGCTGCGCCACCTGTACCGTCAGGGGCTTCCCCGGCCGCAGTCCGTTTACCGGGTAGGAGGTCTGGAACTGGATGTGGAGAAGCACGCAGCCTCTCTGGACGGCGAACCGCTGCACCTGACCCCCATGGAATTCAGCCTGATGACCCTGCTGATGAAAAATGCGGGCAAGGTGCTCACCAGCGGCTATCTCCTCAAAGAAGTCTGGGGAGTATCCTACGATTCCGACACCCAGGCCCTTCGTGCGCTTATGGCCGCCCTCAGGCGCAAGATTGAAAAAAATCCCGCAAAACCGAGGTATCTTCTGACAGAAATCGGGATAGGGTACAGGATGGCGGATGAATAAAGGCAAGCAACAACAAATTTTCTGGATTGCTTTATAAAGCCAAAATTTGTATTTTAGAACAAACATTCGTTCTCATCTTTCTGCTTTTTTCTTGAATTACTTCTATGTTTACTCACAACATTCTCACACCTTTCCCCAAAACTCTCACACCTCTCTCACAGGATTCTGCTTACAATAAAATCATCAAAAGGAGATAGAAGGCTGAAGAAAAAGGCAGCCTCTCTGATGTAAACGCCTGCTGAAGCGGGCAGATGGGAGCAGAAATGAGAACAGCAGTGGATACAGGAACCATACAGGAATACATGGCCTGTCTGAGTGAAAAAGTGCGCCGCCTGATCAATGCTTACGATATGGAAGAAACCCGTGAAATGATATGCGAAGCGATGAAGGAATATCCGGATGCGGCGCAGCCCCATAACCTGCTTGGGATCCTGATGGAGACGCAGGGAAACCACGTATCCGCAATGAAACACTTCCGGGCGGCCTGGGTGCTGGATCCCACCTTCCTTCCGGCAAGAGAAAACATGGAGAATTTCGGCAGCTTTTCCAAACCGGGAGCCCCTGCATACACCATGGAAGACTGTGGGAAACAGGGAAAAAAAGAACGCTTTAAAATTGAATATGACGAAAACGGCGCAGGCCATGTGGTAAAGAGAAGCGGTGAGAAGCCAGGTTTTTTTCATTGATTAAAGGCCCGTGGAAACGGACAGACAGGAGAGGTTATGAAAGGATTGGAATTATTGGTATCTCATAAGGATGAGAAAAAATATGTGCTGATCATCGGCTGCGGAAGGCTGGGAGCCAGCCTGGCAAACGAAATATACAGCCAGGGAAATGACGTGTGCATCCTCGACCAGGACAGAGAGGCTTTCAGGAAACTGGATTCCTCTTATGGAGGGCTTACGGAAACTGCGGACGCCACGGATTTGGAGGCGCTCACCGGTGTCCGCGCCCAAAAGGCGGACTGTATTATTCTGGTAACGGACAATGATAACGTAAATATTATGACGGCTCAGATCGCATCGGTCCTGTTTCATACGGAAAAAATCGTATGCCGCCTTTACGATCCGGAAAAGGAATGTATCTATAAAGACGCAGGCATGGGGAAAAACATGGAAACCATCTGCCCGGCAGTCCTGTCCGCCAGGGAAATAGAAAGGCTGATAGGAAAAGGAGAGGTATCATGAAAAATATAATTTCCGAGAAAAAACTGATATTGCTGGCAGGCGGTTTTCATAAGGTAAAATCTCTGGCCTTATCTCTGATACGCAAGGGTTACCGGGTCATCGTTATCAATAAAAATTATGCCGACTGCCACAGCCTTGCCCAAATCCAGGCGCTGGAGGTCATTTACGGAGACGCCTCCAAGCCCTTTGTCCTGGAGGAAGCCGGAGCGGACAGGGTTGATATTGCCATCGCCCTGACCCAGAATGACGAGGATAACCTGGTTATCTGCGAGCTGTGCAAAAAGAAATTTTTGGTGGAAAAAACAGTGGCACTGGTAAGCGATCCGAAGAAAACGGAGTTTTTCTACAAAATGGGAATTGATTCGGTGGTCTGTGCTATTAATGTTGTGGCGGGCATCATAGAACAGCAGGCTTTTATGGACGAAATGGCAACAAGGATTCCTCTTGGCAGCGGGAAGGTGGGAATTACCGAGGTCTATATCAGCCAGGCAGCACCCGCTGCCAAGAAAAAAATATGGGAGCTGGATTTGCCCAGGGATACCATAATCGGTTGCATCCTGCGGGGGGAGGAAAGCATGATTCCCCGCGGGGACAGCAGGATATTTCCCGGGGATACCCTGGTGATGATTTCGCTTACGGATCAGGAAAAGGAAGCGATCCACAGGCTTACAGGAAAATAAAAAATGCGGGGAGATACCCAAAGGTAAGAAAAAGCTGTAGAAAAAAAAGACTGTTGAAAACAAGAAAAAGAGGTAGTCATGAGAAAATTTATCCGTGAGGAAAGCAGCATCGGAAAACTGATACTGCTGATAGGAATGCTGCTGGCAGTGCCGCTCCTGGCGCTGCCGTTTTATCCGGAGGAATCCGGCGACGCTCCGGCTTTTCTGATCCCAGCGGCGTTTTCCATTTTGCTGGGGCTGGTAATCGGCTTCCTTACCCGTCATAAAAAGGAGGCGTACAATTACCGCGGGCATCTGTACACTTCCAGCATGACGGTGCTTGCCGCCTGGGGCTACGGAATTCTGGCAGGGGCGGCCCCTTTCCTGCTGGCAGGGCGTTTGGGCGTGGTGCAGGCGCTGTTTGAAGCAGTGAGCGGCTGGACGACTACTGGGCTGTCAGTGGTGGATGTGAGGGAAGCCGGCCGCCTTTTTTTATTCCACAGAAGCTTTATGCAGTTCTGCGGCGGGCTGGGGTTTGTCATGATGATGATAATTTTTGTGCAGGAAAGAGAGTCTGTGAACCTCTATAATGCGGAAGGGCACCCTGACCGCCTGATGCCTAACCTGGGAAAGACAGCAAGGGCGATTTCCCTGATGTACTGTGGGTTCCTGGCGGTGGGCACACTGGCTTATGTGGTGGCTGGAATGTCTGTTTTTGACAGCATCAACCATGCGATGTGCGCCCTGTCCACAGGCGGTTTTTCCACGCAGACAGACAGCATCGGCGCCTATGGGAGCATTGCCGTGGATACGATAACCTGTATCCTCATGCTGATAGGAACCACCAATTTTGCCGTACTGCTGCTTCTGGTGCAGGGCAGGCTGAAGAAAGTTCTGCAGGTGAGTGAAATGCGGTTTATGTTTGGGGTGCTGGCGGTATCCGTTCCTCTGGCGGCCTGGAGCCTGGGAAGTCATCTGCTGGTGGGAAAATCCGGAGAAAGCTTCAGGCAGGCAGGCTTTAATGTGATATCCGCCCTGTCCACCACGGGGTTTTCCACTATGGGGTATCAGGACTGGCCGCAGTCAGCCATAGGCATTATGATACTGCTGATGCTGATCGGCGGCGGGATTGGTTCCACAGCCGGAGGGCTGAAACTGACCCGGGTTTATATCATGATGCGCATGGCTGCTGAAAACTTGAAGGAGCGGGTCTCTTCCGGCAGGAGGATCAGTATTCCTTATTACCGCAATGCTCAGGGAAGGCAGTTAATTGATGAAAAGCTGTATAAACAGACGGGCAGCTTTGCGGTCACCTATCTGCTGCTTTTCATCACCGGGTCGCTGCTGCTCACAGAGACGGCGGACTGCGATCTTGCGGAGGCCATGTTTGAATTTTCCTCCTCGCTGGGCACGGTGGGTCTTTCCATAGGCATTACGGGACCGGCGACGAACAACGCCACACTGCTTGTGGAGATGGCGGGAATGCTTCTGGGACGGCTGGAGATATTTATTGTGCCAATCGGCTGTTATTGTCTGTTTGATCGGATCCGGACAGCAGGAAGAAGCTTCCGTATCCGGCAGACACGGCCGGATATGGAAAACGCCGTGCATTTCAGGTGAAATGCCCCGGCGTTACCCCCACTACCTTTTTAAATTTTTTAATGAAATAAAAATAGTCATTAAAGCCCACCGCTTCGCTGATTTCCGCCAGGCTCAGGTCCGTGGTGGTAAGCAGCTCCTTGGCCTTGCCGATTCTCAGCTCTGTCAGATACTGGGAATAGGTGAGGCCTGTTTCGTTTTTAATCAGAAAGCTTACATAGGAGGAATTCAGGTGAAAAAGCCCGGAAAGCTTTTTCAGGGAAACGTCCTTTTCATAATTTTCGTTCAGGTATTTGATAATTTTCATGAAGGAAGTGGCATTGGATCCGTTCTGGGAGGGCTGCGGTTCGGGTTCCGGCAGGTACAGACAGGATTCCATTTCTTCAAGAACGTCTGCGAAAGAACCGTAATTTTCTGCGAGCTGTTCATAGCCGTTCAGAAAGTATTCATCGTCGCCCGGAGAGGAGCCCAGGTAAGGGCTGGCAAGCATCCGGTTATAAAAACGGTAGGCGCTTGCGATGTCTATAAGAAGCGCGCAGTTCTGCCTGCGGAGCTGCTGAAGAAAAGCAAGCAGGGAATCAGCGCAGGTAAGCGCTTCCTGGAAGCGGGCAAAAAATTCTTCCGTGAGGGCAGTGGAAACAGGAAATTCCGTCAGACAGGAACTGCCGGTGATGAAAAACTGACAGGCCATAATTTCCGTTTCGGATACCTTTTCCTTCAGCTGGCTAATGGGTATGGGAGTGGGAGGAAGACCGATGCCGCCTTTTTCCCTGCTTTCCCCGATAAGACGGCAGGCTGCATCCCTGGGGAAGGGTTTTTCACGCAAATACAGGTATTTACGCTTTCCCAGACGGACGGTGAGCCCGGCTTCCAGTGCCTCCCCGCAGTCTGGCATACGGACGGAAACGGCCAGGTAAAGTTCGGGCGCGGTGAAGCCGAATTTCCAGAGAATCCTGCGCAGAGGTCCTTCCTCACCTTCCTCCATATAATCCAAAAGGGTATCTGCCTGTAAGGAGACCTCCCGGCGGATATTCTGTACGGCCTGCCGGAGAAGCTTCTGCAGATACTGGATATCCACAGGCTTGAGGCAGTAGCCCAGCACACCCAGCTGGATGGCGCGCTGGGCATAGGAAAAGTCCGCATACCCGCTGATCAGGATGATTTGGATATTAGGATTGGCTTCGTGAAGCTTCTCACATAATTCCAGTCCATTCAGCCCCGGCATTCGGATATCCGTGATTATGATGTCTGCTTTTTTCTCTTCCGCAAGGCGAAGCGCTTCCATCCCGTCCGAAGCGAAGGAAGCGATGGAAAGCCCCAGCTTGGTCCAGGGAATGGAAGCTGCCAGCATTTTTACAATTCTGTTTTCATCGTCGGCAATAATAACACGAAACATAAATCGGCTCCTTTTCTATAACAGATCCCCCTGCCGCTGTGAAATGCGCAGCGGCTCCGTCAGGAAGCATCGCCTTCCCTGTCCGCAGGCAGCGTCAGCAGGATGCGTGTCCCTTCTTCCGGTGCGGATTCCAGTGTGAGTCCGTACCCTTCTCCGTAATTAAGCAAAATCCGGTGCGCTACATTGAGGATTCCCACATGCTGCTGGGAGTAGGTATTGATGAAACTGATATCAGCCAGGTGCTCCTGCAGCTGCGCAAACTGCTCCGGGGGAATGCCGATGCCGTCGTCCTGGATGGTAATCAGCAGCCGGCCCTCCTGTACCCGGGCGCCTATGAACAGCGTTCCCTTGCGCAGTCCGGGTTCTATACCATGAAAAACAGCATTTTCCACCAGAGGCTGGAGCAGAAATTTCATGATGGAGACGGACAGGGTTTCCGGGCGTACGCTGTAGATAACCTCCAGCTTTCCGGGGAAACGGGCTTTCTGGATATCCAGATAGGCCTGTGTGATTTCCAGCTCCTGGGAGAAAGGGACATTGGCGTCTCCCTTAACGTTATAGCGGAACAGTCTGGCCAGGGCATCCGACATACCGGCGATTTCGGGCACCTGTTCCTCCATGGCGATATCCCGGATGGATTCCAGGGTATTATAAAGAAAATGAGGATTGATCTGGCTGCGCAGGAATTCCAGTTCCGCCTGTTTCTTTTCCAGCTCGGTTTCATAAAGTGACACCGTGGTGTGGTACAGCTGACGGGTCAGCTTCTGCTGCTCATCAAGAAGCTCGTGGAAGGAGGCATTGAGGGTGCGGATTTCCGAACAGCCGCCCAGGTGCAGGGGCATCCTTTTTTTGTTTAGCGGTTTCTGCCTGATTTCTTCAATATAGCAGGAAAGCTGATCCAGCGGAGATACCATGTTGTGAAGCAGGATATACATGAAAAAGGCCAGGAGCATAAGCGAGGCTGTGATGATCAGGGTGATAATTATGGTGGTATGCAGGACATCCCGGCGAAGCTGCCTCTTGTCGATAGCGCTTATAATACGGTAGCCTACATTGGAAACCGGCGTGACATAAATCAGGTAATCAGGGGTGTCATAATTTACAGGTTTCTCTGCGGCAAAGGCGTTTTTCTCTCTGCAGCTGTCCAGAAGGCAGGCGGCAATATCCTCGGGACAATTAAAGGAGAAGGTATTTTCAAGGCTGTCCGCCAGAAGAAAATAGGTGGTGCTTTCATCCTCTGTGGGGAGGATAATCGGCGCTTTTTTCAAATCAATGGAAAGAATCAGGCTTCCCTGGTATTTTCCATAATAGGCCATTTCATGCATACCATAAACATTGCAGCCAAAGACCATCCTTTTTTCCCGGGAAATATTCGTATTTGTCAGGGAAGAGGACAAAAAGCCGAAGCTGTAAAGTCCATGGGTCCCTTCCATCTGCCCGGAAAGCCGCCGCAGCGTATCCGCGTCATACAGATTGGACCAGGACATATCCGGAGAAATCAGGGCGATGTCGCTGATATCCTGGTTCATGATGGAAAAGGAAGTAAATTGAACCAGCAGTTCTTTCACATATTTCTGGGATTTTGAAGAATAGGGGGTATGCAGAAGCCCTTCAATGTTCCGGTCGAAAAGAAGCGTATTAAAAATAGAATCAATACGCTGGAACAGGTAATGCATCTCCCCGTCGAATTTCTGGGAGGTATTTCTGGCATAGGCGGCGGCATTCCTCAGCAGAAGGCGATCCAGCGCAGTGTAGGAAACTACGGAAAGAATCAGACTGAGAGCGGCCATGCACCCCAGTATGATCTGAAACTGCTTTTTAATGGATAAGTTTGACATAACCCTCCTCCTTCCTGATAAAAAGTATAGCATACCCGGCAGGAACCCTGTATGGAAAAATGCAGGATTGTGCCTAAAGAAAATCCATTTTTACCCCCAAAGGCCCCCGCTCCTAAAATTTATCCATTTTCCGGTGCTGAATCTCCCCTGTTTTGACCATACTTATTCCCGCTTTTTTACCCTATAATAAAAGACAGAAAAGCATAAAACAAACAGCGAGGTGAAGGGATGAGACGGGAAAAAAGGGTGGCTTTGAAGCCAAAGGGCAATTTCAGAAAGCATTTTCGGAATGACTGGATGCTTTATGCTATGCTTCTTCCGGTTCTTCTGTGGTATGTGATATTTTGCTATCTGCCCATGGGGGGCATCAGTCTGGCTTTTAAAAATTACCAGTACAATACGGGATTGTGGCACAGCCCATGGATCGGGCTGACGCACTTTCAAACCATGTTTAAGGATGCGGAGTTCTGGAGGGCTTTTAAAAATACGCTGATTTTCAGTTTCGGGAAATTATTGTTCCATTTTCCCATGCCGATACTTATGGCAATTGCCCTGAATGAAATCCGGCAGACGAGAGTGAAAAAATTTTTCCAGACAGTGTTTACCTTCCCGCATTTTATTTCATGGGTGGTGCTGTCGGGAATCCTTATCAGTATGTTCGCCTCCAACGGGATTGTAAACCAGGTATTGGGAGCGCTGAAGCTTCCGGAGGTATCGCCCCTGATGTCATTGAAAGCCTTCCGGCCGTTCATATGGATCTCCAATATATGGAAGGAATGCGGCTGGGATGCCATTATCTATATGGCGGCTTTGACGGGCATTGATCCCCAGCTATATGAGGCGGCCAGTATAGACGGCGCGAACCGGTTCCAGAAAATGCGTTTTATAACCTGGCCGGGTATCCTGGGCGTTGTCTGCACCATGCTTATTCTCCAGATCGGCGGCATTATGGGAGGCGCTTCCTTTGATCAGATATTTAATCTGTATTCCTCCCCGGTCTATCCGGTGGCAGATATTATCGACACCTATGTATTCCGCCAGTCCTTCCAGGTGGGGACCAACTTTGGCTATACTACGGCCATTGGCCTGCTGAAATCAGTAATCGGCGTAGTTATGATTACCATTGCCAACAAAGTGGTGGTAAGCGCCGGAGAAGAAGGGCTGTTCTGACAGGAGGGAGGATTATGAAAAAAAGAAAAATATCGCTGTTCGATGTGATTTTATATCTGGTTTTCGGGCTGATAGCCCTGATAACTATTTATCCGTTTTATAACGTGCTGATAGTGTCTTTGGCCAATACCCTGGCCAGCGCCACCTATTCCCCATACCTGTATCCGCACGTATTTGACCTGACGGGATATAAAACCATTATGAGCGACACTTATTTTTACAGGTCGCTGGGAACCACGCTGTTCGTCACCATTGTGGGAACCACCTTAAATATGGTATTCTCGGTTACAGCAGCCTATGTACTTTCCAGGAAAAGGCTGATAGGGAGAAAATTTTTTCTCAGTGCGATCCTGTTCACCATGCTGTTTTCAGGCGGATTGATTCCCACTTATCTGGTGGTAAGCGGCCTTGGGCTGGACAACAGCATCTGGTCCATGATTTTTCCAAGCATGATAAGCACCTATTACCTGATTATCATGAAGAATTATTTCGTCAGCCTTCCGGCCAGCCTGGAAGAAGCGGCCAGGATAGACGGGGCTAATGAATTTGTGGTGATGACGCGTATTTTTATTCCCATTTCCAAGCCGTTTATGGCAACCTTCCTGCTGTTTTATGCAGTGGAGCGGTGGAACGAATGGTGGAATGCTTACCTGTATATCAGCGATAAAAATATCAAGCCGCTGCAGATTTATCTCCGGGATGTTCTGGTCAATTTCAACAGCCAGCTGGCCACCCAGGCGCAGTCCATGATGAGCAGCCATAATAAAGTATTTGTCCAGTCCATCCAGATGGCGACTATCATTATCACCATGCTGCCTATCCTGTGCGTGTATCCTTTTGTACAGAAGTATTTTGTAAAGGGCGTATTGGTCGGTTCCGTCAAGGAATAGGCCTGAAATAAAGAATGAAGGAGAGAAAACGTATGAAAAAGATGAAAAAATTAACAGCGGTCTTAATGGCAGTCACCATGGCGGCAGGCTTACTGGCAGGCTGCGGCGGGCAGACAGGGGCAGGCGCCCCGGCGGAAACGGGAAAAGCGCCGGAGGCCTCCGAGGCCGGGGCAGCGGCCGCGGAAACTACAGAAGCCGTATCCGCCGGCGCGGAGCCGGTGGAGGTTACCATTGCCATATGGGGGGCGGAGGACGGATTGTCCGGCGGGGAAAATGATCCCATTTACAAGACAATAGAAGAAAAAACAGGTGTGAAGCTCGTTCCCCAGAATGTGACCTGGGACGATGCGGATCAGAAAATTCAGCTCTGGGCGACAAACGGCCAGCTTCCGGATATCTTTGCCGGGGATTTCGTAAGCAAGTCCTTTTACGGGAAGTGGATTGAACAGGGCGTGATCCGGGCGCTTCCGGATGACCTTTCCGCTTACCCCAACCTGCAGGAATATCTGAAGATGGACAGGGCGGTTGCGGCTATGAGAGACGGCCATTATTATATGATCCCCCGTCAGACCTACGGGGATATTTCCTACAGCGTCCAGGACAGGAACGTGGTATACCGCTGGGATCTGGCGCAGGCTGCAGGAGTGACCAAAGAGCCGGAAACCTATGACGAGTTCCGGGATATGCTGAAGAAAATAATCGAAGCGGATCCGGAAGGAAAGAATGTGGGCGGCCTTACCCAGGCGCTTCCCAGCCTGCTGGGCGGATTCCTGTATCCTTACGGCGGAATCATCGACAAAAAATGGGTGGTAAAGGACGATCAGTTTGTACCCGGCTATTTTGCAGGAGATATGAAGGCAGCCATGCAGCTTGCCAGAGATATGTATCAGGAGGGAACTATTGAAAAAGACGTGGCGCTTGCAAAGCTGGATACCTCCAAGGAAAAATTCCTTCAGGGACAATCGGCGGCCATGGTATTCGCGGGAGCAGGCCCTGCATGGCTGTACGATCAGATTGGGAAGGATTATGAAGCCCTGTACGGCCGCAGCTTCCTGGACGATGTGAAAATAGCGAAGCTGTATCCCGGCGTCGATGGAAAGAAGTATTACTTTGTAGATACGGAATCCTGGTCGGAGAGCTATATCTCCGCAAACGTGGACGATGCCAAGATGGCGGCTATCTGCAAGCTGTATGATTTTCTCTACAGTGAAGAAGGAAAACGTCTGGTATTCTGTGGCATAGAAGGCGAGGATTATGATCTGAAGGATGGCATGGTTGTGATGAAAGAAGGCGTGGATCTGGCTGAAAAATATCCCTTCATGAATCCGAATTCCAGCGTAAACAGCATTGCCATGTGGGATCCTTCGGATTGGGATATGACATTCCCCAGCACTCGTCCGCAGGAATATAGGGAGCTTAACGAAGCAAGGCATCAGGATGCGGTTCAGAATGGTTATCTGCCTGAATACTATGATGCGATTATGTTCTTAAGTACGCCTCTGAAGGATAATTTTGTCTATAATTCGGATGATGATTTAATGCAGATTATGATGGGGACGGAACCTGTGGATAAGATGGTGGATGATCTGATGGCCAATTATGAATCCAAAGGGCTCAGTGATATGATCGCTGAGGTGAATGCAGCCGCCGAAGCGGCAGGCATTACCAAATAAATTAAAAACGCACAGGGCACAAGTCTGGCTAAAACTGCATAAAAAGCCTCAGGCAGGCGGCGCGGCACCGTATCGGCGGTCTGCGCCGCCTGTTTGCAAACGGTGGGACAGCCGGACAGAAGGGGAAGGGAAAAAGATGATGAAAGACAAAATAAGGTACGGAAAGGTAACGCAGGCAGAGGAATTTTTATTCCCGGACAGTGAATTGGGCGTATTGCCGGATAAACTGCGCCTGGCAGCTGCAAAGAACGGAAGGAGGGGAATCCAGCTGCTGCTTCCCACATTGGGGGAAAAGGCCATATGCACTTTTAGCAGCGGGGATTTTACGGCGGAATGGTATGGGATGAGGGCGGTGCCGGTGGAATATAATACCGGAAACGGCGTGGCCCAGGGAGGCGGCATGGTTCTTATGGACCCGGTGGAAGAAAAACCGCCCTATGCCATAAGGAAAGCCCCCTTTCAGGTCTATGACTGTTTGATGCCACGTCCGGAGGGCGTCGTGGAGGCAAAAGACGGGAGGGCAGCCATTTATTTATGCCTTGTTCCCGGAGAAAATATCCGGGAGGGAACCTGCCAGGCAGAGGTCAGGGTTGCGCTGGAGGAAGGGGAATGCCGCCTTTTGCTGGAAATAGAGGTATATGGGGTACGTATCCCGGAGGAGGAATTCCAGATCACCAACTGGTTCAGCATCCCGGCCATCTGCCGTTTTCATAAGACTGGACAGGGAGAACCGGCTTTCTGGGAGGTGCTGAAAAAATATATTGCCCTGATGCGGCGGGCAAGGCAGACCTGTTTTTACATTCAGCTGGATAAGGCCTGTGTGGCGGGAACGGATCCGTACCGGTTTGATTTTTCGTATCTGAAGGAAATGATAAGCCTGTTTTTTGACAGCGGAATGAAATATCTGGAAATCGGGCCGCTGCTGTCACGGGGGTTCAGGGAAGATGGTTCCCCGGATATGTTTACCGGCGCTTTCCGCTGCATGGCGGCGCCGGAGGTGGATCTTGATTCCTGGGAGGGCTATGAAATTACGGTCCGTTTCATCCGGGCGCTGGCGGATTTTCTGAGGGAAAACGGATGGGATGATAAGGTGATGGTGCACATCCATGATGAACCGGATATCCATGTGGATTCGGAAAAAACACTGGAATCCCGAAAGAGACAGTATTACCTCACCGCTTCTATACTGAGAAAATATCTGCCAAGGGTGCGGATCATTGAGGCGGTCAGCACTTCCGGCTTCCGGGGAGGAATTGATATCTGGGTGCCCGGCACGGCGGGCTATGAGGCGGACCGGGAGGGCTTTTTGCGGCTGACGGACCTGGGGGAAGAGGTATGGAATTATGTCTGCTGCGGGCCTCAGGGATTCTGGCTGAACCGTTTCCTGGACTTTGCTCTGATTAAAAACCGGCTGCTTTTCTGGGGCTGTGAGGCCAACCGTCTGACCGGTTTCCTGCACTGGGGCTTCAACCAGTTCCCGGAGGGAATGGATCCCTTCCAGGCGACCAGCTGTCCCAACGATACCGGGCTGGGAACGAACTTCCCCTGCGGCGATTCTTTTCTGGTGTATCCCGGAACCGGGAAGGAAGCATGGCCGGGCATGCGCCTGGAAGCACAGCGGCGGGGGGCGGAGGATGCGGAACTTTTAAAGCTCCTCCGGAAGAAAGACAGAACGCTCCATGATAAGCTGATGGGCCGCCTGTTTGTCAGCAATGAAAAGTATTGCGATGATCCGCAGGTTATGGAGGAGGTATATGAAGAGCTGCTGCGCGCCTTAAGTTAGCCCAAATTCAGGAAAGTGAAATCTTTATAAAGCCGTCCGGAATGCTTTTCCCGAAAAATATTTTGTGTTATGATAAAAAAGGCCGCAGCGCATCAGCGCACAGGCCGGAATAACACAGGGCTGCGGCACGGATGTTAAAACAGCCGGAAAAGGCGGAATCCGGAAGCAGTCGGTTATAAAGGAAAAGGATTATGGAAGAGAAAAGAACGCAAGAATTACAGGAAAAGGATTTGGCCTCGGATCCCTTTACCCGGATTATGGAAGGGGAGCGCCCGGAGGAACTGCTGGAGTCGGCGTTTCCCTTCCTGGAACTGATGAGCAGATACCGCTGCGCCATGATGGAGGTGGAGACCAAGCTCCGGGTGCTGGATGAGGAATTCTCCATGACCTATAACAGGAATCCCTTTGAAACCATCAAGTCGCGGCTGAAGAAGCCCATAAGTATCATTGATAAGATGCGCAGAAAGGGAATGCCGCTTTCCGTAGAAAATATAGAACGGACACTGAACGATATCGCAGGAGTGCGCGTAATCTGTTCCTTCCCGGACGATATCTATGCGCTGGCCGCCATGCTGGTAAAGCAGGACGATATTAAGCTGATTGAGAAAAAGGATTATATCGCCCATCCCAAACCCAACGGCTACCGCAGCCTGCACCTGATTGTGGAGGTGCCTATTTTCCTTTCCAACTGTAAGAAATATATGCGGGTGGAGGTGCAGTTCCGCACCATCGCCATGGACTTCTGGGCAAGCCTGGAGCATAAGCTGAAATACAAGAAGGAAATTGACCACTCGGAGGAAATTGCGCAGGAACTGGAAGCGTGCGCGGAAATCATCAGCAGCATGGATGAAAGGATGCAGGAGATACGCAACCGGATTGAGAGAGGGTAGCAGGGAAACAGAATCAGGTTTATAAAAAAAGGTGCCACGGTGAGGCATCTTTTTTTACGGCCAGGGCCGGAGGGGCGGCCGCCGGCCGCCCGGCGTTTCTTCCTCCCTGGCAGGGAAAATTATGCAGTAAGAAAAGGATTGTGTTACCCTCTTAAATGCTTCATAATACAATAGTGATGCAGGGATCCGCGGAGGAAACCGGAAGGTTCCTGCCCAACTGCTGATGGATGCCGTATCGCAGGCAGGACTGCGGTATGCGGGAGGAATAGGTATGAAGAAAGCACGCAAACTCAACTATATTCATTTTGTGATTACCTATAATTTTGTTCTGCTGATACCAATGATCATTGTGTTCTGCAGCGTCTTTATCATGGAAGGCAGACAGCAGGTGCAGAAGATAGAGACGATGCTCAGAAGCTATGGCGAGAGGGAAGAGGAATACTGGCACCAGCAGATGAGCGTGGTCAATTTTTATAATACGGAATGCAGATATGATAAACGGTATAATTCTTACTATGCGGAGAAGCCTCCCGGATATTTTCTGGATATTGAAACGGATCTGAAGCAGAAGGAAGAAAATTTCCCATTTGTGGAGAATATTTATCTCTATCAGCCGGATAGGGAACGGGTGCTGTCCTCCGGCGGCCTGTATGAGGCGGATTATTTTTTTCAGTCCATCTGTATGATGGAACGGGATTTCCCTGAGGAACAGGAAGCCATCTGTGCCAGAAAGGCGGTGGGAAAACGGCAGCAGGAAAAAATGGTTCTGATCTGTCCGCTGCGTACCTGGGGAAAGTCGGGAGAAAACGAGGTGCAATACCTTCTTTTTACCATAACAAGGGCCAGGCTGAAGGAGCAGTTCGGAATCAGCGAGTTTCCGGAAAGCGGCGTGACCAGGATCATTCATGACGGTGTGGTTCTGTATGAGCTGGGAAAGCCTGCAGCTGGTCTGGAGGAGGAGAAGGATTATCTTACATACACGAGGGATCTGGATTCCGGCTTCCGGGTCATCCAGATGATCCCCAAAGACGTGGTATATAAGAATATGGAGCCGTTTCTGAAGGGCTATGGCATCTGGTTTGGCTGTTCGGTAGTGACGGGCTTTGGACTGGCCCTGTATTTTTCCAGGCGGCGTTACCGTTCCTTCCAGTGGCTTATGGAGAATAATGAGGAGCTGGAGGAGGAACGCAACAGGCTGCGGGCGGAGAAATGTTTATATGAGCTTTTGAGACAGGATATCCAGGAGGGGGATGAGCTGTGGAAAAGCTGCCTGGAAAACGGAATCTATGTGAACAGACGGTATAAATTTTTCGTTATTGTTCCTCAGGACAGTGAAAGAAACCAGGAGATATGCGATTTCTTCAATAAACAGATGAGCGGCAGCAGTATTACCACCGCCTATCCGCTGGCTCTTTTTGAGGAGGCGAGGGTATATCTGATCTGTTCGGACGAAACAAGGATAGAGCTTGAACAGAAGCGGGACAGATGCAGCAAAATGGGCGCGGATATCGGGATCGGGGAGCTGTGTATGGACATATCCCGAATCCGGCAGTCCTACCGGGAGGCCTCCCGGGCGCTGCGCAGCCTGGATAAAACGGGAAAGGGCTATCCGGAGGTGGAGATGAACGCCTTCCGGGAAGCGGTGGAGCTTGGCGATACGCTGCGGGCGGATGTATTGCTGGAGGGGTTGTTCGATACGATAAAGGAAGTGAAGGAAACGGCGGCCGTCTGTATTCTCTGGGATATGCTGCGTATGGCGGAGCTGGATCCGGAGCTTTTATTCGAAGAGGAAAAGGACGGGCTTGTGAAGTCCGCGGATCGGTGGAAGGAGCGGATAAGGGAGGCCCTAAGCTGCCGGAAGGAACAGGAAAGGCCGCAGCAGGCCGAAGCGGCCGGAGGCTATCGGAAGAAAAATATCGTGGATGTGCTCACTTATATCCACGAGCATTATCTGGAGGACAATTTCTCCGTAAAATATATGGCCTCCGAATTTGAAACCTCCGTCTCCAACTTAAGCCATTTCTTCAAAAAGAATCAGGGTATGAGCATATCGCAATATGTGGAGAATATTAAAATGGAGCGGGCCAGGGAGCTTCTGGAGGAAAGTGACAGAAAGGTATCGGAAATTGCCCAGCTGCTGAGATATGGAAGCAGCACGGTGTTCATTGAGGTGTTTAAAAAACAGACTGGAATGACGCCGGGGGCTTACAGGGAACAGATCAGGAAACAGGATTTTTAGTCGGCTGCATACGAAACGGGCTTTGGAGGAGACTCCCAGGCCCGTATTCTTTTAATGAATTGGGGGCTGAAAATTGAAAATTCCTGTATTATTTTCATGAAAGCGATACATTATTCAAATGTATGATATATACGGAATGCAAAAATGACGATATGATTGGCGCATCAGATACAGCTGATGTGCATAGTGCACAAAATACTGCGAAAAAGAAAAAGGAGGAAGGTAAATGAAGAAGAGATTTACCAAAATTGGTGCACTTATATTGAGTGCGGTAATGCTTGGAGGAACCATACTGGGCGGATGCGGCGCTTCTGATAAGAAAGAGTCCGGCAGCGAAACCGTATCTAAGGAGACGCAGACGGCGGCAGCCGAAGCGGACAGCAATTTCAATGCGGAGGGGCTTCCCATTGTAAATGAGCCGGAGACCTTTGTCATAGCAGTGCCGGAAAGAAGCTCCATTAAATCGGCCGCTGAGAAAAACTGTGTCATTGAAACGGAAAAGGCGACAAATATCCATATTGAATGGATGGAAATACCCGCCTCCGGCTGGGATGAGAAAATAAATATCATGTTCAGCACGGACAGCCTTCCTGATGCGATTATCGGGGATGTGGATATGGCGAGAAATTTTGAACAGCTGGCGATCCTGGATGACTATCTGGATAAGTATGCGCCGGCCGTAACCGAATTTTTCAGCACCAGGGATGACTACCCGCAGGCGCTGCTTTCCCCTGACGGCAAAATCCGTTCCCTGCCTACCGGTGATGAATCCACACAGAATATTATTGATACCCAGTACTGGATTAACGGCGCATGGCTGGATAAGCTGGGGCTGGATATGCCGGAAACCCCCGAGGAACTCAAGGAGGTGCTTATCGCCTTCAGAGATCAGGATCCCAACGGAAACGGGGAAAAGGACGAAATCCCCTTTACCTTCAATTCCGCATGGGAATGGGGAAACGCTATTGACAATATGATGGGCGCCTTCGGCGTGATAGAGAACAGCAACCACGTATTTACAAAAGATAATAAGGTAATTTTCAGCGCAAAGGAACAGGGATATTATGATGCGCTTGCATATCTGAATGATTTATATAAGGAAGGCCTGATCGACAAGGATGTCTTTACCCTGAGCGACGATCAGTATGCGGCAAGGGATTCCTCCGGCAACAAGGTGGGAATGCTGGCAGGCTACAATCCGGGGGACTGCGGAACCGCCGATACGGACAGCTTCCGTGCGCTTCCTCTTCTGAAAAATGCATCGGGGGACAGGATGGTCGGCATCAACAATGTGACCAAAACAGGCGGATTCGTCATCAGCAAAAACTGCAAGAACCCGGCGGCGCTGGTAAGATGGTATGACTATATCAATTCCACCCTGGAGCAGGCGCTGTTATGGGGACGCGGGGAACGCGGCGTATGGTGGGATATTGTGGAAAAGGACGGCAAAGAGGTTCCCATGTTCCTCACCATGGATGCCCAGGTGCTGGAAGAGCACGGCGGCTACAAGACAAAGGCTGAGTACAGGAATGCGGAAAGCTTCGCCGGCGTTACCCCTTCCCTGTGGAGAAACGAATATGACCTTGAACTTATTTACGATGATAAATGGCCGAGAGATCTGAAACTGGAGGCTGTAAAGGAACAGATGGAATATGGCGTGGTATCCCTGCCAGCCGGAACCGCTTCCCTGGAAAATGCGGAGAGAAGATCCGTGCTGAGTGCGGATATTGACACTTACCTTAAGAAATTCATTGCGGATTCCATCATTAACGGCATCGATGACGCGAAATGGCAGGATCACCTGAAAAAGCTGGAGAGCCTGAAGGTGGATGAATATACGGCGCTCTGCCAGGAATTCGTGGACTCCATGAACAAATAAGGCGCGGGCAGGCTGGATACCTTGCGGCAGGCCGGTGAGACGCCGGCCCTGCCGCGGGAAAGTTGCGGGGATTTTAACCCCGCGGCTGGTCCGTTGAATTACACTCGCGCCAAAATGCGCGGACGGGAGCAGGTGTGAAAAAGCGGTTTCACACTCCCTTATTTTTATGTGCGCTTCAGCGCGCAGATGGGAGCATATATGAAAAGTAACAAAATGAATAAGAACAGGGGACGCAGCCTGAAAAAACTGAGAAGAAGCTGGGGCTGCTATCTTTTTGTCCTTCCCATGATGATTTATGTCCTGCTGTTCAGCTATCTTCCCATGTATGGGATCCAGCTGGCTTTTAAGGATTACAGAGTTGCCGACGGCATATGGGGAAGCGCCTGGGTGGGCCTGAAGCACTTTAAGACTTTTTTTGAATCCTATCAGTTTACAAATCTGGTATGGAACACGCTGGCGCTGAGCCTTTATTCTCTGATAGCGGAATTCCCGCTGCCCATACTGTTTGCCCTGTTTTTGAATTATATCAGCAGCAAAAAGCTGAAAAAGTTTTCCCAGATGGTGACCTATGCGCCGCACTTCATCTCCACAGTGGTATTCTGCGGCATGATTCTGATATTTCTTGCCAGCGACGGCATTATCAACCAGATTCTGATGATTCTGGGTATAGATCCGGTGAATTTCCTGTCGAATCCTGCGAATTTCCGGCATATTTATGTCTGGTCCGGAGTGCTTAAGGGAATCGGCTGGGGGTCCATCATGTACATATCGGTGCTCACCTCCGTAGGGCCGGAGCTTCATGAGGCGGCTACGGTGGACGGTGCGACCAGATTCCAGAGAATGCTTTTTATCGACATACCGTCTATTATTCCCACCATGGTGATTATGCTCATCATGCGTACCGGAGAGATCATGGACGTGGGCTTTGAAAAGGTATTCCTGCTTCAGAACAATATTAACCTGGATTATTCCGAAATTATTTCCACCTATGTTTATAAGGTGGGCATCCAGGGCGGGCAGTTCAGCTATTCGGCGGCGATCAGTGTTTTCAACAACGTGATAAACCTGCTGCTGCTTCTGGCGGTCAATACGATTGCGCGCCGGACTTCGGAAAACAGTCTGTGGTAGGAGGCAAGGTCTGAAAGACGCAGCATTGCAGGCATGCCTGCGATATGCAGAAAGAGGTAATTATGAAAAATTTTAAACGGCTGTGCCTGTCGGATAAGGTATTTCTGACAATTGTCTATGCAAGCGTAATATTGCTTACACTGGCGGTGCTTTACCCGCTGTGGTTCGTTATCATTGCATCTGTGAGCAGCCCGGAGCTGGTGGCCTCCGGGAAGGTTCTTCTTTTTCCCAAAGGGGTTACCTGGGAGGGCTACCGTTATATCCTGAGCGACAGGAGGATTTGGACAGGTTATTACAACACCATCCGGTATACGCTGTTCGGTACGCTGATTGCCCTGTTCCTCACCATTCCGGCAGGCTATGCCCTTTCCCGGCCGGATATGGCGGGCAGGGGCGTTGTCATGAAGCTGCTGATCATCACCAAGTATTTCTCCGGTGGCCTGATTCCCACCTATTTGATTGTCAAAGGGCTGCATCTCACCGATACGCCCTATGTACTGATGATACTTGGCTCTTTTTCCGTATTCAACCTGATATTGTGCCGCACCTTTTTTGTAAATACGCTGCCGCTGGAGCTGCAGGAGGCTGCGGAGATCGACGGCTGCAACATGTTCCAGTATTTTATGAGGGTGGTAATTCCGCTGTCCAAGGCAATCATCGCCATTATGGTTCTGTATTATGCGGTAGGCCACTGGAATTCCTTCTTTAACGCGCTGATTTATGTCAATAACAACAAGCTTTATCCGCTGCAGCTGATACTGAGGGACATTCTGATTACCGGCCAGTCCGTGGATCCTTCCGTGACGGACCCGGAATCCATCGAATTAATGAAGGAAATCGCACGTACCATAAAATACGGGGTAATTATCGTCTCCTCCCTGCCGGTGCTTGTGCTCTATCCTTTTGTACAGAAATATTTTGTTAAGGGCGTAATGATCGGATCGGTAAAGGGGTGAGTGCTGTGGAACAAAAAAATGTGCTTATTATATATACGGATCAGCTCAGAAGAGATGTGCTGGGCTGCTACGGCGGGCATGAGGTATTAACGCCCCATATTGATTCCATCGCTGAGGAGGGGCTTGCGTTGGATGAGTTTTATACGCCCAGCGCCGTCTGTACGCCCTCCAGAGGCTGTTTTATGACCGGCCGTTATCCCCATGCCAACGGGGCCTACAGGAACGGCGTCCCTGTAGGGATGCAGGAGCACGGCTTCGCGGAGGCTTTTCATCTGGCGGGGTATCAGACGGGGTATATCGGAAAATGGCATCTGGCAGATCACAAGGAAAGTGGGGACCTGCTGGGGGAATATAATCCGCTGGGGTTTGAGGACTGGAAGGATAAGGTGGAGTTTGGACATTGCAAATCCGTAATCAGGACACAGGACGGCATCCGGCCGGAACGCTGTGTTGGGGATGAACGCACTTATACGACGGACTGGCTTGCGGATGAGGCTGTTTCTTTTATGGAGCAAAGGCAGAAGGAAAAGCCATTCCTTTTGATGGTGAGCATTCCGGATCCCCATCAGCCTCATGAGGTGAGGGCCCCCTATGATACCATGTTTGATCCGAAGAGGATGGAAATCCCGGAAAGCTTTTATGACAGGGAAATTCCGGACTGGGCGGATAGGGACACCTGGGGAAGGAACCATTATTTCCCTCTGGGCATATTCGAACGGGAAGGGCATCTGGCCAGGCTGAAGGCTCAGTATCTGGGGTCTGTGAAATGCATTGATGACAATGTGGGGAAAATGCTGTATTATTTAAAGATAAACGGCCTATGGGATAACACGATAGTGATTTTTACCACAGATCACGGAGAATATATGGGAGAGCACGGCCTGCTGGAGAAAAACAACCTGTATGAACGCGTATATCATCTGCCGCTGGTAATGCACCTGCCGGGTAAGGCTGAAACAGGCGTGCGCAGCAACACCTATCTGGATGTGGTTGATTTTGGCGTAACGCTTTCCGGGCTGGCGGGGATTGATTATCCCTTTGCGGTTCACGGCACAGATAAATCAGAGGATCTGCTTAAAGGTGAGGCGCACTATAAAAGGGAGCTTTATATTCATCCAAGCGATGTGCCCAGGGCGGGGATACTGACGGAAGACTATGAGCTGGCCTATGTGGGTCGGGGAAATACGGGAGAGATTTTCCATGACCATGTTCTTTTTGATATGAAAAGAGATCCTCTGCAGAGAAGGAATCTCTATCAGGAAGAGGAATATCAGGCTGTGGTGGAGGAGCTGACACGGAAGATGAAGGAGCATCATAAGAAGTATCAGACGCCGAAACGCTTTCTCCCAAGGGAGGTATGGTATTGAATTCGAAAAAGGGTATGCCGAATATTATTTTTATTTTAACGGACGATCAGGGGGCGTGGGCCATGCACTGTGCGGGCAATGAAGAAATACAGACGCCCAACCTGGATTACCTGGCGGAGCACGGAACAAGATTTACCGATTTTTTCTGTACTTCCCCTGTCTGTTCGCCCGCGAGGGCTTCGATTCTGACGGGAAGGATTCCCTCCCAGCACGGCGTGCACGACTGGATCGCGTCGGGAAATGTGGATCAGGGGAAGCTTTCAGAGGAGCTTAAGAAGAGTGGGGAGTTCAGGCTGGAGGACAGGCCTATCGGATATCTGGATGGAATGCCCGCCTATACGGATGTGCTGGAACGGCACGGCTACACCTGCGCCCTGTCCGGTAAATGGCATCTGGGAGACAGCCTGCGCCCGCAGCATGGATTTTCCAAATGGTATACAATCGGACGCGGCGGCTGCCATTATATGCGCCCGGATATGGTGGAGGACGGTGTCCTGCATCAGGAAAAGCGGTATGTGACGGATCTGATTACCGATCATGCGCTCACCTTCCTGGAGGAATTATCCGCGCAGGCTGCGCCCTATTATCTGGGCGTGCACTATACCGCTCCTCACAGCCCATGGGAAGAGGAGGAGCATCCCGCGGAGTATATAGAACGTTACCGCAGCTGTCCATTTGACTCCGTTCCCGAAAAAGAACCCCATCCCAGGCAGATACCTACGGCTCCCATGGGGACGGGGGAACACAGGAAGGAACTGCTGAGAGGCTACTATGCCGCAATTACTGCCATGGATCATGGCGTGGGGAGAATTCTTGATTTTCTGCGGGAAAAAGGGGAGCTGGAAAATACCCTTATATTCTTTATGGCGGACAACGGAATGAATATGGGGCATCATGGGATCTGGGGAAAAGGAAACGGGACCTTCCCCTTCAATATGTATGATACCTCCGTAAAGGTGCCCTTCCTCGTTTCCTGGCCCGCGGCGCTACCCCAGGGGCAGGTGGTTACAAGCATGCACAGCCAGTATGACTTTTTCCCTACGCTCATGGATCTGCTGGGGATGAAGGAGGAATTTCCGTCCGGCCTGCCCGGCAGAAGCTTCCGCAGGGCTCTGGAAGGGGAAAACCTGGAAGGGGAAGCGGTGGTGGTTCTGGATGAATACGGCCCCAATCGCATGATAAGGACCAGGGAATGGAAGCTGGTGCACAGATACCCTTACGGGCCGGATGAGCTCTATCATCTGACGGAGGATGCCGGGGAGGAGCATAATCTGATCTACAAAGAGGAATATGAAGGGATCAGACGGCTTCTGCTGGCGGAGCTTGAGGAATGGTTTGCCAAATATGTGAACCCCGCCATGGATGGTAGCCGTGAAGGCGTTTACGGGATGGGGCAGACAGAGAGGGCGGGCGTTTATGCTAAGGGGAGGAAGAACTATATCCCCTGCAGGGAGGCGTGCCCGCCTGACTGGCCTGATAATTAAGCAAGACTGCAGCAGCATCCGGCAGGAAATTACCTGCCGGCGCAGTAAAAAGCAAGTATGGCAAAAAGATAAATGTGCGCGGGATAGAAGATATAGAAAAAATACTTCATCCCTGCGCCTTTTTGTTTATTATAAAGCAGCATGACGGGCAGGGCGAATATCATCATCCATTGGATATCCGCGGTGAAAACGCTCAGCAGGCCCTCCCCTGAGCGGTGGCCCGTGAATAAGATAAACAGACAGAACAGCGTATAAAACAGGGAAAGCTTCTTTTTACTGTCCAGACAAAAGTAAAAGCCCACGCCAAGCAGGACAAATGCGAAACTCCCCTCACAGAACAGGAGCGATGGGACAAAAGCCATGATAGCTGTGGAAACAGCGGTAAACCCGGGTACGAGTATTGTAAGGACTATCAGAATGCTGCTGACAACAGGAACGGACATCAGGAGCAGATAGCGTATAAACGGCTGTCCTTCCCTTTTTCTTTCCCGTATTTTCCGGATACAGTAGATTACCAGGGAGCTGATAAACAGGGTGGAAAAAATATTGTTCATAACAATCCCCCCGCCGGGCAGAGGAAAATAAGTATTAATCAGCTTATTCCCAAAACTCATGAACACGGAGCCGGCCCACAGACGCAGCATATATTTTTCGGGATGCCTTGTATACCGCATCCCATTTGCCGAGATGAAAATAAACAGCGGGGCGGACACCCTCCCCAGCATGGTAAACCACATTGGAATATCCCAGATCCCGGAAAATATATAGTGGATGTGGTCGAAGACCATAAGTATCAATGCAATTAATTTGATTTGAAAGCTGTTAAGCCCTTTCTGTGACATTTCTTTCTCCTTTTCTTTTACTTTGGGGTTCGTCCGCAACTTCGGGTATGAGGCCGCCATAGCCACAAATATGAAGTTGAGGACGAACCTTCTTTAGATGCTTTCCGCACTTTTTATAAGTATAATTGAAAATGATCATTTATACCTTAATGCTGCCTTTCATATACCTTACATTTTTGTCACCTTGCTGTAGTTAAAAAAAACGGGTATATTTCGGAAGAACTCACAGAAGCGCATTTCATACAGTATGGAAGACATTCTGTTCCAGCATCCTTCCGGCAAATTCAAAAAATTATATTAAATCTTCCTGCGTCAGTTGAATTTACCGAAATGTGCGCTATAATATTCTTCAACATGCCGCCGGGAAGAAAGAATCTCCGGCCGGATCTAAGAATGTGCAATCTGTAACAACAGGAGTGAATAGCGTGAGAATCAAAGTAAAACAGATGATACTGATAATTGTGGTATCCGCCGTTGTTTACCTGGTAGTAGGGGCAATGGCGCCTTTTATAAAATATAAAGAGGTCAGCAGCCAGGCCGGGGATTCCTTCCGGCCGGAAGACTTCCGCAGCGGGGAATTGGGCATGGACAGGGCCATGATTCTGGAGACGAGCCAAAGTGCCTGGGAACATCGTCTCCGTCTGCTGGACGGCGCGAAGTCGCGTATTATATTGAGTACTTTTGACATGCGCAATGGGGAGAGCACAAAGGATCTGCTTTCCGTAATTTTACATAAGGCGGAAGAGGGCGTGCAGGTACAGATTCTCGTGGACGGCTTCAGCGGCCTGATCAGGATGGAGCCTGACCCGCTATTTTACGCGGTATCCTCCCATCCCAATATCCGGATTAAAATATACAATCCCATCAACCTGCTTGCCCCCTGGAAGAGCCAGGGCAGGATGCATGATAAATATGTTATAGTGGACGACGGCGCCTATATTCTGGGCGGACGCAATACCTTCGATTATTTTCTGGGAGATTATGATACCAAAAATAAGAGCCTGGACCGGGAGGTGCTGGTTTACAATACCGGTCAGGGCGGCGCTGACAGCCATGAAAGCTCGCTTTTTCAGGTGGAGGAATACTTTGAAGGCGTATGGAATATGCCGGAATGCAGGCTTTTCCATGATGATGAAAACCTGCGGGACAAAAAGCGCATAAAAGAGCAGACGGCGCTCCTTGAGAAAAGGTATGAAGCTCTTCAGGAAAATTATAAGGAGCTTTTTGACGGCTCCTATGACTATCTGTCCCATACTGTGCCCACGAACCGGATACGTCTTGTATCAGGCCCCACGGGAATCTACGGCAAGGAGCCGGACGTATTTTACACGCTGACCGAGCTGATGAAACGGGCGGAAAAACGAGTGGTCATCCACACGCCGTATGTAGTGACCAATGACTATATGAATCAGACGCTTTCTGAAATCGTCAACACGGTCCCTGATGTGAAAATGGTCATCAACTCCGTGGAAAACGGAGATAATTTTGTGGCCTCCAGCGATTATCAGTACCATAAAAAGGATGTGGTGGCTACAGGCATCAAGCTGTACGAGTATGACGGCGGCTACTCCACCCATGGAAAATCCCTGGTGATAGATGACGATCTGTGCGCCATAGGTTCCTATAATTTTGACCTGCGCAGTACCTATATGGATACGGAGCTTATGCTGGTAATCCAGAGCGAAGAACTGACCGGACAGCTCCTGGGCTATATGGGCGAAATCGAAAAGGACTGCCGCACTGTGGTGGATACACATAATTATATCGTCCCCGATCATGTGACTGTGGTAGAAGTCCCCTTTTGGAAAAGAGCGGCCTGGAAGGTGGTGGGGCTTCTGCTCCAGCCGGTGCGTGTGCTGGCCTGAGAATCCCGGAAGAGGCTGAACAGTTACAGATTTCCCCTGAATAATTAACATAAGAAAAAAGCGAAAAGAAAGGCATGGAAATTCGGTATGGAAACAAACGCAAAAAATTTTACCATGAGAATGGCTGTTATGGAGGACGCGCCTGAAATCCTGGCGATTTATGAACCCTATATACGCAAGACAACGATTACCTTTGAATATGAGGTGCCCACAGTGGAGGCCTTCCGACAGCGGATGGCCGGCATTCTCGGCGCATACCCTTATCTGGTATGTGAAATGGACGGAAAAATCGCGGCCTATGCCTATGCCCACCGCTTTCAGGAGCGGGCGGCCTACCAGTGGAACGCAGAGCTTTCCGTATATGTGGATGAGAACTGCACGGGGATGGGCATGGGAAAAGCCCTGTATCAGGCCCTGATAGAAATACTGAAATGCCAGAATGTAAAAAATGCATATGCCCTGGTAACAAGCCCCAATGAAAAAAGCGATGCCCTCCATAAATCAATGGGCTTTACGCTTGAGGGAGTGTCCCATAATACCGGATATAAGATGGGCAAATGGCTGGATGTATCCAGCTATGTCAAGGCTATTGGCCCACATGATCCGCAGCCGGCGGAAATCATCCCTTGTTCTGCGGTGGGAGAAGAGCGGATTGCGGCGATTTTAGGGCGGATACAGGGAAAACAGTGAGGAACTGTAAAACATTGGGATACTCTTTAGGAGGGCAGCCCCTTACTTTTGCCCAAGCCCTTCCATGAAAACGGACTCTAAAAAACAGCTTGAAGATAAGCTATTCTCCAATAAAGCGGAAAAATAAATTACTTTGTTTTTCAGCCGGATAGTATTATATAAAAGAGAAAACTGTAAATAGTAAAAAATGATAAATGCAAGGTATCTTATTATCATTATTCTTTTGTGAATGAGGCAAGTGAAAACATAAATAATAAGTGAAAATCCAAATGCAGGGAGTAATATTTTGGAGATTTATCTGATTCGGCATGGAGAGACTGATTGGAATTTTCATGGTAAATGGCCGGGGAGGGAACACGTATGAGTGAAAGGAAAAAGAGCAACCTTATTCCAATAATTCACCGCCTTGTAACAGATGAAAACGGTGAAAATTATTGGTTTAACGGTTGTGCAAAGTATGTAATGGAGTGCCTTGGTGAAAAGGATTATGACTATTGGTTTTTTGCAGGAATCACCGGCGATCTGTTTACGCAGCATTTTGCCCGCAATATATCAAAGTATGATGCAGTTTCTACGTATCGGCGCAAAGAGAATTCAGCAGAATTTATAGAAGAACTTTTTAAAAAATGCGGGTATGACGCGACATATGTTTCCAATCAGGAACTGCGGAACAATAGGGAGTTGTATCTTGACCGCCTGATTTCCTATATTGACCAGTCAGTTCCAGTCATTGCCGGACGGCGGGACAGTGTATTTGTGGGATATGAAGATTATGGAAAGACATTGCTTTATATTACGGGCAATAGCGCCATACCGGAAAGTATTTTACTGGAAAAGGAAATCTACGAAGAAGCAGACGAGATGGAGGGCTGGACGTTTGTAGGAGCGAAAAAAACGAACCGTCCGCTTGTGGAAATTTATCGCGAAGCAGTTATCGAAATACCGCAGAACATGTGCGTGAATACTGAAAGCTATTGTTTTGGGCCGGATGCTTTTTCAGAATGGGCAAAAGACATTGAAAGCGGCAGGTTTGACGTGATGAAAGCGGAGGAATTTGATACTTGGGCGCATTATACGAATTATGTGTGCGTACTTGCAACGAACGGCTGCTGTTGTCATAATTTTTTAAAGCGGGCGCAGGAACTGAACCCGGATTTTGTATTTTTAGAGGAGATCAGCGCAAAGTATCACAGAATGGCTGAAATCTGGGGAGGCGAAGGAAGCCAAAATGAAGCTGACAGCCTGGAAGCCCTTGGCGGCGGTTTTAACATAACGCTTAAAACTCTTCAGGACCAGGAACAGCGGAAAAAAATTGCTGCTAAAATTCGTGAGTGCGCGGAGGTGGCGGAAGATATCTTAAGAGTATGGAAATCGGGACTGGAAGGGATAAAAGAAGCATGACACTGAGCCAGATAATGTCTGCTGTGGGTGGTTTTGTTTACCATTGACGGGGAATATCGCATGAAGGAGGCCCCCTGACAGTGCCTCCGTAGTGAAGCGACATGTAAACAAGCAGTTATAAGATGGCAAATGCCATTTACAACTGACCATAACCAACTGAAGGCATCTGGAAGAGACTCTGGCCCTTTCCAGGTTAGAGCCATGGTGAAGCGTTATCCCATTTGAAAAGTGGCGGGAGATTATTTTTTTTCATTCAAATATTCTATGATAGAAGGCAGAATGAAAGTTCATTTTTTGGACTTTCATCCTGCCTTCTTTATCATTTTTCCCCATTGCTTTCCAGGCTGATGATGAGCGTTGCAGTCAGTCGGCCGGATGGAGATTTTGAATAGGACAGGGAGCCGATCTCAGGGTAATGCATCTGGAGCCTTTCATTTACATTCCGAATTCCAAAGCCATTGCTGACAGCAAGGTCAGTCTCTTCGTAATTTAGATAGGCGTTGAGTTTCTGCGGATCAGCGCCAATACCGTCATCCACAACGGAGATAGAAAGCAGGTTTGAACGGAGGGCGATTTCAATTTCTATGTGAAGGCAGGACTTGTCCGGATTATGTAAAACTGCATTTTCTACGAGAGGCTGCAGTGTGAATTTGGGGATCTTTATATCCGCTGGATTTAAATCGTTTTTGCTGCTTATCGTTAAATATATTTTTGTAGGACGTTCCAGCTGAAAGATGCGTATGAATTCCTGAATATTGTCCAATTCACTGGGTAAGGCTACCAGGGCGTCCGGATGCGAGATGCTGTAATGCATCATATTGGAAATGGAAGAGACAACGTCAGCAATCGCATCTTCACGTTTGGATAACGCCATCCAGCTGACCACATCCAGTGCATTGTACAGAAAATGTGGATTGATCTGGGCCTGCAAAGCATGCAGGACGGCGGCTCTTTTCGCTTTGTTTTCTTCATCAATGCGTGCAATCAGGGAATTTTCACGGCTTATCAGATTTTGGAAGCTGTTACATAACCTGACAAGTTCGGCGTCCTTATAATGCGTCAGTAATTCGGGATTGAAAGTTCTGGTATCTTCAATTTTGGATAATAAGTCTGCAAAAGAGATGATAGGGGCGGTGATTTTGCGGGACAGTACATACAGGATTAAAATCAAAACCACAAATGTTATGAGGGAAAAGGCAATATAAGGGCGCAGAGAACTGCGGATGACAGTTTCAATATCGGAATACGGAGTCAGAAAAGTGAGGTATAGATTATTTTTCACAGAAGCGGTATTCACAAGATATTTATGGCCGTCAAGGAGGAGCTCTGAAGACTGGCTGGAAAAAAGCGTGACAGCATCTGCCGGAACTGTGGAACCATGTTGATAGAGGATTTCGTGGTATTCATTCATCAGGATAATGCTGCTGTTTGGGGTGATGGATTTCATCATCAGCTTTTCCAGAATAGAAGCGGTCGGAATGCTGATGACAACCAGTCCGATCCCCTCGGCAGAAGGCGGATATAGGTAATAGCTCTGCGCACATTTGGCAAAGCAGATTTCATTTGTGCTCTCGTTCAGGAAAAAATAGGGGGAATATTTATGAGAGGCAGCGCGCTGGTACCATTTTTCATCCTTTACTTTTGTATCGGCATAAATCTGGATCGATTTCAGGGAAACATCCTTCGACAGAGAGGCGGAATCGCAGTAGGCGGAGAGCGGAATATTCTTGTTCAGATATAGGATCAGCCGTCCATCCAGGTTTGAAGTAAAAACCAGCAGTTTTAAGTATTTATTAAACTCTTTTTTCAGAGCTTCTCTTGCACGAAACATGTCGAGGTAGTCCGAACTGCTGGTGTTAAGGGCACTCCCGATTTCATGATTGTCAACGAGCTGGAAAGGAATCAGGTTAAAGGAGTCAATATAGTTTGTAAATACTGTTTCGTTAAAATCCAGTATATATTGCTGTTTTTCCTGAATTTCATTCCTTAGCAGAGAACGAAAGGTAACATAAATGAGGCAATAGGAGAGCAGTAGGATTGCGGAAATGGAAAGGCACAGTGTTAAAAACATTTTCTTACGCATATATAAAACCTCGGATTGTTATATTTGGCAGTTACGATATTCTGTCGGATTCATTCCGACTTTCCGGCGGAAAAGGGAAGAAAAATACCCGGCGTCGTCATAGCCGGACAGGTGTGCGATCTCTCTGATGGAATACTGATGAGAGCGCAGGAGCGTTTTCGCATATTCCAACCGCTTTTCCGTGATATAGTTGTTCAGGTTTCTCCCGGAAGACTGTTTGAACAAGGTACTCAGGTAGGAAAGGGAAATATTCATTTCGGAAGCGAGGAAGGAAATTGTAAAATCCGGATCCGTATAATGTTGGTCAATAAACTGTATTGCATAACGATACAGAGCTTCGGTGTTATTTCCCTTTTGCTGATGTATAACATTCAAGACATCGAAATAGGTGCTTTCTACATAATTAGCTTTTAATGCGCAGTTCGGCAGCTCAGAAAACAGCTTCATGGTATGGGCGCGGGAAGTATTCAGCGCATTCGGCGTAAAATGAATATCTTCCAGATAATTGTATAAAAGAGAAAGCAGCTGCATTCCCATGATATCGCAATATTTCCCATTTATGCATTCACGGTACAGAGGAGATTTGAAAAAATCTTCAATTCTGTTGATATCATTATGGCGGAGGGCGGAAGCAATTTCCTGCTGGTAGGAATTGTCTGTCAGTTCAAGCAATTTGGCCCTGGAGGATTCTCTGGCATGGTACAGTTCCAGCAGAATATTTTCCAGCTCTTCTATTTTTTTTCGTGTGACAGGTTTCAAAATATAATGATTCACATGGTAGCGCATGGCGCCTTTAGCGTATTCAAATTCCCGATAGCCGGATAACAGAATGATGGGGATGCCGGATAAAAGAGGAGACTCATCAATCTGTCTAGCGAGCTCAATTCCATCCATATGCGGCATTTTAATATCGGAAATGATGGCGTCCGGACGGCATTCCTGGATAAATGAAAGCGCTTCTGCGCCATCTGTGACGGTTCCGCAAAGCGTGCCGTGAAATCGTTCCCAGTTCAATTGTTCTTTTAACCCATCTAAAACAAGCTGTTGATCATCCACTAATAAAACCTTAAAGTCCATTTTGTTCCCTCTCTGTGCATTCCGTTATGAGTATCAATTCCAGTAGTTTTCCCTTTCTGCATACATTGTAACAGAACCGGTTGGAGTGTCAACGAAAAGGAGCCTTAGTTAAAAAAATTCAAACTGGGATAAAATTATTCAAATTGAGAACGCGGCGGTTAAAAGTTAGAATAAAAACAGAAAGGAAAGAAAATCAAAATTTTAGATAATCTGGAATGGAGGGATACGATTGGAAAAAAGGAAAGGAAGAAAAGTAAAAGTCAGGGCATCCCATGCTGTGGTTCGGGAAAATATCCAGCTGTATTTATTGATGCTTCCGGTATTTTTACTGATTCTTGTGTTTGCATACGGCCCCATGTTTGGCCTGGTAATCGCATTTCAGGATTACATGCCGGGGTCGCCTTTCTGGGGAGAAGGGGTGGAATGGGTTGGCCTGTACCATTTTAAACGGTTTATTGAAGGAAAGTATTTTGCGCGTTTAATCAGAAATACGCTGGTGTTGAGCGGATTGAATCTGCTGTTTGGGTTTACGGCGCCCATTCTGTTCGCTCTGCTGATTGATCAGATTAAGCGGACAAAGTTTAAGAAGTTTGCGCAGACAGTCAGCTACATGCCGTATTTTATATCCACGGTGGTTGTTGCCGGTATGGTGATATCCTTTATTGATGAAGGAGGGATGATTACGAATTTTCTTTCGGCGGCATTCGGACTGCCGAATAAGAACTGGAGAATTGAGTCGGCGGCTTTCCCGGCCGTTTATACGATCACAAATGTGTGGAAGGGATTCGGGTTTGGAAGCATTCTTTATATTTCTTCCATTACCTCTATTGACCAGAGTCAGTATGAATCGGCAAAAATTGACGGTGCGAACAGATGGCAGCAATGCAGATACATTACACTGCCTGGGATAAAGAATATTATCGCAATCAATCTGATCATGGCCGTTGGCGGAATTCTGGGCACGAACAGCGATTTGATTCTTTTATTGTATTCGCCGGCCACATATGATGTAGCGGATGTGATTGGAACCTATACATACAGAACCGGTATTATTTCCGGTGAATACAGCTATACGGCGGCAGCAGGGCTGTTTATGTCAGCCATCGGTTTTTCCCTGACATTTATTGCGAATAAAATAAGCAATAAAATGACAGGATACGGATTGTGGTAGGAGGACTGTGGGATGAGAAGCAGAAAAAGAAACAGAATCAGAGAAGGAAATCCGGTCGTCACAGGTATTCTCTATTTATTAGTAATTCTGATATGTGCGGTCACGCTTTATCCGATGTATTATGTGCTGATTCTTTCCGTAAGCGCGCCGGAAATTGCGGCAAGAATGGATGTTTACTGGTTCCCGAAAGGATTTTCACTGGATGCATACAGAATGCTGATCGGTGATAAAGAAATGTGGAGAGCTTATCTGAATACAATTCTGTATACGGTGCCGACCACTTTACTGATGCTCGCAACCAGCGTGATGATCGCTTATCCGCTGACATATAAAAGGCTGATGGGAAGAAAATATCTGAATCTGTTCTTACTGATTCCGATGTACTTCAGCGGAGGAATGATTCCCGCGTTTCTGCTCATTACAAAACTCGGCCTGTATGCAAACCCGCTGTCCCAGATTATACCGGCCTGTTTTTCCATCTGGAATATTATTCTTATGAAAGCGTTCTTTTCCAGCATCCCTGAGGGGATGAGAGAGGCGGCCAAAATTGACGGCGCGGGCATCCTGCGGATTTTAAAGGATGTATATCTGCCGCTGTCCAAACCGATCCTGGCAGTGATTTCTGTCTATACGATTGTGGGAACGTGGAACAGCTGGTTTTCAGCGCTGGTCTATTTGCCGCGGACGGACTGGCAGCCGCTGCAGCTTTTCCTGAGAAGGATACTGGTGGAGAGCACACGTCAGGTTACGGAAATTCTCACACCGGAACTGGCGGCTGAGATGATGAGAAAACAGATGTCAGGGGCTCAGTTGAAATATGCCATGATTATATTTACAACATTACCGATACTGTTTACATATCCGTTCTTTCAGAAATATTTTGTAAAGGGTGTTATGCTCGGCTCGCTGAAAGAATGACAATCAACCATGTTAAGCAGCCCAAACAGGCTGAAAATAAAAGAGGAGGATTTACAAAATGAGAAGGAAAATGAAAAGAATGCTGGCGATTGCAATGAGCGTTGTTTTGGCGGCGGGAATGGCAGGATGCGGGCAGAAACCTTCAGAAGAGGCGAAAACGGATAACGTGACTGAAGCGCAGGAAGCGGCAGGAACGGGGGAAGAACTTGAAGTTGTGCGCGTACTAGGAAATAATTACACATTTACGGGAGCGAACGGGAGAACAGTTACCTTAAAGGACTGGGCTGAAGAGGGAAAGAGCAAACGGTGGCAGAAGCTGACAGAGGATCTTGCCGAAAGAGGAATCAAACTGGAGCTGGATCTGATTGAATCTGACCAGTTTGAAACAACCTGCCAGACAATGGCTGCCAGCGGTGAATTTTCAAATTATGATTTGATTCAGATCACGCCGCTCGATGACAAGACAAAGATTAATCTGGTGAGGCAGGGACAGCTTCAGCCCATCAGCGACATTTGGGAACAGCATTCCGAAGGGCCTGCAAAGGAGTTTTTTGAGAGCGATGCCGGCAAATATTTTTATAACCATTTGAAGCTGGAAGACGGAAAATGTTATTGGATTTCTGACTTTGGATCTTCCACTTACAAAGGAGAAATGGAAACAAACTTCGCGCTTGGATTTTCCATCAGGCAGGACTGGCTGGATGCGATCGGCAGAGAAATTCCGAAAACAACAGAGGAGCTTTATGAGGATCTTGTGGAGTTCCAGAAACAGGATGTGAACAAAAGCGGTGCGGCGGATGAATTTATCTGTGTCTGGTTCGATAATTTTTCCACGGACATCGCACAGTGGTTTGGCCTGGGAACCGGCCTGACATTTATCAACACCCAGGACAATAATACAGTAACATCTCCCTGGTATCAGGAACATGTAAAAGAATATATCACATATATGCAGAAATTATATGCGGCAGGCGTATTAAAAATGTCCGGGAATGAATTCAATACTTATCTGGCAAACAATCAGGTTGCAGGGATTGCGGACTGGACAACCATGACCTGGATGGAAGCCACAATCAGCCTGCCTGAGGGCGCGGCGTATCCCTGGTATGTGCCTTTCAGAGCGCAGGCGGTAGAAGGACAGGTTCCGCTTTTCAGAGGGCCTAATGTCTATAATCCCGGATTCCGGGCATATGCCGTGCCTGCAAGCAGCGACAAACAGGATGCGGTTGGAAAACTGCTGGATTACCTGGTATCGGACGAGTGCATTCTTTTAACGGAGTACGGCATTGAAGGTGTCAGCTATGAAATGGTAGACGGACAATACAGCAATATTATCGATGCATCTCTGGAAAATACGGATGCGACCGGCATCGCTCTATGGACAAACGGAGGTATTTTCCCCCGCTTTGAATTAAACAAGGACGTCAATGGAGAGATGGTGACCTCCACGCAGATCGCAAAAGAAAAAGGTGTTAAAAACAATGCATCCGGTAAAGAAGATTATAATATTGACTGCTTCAATGATCCCACACACCGGCTGTTCCATGACGAAACGGCATATGCAGTTCCTACGCTGGATGAAATCAGTAAAATCAGTGAGATCAGTAGTGATCTGAGCACATATTCTTCTGAACTGCTCACAAAGCTGATTATGGGTGAAAAGAGCCTGGATGACTGGGATGCCTATATTCAGGATCTGAAGGATCTGGGACTGGATGAGCTGATTGCAATTAACCAGGGAAGATACGACAGAGCGATGAAATAAGGAGCACAGGGAATGGAAGAACAAAATTCTAACGTGAACCTGCTTCCGGAAACGGGAGCGGATACCGGCAATTACTGGTGCACATGGGATACACAATATCGCATGAATACGGTGGAAGACGGAAAAAATACGTTAAATCTGAGGGATATTCTGGATGAATCATTTTTGTTTGGCAGACGGGGGCTTCTGAACGGTTATTTTGAGCATATCAGAAAAGATATTTATGTGCTGCTGGATGACGGTTGGGATGTGCCCCGCCACATCCCCGGAAATGGAGAGATAAGCGCTTTTGGGAGCCTGATTTTGAATGAAGAAAGATTTCCCGGCTTTCCCGGAGCGCCGCAGGAACGCCTGCGTAAAATGAAAGAAAGAATAACGCAGCTGGGATACAGAGGACTTGGACTGTGGATTTGTGCGAATGCCGCCGGAGAGGCGGCGAAGGAACCGTATTCTATGGAACAGTCAAGAGAGTACTGGAAAGAAAAGGCTCTCTGGTGTCAGGAGGCAGGCGTTTCATACTGGAAGGTTGACTGGGGATATCATGCGGGTGACAGCGCCTACAGGGATATGATGACTGAAGTTGTAAAACAATATGCGCCGGGAGTCAGGATTGAACATGCAATCTGCCGCGGCCCCATGGATGAAACGGAAACGGAAGCGTCTGTGTTGTCAAAGGTGCTGGAAAGCAGTGATTTTTTCAGAACCTATGATGTGACACGGGAGTTTAATTACAGCACGGCGATCAGAAGGGCCTGGGAGGCGCTTCGGCTTACCGTAAATGGCCGGCACGGATGCGAGTGTATCGTGAATGTTGAAGATGCGCCGTATCTGGCTGCGGGACTGGGGTGCTCCATGGGAATTATGCGCCATCCGGCATGGGGCGGTACAAAAACTGATGTTTTGGACTTTGGGCGAAAATACAACGAAGTGGAAAGAGCTGTCTGCTGGCAGCGAATAGCGCCGCCGTTTGGGACAGGGAAAAGCAGAAATCGGGCAACCGTGAAATTGCTGAGAGACTGGACAACGTCCATAGACGGACCAGACGGGGAAGGATGGCTTTCCCATGTTTTTGATGATTGTGAGGAAATCGAGGAATTTGCTCCCTGGATGATTACAAGGGATATGGATTTCCCTGCAGTCACATCAGACGAAAAAGAAATGCCCTTCCTTGTCTGCAGCAAACATCCCCAAACCGGGGCGGTAAGCATCGCTTTTCTGCCGAGGACATTGGGGGAAAGGAAACATTACACGCCGAGAACAAAGGCAGCTTTTGAATTGAAGGCTTTTACAGAGCCGATTGGAATTTTCGGGGAATTTGATATGCTGACCTTGTCTTTTCAGGAAGAACTGCAGGGCAGAATTTACTTGCAGGACCTGTGCAGGGACCGTGCCCATGATATCACGGAGATGCTTGCGCAAAATAAACGTAAGCTGGTGCTGGACTTTGATAAAATACAGGGCAAAGGATGGCTGGATAATGATTGCGGGGATGTTTCAGCGCCGGGATTTATGATTTGTCAGTTGGGATAGAAGGTTCTGAATAGGGCAGTGAAAGGAGTCGGACACCGGCTCCTTTTGCAATTGATTAATTTGTTACGGTTCAGCCTCCAGTTGAACTGTAACAAAATATGCATGAAAATACAATCTAACGCTTGACAGTTAAAAGAAAAGCCGATAAAATAATCCATGTTGCAAATAAAATATTATATGCGGCAGGCCCAGATAGCTCAGTTGGTAGAGCAGAGGACTGAAAATCCTCGTGTCACTGGTTCGATTCCGGTTCTGGGCAGTTACAGTGGTAATTACTGATATATGTGGTAATTACCTTTTTTTGTATAGAAAAACAGTGATTTGGGGGGATTGAATTATGGCGCTGGTTAAATGTCCTGAATGCGGCAGGGAAAGAGTATCGGATACGGCCGAAGCATGTCCTGACTGCGGATATAATGTAAGAGCACATTATGAAAGAGTAAAAGAAGAAAACGAAAAGAGGCTGGAAGAAGAGGAAAAAACAGATACGGAGAAAGAACAGGCATCAAAGGAAGAACAGCCATCAAAGGAAGAAAAGACATCAGAAGAGGAAAGTGTTCTAAATGCAGAAAAAGAATCAGAGGAAGAAAAAACATTAGAGAAGGAAACAGCTTCAAAAGAAGAAAGCATATCAGAGAAACAAAATGAATGGATGGAGAGCGGAAGATACTTAGAAAATGGTTTTCAAATACAGCAAAAAGATATTATTCTCATGTCAGTCTTGGGTATTATCACTATCCTTTTATTAGTTGGTATTGTTTGTTATACAAATATAAAAGCAAGTAACAGTGAAAAACAGAAATATTGTTATATTCCTTCTGTAGAAATTAAGGACAACAGCAGTGAGCAGGAGTTTCTGGAGGCCATTCTTAAATGTAAAGTACAGCATAAAGAGTTGGATTACATAATAAAAATGGATTTTAAATATGATGAAGATAAGCGTAAAAAATTACGAAAAGTGCTGAGAGAAAATTATGAGAAAAGAATAGAAGAAATTACGGATGAATATAATGGAACCCTAGAATACTCCATAACTGATATCGAAAAATCGATGGAGAATGATACCGTTTTTTTTACATTAATTGAAAAATATTATGATAAAGGTGATTATCAATGGTGTTTTTATACATATTTAGAGAATTTTTCCAAAACATACATAGAAGATTGTTCCTATTATATCGTAAAAACTTTATATCCGAAGACTTTTTCAGAAGGAATAAAAGAACAATTGGCTAGTGTGGGAGTCATTGAATGGGGAGAAGACGGAAAGGAAACGTTGAATGAGGTAATCACATACATTAACAGTACCCCTGAAGGAAGCGATGCTTATGCCTCCTTAATATCTGACGCAAGAAAACAGTTGGATGAAAAAAATAAAGAAACCGGAGAAAACAAAAGATCTGCCAGCAAAAAAAGGAGTCCTGCAATAGGTATGACAGCAGAGGAAGTCCTGGAATCCACTTGGGGAAGGCCGCAAAAAATAAATAAGACAACCTATTCCTGGGGAACTACCGAACAATGGTGTTATTCTGGTTACAGATATATTTATTTTGACAACGGAACGGTGAGTTCAATCAGTGAATAGTAAGTTGGAAAGGACTGGGGAAAAACCGCAGTCCTTTTCATAATGCAGAAAAGAAATGACAATGGAAGTAGTGCAAATAATGATAGCAATGTAAAAAAATGATTGTCATCTAATGGGAATATTAACGATAATCGTGTTGAGGTACAAGGACAACAGTATCAGGTGGCATTACAAGTACAAGGAGTAATATCTTATGGTAATTTATCTGGTTCGTCATGGAGAAACTGAATGGAATTTACAGGGTAAATTACAGGGACGGGAAGATATTCCACTGAATAAAACCGGAATTTGGCAAGCGAAGGTTTGTGGCAATGCTTTACAAAACACGAAATTTCATTGTATACAGACCAGCCCCTTGCAGCGGGCTATGGAAACCGCAGAAATAATAGCCTTCCATCAGAACTGCCGTGTTATAGTAAATCCAGATTTAATTGAACGGGATTACGGTAATTTGTCAGGTCTATCCCCTCAGGAGAGGCAGGAGTTTGCAAGACAAGGCGGGCCGGATGGAGTGGAACCATGGGAAATGCTGGCAAAACGGGCATTTTGGACAATTAATAAACTTGCGGATGCTTGTCCGGAAAGTACAATTGCAGTAGTTTCTCATGGTGCATGGATTAACGCTTTGCTTGCAGTTGTTTCCGGACATGAGATTGGTTCTGGCAAGACCCGGCTGAAGAATGCATGCATCAGTATGTTGTATCAGGAAAAAAATAAGTGGGAGATAGGTTTTTATAACTTGACAGGTGAAGATATAAAAAATGGGATTCCCGTAAGGATATGAAACTGCTTTTTGGTTTTCAAGAAATTACCATAATTTAAAGCATCAGAAAAACACAAAATATGTAGTATTCTTTCACTATATGCCGTATAATAAACACATATAATAAAGCAGCGGTATGCACTTCAGGATGTTAAAGCATACCACTAAAATCAATGAAAGGAAGGGTTTTTATTTTAAAGGGAACATTTGATGTCCCGTATGAGGATATCTCAGAATATCCGACACCTGCAAAAGCAATGGAGGCAATTTCCAGATATTATGAAGCAAGCGGGAATACCTGCATATTTACGGGTGGTGATGAGTTTGTAAAGGATAATAAATAATTGAATTTTATGAGGGGGAATTTGCTGTGGAAAATATGATGGAGAAGGTGTGCCCTAATTGCGGTGAAAAATTACCTGGTGATTCATCTTTTTGCATGAAATGCGGAACAAAAATCGAGGGGGATGGACCGGGTATAGAGCAAGAGCAGCCAGTCCAGGCGCCTGGTTTCTGGCAGAAAAATAAAAAGAAAATTATAATTGCAGCGGCGGCGGTTGCAGCAGTAGTTCTGGTTTTTGTTATTGTGAATGCGGTACAGGCGTCAAACCTGAAAAAAGAGCTGGAGCGTGGCTGGTGCAAGATTGAAGGTGAAGAAGGGGCGTATATTCTATGTGTATTGGATTTTTCAGAGGATGAAATCGAGTACCGGCTGGAAACAGGATACGCATGGATGGATACGACTGTGGCTACATACGATTATAAAGTTATAAGCGGTAATAAAATTAAAGTATTGCGTTATGGAGATGATTGGGAAACCATCAGGGTTGAACTCAGTGATGATAAAAAAGCAATGATAGTATCCCCTGCCCTTACAAGTACGGATAATGAAGAAATCTGGGTAAATATAGATTAGAGGGATAATGTATTTTGAAGAAAATGAGATACTGTGATCCCGGATGACATTGCTTTTACCTGATTACCATATAATACGGAGGAATAAAAAATGGCGCTTATGAACTGCCCGGAATGCGGGAAAGAAATTTCTGATCAGGTGAATAACTGCCCACACTGCGGTTTCCCTGTCAATAATAAGAAGGATGAAGGAAGCAATAAAAAGAAAAAGGTAATACCTGTTGTCATTGCGGCAATAGTTCTGCTGCTGATTCTGGCTGCTTTTTTCATTTATAAATTTGTATATAAGGGAAGCTTTCAGATTTCACAAGGCAAGGATACCATTGAATTGGGAACGGATGTGGATTTGATAAAATATCTGGAGTATAGTCCGGAAGATATTATTGATGTCACCATAGTTGATGACGGAGGTTTTGACTGTAATGCGGCCGGTGATTATCAGGTGCTTTTCAATGTAAAAAATAAAAGAGGCAATATTAAGCAGGTTCAATATGATTTTCATGTGACGGACACAGTGCCCCCGGAGCTGACGGTGCTTAAGGATACCGTATATGTGGCAAAGGGAAGCTCATATCAGCCGGAAAGCAATGCGGAGGCTGCTGACGCAGACAGCTGTACCGTGGAAGTCAGCGGCGATTACGATTTGAATGCGGAAGGGACCTATGAAATTGTTTTTACCGCAAAAGACGGCAGCGGAAATCAATCAGAGAAGAAAAGCATGACATTAATCGTGGAAAACAGGGATGACTGTCTTTTCAGAAATGCCAAACTGGGCGACAGTGCGGAGGTGATACAGCGTTACGAAACAGGAGAGCTTTTTACAAAGCAGGATGAGGATAATGGGGAAAGCCTGATCATTTATGAAGATACCGTGGAGGGCGAGGATGCCTATATCTACTACCAGATGAATGATAAGGATCAGCTGTGCTGTATAACGGTTATTTTTATGCAGCCTCATACAGATTATGATATTTACATAAACAAGTTTGATTCCATTACGGAAAAACTGACGCTTGATTACGGAGAGCCTAAGAAAGAAAAGGGTAAGGGCAGGCTGTATGGCTACTGCAGTTCCGAGGGTGAGGCCCTGAGCATCGGGGAGGTAAAATTCAGAAATCTATGGAGCAGCGATGATGTGGATATTGTTCTGTATCTGGGAAGCGACAATTACGAAATAAGCTTTGCCATGATCTATGATTCCAATACCCTCGATCATCCGGAAGGGACAGGGCTGAATTAATCAAGGGACGGCAGAAGGCAGGCAGCAGGCCTGCCTTCTTAGTTTTTTTACACTTATCCTAAGCTGCATAATGGTTCCGTCCCTTCACAGCTGCCGGAGGGCGGACACATCTGAAAAAAAATATTTTTTAGAGTTGACAATTAAATTATCGCATGGTAATATATAACTCGTTCGAAACACAATTCATACAAAATGCTTTGGCTGCAGGTTTGATTGGGTTTTGGCATCTCGCGGGAAGCGCTGTTGGCGGTGAACGCCGGGCGTGGAACGCTTTACATATATGCGGGTGTAGTTCAATGGTAGAACACCAGCCTTCCAAGCTGGATACGTGGGTTCG